>SKER01000014.1_pt1 | contig 250692 bp, 113 predicted proteins | sample 4826961 | NCBI WGS metagenome assembly SKER01 (sample SAMN11008804, study PRJNA524170) | human gut metagenome | biome: Human fecal sample; material: Feces; isolation source: fecal sample from pouch patient p47 | host: Homo sapiens | place: Israel: Tel-Aviv | collected 2016-11-16
ACGCAAGGTGTATCATCGCTTTTCAGGTAGGCTTCCCCGTTATTATCCATGCAGGGTACACCACCACTTTTCAGGTAGACTTCCCTGTTACAATCCACGCAAGGTGTATCATTACTTTTCGTGTAGATTTCCTCGTTACGATCCATGCAAGACGTATCACCGTTTTTCCCTTCATTGATTCTGCCCCTTCCTATTGTAGACGCAGTTGCTTTTGCAGATGCTTTCACCGTACTTTTCTTACTGCTTCTCCCTCCCTTACTGCCGGCAGCGGCACGTTGCTCGGAAAGTTTGCTCTGATATCCCATCACCTCGTCCAGATACAGACATCGGAAATACCCGTCCTCTGTAATGAGAAACAAATCGAAGTCCTTAATAAGATGTTGCAGATTTTCCACGGTAGCTCCCCACTGATCGGCCAGCAAATCCAGTTCGTTAAAATCATGTTTGTATTCCTGCTGTTTTCGCAGAAACAATATCGTTTCAAGATACAACCCCAGCCCCATGCATTTCATATCGGCATTCAGCTTCATCATTTTGTAATCCGACATCAAGCTGCAATTCAGCCGGATAAACTGCTCTGTATAATCCATTTCTTTTGTGTGTTAGTATAAATATAACGCAAAGGAACGCAAAATATAAATAGGGCGTTGCTCACAAAAACAAGCAATTGTTAATAAACATTTCCTATCTTTGCCGAGACATTTTGTAAGTAGCTATGTTTATGCTGTTTACAAATCATTATTTAATAATTTAATTTTTAGTAACATGAAAAAAATTTGAGATCATCAGCACTTGCATCGGTAATGCCGTGCGAAGAAGCGATTTAAACCCCAACAACTTGGAAGACAAAGGTGCGATAGGCCGGTCCACCGCCACCAAAATTCGAGACGGAAAGATTGTGACTCCAAATTCTTACTTCAAACTGATGAAATGGATGGAAAAGGAGAAACCGGAGGTTTACAAAGAAGCCATGGAGCACATCCTGAAAGAACTGGGCAAGCTCAAAATGGAAGAGTAACCTCCCGGCTTCCCGGAAACGGGAATTTTCCCCGGTAAACGTGGGGAAACGGGAATTTTCCCCGGTAAACGTGGGGAAACGGGAAACCGCCATAGAGCGCCTCTGTATGGAGACTGCCTCTATGGCGGTTTTTGCACCCGGAATAGCTGTTTTATTATCTTTGCAACAGTTGGATATAAGAAAGGTAAACCCTCAAATTAGGGCTTACGTAAATCATCTGCATATTCCTCAGCCGACATATTTCCGCCCCAATCGCCTTCGTAACAAGCAAAAGGATCTTCTGTTTCAATATCCTGTTCCTTTGTATACGTATTTCTGATGGAATTTGTCAGTTTTGCAATCAAATCCAGTTTTTCATCTACACTGAGTGAAGACAATACACTCATATACATATCTGTTACCGGAATTAAATTAGCACATATTTAATTCTGCCAACAGGTTATTTTAATACCGATATGTTTGGAAGTTCTCCCCCTTATCGGTAACTTTGCCGCATCACCTTTTCTGTAAAGTCCGGCATCCAATTTTACCGGTTTCGGTAAAGCGGAAAGGCTAATGGAATATAAGCTATGGGAAATTGGAGTGAACAACAGGAAGTGAGGAAAGAGGTTAAAGAGAAAGATAAGGTAAGGCGTGAAAAACTTGCCAGTCTTTTCTTTGATCTTTGTAAAGTCACTTATACTGTGCTGGTCATAGGATTGCTGGTTACATTATTCCAGAATGAATTATATACAAACTATTTGATGATTGCACTTGTTGTTGTAGGAGTACTAGTGGCTTTTGAATTTGCAAAGATTGGAAATAATATTTTAAAGAGATAATAATTATGGTTGCATTGATAGGACTAATAATAATAGCGATACCGGTAACGGCTTTTTGGATTTACACCGAAACACCGTCAGGGAAGAAGTGGATAAAGAATCTGTAATCTATGACACAGTTAGATGGTGTGACTTTTACAATTGTTGCTAAAAGTGGCAGGAGCATTCCTTATATGGCTTTATGCCAAGTCGGGCAAGAAATGGCTGGAAAATCCATATTTATCAAGTATTTACCGTACGTGTAAAGGTACGTGATTTACGTAAATCATCTGCATATTCCTCAGCCGACATATTTCCGCCCCAATCGCCTTCGTAACAAGCAAAAGGATCTTCTGTTTCAATATCCTGTTCCTTTGTATACGTATTTCTGATGGAATTTGGCAGTTTTGCAATTAAATCTAGCTTTTCATCTACACTCAGTGAAGACAATACACTCATATACATATCTGTTATACTTATATTTCTAACTATAAATCCTCCTTTTTTACCTAAAAAATTATTTTTCCTGTGACAGATAAATACAGAATTGTTGAATATTTACAATATTCACTTTAGGAAAATCTATATCTTTCAGCACATCATAATGATGGTCGTTGGTAACAATGTAGTGCGCATTGGCCGAAATGGCACAATCCACAAACTTATTGTCATCAGGATCGACTGTAATCAGATTAAAGTGATAGAATGGAGTTATCAATTCAACAAACGGACTGTTCAATATGGTTTTCACCACATATTCCGCCGTTTCATTGTCGGTAAGTCTTTGCAGAATTTCTATATATTCCTCCAATATTTCATTGGATACACAGAGCTTGTTCTTTCCGTCCACAAAGGATTGCCACAAGACATGGTAACGACTCCTTTGAGGAATGCTTTGAATAAGACAATTCGTACCAAGAACCAGCTAGCCATTGACGTTATTTTAATGAATGGATATCCATTTCAGCTATTTCATCCAGCTTTTTCTGGTCAAGAATTCCCTTATCCCAAAGTTCATCCAACTTTGTATTCATCCGTTTGGAATAATATTGAAAGAGCACCTCTTTCAATTCTTCCAGACCTTCCTGAGATTTATCGTAAGAAAACATTTCCAACAAATGCCTCTGTATGGGGTTGAATACTGTAGTTTCCATAATTATATCGGTTATAAATTCTATGCGAATATAGAATTTATAATGATAATATCCAAAATGTTTCTCATTAATTAACGCCTATGAAATATGACTCGATAAATCTTGCAACAATATCTCCCTTACACCCGATGTTCAAAATGTTGTAGAGTAAAATCTATTCCGGAGATCCTAATCGGATAATCTTTTTATCATTTCAGATGGATTTTGAAATAAATGCCACCAGAGAAGTATTTCCCGTTGTTCAGTTCGGCAATCAGATTGATGTGGTCTTTCCAAAGCTGGTAGTGCGCCCCGATGTTCACTGTGCGGGCGTCATATTCGGCCATCAGATCCAAGCCGTTCAAAGCTTTCACTGCCAGGTTGTCTTCCGGCAATAGATTGAATTTGAAATTCACACCCGCGGCAGGCCTTCTGTAATGAGGAAACCAGCAGGCACGATAATCCACGTATGCGGCATGAACGCCCAGTGTCCCTACCCCGGCGAAACAGAAATGCTTGGTTGCCGCCAGATAATATCGTGTAAAATGATTGTTCTGCATACCGTCCTCATCGAACTTGATGGCCCCACCACCGTATGCTTCATGCGAGGTAGGATCGTCCAAACCAAGGACTATCTGCGGAGTCCAGGGCTTCCACCAGCCTTCTTTCCACAACCGCAGGCGAGCATTGAAGGCACGGTCCTGATTGGTGTACTTTCCCCAAGACTGTTCCGGAAAATAAGTGGAACCATGCTCTGCATAATTGATGGTACAGGTATATCCCACTTCAAGCCAAGGAAAGATGGTTATGTTCAGATAATAATTGAATGTGTATTTTATCTCATTGCTATTGAAATACTGCAATGGAACAAGATGCAACACATTCCCTCCCGCCATAAATGTCTTGTCTTTTTGCATCTCGGCAGTGGGGGCATGAAGAAGTCCCGTTGTGCCGTATAGTGCCTGTGCCTGACTCTGTAACGAACTAATCGCAATAAGGCATACTAAAATTAATCGTATTTTTCTACACATTATTATGAGAATTCCATCTATCTTTGCTTCCATGAAACGTTTGCAAGCAATAGTGTTATTAGTATTGAATGGGATGGTCTGGCTGGTGTCTTTCATTAGGCATTCATCTATAACCAATTCTTTTTATTTCAAAATATCTTCATCTTACTAAGAATCCAATGATATAAACAGGCTACAACATACGAAAAAATAAATGAAATAACAGCTATTGCTACCATACCGAAAGTTTCCAACTTATACAAATAATAAAAAGTACAACTAAATACCAACATATGTACTAAGTACCATTCATAAGAAATCTTATTAGTCAGTACAAATAACCCATTAATAGGCTTTATATGTAATTTATATATAATCAACAATGTGAACAAATATCCAATCATAGAAGGTATATCATTATATAGTTTCCAAATACCTCCTTTTAACCCGGCCACTCCTGTAAAAGCAACACATAGTATACAAACAGGAACTAATATCTTAAAGTTCAATAAATTGACTATTTCAGAATTAAGTTTATAGCATTTAGCTAAATACATGCCTAAAACAAATTCCCAAAGATATTGTAAAAAGAAACTATTCCATACACGTACATCGCTTTTCCCAAGCATCGCTACAATAGTAGCCCACAACATACTTATTAGCAAAGCATAAATCACCCCGATCGATTTATTAAACAATTTCAACAAAAAAGGCCATATCAAATAAAATTGAATTATTGTTGAAACAAACCACATCTACCCTCCAAAAGAATTCTCCAAATCATTAAAAAACATTTTAAAGAGAAATATATGACTAAGTATTTGGAGAAGTTTATCTGATGAAGTATTATAAAAGGGAATCAGAGCACTTACCAATATAATTATTATGTATGGCAAATAAACTTTTAAAAAACGTCGTTTTAAAAATTGACTATAAGTAAGCGGTTTATTTAAGTATGATAAATAAAGCCCAAATCCACTACACAAGATAAATACATGTACTCCTGCTCCACCAAAAGATGAAGCAGCCATTAAAAACGGAGGTATCGGATAACTTTGCAACAAATGCATCAACACAATGGTAAAAATAGAGAATCCTCGTAAAAAATCAATAACTTCTAATCGCTGCAGCATAGTAACTTATTTAATTCAACTTTTCGACAGTCTGAGAGAAACTTAAAATTAATAATATGATAAAATTATTTTTATATTTATTGTTCTGCGACTTTAAAATATTCAAGTATATCTTTACATCTTTCCAATAAATACATAATATCCATAATATCTACACCTGCTTCCGTAATCAAAGGCGTTACAACAAAGCATAACCAAATTAATCGCATTTTTCTACCCAGTATTATGAGAATTCCATCTATCTTTGCTTCCATGAAACGTTTGCAAGCAATAGTGTTATTAATATTGAATGGGATGGTCTGGCTGATGTCTTTCATTCTGCTCCTACCCGTTGTTTCCTTACATAGTTTATGGAAACTATGCAAAAGGATCTTTGTAAAGCCCCAATAATTGTTTGGCAAAATAATAAAAGAACTGAATATCATCTATAAAATAGCGTCTGAACAGTCGCTTGGGTTCTTTCAGAAAGCGATAGAACCATTCCATCGCCAAGATTTGGAATATTCTAGGAGCACGTTTTATATTACCTGCTTCGAAGTCTATGGTAGCGCCAAGAGCCATAAATAATTTCACACCGGACATACGGCTACGGTATTTTGCTATCCACTTTTCTTGCTTGGGTGCACCAGCACCAACCAACAATACAGTAGCTCCACTTTCATTGACAATATGTATCAGTTCTTCACACTCCTGTTCGTTCTTCTCGAAACCGTAAGAGGGTGAATGAGCACCGACCACTATTTGCCTCCCTACTCTCCTGTTTATATTCTCCATCGCCTTTTTAGCAACTCCTTCAGCTGCTCCTAACAGAAAAATTTTACAATTAGGATTATTGGCATGATAGTTATAGAATGCCGTAAAGAAACTGCTTCCCGGAATAGCCATCGGTAAGGATCGCTTTAATAGTTTTGATACAAGATAAAGGATCTGGCTATCGCATACTATCCATTCCGCTTGCTGGTAGATGTCGTAAAATTCTCTGTCATACTGGAGTTTTATTAGGTGGTCGAGGTTGGGGGTATAGAGTACACCTTCAGCCATTTGTTCCAATAGCTCTTTTTGAGTGAGAGAAAAGATATCAAGATTTAGGAAACGAACTGAGTTTTTCATTAGAAGTTAACCTTTACAATTTAGCAAATAATTTATTCCATGAATCTACAATTGATTCCACCGAATATCTTTTACTGGTTATTATGGCTGCTTGTGCCAAATTATTACGTTTATCAGCATCCAACATTAATTCTTTCATTTTTTCTGTTGCAAATTCTGTATCATACCCTTTTTTATTATAAGGTAAAATCACACCATCTACTCCATCTGAAATGATATCATAAACAGCAGAATAGCTTCCATATACTACAGGAATCACTCCAAAACTCATTGCTTCTGTCAACACAAGTGGAAATCCTTCATATTCAGAGGTAAGAATCAACAACGATGCACGCTTATAATATTCTAAAGGACTTTGAAATCCTTCAAATGAAATACGCTGTAAAGATAATTTTTTAGCTTGCACTTCTACATTTTCACGTTCTGAACCATCTCCTATAATCGTCATATGCCAATCCGGAAAACTACTTTCCAACTGCGCCCATGTGTCTACTACACGGTACACTCTTTTCTGACAAAAATCTAAACGCCCCACAAATAAAATCTCTTTCTGTTTCTTAGCAATATCATATTCAAACCTACCACAATCAATGGTTACAGGGTTAGTCTGTATTATTAATTTTGTAGTCGTTCTAATACCTGTAAATGCTTTAAACGTCTCTACAAAACTAGGAGACAATACCACATAACGATCACTATGATAATAATTCCAACGCATCCCTTGTGCTGTTATTTCATAGAATACACTACGCAACACATTCAATAACATACATTTCAACGGATTATTCGTTTGAGCTAATTTATCATCTATACTTTGAAGTCGTCCGTTTCTATCAGGAGTGTTATGATATACTGAAATAAATTTCACCCCCAATCCATTAGCTGCTTTAAGTGCCGTTCTTAGTGGAAAAAATGGTAAGCCCCATTGATTAATCACTATCTGCACTCGTTCTTCCAACATTACGCAACGCATTAAGGATATATTCTCCTTACTACACCTAAATCCTCGAAGTGTATAGGTTTTTACCTTTTCATCCAACATATTAATAATAGAATGACTAGCATCACTAAAAGCTGTGATAGAAACGCGAAACCCTTTTTTAACAAATTGATTAGCAAGGCAAGCGGTAACTATCTCTACTCCTCCTACTTCAAATGTCTTTAGCACGAATAATATCCCCATTTTTACACCTTATTTAAAGAGCAAACCAATAATTATAAGACTGACTAGGAGAGTTTATCACATTCCTCTTTCGCAATATTTTTGCAGGGTTACCACCTACTATGGCATTTTCTTCCACATCTTTTGTCACTATACTCCCTGGCAATACAACACAATTATGGTGTAATGTGACTCCAGGCATTATCATGGCATTAGAAAAAATAAACACTCCATCTTCTATTACAACAGGAGAACCTTTAGTTTCAAATTGTGGGCTATCAATATTATGTCCCAGTGTATATATCTTCACATTATGAGCTATTCCTACATTATTACCAATAGTAATTCCTCGACGATTATCCAAATAGCATCCAAAATTCACTACGGAATTTTTACCCATTACAAATTTACCAACATGAAAAAATTTACAGTAACGATGGATACAACTTCGTTTTCCTATTCTCATACCAAACAACCGCAAATAAGAACTTCGCAAAGGATTAGGGATAAAATGGTATGAAACATTAAGGAAAGCTACTAAGATAAATTTACATTGAAGAAATATTAATTTTATTCTAAGGATATCCATTTTTCAGGAATTATTAAAGAATTTATATTTCGATATTTTTGCATTTCTTCATTAAACCATTTTTTAGGACAAACAACTATTTTATTATCATTTCTATTTAAATAAGCCCCCCACCAACTATATGTACTATTAGCTATAATATTATGTTTAAACAAACTCATAAGTTGCATATCAAAATGATTTCCCCATCCTATACAAGGATTCCAATCAACCGCTATATATGATACCCCCTTAATATTTTTATTAACCCAATCCCAATTATCAGAAAAAATATAAAACTTGGGCTCATTGATCTTTGACTTTATATATGCAATAGCATTCTGATAATAAGAAGCAGAGCAAGTTCCTTGATAATCTCGACGTAATAAATAGTCTTCTCCTTTCCTTATATGAATTGCAACAGAATTTTCTGATTGAATTTTAACTGCTAAATTTTGATTCTTAAAATCAGTAAAATTACTGAAGCCAAAAACTTTATAAATTTGATCTTTAACATCATCTACCATATTTGCATTTTGAAAAGCTCCAGCAATATATACATTTGATTGTAATTCTTTTTCTGCCACCAAATCAAATACTTCGGGCATTTCAACATGGGTTGTAAAAGGGAAATAGTGTCTCCGAATTTTTGAAATAATATCATAACCACCTCCCAAAACATAAATATCAAAAACTGATGCTTGTTCAACTCTCGCATTAGGAAATATTGCATTCCAACTTATATCTTCCATTTTCCATTTTGATGGTTTATACAGATTATCCAACAAAACATTATATCCTTTTTCCTTCAGATACAAGTAATAACTGTATTGGAACATTCTATTAGCTAAACCAGCCGACATTCTCACAATTACTTTCATTTTTTTATTTGATTATAATATTTAACAAAAATATCCTTAGGACTTTTATTAGCAAAAACACTATATATAATATTTCTATGTGCACGTATATCTATGTAAAATTTTTGATTATGCGTTAAAATATAAAAATAAATATTTATACATAACTTTAAAAACGATCTTAAAACAACTAGAATACTTAAAAGGAAATATTTAAAAAAATTTGAGCTTGAATAATAGTTCAGTTCTCCTTTTACTGCCGCTGGCGATGTTGCCGTTTTAACTAAAGTTGCTGTAGCATTTTCTATATGATATATTTTTACGTTTGAGTCTACAAAGAATAAATACCCCATTTGATTTGCTTTGGTAGACAAAGCAATATCTTCTGGACAAAAAAAATATTGTTCATCAAACATTCCCAATTCCTTCAGCACTTCCGTTCGAAAAAGAAATGCTGCGCCAACAATATCATATGTCTGAAAAACACCTGTTTGGTAGGTATATTTAGATTTAATTTTTTGTTCTTTCCATAACCCCATAAGAAATAAAGAATAAGTTAAAAAAGAATGTCTAGGTCTTCCACAACTTTGAATCTCATCATTTTTAAAATAAGTTGCCGGACTTATACAGACAACAGATTCTGGCAATTTTTCTATCGAATCAAATAATAAGTCTACTACTGGCATAGGAAAGACTGTATCATCATTTAATATAAAACAATATTTTCCTTTTGCTATTTTTATTGCTAAATTATTATTTTCAGAAAAGCCTCTAATTTCTTTACTTTCAATTATTTTTATCCATGGATAATTTTGCTTTATGTACGATAAATTTTCGGGACTAAACATATAAGCAACAACTATTGTTTCATATGACAATGAGGTATATTTTTTAATACTATCCAAGCATGGAATCAAATTAGATAGATTATTCATACATACAATAATTATACTGACATCAAACATATTATAGTTCATATTTAATTCTATAAAACGGACTATTTTTTATTATTAAAAAGATGATTATATAATACAAATGCATTTTCATACCAGGTAGAGATGTCATAGAACCTACTACCCAATAAGCTAAACATATAAAAAAAACGGGCCAAGATTTATATTGTATTGGTATTTTTATCAATGAAAAATAAGCTAAATAGAGATTCGCAATAATTCCTATAATCCCCAACTCTGGTAATATTGAAAACCACATACTCTCACGCCCTAACAACTCAGAAGAAAATTCATTGTTCATCGTTAAATAATAATTAAAGCCTAAGCCCAATAATGGTGAAAAATATAAAAGAGCAATAGCAGCTTCAAGCTGTCTAAATCTTAAATCAGGAGAACTTCCATATTGGGATTCTTCCGAATTAGGAGTTATTATAGTTTTAAATATATCAAAATATTCTGACAAATATGGGGCTATAAATAAAGCTAATAAAACGACAAAACCCAGTAACCTAAAAGTTTTCAAACTCTTTATTTTTATAAAAGAGAAACAACTTATTGCAAAAAATAAAATAGGAGTTCGACTATTAGAAAATATAGCAGCCATAGCAGATAATATACATATTATATAAAGTATATTTCTCCACTTGGTTTTAATTTCTATTTTTACAAGAAGTATTAGTACAAAAAGAATATATAAAATAAAATTTACTCCTGCACCTATAGCGTGTTCAAAAACGGATTGAACTCTATACCCACGAACATCATCAACACTATAAGCCCAATCAACACCTGCCGCACCAGCCAAACTAACCTCATAGTCTCTAATAGGATTTAGAGCTGTTAACTTTTCAAAAAAAGCATAAGTAGCAGCAAATAAAAAAACAACAGAGAACCATTTAAGTAAAAAACGAATATCCTTAATTGACACCACCTTCCATATCATCCAAATTAAAATTAGATCTTTTGAGACGTTCCCTATCAATTGAGGTAATGCTCCCCAAAAACCGATATAAGCCACAACACTAGAAATACACCAAGATATAAACAAAAAGACAAAAGGTTTCTTATAAGGGAATGCACATTTTGTAGTTGACAGCCTCTCTTTATTTTTCAAAAATAACAAAATAAAAAAGAGGCACATAAGCATATCCAGCCTCACAACAGGGAAACCAGGCAAAACAAAGACTGTAATATTTAATCCAAGAATTAATCTAAAGACCAAAAAGCATAAAAAGCCTTTATGAAAGTTTTTTATACTATATAAACAAATAACCAAGCCTACAATTGTAAATATCATAAAACATTCATTGTGTGGTATATCAAAAATATAAATAAGATACAAGATATTAGAAACACTTGCATTTATAATCAAGAATTCATCTCTTTCTTAATAATTTTCATTACCCATTAATAATAATCCAAGATTCAGGTATTATAGTATCCAATTTTTTCACCATTCCCCCATACCAATCCTTTGGACAAACAACTATTTTATTATTATTTTCGTTCAGATATGCACTCCACCAACTATATGTACTATTTGCTATTATATTATGCTTACATAAGCTCATAAGTTGCATATCACAATGACTATGTATTCCACTGGATGGATTCCAATCTACTGCAGTAAATTCCACTCCTCTTATATTTTCTCTAACCCAATCCCAGTTATCTGAAAAAAAATAAAACTTAGGATTAGGAACATATTTCTTAATATAATTTATTGCTTCATAATAGTATGAAGGAGGACAGGTATTAGGCAAATTCTTCAAATAATCAATATTTTTTCTAAAATGGACAGCTACAGAATTCTCTGTTACTAATTTGGTAGCTAACTCTACATTTCGAATAGAATCCAACGGCTTAAAAGTAAAAGCCTTTCTTACAGCATCTTCACTTGATTGAAAATATTTATAGGAAATCCAGAAGCCTATAAAAATACAATTAGTAGACGCTTTTTTATGTATATAAGGAAGATAATCCAAATTCCATCTCTCTATATACCTATTATCAGACATATATTCAGAGATACGTTTCAACAATTTATAGAATCTATCTTCTCGTAAGACCAAAGGAAAAAAATTCTTATCACATCTTTGTATATTTACATTAACAAATACACTATCTAATTTAGTTCTCTCAAAATCAAATCTAGGAATAAAAGAATCTTCATCAATAAATACATCCAATCCTTTTTCTCTTAAACTCAAAGCAAATGCATATTGAAACATTCTATTAGCTAAACCTGCACCAACATAAACTACTACCATATTTTCATTAATAAATTATCATTTTGAAAATTCAAAACACAATAAAACTTATAGTGACAAACTTAGATTTATTAAATCAACATAATGATTTAATAATACGTGCTGGAGCTCCTACGCACAAAGAATAAGGAGGGATATTTTTTGTAACGACAGAATTAGCACCAATCACACAACCTTCTCCTATAGTTACTCCAGATAAAATACTAACATTTTCTCCAATCCAAACATTCTCGCCAATAACAACCTTACCAGAAGAATATAATGATCTTTCTGTTGGAGAACGTTTAAGATCTTCCATACAAAATTGACCATGAGAATTATCAGTAATCAATAACCTAGGACCTGTCAGTACATTATCACCTATTAATATTTGATTATATGATGTTATATGTGAATATGCTCCAATTATTGTATTCTTACCAATTCGAATATTTCCACAATTATTTTCATCACTTTCAACTGTTAATATACAATTGTTCCCAATATTCACATTCTCAGATATATAGATATTTTTCCCACCATAAATAAATATTGGTCTCATTATTACTGATAATTTTCCGATATACCGGAAATTATGTTGCAACCACCCCGTATATATAATATCAAAAAAGTTTTTTATAGACAAGGATAGACTATAACTATAAATAAAGTGAATAAAGAAACCAACCAAACGAATTTTTTGTTCCAAAATCAATTTAATACTTGAATTCATAATTACTATTATTTACTTGCAATAAACTATTACAAACTTCAAAAAGCAACCATAATTAACAAAATCTTCTAAATGAATTATCAAACCTCTTATCATACACATGATAATAATACTTTATTCCCATAAAATCTAATAAACAATGTTTTAATCTAGCAATATCTCTTTTAATACTTTCTTTATTCCTTTTAAGAATAAACGGCTTTCCTTCTGCTATTGCATAATATTTCCCATATAAATATCGCAATGGATGATTACAATAATTAAACCATGGTTTTACATATAAAAAATGAATAATTTTAGGATTTCTCCTTATTTCATCTAAAATGGGATATACATTTGTGTATAAATTAGGCTTTTCGTAAAAATAGTCAGGATAAACATTCCATTCTTCCGAGAATAATTTAAAGGATCCCTGCATTGTTGCGTTCAAAGCATCTTGATCTGCTGCAATCATTTTATCTCCATTATGTATTGCATAGTCTAGAACTTTTTGAGCAACATTATTGTTCCTCCAATAATCACAATTGATAAGCATAACACCAGTATTTATATAAGTGTCATTTTCTTCCAATTGGAGATTTTTCTTAAAATTCGGCTCACAATAAGTCAAGTCATGTGTTGCAGCGAACGCATAATCTGTTATATCTATGTCCCATAATGCCTTGAGATCTGAATTGACTATAATATCGCAGTCAAGATATAAAAGTTTGTTTATACCAGGCAATAAATCAGCTGCAAACAACCGCAAATAACACGCTATATTATGATATGCAAAATGTATTGGCAAAAATTGAAGCTTTTGTGAATCTACAATAATAATCTGAACCTTCGTCCCGTATCTTTGTCCTAAAAGCTCCAACCCTTTTATATTCTCATCACTCATAGAAGTTGAAAAGACATATACTTCCTTGTCATTCTGCTTATTATTTTCAAAAAGAGAGGTCAACATCACCTTGCAATGAATTGCATACTCATTGCTAGAATTACATAATATACTTATCATAATTTTTTTTTGTATATATTGAAAATTAGATTTTTTAATGCATTTTTCTCTATAACATCAAACACCACAAAATAAGAAAGCACAGCAACAAATAAAATATTTCCAAAAGAAATAGCAATAAGAGTACTTAGTGTGGACTTACCATTATTTATATTAAAAATCCATACCAGTCCAAAAGAACAGAAAATGACAAATAATAAAGGTAAAAGCACTTTTGTATAATAGCGAGTTAGTCCTAACCCTGTATATAATTTACTAAAAAAAGAAATAATGAAACAAGAAATAATATTAACAAATAAAGAGATATATAATACATTTTCAGCAGCATATCCCAACTTCAGGAACACGTAGCCAATAGGCAAAACGAGTAATTGAAAACTATAATTTATAATTTGAAACCATTTGATTTTGCCTACAGCATGAATCGATATCTCAATTCCAAAGCTTAACTGAGAAACGAGTCCCATCAAGACCGATATCTGACAAAAAATAATTGTATAATCAGGAATAGACTTCAACCATAAATTAAGTATCACACTAGTTTGAAAGAAAAAAGGAACTGCAAAGAAAAGGTACAGCAATGTATTAAATTTACACGTCGTCTGACATAATCTAAGCATTCGTGCCCTATCACCCGCCCCTTCACTTTTCACTATCTGGGGTTCAATAGCTCGAACTATAGTCGTCGTAAAAAAGTTTAACTGAGATGAAATTTGATTAACAATACCATAAGCTGCATTAATCAATACTCCAAAGAAAGAGTTCAAAAGTAGTGCAACGCCTTGACTTTTGGTCATAATAGCCAAGGCTCCCATCAGATTCCAACCTGCATAAGAACAAATATTTTTAAAATAAGAGATCTCTTTTATCTTTAAAAATTCCATTTTACATTCAGCATAAACCTTGCTACAATAGAGCCATACAATAAAGAAACTGTTAATTGAAACCATCATCATGCAAACCGTATATAAAACAAGCCTATTCCCTAAATAATTCAACAAAATGAAAGCAACCAACAATTTACATATAGATTCCAATACTCCTGTAAATGCATAGATATGCAAAGCTTCATGAGTTGTAATAGCAGCTTGATAAGGTGCAGATATTATAGTAAAAAAAGAACTTATAGACATAAAATGCAAGACAATCAAAGCGTCATCATATTTGCTATTGGGAATAACCATCACATTATTTATTAAATAAAGACCTCCCAATTCAAATAGCAATAAGACAAGTATAGCTATAAATAAATGAAGATAGAGACTACAAACAAATATTTTATGAACTTCTATTGGTTTACTCTTTCCTGCTGCTATAGATAAGAACCTCTGAGTAGCAGCAGACATTGATGAATTAAGAAAAGAAAACATAGCGATAATCCCTGCCACCAAATTATAGACACCAAAATCTTCACTACCCAATGCTTCAAGTACCCATCTAGTGGATATCAACGAACAAGCAATTGAAATTAATAATTTCAGATAAAGTACAATAGTATTCAATGCTATTTTTGATTTTGCTTGCATTATAATATCATTATTATATTTCTAATATTTCAAATCTCACTCTTACCTTTACTATAAATTTTATTTAATTCCTATCTTTAATCCACTCATTAAACTTTGGTCACTCCACAGATAACCCCATTCCCCAAACCTTCCAATTGTCTCAATGCCAACTGAAGAAAGGTAGTCACGGACAATCTTACGGGCTTCATAAATATTATGGTCAAAAATGACATTGGCGTATGTCTCGAAACGGATATCAGTAAAAAGAATATCTTCTTCTTTTAAAATGTTTAAAGAAACAAGTTTCCCCACTGAACGTGCCAACAGTTCTTCTTGTGTGTATTCATTACGGTTACAATACACTTCCATTTGAAGTGAGGAACAACCTTCGGGAACATTGTCGGGCGACTTCAAGGAAGGTGAGTAGACGCGAGCAGGAAGAATATCCTCATCATAAATGTACCACCAAAGATAAGGAGGGATATTCTTCGTCTTCAGTCCGACCGATATCTGATAACCACAGGTACAGTGTAACCGTGCAACTGCATTGCAAACATCAACAGGAACGTTTTTCAGCATCTTAATTACCTCAGGAAGCGGAAGACTGCTAATCAAACGGTCAAATTGATATTCATCGCCTTTTGATGTACGAAGAAGACGATTCTCTACATCTATCGATATGACCTGTTGGTTATAACGAATATCCTGGTTTTCTACCAAAGCAGACAAAAACTGCTTAAATCCACCTTTTCGTGGATAACGCATCTCCTTACTATAATAGGTTACAGGAGTTTCGGTTGTATTGCACCCCTGTATCACTTCTTCAACGGAAGGTTGGTATAAACGGCTTCCTTCCCGGCTGCCCATCCATCTTGTTTCCAAATCCTTTGCTTCAGTCATCCAATATTTCTTAGTATAAGGAATCGGAAAATGTTCTGCAAAAAAATGACCGAATTGAAGCCGTAACCATTGGTCGTAATTTTGTATCTGAGAAGAGTCAATATCTGTCGGACGGGATAAAAAATCTCTTACTACGGCATCCTTCATCTTCTGACTGAGCGGATAAAGATTATTTTGGGCCGGATGCTTTATCCATATTCCCTGATAAAGATTATATGCATTAGGAACATGTCTGAATACCTCTCCGGCTCCATCCATAAAGATTCTATTTACTTGTTCATCTTTAGCAAAGGAAAAATGAACAAAACGGTCAAAACGGAAACCGTCAATGGTAAAGTTACCGCAAAGACCTCCATAAGTAGTATCCTTTTCCAAAACTACAGTCTGCTGACCATTGCAAGATAATTTGTATGCAGCTCCAAGACCGGATATTCCAGCACCAAGGATTAGAACGGGATTATTCATTTTCATATGTCTTCATATCTTCATGCAATATCCTGATACCTTCCTTCAAGGAGATGGACGCCTTCCATCCCAGCAAAGTGATGTTCCTATTTATAGGAGCCACGGCATACATGGCATCAGAAGGAGAATACGGGCGACCGCCCCAATTTGCTTTTACGGGACGGTTCCAGACTGACTCTATCATATCCGCCACTCCGCGTAACGAATGCCCCTCACCTGTTCCAAGATGAAACTGGTAATAGCTGTCTTTCAAGTTATCCAAGGAAAGGATTAATGTATAAAAGAAATCTGCTATATCATCAACATGTATGAAGTCAAGTACCTGGTTACCCGGAGAAAAATCCACGGGCTTTTCCGCCTTTACCGCATCGACCAGATAATCAATCACCTTCTTGCTTGAATTATACCGCCCATAGGGAGAGTAGACTACCACATTAATCCAATTCCAACATGACTGTGCCTGATAATACCTTATAATAGGGCGTACCGCTGTTTTGGTAGCGGAATAAAGATTATTGGGCAAATATTCACCCGCGCCATTTAAAAATTCAGTAAATGTACCTATATTAATGAAGTGGCTACAGGAAGTATGGGAAACTGCCTCAAGCAAGTGGGTGGTAAACAGGATATTTGATCCAATCAGTTTTTCTATGGACATATCATCCCTTCTTGCAGTAAAGAAAGTTGCCATATGGATGACAACATCAGGAGAATAACCGATAACCTGCTTGCACCATCCGTCCTCTGTCGTAGCAATTATTTCCAAGCAAAGACCAGGAAACATGCTTTCTGCTTTCTGTCTGTCCCTTACCAACAGACAAATATCTGTCAATGAATGACTGAACAGATAAGGAATCAGTGTCCTACCTACAAATCCGGTAGCTCCTGTAATCAATATCTTCATAAAGCTACAATGTTTAAAATTTATAGTCTATCGCCTCCAGCTCCATCCGGCTTGCTTCCGAAGGATCATGAGGTTCAGGTATGATATCCATCAGCATGGATATGCCCTCCCCCTCTCCATAAAAGGCCATCCATAGTCCGGGAGCTACAGTAAGCCGCTGATAGCAGCTTTCAGGTGACAGGGTTATTTCTTCAAACTGCCCACGGGTGGGACTGCCCTCACGGTCATCATAGATTACGAACTTGACAGCACCGACGGGCACAACCAGATTCAAGGTCATGCGGTTATGGCGTTTCCAGCCTTTGGCTGCACCGTGTTCTATCTGTGAGAAATAAGCCTCACCAAATCCGACATAACCTTCATCAGTAGATTTTAAAGCATGATAAATATCCCCTTTGGGTACGACAATATGCTTCAGGGGATGAACTGTCACTCCTTCCATCATTATTCCGCCCATTTTAAATGTTGTGCTCCGGCAGCCCTGACATAGGAATCTATCTGGGCAGTGGTCAAGCTGTACATATCCACATTGGCATCTGTATAAAAAGCTTTGTACCAGTCAGCAATAAAATGTACACATTCCTCATAGTGCAATGTAGAATGCCAGTCAAGATAAGCCAGTGCCTTGTCACAATTAAGCTTCAATAAAGTAGCCTCTTCGAAAGGCACATTGCCGGTCAGCCGGGCTGCCGTATTCCTATCCAGCCCCCAAAGTTCGGCCAAGTCCTGAACCAACTGAAACACTGTCTTGGTCTGCTCCGCACGAGGGCCAAAGTTAAACGGTTCTCCATTCTTCACCTTTCCTTCATAAAGGTATTGTCCAAGATTGAGATAACCGCTCAATGGTTCCAATACGTGTTGCCAAGGACGGGTAGCTTTGGGACTACGTATCTCCACCACCTCATTCCTTGAAAATGCCTTGACACAATCTACGATGATACGGTCTTTCGCCCAGTCACCACCTCCGATAACATTCCCGGCACGGGCCACTCCCAGTTTGATATTGGGCATAGCCTGGATAAAGGATTTCCAATAACACTTGATAGTAAGTTCGGCTGCACCCTTTGAACCGGAATAGACATCCTTTCCGCCTACCGCATCTGTCTCACGATATCCCCAGATCCACTCCACGTTATCGTAAGCCTTGTCACTGGTGATAAGAACACAGGTACAATTCCATGTGATATTACGGATGGCCTCCAGCACGGAAGCTGTACCTACCACATTGGTAGTGATGGTATCAAAAGGCTCCTTGTAGGAAGTAGAAACAATGGCCTGTGCAGCAAGATGAAAGATAAAGTCAGGCTTTACAGCCTGAACATAATCACTCATCTCCTCTTTATTACGGATGTCACCATAATGGTGATGGATTCTGTCGGGTAGGCCAACAACCTCGAACATGGACGGTTGGGTAGGTATACTATTTGAATAGCCGTATACCTCCGCTCCCAGCATGAGTAACCATGCTGACAACCAGCTCCCCTTGAAACCGGTATTACCGGTTATCAATACTTTCTTTCCTCTATATACATTATTGAATGCCATATTTATCCTTTTATTTTTATCATTTCCAATATTTCCAAGGTGCTTTGCCCGAAGCCAAGAGGCTCTCCAGTTTCTCCTTGTCACGCAACGTGTCCATGCACTGCCAAAAGCCATGATGCTTATAGCAGGAAAGTTGCCCCCGGGAGGCAAGCGTTTCAAGAGGTTCACGCTCCCAGGTCATTGTGTCATTTTCTATATATTCCAATGCTCCCGGCTCTACAACCATGAAACCTCCGTTGATCCATCCCATATCATCCCGACTCTTTTCACGGAAAGACCTTATCATAGAACCGTCAATGTCCATTACTCCGAAACGACCTTCGGGAAGCACACCTGTCAACGTGACCATAGTCCCTGTCTCTTCATGAAACCGGATACATTCATTAATGTCAACATCTGACACACCATCACCGTAAGTCATAAGAAACGGCTCACCAGATATGTAATCTTTAACGCGTTTAAGACGTCCGCCCGTCATGGTATTCAAACCTGTGTCAACCACCGTCACTCTCCAGTCTTCCGTATGATCACTATGTACAGTTACTTTCCCATTGGCGGAAAAGTCGAATGTCATATCACTATTATACATATAGTAGTTGGCAAAATAATTCTTGATAACCTGCTGCTTGTATCCGCAACAGATAATAAACTCATTATGACCAAACTTGGAATACCATTTCATAATATGCCATAGGATAGGTTTGCCACCTATCTCAATCATCGGCTTGGGCTTAAACTGGCTCTCCTCGCTAATACGAGTACCAAAACCTCCGGCTAGGATTACTACTTTCATATTTTTATATTAAAATCTCTTATTCAAATCTATGGCTGCACCCATAGCCACATCCATATTATAATATTCCCATTCAGCAAATCGTCCTAGCAGATAGAGCCCTTTAGGTTCTATTCGTCTTTTCAAATCATCAATCATTTCACGAGTTGTCGTACTCTGAATGGGGTACGTATACATTTCATAATGATGAGTCAGATATTTAGGAGAATATGGAATCCTAGACAGGTTACTAAGAATATCCTCTTTCGACATCGAATCTGTGAATTCAATTGTTGCTGTCATCTGTCCCTCAGCATTGTTGCTTTCTGCAAAATTACCTGTACAAATAATACGATGAGAGTCATGATTACGACTTGGCATATAAATCCAACTATATGGATTCTTTTCTACTTCACAAAAAACAGATGTTGTTCCATGAAACTCAAGTTTATCTATAAACTCAATATAAGAATCTATATTGATAGAAGAAAAGGATAAAAGAGAAGGAAGTTGTTTAATATTACCACAAAAGATAACTTTATCAGCTTTTTCACCATTAACAATCCATTTACCCTTTTCATGTTTTATCTGTTCTATGGACGAATGATACCGAATATCAAGACCTTCAGCCATTCTGTTAGCTATAAACTGAGAACCTCCTGTTTGAGGATAATAAAATGAGCTATGAACAAAATTTTGTTCTTCAACATGATTAATATTATTATAAATCATCTCTTGAATGGAAGGCATAGGCAACTTTCCTGCAAGCCATGACAAGGGTACTTTTGTCAAGTCCCTACGCCATACCTTAAAATTATAGGGTTGGAAATAGATTTTGTATAAAGTTTCTCCAAAACGGCTACGCAAGAATTCTTCAAAATTTTTTGGTTCGTTCCTTTCTGAAAGACGAGCTATACCCACTAAATCGTCAATAAAGGATTTCAATATTTGCTCATCAAATAAATAAACATGGTCCTCTATGGGATATGGAATCATTTTACCATTATCCATGGCTACAGAAGCATTCCGCAATGCTTTTATGAATTCCTTTTCACAATTAAATTGCTTCCAAAACCAGTCAAGTACATCTTGACGCTTGGTATTAAAGACATGCCCGCCTGTTTTGTGAAAAAGGTTACCTCTTACCATATCACATTTCACCATTCCACCAGGACGTGACTCACGTTCAAAAACCGTTATATCATAACGATCGTTTAGCATACGAGCTATAGATAAGCCAGAAATCCCAGCTCCAATTATAATTATTTTCTGCATATTATAGTATTAAAAGATACTCAATTTAGGGCATCCCCCTTCGAAAGGGCACTTTTCAGTGCCCCAATCCGAGTTTCGTTAATTTATTAGTTTTGAATTTAACATTGGCTTGTAGCCGAAGTGATTTTGTCAGGAATCATATTAGCATCATCCCTACATCCGTTAAAGATATTTTTGAAAAAAGTTCCGATGAAGTTCCAGATAGAACTACCATGAAGCTTTACCGTTCCAATCACACTGTGATAAGTTGCTGCCATCTCTGCTCCAGCATCACTACCATAATGAAGTGAATTGTTGCGTTGAGTAGTCAGCTTTCGAATGGTTCGCTCTACCAGATTGTTATCTATCGATAATTCACCATCATCCAAATAAGCAAATATTTCTTTCCAAAATCGATTCAGATAGTTAAGAGCCTCTGTGTAATATTGACTTCTAATTCTGAATCCTTTGACAGTTCACTATCCATAAACTACGCAAGACTATCAGGAGTTCCTTTGTTTCTAGGCTTTGCCTTTCACGTAACCTCTTTTCTGGAGTAAGACCGGCTTCATCATAAACATGTTCTCTCGAAAAGAAATTCTTTAAAAGGTTTGAAACACGTCCGGCTGTCGGTTCTCCGCCTTGATCAGCAGCTTTAACGAACTTGTTGTTTGCATAAGACATACATACCTGACGAACGGTATCTGTAAACTGGGCTAATTTTAATTCATCGCCGATAGAGACGTAAGCATTATACCCATCAAACATGATACTTTTTAATTCTGCATCACCTAAAAAATCTGTAAGGACCTCACGACCACGAGAATCATTTTCTTAGAAAAAGAATTGTAATATCCAACCATCATTACATTCCATCATTATCAGAAGAATATTCAACCATTTCCTCATTTACCATCAAATCATCTGACGAGCTAGTATTGTACAATTTACGCCCTTCTAACAAATCTGAAAAAGTAGCTAGGCAATCACTGAAAGTTTAGGAAAAGATACTGTACTCAACACCTTAAAATGCGCATCATTAGAAACCAAATAATCAACTTTGGCAGCATTAACACAATCTACAAACTTATTGTCGTCTTTGTCTGCATGTATTAAATGAAAATGATAATGAGGGTCAATCAATGACACATAAGGAGAATTAGCAATGCCTGTATTACATTAGATGCTATCAAAGCATTTGTCTTCATACTTATTATTTCTTCATACTCCTCCAATATTTCGTTGGAAACATAAAGAATATATTTACCGGAGTGCAAGCCTCTCCACACATTAAAGTAATTTCCTCTTTTTGAAAAAGATGAAATCAGACAATTAGTATCCAGTACTATATTAATCATTATAAGGCACTCTCAAATGTTCTTTCAATATAGCCTCATTCTTATCCTGATCCCACAGACCTTCATCCCACAACTTATCCATATCCTCCTCTACTCTTTGAGCAAAGTAGGCTGTCAAAGATTTACGTATTTCTTCCAAGGCACGCTCGTCTTTAGCATAAGAAAACATCTTTAACAAGTGTAACTGGACTGGGTTAAAAGGTTCTGATTTCATATTCTCTAGTTTTTATTGCAAACAAAAGAACAAATTATATTTCACTTATCCTAGCGATTCAACCTGTTTTTAATTCACAACATTGTTCTTACCAGCTACAATGCCATTTCAATGCCTCAACCACCGATCATAATCATCCAACCGGTTGATCAGCTGCTGCTTACTCTTTTTCGGCTTTTCCTCTTTCTTCCACGGATCAACCGCCTCGTGCGCCAAATGATAATAGATACTGCTATCCGTACAACCATAAAGTGTAACCACAACAAGTGCACGCGACTGCTCCGCCTTGACGAGAGGAAGCATAGTCTGCATAACGCCAACCAGCTTTGCCGCCTCTTCTTCCATACCCAATATAGTATAAGCCGGCAGCAAAATGGCATAAAGCTTGCAACGCATCACATCCGTATCCATCTGGAGATTGCCATATTCTTTCAACGCCCTGGCAGCCAGGGAACGATCTTCCTCACTCACCCCCTCCGCACTGTGATAACGCTGAAGAGCACTGTGCAAACCATTCAACATACAGTCATTGTCCAGACGGGTATATACATGCTTGTCCTCATCATTCAGGGCAATTACCTCGTACTCACCCGGCATCACACGCAGCAGCGGAACCCACATCCAGTTCTCCACACATACCATCACATCCTTTCGCCCGGCTCCCGGCTGAATGACAACAGTCGCCTCCACCCCCTTAAACCGTCCCTCGGTAATGCGTATCCGGTCGCCCTTGCGCAAACCATCCGGCTGGGGTATATAAACAGGAAGTGTATTGGAATAAGAACGGGCCACCCACTGCAAATTCTCCATTGCGGCATCGGAAAGGTAGGGAAAATACTCCCGCTTCCGTTCCCTCACCCGAGGCAGGAAACTGAGTACAGGAAAACGTTGCATCAGTTGGAAAACATCACGCTCGGAGGCACGGACAAATACATAGTTGAAGAGTAAGGGACGCTGGGTATTGACGAATTTGCCGTCTATACGCCTCACTTCCTGATAGGAAGGAGCAAAAAAGCCGAATGAGGGCTCGCCTGCCTGTATGCGGCGGTCCTGTTCCCGTTGCAAACCGCGCACTCCTCCCCGATGACAGTCGGGAAGCGACAACACATACCAACGCACAGCATTGTTATTCCGCAAAGCCTCCAACGCTTCGGGAGATGCCACAGAACGCTTCGGTTTATCAAACTGATGGGATAGCTTTTTCATGAGGTTTATCGTCAGAAATCCACGCTGACCGATACTGGAAGACCATATCAGCGCAGTGTTTATAACTGGCTGATAAATAGTATTTTACACAGATTTCATTTTGTATTTCTGAAATCTTTTATTTGTTGTTTCTTTCGTCCGAAGACGTCTTTTCTGTCTGCTTTTTATAGACATGTTTATACCCTCAAAAAAGGTTCTTTACCCTTTATATAAAAGGAATTTAGAAACTTTTTGAGGGCACAAAGATACACTATAATTGTGTATTACACAATAAAAGCGCTTAAAAAATAGGAAAACTTACTTTTGATAAGAAAATATCAGAAGATATTTTTAATTATCTTTTTCAGCCTTCTCTGACCTATACGCTTTTAACAATTCTTTTACAGCCTGCATTCTATGTTTCAATTCCAACTCTGCATGACGAGAACTTTCACGTGCAGACATCGCAACCTGCTCCATCAGCGCATGAAGTTGAGCATCCGTAGGTTCTTCTAATGAATTAAACCGATAAGTATTCAATTCCATCATTAAATATCTTTATATTGAGATAGGAACAAAGATAAACCTTTTATTTGAACGATACAAGTTCTTACCTCGGTTTCTTCATTTCACACTCCATCGGAGAGCTCTCCTTGCATCAGAACGTCATCATCACCATAAACCGCACGCCCCATTTGTTCGCATCGGGATGATCCAGATAATTCAGACGGCGGACATAGTCTATGTGCAATATCTTGAAAATATTGTGAATACCCACAGAGCATTCCATGTACGGGGTCTTCGGGTCCATCACAAAGCTGGTAGGACGTCCGTCACGGGTCGGGAACAGGAAGAGCTCGCTGTCACCCGGATGCTTCATCGGATTGTTCTTGTCGGTTAAATGACCATACAGCATCTTGAAGCCGATAGCCTCACGCCACTTCAGTTTTTTCAGCAAAGGAATACGGTTGAAAATCTTACCGTTCAAATCCCACGATACATCCAGAGAGGCGTAACGGTCGTTCAGGAACTCCATATTATTAATCAAGTTGAAAGTCTCGCGCTGCAGGATATAGGACAAGTTGGCCGCCGGCATGATCAGCAACGGGAACGGAACTTTGTTCCACTGCGCACCGCCTTTCACGAACATGTCGATCTTACCCCATGACGAGAACCAGAAACGCTTGTACAGCCCGATCTCTGTCAAGTTATAGTTATACTCTCCGCCCAGCACGCCCTTGAAACCGGCCGTGTGCGACAGCGTAAATACCGGAGCGTCAAAAGAAACCGGAATACGGCGTTGCTTGGTATTGACAAATGTCTCACCCGGAGCGTAACGGAAGGCCAGGGAGGCTTCCATGGTCTGAATCTCAGGAACCAACGTTTTCTGGTCATCATTGGTTATATAGGCCAAGCCGCCGGTAGGCTCGTCTGTGCTGTGTTTCACTTCCACCGTGGTCTTCAGGCCAAACTGTGTCTCGTTCTCGTACTTCAAGGCGATATTCCGCACGTAGGACATCTGGTCTACCGTAGAAGTCTTGAAAGATACGAACACGTTGTCTTTATCTGTCTTCAGGAACTTATCCGTGGGAGACATCACATCATACTGATAGCTGAACGTGATGGAGTTCTTCGGGAACTCGCGCGGCAGGTATTCCTTCTTGTTGAAAGAGTATTCCACCTCACCCATATACTTGGAACGATGATCCTTGAATCCGTAAGCGTAATATCCCTTGAAGAACAGATGCGGATTCAGGTTGGCCGTGGTCTGCGCGCTCATACGCAGACGCAATCCGTCGATATAGTTATTGGAGATCATGGTGTTTACCGGACCGATATCTACCTTGCTGGGATGCTCCTTGGTCCCGGTTTCCACAAAGTTCTCGATAAACGCCTTCAATACAAAAATCACATATTTGAATCCCGGCATCTGCTCCAGACGCTTTACCAGCATATCCATAGAACTCTCGGTCTGCGTAAGCGGAACCGGCCGGTATTGATTCCAGAAATCGTCTCCGCGCATCATGGCGTCCGCCTCTTTGATCTCGGCCCCCTTACGCTTGAAAAGTTGCTGCGGAAGTTCATCGAAGGCATAATCAGAGTAACGGGTAGTCCTTCGTATCTGGAATCCTTGCATGATCTTCATCAAGGTCATCTCCACAATCATGTCATCGGTTTTCAACACCCACTCCCCATTGGGCAATTGCTCGAACTCCTGAATAATATCCATATTGTCTACAAAGTTCACCCCCGATTTCTTGGGCAGGTTCATTGTACATTTCTTCACCGTATAAGACGAGTCGGCCAATACGTAAAGATGCCCCGTAAAACCGAAGTCCTGCGAGTTATTGGGAACGAAGGTGAGATGGAAACACTTGTCCTTGTCCACGAATGTGGTGTCCATAATGTAAAACTTATAAAAAGAGATGGCATCACTGGACGAAATAGGGCTGATGAAAGGATACTGCAACAGACGGATATCATTGTCGTAAATATTCACATCCGTAAATACATCCTTCAGCACCGTGCTCAGCATATCTCCCGTTGCAAACAGCTCGTTCACCCCCGTAGAGCTCATTCCTTTGATAATGGTCTTCTCACTCTTGGGATGTTTACGGTAAATTTTCTGCGAAGCGGTCTCGTCCACCGAAATAGGAAGGATGAATTTATTGGTTTCCTCACAAAGTTCGATCTGGTCTTTCAGGAAAGGCATCTTTTTATACATGCCTTTTTCCAGCATCTCGGGAGTCACATCATTCAGTGACATCGTGATCTTCTGATACTTATTGTACTGATAGTAATCGTTCTCGCTCAGCTTATTATTCTTTTTATGAGCGATCACCTTCTTCATCAGTTCCACTGCCGGATTATTCTTACGGGAGTATTTCTCTCGTTTGGGCTTCACCACCACTTCGTCCAGCATGATATCATCCGGTCTCATCCTCACATTCAGGTTCTTGGTGACGCCGGGAATTATATTCACCACTTTTGTTACATATCCCACCGCCGAAAAGGTGAGTTTATTCCAGCCTTTACGGGTTTCGACCTTATAATTTCCATCATTATCGGTAATACTTCCTACGCCTTTTCCTTCATAAAAGACTGACAAGTAGGGTATGGGTTCATTCGTCAATGAGTCTGTTACAACGCCTTGTATATTTTGGGCTGACACCGAAATGCAGCATCCTAATAACAAAAATAGTAGAAACGACTTGATATATTTTGTCTTCATTCTTTTCACCGCTATTTTTATGAGGGAACAAAGTTAAGCATTAACTTAAAAGAAAGTTGCTAATATAAGCTAATAAATACAGAAATCTTACATATTGACCAATAAATAGGTGAAATTTAACACCGGAAGAACCATTATGCAGCAAATAAAAAAGGGGTCTTTTCACAAAGCCCCCTTTTTAAGTTTTCAATAGGTATTAGTTTTTTTTTAAGGTAAAAAGATTGTTTTCAGGATAACGATGCAAATATCGAGCCTTTTTTTAAACCAGCCAAATAAAAAACTATGCCATACAACATGTTTTTAGATTTTTCTGTCTTTTTTGGCAGATTATTATTCAAAATGATCTTTATCGGCCTCATTATATATACAAAGGTAGCAAAAATATAGACTAAAACAGCATTTTAATGAGTTTTTTCTTTTCCCAAGAAATGTCCATCTACCTTATCGCGATGTTTCAGCACCTTTGCATCGATGAAGAAAACAATTTCTTCGGCGATATTGGTTATATGGTCTCCGGCACGTTCCAGCTTACGGATAACGGTGCCGAGTTCCAGGCAAGTCAGGAAATTATCGGGGTGTGTTTCCAGATATTTTGTAAGGACGGCAGGAGCAGCCGCATTGATTTCGTCCAGCAAATTATCTTTACTGAATACATTGAGGGCTAACTCCAGATTTTCTTCATTCAACGCGTTCTTGGTCATTTCGAGCATACCGAGCACTTGTTTCAGCATCTCTTCTATACGCAGGCTGTGGAGCAGTTCACTATCCAGCACGGTTTCCTCGCTTCTCACCACAAAACGGGCTATGCCTTCGGCAAAATCTCCCAAACGCTCCAAATCACTGTTTATCTTGAACATGGCCAGCACAAAACGCAGGTCAATGGCTACCGGATTGTATAGAGCGATAGTGTCCTCTACATCACTGTCTATTTTCAACTCGAACGCATTCACCCTTTTCTCACGGACAATGACTTGCTGTGCCTGGTCACGGTTAAAGGTCAGCACAGCCTCTCCTGCCCTGTCCAGCTGATTGTAAACCAATGTCCACATCTCGTTCACTTCCTTCTTCAGTGATACAAGTTCTGATTCTATAAATTTCACCATATTCTTAATTCTTGTTTTGTTTATCATTATTTCTTTCACCGCAGATTGCGCAGATTCACACTGATTTTAATTTTCCGGACAGAAGAATAAAAAGACAAATCCGTACCATTAGATCTGAAAAGCAAGCAAGCCCGCATCGGGTTGTGGCACATCAGTTCCAGCTTTATCTTATCTCCCATCTGTGCAACGCTGTGATGAATGCTTTACCCGAAACGCCCTGTAATATAATTCTGGGTCGCTTCCTTGCCCGGATTCGTAAATATTTTCTTCGTATCATCATATTCCACCATATTGCTCATATAGAAGAAGGCTGTCTTGTCACTGACACGCGCGGCCTGCTGCATGTTGTGGGTGACAATAACGATGGTATATTCTTTCTTCAGCTCATGAATCAACTCTTCTACCTTGGCTGTAGAGATAGGGTCCAGTGCCGAAGCCGGTTCATCCATAAGCAGAACCGAAGGAGATACGGCCATGGCACGGGCTATGCACAACCGCTGCTGCTGACCACCGGACAGGGCAAACGCAGACTCTTTCAACTTATTCTTCACCTCATCCCACAATGCGGCTCCTTTCAAGGTTTCCTCCACCCTGTGGCGGATAAACTCATTATCTTTCACCCCATTTACCCGAAGCCCGTAAGCCACATTCTCGAAAATACTTTTCGGGAACGGGTTGGGACGCTGAAAGACCATCCCTACGCTCTTGCGCAACTCATCCACCTGCACGGACTTGTCGTATATATTTCTCCCGTCAATCAAAATCTCCCCCTCCAGACGAGAGCCGGGAATGAGGTCGTTCATGCGGTTGAACAGACGGAGGAAGGTGGACTTGCCACAACCGGACGGGCCTATGAAAGCCACCACCGATTTCTCTTCAATCGTCATGCTTATATCTTTCAGTGCCTGAAAATCACCATAGAAAAAATTTACATGTTTTGCATCTATCTTATTCATATTCTTAATGTTTTAATAATTTGCTGATTTGTCTATGTGCTAATGTACCAATGTCCGTGCGGTACACAGCGCAACCCATCGGCACACCGACAAATTATTAATTCGTTTTTACTTTGTTGGAAAAATACCGGCGGAGTGCATTTGCCAACAGGTTTATAATTAAAATAATAAGGATCAGTACCAACGCCGTACCGTATGCCAAAGGAAGCTGTGACTCCATATCCGTTCCGCTGGTAGAAATCACATAAAGGTGATAAGGCAATGCCATGCATTGGTCCAGAATGCTATGCGGCAGTTGCGGCAGGAAGTAAGCGGCACACGTAAACAAGATGGGCGCCGTTTCACCCGATACACGTCCCAAAGCCAGAATCAGTCCGGTAATGATGTTGGGCATCCCCATAGGCAGAATCACATGCCAGATGGTTTGCAGCTTGGTCGCGCCCAAAGCCAGACTCCCTTCACGGAAGCTGTCGGGAATCGCCTTCAAGGCTTCTTCGGTGGTGCGTATCACCAAAGGTACACAAAGCAATCCCAACGTCAAAGAACCGGCCAGGATGCTGTCGCCGAACCCCATGTATTTCACAAACAGTGCCATACCAAACAAACCGAACACAATGGACGGAATACCGCTCAGGTTATTGGTCATCATCCGGATAAAGCGGACCAGCTTGCCTTTCGGCGCATACTCGTTCATATAAATGCCACTCATCACTCCCACCGGAAAAGCGAACAGTGCACTGCCCGCCATCAGATAAAAAGTACCTACAATGGCCGGCCATATACCGCCACCCGTCATGCCGTCACTGGGCGCCGTGGTCAGAAACTCCCAGCTGATTACTCCTATACCTTTATATATAATAAAACCGAGAATGGCGAACAGAATGAGGACAATGCTATAACTCAACAGTTTGAAAATGCCGAATGCCAGCCATTGCGAACGTCTTTTACGCGCCCCTTGCCCGACAGGGAAAACATCTTGCTTCATATCTTAAATACTTAATTAATCATTTGTCAATCTATCCATATACCCATTGGTGCGCTGTGTGCCGCATGATCATTAGCACACCGGCAAATCAGTACATTATTTATTTGTTCTTGATGAAATATATTCTACACTAAAGTTGATAAGCATCGTGATGAAAAACAACACTACTCCCAACAGGAACAGGGCTTCATAGTGCGCGCCGCCGGCTGGAGCCTCTCCCAGTTCCGCTGCAATAGTCGCCGGAATGGTACGGAGCGGCTCCAGAATAGTGGTGGGTATCACGGCCGCATTTCCTGTAACCATCAGCACCGCCATCGTCTCGCCTATGGCACGTCCGATGCCCAGGACAACGCCCGAAGTGATTCCCGAAACAGAGAAAGGTATCACCACCTTATATATAGTCTGCCAACGGGTAGCGCCCAATGCCAGACTGGCTTCGCGCATGGCACGGGGACAATTCCGCATCGCATCCTCGCTTACGGTAATGATAGTGGGGAGTGCCATGATAGCCAAAACAATACTTCCGGCCAATCCGGTCTCGCCCACAGGCAGATTAAAGACTTTCTGAATAAGCGGTACGATGACTATCAACCCGAAGAAACCGTAGACCACGGACGGAATACCACTGAGCAGCTCAATAACCGGCTTCAGAAAACTACGGGTCCGATGGTCGGCCACCTCGGACATATACACCGCCACCGACAAGCCGAAAGGCAAAGCGAACAGGATGGCAAAGAAACTCACCCAAAGCGTACCCGTAATCAAAGGAAGAAATCCGAACTGAGGGGCGGGAGTAGCCGTAGGGAACCATTCCTTTCCGGCAAAAACCTCGTCAAAAGAAATAGACTCGTCTTTCAGCAGGTGGCCCGGAAAATCCTTCTCTATAAATTTGGAGGGAACAAAGGCGATGATGCCTGGATTACCGGCAACGATCTCGCCGATGCACCGGGGGGCTTTCTCGTACCCGGCTCCCAGCTCTTCCTCCGAGAAATAGGAAGTGATATCCTCCAACCGGAAAACTTTAACCTCCGCGTCCGGTCCTCCCAGCTCTTTCCAGTTGGTAATCTCTTCGTCAAAAACGTCTTTTATTTGTGCCGCACTCAGTTCCTGCACCGGATTGGCTTTATTCACCGCCAGCACATATCCCTCTTCTATGACTTTTTTATTAAAAAGTCCCAAAGCTTCCGCAAACAAGAATACGACAATCAGCAAAATAGTAATGCTCGTTACAAAACCGCTGCAAGTCAATATCCCTTCTACAATCTTTTCCCAAACTCGTTTCATACAGTTTTAGTCTTCTATTTTAATAACCGATGCAAAAAAAGCCTCTTTATATTAAGGTGATATGAAAGAAGCTTGAAGTATTTGCTACAATTATATTACAAACTTGTTACAAGCAAAGACAATCCTGATCTTATTGCCATTTTCCCGCAAGGACGGATTCAATCCACCCTTGCCGGCGAATATTGCCCGTAACAGAATCGTAACACACCAGTAAAACAAATGACACAAGAAAACGTTTCTTTTGCACACGAATTAATATAAGAACTTATGAATCAATTAAAAGCTCTATTTCTTTTTATTCTATTGGCTTGTAGTCTGAATATTACCGCACAACGCATAAAAGGCAGTGACACGGTGTTGCCTGTGTCACAGGAAACAGCCGAGATTTTCATGAAAGATGATCCCGACCGGCGGGTAACCGTCACCGGCGGAGGAACCGGAGTGGGAATTTCCGCCCTGATGGACAACACGACAGATATCGCTATGGCTTCCCGTCCCATCAAATTCAGCGAAAAGATGAAACTGAAAGCCGCCAAACAGGAAGTGGAGGAGGTAATCATAGCGTATGATGCCCTGGCCGTCATTGTAAACCCGTCCAACCCCGTCAGCCAACTGACACGCCAGCAACTGGAAGCCATATTCCGCGGCAAGATAACCAATTGGAAGCAACTGGGAGGACCCGATATGAAAATTATTGTCTATTCCCGCGAAACTTCTTCGGGAACTTACGAATTTTTCAAAGAAAGCGCCCTGAAGAACAAGAACTACATGAGCAGCAGCTTGTCCATGCCCGCCACCGGAGCCGTGATCCAGTCTGTAAGCCAGACCAAAGGCGCTATCGGCTATGTAGGACTGGCCTACTTGTCCCCCCGGGTGAAAGCCATCGCCGTTTCCTACGACGACGGCAAGCACTATGTACTGCCCAGCCTTGAAAACGGAAAGAAGAAACTTTACCCCGTAGTACGCCCTCTTTACTACTATTACAACGTAGCCAATAAGGAAAAAGTAACCCCGTTCATCGAGTATATCCTGTCGCCCCAGGGGCAAAATATTATAAAAAACGGTGGATATATTCCTGTGAAATAAAGGATATCCCAAAAAGAATGCGTACTTTTGCAGCAAAAGTGTAAAATTGATATCACAATGACTGAAATGAACGCTACAGAAGCTACAGAGAAGAAAAGTCTGAACTTCATTGAACAGGCAGTTGAGAACGACCTGAGAGAAGGTAAAAACGGAGGGAAAGTACAAACCCGCTTTCCGCCCGAGCCGAACGGCTACCTGCACATCGGTCATGCCAAAGCCATCTGTCTGGATTTCGGGATAGCTGCACGCTATGGTGGCGTATGTAACCTGCGTTTTGACGACACCAACCCGACCAAAGAAGATATGGAATACGTGGAAGCCATCAAGGAGGACATCCAATGGCTCGGATTCCAGTGGGGAAACGAATATTATGCATCCGACTACTTCCAGCAATTATGGGATTTCGCCGTCAATCTGATAAAGGAAGGAAAGGCTTATATAGACGAACAGAACTCCGAACAAATCGCGGCACAAAAAGGCACTCCCACCCAACCCGGAACCGAGAGCCCTTACCGCAACCGTCCCATCGAGGAAAGCCTGGAACTGTTCAACAAAATGAACAGCGGTGAAATAGAAGAAGGCAAAATGGTGCTCCGTGCCAAAATAGACATGGCAAGCCCCAACATGCACTTCCGCGACCCTATTATTTATCGTGTGGTAAAGACTCCGCACCACCGTACAGGCGAAACCTGGAAAGCATACCCCATGTATGACTTCGCACACGGACAGAGCGACTATTTTGAAGGAGTGACCCATTCGCTGTGTACCCTGGAGTTCGTACCCCACCGTCCGTTGTACGACCTGTTCGTGGACTGGGTAAAAGAGGGTAAAGATCTGGACGACAACCGTCCTCATCAGTATGAGTTCAACAAACTGAACCTGAACTACACCTTGATGAGCAAGCGTAACCTGCTGATTCTGGTAAAAGAACATCTGGTAAACGGTTGGGACGACCCCCGTATGCCGACTCTCTGCGGTTTCCGCCGTCGCGGCTACTCGCCCGAGTCCATCCGCAAATTTGTAGACAAGATAGGTTATACCACTTACGATGCCCTGAATGACTTCGCCCTGCTGGAAAGCGCTGTCCGCGAAGACTTGAACAGCCGTGCCACCCGTGTATCGGCAGTCATCAATCCGGTGAAACTGATCATTACCAACTATCCCGAAGGACAGGTGGAGGAAATGGAAGCTGTCAACAACCCGGAAGATCCGTCGGCAGGCACACACACCATCGAATTCAGCCGCGAACTGTGGATAGAACGCGACGACTTCATGGAAGACGCCCCGAAGAAATATTTCCGTATGACTCCGGGACAGGAAGTGCGTCTGAAAAGCGGATACATCGTGAAATGCACAGGCTGCAAGAAAGACGACAACGGCAACGTGGTGGAGGTATACTGCGAATACGATCCCGACAGCAAAACAGGTATGCCGGGCAGCAACCGCAAAATCAAAGGTACCATCCACTGGGTAAGCTGCGCACACTGTCTGCCTGCCGAAGTACGCCTGTACGACCGCCTGTGGAAAGTGGAGAACCCGCGTGATGAGATGGCCGCCATCCGCGAAGCAAAGAACTGCGACGCACTGGAAGCCATGAAAGAAATGATCAACCCCGATTCGTTGAATGTATTAACCAACTGCTATGTAGAGAAATATCTGGCCGATGCCAAACCGCTGGATTACTTGCAGTTCCAGCGCATCGGTTATTTCAATGTAGACAAAGACTCTACACCGGAACATCTGGTGTTCAACCGCACCGTATCTTTAAAAGATACCTGGAGCAAAATCAATAAATAAAAACAAGCTTATGAACTACGACATGTCTTCTTACTTTGAAGACCCGGAATTTAAAGAAGCATTGGCAAAATACGAGGGTATGGTGGAAAGCCATACCCCCGCTTATTTTGAAGCTGATGAATTGATCGATATCGCCGAATATTACGCCTCAAAAGGAAGACATAAAGACGCTGACAAGGCCATAGACCTTGCAATCCAATTGCACCCCGATAACACGGACGCCCTGATTTTCCGGGCACGTTCCTTGATGCTGCTAGGAAAAAAAGAAGAAGCCCAAATGGTGATGCAGCTCATCAACAACCCTGCCGACCGTGAATTCAGATTCCTGCAAGCCGACCTGCTGATAGAGGAGGAACACATGGAAGAGGCCGATGAGATATTACAACAACTGGCCATGGACGAGGAGTATGAACTGGATACGCTGCTGGACATCATTCTGAACTACGTTGACGTCAACCAGAAAGAATACGCCAAGAAGTGGATCGACTGCCTGTTTGCCCATTTCGACATGCAAACCCTGCCGGAAACCAACCAACGTCTTCGCGACGTGCTGTGCGATTATTACAGTACTTTCAACAAACCGGACTTGGCTATCCCTTACCTGAACATGACCCTGAACGAGTTCCCCTATTCCGTTCAGCATTGGAATGAACTGGGTAAATGCTATCTGCAACAAGAGCAATACGAAAACGCGCACGAGGCTTTCGATTTCGCATTAGCCATTGATGAAAACAACACAGAGACATTGACCTTGAAAGCATTCCTTTACAGCCAGACAGCAAATATCAAGGAATCTATCAACTATTATCTCCGTTTGGAAAAGGCGACAGAGAAGAAGCCTCCCGTTTATATGGCATTGGCCGGTCTCCACTTCGAGATGAAGGATTACGAAACCGCCATGAAGTATACACAAAAGCTGTTAAAACAGAAACAGGAGATTACTGCATTCGAGCTAACCGATATATATAGCATCGCAGCCCTCTGTCATGTAGCCCTGGGGCATCCTGAAGAGGGATATATGTATCTGGACCAAGTGCTGAAGCAGAACGGGAACGATGCGGAAACACGTATCTATGCCGGACAGTTTTTCACGATAATGGCAGGCAGCAAGGACATCAGCGAGGAGGAAAGAAAGAACAATATCGACAAGGCGGAGGAACAATTCAACCTCGCCCTGGAATTCACCCCGAAAGAGGAACGGATGGATATTTTGTTCAAAATCGGCTCCAAATACTTCGATGAACATCTCTTTGAATATGCCAACCGGTATTTTGAGCAAATAAACAAAGAATTTCCCCAAAACGCCCATAGCACTTATTTCTTTCTAATTTATGGCTATCTTTATTTACAGAAACCAGGTCCGTTCATACACTATCTGGCTAAAATCAATAAAGAACTTCCTGATACGTATGCAGCTCTGGGAGTTGATGAAAACGCACAGTTGCCCGACAAGTTATTCAACGAAGCGATACGCGTAATCAAGGACGATATCAGCAAAGGCAAGCTAAACTTAAACAAATATTTATAATAATTTTATGGAATCAGTTGCATTTATCCAGTGGTGTCTGGACCACTTGAATTATTGGACAATAACGTTATTAATGGCCATCGAAAGCTCTTTTATCCCTTTCCCCTCGGAAGTGGTAGTGCCGCCCGCCGCCTATAAGGCTGCCGGAGGAAACAGTGACCTGAATGTATTTCTGGTAGTTATATTTGCGACCATCGGAGCCAATATAGGAGCCATCATCAATTATTATATAGCCTATTTCGTAGGCCGTCCGCTGGTTTATAAATTTGCGAACAGCCGCTTCGGGCACATGTGCCTGATTGATGAAGCCAAGGTTCAGAACGCAGAACACTACTTTGACAAGCACGGGGCACTCTCCACCTTTATCGGACGTCTTATTCCTGCCGTCCGCCAGCTTATCTCCATTCCTGCCGGTCTGGCCAAGATGAAATTATCCACTTTCCTGCTGTACACAACGCTGGGAGCAGGTATCTGGAATGCCATCCTGGCAGCCATCGGTTACTATCTGCAATCAGTGGTTCCCGAAGAGCAGTTATTGAGTACCGTCACCGAATACAGCCACGAGTTAGGATATTGCTTTATAGCTATCGGCGTTTTAATAGTAGGTTTCCTAATTTATAAAGGAAGAAAATAAAAAAGAATGAACTTTTTTCCATTTAAATTTGTTATCATTACAGTATCGAACTAAAATATAATAAAATTATGGCAAAAACAGCATTTAAAGGAACACCGGTAACACTAGCCGGAGAATTTGTGAAAGCAGGAATCTCAGCTCCGGAATTTACATTGGTAAAAGGAGATTTGAGCAATTATACATTAAAAGACGGGAAGGGCAAATATCTGATTCTGAACATTTTCCCCAGTATGGATACCGGCGTGTGCGCTACTTCCGTACGCAAGTTCAACCAGCTGGCTGCAAACCAGCCCAATACGGTGGTGTTGGCAATCTCTAAAGACCTGCCATTCGCCCAGGGACGCTTCTGCACTACTGAAGGCATCACCAACGTTATTCCTTTGTCTGATTATCGCTATACTTCCGATTTCGCTGAAAAGTATGGTGTATTGATGACTGATGGTCCTTTGGCTGGATTATTGGCACGCTCGGTTGTAGTGATTGACCCGGAAGGAAAAGTGGTTTATACCGAACTTGTTCCCGAAATAACCCAGGAACCGAATTATGAGGCCGCACTGAAAGCGGTAAAATAAAAAGTGCTTCCCGAAAGAATAAAGAAAACGGCAGAAGATTTTTACAATCTATCCACATAGTTTTTAGGGCAGTTTCCGGCATAGCTTCTTGAAAGTTATGCCGGAAATTTTTATATGTCATGCTTGAAAGATCTATAATCTTACATCTTCATCCTTTAGACAAGTACCATTGGTACATTCTGTGTACCCCTTCTTCTATATCAATCTTATGCTGCCAGCCCAGCCGGTGCAATTTGCTTACATCCGTCAGCTTACGCATAGTGCCGTCCGGTTTCGTAGCGTCAAAAGTCAGTTTGCCCTGATAGCCCACCTCCTTGACAATCTTGTCCGCCAGTTGGGCAATGGTGATTTCTTTCCCCGTACCGATATTGATATGACAGTTGCGGATATCCTTGGAGCCGGGTGTGTATGTATCCTTAAAATCCACATGCTCCATGATATAGACACTGGCATCAGCCATCTCCTCACTCCATAAGAACTCACGCAACGGCTTGCCTGTTCCCCACAAAGTTACTTCCTGCCCGGTTATACCATACTTTTTCAGAATGGAGAGAATCTCCTCATCCGTATGCGAACCGTCTATCCCCTCTACGGGACGAAGATTCATATCTTTACGCACCGCATCCCAGTCCCCCTCATTCAGGCATTTTCCCAAATGAATCTTACGAATCATGGCAGGCAGCACATGGCTGTTCTCCAAATGGAAATTATCATTGGGACCGTAAAGGTTCGTAGGCATCACGGCTATGTAATTGGTTCCATATTGCAAGTTAAAGCTTTCGCACATCTTCAACCCGGCAATCTTCGCAATAGCATACGGTTCGTTGGTATATTCCAAGGGAGAAGTCAGTAACACATCTTCCTTCATGGGTTGTACGGCATCACGAGGATAAATGCAAGTGCTTCCCAAAAACAAGAGTTTCTTTACATCATGGCGGAAACTCTCCCCTATCACATTCTGCTGAATCTGCAAGTTCTGATAAATAAAATCGGCACGGTAAAGACTGTTCGCCATGATGCCTCCCACATGTGCCGCTGCCAGAATGACATACTGGGGCTGCTCTTCATCAAAAAACTTCTTCACAGCCTGCCCGTCCAGCAAATCCAGTTCTTTGTGAGAACGGCCTACCAGATTGGTATATCCCTTTTGCTGCAAATTATTCCATATAGCAGACCCCACCAGTCCGTGGTGGCCTGCTACATATATCTTGGCTGTTTTTTCCATTATTCTGCTATTTGAGCCTTTAAATACAGTTTCTTCACGAACTTCATATCATGCTTCACCATGATTTTCACCAGTTCGGGGAAAGAAGTCTTACGGGGATTCCAGCCCAGCAACGTTTTGGCTTTAGTGGGATCACCCAACAACTGCTCCACTTCGGCGGGACGGAAATACTTAGGATCGACGGCAACCAGTTCCTTGCCCGTCGCCACATCGATACCTCTTTCATCCACCCCTTTGCCTTCCCAGCGCAATTCAATGCCCACTTCCTTGAAAGCCAAGGTACAGAACTCGCGCACCGTATGGTATTCGCCGGTCGCAATGACAAAATCTTCGGGAGTATCATGCTGAAGAATCATCCACATACACTCCACATAATCCTTGGCATAGCCCCAGTCGCGCAAAGAATCCAGATTTCCCAGATACAGCTTGTCCTGATATCCCTGGGCTATACGTGCGGCAGCCAAAGTAATCTTGCGTGTTACGAAATTTTCACCACGGCGTTCACTCTCATGGTTGAACAGGATGCCGTTCACGGCAAACATACCGTAACTTTCACGATAGTTCTTGGTAATCCAGAAACCATACTGCTTGGCCACCCCATACGGAGAACGGGGATAGAAGGGAGTCGTTTCCTTCTGAGGCACTTCCTGTACCAGTCCGAACAATTCGGAAGTCGATGCCTGATAAATCTTGGTCTTCTTTTCCAGGCCCAGAATACGGACCGCTTCCAACATACGCAGCGTGCCTACCGCATCCGCTTCCGCAGTGTACTCGGGTACATCGAAACTTACTTTCACATGGCTCTGAGCAGCCAGATTATAGATTTCATCGGGCTGTACAGCCTGAATGATACGTATCAGCGAACTACTGTCGGTCATATCCCCCCAATGCAGATTCACCAGACGGGTCTTTTGCATATCACGAACCCACTCGTCCAGATAAAGATGTTCGATACGACCGGTATTGAATGAAGAAGAACGGCGCAGAATACCGTGAACCTCATATCCCTTTTCAATCAAAAACTCTGCCAGGAATGAACCGTCCTGACCTGTAATACCTGAAATTAAAGCTACTTTTTTCATTTCGTTTATTGTAAATGGCCTTATGCAAGCCCTCTTGGTTATTTCATATCACATAGCTATCTACTGCTATCTGCCTTTCGGCATGGCAAAGGGTGGAATGACCCAACAGAACGGCAGATGACAGACAGCATACACTCCATGTATGCAGAAATAAAATATATACAAGAAAGAATATTTACTCCGCCGAAAATTCTTTGATGCGCTGTTCCTCGCTCAACCGGCAGATCAGCAATGTGTTATTCTTCTCAGCAACGATATATCCGTCCAGTCCCTGTACCACCACCCTCTTTTCCTGTGTAGTGTGAATCACACAGTTACGGGTTTCATACAACTTTATATTCTCACCTATCTGCGTATTATTATGGGCATCTTTCGGCAAATTCTCGTGCAATGATCCCCAAGTACCCAGATCACTCCACCCAAAGCTGGCAGGAAGGACAAAAATCTCATCCGCCTTCTCCATAATGGCATAATCCACCGAAATGTTCTCGCACAAAGGAAAATTCCGGTCAATCATTTCCTGCTCCTTGTCCGTATAATAATAAGGAAGCAAACGCTCGAACACCTTCGAAATGGCAGGCTGATATACGCGCAGGGCGTTCACCACCGTATTTACATTCCACACAAAAATACCGGCATTCCAGAAGAAATTATTTTTTTGAATATAGCGCCTGGCTGTTTCCAGATCGGGTTTCTCTTTAAAAGAATACACCCGGAATACCTCCTTATTGGCGGTAGAAGGTACACTGAGATCAGCTTCAATGTAACCGTAGCCCGTCTCAGGACGGGTAGGTTTCATGCCCAGGGTAAGGATAGCGTCCGAATCGGCCGTAAAATTCATCGCCGAATTAATCACCCGCTGAAACTCCGCGATATTCATCACAATGTGATCGCTGGGGGTCACCACCATATTGGCCTTAGGATTACGTGCCTTTATTTTCCAACTGACGTATGCTATACAAGGAGCCGTATTGCGACGGCAAGGCTCACGCAGGATATGATCATCAGCAATATCGGGCAACTGCTCCTTTACAGTATCCGCATACTTCTCTGATGTCACCACCCAAATATTTTCCGGAGGACAGATCCCCTGAAAACGGTCAGCCGTAAGTTGGATCAATGTACGGCCGCAACCCAGTACATCAATAAATTGCTTAGGATAATCAGGAGTACTCATCGGCCAGAAACGGCTTCCAACACCTCCGGCCATTATAACGAGGTGATTATTCTTGATGTTCATATGATTCATTTTTTACGTTGTATGACCGCAAAGATAAGTATTATTTTTTAAAAAAAGTATTGCGTTTTAATTTATATGTCCTATATTTGCATACGACTAACATTTTTTTTGTCATGAAACAACCGACAACTGAAAACTCTGATATAATTAAACTAGTAGCGATATTAGGTGATTTTGCCTTGTTGAACCTTTCTATGATACTTGTGTTTTTTATTCTGAAAGGAATAGATTCACAGGCCATAGCCCATATTTCATTGAAAACCTACCTGCTGACTTCCAACCTGTGCTATATTCCCTGCATATCCATCTTTGGGGTCATACTGCACAACCGCATAGTGCGTCCGGAACAGATTGTAGGCCGCCTGTTAGGAACAATCAGTTTGCATGTAGTCATCTTCCTCACGGTGCTGGCCATTATTAAGGTAGATAACTTCTCACGCATCTATCTGCTTGCTTTCTATCTGTCTTTCATACCTTTAGCTATAGGATGGCGACTGACATTGCGGTTCTTTGTGAAAATGTTCCGCCGCAGTGGCAGGAACCTGCACACCACTGTACTGATAGGCGACGGGGACAATATGGTGGAGCTGTACCATACGTTGAACGATTTGACTTACGGATACAGGGTTTTAGGCATTTTCTATGATGAGAAGGACTCTAATTACCCCGAAGGAATTCCCTTTAAAGGTCCTGTAAACCAATTATTTGAATGGTTATCCCATAATACCGTGCACGAACTGTACTGTGGTCTGCCATCCAGCAGAAAGGATGATATTCTGGCCATCATGAACTATTGCGAGAACAATCTGATCCGCTTCTATAGCGTACCTCATGTACGTAATTACATAAAGCGTCAGCTGCAACTGGAATTATTGGGTGAAGTTCCTGTATTGTCCATCCGTACCGAGCCGTTGCAGAACCCGGTAAACAGACTGGCAAAACGGTTATTTGATTTGACATTTTCCTCTCTGTTTTTACTTACAATTTTTCCATTTATGTACCTGATTGTAGGTCTTATTATTAAAATTACCTCACCTGGTCCCATATTCTTCAAACAGGAGAGAAACGGGAAAAACGGGAAAATCTTTAAATGCTATAAGTTCCGTTCCATGAAAGTGAACGCATTGTCCGATTCATTGCAGGCTACCAAGAATGATCCCCGCAAGACCAAGTTCGGCAACTTCCTGCGTAAAAGCAATCTGGACGAACTGCCGCAATTCATTAATGTATTCAAAGGAGAGATGTCCATTGTAGGTCCCAGACCCCATATGCTGAAACATACAGAGGAATATTCCCAACTGATTAACAAATACATGATGCGCCACCTTGTCAAACCCGGAATTACCGGATGGGCGCAAGTCACCGGCTACCGGGGAGAAACCGAAGAACTTTCCCAAATGGAAGGCAGGGTAAGAAGAGACCTGTGGTATATTGAGAACTGGACTTTCCTGCTCGACATCCGCATCATGATAAAAACAGTAACCAACATGTTCCGGGGCGAGAAAAACGCCTATTAATCCAAATCGTAGGGACATATAAAAAATAAAAAGATATGAAAGGTATTGTACTAGCCGGAGGTTCGGGCACGCGCCTCTATCCTATTACCAAAGGAGTATCCAAACAGTTGCTCCCTGTCTTCGACAAACCCATGATTTATTATCCTATATCGGTACTTATGCTGGCCGGCATACGGGAAATACTCATTATCTCCACCCCATACGACTTACCGAGCTTCAAAAGACTGTTAGGAGACGGAAGCGATTTCGGAGTACGCTTTGAATATGCGGAACAGCCTTCGCCCGACGGACTGGCTCAGGCTTTCATCATCGGCGAGAAATTCATCGGAAATGATTCCGTCTGCCTTGTACTGGGTGATAACATATTCCACGGCAACGGCCTGTCCGCCATGTTGAGAGAATCCGTACGTGCTGCCGAAGAGGACAAGAAAGCAACGGTATTCGGTTATTGGGTCAGTGACCCCGAAAGATATGGCGTAGCGGAATTCGACAAGGAAGGCAACTGCCTCTCTATTGAAGAAAAACCTGCCCAACCTAAGTCCAACTATGCCGTGGTGGGACTCTATTTCTATCCCAACAAGGTGGTGGAAGTAGCCAAGAATATCAAGCCTTCGGCACGGGGAGAACTGGAAATCACCACCGTAAACCAGCAATTTCTTCAGGACAAGGAATTGAAAGTACAGACATTGGGCAGAGGTTTCGCATGGCTGGATACCGGTACTCACGACTCGCTGGCCGAGGCAAGTACCTACATCGAAGTCATTGAAAAGCGCCAGGGGCTGAAAGTGGCATGCCTTGAGGGCATAGCTTTGAGAAAAGGCTGGATTACCCCGGAAAAGATGCAGGAACTGGCCCAGCCGATGCTTAAAAACCAATACGGACAATATTTACTGAAAGTTATAAAAGAAGTGGGATTAGAATAATGGAAGTTATAAAAACAGCAATAGACGGGGTTTTCATTTTGGAACCCCGTATTTTTAATGATGCAAGAGGGTATTTCTTTGAAAGCTTCTCAGGACGTGAATTTGAAGAAAAAGTATGCAGGACTACATTTGTACAGGATAATGAGAGTTTCTCCACTTATGGTGTATTACGCGGCCTGCATTTCCAGAAACCTCCTTTCACACAAAGCAAACTGGTGCGTGTAATCAAGGGAGCGGTACTGGATGTGGCTGTAGATATCCGGAAAGGTTCTCCTACTTTCGGAAAGCATGTGGCCGTAGAATTGACCGGAGAGAATCACCGGCAGTTTTTTATCCCCCGCGGATTCGCACACGGCTTTGCGGTACTAAGTGACGAGGTGTTGTTCCAATACAAGTGTGACCATTATTATGCTCCGCAAAGCGAAGGAGGAATCGCATGGGACGACCCCGATCTAGGCATAGACTGGCGACTTCCGGCCGACAAGGTTATTTTGTCCGACAAGGACAAGAAACATCCGAGATTGAAAGACTATCAAACGGATTTCGACTTTAATCAAAGTTTATATTAAAGGCTGTTTTGATTCTGCGTTTGTCCGGTTTTTGCCAGTGAAATTAAAGAAACCGAAAACTGCACACCGGACTATCGTAACGTTCAGGACAACATTTCCGAAGATTGAACCTATAAAAACAGGGTGCACCTCCTACGAAAGAGATGCACCCTGTTTTTATAGGTCAATATCTTTATATCACTTCTTCTCCATCCCCTCCTGAGGAGCATTAAGCCCCTCCTTCAGATTTTCAAAGAATTCACGTCCGAACAAGATCCATGCGGAAGCGCCCGCCACTGCCAGGAAAATAAATCCGACAAGAATCACCTTCTTACTGGTTCCCGAAGGCAGCAACGGCACACTGGCAGGTTCCACAACGGCAAATACAGGTTTGGCCTCCTGTACTTTGGCCCGTGCCACCTGCAATTGGGTAGCCACCTGGCTATACACCTGATATGCCAGATTCATATCATTCTGCAACCGTTCTCTCTCCGTCAAAGCACTTTGAAGGACAACCCCCTTGTTGGCATCCATGTAATTGGCATAATTCTGCTGGGCTACATAATACTCCTGCTGGCGTTCCTTATACAATTGTTCCAGATAAGCACAATCCTGCTGGGCTTTGGAGACCCTGTACGCTGTGATATACTCCTGAAGCTTCACCACTACCGTGTCTGTAATGGCGGCCGTAACCATCGGGTCCTGCAAAGTCACCGTCACTGTGGTGATGCCGGTTTTCTTATCCACATCAGCAGTAATCGCCTTACGCATGGCTTCCACTTTCTTCGCCTGATCTTCTGTCAGATGGAAAGGATCCAGCCTGTTCCCTTCTTCCTCTTCCTTATCGGAGAAGAGAGATTTCACCCCGCCTATAGCCGCCCCGGGCAATCCCATAACAGCACCCCACCACGGAGCTTTCTGTTCGTCGAGATAAGCCACAAAAGTTGTATCCACTTCACCGTCCAACGTGGTGACATGTGCATTAAACAGTTCCAGAATGAAAGGAGTAGACGCTACTATATCCGGGAAAAGAGATACGTTCAACGCATCCGCCTCACTGCCCAGACTCATGCCTCCGATCCCCAGCATGGCAGCCATTCCCGACAGGCTCCCCCCTCCGCTTTTACCGGATTCGGGAGACAATGTCACTTCCACCGTATATTGCTTGGGAATACTCAGAGCGATAATCACCCCTACAATAGCACCTATTCCGGCAACCTTCAGCAGCATCTTTCGGGCAGCCCACAACTTACGGACATACTCCATCAAATCAATTTCCAACTCCTCGTCTTCCCGTGGTCTTTCCGTATTATTCGTATAATTCTTATCTTCCGCCATACTGTTTCTATTTTAAGATATTAGCAATAGATGCAATCATAGTAGCCAACGACGCACTGGTGGTTGCTATGGACAAGGTGTTCTGCAAAGACCAGTTGCTCTTTTCCTTCACCGGAACAATCACCTCACAGCCCGGCTGGATCAGCTCACGGCTACCTTTCTTCGCTCTCTTCACCTGACCGTTCATATATACAATATACACCTTGCTCTTCTTCGCACGGAAACCGTAACCTCCGGCCTGCTCTATATAATATTTCAACGTCTTGCCATCTTCAAATGAAACGGTATTGGGATACATCACAGCCCCGCTGATACGTACCGTGTTGTTGTATTCGGGAATTTCAATCACATCCCCCTCACGCAATACGATATCCGCACTGGAGCCGGGTTTAAGCATCGCTTTTTCCAAATCGATACCCACATAATAGATATCTCCCAAATCCAGCCGGTTGACATCAATGGAGTCCTTTCCAGTCTTGGCCATGTCCAGAACCGTTTCCATACGTTTGCGTTCATCGGCATTGATACGACGGCTTAAACGGGCCCCTTTGATATAAGCAAACGGAGTCACTCCACCTGCCTTCTTGATCAAATCGGAAAGACGTTCGCTCTTCTCTGTCAGCGCATAATCACCTTCATACAAAACCTCACCGGTCACCTGCACATTCACCTGTTCCTGATAAGCAGGGCTCTTACGCACATATACCTGATCGTATGGCTGCAACACAAAACCCGGTTCTCCGTCTATCACAAAACCGTCTTTCAGAGAAAACGAGTACATTTGTCCTATGGTGGAAACCGCTTCCGTACCTTTGCTATCCTTGATACGGCGGGAAACATCCACACGGACGGTAGAAGCCGATTCCATCAATCCGCCAGCCTGGATTATAATATCCTCCAAAGTCGTATTGTCGGCAAAAGCGAACTCACCCGGACGGGCAACCTCACCATACACCATGATGCTTCCCACATCCTCCAAGTCATGAATACTGGGAATATAAAGCACATCATTACGCTGCAAAGGTACATCGGGTGCAGTACCGTCCATGATGCCTTTTATATCTACTTGAATAACCTCTTTCTTCAGATTCTCGCGCTCGCGATGCAACACCGCACGTCCTGTAAAGGCATCACCCATAAGGCCTTCAGCCTTTTCCACCAGTTGGCGGACTGTATTCAAGGTTCCTCCGAACTGATAAATGCCCGGACGATAGACAGCCCCCTTGATTTCAAGCTTGTTCTCAAAACGGTCCAGAATAGCTTCAGCAGTCAGCGCATCACCATCTTTTACCTGGAATACGGAATAATCAATATCATCAATCGTATAAATCTGATACTCCTTTCCGTTTTGACGAATCATGCGGAGAGAACGGGTATAGGCATCCCCCGAAAATCCACCGGCATACTTCAACAACGTGGCAACACTTTCGTTGTTTTTCATCTCGTATTTCATGGGGCGTTTCACATTACCCTCTATGCTAACCAACGCCTCGTATGGAGGAACGATGATCACATCGCCTTCCTGCAAGCGGATATCATCATTGATTTTACCTTTCATAATAAAATCGTACACATCTACGGTAGCGATTTTCTGTCCTCCGCGCACTACTTGTATATTGCGCAAGCTACCGATATCGCTCACGCCACCGGCACGGTACAGTGCATGAAACACGGTAGAGAAAGAAGACAATGCATAAGTTCCCGGTTGGAACACTTCCCCCATCACGTTCACCTGGATCGTCCGGCTGTTTCCCAAAGTAACCTTGATTTGTGAGGACGGGTTCTGTTCATTATCAAGCCCTGCATAAATCTTATTCAGTTCTTTACGCAAATATTGGTTGGCTTCGGCAATAGTCATGCCGTTCAGATAAATCAATCCCAAATCGGGGATCGTGATAGATCCGTCCGGAGATACATTATCGCGGATGGTGGCCTGGTTTGTACCCCAGATGTCAATGATTACCTCATCACCCGGCCCCAGACGGTAATTAGGAGGAGTAGCCAGATTCACACTCGGCTCGAATGTAAGGTTTCTGGTTTCAAAAATGTCCCGTCCGTACACCTTATCCTTCTGCATTTCTTCCATATCGCCCATGCCCATCCCCTCGTAATAGCGATTGGCAGAAACACTGTCCGACAAGTTCTTCCCTACCACTCTGCCCGCAACCGGACGTTGGTCGAAAGTAAAATTCTCTGTTACATAGATATCTTCCTGCGTCTTTGTCTTTTCACGCAAACGGTTCCGATTTTGCATCGTTGCATTTGCGTCTTTATCAGCAGACCCATTTTGCTGTTCATAAAGTTTCTTTACACGCTTAGCCTGTTCTTGTGTCACTCCTCTACGGGCTAACTCTGTAGCAATCTGACGTTGGTCTTTTCCTTGTTGCATGCCCGTCTTCACATATTCCAACACCTGTTGGTCACTCATAGATTGCTGTGCAAGCACAGAACCTGAGAGGGCAAAAACTAAGACCAGTACGGATAATAGTTTTTTTATCATATAAATTCAATAAACTTAGTAATTTAGCAGCCGCAAAGGTAGATATTATTTTCGATATAGGCGAGTATTATTTCATAAATATCCCTCTAACAAATATAAAAACGGCTGCCACCTGACGGTGTACAGCCGTTTATTCTTTAATAATCCGTTAGCAGAATTCATTCAGACTTCATTGCACAGCCCTCCTTCTTAAAAAAGGTCTGCAAGGGTAAAACTTGTGCAATACCATTCCGGCCGGATCAGCAATACATATTTACGATGGCTTCGTACAATTCTTGCTTACCGCTTACTTGCTTGGGCTCACCATTCTGCTTAGCATAAGCCACTACGTCTTCCAATGTCAGCTTGCCTTCTTCAAATTCTTTGCCTTTGCCACTGTCGAATGAAGCATAGCGGTCTGACAACATCTTGCAGTAAGGAGATTCATTAAGCAAAGCAGCAGCACTTTCCAATGCACGCGCCATAGCGTCCATACCTGCAATATGGGCGATAAAGATATCTTCCAGATCAGTAGAGTTACGACGTGTCTTGGCATCAAAGTTGGTACCGCCATTACCCAAACCGCCGTTGCGGATAATCTGCATCATGGCCTGGGTCAGTTCGTAATTGTCGATAGGGAACTGGTCTGTATCCCATCCGTTCTGATAATCGCCACGGTTAGCGTCAATAGATCCCAACATTCCGTTATCTACCGCAACAGCCAGTTCATGTTCAAATGTATGACCAGCCAACGTAGCATGATTCACTTCAATGTTCACCTTGAAATCCTTGTCCAGTCCGTGAGTTTTCAAGAACCCTACCACAGTTTCGGTATCCACATCATATTGATGCTTAGTCGGCTCCATCGGTTTGGGTTCAATCAGGAAAGTACCTGTAAACCCTTTGCTCCGGGCATAATCGCGGGCGATGGTCAACATCTGAGCCAGATGTTCTTTCTCACGCTTCTGATCTGTATTCAATAAAGACATATACCCTTCACGTCCACCCCAGAACACGTAATTGGAGCCACCCAGTTCGATGGTAGCGTCAATAGCGTTCTTTATCTGGACAGCAGCGCGGGCAACCACATCAAATTCGGGGTTTGTAGCAGCCCCGTTCATATAGCGTGCATGACCAAAAACATTTGCCGTACCCCATAACAATTTGATTCCGGTTTCAGCCTGTTTCTGTTTGGCATAAGCAACTATCTCTTTCAGATTCGCTTCATATTCCTCGATTGTATCGGCTTCCTCACACAAGTCCACATCATGGAAACAATAATATTCGATTCCCATTTTCTGCATGAATTCAAAGCCGGCATCCATCTTATTCTTGGCAGCCTGCACCTTATCGGCATCACCGTTCCAAGGGAATTTCTTTGTTCCGCCGCCAAACTGGTCACCGCCCTCGGCACACAACGTATGCCACCATGCCATAGCAAACTTCAACCAGTCTTTCATCTTCTTTCCGTTAATTACCTTTTCAGCATCATAATAACGGAACGCCATCGGGTTCTTACTTTCCTTACCTTCAAATTTAATCTTTCCTATACCGGGAAAATACTCTTTTGTAGCCATAATTCTTTACTTATTTTAATAACTTGTTCTAATTTATCTACTATTTTTTTTCAACACGCAGGCGGAATAGCCATTTCTTTATCCGAAGGTCCTTAAAAGGCAGCCATCGCTCTCTCCAGATTGGATTTCCAGCGGGCATACGCATCATCGTAAGCAGTACGCTGTGCCACATCAGGCTCTATCACCTCCAGTTTTTCCAATGTGGCAAATGCCTCGTTGTTATCTTTATAAACACCCGCGCCTATGCCGGCCCCCTTGGCGGCGCCCACCGATCCATCCGTGTCATACAGTTCGATTACAGCCCCTGTCACTCCCGCCAACGTTTCGCGGAAGATAGGACTGAGAAACATATTGGCATGTCCGGCATGAATCTTCTGTACAGGGATACCCATCTGCTCCATGATATCAATGCCGTATTTAAACGAGAACACGATCCCTTCCTGTGCGGCACGAACAATATGCTGCTTTCCATGCAGGTTAAAATTAACTCCACATATAGAGCATCCTGTCTCTTTATTTTCCAGCATACGCTCCGCCCCGTTGCCAAAAGGAAGAATACTTACTCCGGCACTGCCGACAGGAGCCTGTGCCGCCAGCCTGTTCATATCACTGTAAGAAATACCTTCGGGAGCCACATTACGTTTCACCCACGAATTCAATATACCGGTACCATTGATACACAACAACACTCCCAGACGGGTCTGCTCGGCAGTATGATTTACATGGGCAAAAGTATTCACCCGGGATTTCGGATCATAATTCACCTCACCGTTCACGCCATATACCACTCCCGATGTTCCTGCCGTAGAAGCAATCTCTCCCGGATTGAACACATTGAGCGACAAAGCATTATTAGGCTGGTCTCCGGCGCGATAGGTTACAGGAATTCCCTCTCTCAGGCCCAATTCTTTGGCAGCCCATGCATTTACACGCCCCTGCTCGCCAAAAGTCGGTTTGATATCAGCTATCAGCGAACGGTCGAATCCATAATAATCCATCAGGAAGCCCGCGACATCATTTGCCTGAAAATCCCAGAACATCCCTTCGGACAAACCGGACACCGTGGTACAAATATCCCCCGTCAGTTTCATAGCGATATAATCGCCGGGCAGCATTATTTTATAAATACGTTCGTATACAGCAGGCTCATTCTCTTTAATCCATGCCAGTTTGGAAGCGGTAAAATTCCCCGGAGAGTTCAGCAGATGAGAAAGACATTGCGTTTCCCCCAATGCCTCAAACGCTTTCTGCCCGTATGGAACCGCCCGTGAGTCACACCATATAATAGCCGGACGTAATACATTTTGCCCTTTATCCACACAAACCAGTCCGTGCATCTGATAAGAGATACCGATAGCGGAAATTCCATCCGGACCGATCCCACTCCCGGCCATGACAGCCTGAGTTGACAATTTCAGATTTTCCCACCAATTTTGCGGATCCTGCTCAGCCCATCCGGGGCGGGCAGCCATAATAGCAGCCTCTGTTTTAGGGAAGAATGCAGAAGAAACGCACTTTCCGGTCTCTGCATTTACCAAACTCGCCTTTACCGACGAACTGCCAATATCATAACCTAATAGGTACATTTAATTGAAAATTAAGAATTTTAAAATAATAGTCTCTGTCCCGATGCTTATCAGCATTATCCTTCCAAGGAAAGGCCGGTGAAGAATCCCAAAACATATACCGATTCCCCGAAACGACCAGGCGGAGTATTCTCACAGCAATCACAACAAGGCTAAAGTTATCTGTCTGTTATCACTTCGTTCCCGACTTATTATATATTGAACGGTCGAACTTATAGAAGCGTGCCGCCCTGTGGCATACACCTACCTGTTTTTCTTCCAAAGGTACTACATATGGCATCAACGCTATCTTCTTATGGAAGTTCCTTACGTCAAGCACCTTATCATAAATCAACTGATAGACAGTCCGCAACTGGGCCGCCGTAAACTTCCGGGGAAGCAAGTCGAACATTGCGGAAGGAGCATATTCCACATAATGGCGTATATGCACCAATGCATCCTGCAAAATCTGGAAATGGTCGAACGCCAGGCTTTTCACCTCCGTCACAGGTGTCCAGCAAGCATCGTATTTATCAGACAGCTGTTCGAACCGTCTGTCAATCTTCACCAGTGTCAGGTAAGCAATAGTCACAATGCGGTCTATTTTCTTCTCGTCCAAACGATGAAAACGTTCCAGCCACAGCACATCCTTAGGGTTACGGGTACGGTCTTTCGATCCATACGCCTTAAACTGGGTAAGCTTCACATTCTTCAGACCCGTCAACTCATTCAACACCCGCTTGGCCGCCTCATCCAGATCCTCATCGTCATAGATAAGGCTGCCCGGCAACTTCATGTTATTATATCCGTCCTCGGACTGTTTCCCCACCTGCCTTACCAACAGGACACGGAACTGCTCTCCATCAAACCCAATCAGCACACAGTCCACAGATACATGTAAATTAATCGTCTGGTTTATTTCCGACATAGTAATATGGCTTTTATCATTTCCGGCAGCAAAGATAAATACTATTTTTCGAATTACACAAAACAATATATTTATTTTTATTATGTTCCAAAACACTATTTTTCAATATAATAAATATCATCCATCATACAATATCACATCTTAATCTTATCATATACACTACAATATATAATGTACAGGAGTTGTCCCGTCTTCTTTTTTCCCTTTTTCCAAAGGACTTTTATTCCATTCAATCCCCTATTTCAGACACTTGGTTAAGGAAAAGCAATCTTTACGCCAAAAAATTAATAGAATAAAGTTGTTTATTCACAATAATTTTCTTTACTTTTGCCCATTAAAATCTAAAGATTACTCTATGAGAAAGAAAATTTTGGTCTTGGACGACAAAATAGCAATTGCAAAAGTCCTTTCAATCTATCTGGCCAGTGATTATGATTGTATTTGGTTACCGAATGGCATCGAAGGAGTAAAATGGCTTCAGGAAGGTAACATACCAGATTTGATTATATCAGATATCCGTATGCCCGAAATGCGTGGAGACGAGTTTCTGGAATGGATAAAATCCAATCAGTTATTCAAACACATTCCGGTGGTTATGCTAAGCAGCGAAGACAGTACCACAGAACGCATCCGCCTGTTACAAGAAGGCGCGGAAGACTATATTGTCAAACCTTTCAATCCCATGGAGTTAAAAGTAAGAATTAAGAAAATCATTGAGTAAATCAGCATGACCTTTCTGCTTTATATAGGAAAGAACAAGGATTTTTTGCGTAAATTCAGCAAGCTCGAAAATGTCCAGATGATTTATGCCCAAAACTACCAGGATGCCATTACAATTTGTATCAGACTGAAAGTACGTGAGAACATCATTGTCCTTCACGAACAAGGGGAGATGAACGGAGATATTGAACAGATCGGTGCTTTCAGGAAAAAGTTCTATCAGGCATATGTCGTACTCATTACGGACAGGCTGACTCCCGAAGCCAGCAAAGTCTATCTGAACAGCGGAATAAACGATACCGTCAGTTTGAACATCACCACCGCCCGGTTAAGGCAGAAAATAGACATCATCAATAAACGGCAGGAACTGCTATATGCACATAACCGGAAGAAAAAAGACGTGAGGCATTTTATCCTTCCCCAATGGAAGCGCTGCTTCGATATCCTTTTCTCCGGTGCAGCGTTAGTCTTCCTGTCCCCAGTCTTTCTGCTGATTGCCATAGCCATACGTATGGAAAGCAAAGGACCTGTTATTTACAAATCCAAACGGGTAGGAACGAATTATACCATTTTTAATTTCCTGAAATTCCGTTCCATGTATACGGACGCCGATAAAAAGCTGAAAGACCTTGCCGGTCAGAACCAGTACCAGCCGGAAGGCACTCCGGAGATTGCCAAAGATTTCTCGATGGAAGAATTAGGAGGACTGATGTTTGGAGATGACGGTGTTATAGATAATGGCGGAATGCTGGTTTCCGATGACTTCATCATTCCGGAAGAAGAGTTTATTTCCAGACAAAACGCACTGGATGAAAGTCCTTTCATAAAAATAGAAAAAGACCCGCGGGTTACCAAGGTAGGACGCGTTTTACGAAAATACAGCCTGGATGAGTTACCTCAACTGGTCAACATCTTGAAAGGCGACATGTCTGTGGTGGGGAACCGTCCTCTTCCACTCTATGAAGCCGAACGCCTGACAAACGATGAAAGTATCGAACGCTTCATGGCGCCTGCCGGGCTGACCGGCTTGTGGCAGGTGGAAAAACGGGGGGATGCCGGAAAATTATCCGCTAAAGAACGCAAAGAATTAGATTTGAAATACGGTAGAGAATTCTCCTTTTTCCTGGATATGAAAATCCTGTTCAAGACTTTGACAGCTTTTGTCCAAAAAGGAGATGTTTAAATAATTTGTTTTAGGAATAAAAAGGGGATTTATTATATGGGTAAAGTATGTCTTTTTGTCATCTGTATGTATTGTTCTATCCACCATTTAAGCGCACAACAGGAAGAGCAGCAAACACAACCGGTACAACAACCTCTTGTGACACAGGATGATATATTGGGGAATATGAATGTGGATTATGCAAAGATAAAGCTGCCTCCGTTAAGTGTCCTTTATGAGAATGCACGCAGCACTCCAAGCTTACAGATTTTAGAGAAGGAGAAACAGTTACAGAAAAAGTTACTATCGAAAGAGAAAAGGAACTGGCTGGGGTTTATCCATGCCGGCGGAAGTGCTTCTTACGGTATAGCAGACAATGTGGCCAGCAATACGGATGTCAACACCCCACTTATTTACAGGTATGTAGGTACAGAACAGACTTCGTGGAATGTGGGAGGCGGCATCAGTATTCCTTTTGAAAAGCTGTTCGACCTCCGGGGAGGAATCAAGCGCCAGCGAATCCAGGTGGATATTGCCGAGTTAAGAAAACAGGAAGCATACGAAACCCTTAAAATACAAATAGCTCATTTATATGTCCAGATTTTATCCAATATAGAAACATTGCAAAGATCAGCTGAAAATATAGCTTTATATAAAGGTGCATCGGCTGTTGCAGAACAGGAATATAGAAACAGACGTACCTCTATTCATGATGTGGCCAAGACTAAAGAACAGGAATTTGCCGCTAATCAAGACTTTGCCTTACTACGCTCTACTATTAACGACCAGCTGCTGACCCTTGAAATAATCTCCCACACCCCCATCCTGACCATACAAGGAGAAAAGGACGTTCAAGAAACAACGATACAGGAACAGGAAGAAAACAAGAGGCAAAGTAAGAAAAAAGACAAAAAGGAATAAGAAGCATGGAATTATTTAAATACATAGTCAAGTTTATCTACCGTATCCGTTGGTGGATGGTTATATTTCCATGTATAGCCGGTATCATAGCATGGTTTCTTACCAGAAATCTGGAAAAAACGTATGATGTGAAAACCACCATCTTTACAGGAATCATCTCCGGATACAACGTAGATGCCACCGATACCCGAAACGCCACCGTGCACATGAGTAATTTAATGAATATCATTACAACGGAACGCACACTGAAAATAGTATCTCTGAAACTGCTTGCCCGCTGTCTGGTCTATGGAGATGCCGAAAGAAACACCAGTTATATTTCAGCCATACATTACCAGCAGCTGGTTTCCGGTATTCCACGAGAGTTACAGGCATTGATAGACAAGCAAAACGAAGAGAAGACCTATCATAATCTGGTAGCTTTTGAACGCCCGTCCATCAATAATTTCATCTACCAACTACTCAATTATACCCACCCTTATTTCAGCGTACCTCTACTCTCACAACATATAAAAGTAGCCAGGTTGGGAAACAGTGATATGATCGAGATTGCTTATAGTGCCAACGATCCGGGAATAGCTTATAACACACTTGAGATTCTGAATGAAGAGTTTGTCAAACAATACCATGAACTACGCTATGGAGAAACAAACAATGTGATCAAGTTCTTTCAAGAAGAACTGGCCAGATTGGGCAAAATGCTGACTGCCGCCGAGGATTCTTTAATCGAGTACAATATAGAAAACCGCATCATCAACTACGGAGAACAAACCAAACAGGTGGCAAGCATGGACGCTACTTACCGGATGATGGACAATGATTTGCTTGTCAATTATTCCACCAGTAAGGCGTTGATCGATTTCTATGAATATAAATTAGGTGATGTAGCCAAATTGATCCGTACCAACAATGAGTTTATGGACAAACTTCATCAAATGTCCCAATTGAACACCCAGATCTCGACCATGGAAATCACTCCGGACGAAAAGAACCGGAAAAAGCTGGAAGAACAAAAAAACATGTTAAGTAGTGCCGAACAAAACATCAACAATCTTGCCCTGAAATTAAGTGCCGAAGCCGCAAGTACAAACAATGTATCTTATGAGACACTCATCAGCCAATGGCTTGACCAAGTAGTTCTTGCCGAAAAGACTAAAGCCCAAATGGAAGCACGAGATATAATGAGAGAGAATTTAAATAAAGATTTCCTTTATTTCTCCCCCATCGGCGCTACCCTGGGCCGGAAAGAAAGGCATATCGGCTTTGTGGAAAGCAACTATATGTCTACCATGGGAGCCTTGAATGCAGCCATCTTGCGACAAAAGAACCTGGAAATGACCTCGGCTTCATTAAAAATCATGAATCCGCCCCTGTTTCCACTGACCTCCTCCCCCACCAATGCACGCATGATTATACTTGCATCCATACTGGGGACTTTACTTTTCATCATTGGCTATTTTCTGATTATAGAAATACTGGACCGTACCCTCAGAGACAAAATACGTGCAGAACGAATCACCGGAGGAACAGTTATCGGCGCATACCCTAGAGAAAGCAAGTTAAGATACAGACGTTATAATAAAGCCATAAACAAGATGGCCGTCAGGCAACTCAGCACCGCTTTACTGCCTCATCTAAATATACAGGAGCAGCGGGTCATCAATCTGTTAAGTACAGAAGAGAAAGACGGAAAGACCCATGTCGCCCGCCTGATAGAAGAATATTGGAGCAGCATCGGCCTAAACGTCCGCCGCATTACATACGATGAAGATTTTCTAAGCGAAGACAGCCAATATGTACAGGCAAACAATTTGAAAGAACTATGTCCCGATCTGGAAAAGGATGAAATACTTCTAATCGAACACCCGGTCCTGAAAAGCAATCCTCTGCCTCCGGCTTTGTTAAATGAAGCATCCATCAATCTGCTGGTTGTCCGTGCCAACCGTACTTGGAAAAATACGGATCAGGCACTGTATGAGCATTTGTTACAAGTTAAACAAAAAGAAGTACCCCTCCTTTTCTATCTGACACAAGCAGACAGAAATACAGTGGAAGACTTTACAGGACAATTACCTCCTTACACGAACTTTAAGAATATGGAATACAGGCTGTTCCAACTCGGACTGACCGCCATTGAATACAAAGGAAAATAGATAATGATAGCAAAAGAAATAAATATAACCCATACAGGTCAAATTCTGGCCAGCTTCATTATCGGACTGTGCTTATGCCTATGGACAGCCCTCAACATGAAGCCCTCCATAGGAGTTGCAATAGGGTTCATACCTTTTGCCACGCTTTTTATCTTCATATGCATAAACAGACCCGTCATTCTGCTGGCCATCACCTTTATGCTGAATTACCTGATAATGGGAATTAACAGATATCATTCCATCCCTATTGCCATTACCAATATCTTTGATTTGCTCTACGGCATCATGTTGGCCCTTATTCTTCTGAAACAGTTGCAAAGCAATCATCATTTCAGGAAAATACTAAACGTCTATACCTGCATCACATTGGTCTGGCTGCTATATTGTATCATCAACATAGGTAATGGTATAACCGGTGAATTTTACATGGAAGCATGGCTTCGTATTTTAAGACCCTGGGCCTTATACCCTATTCTGACCTGTATTATTCTATCCATACACTGCAATCGCTACACTTTTATCCATTACTTTTTAATACTATGGGGTATCATGACCCTACTGGCTGCCGCAAAAGGATATTGGCAAAAGAACAAAGGTTTTGACAGTACCGAGCTAAGCTGGTTGTGGGCCTACGGAGCACGTACCCATTTTATCCATTCCGGCATCCGCTATTTCTCATTTTTCACTGACGCGGGTCTTTTCGGTGCCAGCATGGGATTATCCTGCACTGTTTTCACGCTTACTTTTTTCTATACAAAGAACCTATTTCTCAGACTCTTCTATTTAATAGTGGGTATGGCAGGATTTTATGGTCTGTTAATATCGGGAACCCGATCGGCCATAGCTGTACCCATTGCAGGGCTGGGGCTCTTTCTGTTCCTGTCTAAAAGTTGGAAAATAGGCATCATCTCCTTTATCCTGCTTGCCGGAGGGATAGGAATGCTGAAATATACCAAGATCGGAGAGAACAATAAGTTGATCCGTCGTATGCGTACTGTCTTTGACACAGAGGATCAATCGATGATGGCTCGTTTCGAGAACCAGAAAGCACTGAATGCCTACATGGATGAAATGCCCTTCGGCATAGGCATGGGAGCCATAGACGGAGTAGTTCCTCCCCATAACAAATATTATTTCGTTTCCATCTGTCCTTCAGACTCCAGTCTGGTAGATGTATGGAAACAGATGGGAATAGTGGGACTGTGTGTGTTTTTGGGTATGCATGCCATTCTATTTCTATCGGGCTCCTACATCCTTTTATTCAAAATCCGAAATCCGGAAATCCGGGGACCGCTGACAGGTATGTTATGCGGTTGTGCAGGCATACTGGTAGCTTCTTACGCCAATATGGTTTATTTCCAGTTTCCTAACGGAATCTTGATTTATTCTTGTTTCACCTTTGTTTTTTTAGGACCTTATTTAGATAAACAATACTCAGAAATACATGGACTACCGACAGCCTGACCTATCCGTCATCACCGTGAACTATAACGGTTTTCACGACACCTGCGAATTCATTGACTCATGGGCAGCCACAGTATTCTCTGTCAGTTATGAAATGATAGTCATTGACAATGGTTCCACTGCCAATGAAGCCGCCTTGCTACAAAAAACATATCCTTTTATCCAAGCCGTACGCAGTGAGCGGAACTTAGGATTCGCCGGAGGTAACAATCTGGGTATAAACCTTGCAAAAGGAAAATACCTGTTCTTGCTGAACAATGATGTTTGTATGGTCAAAGATGCCATACCCTTGTTGATAAAACGCCTTCTGTCCTCCGACAAGATAGCAGGTGTCTCCCCGTTAATCCGTGATTATGCAGAACCGCACGCCATACAATTTGCAGGATACACCCAACTTTCGCCCATTACCTTAAGAAACAGAGCCATAGGCAAAGGGAAAATAAATAAAGACCACTACCCCGCCCAAAAAACGCCTTATCTGCATGGTGCCGCCATGTTACTGAAAAAAACAATAATAGACAAGCTTAGCCTGATGCCCGAAGAATATTTTCTATATTATGAGGAACTGGACTGGTGCACCTATATCAATAGGGAAGGCTACGAACTATGGTACGATCCCGCTTGCGAAATATGGCACAAGGACAGCAGCTCCACCGGAAAAGAAAGTCCGTTGAAATACTATTACCTGAGCAGAAACAGATTATTATATGCCTACCGCAATCTCTTTGACTGGAAACTTCCGGTTTCCATCTTATACCAGACAATGATTGTATGTCCCAAAAACATACTGACCGCCTTGGGAAAAGGAAAGAAAGCCATAGCCAAAGCACATTGGGAGGGAACAAAAGCATTTTTCAAACTTAGAAACAAAGACAAACAGCCATGATATTTCTAGCATACATAGAACTACTACTTTTCGCGATATGTGCCTTTACTGTTTTTTACCTGCTGGTGTACGCCATAGCGGCAACAGGCAACCGCACCGACAAATATTCCGAATCAAGAGTAAAACACCGTTTCGCCATTCTGATACCGGCCTATCAGGACGATGACTACATACCCTATACCGTCAAATCATTTCTGCAACAAGAATATCCTATAGACTGCTATGACATTATCGTCATTTCAGACCACCTGAAGCCGGAAACAAACAAACAGCTGGCACAATATCCCATCACCCTGTTGCAAGCCAGATTCAAGAAAAGCTCAAAAATGAAATCTGTCAAAGCTGCCATGTCACAATTACAAGAAGGACAATACGATATCGTTTTAATCATGAATGCGGACAATGTAGTGGACACCAACTTTCTTGAAGTTGTCAACAATACGTATGCCAGCGGCTCCAATGCCATCCAAACCCATCGCATCTATCAGGAAAGACCCAGCAATGTCAGCATATTGAATGCCATCACCGACGAGATAAACAATTCCATTCTTCGTGCGGGACATGTCAATTTGGGACTTTCAGCTTCGCTGAACGGCTCCGGAACCGCAATAGACTTCACTTGGTTCAAAGAAAACATCCGTCATTTAAAAGACGATGACGATGAAAAAGTCATCGAATCCCTGCTGCTCCGCGAACGGATATATGTGGAATATTTAAATAATACCCATGTATATGCCTTGAAGAATAGTGGAAAGAAAAAATTCTATACCCAACATAGCACTTGGATTAAAACCCAATATTATTCCCTGTTCACCAATATCGGTAATCTGCCCGGCGCCATTTTAAGTGGAAAATTTGATTATGCCGACCGTATTCTGCAATGGTTCATTTTCCCTCGCACCATCCTGCTAGGTATCCTCCTCCTGTTCAGTTTCCTGTCCGTATACTTCCACTGGAGCGCCTGCCTAAAATGGTGGGGATTATTACTCACTTTCTTATTGACTATGGCAATAGCCACTCCAAACTACTTGGTGGACAGCAAATTCAACAAAGCCATGAAAGCTATCCCCTTTCTGGCGGCAGGCATGATATTCAATATGCTTTTAAGAAAGAAAAAATAAAAGCCCCATGCTATCGGAAATTATACATATCATGGAATATACGCTATATATTTACCTTTCCGTCAGTGTGGGGTATATAGTCCTGTTTTCTGCCGCCTCTCATTTCTTCAAACAAAAGAAATATCCCGCGACTACTGTCCGGCAACGTTTTATCATCCTTGTTCCCGCCTATAAAGAGGATGCGGTCATTCACGCCTGCGTCACTTCCATTCTGCGCCAAACTTATCCGGCAGAGCTTTACGACCTGATAGTCATATCCGACCACATGCGTCCCGAAACCAATGCCTCACTGCGCAAAGAACGCATCGGCTTGATAGAACTGCATGAAAAGGAAAGTTCCAAGGCAAAAGCCCTGCGCATTGCAGCAGAGACCATCACAGACCAGCCATACGATTATGTCCTCATACTGGATGCCGATAATCTGATCTCACCCTGTTATCTTCAAGAACTGAATAAGGCAGTTTCACAGGGTATAAAAGCCATACAGACACACCGCAAAGCCAAAAATATGAATACAGACATAGCCCTATTGGATGCCGCCATCGAAGAGATGAACAATTCCATCTTCCGCAAGGGACACATCCGGCTGGGATTTTCATCTGCCCTTACCGGCTCCGGAATGGCTTTCGATTTCCGATGGTTTGTCCGGAACATCATCCATACCCATAGTACGGGCGAAGACAAAGAACTGGAAGAACTCCTGCTCCGTCAAGGCATTCACATTGAATATATAGACACCCTAGAAACATTGGACGAAAAAGTCCGGCAACCGGATGCCTTGCGTAACCAGCGCCGCCGCTGGATAGCCACCCAGCTTTTCCTTGCATTAAAAATGGGACGTAACCTCCCCACAGCCTTACTGAACGGAAACGGAGATTATCTGCTGAAAACCCTCCAAGCCTTTATCGCCCCCCGCAGCATTCTGTTGGCGCTCATCGGATTCTTTTCATGTGTTCTCTGCATTTTCTCTCCGGCTTCTTCCATAAAGTGGTGGATTTTGCTTATCTTGCTGAACGGTGCGTTATACCTGGCCATTCCGTCCAATATGAGATATAAATACATGAGCAGAATCCTCAGGCAGACACCTTATTTTGTAATCATTATGCTTCTCAACTTGTTTCACTTGAAAGGAATGGCACAGAAGTTCAACCATACACAGCATGGATAGAATTATGAATATAAAAGAGTACTTACAGCAACACCCGCAATGGAAAAAACGGATACACGGTTTCATCATGCATCCGGTAAAGACACGCCCCTATTGGTGGATACGCGTATGGCAGCCTTTCTACATAAAAAAAGGCCGGGGCTCAGTCATTTATTCCAGTGTACGGAAAGACCTTCCACCGTTCCACCTGTTCCAGATGGGAAAATATTCGGTAGTGGAAGATTTCTCCTGCTTGAACAATGCCGTAGGCGACATCGTAATCGGCGACTATTACCGGATAGGACTCGGCAATACGGTCATCGGTCCCATCCGGATAGACAACAGGGTCAATATTTCACAAAACGTAGTCCTGATAGGATTAGATCACAATTACCAGGATATCACTCAAGGCATCATCGAACAAGGTATCACCACTTCTCCTATCCACATCGGAGAACATACCATCATAGGAGCCAACGTGATTGTACTGCCCGGAATCACCATCGGCAAACATTGTTTTATCGGTGCCGGGTGTGTGGTTACCCAAAACATACCCGACTATTGTGTCACGGTAGGAAATCCCGCACGCATTATCAAACGCTATAACCCTCAATCACAAACATGGGAAAAAATATAAAAATATTAGTATGTGCCCATAAGGACAGCCGGCTACCACAGCATGAGTACTTCTGTCCCATACAGGTGGGGGCCGCACTGACCAGTGCCCGATTCTTCCCTGTACTAGATAACACAGGAGATAATATATCCGACAGGAATCCTCACTTTTGTGAACTAACCGCCCATTATTGGGCTTGGAAAAATCTAAAGTGTGACATTATAGGGCTCAATCATTACAGGCGCTTCTTTGATTTTCATCGCCCGTTTCCGGCTTTTTCACCAGACAGGAGTTTCATTAACATAGATTCATTTCTAAAAGAAACTTACCGATTTCCTGATTTAGAAGCCTTATTAAATGATTATGACATCATCCTCTCTCCCAAGCGTCATTATCCCTATAACGTCGCTACACAATATGCCATATTCCATCTAGTCAATGACCTCAATTTGCTGAAAGAAGTCATTCAACACCTCACACCCGAATATGCTGAAGCTTTTCATACATTCATGTATCACTGCAATGCCTATTCCGGATATAATATGTTTATCACCGGACGGAAACATTTTGACGAATACTCCCAGTGGCTATTCAGCGTATTGTTTGAATTAGAAAAACGGGTAAAACTGTCCGCCTATCCGGATCAGGCACGTCTGTTCGGCTATTTATCAGAAAGATTGATCAATGTCTATTGCATAAGGCACCGGTTAAAGATAAAGTATGTTCCCGTCATCATGCCCTTGGAAGAAACGTTTCAGAATCCGAACAACCTGCTTTATACGCTTCGCCGACTAAAGAATGATCTTATTTATAAACTCACAGAATTATAAGTTATGCCGTTGGTTTCTGTCATCATCCCTATATACAATACAGAAAAATTCCTGCCTTTGTGTATCAGCAGCGTCTTAAACCAGACACTGACAGACATTGAAGTACTGCTGGTTAATGACGGAAGTACGGACGGAAGCGGGAAAATATGTGACGAATACGCCTGCAAGGACCAACGAATACAGGTAATACACACTCTGAACCAAGGAGTCAGCCATGCACGAAACCAAGGACTGGAAACCGCAAAAGGAGAATATATAGCTTTCATGGATAGCGATGACTGGATAGAAACGGATATGATAGCCACTCTTTATCAACTTATCCGGACAAACGAAGCCGGTCTGGCTACTTGCGGATATATCATTGAAAATGAAGATGGTCGTCCGATTTACCACATCAACGAAGTGAAATCCGGCAAATTAACCCAGTGGGAGGCCATTCACTCCCTGTTTAACGACAGGCATTACAAATACAAAGGAAACTTATGGGATAAATTATATCATAAAGAAATCATTGACAAACATCACCTAAAATTCAATGAACATATTTATTATAATGAAGACAGGCTCTTTATTTTTCAATACCTGAGCCACTGCCAATCAGCCGCATACACCACTTCCCCCTATTATCACTATGTCACAAGAAAATCAAGCGCCATGAACCTGTCGCAAAAAAACTACACCCCCAAACTGTGCACTTTCATGGATGCATTCGACCTGATGACTTCACTTTCGGCCACATTCCCCACCTATATTCTACGTGCTTTGTCGGCCGATTACATAAAAAGTTCGTTCTTGTTCTATACCCAACACTCACGGGAAATCCCCTTCAATGAATTATGGGACAGAATGCTAAGAATCAGAAAAAACAATTATATACATCTTCCACTTTCTCTAAAAATAAAGTATGCGCTATATGGCATCAGACTTATCCTGCGGGCATGGCTCAAGTGAAAAGACCAATTTACTGCTTACTTAACACGCACCCGTTTTATCTTTCCATGCACCCACAACAAGGCACAGACCAATTTGTATGCCATCTGATGAAGGCCCGCAGTTTTATTCAGTTCGGGAATCAGTTCCAATAAAGGAGATTCCACCTTTTCCAGTCTTATATAATCCTTCATCATTCTATCCGGAAACAACTCCTTATACACCCGCTTTCTTTCCATATCTCTTGTTCCGGCATCCGTTTCACTGACCCCTCCGGGTACAAACCTACAAACGATGGAACGAATATTGCGGAACGTCGCATTGTTGAATATCAAGGTCTGAATATAAAATTTCCAATCGGATACAATCTTATAACTCTCGTCATACCTGTTTTCATCAAAAAGTTCTTTACGGAAGAATGAAGCCTGATGCAATACAGTTCCCCGAATCAAATCCATCAGCGTTATATCCTCCTTATGAAATCCCCACACCTCTGTGCCATGCACTATTTTTCCAACAACAATATCGCTGTCCAATGAAGGTGCCACCTCCTGCAACACACCATTGTTATAAAATTCATCACCGGAATTCATAAAGTTCAAATACTCTCCATGCGCCTGTAAAACTCCTTTATTCATGGCATGATAAATACCCTTGTCCGGCTCCGATACCCAATAGTCCACTTTACCGGCATACTCTTTTATCACTTCAATACTTCCATCCGTAGACCCTCCGTCAATAATAATATACTCAAAACCCCTAAAAGACTGGCCGACCACACTTTCTATGGTTTTCCTCAACCCTTCTTTATTATTATAATTAATGGTTATAATCGAAAATTTTCTTTGTGACATAATTTTCCGCTTTTTACAATCTAAAGTTTCCATTCGTCATCCAGACTGAGCGATTTTTCGAATCCGACATACAGAGGCACAATCCGGCTGACATTCGAAGTATAAGTACCGATAAAAAATGAAGAATGGATCAGAATATCCATATCCAACAGCATATTCAACGTATCTATATATCTACTTTTTTTATCCTTTGTATTAAACAAAGACTCGTCAAATCCTGTTTGTGTCACAGCTGTGTTCCAGTAAACATTAAATCCTTCGGCAACCAGTACGGATTTCAACTTATCCGTCACAGAACCATCATCCGTAGCTATAAACACATTACGGCTGATATGCTTCTTCCCTTTAACAGCATCAATATAAAGAGACAAGCCGAGTTCCTTCATCTCACGGGAAACTATCTTATCTCCCCGCCTTATATGTACCGCTATGTAATCTACCGGCAAATTCATCTCGCTTTTCCTTTTTTCTATATAGCCGGTTGTCTTTTCATTAAATTTTAATATTTTCCGCAAGGCAGAACCATAATCATTTCTGATATCTTCCAGTTTCTCCAGAAAATCCTCCGATCTCATTTTTAGAAAGACCTCATTCCCTAGTTCCGTTTCCGGATGAAATAACAGATATATCCTATTCATCATATAGAAAATATAATACCGGAAAAAAGCGGACGGATTATAATAGATATTTCCCCACCAAGGTTTCCCCTTTTTATAAACAATATATTGCGAACACATCACCCCGTTACAGTTTGGCAAGACCGATTCGAAATAATCACTCCAGCCTTTCTCTACCCTTGCATTCCAGTTCCTTGTATTGACAGTCAGCTCTTCCTGATTATAGTCCGCATAGACCAATGCCAATGCAAGGTTAGACAACTCTGAGAACAACCCTCTTCCAGTCAAACTATATACGATTCTTTTTTTCTTCATCTCCATAATAGAACATAATGATCAAACTTTTATATCCTCCAATCCGATAAAGCCGTTGGACGTTTGTGTCAGTGCATGCCCGAATCCACTTTGAAACCCCTCACATTCCAGCAAACAGCAACGAACTGCTTTCAAATAATATTCCACCATAGGATGATGTATAAACAAATCTGCTTGCAGGACACCTTTACTCAGCACAGGCGGAAGCCCTATACGCCTCTCGATGCAAAAATCCCCTTTAGGTAAATGACTGATACTCCCGTAATAATGTCCCGGAGCATAAGTAGCATAAGGCACTTCCGTCCTGCTCTTCAAAACCAGCATTACATCATACATCATATCCTCTTCAGAATATCCCTGTATTTTCACAGTCAGAAAATTCTGACCTCCATGAATAGTGGAAGAGGCACATTCCGTTCCGTTTATCTCAATGCAATCTATATGAAGCGTATTTTTCGTCCAACCCACATAATCTATAATTTTACTTTTCCGGACCGTCCCTTTCTCTTTCAAGTAATAATCGATGGCAGAATGAACCGTCCCCTGATAAACCGCGGTACCATTTTCCAAGCATATTCCTTTTGTACACAAACTTCTTACCGCTGCCATGTTATGACTGACAAACAAGACTGTCCGTCCCTCTCCTTTCGACACATCCTGCATCTTGCCAATAGCCTTCTTTTGGAATTCCGCATCGCCCACTGCCAACACCTCGTCCACCACCAGAATTTCCGGCTCCAGATGGGCGGCGATAGCAAATCCCAACCGCACGGTCATACCCGAAGAATAACGTTTTACGGGAGTATCGATATATTTCTCCACACCGGCGAAAGCCACAATCTCATCCAACTTGCGGGTAATCTCCGCCTTGGTCATCCCCATGATGGAACCATTCATATAAATATTCTCCCGTCCTGTCATTTCGGGATGAAAGCCTGTACCCACTTCCAGCAAAGAGGCAATACGCCCCCGTGCACGGATACAACCGGCAGTAGGAGAAGTCACCCGCGAAAGGATTTTCAACAAAGTGGACTTTCCCGCACCGTTCTTACCTATAATACCCAGCACTTCACCTTCCTCCACATGGAAATTAATATCTTTCAACGCCCATACAAAATCTCCCGTCGCTTTCTTGGAACGGTCATTCTCTTCCCCGATTCTGAGATACGGGTCCTCCTTTCCACGGATCCGCGCCCACCAACGATTCAAATCACGGCTCAGCGTGCCGGTTCCGATGCTTCCCAATGCATATTGCTTGCTGATATTCTGAAACTCTATCGCTATTTTTCCCATTCTGTCCCTTCTTTTAAATCACATCCATGAAACTACGTTGCACTCTATTAAAAGTCACCATCCCCCAAAGCATTATCACCACTGTAAACACCAACGTATAGCCTAAGTGGAACCAACTGAAAGTCCCCACCCCCAAGAATCCGAATTTAAATGTTTCGATAAGGGAAGTCAGCGGGTTCGCCACAATGATCCACATATACTGCTCATGACTCTGCCTCATCACGGACAAAGGGTAAATAACCGGAGTGGCATACATCCACAACTGTACCCCGAAAGTAATCAAGAAACGCAAGTCACGGTACTTGGTCGTCAAGGAGGATATCAATAATCCGAACCCCAAACCAAGTCCTGCCAACATGAGCAGCAGCAAGGGAGCCAACCAAGCATATCCGTTGACCATCAACGAATATCCGTTGCACAAATAGTAAATATAAATTAAAACGAACAATCCGAACTGAATGCCCATCTTTATCATGCAAGATATAACGATGGACAAGGGTACCACCAGACGAGGGAAATATACTTTTCCAAATACATTCTGATTGGCGTTGAACGTATCCGAACAGCGGCTTAAACACTCCGAGAAATAATTCCAGCAAAGTAAGCCCGCCATATAAAACAGCGGTTGGGGAAGTCCGTCGGTAGGAATACCGGCAATACCGCCAAAAACAAACATGAACATGACGGTAGTAAGCAGTGGCTGGATAACAAACCATAACGGTCCTAAAACAGTCTGTTTATAAAAAGTGACGATATCCCGTCTGATATACATTACCAGCAAATCCCTATACAGCCATACCTCTTCCAGATCCAACCGGAACAAACCGGACCGAGGCTTGATCACAATATCCCATTTTTCCTGTTCATCTTGTACCATACACTACTTTTTTTAGTAAATTATTCCAACTGTCACATACCTTCTCTATATGAAATGTATCAGCATACTCCACCGCCTTATTTCCCATCCATTCCCAATCCGTCCGATCAGTCATATACGACATACAACCGGCCAGCTGAGCTATATTCCCTGTTTCAAAAAGAACGGCCATATCTTTGTCTTTCAACAACTCGCGCGTTATCGGTAAATCAGATGCAATAACAGGTAACCCGTGCGCCATAGCCTCTATCATCACCAGGCCGAATCCCTCCCAACGGGAACTCAGCACATACATACTGGAATGTGCATAATACTCCTGCACCTCTTTCGTGAAAGGATGCAGCGCGATGCTCTTTTCCAATTCATATTCATTGATCAATGAACGGTAAAGCGCTTCCTCAGGACCCTCCCCCACAATTTCCAGTGTCCAGTCCGGATGAGTTTTCACAAAAACAGAAAAAGCTTTTATTAAAATATCAAATCCTTTATGTCCGAATGAAAAACGACCGACTGCCAAAATCCTTCTATATTCCTTCTTTCCCCGACCTTTAGGCAGTACAGTCAGAGGATTGTATATCACCTCGCAGCACAGGTTCATTTTCCGAAAGAAACAACCGGCATCTGCATGACTTAAAACCACCCTCTCGTCCAATTTCCCCATCTGGACTTGAAAAAAGCAATCCAATCCCGGCAAATAGGGAGTTTCTTTCTCAAAGAATGCTTCATAAGAATTATGCAGCCACCCAACAGTCTTTGTCCGGATCCGGCTCTTTACAGCAGAGAGGTGCAGAGCCATAAAAGCATGTACCCCGATGACTACATCACATTGCCGGGCATTTATTTTCCTTGCCAATGTCCGTTTATAAGAAGAAGGGAAAAAACTGGCAGCATACCATGCTGAAGTCTGCCGGGTATGAGGCAGTCCATGTTTATATAAGAAACTATAGCCTTTACATAACAAACGTTCAATAAAAGAAGAAGCGGAATAAGAGAAATAATCAAACAGCACGGTACTTTCGGCATATCCGTACATCGACAAGTCCGTACAAGTATCCGTAGTCAGTATCGTGACTTCATGTTTCCCAGACAAGGCCTTGGCTATTTCAGCCAACACACGCTGTACTCCACCGAAACTGAAGACAGTATCACAATAAAATAATATTCTCATGGAATTTAGATTACACTCTTTCTTCGCAAAGATACAATAAAGAAATGAAAATAAATGCGGAATGAAGAAAGAATATCATATAATACAAAGCAGGTATCTGCGGCACGTACATACGTATAGAGCGGCACGTACATATGTGAAATCCTGCTCCCCCAAAAACAACAGGTCAAATAAAAAAAAGACCTTGTTCTTTTTTAAAAAGATGGCGAGCTTTTTTAAAAACCTCCTGATCTTTTTACTGCCATCGGAAATTTGCCATATTCCATAGAGGTATCCCCCCTTCAGACACACTTTTTGCAAAGAAAAAGCCTGAGAACATCCTACTTCATATTAAATCGGAACAACTTATAAAAAAGGATATATTACTGATAACAAATAGATTATATGAAATTCTGCTCCAAAAAACAGTGAGGGCATGAGAGCATAAGTGAGAGCTACAATTTTTACCATCACTATACAAATAGTTCATAAACAACCAGTTGTGCACACAGTGAGAGCATGAGGGCATTATCACCCCAAACTTCCAGTGAAAGCTTCTCATACTCATCGAGATATTATCAAGATAATGCATGATGCTGAATATAAATCAATATCTTTGCAAAAAGAAGAAGAATGACAAAGAACACAAGTTACCATTACAGCATCATTATTCCGCACAAGAATACCCCCCGTCTTCTGGAACGCTGTCTGTACTCAATTCCCACTTGGGATGAAATTCAAATCATTATCATTGATGACAACAGCAATTCCGAATCTGTCGATTTTTCTCATTTTCCGGGAAACGGCAGAAAAAATACGGAAGTCCTGTTCACTAAGGAGGGAAAAGGGGCAGGATACGCACGGAACATAGGACTCTCCCACGCCCGTGGCAAATGGATTATCTTTGCAGATGCAGACGATTTCTTTACAGCCGATTGTTTTACTATCTTAAACGAATACATGGACAGCCCCCATGAAGTCATCTATTTCAATGTACGTTTTGTCATGTCCGACAATCCGTCCCAAGAAAGCCGACGCGGAACTTACTATACCAACTTCTTCAATGATGTAAACCCGGAAAACAAACTGCGATACCAATCTCAAGTTCCTTGGGGCAAAATGATAAGGCGCAGCTTCCTGTCAACATTCCACATTCAATTCGATGAAACAAGAATAGCCAACGATGTGTATTTTTCATGCCTTGTCGGTATATATGCCCCCAAAGCAACCACAGACAGAAGAATCATTTATTATTGTACCGAATCCGGCCAGTCCCTTGCTATGTCCAAACAAGACCGCGAGAGTTTAATCATACGGTTTAACGCAAGCATGAAATGCAACAGACTGTTGCGACAAGAAAAAATCCACTATTACCTGTCACCACTTCCGTGGTGTATCCCTTCGGCAAAAATAAAAGAATGGCTCCCCGCCAAATACTTTTTTGAATACCTGTTTTTCTTCCGCCTGCAAGCATTCAAAGAATTATATTATGCTTTTTCCGCTATCCTGTCACATATGAATGAGCCGGCCACAAAAGAAACCGACAACCAATGTAACAAAAAGACTACCAACCTAAGGGAATAATATTCATTACACAAGAAGATTCAGCGGTACAACCTTCCCCATATCTTATAATACAATTTGATCAGATTAGCGTATTTATACAATATGTGATGTCTGTAAATCCCCCAATTCAAAAGCAGAGAAAAAGGATAGAACAAATTCAATTCGTACAAAACCTCCATAGGCCGGAACTCTCTGCAATGCTTCCTTATCAGATTTCTTTTAAACTTATCTATCGCATCATTACTTTCCCTTGTAACCCCTATTACAGCAGCATTATACACCACCGGCATCAACTTGTTCAAAATGAAACAGATATTTTCAGCATACAATTCCTGTTCCATGTGCTCATTAAAAACAGTCAAGATAAAAATAAAATCCTTTGCCGGCTTGTCAAAGTCCGTTTTCGCCTTATTCATGGTTGAGAAAGGATTTGAACGCCTGTAGAAATAAGTAAAAGAATTGACGGAAGCAAACGTTTCCACCTTTTTATACAGAAAATAGCACCACAAAAAGTCCTCAAACAAAATGCCCGACCTGAAATAAATGGCATTCTCTGTCAGCACCTCCTTTCTAATCAATCTGTTGACCGGAGTGGATGTTATTTTCGAATCCAGAAACAACTTGTTGATACGTATCCGGCCTTCCGTATATCTTTGCAAATCACTGTTTTTGTTTTCCATCCCTTCTGAATAAGAATCCCCCTGCACCAAGTCAATCCCCGGATGTCTTTTCGTTTCCTCCCATAATTTCTCCAGACAATTCTCATAAAGCATATCATCCGAATCTATAAAAAAAAGATAACCACCCCGGGATAGTTCTATTCCCTTGTTCCTTGCCGCAGAGACTCCTTCATTCCTCTCATTTCTCACGATCCTAAAACTGATGTTCCCTTTATATCCGGCCAGCTTTTCCTCTATCAGGCGCATACTGTTATCCGGAGAGCAATCATCAATGATGATACACTCAAAACAATCAAAAGTTTGGTTGATTATGGAATCAAGACATTCTGATACGTATTTTTCCACCTTGTAAACCGGCATCACCACCGTTATCTCTTTCATCATTATCTGCTAATCATTATAAAATGCAATATTCGCAAAAACAAATGATACTCACAACATTCCAAAGACTTTAATTACTAAATAGCCCCATCTTCATCCATTGAAACCCACTTTTTACTCCGAATACAGCCGACATTCCATAAAAAAACGGATATGGACAGGAATTTCAACAACTTCTTATTGGATATATAAAAAGAATACACTATTTTTACGGAAAAACAAACCAGGGGAATGAAAATAGTATATGTATACGACTCCATAGCCCGTATAGGAGGCATGGAACGGATTTTAACGGATAAGATGAATTACTTGGTCGAAATTTATGGGCACGAGGTCTATCTTATCACTTCTTCCCAAGGCAATCATCCTTTTTCTTTCCCGTTATCCCACAAAGTGGAACATATCGATCTGGATACAAAGTTTCATTTGCAATACCAGCATCCGCTTCTCGAACAATTGAGAGTGGGATGGACTTTGAACCATAAATTCGAACAAAAATTAAAAAAAGAGATCAAGCTCATCAATCCCGATATCATATCAGGAAATACCAGTTTCAAAGCGGATTTGATCTGTAAATTAGACTGCAAGGCAAAGAAAATCATTGAATCGCATTGCGCCAAAATATACACCCGGATACCTGCAAACCGCAAAAAGAGTTTTTTTAAAGATATAAAAGACAGATACGTCAGCTACCAATGTTTCCGTGATGTAAAACGATACAGCGATGCTATAGTCACACTGACACAAGGAGATGCCGCCATGTGGGGACAACATCCGAATATACATATCATTCCGAACACCACCTCTATTGATATACAAACAATCAGCTCCTGTGAGGCTCCCCGTGTAATAGCGGCAGGCAGACTGACCTGGCAAAAAGGATTCGACAGACTGGTTGACGCATGGAATATCGTGCAGAAACACCACCCCGACTGGATACTGGATATATTTGGTGAAGGATTTTATAAGGATAGCTTAACCCGGCAGATTAAAGACAGAAAGCTGGAATACTCCATCACAATTTATCCTTTTACACAAAACATAACGCAAGAATACCTGAACAGTTCCATTCTGGCCCTAAGCTCCAATTACGAAGGTTTTGGACTGGTCTTGATCGAAGCCATGAGTCTGGGTGTTCCTTGTGTTTCTTTCGACTGTCCTTTCGGTCCATCGGAAATCATCAGAAACCAGGAAGACGGACTCCTCGTCAAAAACGGAGATATACAAGGATTTGCCAACGCTATCTGCCACCTGATAGAACATGAAGCGGAAAGAAAAGCTTTCGGTAAAAGTGCCAAAGAAAATGTAAAACGTTACTCACCTCAAAACATCATGCCGCAATGGGAAATGTTGTTTCATAAACTGACTGAAAAATGACCATCGTTTATCTATACACAGCCCTATGCACCGTGGGAGGAGCCGACCGGAGCATCATCCAAAAAGCGAACTATCTGGCTGACGAAATGCACCAGGATGTATTTATCATTACCGACTCACAGAAAGAACGGCCTCCCGTTTTCCCAATATCCCCCAGAGTCAGGCACATTGACATAGCGATTGATTTTGACAGACAGTATCATCATAACCTGTTAGTGAGAGGCTGTTATTATTTCACCTTGATGCGCCTGTACAGAAAGAAGCTGAACTACTGGCTGAAGACCTTGAAGCCGGATATCGTCATCAGCACACTGGGCCGCGAATTGGATTTTCTGACACAACTGGACGATGGAAGTATAAAAATAGGAGAATCCCATATAGCCAAACCGTACACCCGAAACCTGCATCTGATGGAACAACGAGGATTTCCATACAAGCAAATCGCACGGCATTGGAGAAAAAAACAGGAAGAGGCTGTAAAAAAGTTGGATGCGCTGGTTGTTCTGACACAGAATGACGCGGATAATTGGAAAGAAGTAAAAAAGGCATGTATCATACCGAACTTCTTACCGTTCTTGCCCGAAAATGGGAGTTCCTGCCTGGAAAAAAGAATCATCAGCATAGGACGATACAACGAACAGAAGGGCTATGACCGCCTGATTGAAGCTTGGGGCAAGGTCAACCGGAAGCATCCCGACTGGCATATCCGCATTTACGGAGAGGGTCAAGACAGGGACAGGCTACAAGAACTTATCGGAAAGCATCATATAGAAAACAGCTTTTCATTGTGCCCTCCGACCAAAAACATTCAAGAAAAATACCTGGGAAGTTCCATATACGTCATGAGTTCACGATTTGAAGGATTACCGATGGCACTTCTGGAAGCGATGGCGTGCGGTGTTCCCTGCATCTCATTCGACTGCCCGTACGGACCTGCCGAGATTATCACTCCTGAGGAAGACGGAATACTGGTAAGGAACGGAAACACGGACGAACTGGCTGACGCGATATGCCGGCTGATAGAGGATACGGATAAACGCATACGGATGGGAAAGCAGGCCCAAAAGAATATCCAACGTTATTCGCGCGAAGAAGTGATGAAACTGTGGAATGAGTTATTCAACACCTTAACAACCACCCGACCATGAATATCATCTATCTCCTCTTTCATGGACTATCTCCTTACAGCGGCATCAGTAAAAAGATCCTGTATCAGGTTAAAGGCTTGGAAGCATGTGGACACCAAGTCAGCTTATGCACGTACTGCATAGCGGACAACAGTCACCGGGTAAGGATGATAAACGGTGAAATAATAGCCGATTACGGAACAGGCAAACTGGCTGCGGCGAGAAAAAGAGTTTCCTACCACTGCATATATCATTATGCTGTAGCACATCGGGTGGAATTAATTTATGTACGCTCTTTCCATAATGCGAATCCGTTCACCATCCGGCTGTTCAGCAAACTGAGGAAAGCCGGAATTAAAATAGTGATGGAAATACCTACCTATCCTTACGACAACGAATATGCCGGTTTTCCACTGGCCACACGCCTAGGGATACAAGTGGACAAAGTTTTCCGAAAGACACTAGCGGAACACGTGAACGCTATCGTCACCTTTTCAGACCATCACCATATATTCGGTCAACGTACCATTCAGATATCCAACGGAGTTGATTTTGATTCCATCCCACTGAAAAAGACGGTTTCTAAAAACACCTCCGTCATTCATTTACTAGGAGTGGCCGAAGTACATTATTGGCACGGATACGACCGCCTGATAGACGGTTTGGGTAAATATTACCAAAACCCGGCAAACACAACCGTATTTTTCCACATCGCAGGCGGTATATGGAAATCCGAAATGCATGACTCGCAACACGCTCCCGGATTTTATGAACTTATCAACAAATATCATATAGAGAAATATGTCATCTTCCACGGACAAAAAATGAACGAGGAACTGGATGAATTATTCAACGAAGCGGATTTCGCCATCGGCAGTCTGGCACGCCACCGCAGCGGCATTGACAAAATCAAAACTTTAAAAAACAGAGAATATGCAGCACGGGGAATACCTTTTATATATTCAGAAACGGACGAAGACTTTGACCCTATGCCTTATATAATGAAAGTTCCGGCCGACGAAAGCCCCATAGATATCCACCGGCTTATCCGGTTCTATATGGAACTGGATCTGTCTCCTCGTAAAATAAGGGATTCCATTAAAAACCTGTCATGGAAAGAACAGATGATGAAAGTAATAAACAACCTGTAATACTCCCGCCTATGATCCGAATCGCCTATTGTACCCCCTCTCTCCATATCCCCGGAGGAGTGGAAAGGGTACTGACCACCAAAGCCAATTATCTGGCGGAGAATGGTAATTATGACATATATATTTTGCTGACTGACGGAAAAGGCAAGCCTCCCTGCTATACTTTATCGCCCAAAGTAAAAATCATCCAACTGGATATAGATTTTGAAGAATTATGGGAACTCCCTCTTTGGAAAAAAGTGCCGGTTTATCTGAAAAAACAAAGAATATACCGACGCAAGCTCTCTGCCGCCTTGTCTCACCTCAAACCGGACATCACAGTTTCTTTGTTACGACGGGAAATAAACTTTATCACTTCCCTCAAAGATGGAAGCAAAAAGATAGGGGAGCTACATGTAAACCGGAAAAACTATCGTAACTTTGAAAAGAACGAAAGCAACTTCATCAAGGAACTTTTTGCCAAATTATGGATGAAAAGTCTGGTGAGGCATTTAAAAAAGCTGGACAAGTTCGTTGTACTGAGTGAGGAAGACAGAGCAAACTGGCCCGAACTGCAAAATGTAAAAGTTATCAGCAACCCTCTACCCTTTCAATCCGGAACATTCAGCGACTTGAACAATAAACGGATAACCGCAGCCGGAAGATATACTTATCAAAAAGGATTCGATTTGTTACTGGAAGCATGGAGCAAAGTCTGTAACCGGCATCCGGACTGGGAATTACATATATATGGCAAAGGAGACAAGACTACATATCAAGTACTGGCCGGAAAATGGAAATTAAAGAACCTTTTTCTTGAAAATGCAACCCCGGATATGCTCTGTAAATACCATGAAAGTTCTATCTTTGTATCAAGTTCCAGATTTGAGGGATTCGGAATGGTCATAGCGGAAGCAATGGCGTGCGGAGTACCTGCCGTGTCATTCGCCTGTCCGTGCGGACCTAAAGACATCATCCGGGACGGGGAAGACGGACTATTGGTCGAAAATGGAAAAACAGAAGAACTGGCCGAAAAAATAAATTATCTGATTGAGAACGAACAAATAAGAAAAGAAATGGGGAAAAAAGCCCGCATCAATGTACAACGTTTTGCTGAAGATGTAATAATGCAACAGTGGATTCAGCTATTCAACAACTTATTAAACGGAACAAAACAATGAAAACAGATTCCCCCTACGACAGAGGAGACATCCATATAAATAAAAATGACAAAGTGCTGGAGATAGGTCCGGGCCATAATCCGACATATCGCTCCAACGTGATAGTCGAAAAATTTATTGACACCAATTACCACCGCTGCGGTGACGTGAAAATATACCCGCATCAGACCTTTGTACATGCCGATGGAGAAAAACTGCCATTCAAAGACAAGGAGTTTGACTACGTAATATGCAATCAGGTATTGGAACACGTGGAACATCCCGAAGCTTTTGTCAAGGAATTATGCAGGGTAGCCCGACGGGGATACATAGAAACTCCCAGTCTGCTGGGCGAATACTTGTTTCCCAAAAAATCACATAAATGGGTTATATTGGATATAGACAACAAACTGGTCTTCTATGAAAAGAACAAGATGCCGGGAAACTATGAAAACGACTATGGAGAATTATTCCTGAATTATCTGCCTTTCCAATCCCTCCCCTACAAACTGCTGTGGCTGACGGAAGGAGATATAACCTTGAACCGTTATGAGTGGAAAGATGAAGTGGAGATACTAGTCAATCCCGAAGATGAATACTACTCCTCTTTCTTCCTCAACAAATGGAACCGGGAAATGGTGGAGAAACTATATCCCCGCCGTTCCGCCCTGACGGAAATGAAGAAGATGATTCAAGCCCTGTTCTATATCCTCAAAAACAAATTCAAATCACGATTCAGTAATCACCGGAATCCGGTCACACTGTCCGAATATATAAAAACGCATGAAGTGGTACGCTGACTATTTATCCATCTATGACAAGCCTTTCACCCAAGCCCCACAAGCGGTTATCAACCAAGTGAAAGACAAGATCCGGCAGCTTGCAACTCATGCTCCGCTGGTTTCGGTGGTCGCCATCGCCCATAATGAAGAAAAGAGGATATTGAGCTGCCTGTGGTCTTTATGTGAAAACCAACATAACTATCCTGTAGAAATACTAGTCATCAATAATCATTCTACCGACCACACCGAAGAGGTACTAAAAGAATTAGGAGTCACCTACTTCAATGAATACCAGAAAGGTCCCGGTTTTGCCCGGCAATGCGGACTGAACCATGCCCGGGGGAAGTATCATCTCTGCATAGACGCCGATACACTTTATCCGCCCCAGTACATCAGTACCATGATAAAGGTCTTACAGGACAAAGAAGTGGCAGGTGCATACGCCCTGTGGAGTTTTCTTCCTAATGAACATCATTTAGGACTTTTCTTCTATGAGACACTACGTGATCTCTATTTGAAAATACAAAATCTGAACAGACCGGAGCTCAATGTACGTGGAATGGCTTTTGCCTTCCACACGGAAACAGCCCGGAAAGAAGGATTCCGGACAGACATACTCCGCGGAGAAGACGGCTCCCTGGCACTGGCATTGAAAAAATACGGAAAATTAAGATTCGTCACCGCCCGCAAAGCCCGTGTCCTTACCGGCTATGGCACTATTTCGGCCGACGGATCCCTGTTCAGCAGTTTCAAAAAACGAGCCATAAAAGGTTTAAGAAGCTTCACGACTCTTTTCTATAGCAAAAACAATTACGAGGACGAAGATTCTAACTTGATAAAGTAACGACAGATGAAAATAGCAATAGAAGCCCAGCGCATCTTCAGAAAAGAGAAACATGGCATGGACTATGTAGCTCTGGAAACCATCCGGGAACTGCAAAAGATAGACCAACAGAACGAATACTTCATACTGGTCAGCCCGGGAGATGATGTTTGTTTGCAGGAATCCGCCAACATGCATATCGTGACCGTTAATTGGCCATCCTATCCACTTTGGGAACAGATAGGACTACCGTTGGCTTTAAAAAAAATCAAACCCGACCTGCTGCACTGCACAAGCAACACTGCCCCTGTGTATGGAAACATTCCACTGGTGCTTACACTGCACGACATTATCTTTCTAGAAAAAAAACAAGGCAAGAACCAGTCCATGTACCAAAGACTGGGACGTTTCTACCGAAAAATCATTGTTCCCCAAATCCTTACCAAATGCAAAAGAATCATTACCGTTTCTCATTTTGAATGCAACCGCATCAGTCATTTCCTGCACATTGACAAACAACTGCTTGTCGCCGTATACAACGGCTATTCACAACATTTCATACCCATATGGAACGCACAGGCCATCACTGCCCGATACATAAAGAACCATCCTTACCTGTTCTTTTTAGGAAATACCGATCCCAAGAAGAATACGGCAAGGGTATTGCAGGCATACCGCATTTATTTAAAAAAATCCAGTCAGCCCCTTCCCTTGCTTATCGCCGACCTGAAAGAAGAGATCATAGACGAATATCTGAACCGGGAAGGATTACAAGAAATAAAAAAAATGCTGTATCATCCCGGATACATTCCAAACACAGAACTACCCGCTGTTTATAGTGGAGCATCCGTCTTTATATACACGTCTTTACGCGAAAGTTTCGGCATCCCCATTCTGGAGGCGATGGCCTGTGGAACTCCCGTCATCACCTCAACCACTTCCGCCATGCCCGAAATCGCAGGACCGGAGGGTATTCTGGTCAATCCGTTCGAACCGGAGGAAATTGCTTCCGCCCTCCTTCATTTAGAAGAAAATGCAGAATTCTATCAGTCACAAACTGCATATGGACTAGAAAGAGTCCGTCGGTTCTCATGGGAGAACACAGCCAGAGAAATATTGAATATATATAAAGAAATACTAGCATGAACACTCTTGAAATCCTCTTCTTCGTTCTCCTGTTCATTGTATTCTACACCTATGTGGGATACGGAATCCTGTTGTGGATATTGGTAAAAATAAAACAAAGTTTTATTTCCTTCTACGATACGGACGAACCGAAGCAAGAAACCTGCCGGAACGGCAACAACACCGACCTACCCGAAATCACCCTGTTCATCACCGCCTATAATGAGGAACAGGTAGTAGACGGAAAGATGAAAAACTGCCAAGAACTGGATTATCCCAAAGAGAAACTGCATACCGTATGGGTAACGGACGGCAGCAATGACCGAACCAATGAAAAATTAAAAGCGTATCCCGATGTCACCCTATTGTTCGTCCCCGAAAGAAAAGGAAAAACAGCCGCTATGAACCGGGGCATGGGATTTGTCACCACACCTTTGGTCATATTCACAGACGCCAATACATTTATTAATCCGCAGGCCGTTCGCGAGATAGTAAAATGTTTTAACCATCCGCAGGTGGGATGTGTGGCAGGAGAAAAACGGGTGGACATGTACAGTACCAAAGGAGCGGTTTCCGGAGGAGAAGGATTGTACTGGAAATATGAATCATGGCTGAAAAAAATGGATTATCAGCTCTATTCCGCCATAGGTGCTGCCGGAGAATTATTCGCCATCCGCACCCCGTTATATGAGGAAATGCCTGAAGATACCCTACTGGATGATTTTATGTTGTCCCTGCGTATTGCCATGAAGCAGTATACGATAGCATATTGTGATACGGCATATGCCTTGGAAAGCGGATCGGCCGATATGAAAGAAGAGGAAAAAAGAAAAGTACGTATCGCGGCAGGAGGATTGCAGTCTGTCTATCGTTTGAAAGAACTGCTGAATCCGCTACGTTATGGAATCCTCAGTTTTCAATATGTTTCCCATCGCGTACTGAGATGGTCGGTAACCCCGGTCGCCTTGTTTCTGCTCTTTCCCTTGAATATCCTGCTGGTTGTCTGTAGTGAAAGCCTCCCGGTTTATTTTCTTTTTCTTCTGCTGCAATCCGCATTCTACCTCGGGGGAGTTTATGGCAGCCTCTTGTCTGCCAAGTCCGTAAAGAACAAATTCCTTTATATTCCCTACTATTTCCTGTTCATGAACATCAATGTGATAAAAGGTTTCTTCTATTTGAAGAGACATGCCGGCGGAACATGGGAAAAGTCCCGCAGGGCATAATATTTACTCACCAAAATACTTTTTTATCATCTCACGCAAAGCGGGAGCCATGATCGGCTTGGCCATATAATCGTCACATCCGGCTTCAAAAGCCTTGTCACGGTCACTGTCGTATGCATTGGCGGTAAGAGCTATGATGGGAAGTGTCCCTCCCTTCAGACGAATTCTTCTGGTAGCTTCCAAACCGTCCATAACAGGCATCTTTATATCCATCAAAATCATATCGGGCCGGCAACTCTCAAATTTCTCAATAGCCTCCTGCCCATCATGGGCACGGTGAACTTCATACTCCTTTCTTAAAATTATAGATAATAAGAGATAATTACTTTCCGTATCTTCAGCTACCAAAATCTTTTTCATTTCTTCTTTTCATTGATTACCTTGCAAAATTACGATATAAAATGATATAAACAATATTTTTTTTGTATATTTGCTGTCAGTAACAAATATCACGCATCTAAATTCGCTAAGAGAAACAGTATATTGAGAATCATACTATTAATATGAAAATTCCGAGTAATATATTGCACGATAAGCAGTATGCAGACAAAATTCTGGAAATTACGGCTGATACTATGTTTTTCGTATATAAAGACGGCACCTGTTTAGACTTCAAGGCTAATACGACGGACTTCTTTATAAAAGAACAAGATATTATAGGGAGAAATATATTCTCTTATTTCCCCGTAGAAACGGCACGGGAGATGTATGCGGAATTCATCAAAGTACGGGCAGGAGACAAACCTTCCGCACGGAATTACAAATTAATATTGGAAGATGACGTGAAATACTACAAATGTATTATCAGCAAGTATGATGAGGAGCATTTTCTTTTTCAATACAGGGATATCACAGGCCGGAGTGTCGTCAGGCTGAAACTGGAAAAAAAGCAAAAAGATTTGTGCGAAGTAGAAAAAGCCGCAAGAATAGGATTATGGGCATACGATTCGTCCACACGGCTCTTCACTTACTCGGGATACACCCGGATATTCTGTAACGATGAGGAACAGAAACAGATTTCCATAGATGAATACATGAACTATATGCACCTTGATGACAAGGACCGTTTCTGTCAATGGCTGGAAGAAAACCTGAAGGAGAAAGATGCTTCCAATACCGTAAACTATAGACTCCTTATTGACGGAAAGACCGTCAATATGAGAATAAAAACATACCACAAAGAGGTATATATGCAAAGAACCGTATTGGAAGGATATATACAGAACACATCCGAAATTGTTTGGAAAGCAGAACGCTCCAACCAGCTGAAATCTGCCTTCCTTGCCAATATGAGCCATGAAATCCGTACGCCGTTGAATGCCATTCTGGGATTCTCACGCATTATAGCCGAAACGGAAAACGCCGAGGAAAGATTGCAGTATTACGATATTGTAGAAAAAAACAACATGCGCCTGCAGGAACTTATCAACGAGATTTTGGACCTGTCGAAGATTGAATCGGGCATGATGGAGTTCAACTATGCGCCTGTATCCCTTTATATTTTATGTGAGGATGTAAAAAACACGTATAGTTTCCGGTGTCAACCCGGAGTGGAGCTTGTTTTCGAAGAGTCCGATCCGTCACTGGTTATCTCGACAGACAGGAACCGCTTGTTTCAGGTTTTCTCCAATCTGATAGGTAATGCTACGAAATTCACCGCCAAAGGTTCTATCAGCTTCGGGTATAAATTAAAGGAAAAAGAGATTGTTTTTCATGTAGCCGATACCGGAAGCGGTATTTCCGATGACAAGATAGACAAGATATTCGATCGTTTCATCATGGCCAACAACCAAGTGCAAGGCACAGGACTGGGGCTTTCCATCAGCAAAATCATTGTAGAAAAGTTAGGAGGAAAAATAGCTGTACAATCCAAAATGGAAACCGGAACCACATTCACTTTTACATTGCCTTACATTTCGGCAAACGGAGATATGAAATGGGAGGAAAAACTTACACCGGCTTCCATTAAAGACAACAATAGAACTTCCCACCAGGAAATGACCATCCTAGTGGCGGAAGACTATCAAAGCAATTATGACTTGATAGAGGCTATGCTCGGAAAAATGTACAAACTGGTGCATGCTCATGACGGTATGGAGGCTATCATATTCTATGAACAATACAAACCCAACTTGATTTTGATGGATATAAAAATGCCTAACATCAATGGTCTGGACGCCACCAAAGCCATCCGGGAAATGTCTGCCAGCGTACCTGTCATCGCTGTAAGCGCATACGCATATGAAAAAGACAAAATAGCTGCCATAGAAAGCGGATGCAATGAGTTTTTAACCAAACCGGTATCTGCCGACTTATTGAAAATGACTATAAACAAGTATCTAAAACAAAAGTAATTTATGGGAAGATTAGCCGTATACAAATTTGCCTATTTTTTATCTATCCTGTTCACAATCTTCATTCTGGGACTTTCCATCTTCGCTTACTTTTCAGGTAAAATAAATCCGGTGGAGAATATGTTCGCCGCATACGTTGCCTTAAGCAAACCTATACTGGTGGTTGTCAATACGATATTATTTATTTACTGGCTCATCAGACTACGGTATTGGTTATGGATTCCATTGACGGGTCTGATAGTAAATTACGAATACATCACTTCCATGTACCAAATTTATAACCCTACCAAATATGCTAACGAGAACAGATTGAAAGTAGTGACTTACAATGTCCACTCATTTGGAAATGAAATTACGGGATTCTCCGCCAAGGAGTTTGCCGAGATGATGAACAAGGAGGAAACGGATGTACTTTGTTTTCAGGAATATAGAGGCAATGGCGACTTTACGGAACAAGACTTACAGAATACGTATGCTAAAATATTCCCTTACTCGTTTATCCCCGAAGGATTGAGTCAGGCCATTTACAGCCGCTACCCCATCAGACAGTCACAAACAATAGAATTTCCGAATACCAACAACGGAGCCATCTGGGCCGACCTGGATGTAAAAGGTATGACGATACGCATCATCAACGTGCACATGCAGACTACCAGCTTTGACAGAATGCGTTCCAAAGCAGCACAGGCTCGGGGAGAACAAGATGAGGAACAGGAAAGAGGCATTTATCTGGGCTATTCTGACAACTTCCGGGAAAATACTGTCAGACGTGCCGGACAGGCTGAACAAATCAGTTCGCTGATCAATGCCACGGAATATCCCTTGATTGTATGCGGTGACTTCAATGACCCTCCGGGAACTTTTACTTATGAAACTCTGAAAAACGGCTTGAAAGACGGATTTCAAACCGCTGGAGAAGGGTACGGAGCCACTTATCGGGGGTTTCACCATTTACTACGGATAGACTACTTGTTCCATTCCACCTTATTGGAAGGTATAAAGTATAAGGTGATTCCTTATGATATGAGTGACCATAACCCGGTATATCTGGAGGTGGGACTTTGATAAATCACTTCTTCAAAGCTACCGAAAAGAAGAAAGTGGAACCTTTTCCCTCTTCAGACTCAAACCATAAATGCCCACCATTCTTAACAGCAAAATCCTGACATAATAACAAGCCTAATCCGGAACCTTCCTCATTATTCGTTCCGTATTTGCTGAAATGAGTTTCCGTGTTCAACAATTTCTTTTGGTCTTCCTCACTCATGCCTTTTCCGGTGTCTTTTACACTGACTATGACTTTATCACCCTCTATTTCGGCATTAACCAGAATTTCGGAATCATTATAACTGAACTTAATTGCATTGCTGAGAAGATTACGCAAGATGGTTTTCATCATATCCATATCGGCATGTACCTCAATCTTTCCATGCACCGGGAAGTTCACCTTTATATTCTTCATACCGGCTACCAGATTGAAAATTTCGATAACCGAAGCAATATTCCCCACAATATCAAAGTCCTGATAAACTACATTCAGCTTGCCTATCTGGCTTTTAGTCCATTTCAATAAATTATCCAGCAAAGAGAAAACATCCTCCGTACTTTGATTGGCCATGCTCAGCATATCAAACATTTCCTTACCGATCTGTTCGGACGGAAGACTGAGTATCAACATATTGAGCACCATTTTAATGGATCCCATGGGTGAACGCAGGTCATGTGCGATAACAGAATATAACTTGTCGCGCCCCATAATAATCTTACGCAATTCTTCCGTTTGCTTCATGATGATCCGTTTGGCGGCAATCAGGGATATCTGATGGGTAACACGGATCACAAGCTCTTCCTTATTAAAAGGTTTGGATATAAAATCATTCGCACCTACCTTGAAACCCTTCACTATATCGGCAGTGGTATTCAAAGCTGTCAGAAATATAATAGGAATATGTTGTGTTTCCGGATCGGCTTTCAATCGTTCGGCAACTTCAAAACCATTCATCTCGGGCATCATGACATCCAACAAAATCAAATCGGGACGGGCATTGACCGCCTGGGATAATGCCTCCTTTCCATTACCGGCAGTTATCACCTTAAACTTCTCGTTTGTTAACAACACTTTTAACAACAAGACATTAGAAACCACATCATCCACAACCAAAACAGTGTACTCAGAATGACTTATTACAACATTTACATCCGGTGTCATAGGTATATATTATTTAGCCAGAACACTTTTAAAATAATCAATCACTTTCATCAGCCCCTCTTCCAGATGAATGTGAGGCTCCCAATCCAGCTTTTCTCTTGCCAGAGTAATATCCGGCCTGCGCTGACGAGGGTCATCATGAGGTAAAGGTTCGAAAATAATGTTAGAATGAGAACAGGTCAGTTCCAATATCTTCTGAGCCAGTTCGAATATGGAAAATTCGCAAGGGTTACCGATATTCACTGGTCCTGTGAAGTGATCTTCCGTAGCCATCATACGTATCATCCCTTCCACCAGATCATCTATGTACTGAAAACTACGTGTCTGCTTTCCGTCTCCATAAATGGTTATATCTTTATCTAGCAATGCCTGTACCACAAAATTGGAAATTACACGTCCGTCATCGGTCAGCATATTAGGACCATACGTATTGAATATGCGGATTATTTTTACCAAGACGCCATGTTGACGGTAATAATCCATGCACAAAGTCTCGGCACAACGTTTTCCTTCATCATAACAAGACCGGTAGCCTATGGGATTCACATTTCCCCAATCTCCCTCCCTTTGGGGATGCGACAACGGATCACCATACACCTCACTGGTAGAAGCCTGAAGTATTTTTGCTTTGTTACGCTTCGCCAGTCCCAACATATTAAACGTGCCGAAGACAGCCGTCTTCGCCGTTTTGATAGCATCATGCTGATAATGTATAGGAGAAGCGGGACATGCCAGATTGTATATCTCGTTCACATCCGTCCAAAACGGATTAATTATATCGTGTTCTATCAGTTCAAAGCGCGGATGCCCGATCAGGTAACTTATATTCTCTTTACTCCCCGTGAAAAAGTTGTCTAAACATATAACAATATTACCTTCCTCTATCAGACGAGTGCATAGATGTGACCCTATAAATCCTGCGCCTCCCGTTACTAGGATTCTTTTCATTCCCCTTATTTTTACTTTATTTTATGTTTAGCAAAAATAATTGATTCCCTTCACTTGTGCAAACATTTAAAACAAGATTATTCGTTATCTTTGCAAATACTTTGTCAAAATGAGATTTATATGAAGAAATATCCTTGTGTATTAAGTATAGCAGGATCCGATTGCAGCGGAGGAGCCGGCATACAGGCTGACCTGAAGACCATCTCCGCCTTGGGTGGTTATGCTGCGACAGCCATTACTGCAATCACCGTACAGAACACTTTGGGAGTACGTGCCATACATCCCGTACCACCGGTATATGTACGTGGGCAGATAGAAGCCGTAATGGAAGATATCCGTCCGGATGCTGTTAAAATAGGTATGATTAATGATGTGGAAATAGTCGAGGCCATAGCCTCCTGCCTTCGTACATACCGGCCCCGTTTCGTTGTGTTCGATCCGGTCATGGTATCGACTAGCGGACACCGGCTGATAGAAGAGGACGCCATCAGTGCACTGACCCGGGAACTGATGCCTCTGGCCAGTCTGATTACGCCCAATCTGAGTGAGGCGGAAGTATTGACGGAACACTGCATAAGCAATGTGGACACAATGAAAGCTGCCGCATCGGAATTATTAAAATTCGGTTGCGGATCCGTTTTACTGAAAGGAGGACATTTGGAGGGCGACAAGATGTGCGATGTATTACAAACAGCTGGAGAAGACAAGCCTCATCTCTTTATCTCAGATAAGATAGAAAGCAAAAACACACACGGAACAGGATGTACTCTTTCTTCCGCCATTGCTACTTTTCTGGCACTGGGATATGATATGCCGCAGGCCGTAGAACATGCAAAAGCATATGTCACCAAAGGCATCCACGCCGGGAAAGACGTGCATATAGGCGAAGGACACGGTCCGCTGAATCACTTTTACGCACCTGTTCCGATGAAAACAATGAAATAATTTGTCAATATGCTAATTACCATGCTGTACATAATGCAGCATATTAGCAAATTGCCTCATTATTATTCCGTAGTTCCGAAAGAAATAATTAACTTTGCAACGTTTTTAAACCAAAATAGGAAAAATATGAAAGCATTTGTATTCCCCGGACAGGGAGCACAGTTTGTAGGTATGGGTAAAGACCTGTACGAAAACTCGGCTTTAGCCAAAGAACTTTTTGAAAAAGCAAACGACATTTTAGGATACCGTATCACAGACATCATGTTTGAAGGTACTGACGAAGACTTGCGCCAGACTAAAGTAACTCAGCCTGCCGTTTTTCTGCACTCGGTAATTTCCGCTCTTTGCATGGGTGATGATTTCAAACCTGAAATGACTGCCGGACACTCGCTGGGCGAATTTTCCGCATTGGTTGCAGCCGGAGCATTGTCTTTCGAAGATGGTCTGAAACTGGTTTATGCACGTGCTATGGCTATGCAGAAAGCTTGTGAGGCACAACCCTCTACGATGGCTGCCATCATAGCATTGCCTGACGAAAAAGTAGAGGAAATCTGTGAAGCGATTTCTAAAGAAGGAGAAGTGGTAGTGGCTGCCAATTATAACTGCCCGGGACAAATTGTCATCTCAGGTTCTATCGAAGGAATCAACAAGGCTTGCGAGCAAATGAAAGCTGCCGGTGCTAAACGCGCCCTGCCGCTGAAAGTGGGAGGCGCCTTCCACTCTCCGCTGATGAACCCCGCCAAAGTGGAACTGGAAGCTGCTATCAACGCTACTGAAATTCATACTCCGAAATGCCCGGTATATCAGAACGTGGACGCTTTGCCTCACACAGATCCCGCTGAAATCAAGGCAAACCTGGTAGCTCAGCTCACCGCTTCCGTACGCTGGACCCAGACAGTGAAGAATATGGTTGCCGATGGTGCCGATGACTTTACCGAATGCGGACCGGGTGCTGTACTGCAAGGACTGATCAAGAAAATTGATGGATCGGTCAACGCACACGGTATTGCTTGATAAACAAAATTCAGTTATCATAAATTTCATACGGATTACCGGAATATGCTGAGTAATCCGTATTTTTTTTATGGCATTTCACAAAAATATTCGTAAGTTTGTCGGTATCTAAACGAGATCAGACTATGAATGAATTTAAATATAACATTGGTTATGCCCTGAGCGGAGGATTTATAAAAGGATTTGCCCATTTGGGGATTATGCAGGCTTTGCATGAACATGGCATCAGGCCGGAAATACTTTCCGGAGTAAGTGCAGGTGCTCTTGCCGCTGTCTTCTATGCCGACGGCAAAGAGCCTTATCATATTGTTGAACTTTTTGAGCACCATTCATTCAAAGAACTGACCACTTTTTCTATCAACAAACAAGGTCTGCTGAAACTGGATAGTTTTATCGATTTCTTAAACAGCAACTTGGAGTCAAAAACGATAGAAGAACTAAAAATTCCCACTATTATTACCGCCACCGATTTGGATCACGGACGCATCGTTTCTTTTAAAAAAGGGAAAATAGCCGAAAGACTGGCTGCTTCCTGCTGTATGCCTATCTTGTTTGCCCCCATACGCATCAACAATACATATTATGTAGATGGAGGAATCTTGATGAACCTGCCGGTCAGCCCCATTCGCAAAGAATGCGAGAAAGTGATAGCACTCAATGTAGATCCGCTGGTAGCAGATGAATATAGCAAGAATGTGGTAAGCATCGCACTCAGAGCCTATCATTTTATTTTCCAAGCCAATACACTGCCTCAAAAAGGGATTGCAGATTTGCTGATCGAATCATACGGACTGGAAGAATACAGCAACAGAGAACTGGAAAGAGCCGAAGAGATATTCGAAAAAGGATACAATACGGCAACGGAACTCCTGGACAGACTACTCCTGGAGAATGGAACAATTTGGAGATAAACAAAAAAAGAATAAAATGGATACACAAGAAAAAATTATTATCTATCAGGTATTCACCCGTTTATTCGGGAACAACAGCCTGCGTTGTAAGCCTAATGGTTCTTTGGAGGAAAACGGTTGCGGAAAAATGGCCGATTTCACGACAAAGGCTTTAAACGAGATCAGAACACTGGGTGCCACACATATTTGGTATACAGGTATCATTGAACATGCTACCCAAACCAATTATACCCGCTATGGCATCAAACCCGATCATCCCGCAGTAGTAAAAGGAAAGGCCGGATCACCGTATGCCATCAAAGATTATTATGATGTAGACCCTGATTTGGCAACCAGTATCCCGGACCGTATGAAAGAGTTCGAGAATCTGGTAACACGAAGCCACAAAGCCGGATTGAAGGTCATCATTGATTTTGTCCCCAACCATGTAGCCCGCCAATATGGTTCAGACGCCAAGCCTGAAGGAGTAACCGATTTGGGTGAGAAAGATGATGTGACAAAAGCTTTCAGCCCCAACAATAATTTCTATTATATTCCCGATACAAAGCTGGAAGGCAATATTGACCTGCACCGTGGCGCAGCGGAACCTTACATAGAGTTTCCGGCAAAAGCAACCGGTAATGACCGTTTTGACGCATGGCCCAACTCCAATGACTGGTATGAAACTGTAAAACTGAATTATGGTATAGACTACTTGAACGGTCATAGCCGCCACTTCGAACCGATTCCGGACACATGGGTGAAGATGCGTGACATCCTACTGTTCTGGTCTGCCAAAGGCATTGACGGATTCCGCTGTGATATGGCAGAAATGGTTCCTGTAGAATTCTGGGGATGGGTGATTCCGCAAATCAAAGCTGAACATCCGAAACTGATCTTTATCGCCGAGGTCTATAATCCGGGAGAATACAGGAATTATCTGTTCAATGGCAAATTCGACTATTTATATGACAAAGTAGGTCTGTATGATACGCTACGTGCCATTACCTGCGGATGGGAATCGGCAACTGCTATTCCACAACGCTGGCAAAGCTTGGGAGGTATTGAAAAACGAATGCTCAATTTCCTGGAGAATCATGACGAGCAGCGCATAGCTTCCGATTATTTTGCCGGAAACGGCTCAAAAGCCATCCCCGCAATGATTGTATCGGCTTGCATGAATACCAATCCGGTCATGATTTACTTCGGGCAGGAATTGGGAGAACATGGCATGGATACGGAAGGTTTCAGCGGGCGTGACGGAAGAACTACCATCTTTGATTACTGGAGTGTGGACAGCATACGCCGCTGGCGCAATGGAGGCAAGTTTGACAATAAATTCCTGAATGAGGATGAAAAGCAATTGAAACAATTCTATACCCGTCTGCTGAATATATGCAACAGTGAAAAAGCCATACGGGAAGGTGTGTTCTTTGACTTAACCTATGCCAATCTGGCCGGATGGGTATTTAACGAACATAAACAATACGCCTTTTTACGAAAACAGGATGATGAACTGATATTAATTATGGTTAACTTTGACTCCATACCGGCACGTTCAGCCGTCAATATTCCGCAACATGCGTTTGATTATTTAGGCATCCATCGTTATGGAGAATATGAGGCAACCGAATTGCTGACCGGAAACACAGAGAAGCTGACTCTTATGCCGGACAAAACAACTCCCGTATTACTAGATGGAATGAATGGAAAAATTCTGAAATTCAAGCTATAGTTTCCCACCACAGATTACTCAGATTAACACAGATACAGATTGAAATAAGCAATAAATCGTATTTCAATCTGTGTAATCTGTGGTAAAAAACATTTTAACTCTAGGAAAATACAAATTCCTTCATTGTCCTATCTCTTCAACAGACCGATTTTCAAGTTCAGCTTAAAATAATAGACTCCGTTCTCACGTTCCAGATATCCGTATTTATCTTTTTCAGTAGAACTTTTCTCAAACCGGGAATTAACAAACAGGAAATCGGCAAATACCTGACGGTCAGCCTTCTGATAACAAAGTACCTCTCCATTACCATTTACAAACAGAAAACCGGATATGGCAGAATCTATCCCATTAAATATCTTGGCAGGACGCATTCCTAAAGCCAAAGCCATAAGAAACTGCTTCATCTTATATTCATAATAACTATGCTTATGGATCAATTCATCCTTTATTTTCAACGGATTGATTTGTTTGATTGCTTCTGTCAGGTCACTAACTTTGGATATGCCATCCAAATGCATGACACGCAACATCTCGCCCAACATACGGGGAAAATGAAGATCTATCATGCAAAGATTACTACGGAATACCTTATCGGCCACATCATTATATTTTAAGATTCCTCCCAAGCGTTCTATCATCAACATACGTCCTGCCACATCATCTTCTTCACCAAAAGCATTAATTTTGTTTACGGTAGGAGTAGCGAATTTAACACCAGTCTGCTCGAACTTCAAATTGGCGGCACGCCCTCCATCCAACAACGGAAACATAGTTCCCAAACGGGAACGAACGCAAAAACCTACCAACGGGGCCTCTATACTGTAAAAAGCAACATAGAAATCAGTACGGTCATCCGTCTTTGCTTCCAAGTCATAAATGGCGACTTCATCTAAAAATTCTTCCACACCGTCGGGAGACATCACATCATTCTCTCGGCTCTCTTTGACAGCAGCAAAAACCAACTCTGCCACAGCCGCAAAATCCCCACGAGGTATCTGCTTATCTATCTTTTCCCCACAAATACGTACGGTCGCCTCATCCTCCAGAATATAACGGCGTGTCCCGTCATGTTCCTCACGCTGTACCATCGCCACAGGAAGCTTTTGCACTTCATTCCTTTTCACATCAGGCGTACCTGCATACACATATCCGTCCGCTAACAAGCGGAAAAAGGCGTAAAGCTCGCCCCACTCTCTCTTTGTCGCTTCAAATGCCATATATTTTCTCTTTTTACTATCGTCTGCTATTTTTTAACGGCTGCAAAGATACGCAAAAGAAGTCTTAAAAAACAGGTTTTCGAGAAACGCAAATATTAAACAATGTTATATAGCATACTTTTTAAGTCTGATTATTTGCTATTTTCCAAAAAATCCGTACCTTTGCAATGTGTTTTTCATAGTATTAGATTTAAGGTTAACAAAGGTTGGAGCAAGGCGTTGCTCCTTTTTTATTTTATCCCCCTTACTTTTACGATAAAACAAGTATTTCTTTTAATCCAGAAACCTCGACCTATCTTCAATAGTTCTCAACAGAATCCCTCCGACAGGATAATCAGGTAGAAATTTATGAAGGGAATGCGGATGTGATTTACGTTCCAATCGAACCGATGAATTAGCATTTATCAACAAATGTATCACAAATCACTGCATTTCCATAAACCTGTTCCTTATCCGGTTTGTTCTAAATGGCAAAGACAATCTTTATAAATGATAGAATCATGAAATTAAAAAAAGGAAGTATTGCATTACTAACATTGGCAGGTATGTTCTATATGAGCGTACAAAAAGCGGATGCATGCACGCGTGCCGTCTATATCGGACCGGACCATATGGTAGTAACCGGACGTACAATGGACTGGAAAGAAGATATTATGAGTAATATCTATGTTTTCCCCAGAGGAATACAACGTGCAGGATATAATAAAGAAAATGCCGTGAAATGGACTTCAAAATACGGCAGCGTCATTGCAACAGGATATGATATAGGTACGTGTGACGGAATGAATGAAAAAGGATTGGTTGCCAGTCTGTTATTTTTACCAGAATCCGTCTTTGACCGTCCGGGAGATACACGTCCTGTCATGGGGATCAGCATATGGACACAATATGTACTGGACAATTTTGCCACCGTACATGAAGCTGTCGAGGAGCTGAAAAAAGAATCATTCCGCATTGATGCTCCCCACATGCCCAACGGTTCAGCTTCCACTCTTCACCTGGCTATTACAGATGAAACAGGAAATACAGCGGTTTTGGAATATCTGGACGGGAATTTAAGCATACACGAAGGAAAAGAATTCCAAGTGATGACCAATTCTCCACGATATGATTATCAGTTGGCTATCAATAATTACTGGAAAGAAGTAGGAGGATTGCAAATGCTGCCGGGCACGAACCGTTCCAGCGACCGCTTTGTGCGTGCCTCTTTTTATATACATGCAATCCCTCAGACTCCGGACGCTAAAATAGCTGTACCCAGTGTACTCAGTGTGATGCGTAATGTATCTGTCCCTTTCGGAATTACCACACCGGACAAACCTCATATATCTTCCACCCGCTGGCGTTCTGTATCCGATCAGAAGAATAAAATATATTATTTTGAATCGGTCATGACTCCTAATCTGTTTTGGTTGGATTTGAAGAAAATCGACTTCAGTCCCAAAGCCGGAATCAAGAAACTGCCCCTCACCAACGGAAAGATTTATGCAGGAGATGCTGTAAAAGATTTAAAAGACAGCGACTCATTTGTATTCTTATTCCAAACCCCTGTGATGTAAAACAGTAAAAATCAATATGACGTTCATGCCTCATTAAAATCGGTTAAGAGCCTCGTGAACGTCATACTTTTCTGCAAAAGTACTCCCTTCCGGCATTGAGTATCTTTTAAAATTCGTTGTTTTATAATAATACAAAAGCAATCATTTCCCCTCTGCTTCCTTATTACAAAAGAATAATTTATCTTTGAACGGATTTTAATATCCCATCAAAATCAGAACAAAAATAAAATAACTATGGAACAACCATCACTCAACGACCATAATAAACAGGAATACCCTCCCATGCATACTACAGAGCATGTCATAAACAGGACAATGGTCAATCTTTTCGGATGCGGACGGGCAATATCCGCCCATATAGAACGCAAAAAAAGCAAGCTGGATTTTGCGCTGCAAACCTGTCCGGAAGAAGCGGATATTATAAGAATAGAAAACACCGTAAACGAAGTATTGCGAAGAAATTTGCCCGTTACAATGGAATTTATCTCTCAAGAGGAAGCTATAGGGCGCTTTGACATGAAACGTTTACCGGAAAAAGCTTCCGAAACCGTACGGATTGTAAAAGTCGGCGATTACGACGAATGCCTCTGTATAGGTCAACACGTGAAAAATACGTCCGAAATAGGTACATTTAAAATTATAAGCCACGACTATAAAGACGGAATCTTCCGTATGCGGTTCAAGCTGATATAGAACAACTGTCAATCTGTCCCCCTAAAATTACAAATTGGCAGTAGCCTTGACAATCAAATGTTTAAAGAGGCTTACCAACTTTTAATGCAAAGGTTTTAATCTTTAAGAAAACCTTTATAGGTTTAAAAGAGTGCAATATAAACCGCATATCATCGAACTAATGGTATGCGGTTTGCATTATGGATAGTGAATGACAAAGCCGAAAGGTGAAGGAATTCAGAAATAAACAAAATGTTTAACCAAAACCTATAGGAGATTAAGATTATGATGCCAGTAAGAAGATCAAACCAAACATGGTTACCAAGTATTTTTAATGATTTCTTTGATAACGACTGGATGGTAAAAGCCAATGCAACAGCTCCCGCCATCAATGTTATTGAAAGTGACAAAGACTACAAAGTAGAAGTCGCCGCTCCGGGAATGACCAAAGAAGACTTCAAGATCCATATCAACGAAGACAACGACTTGGTTATCTCTATGGAAAAGAAAACAGAAAGTACCGAAGGTGATAAAGAAGGCAAGAAAGAAAGCCGTTACTTGCGTCGCGAATTCTCTTATTCTAAATTCCAACAGACATTGATCCTGCCTGATGATGTAGATAAAGATAAAATTGATGCAAAAGTAAACGATGGTGTATTAACTATCGAGCTGCCGAAACGTACGCCGGAAGACAAAGAAAAAGCAGCCAAGGTTATCGAAGTTAAATAACATGCTCTCAAATTCAGAAAAGAGGGATTGCCGCAGAGGCAGTTCCTCTTTTGTTTTTATAAAAGTCCGTTTCTATTCCCTATGAGTTCATCGTAATCTTACAACCCAAAGATATAAATCTTTCACCTGTAAGATCTATAATCTTCCGGGGGTAAGATCTATAATCTTCGCATTGCATCCTCCCTTCCCTGTTCTGTTCCATATTGCCTGTTCTCTTTACGCACTATACCTCGCCAATGTCTACTTAACATATTTATCCAACACTTTTTCCAAGGCATTTTGTGAAACCGGCTTAGTCAGGCAATCATCGCATCCGGCTTCTATAGCCCTGTCTTTGTCGGACTCAAAAGCAAAGGCAGTCAAAGCGACAATAGGCACTTCTTTTGAATAAGAACGAATCAGGCGCGTAGCCTCCAGCCCATCCATATGGGGCATCTTGATATCCATCAAAATCAAGTCGGGCTGATGTTCTTTAAATTGATTCACCGCATCCTCTCCATTCTTAGCCCATAGCAGATTACATCTTTTCCCTAACAATGTCTTTAACAGCAAAAAGTTGCTGTCTACATCTTCCGCCACCAGTACTGTTCTTCTTTGCAATACTTTTCTCGGTTCCGTACTCCCTGATTCCGGACACTTCGTAGCCTTTTCGGATTCCGGACATTTTTTACCTGCCTTATAAGGAATCGTAAAACGAAAAGTAGAACCTTCATTCAGTTTGGATTCCGCAGTAATCTCTCCACCTAATTTTTCTACAATCACCCTACAAATCGCAAGCCCCAAACCTGTTCCCTGAACAAAAGTATTCAGTTTCACGAAACGCTCAAAAATCATTTTAATCTTCTCCTCGGAGATACCCATTCCCGTATCTTTTACATAAAAATCAATATACTCCTCCCTCACTTCAAAACCAAAACGGATTTCCCCTTTGAAAGTAAATTTTATAGCATTGGTTATCAAATTTGTAACAACTTGCATAATTCGGTTCTGATCTTCATTGATTATCAAACCGGTGTCTTTATTGTCTAATATCAAAACAACCCCAGTCTGCACCCGATCCTTATGCATCTCATACACATTACGGCACAATTCTCCCAAATCCATTGGATATCTGATGTATTCCAATGTACCCGCCTCTATTTTTGCCAAATCAAGAATGTCATTGATTAATTGCAACAATATTTCCGAATTCTGGTTGATGATGTCCGAATAAAGTTTTTCATCCTCTGCATTATCCGCTATAGTCATCAAACGGGAGAAACCTACTATTGCATTCAGAGGAGTACGGATTTCATGACTCATATTGGCTAGAAAGGCTGTTTTCAGCCTATCGGACTGCTCAGCCTTGATACGGGCCTGAACCAGTTCTTGCTCTATGTTCTGCATATTGGTAATATCCCACGAAATGCCGATAATAAGCGGTGCACGCCCTTCCAGAGGAACTAATGTTTTTAAAGTCTGCACGATACGGGTCTCGCCTGTAGCCGTCACATACGTTTCCTGCATTTCCATGCGCTCGCGGGTACGGATCAATTCCAAATCATCCCGATGAAACTTCTCCGCATTCTCATGTTCGGGAAACACTTCAAAATCAGTATGGCCCAATGCTTTGGAAGCAGGAATTTTAGAGTGGCTGGCAAACGCCTTGTTCCAATAAAGATATCGGAAATCATCTTCAGGGTCCTTCACAAACAAATAAACAGGAATATTATTCAGTATGGCATCCATCAGATAATTCAGTTCACGCAATTCGTCACGGTTCTTGATAACATCCGTTATATCCTGTGTAAAAAACCAAATCATTTCCTCGCCCTGATTTTGAATCATAAAGGCCGAAACCTGATGAACACGAAGTTTTGTTTCTCCCACACGGGTATATTTGGCACGATAAGCAAAATTACCTCCATTATCACGAATCTCTTGAACACGTTTATCAAATATTTCTTTGGTATTCAGAGAAACAGATAAATCATAAACCTTCTGTGTTCCCAGCTCCTCTTTCACTCCATATTCCTCAATAAACTGCCGGTTGGCATAAACTAAGGTTCCGTCAGCCGATACAGCCAGAATACTATCACTGACCTTATCCAGTACCCGTTTAAATATTTCCAGGTTCTGCTGTGTGGCAACTCTTTCACTAATATCACGGCACATTATCAACACATATTCTTCATCTAAGGGGAAAATACGATTTTCATAATAATGAAGCATCCCGTCCACATCCAATTCATGATGGGCTGTAGAACCCCTACCTGTCGAAATAACCTTCTGAAGATTATTATGTATATTGTGATAAGCCTCTTTAGGAACCATATCCTGCATACGCATCCCCTTAAAATCGTTGTTGGATACACCCACATGATTTGTTTCCTCATTAGACACCACCTCTATCCCCATTTCCTCATGATTGAAAACGGTCAACATATCCGGCAAGGAATCTAATATTCTTACCGCATATTTCTCCTTGAAACTAACGCCATCAAAGTTTTTTTCAGAAGAAGATAATTTTTCTTTCAGCAGCCTGTTCTCCTCTTTCAACGATTCAATTTCCTGCTCTAATACTTTAAGCTTGTGTTCACAATCCATTTGTTTTGAATATCTTTAGGATTCCTAATTGGACAAAAGTAGAAAACTTTTTGTAAACACAGAAAGAATAGTGATTTATTTTCCGATAAAAGAGAAGTCACTGATTAATAGTTAATGGAGTGCACTGTTGCCACACCCCATTAACCACATATCATCAGCCATTAAAATCATTTATATTCCGCCCAGCTCTTGATAGCGATATCGTTTATCGTCATGGTACAGAAAGCATTGATAAACGCACTTGCCAGACGAGCATTGGTAATCAAGGGCACATTCAGGTCGATAGCGGCACGACGTATCTTATATCCATTGTCCAACTCCCCGGCTGTCAGATTCTTCGGGATATTGACTACCATGTCTATCTCTTTCCGATGCAACATATCCAGTGCCTGAGGTTTCCCTTCCTCACTGGGCCAATACACGCGGGTATTTTCCACCCCGTTCTCGGTCAGGAAGTGGGATGAGCCTCCGGTGGCATAAAGTTTATAACCTTTCTTCTGCAACATACGGGCCGCTTCCAAGGTATCCGCTTTCTGCTTGGCATTACCTGTAGAAAGCAACACGCTCTTTTCAGGAATACGATATCCCACAGACAGCATCGCCTTCAATACGGCACACGAAGTATCCGTGCCGATGCAGCCTACTTCACCGGTAGAGGCCATGTCTACCCCCAATACCGGATCGGCTTTCTGCAAACGGTTGAAAGAGAACTGGCTGGCCTTAATACCCACATAATCCAACTCGAAAAGATTCTTATTCGGTTTCTCAACCGGCAGTCCGAGCATCACTTTGGTAGCCAGTTCAATAAAATTGATTTTCAGCACCTTGCTGACAAAGGGGAAGCTGCGTGAAGCACGAAGGTTACATTCAATCACCTTGATATCGTTATCCTTTGCCAGATATTGGATATTGAACGGACCGGAGATATTCAATTCCTTGGCTATCTGACGGGAGATGCGCTTGATGCGGCGCACCGTTTCCACATACAACTTTTGCGGTGGGAACTGGATAGTGGCATCGCCTGAATGCACTCCGGCATACTCAATGTGCTCACTGATAGCATATGCCACAATCTCACCATTCTGAGCCACAGCGTCCATTTCCACTTCCTTGGCGTGCTCGATGAACTGGCTCACCACTACCGGATGCTTTTTCGATACATTGGCAGCCAGTTTCAGGAAGCGTTCCAACTCTTCTTGATTGGAGCAGACATTCATGGCCGCACCACTCAGCACATACGAGGGACGTACCAAAACAGGGAAGCCTACCTTGTCAATAAAGGCATGGATGTCTTCCATAGAAGTCAATGCGCTCCATTCGGGCTGATCCACTCCGATGCGGTCCAGCATGGCCGAGAATTTATCCCGGTCTTCGGCATTGTCAATGCTCTTGGCACTGGTACCGAGGATATTTACATTTTGCGCATCCAGACGGAGAGCCAGATTATTAGGAATCTGGCCACCGGTAGATACAATGACTCCGTGAGGATTCTCCAGTTCGAGAATATCCATCACACGCTCGAAAGTCAGCTCGTCAAAGTACAGACGGTCGCACATATCATAGTCGGTAGAAACCGTTTCGGGATTATAATTAATCATGACACTGCGGTAACCCTCCTTACGGATAGTCTGCAAAGCCTGCACACCACACCAGTCAAATTCCACCGACGAACCGATGCGGTAAGCGCCTGAACCCAGTACCACGATGGATTTATGGTCGCCTAAGTACTTTACGTCATTGGCCACACCGCTATACGTCAAATACAGATAGTTGGTCTGTGCAGGGTACTCGGCCGCCAAGGTATCGATTTGTTTCACCACCGGAAGGATTCCCACCTGCTTGCGATGATTACGCACATACAGAATACCGTCTTCCATATCTCCTTCGTAGCCAATGGCACGGGCTATCTGGAAATCGGAGAATCCCTGCACTTTCGCCTTGCGGAGCAATTCGTCCGGCATATCGGTAATCTGCTTGTGGTTATTGCCCCATTCGTGCATCTCTTTAGAAGTGTCCATGATGTGCTGCAATTTCTGCAAGAACCATTTGTCAATCTTGGTCAGCTCATGAATCTGGTCTACCGTGTAACCTGCACGCATGGCTTTGCTGATCACGAAAATACGTTTGTCCGTCGGCTCACGAAGGGCTTTGTCCACGTCTTCTATAACCAATTCCTTATTCTCTACGAAACCATGCATTCCCTGACCAATCATGCGCAAACCTTTCTGAATGGCTTCTTCGAAAGTACGTCCGATAGCCATCACCTCGCCCACCGATTTCATGGACGAGCCCAGTTCACGGTCCACACCGTGGAACTTGCCCAAGTCCCAACGGGGAATCTTGCACACCACATAGTCCAGTGCAGGCTCGAAGAAGGCACTGGTGGTCTTTGTCACCGAGTTTTTCAAGTCGAACAACCCATATCCCAAGCCTAATTTGGCGGCAACGAAAGCCAACGGATAGCCGGTAGCCTTGGAAGCCAATGCAGACGAACGCGAAAGACGGGCGTTGACCTCAATGACACGGTAATCTTCCGATTCGGGATCGAAGGCATACTGTACATTGCATTCGCCCACAATGCCGATATGGCGGATGATACGGATAGCCAGTTCACGAAGTTTATGATACTCGGCATTGGTCAGTGTCTGCGAAGGGGCGATCACGATAGACTCGCCGGTATGGATACCCAGCGGGTCGAAGTTCTCCATGTTACATACAGTGATGCAGTTATCATAACGGTCACGGACCACTTCATACTCCACCTCCTTCCAGCCTTTCAAACTCTTTTCCACCAATACCTGCGGCGAGAAAGAGAAGGCCTTTTCAGCCAGAACATTCAGTTCCTCTTCATTGTCACAGAAACCTGAGCCCAAACCACCCAATGCATAGGCGGCACGGATAATGACCGGATAACCTAATTCTTTAGCGGCGCGACGGGCATCTTCCAGATTTTCCACCGCTTCGCTCTTGATGGTCTTGACATTGATTTCATTCAGTTTTTCTACAAACAATTCACGGTCTTCAGTATCCATGATGGCCTGCACGGGAGTACCCAACACACGGACATTGTATTTTTCGAAGATACCTGCTTTGTACAGTGCCACCCCACAGTTCAAGGCAGTCTGTCCGCCGAAAGACAGGAGCACGCCGTCCGGACGTTCCTTTTCTATCACCTTCTCTACAAAATAAGGAGTAACGGGCAGGAAATAAATCTGGTCTGCCACCCCTTCGCTGGTCTGCACGGTAGCGATGTTCGGGTTGATCAGAACCGTTTCAATCCCTTCCTCCTTCAAGGCTTTCAATGCTTGCGAACCCGAATAGTCGAACTCTCCGGCCTCGCCAATCTTCAAGGCACCGGAACCTAATAACAATACTTTCTTTATTTCGTCTTTCATACTTGTTCTTTTTAATACACGGTTTATAACAACTTCACAAACTCATCAAACAGGAACTCGGTATCCGTAGGTCCCGATGCAGCTTCCGGATGGAACTGTGCCGAGAACCAAGGTTTGGTTTTATGCCTGATACCCTCGTTGGAACCGTCATTCATATTGATGAACAGCGGTTCCCAATCGGTTCCCAATGTATTATTATCTACCGCATAACCGTGGTTCTGACTGGTAATGAAACAACGTTCCGTTCCTATCATGCGCACCGGTTGGTTATGGCTGCGATGACCGTATTTCAATTTATAGATGGTAGCGCCTCCTGCTTTGGAAAGCAACTGATTCCCCATACAAATGCCGAAGATAGGCTTGTCGCTCAGGCTCATCGCCTTGCGGATATGCTGTACCGCCTCATCGCAAGTATCCGGATCACCCGGACCGTTCGAAATAAACAATCCGTCATACTCCATCCCTGTAAAGTCATGGTTCCAAGGAACACGGATCACTTCCACATCCCGTTTCAGTAAGCAACGGATAATATTTGTCTTTACACCACAATCCACCAACACCACTTTTTTCTTACCTGCACCTTCATTATAACGAATGACTTCCTTACACGATACTTTATCTACATAATTGATACCTGCATACGTTGCTTCGGGCACATTGCCGGGTTCATCATCAAATACGATTTTCCCCATCATTACCCCATGTTCGCGAAGAACTTTGGTCAGTTCACGGGTATCGATGCCTGTAATGCCCGGCACTTGCTCACGCTTCAGCCAGTCGGCCAGACTTTCTTTCGCATTCCAGTGACTGTATTCTTCACTGTAATCACTTACAATAATCGCTTCGGCATGGATACGTTCACTTTCCATAAAAGTAGCCAAGCCATTGGGTTCGATAGTAAAGGGAGGTACCCCGTAGTTACCGACCAACGGATAAGTTAAGGTCATCAGCTGCCCCGCGTATGAAGGGTCTGTCAAACTCTCAGGATAACCGGTCATAGCGGTATTAAACACCACTTCGCCGGCTACCGGTTTCTCATAACCGAACGACTTGCCCGGGAAACGGCTCCCGTCGTCGAGGATCAATGTTACATTTCTCATCTAATCTATCTTGAATGGTTGTTCTTTAGAATTGATAAACTTTTTCTATATAGTCTATAAACGCCTGGTTCACCAGCTTCACTCCACCCGGAGTAGGATAATCCCCACTGAAATACCAGTCGCCCGTATGGTTGGGACACGCTTCATGCAATCCTTCCAGTGTCTGATAAACGATTTCCACTTTCGCCTGCGTACCCTTCGGAGTGAGAAGTTCCACCATTTTTGCCGCAATCTCCTCATTAGTGAAAGGGGCATAAATTTCTTTCACATAATTCACCATCTGCTCTTTGGGTAACCCCACCTGGTCTTTCGATTTGTTGTAAGCACGGGCTATCACATCTTTCATATCCCGTTCTTTCAATAAATCGATAGCAGCCTTGAAAGCGATAAACTGATCCATACTGGCCATATCAATACCATAATAATCAGGATAACGCACCTGTGGCGAAGAAGAAACAATGACGATTTTCTTCGGATGCAGGCGGTCGAGGATGCCGATAATGCTCTGTCTTAACGTAGTTCCCCGGACGATGCTGTCATCAATAATCACCAGATTATCCACATGAGGCACAAGGCTTCCATAAGTGATATCATACACATGGGCAGCCAAATCATTCCGACTGTTGCCTTCGGCGATAAAGGTACGCAACTTGATATCCTTGATGGCTACTTTCTCGCTACGGATACGCCTGGACAGGATTTTTTCCAGTTCCTCGTGATTGGGATGATGCCCCAAAGCCTCTATCTTCTTTACTTTCAGTTCATTCAGATAATTGTCGAATCCTTCCAGCAGTCCATAGAAAGCCACTTCCGCCGTATTGGGTATAAAAGAGAATACGGTATGCTCCACATCATAGTCTACCGCTTTCAAAATAGGATTCACCAGTTTTTCGCCCAGCTGTTTTCTTTCCTTATAAATATCCATGTCACTTCCCCGGCTGAAATAGATACGTTCGAAGGAACAGGCTTTCTTCTCTTTCGCCCGGTTGATCTGTGCCAGACGCATCTTTCCAGTCTTGCTTATAAGGATAGCCTGTCCCGGTTGCAATTCATTGATGCTTCCGGCAGATACATTCAAGGCAGTCTGAATGACAGGGCGCTCGGATGCCAATACCATGATTTCATCGTCCATGTACCAGAAAGCCGGACGAATGCCCCACGGATCGCGCACCGCAAAAGACTCACCGCTACCGGTCATACCGCAGATCACATAGCCTCCATCCCACTCCTTGCTCGAAGTCTTGAGGACATTGCCCAGATCAATGCGGTCTTCTATAGCGTGAGTGATATCCATGCCTTTCAGACCTTCCTTCTCACATTCCACATAGAGGCGCTCCACCTCGCGATCCAAACGGTGCCCCACTTGTTCCAGCATAATATATGTGTCGGCATATTTACGCGGATGCTGGCCGTCGGCAGTGATACGTGCGAAAATCTCATCCACATTGGTCATGTTGAAATTGCCGCACAACGCCAAATTCTTGGCACGCCAGTTGTTACGGCGCAAGAACGGATGCACGTAGGAGATACCGCTTTTTCCGGTAGTGGAATAACGCAAATGCCCCATATATACCTCTCCGGCAAAGGGAAGGCATTTCTTGGCGTATCCGGCATCATGCAATTGTTCAGGCGCCAAATCCTTGAAATGATTTTGCACCGTACCGAATATCTCTGTTATCGCCCCTGAACCTAAAGCTCTTTCACGGAACATATATTCTTCACCGGGATTGGCCTCCAGTTTGACACAGGCCAGCCCGGCGCCTTCCTGTCCGCGGTTATGTTGTTTTTCCATCAGCAGATACAGCTTGTTCAAGCCATACATCCAGGTTCCATACTTTTCCTGATAATATTCCAGCGGTTTCAGCAGTCGTATCATAGCGACTCCACATTCATGCTTTAACGGTTCCATGCTCTCTCTTTACTACTTAAATTAATAGTTCATTTTCAGATTCTTATAAAAACATCCCAAAGGTATGACAAGACCTTCTGTCATTTTTCCAAACTTACGGTACATCTTTCAAGAATTATGCCGGAAACTTCCTGCATAATCTCCGGCAGCATTGCCTTCTATTCTACTGTTACCGACTTCGCCAGATTTCGTGGCTGATCCACATTCTTCCCTTTGCAAATGGCTACATGATAGGCCAATAACTGTAAGGGGACCGTAGCTATCAACGGTTCGAGGCACTCTAATGTTTCGGGCAACTCAATGCAATCATCGGCCAACTTACTGATTACCGTATCTCCTTCTGTGACCAAAGCGATTACTTTTCCCTTCCGCGCCTTGATTTCCTGTATGTTACTCATTATCTTTTCATACATCGCATTATGCGTAGCTACCACCACAACAGGCATTTCGGCATCAATCAATGCGATAGGTCCATGTTTCATCTCAGCGGCGGGATAGCCTTCAGCGTGAATATAAGATATCTCCTTCAACTTTAACGCGCCTTCCAAAGCTACCGGGAAACTGTACCCCCGCCCCAAATAGAGGAAATTATGTGCATAGGTGAAAATACGCGACAGTTCCGCTATTTTAGGATTACTGATCAATATCTTTTTTATTTTAGCCGGAATCACAGTCAATTCCCGGATCACTTCCAGGTATTTCTCATCTGCCATACTCCCTTTCTCTTTTGCCAGTGTCAGCGCCAGCATGGTAAGCACGGTTACCTGTCCGGTAAATGCCTTGGTGGACGCCACTCCTATCTCCGGTCCTACATGAATATAAGAACCGGTATCTGTAATGCGCGGAATGGATGAACCTACCGCATTGCATATACCATAGATAAAAGCTCCTTTCTCTTTCGCCAGTTCTATGGCAGCCAATGTATCGGCCGTTTCACCCGATTGCGAGATAGCTATTACCACATCGTCTTCATGAATCACCGGATCACGATAGCGGAACTCGGAGGCATATTCCACTTCTACCGGAATACGGCAGAAACTTTCTATCAGTTGTTTCCCTATCAATCCGGCATGCCACGAAGTTCCGCAAGCCACAATTACAAAGCGACGGGCCTTGAGCAAACGTTCCTTATGATCAATAACCGCCGACAGTACTACTTTATCACCGTCCGCATTGATGCGTCCACGCATACAGTCGTTAATACAATCGGGTTGTTCGAATATCTCCTTCAACATGAAATGCGGGTATCCCCCTTTCTCCAGTTGTCCCAGATTCATTTCCACCGTACGTACTTCGGGATTTTGAAGCACGTTGTCCAGATTGACGACTTCCAATGTCTTGTCTCTGCGAATCACCGCTATCTCCCCATCTTGCAGATACACCACTTTATCCGTATACTCTACAATCGGAGTAGCATCCGAAGCCAGAAAGAATTCATCCTTCCCTATCCCTACCACCAGCGGACTGCTTTTGCGTGCTGCAATAATCTCATCGGGATTATTCTTGTCGAGCACCGCTATAGCGTATGCGCCAATCACCTCATGCAGAGCCAACTGAACGGCAGTAAGTAAATCTAAATGGTTGGAAAGTTGGAAAAATTCAATTAACTGTACGAGAACTTCGGTATCTGTACTACTTTTAAAGATGAACCTTTTTTTTTGTAGCTTTTCTTTCAGGGTAGCGTAGTTTTCAATAATACCATTGTGGATAAGAGCTAGATTCTTTGAAGAAGAAAAATGAGGATGAGCGTTAGCCTGACAAGGCTCTCCGTGGGTGGCCCATCGGGTGTGGGCAATACCAATTGTACCGGAAACGTCTTTTTGGGAAACAAAAGCCTCTAGGTCTGAAACCTTTCCTTTCGTTTTATAAACGTTCAACCTCCTTTTTTTGTCTATCAATGCGACTCCTGCGCTATCATAGCCCCGGTATTCCAACCGCTTCAGGCCTTTTATGAGAACAGGGTAAGCATCTCGTTTTCCAATATAGCCTACTATTCCACACATAATCTACTAAGTATATGTTCTGATTCGACTGCAAAGATACAAATATCAATTAACATAAATGCAATAAAAAACCATAAATAATTGACGAAAGCGATAAAAAAGTAAGAATAAAAATCGAAAAGAAATATTTTATTCGTTTTTTTAATAAATATGAAAACTTACAGTATGATATTGTCTGTTGTGGTTTTAGTTACGATTTGAAAGACAGTAAGCAAGCAAGAAGGGTAATGTGTAAAGAGGACCGTCATCCCGACGCCCCTCTCCGCAAACTTAAAACAACCAACAAAAGAAATAGATAACCTTTATGCAGTGATTATCTAATAAAAAGCAATTCACGATATTTAGGTAATGTCCACATCTGGTTGTCTACGATCAGCTCCAGCTTGTCGATATGATAACGTATCTCTTCCAGCATCGGGGCGATGGTATCGTGATAGGCAATGGCCTTTTCGCGCTCGCTCTCTATTTTGTTCGCCACTTTTCGCGCCTCCACCATGGCATTTACATGCTCGGTGATGAAAATGGTTCGCCGGGCAATCTCTTCGATGAGTTTCATGTTCTCAGCCGACAGTTGGGATGCTTTTTCCGCCGGGAAGAGCTCTTTCATTTTATACACATTGTCTATCAGCTTGCTTTGGTATTCGGTGGCTACGGGGATGATGTGGTTCATCGCCAGGTCGCCCAGCACGCGCGCCTCGATCTGGATTTTCTTTGTGTAAGTTTCCCATTTCACTTCATTGCGCGCCTCCAGCTCCTTGCGGGTCATCACGCCGGTGGATTCGAACATGGCGATGCTCGCGGGCTTCAAGTAGTTGTCGAAAATGAGCGGGCAGCTCGTTTCGCAGTCCAGACCCCGGTGGGCGGCCTCCGCCTTCCATTCGTCCGAGTAGCCGTTGCCGTCAAAACGGACAGGCTTGCACTCCTTGATGTAGCGGCGGATAATTTCAATGATGGCGGAGATTTTCGGTTCACCCTTTTCGATGAGCGCATCCACGTCCTGCTTGAACCGGGCAAGTTGTTCGGCAACGGCCGCGTTGAGCGCAATCATGGCACTGGCACAGTTTGCCTCCGAGCCTACGGCGCGGAATTCGAAGCGATTGCCGGTGAAGGCGAACGGCGAGGTGCGGTTGCGGTCGGTATTGTCAATCAGCAGTTCGGGAATTTGCGGGATGTCCAGCTTCATTCCCTGTTTGCCTGCCAGTGAGACAAGGTCATCGTTGCCGCTTTCTTCTATATGGTCCAGCACTTGCGTGAGCTGTTTGCCCAGGAAAGAAGAAATGATGGCTGGCGGCGCTTCGTTGGCTCCCAGGCGATGGGCGTTGGTGGCACTCATGATAGAGGCTTTCAGCAAACCGTTGTGGTGGTATACCGCCATCAGGGTGTTGACAATGAAGGTGATGAAGCGCAGATTATCTTCGGCGGTCTTGCCCGGAGCCATCAGCAGGACGCCGGTGTCTGTACCCAGTGACCAGTTGTTATGCTTCCCCGAGCCGTTGACGCCTTTGAAGGGCTTTTCGTGCAGCAACAGGCGGAAACCGTGGCTCCGCGCCACCTTGCGCATGAGCGACATGATGAGCATGTTATGGTCTACCGCCAAGTTGCATTCTTCGAAAATAGGAGCCAGCTCAAATTGGTTGGGAGCCACTTCGTTATGGCGGGTCTTGACGGGTATGCCCAGTTCCAGCGCCTGTATTTCAAGGTCTTTCATAAAGGCAGCCACACGGATGGGGATGGCTCCGAAGTAATGGTCTTCCAATTGCTGGTTCTTGCTGGCTTCGTGTCCCATCAGGGTGCGCCCGGTCAGCAGCAGGTCGGGACGGGCGGCATACAGTCCTTCGTCTACCAAGAAGTATTCCTGTTCCCAGCCCAGGTAGGCCACCACTTTCTTCACTTCCGGGTTGAAGTAACGGCACACGTCCACGGCGGCTTTGCCCACAGCACTCAAGGCTTTCAGCAGTGGCGTTTTGTAGTCCAGCGACTCGCCGGTGTAAGCAATGAAAACGGTAGGGATGCACAGGGTGTCGTCCACCACGAAGACAGGCGATGAGGGGTCCCATGCACTGTAGCCGCGTGCCTCGAAGGTGTTTCGGATGCCGCCGTTGGGGAAGCTGGAAGCATCAGGCTCCTGCTGTACGAGGAGCTTGCCGGAGAATTCTTCCATCATTCCACCCTTGCCGTCGTGTTCCACAAAGGCGTCGTGCTTTTCGGCTGTGCCTTCCGTCAGGGGTTGGAACCAGTGGGTGTAGTGGGTTACACCTAGCTCGGTTGCCCAGCGTTTCATGCCTGCCGCCACTTCGTCGGCTATGGCACGCTCCAGGGGGGCGCCGTTGTCCATGGCGTCCGTCAGTTTGGCATAGACGGCGCCGGGCAGATACTTGAACATTTTCTCGCGGTTGAAAACGTATTTGGCGAAATATTCACTGGGCCTTTCGGCTGGTGTCTCCACCGTTGCTGCTTTCTTCTTGAAAGCCGTTTCGACTACTCTGAATCTTAATTTTGACATAATACCTAAATTTGTTTAGTTGTTAATTAGTAGAATGAATGGAAAAAACTTTTGTGATTAATTGTATGCCGACTCGCCATGCTCGTAGATATCGAGTCCTTCCTCTTCAATGCGTTTCGGAACACGCAAGCCATGTATCTTGTCCAGCACTTTAAAGACAATGAAGCCCATGCCTGCCGCCCACACTCCTACTACGGCCGCGCCGAAGAGCTGTGCCAGCAGGAAGCTGCTTCCGCCGCCATAGAACAGCCCCTCTTCTGTAGCGAAGAGTCCCGTAAGAATCGTTCCCAGGCAACCGCAAACACCGTGTACGGACGATGCGCCTACGGGGTCGTCAATTTTCAGCACATGGTCGATAAAGTCGACTGCAAATATCATTACCACGCCGCAAATGGCACCGATAAGTACAGACCCGAAAGGCGATACCAGGTCACATCCCGCCGTGATGCCCACCAGTCCTGCCAGCACACCGTTCAGTGTGAGGGACAAGGAAGGTTTGCCATACTTCATCCAACTCGCCACCAGTGCGAAGAAACCTCCTGCACAAGCTGCCAGGTTGGTGGTGAGGAACACATGCGAAATGGTCGTCTGGTCTCCACTTGTCGCCGCTGCCAACTGCGAACCGGGGTTGAACCCGAACCAGCCGAACCAAAGGATAAACACGCCCAGGCAGGCAAGCGTCAAACTATGACCGGGGATGGCCCTTGATTTGCCGTCTTTCCCGTATTTGCCAATACGCGGCCCCAGAATGGCGGCGCCCACCAAGGCAATCCATCCACCTACGGAGTGAACCACCGTAGAACCGGCAAAGTCATGGAAAGTAGTGCCGAACGTCCTCATCATAAAGGAGCCTTCGTCTCCGTTCATCAGCCATCCGCCGCCCCAGGTCCAGTGGCCGGAAACCGGATAAATGAGTACGCTGATAAAGACAGTATAGACCAGATACATGGAGAACTTGGTACGTTCCGCCATGGCTCCGGACACGATGGTGGCCGCCGTGGCGCAGAATACAGTCTGGAAAATCAGGAAGCCTTCGATGGGCAATCCGTTGTCGATGATTTTGTCCATCGCCTCCAAGTTGAAAAAATGGGGGGCGCCCACAAAACCGCCTATGCCGAACATCAGCCCGAAGCCGATGAACCAGAACAGGATGGAGCCGAACATGAAGTCTACCAGATTTTTCATCAGCACGTTGGCCGTGTTCTTGGTACGGATGAACCCGGCTTCTACCAGTGCGAATCCCGGTTGCATGAAGAATACCAGCATGGCGGCAAGTAGCATCCATACGGTGTTGAGTCCGGTAGCAAGTTCGCCTAGGGCCCCGGCGGTTGCATCGGGCGCCGCGGTGGTGGCTGCCACGCCTGCATCTTGCGCCCAAAGGCCGGCGGGGAGCATAAATAAGAGTATAGTATCCATAATTTTTCTCGTTTACGTTGTAGTATTGTTTTATTCCCGACTTTACTTTTGCCGGTAAAGGGAAGTAGCTTGCGCTTATTTTTCCTGTTCTGCATTATACAGGGCTATGTCACCCCGCTCGCCCGTGCGTATGCGGACGGCGTCTTCAATGGGGATGACGAAAATACGTCCGTCGCCTATCTCGCCGGTGTGCGCCGCCTTGATGATGGCTTGCACTGTTTTCTCCACATTCTTTTCGCGCACCACGATGGAAACCAGGATTCTTTCAATCGAACTGGTATCATACACCACACCACGGTAGATACGTCCCTGGCGTGCTTTACCAATGCCTCTTACATCGTAGTAGGAAAACCATTCGATGTCGGCTTCGAGCAACGCGTCCTTTACGTCCTCGAACTTGGTCTTACGGATAATAGCCTCAATTTTCTTCATTGTTGTACTTGTAATTTATATGTTCCAATCTTTTTACCTTTTTAAAAACTGATACCTCTCTCTACTTTGTCGTTATGTCTGAATTTGTTATTGTATCTGCATTTTCAGCACTTCCTGTCAGAAACTCAGTCCGAATACGAAATAGGCCCCTTCGGTGCGCGGATTCACCGTCACCTTGGCGAAGGCGGGGACTGAGAATGAGTCTGTAATCTTGATTTCCTTGGATACCCCAAGGCTGATGTCACATACGGCGAACCCGTCCGAACCGCTGCATTCCGGATCTGCGGACACGTTATAGAAGTCATTGGCCCATGGCGTGGCTCCTATTTCTGCCGTCCAGTCCAGGCCTGCCAGTTTGAAGGGGGCAGCGAGTGATATGTAAGAGGAGTAAGCCCGGTCGCCGTCCTTGTTCACCCCGTCGGCACCTGCAAAGTTGGTATACCAGTTCACTGCCAGCGGACCGAAATCGTAGCCTATCTGCGCTTCGAATACATGGCTGGTATGGTGCGTGCCATAGTGGAAATAGCCGGGGCCGCCATTGAACCAGTAGTCTGTCACCGAAATGCTGAAACCGCCGGTGCTGTAGCCCAGCGTCAGGTCCAGTTCTTTCGTATCAGCGGACTCAATGCCTGCGGATCCCCATGCGCCGAGCGAAAATCCTTTGTAGGCAACGGACAATGACGGCTGTATGCTTACGCCTCCCAAATCCTGTCCGCGCCAAATATAGCCGCTTACCAAGTCAGCTCCTACGCTGGCTTCCACCTTGTCTTGAGCGATGCTCGTTGCCGGCACTGTCATGGACAGGCCTAATAGCAATGCCGTTTCCTTAAAATTCATCTTCATAGCTTTTTACCTTTTAATTAATAATAGTGAGTATGTCATATTTTATATACCTATTGGCTTGATTGATGTAAGTCCGATGCAAGCACAAAGTGCTTCAAGGTGTTGTCATGTACTGTGCTCAGAGCAACCATTTTCTGATCCGTTTCATGGCTTCTTCGCAATCCGCCCGCTCTCCGAAAGCGGTCAAGCGGATATATCCTTCACCACTGGGGCCGAAGCCTACTCCCGGCGTGCCCACTACATTGGCTTCATACAGCATCTGTTCAAAGAATTTCCACGAGTTTACCTCACCCGGTGTCTTCACCCACAGGTAGGGGGCGTTCTCTCCGCCGAAAACTTTGAGTCCTGTACTTTCCAACGCTTCTTTCATGATGCGGGCGTTAGCCATATAATACTGTATGATGGCTTTCACTTGCTTTTTGCCCTCGGGGGTATAGATCGCTTCGGCACCACGCTGGGTGATATAGGATGTGCCGTTGAACTTGGTGCACTGGCGGCGGTTCCACATCCGGTTCAGCGGAATGCGCTCTCCTTCCAGCGTGGCGGCTGTGAGTTCTTTCGGTACGACGGTGTATCCGCAACGCACCCCGGTGAATCCGGCCGTCTTCGAGAAACTGCGAAATTCTATCGCTACTTTCTTCGCTCCTTTTATCTCATAAATGGAGTGAGGAATGTCCGGGTCTTGTATGTAGGCCTCGTAGGCAGCATCGTAAAGGATGAGGGTATCATTTTCCAATGCATAGTTCACCCATTTTTTCAGTTCGGCCTTGCTAATGACCGTCCCCGTAGGGTTATTGGGATAGCAGAGGTATAGGATATCTATCCTGCGGTCGGGAATTTCGGGCACGAAATTATTCTCGCTCAGGCAAGGCAAGTATACCACGTTGCTCCATCGCCCGTCTTCCAGTATCCCGGCACGGCCGCACATTACGTTCGAATCGATGTATACGGGGTAGATGGGGTCTGTCACGCCGATGCTGTTGTCGTGGCGAAGGATGTCTCCGATATTTCCCGTATCGCTCTTGGCGCCGTCACTGATAAAGACTTCGCCGGGTTCCAGATAGACGCCGCGCGGAGCGTAATCGTTCCTGATGACGGCATCTATCAGGAAATCATAACCTTGTTCGGGACCGTAACCGTGGAATGTCTCTTTGTTTGCCAGCTCGTCTACTGCCTTATGCATGGCTTCGATGGAAGCTTGAGGCAGCGGGCGGGTTACATCTCCGATACCCAGGCGGATAAGGTCCGTTTTGGGATGAGAGACTTTGAATGCATTTACCTTTTTGGCAATGTCCGAAAACAAGTAATTGTTTGGTAGTTTTAAAAAATGTTCGTTTACTAGTGCCATCGTTGTTATTGTTTTTATCGTTGTTTTAAGTTTTTCAAAATCATTATCACATCTCTATTTCGCCTTCGAAAACCTTTCCGGCCGGACCGGTCATGTATACATGTCCGTCTTTCTCGTCCCAGTGGATGTGGAGATCGCCTCCGTCCATCCTTACCCACGATTTTCGTCCGGCTTTATGGTTCAGTACGGCCGCCACGGCGGTGGCGCAAGCCCCTGTTCCACAAGCCATTGTGATGCCTGAACCTCTTTCCCACACTCTCATCCGTAAGGATTGGTCCGGCAATATTTCTACAAATTCCACATTGGTCCGCTCAGGAAAAAGCGGATGATTTTCCAGTTTCGGACCAACCGCCGGCAAATCCACCTCTTTTATATCATCTACGAAAATGACAACATGCGGATTTCCCATGCAGACGAATGTTCCTTTGTATTCTTTTCCATCGGCCAAGATAGTTTCTGCCAGCATTCCGCCGGTTTTCGTAGCTATCTGTCCGGGGTTTGATAGCAGGGGCGTACCCATATCTACGGTTACATCCTTCACCACCCCGTTGCCTGTATGAAGTTTCAGGATTTTGATTCCCGAAAGGGTTTCCAGTGTGATCACCTCCTTATCCGTCAATCCTTTCTCGTATACATATTTGCCTATGCAGCGCGAGGCGTTTCCACACATCATGGCTTCGGAGCCGTCTGCATTGAATATACGCATACTGAAATCCGCTTTTTCGGATGCTCCAATCAGTACCAGACCGTCTGCACCGATACCGGTATGATAAGCGCTCCATTTTCTGGCGGCTTTTATCGGATCTTGCAGCGGAGAAGACAAGGTATTTACATAGATATAATCATTGCCGGTTCCTTGCATCTTGGTGAACTTGATAGTTGTTGCCATTTTGATTAATACTTATTTATTGTTGTTTCCTTTTGCTTTTAATTATATGCAAATATATGTCTTTTTGATATTTTATAAGATATAATCGTTTCTATTTTCTTATTTATTTTCACTCTAATAACAAATAGAAACCGAAATGTTTGTTTTATCTTTCAAATTACATCAGAACAAGGGAAGATAGTTTTGAATTATAAGTCAATAGGTCGTTATATGGTTGAGGGATGTAATATTCCTATTATTATACTCCGGTTGATTGACTATAAAGGGGGGATGCCGTCCTAAATACAATCTATATGAATAAAAGAAATGCCCAAACTTACAATTTAAAAGTATTTTTCACAATATATCTTTCAAATATTAAATAGACACGTCATACATACAACAAACTGTAAGACAGGGACGCAAGACTGCATCTTTTTATCAAAAGAAAGCATCAGCTCTTCATCAAAAAGAAATAAATTACCTACTTTTGCAGAACAATATGAAATACAAACCAACATTATTATAAACCAAAGACAGCAATAATGGCAAAAACAGAGCAAACAGGTCTTTATGACGCAACCAACGAACATGACGCTTGCGGCGTAGGCATGGTAGTCAACATTCATGGCAACAAATCGCATGAATTGGTAGACTCCGCATTAAAGGTATTGGAAAACATGCGCCACCGAGGCGCAGAAGGAGCCGATAACAAAACCGGCGACGGAGCCGGAATCATGCTACAGATTCCCCACGAATTCATCCTCCTGCAAGGCATCCCCGTACCCGAAAAAGGAAAATACGGAACCGGACTCGTATTTCTGCCCAAAGACGAAAAAGAGCAAGCCAGCATCCTGAGCATTATGATTGAAGAAATAGAACGCGAAGGACTTACCTTGATGCACCTGCGCAATGTGCCCACCAACCCCGCCTGCCTGGGCAAGGACGCACGGGCCACCGAACCGGACATCAAACAGGTATTCATCACCGGAGTGACAGATGCGGACAGCCTGGAACGCACCCTCTACATCATCCGCAAGAAGATAGAAAAGCGCGTGCGGCACACGGACTTCTACATCGTTTCGCTATCGGCAAAAAACATTATATATAAAGGTATGCTCTCGTCCATGCAAGTGCGCGAGTACTTCCCGGACCTGACGCAACCCTATTTTACCAGTGGATTGGCATTGGTACACTCCCGTTTCAGCACCAACACATTTCCTACATGGAGCCTCGCCCAACCGTTCCGTTTGTTAGCGCACAACGGCGAAATCAATACCATCCGCGGTAACCGGGGTTGGATGGAGGCGCGCGAAAGTGTCCTTTCCTCTCCGGCATTGGGGGATGTCAAAGACATCCGTCCCATTATCCAGCCGGGCATGAGCGACAGCGCCTCACTGGACAATGTGCTGGAATTTTTTGTGATGTCGGGACTGAGCCTGCCCCATGCCATGGCGATGCTGGTACCCGAATCGTTCAACGACAAAAACCCTATCAGTGAAGAGTTGAAAGCGTTTTACGAATACCATTCCATCCTGATGGAACCTTGGGACGGGCCTGCCGCGCTGCTGTTCAGTGACGGACGGTTTGCCGGAGGAATGTTGGACCGCAACGGCCTGCGCCCTGCCCGTTACCTCATTACCAATAATGACATGATGGTAGTGGCCAGTGAAGTAGGCGTGATGGATTTCGAACCGGGAGAGATTAAAGAGAAAGGGCGTCTGCAACCGGGCAAAATACTGATGATTGATACCGAACAAGGTAAAATATATTATGACGGTGAACTGAAAGAACAACTGGCGTCGGCCCGCCCCTATCGCGCATGGCTGTCTGCCAACCGCATCGAGCTCGATACCTTAAAAAGCGGACGCAAGATAGACAACCGGATAGACGGCTATGACCGTATGCTGCGTACTTTCGGCTTCTCGCGCGAGGATATAGAACGCACCCTCATGCCGATGTGCAACACAGGGGCCGAGCCCATCGCCTCTATGGGTAACGACACGCCGCTGGCCGTCCTTTCGGACAGGCCGCAGTTGCTGTTCAACTATTTCCGGCAACAGTTTGCCCAAGTGACCAATCCCGCCATCGACCCTATCCGTGAAGAGTTAGTCATGTCGCTCACCGAGTACATCGGGGCCGTGGGAATGAATATACTGGTGCCCAGCGAAAGCCATTGCAAAATGGTACGCCTGCCCCATCCCGTGCTGAACAACACCCAACTGGACATCCTCTGCAACATCCGGTATAAAGGATTCAATACCGTGAAACTCCCTATCGTATTCGAGGTGAGCAAGGGAAAAGCCAGATTGCAAGAGGCCCTGAACGACCTGTGCAAAAAAGCCGAGCAATCCGTTACGGACGGAGTGAACTATATCATTCTGAGCGACCGTTTTGTGGACGACACCCATGCCGCCATCCCGTCGCTACTGGCAGTTAGCACTGTCCATCATCACCTCATCTCCGTTCAGAAACGCGTGCAAACCGCATTGATTGTAGAAAGTGGCGAGATTCGCGAGGTGATGCACGCTGCCCTGTTGCTGGGATATGGCGCCAGTGCCATCAATCCCTACATGGCCTTCGCCGTACTGGATGAACTGGTGAGGAAAGGCGATGTGCAGATGAATTACGAAACGGCCGAGAAGAATTATATCAAGGCCATCCGCAAGGGCTTGTTCAAGATTATGAGCAAGATGGGCATTTCGACTATCCGTTCCTACCGGGGCGCAAAGATTTTTGAAGCCGTAGGGGTCAGCGAGGAATTGTTGAGAAGCTATTTCGGCACACAGACATCCAGCATCGGAGGCATCCGTCTGGAAGAAGTCGCCAGAGACGCCATCGCCCTGCACGATGCCGGATTCGCTGCAAAAGAAGTGAGCGACATTTTACCGCACAACGGACTGTTCTCTTTCCGCAAAGACGGAGAACGGCACGCTTGGAATCCGGAAACCATCTCCACCCTGCAACTGGCCACCCGGCTGGGTAGCTATAAGAAGTTCAAGGAATTCACCTCCATGGTAGATGGAAAAGAGTCACCCCTCTTCCTGCGCGACTTCTTCGGGCACAAACGAAACCCTATCGATATTGAAAAGGTGGAGCCGGTAGAAAACATCGTGAAACATTTCGTGACAGGAGCCATGTCCTTCGGCGCTATCAGCAAGGAGGCACATGAGGCGCTGGCACTGGCCATGAACAAACTGGGCGCACGCAGCAATACGGGTGAAGGAGGTGAGGACAGCGACCGCATTACCGGCACCTACCAGGGTATCTCACTTTGCAGCAAGACCAAGCAGATAGCATCGGGACGCTTCGGAGTCACCGCCGAATACCTGGTCCATGCCGAAGAGATCCAGATAAAGGTGGCCCAAGGCGCCAAGCCGGGAGAAGGAGGACAACTGCCGGGATTCAAGGTAGATGAGGTGATTGCCAAAACCCGCCACTCCATTCCGGGCATCTCGCTCATTTCCCCTCCACCCCACCATGACATTTATTCCATCGAAGATTTGGCCCAGTTGATATTCGACCTGAAAAACGTAAACCCACAGGCACGAATCAGTGTGAAACTGGTAGCCGAAAGCGGCGTGGGAACCATTGCCGCCGGAGTGGCCAAAGCGAAAGCCGACTTGATTGTCATTTCGGGAGCGGAAGGAGGAACCGGCGCGTCGCCTGCATCGAGTATGCGGTATGCAGGTATCTCGCCCGAAATAGGACTGAGCGAGACGCAACAGACCTTGGTGTTGAACGGACTCCGCGGACAAGTGAAACTGCAAGTGGACGGACAGTTGAAAACCGGACGGGATATTATCAACATGGCCTTGCTGGGTGCGGAAGAATTCGGTTTCGGTACCACCGCATTGATTGTACTGGGATGCGTCATGATGCGCAAGTGCCACACCAACACCTGTCCCGTAGGCGTGGCCACCCAAGACCCCGAACTCCGCAAACATTTCCGCGGACACTATGAATATGTAGTGAATTATTTCACTTTCCTAGCACAGGAAGTACGCGAATATTTGGCCGAAATGGGATTCACCCGGTTGGAGGATATCATTGGACGGACAGACCTGATTGAAATACAACAAGCGCCAAGTGAGAAGAAATCCTCACTATTGGATTTCAGCAGACTGCTACACCGGGTGGACAACGGAGCTACCATACACCATGTCATGGAACAGAAGCACGACATTGCCCATGTGAAGGATGTGACCATACTGGCCGCCGCCAGGGATGCCATAGAAAACGGAAAAGAAATTTCCCTGGAATACACCATCGCCAATACGGACCGTTCGGTAGGCGCCATGCTGGCAGGAGCGGTTGCCAAGAAATACGGGCAGGCAGGACTTCCGGAACAGACCATCCACATCAAATTCAAAGGTTCGGCAGGCCAAAGTTTCGGTGCGTTCCTGACCCACGGCATCAGTTTCAAGCTGGAAGGCGAAGCGAATGACTATCTGGGAAAAGGACTGAGCGGCGGACGCATTGCGGTACTGCCCCCCGTGCGCAGCAATTTCGATGCGGAAAAGAATACCATCGCCGGAAACACCCTGCTGTATGGCGCTACTGACGGCGAGGTGTATATCAACGGACGGGTGGGCGAACGCTTCGCCGTCCGCAATTCCGGTGTGACGGCCGTAGTAGAGGGTGTAGGCGACCACTGTTGCGAATACATGACCGGAGGACGGGTCGTGGTACTGGGGGAAACCGGACGGAATTTCGCTGCCGGAATGAGTGGCGGCGTGGCTTACGTGTGGAACAAGAACCACAACTTCGATTATTTCTGCAACATGGAGATGGTGGAGCTCTCACTTATCGAGGAGGCATCTTACCGGAAGGAGCTGCATGAACTGATCCGTCAGCATTACCTCTATACCGGTTCCAAACTGGCACGAACAATGTTAGATGACTGGAATCACTATGTGGATGAATTTATCCAGATAGTACCTATCGAATATAAACGAGTATTGCAAGAAGAACAAATGCGCAAGCTACAGCAAAAAATAGCTGATGTACAAAGAGATTATTAATACATCACACAAATTATCAACAAAGAAATACAACAAAGATATGGGAAATCCAAAAGCATTTTTAACTATTCCGCGTCAGGAAGCGGGCTACCGTCCCATCCACGACCGGATATCAGATTATAGCGAGGTAGAACAGACTCTGAACAGCCGTGACCGGAAACTTCAAGCCTCACGCTGCATGGACTGCGGCGTTCCCTTCTGCCACTGGGCTTGTCCGCTGAGCAACAAGCAGCCCGAATTTCAAGATGCCCTCTACAAAGGCAAATGGGAGGAAGCCTACAAGATATTGAACGAAACCAACGATTTTCCTGAGTTCACTGGCCGCATCTGCCCCGCCCTCTGCGAAAAGAGTTGCGTGCTGAAACTGAGCATGGACTCTCCCGTCACCATCCGCGAGAACGAAGCGGCCATTGCCGAAGCAGCCTTCCGCGAAGGTTACATCAAGCCCCGGAACATTGAACGCAACGGACGGAAAGTAGCCATTATCGGCGCCGGGCCCGCCGGACTGGCCGCCGCCAACCAGCTCAACGGAAAAGGGTACACAGTGACCGTCTTCGACAAGAATGAGGCTCCCGGCGGCCTGCTACGTTACGGCATCCCCAACTTCAAGCTGCACAAGCCCATCATCGACCGCCGTATCCGGGTGATGGAAGAAGAAGGCATCCACTTCAAAATGAACAACGATGTGGATGTGCGGCAACTCCCCGAAGGTTTTGACGCCTACTGCATCTGCACCGGAGCTCCGACCGCCCGTGACCTCCCTGTCCCCGGACGCGAACTGAAAGGCATCCACCCGGCACTGGACATGCTGGCGCAACAAAACCGTATCCTTGCCGGCATGACGTTCCCGAAAGAACAACTGGTTACTGCCAAAGGGAAAAAAGTACTGGTCATCGGCGGAGGGGATACCGGCAGCGACTGCATAGGGACCAGCAACCGGCAAGGTGCCCTAAGCGTCACCCAAATAGAAATCATGCCCCAGCCGCCCGTAGGACAGAATCCTGCCACTCCATGGCCCCAATTCCCCGTCGTACTGAAAACCACCTCTTCTCACGAAGAAGGGTGCAGCCGCCTATGGTCTCTCGCCACCCGTAAGTTTTTAGGCAAAAACGGTAAAGTGTGCGGTGTGGAAGTGGAACAGGTGGAATGGACTCCCGATCCCGACGGCGGCCGCCCTGTCATGAAGCCCACCGGAAAGGTGGAAGTGATTGAAGCCGACCTGGTTCTTCTGGCAATGGGCTTCTTAAAACCCGAACATCCCCAATTCACCGAAAACGTATTCGTAGCCGGCGATGCGGCAAGCGGAGCCAGCCTGGTGGTACGCGCCATTGCCAGCGGACGGAAAGCGGCAACGGACATAGACAGTTATCTCAATAAATAAATCAACAAATACAATTATGTGTGGAATCGTAGGAATATTCAAGATAAAGCAACAAACGCAAGAGTTGCGTCAGAAGGCATTGAAAATGTCACAAAAGCTCCGCCACCGCGGACCGGACTGGAACGGTATCTATGTAGGCGGCTCTACCATCCTGGCCCATGAACGCCTCTCCATCGTAGACCCTCAAAGCGGAGGGCAGCCCCTATACAGTCCCGACCGGAAACAAATCCTTGCCGTGAACGGAGAAATCTACAACCATCGGGATGTTCGTGCAAAGTACGCCGGAAAATATGATTTCCAAACCGGAAGCGACTGCGAAGTCATCCTTGCCCTTTACCGTGACAAAGGTATTCACTTCCTCGAAGACCTGAACGGCATCTTCGCCTTCGCCCTTTATGATGAGGAGAAAGACGATTTCCTCATTGCCCGCGACCCCATCGGAGTCATACCTTTATATATAGGTAAGGATAAGGACGGCAAAATATACTGCTCCAGCGAGTTGAAAGCCCTCGAAGGGTTCTGTGATGAATACGAACCCTTCCTTCCCGGCCATTACTATTGGGGAAAAGAAGGCAAGATGACCCGCTGGTACGTCCGCGACTGGTTTGAATACGAAGCCGTGAAAAACAACAATGCCTATTCCCAGGACATACACGACGGACTGGAAGAGGCCGTTAAACGCCAACTGATGAGTGATGTGCCCTACGGCGTACTTCTTTCCGGCGGTCTGGACAGTTCCGTCATCTCTGCCATTGCCAAGAAATATGCAGGCAAACGGGTAGAAACCGACAATAAAAAAGATGCCTGGTGGCCTCAGCTCCATTCCTTTGCTATCGGTCTGGAAGGTGCGCCCGACCTAATAAAAGCCCGCGAAGTGGCCCGCTTTATCGGAACCGTGCATCATGAAATCCACTATACCATCCAAGAAGGATTGGACGCTATTCGCGACGTCATTTACTACATCGAGACTTACGATGTCACCACCGTTCGCGCCTCTACCCCGATGTATTTGCTGGCACGCGTCATTAAAAGCATGGGAATCAAAATGGTGCTGAGTGGCGAAGGAGCTGATGAAGTGTTCGGCGGCTATCTCTATTTCCACAAAGCCCCTACAGCCCAAGCCTTTCATGAAGAAACCGTGCGTAAACTAGGCAAGCTCCACCTCTATGACTGCCTCCGTGCCAATAAATCCCTCGCAGCATGGGGAGTGGAAGGCCGAGTGCCTTTCCTGGACAAAGATTTTCTGGACATAGCCATGCGCCTCAATCCCGAGGCAAAGATGTGCCCCGGAAGCACCATTGAAAAGAAAATCGTCCGCAAAGCCTTTGCAGACATGTTGCCCGACAGTGTAGCATGGCGACAGAAAGAGCAGTTCAGCGACGGCGTGGGCTATAGTTGGATTGATACACTGAAAGCCCTTACCGCCGAAGCCGTCAGTGACGAGCAAATGGCGCACGCAACCGAACGGTTTCCTATCAATACGCCACAAAACAAGGAAGAATACTACTATCGCAGCATCTTCCAGGAGCACTTTCCCAGTGAAAGCGCAGCCCGCAGCGTGCCAAGCGTGCCCAGTGTGGCATGTTCTACAGCCGAAGCCCTTGCGTGGGACGCCGCCTTCAAGAACATGAACGAACCAAGCGGACGGGCCGTGAAGGGAGTGCACGAAGAAGCATATGATTCATAATATGGCAACGTGAGTCTGATTCCAACAATTTCATGCATATCTTTACCGCTTCTCTTACAGCATGTATTCAAAGAAGAGATGCTTTGCACCCCGAAATCTTGCGCGGCCTTGCCTTCGAAAAGAGGAAGGCTGCGCGGTGCTTTTGCCAACGTTTTCGAAATAGAGTGGAAAAAACAGCCCTTTCCATGCCGGGTATCAGAAAAAAATGGTGTAACTTTGTATAGCTATAAAAAAGAGAAGAAGAAAGATGGAAACAAAAAAAGCGCCTCAAATCCCTTACGGCATCTCGGACTTTGTGCGGATGCGGACTGAAAATTATTATTATGTGGACAAGACCATGTATTTGCCCCTGATTGAAGATACAGCCAGCTATATCTTTATGATACGTCCGCGCCGTTTCGGAAAAAGCCTTTTCCTAAGCATAATGAAAGCCTACTATGACATTTTGCAAAAAGACCGTTTCGAAAGTTATTCAGCGGACTATGAATAGGTAAGAATTCCACCGACCAGCGCAACCGTTTCCAGATGATTTATTTTGATTTCTCAAAGACAGGGGTTTCATTGGAAAGACTGGAAAAATGTTTTGAGACTTATTGCAATGTTGTCCTCTACGTGTTCATAAAGGATTACGCTTCTTTTTATTATGATAATTTTGAAGAAAAGTGCTGTATCTGGCTCAAGGAACCACGTTACATAAAGTCCTGATACAGTTCAAAGGATGGGAAGTGGTGAGAAGTGAAAAAGATACACATTAAAAACACAATTAACAGATAAAATAATGAAAACACCTTTTATTCCTAAATTGATTCTCCTTTTTATCCTATTTTTTCTTTATTCTGCTGGATATGCACAACAACGGGATTCAGTAACCATACGCGGACAAGTAACAGATTATAACGGACAACCCATTGACAGTTGTTCCATCTTTTGGCAGAGCCCTTCTTTTGATGACATTAAACAAGCCATCACTGACAAAAACGGATACTACACCACCCGTATTCCTAAAGGAAAATATCAAAGTATGGGAGCTATCAATATGTCTACCTACCCACATACCGTAAAACCCGGACTAGCGGAAAAAGACCAACGTCTCGAATTTTGGGCATGGAATTTCATTGCCGATCGTGATACCACTCTCAACATTCGCTATCATCGTATGGAAGTCTATGGACTACGTATTTTCCACATCCCTGGAGGCATGCCCACCTATCAGATATATGTTCGACCCATGAGTCTGACCCGCACCCTGCAATGGCAAAAAGAAGAAAAATCCTCACTTGTACATGCACAGGATCTTAGCAAGATTGAGCAAACAGGTTTAAGCAAACAAGCCAAAGGCGTTTTGCTGGCACCATCGGCTGACAAATTAAAAGCTATCGTTTGGATAGATGGAGAAGAAGTACCTGTTCTGATGAAACAAGAGATAAAAGAGTACTTCAATGCTACTGAATACGGTAATGCCTATCTGCTGACCGTGGATATGCCCAAACACCAGAAAAATATTCTCCCCTACCGAATATTTAAAGTAGAGTTAACTGATTTAGAGAATGGTGACCGTGGAGAAGGGCTTTATTATATGGAAAAAGAGAACTATATAAAATAAAAAGAAGCGGTAGAATACCGCTTCTTGAGCCGAAACCGGGACTCGAACCCGGGACCTATTCATTACGAATGAATTGCTCTACCAACTGAGCCATTTCGGCAACTGTTTTTTCTGCAATATCGGGTGCTTTTCTGAAAAAGCGTTGCAAATATATATCTTTCTTTCGAAATAAAGAAACTAAAAGCGGATAATTTTTCAGTTATCCGATTTTGTTATGTCAATTGATGCCGGATTTATTGGTAGGCTTCTTCATGTATCCCTTTCATGGCCCATCCGCTTGGTTCGTTTATGTTCTTGAAAGCGGTATCCCACGTAAGAGCTTCAACGGTAGAATTGTTTTCTTTTATGTAAAGATTATAACATCAAGGCGTAAAAACTATTTTACACTAATTGCTCTCCTCATCAAACACCCGTGATATACTGAAATTTACCCACTCCATACCCAAACAATTCAATATCCGTCAAAGTTTGATGGTCTTTACCTTACCCGGAATGATGGTCAGATGCACCGTTCCATCCTTTTCTATCTCCACCTTCTGATATCTGGCCTCCACCACCACTTTTCCATCCAGTGCCATCACCCCCCACTGGCAGGCATTCCCTTCAAAAGCACAATAACCGCCTACAGGAATACAGATATTCCGGTAACAAGGAGGCACTACGATACGATCTCCCCATTTCAGCCCCCACTTCATCCCCATCCGGAAAGGAAGGACATCTTTTATTTCCTCCAGCCTCTTCCGCCTTTTCTCTTCCTCATTCTGTTGCCGTTCCCGCTGTACGCTCTCCGCACGCCGCCCGGCTTCCTTCCTCAGACCTTCCACCACGGAGGCAAAATCCGCTTCGCCCGCCTTAGGAGCATTACAAGCTATATACCGCTTCCCCTTTCCTTTCTCCACATGATAATAGCTTCCTTCCCCGTCCATCACCACAATGCTCCGATCCGCCAAACAACCACAACACCAGTACACCTCTTCATCATCCCCTTCCAGCACGCAGGCGAAGACATCAAATATAGCAGACCACACAGGATCAACTAGCCGGCAAGACTTCGGAACACGGTAATCCGGTATCTTCAAGTAGAAACCATAAAAACAAAGACTGTCTTTGTGCAAACCATGCATAGAGGTATACGCCTTCCGCGTGCGGCTATGGAAAGTCTCCCCCACCCGCAGCAGCTCTATGCCGCCGTATGAAAAAACCACCGGCCTCTCCTGATAAGTTCTGTTTGTCTTCAAATCGGTATAACAGTCACTCCCATCCTCTTTGGTGACAGAAAGAAGTTCTCCCTTCAGGAATCTCAATCTCCGGCAGCGGTCTGTTACCATCAGGGGAGTTCCGGAATCATCCACCACTCCTGTCCGGCCGTCCTCAAAACGGACAGCAGCCCGGTTTGCACAAATATCAAATACTTCCCGGTATTGAGGAATCACTGTGATTTTGTTCCCGCACCTCAAGCCCCACAAACCACTCTGCCGGTCATGACAGGCTTTCAAAGCAGTCCGTTGCTCCCCACCGACCGGACCACCTCCTCCCAAACAAATCAAATCCCCTTTCCGAATAGCATCCAGCAGACAGTTGTGTGTCATCACAATTTCCAGTCCTTCATTCTGTTTGCTATCTTCCGATAGAGAGCAAGACACAGACAGCCCGCTGTTCTCCATCCGTGTCCAGGGCTGAGCATTTCCCGCCATCCGTCCTTCGAACATCGCCTCCCAGTCACGGTCACGGACAGGCAGACCGAATATCCGGTGCAAGCCCACATTATCTATCAGCATACATGATTCCTTATTATCCGACTTCCGCAGCCCCCGTCCCACCTGTTGCAGGTATTTCGCCAACGAAAGCGTGGGACGTGCCAGCTGCACGAACTCCACATCGGGACAGTCAAAACCTTCGGAAAAAATATCCACATTGACCAACACGCTGATCTTTCCCCGCCTGAAATCCTCTACCAGTTCCTTGCGTTCCAGAGCGGGGGTCCTGCTGTCGATAGCAACAGACTCCACGCCATGCAGGCTGTAATAAGCCGCAATCTGTCGGGCGTGTGCGATGCTCACGGCATAGACTATCCCTTTCTTCCCAGCGGCATATCGACGGACGCTCTCATACAATTGGCGGATACCGGTTTCCCGGTTCAGCACCGCATTCATTTCCTTCACCTGGTAATCCCCGTCCGCACCCCGCTTCTTCAACGAGTCAACCAGCCGCTGTTCCCTGCTGTTCGCACGGATGGACACATAGTCAAAGGACGACAACCAGCCCCTCCCGATAAATTCCGCAATACTCCATGAGGTAATCAGGGTATCAAACAAATCCGTGAATCCTTTGCGGTTCAGCCGACAGGGGGTAGCGGTCATACCCAATTTCCTCGCCTCCGGATAACTCTTCCAAAGCTCCCGATAAGTTTCTGCCAGGGCATGATGTGCCTCGTCAATAACAATCAAATCCGGCTGTCCGTTCACAATCTTCCGGTTTCGTGACAACCACTGGATGGACATCACCCTCACACTTCCGTCCTCCCTCCCCATTCCATAACGGGAAACCGTCTCCTCTATCTGCTCCACCAGTTCCCGACGATGCGCCACAATCCATACCCGGCTACCGGAACCACACAAGAACTCCCTCACTATGGCAGCCAGCAGGTGTGTCTTTCCCGTGCCTGTAGGCATCTGTACCATCACACTCCGGTGAAGCTCCCACTCTTCAAAGAGCCTGAGCTTCATCTCCTGCTGGTAGTCACGAAGACAATCGTTCTTGCAATACATTATACGGATGCCAGTCGCTACCGACAACAAAAACAAGGAAGGCCGCATACGTTATCGCATACAGCCTATAGCAAATATTCTATCTTTATAAATTTATTTTATCGGCGGTTATGAACTGTTCCTCCACCGAATTCAGACAGGACCTATTATTGTCTATCCCTCTATAATCCAATCACTCAAAGTGTGACTTTCCGAGTCAAAGTTTATCCCCACCTTCACTACGGGAAGTCCGCAAAACGGAAAAGAATAAAGGTAACGAACGGTAACCGTCATATTATAAGTATCCAACCCCTATGGCAATAGTCCTTATCTCCTGTATTCACTGGGGTTTGGGATGTATCGTAAGATTGAATTGTAAATATTTGATTTTAGCCACTGAAAAGTGCCTAAAAAACATTTGAGCTAATAATTTAAGCGATTTCTCAACGATTGGCCCATGCCAATCCGATATTATGAAGAAGGGTAAGATTAACAAAATGAAACATACTATTCCACCAACGATAATAAACTTTTCATCTTTTTGATTAAAAGTTCAGTTCGGTTAAAAAGAGGTTTTACATCTTCTTCAGCCCAATCGAACATGTCATCATAATCACCGGCATGACGCATATTCTGTAAACGAGAGACCAAACGCATCTCATCTTTGTCCAACCCCTTTAGTTGCAAATTCCTGCCCCAACAAACAAATTACACCGCTATGGGTCTTAGATGTAAAACCTTTATCTATCAATAATGCGGAAGCCATGTGGAAGACAGCATAATACAAACGATTTGCAACCAAATTCCAATGATTCATGGTAGCATTGTCCGAAGCTTCAATAAAAACGCTATCAGCCTTTTGAACACGGTAAGCAATAATAGATTTCTTTTCTTCTATACTTAGTGGCATAATTCAATTCCCTCCTGTTCTACATTCTTATAAAAAAGAGTGAAACTCCGTCTTTGCCAATCTGTATAAGTATATATCAATGGATTGATATCCGCACCGATTTTCCAACCTAATTCAACCAGTGGATAAGCTACACGGTCAAAATCTTCATTATATATGCGAGATTTGTCCAATAAAATAAGAATATCCCAATCGGACTCATGATGTGCATCCCCACGAGCCTGAGAACCGAATAAAATGACACGACTCCCTGAAGGCATCACCTGACGAGCCGTTTCACGAATGGAATGGATAATCTCATTTTTTTGCATAATGGTATTAGCTTAATATATTGTATGACAAAGAAACAAATTATATTCCGCTTATCCAATAATGAAGCAATTATATTTTAGTTTTTTTATGTAAGCACTCAATTTAGGGCATACCCCTTCGAAAGGGCACTTTTCAGTGCCCTAAACCGAGTTTTGTTAATTAATTAGTCTTGTGAATTTAACATTGGCTTGTAGCCAAAGTGATTTTGTCAGGAACCATGTTAACATAATCCCTGCACCCGTTAAAGATATTTTTGAAAAAAGTTCCGATGAAGTTCCAGATAGAACTGCCATGAAGCTTTACCGTTCCAATCACACTGTGATAGGTTGCCGCCATCTCAGCACCAGCATCACTACCATAATGAAGTGAATTGTTGCGTTGAGTAGTCAGCTTTCGAATGGTTCGCTCAGCCAGGTTGTTGTCTATTGGTAATTCACCATCATCCAAGTAAGCAAAGATCTCTTTCCAGAACCGGTTCAGATAATTGAGAGCTTCTTATAATACTGACTTCTAAATTCTGAATCCTTTGTCAGTTCACTATCTAACAAGCTGCGCAACTCTATCAGAAGTTCCTTCGTTGCCAGGCTTTGCCTTTCTTGAAACCTTTCTTTTGGAGTTAATCCGGCATCATCGTATTTACGATCCCTCATAAAGAACTCCTTTAAAATTTCGGAAAAGCGTTCTGCATTCGGTTCACTACCCTGATTGGAAGCCTTGACAAACTTGTTCTTGGCATGTGACATACAAACTTGGTGTACAGTATCTTTAAACCGGCCTGATTTCAGCTCATTGCCGATAAATACATAAGCATTGTATCCGTCGGACATAATACTCTTCAATTCTGCATCGCCCAAAAAGTCTGTTAGTACATCACGACCACGCGAGCCATTCTCATAGAAGAAAATGGCTGTTTTCCGAGCCTTGTTGACCAGAACCCAAATGTAGCACTTCTTATAGTGATCGTATTTGCGCACTTTACACCAGGTCTCATCGCAGTTCACAATCGAATCTTTTTCCAAAGCTATAGACTTCAATACACAAACCAGTTCGTCCAGGTATGTCTTACCTTTCTTAAGCCAGTTGCGCAACGTGTTTTTAGAAATGGTCATGCCCATATCTGTCAGCCATTGGTGAAGAAAACCAAAAGTCACATTCTTTACATAAACTTCGTAGGCGATAGCCTGCAGAAATTCAAGAGTGACTTTAGTACCCTCGAATCCAGTCACCACCTCAGGATGGCCTTCAGAAGGGAAATAATCCCACCTGGGCTTTTTACCAGGTTCTGCATAATGAACCATCTCAAAACATTCTTCCGTAAGGAAAGTACGGAAACTGAACATCCGTACCATTCTTCTTTCAATGAGGCGACCGGGAACCTTTGTCAAATCAGAAGGATGCTCTGTCGCCTCTCCGGCTACTCCCATCGTTTTATACCCGTCAGGACGATTGGACAAATCACGTTCTTTCCCGGAAGGCTCTTTTAACTCTTGAGATGGAACATGACCAACCAAATCCGTGCGAAGCGTATCATCGGTTCCATCATAATCACCCTTCTCCTTGTTACGGTCTGAATCACCCGTCTTAGCTTTAGATTTGATCTTTTGATGTCGATCACCAAAACGTTCCTGATGGGCATAATCAAGTCTTTCCTGAAGTGATTTAATCTTACGTTCAGCCGATTTGCGAAGTTTATGCTCTTCTGACAACCGATTCTCAAGGTCAGCATGTTTCGATTCCATAGAGGACACCTGATCCTTCAGATCCTTCATCTGAGCCATAAAATCCTCCAAAACAAGCTTCATGGCATCACTTGTCAACCTTAAATCCTGATTCTGTTCGGCAAAGTATTGTATGTACCGCTCTTTCTGATCCTCTGCCATACCTGCACTATAATTTATAGGGCTGCGTGAGTAGGTTTCCCTACTCAACAACTCTCGTTTTGTTGTAATTATATCTTGCAGATCGATCATACTTAAACCTTTGATTTACAGCATTAATGGTAATAAAACAATCGCAAAACCGCAAGTGGATAAATAGATTGATTATCTGATTTTCAATGTTTTAACTATAGGATTCTCAAGAATCAAAACCACGTCCTTCCAGGCAATCCGATAAACAGTATCTGCCCCGTTCCGCTCTACTTTCATGAACTGATAGCCTGCTACAAACTTCTTTTCGAACAGACTATATGAACGATTATCAAATGAAAACATACGGACTATTCTGCGATTTCGAGACATGACTATAAAGACGTCTCCATCATTGGGTTCACGATGAAACCGTTCACGAATGACAGACAGCACACGGCTGTGTTTACAACGCATATCGGTAAAATCACGGACATAATAAAAATGATTCAGACCGGTAACACTCAACATAACCCCTCCAGCTTCTCTACCATACGAACCAAATCCGGATAGCTTAAATTCTTTTGGAACAAATGCAAGCCATTGCATTGCTGATACGAATCTCAACCCAAATACGAACTGGGTGATCATTTCTGCCTGGTGATACCGGTTGAGGTTGATCACTAGCCCTGGATTTTTCCTCATGACCAATTGCAGGAGCACCATCAACCTGGACTTCAACTACTTTTTTCCGGGTATCCCTGTACCATTTCTGAAAGATGTTATAAGGAACTTTGTTCTTAACGCAAAACGATTGGAGAGATTCTCCATGAGGCAAAGCCTCGGTCTGGTATTGAAAGTAAAACCTTTCAAGATCTTCACTGCTATACATAAATTCTAAAATTTTTGTTCGCAGAGAAGATAGAGGTTTCAATTATGAGCCAATTTTTGACTGCTTACATTCAATCAATTCATAATCCACTGTTGACTTTCACGATCAAATAATTTTATAACTTTTGCTGGCTGACCTACTGCTATTGAATTTGGAGGAATACTTTTTGTGACGGTCGAGTTTGCACCTATTACACTACCATCTCCAATTATTACACCAGGCATAATCACTACCCCTTCACCTATCCAAACGTTGTTCCCTATAGAAATAGGAGCTATCTTATAATCACGCTTTATAGGTGGTATATCAGGACTTGACTGAGCCCCCCCTCCATAGAATCCATGAGAGTTATCTGCAATATAAATATGGCTAGCCATCAATACGTTATCGCCAATACTAACACTAGACATTACAGATATATGCACATAATCATTTATCTGTACATCATTCCCGAAAAATAGTTTTTTTTCTTTTGTAGAAAACACTTCTAATCGACACCCCTTACCTGTTGTAAGTCTAGAGCCAAAATCAATAAATCTTTTCCCTCTAATTTCAATAGGGAAACGAATTATACGAGCTTTACTCGAAATAAATTTGGTTCGTATCACGAATATTGCTAATCGCAAGTATCCCCAAAAAGAATAAGAATTCTTAATCATTATCAACTAATAATTTATCAAACAGCATTTTCCAGCTAGTAACATGGGGTAACTCTATATTTACCAATGGAACAGAAGAAAAATTAAACAAATCACCATTTATAACCTCACTCATCCTGTCCGCTAACATTTTTGGAGTATCAGGATTAAAAAAAGCCACATACTTTGCACCCGCAGCTGTTTCATGCGCATACGGCAAATCAGCTATCAACATCGGTTTATCAAAAGCCATAAATTCTGATATAGGTAATCCCCATGTTTCCAATTTGGAAGGAAATATCAAGCAATCTATCTTATTGTATTTCTCATACACCTCTTCATAAGACAATAGTCCACCAAACGTGATAGTTTTTAAAGAAGAATATTGTTTATATAATAGTTTGGCATATCTGTTTTCATTACCTTTTAGAGTCAGCAATACATTATATTTAGCATTATCTTTCTTTTCCAAAATCTCACATGCCTTACATATCACTTCGATGTTTTTGAATGAACGGGGATAGCAAGGAAAGAAAAATTTACAAATACTAGTTGCTTCCTCTTTTTCCTTATGTTTTATTTGTACATTCGCACTTCTCGGTACAGCTACTATGATTTTCTTTTTATCTAAAGAATACATATTTGAGAAAGCCTCCCTCAACCAATTCTGTTGAACTACAATAAAATCATTCTTATGGATATTTATTTGATATAAATAACGATAGAATAAAGAAAAAAAGAATTCTTTATAATTACACCATAAGTCAGACATTTTAGGAACATAAAATGGAGTTGGATTATGACAATACACAACTCTTTTTGCTGCCTTTACATTAGGAGAAGTGTCATGTAGGGAAAACCATAAATATGGCTTTATTTTCCTAGAAATTTTTTTTAAATAAAAAAACTCAAAGAAGATGCGATATATCCAATTATTTTTTGCCCAAGGCACCTCAATATATGTAATATTGGAGAATGAACACAATTCCTTTTTATGGACTAAAGCCAGTACTTCTACATCATTATATGCAGAATAATCATTTAAAGCTTTCAAGCAACTACGAAGAATTGTCAATGGACCACCTTCTACTAAATTTACAGCAGATATAACTATCTTAGTTTTCATACCTCAAACACATCTTTAATAAATAATTTATCCCAATCCAAGCTTAAATCAACAGAAATAAATTATATACAACTGTTAATTAGGGAAGCACATATAACTTTTTCATCATAAATTTTTAAATAAGAAGATAAATCTATTTTAGGTTGGCAATAAGCCTGTTCCAATAACTTAGCAAATTCATCACTATCAGTAAAGCTATTGCTTATATAAGCATTGGGAAGGTTATTTAAAATCTCCTTTGCACCCTCTGTAGGAGTCGCTACCACAGGAACGCCTAAACATATTGCCTCCAATAAGACAGTAGGGAAAGCCTCAGAAAAAGAAGGAAGGACTAAAGATTTCGCATTCCTCAAGACAGGCAAAGGGTTATTAGTAGCCCCTGTAAAAATAATGCGCTTTTTTTTTGATAACTTTATTGCATATTTTTGTAGAGACATCATATCAACACCATCCCCAACAATTACTAAATAACATTCATTCAATCTTGCTTTCTCATATGCATCTAATAACATATATATATTTTTCACAGCACCCAATCTACCAATAAAAACTATATAATTATCAGGCAAATTAAACTCACATTTTTTTTTTGATTTTACATTAATTTCTTTTACATTAATAGGATTAGGAACTTTAATGATTTTAGTAGGTTTTTGTTTTAAATCATATATCAAATACTTATATATACCATCAGATACAGCTATTATTTTATGTGAATATGGATAAATTATTCTTGTCCATATTTTTGAAAATTTTGCCCATAATCCCAAATGTTCAATTTCGATATTAAAATAATTATGTTGAGAAATTACAATTTTTGGCCTATGACTCAAATGCAGTGAAGCTAAAACTAGAACCATATTAGGATAGTCACCTCCAGTTATTATACAATCAAGCCTGTTCTGTTTCAAGTACTTTCTTAAATAATAAAAAGAATTAGCCAGTCTTACATTACCTAAATTATATACGTTTACTTTAGAAGACAATTCTTTCAACAGAATTCCTTCTTTTTTACACAAAACAAATTCCACATCATAAAATTCACTCAGTGAATTTGCATAAGTGATAAAAACACGCTCAATCCCTCCAACATTTAAAGTAGGCAAAAAGAAAGCTATTTTTAAAATCCTGTTCTTCATAAAGGTCTATATCCTAATTTTAGCCATTCTATAAGATGTCCTTCTTCATCTATATTTTTAGATACCCATTTATCCGTATAATGAAAATCTATCAATTGCACTGATGAAGATGTAAATAAAACATCAATTCGACTAAATTTCAAGAAGAAACGTATTTGCCAAAAAGAAAACAATATGTTTATTATTGTAAATACTACTACTATTCGTAAAAGTCTTTGCATTCTAAACGAATTATTCATGAAACATAGTGATGACAATATCAAAAATACCTTCAAAACATCGAGTAAACGAGCATGCAATATAGGTACCGAAGAACTCATAATAATAACAATAATGAATATATTCACAAACCGTTTAATTTTCAATGGTTGTGGGTTTAATTTATAGAATACATAATATTGATATAAAGTTATATAGTAAACAATATTAAAGAAATATTTTGCAATTAACTGTCTTACAGTAAATTGAGAACTCAAATTTTCTGATTGACTTCCGGAAATATACTCTTCGAGATGAACCAACAAAGATTCCGAAAAAGGAAGAGAGCGTAAAAGAGTTACCCCCAATGATGATGACTCTATAAAAATCAAGAGAAAGCAAAGATAGCAAAATACATTAGATGAAAAATTAAATATCTTATATCTACTAGCTATTGCAATAAAAATAAAAGGCATATAACTGACATGAATAAAGACTGCAAATATTATAAAGAAAAGTCCTTTCTTTCTATTTTTCATTAGAAACCAATAAATTCCATAAACTAAGACAACTTGGGCAAATCCCATTCGAAAGAGATAAATTGAAAAGGTTAAAGGAACAAGTAATATAAGAGAATAAACTCTAGTCCGCCTAGTCATATCCTTATTTGACAATGTTATATCATGGTACAAATCCAATAACAGATAGTAAGAACATGCCACAAACAGAAATCGAGTCGATTCTGGATATGCACCCAATTTACCCAATATCCATGAAAGTAGCGGCAAGAAATAATCAAATTTCAATGCCATAAAAATCCAGAAATATTCCCAATCTAGTTCTTTATATAAATTAAAGTCTTCAGCATATCTATACATATCTCCTGCCGGTGGATATAACATCCCTATGTACCCCATAAGAATAGCACCTAACAAATAAGCCCATCTTTCCCTTTTTAAAATACCTTTCAGAATGAACGGAAATGACAATATAGGATATATTATGAATATCAATATACCCAAGGTTTTATATTGATTATTCCTCCTATCAGATAAAATCAAAGAATGTATCATGAAATTCTCTCTAAATGATTTGGAACACGCATCTTTATTACTCTTTGATAACAAGATGAACTACAAAATTTCAAAATCCACTTCAACAAGGATTTAATCTTTAAATTCACGCTGTAAATCATATATATAAATTTCCATCCTACCGTTTTATCCTTACCATAAATCCTTCCTCGTTCCCTAAATATTTCTAAGGCACACTCTGATGAAGAAAGTCCATATATAGCATCAAAATTAGTAAAAACAAAAGGAAGATATAAGAATTTGCCATGCTCATAATAGACATCACGTAGAAGTTTAAAATCTGCTGAAATCCTATATGATACATCAAATAAATGACTAACAAATACAGATCTAGCTATAAACGTCGAAGGATGAAATAAAGGAAAGTCATTTTCAAAATGTGACAAATCTTGAGCTTTTGCATAATACACCCCATCACTACGACGAATAATCATATCACCATAAATTACATCCACCCTTTTATACCAATCTTTAAATATTTTTTCTATGACATATTCATTCTCAAACCAATCCCCAGCATTAAGAAACTGAATAAAATCACCTGTAGCCTTAAGCCCACCTTTATTCATCGCATCATAAATCCCCTTATCTGGTTCACTCACCCAATAAGCGATTTTATTCGCATATTTCTTGATAATGTCCACTGTTCCATCTGTACTTCCTCCATCAATAATAATATATTCAACATTCGGATAAGTCTGATTAATAACGGAAAGGATAGTCTGTTCAATAGTTAAAACAGCGTTATATGACACTGTCACAATTGAAATCAAAGTATCTGTTTCTTTAAATAAATTCATCTATATCTCATTTTATCATATTCCATTTTCTCATATGCTGCTCTGTCACTATTTTATATGAAAACTTATTTGAAACAGAGTCAATCATATTCTTCTTTATTGCTTCATCCTCAGAATGACTTAATGCCCAAAGAATTCCATCTTTCAAATCTTCAATATCTTTTTCTCTTGCTAGATATCCAGTTTTCTCATGTTCTATAATATCAGGGATTCCTCCCAAATCGAACCCCACAGGAATGGTACCACACGCTTGCGCTTCTATTATGGTTTGTCCAAATGATTCAGCCAAAGAAGATGTTACATAAACATCAACTGCATTATATAACAATGTCAAAGAGTACTCATCAGATATTTTCCCCATAGAATAAGACGCAAATGGAGAAGAAGAAATTTCGTCAGGACAAAGAAAGTTTCCAAGCACCACTATTGCCATGTTTAACCCAGACATTCTACCTAGTGCTTTCTTTAAAAGAGGCCATCCTTTATATGGATTTTGTGTTCCTGAATCTGCTGCAAATAAAATTAGTTGAGTATTTAAAGGAAGCTGTAATAATTGACGGGCTATGATTTTATCTATCGGACTAAATCTAACAGTATTAAGCAAATTTGGAATAATCATCCTATCAACATGATGGAATAAAGCACTTTTTCCTACGCAATCATCCATCCAATGACTTGGAGATATAAGATGAAGATTACTATAATTCTTCAATCTTTCTTTATTCTTAAATACATATTTACATATCCATTTCACACTAGTTCTATTTATAGTAGGGCACTCATTGCATAACGAGTAATATTTTTGACAAGAAAAGGCATGGTGACAACCACCTGTCAACAGCCACATATCATGAAGGAAAATAAAAGTCGGTTTCCCTAACTTAAGTATGCTTTCTATTTCTTTAACAGTTAAAAAACCGCCATTAATCCAATGGATATATATGATGTCAGCCTCTTGTACAAGAGGCAAGTTGTGAATTCGACAGCTCCAATATCTACCCATAGAAAATGTCACAACATTATGCAACATTTTTTCTTTTATTAAAGTACGCAAAGGGATTAACGGTTTATAGAATAACTTTTCCCATATACTACAAAAAGAAGAAAAACGTTCGACTGTAGGATTCAAAGTTATTTTATTATATACCAACATTTTTGAATCTACTCCTTCATTTTGTAAAGCTTCATTAAGACGATATGCAGCTATTGCCGCTCCACCTTGACGATCGGATGTAGATATATGTAAAACTTTCATCTTGTAATTGATTTATTAATATCACAAATACTTATTATTGTTTTACAATACTCTTCAGATATGAATAGAAGTTCTGTCCCAACAAAAATTTTAATCCCCTTTTTATAACTTCCCCCTTTTTGTCGTTTCTATAAATTTTTTCTATCATTATTCTATTAAATCTTTTTGTAAACACACCTTTATGTTTTGGAGCAAAAGGATAATGTCGTTCTCCAAAAAATCCCTCAACTAACTTCAAGACACTCGCATTAGTATGCACGCCATACGCTCCTATATTCATAACAAGATTAACAATAGGGTAAACGCCATACGAATCATTTTTAAAGGAGTTCAAATCAAATATATAGTCCCAACAATGAGTACGTTTCACGAAATCATCCACTCTCATAAAATATTGTTCCATAATAATAGACTCTTTTTCCCCTCTATAATATCGATTGATATAGCCCTTTTCAATAACCTCTTCACAGGTTATATTAAAATCCAAAGTTTTCCATCTATCCTTCCAAGTAGCAAAGCCATAAAAACAAAATAGATTACAGTATATATGGTCATTTTCTTTCTCTGGAACATAATTTTTTAAATAATTTGCTCCGGAAATAAATCCTATGCTCTTATCCTCTTTATATTTATCAAGGAAGAAATCACAATACTCAAAAAATGCAACGGACGGCACACAGTCATCTTCAAGTATTATTGCCTGTTCTTCATTATCAAATACCCAGTCCATTGCACCACGAACCGAAGTATAAACATCCACATACTCTTCACGGAAAAAAGTGTGAAGTTCACAATCCCAATCCACTTCTTTCACCCATGAACGAATTTCTTCATTATTCCTTACTTCATCAGGACGGTCAACACGCGCCTTATTAGAATAAAAGTAAAGTTTCTTAGGCTTTGCCTTCTTTATCTGGTCAAAAACCTGACGGGCATATTGAGGCCGTGCAAATGTCTCAAAAAGAACTGCTGTATCCATTATTATATCAATATTATTTTATTCTTATTCTTTGTTTGACCATACGGCATACATCCAGAAGTAAAGGCTCTTTAGCAAAGCCTAAAACTGTGGCATAAACCGCACCTCCCACCAATGGCATTACAAACAGATTTAAGGTATGAGAAAACTTCCACAAAGACACTCCCCATAGACAGGTCCCCATAATGGCTACGGCAAACAGACACAGGGCGGTATGGCGAGTGAATATAGAAATAATTGAAAAACGGCGTATGATAAACAGATAGGCTATCATAACAGAAAATTCTGCCAACAAAGTTCCTATTGCCGCCCCGTCCTGAGCCCAATGTGGTATAAGCATGAAATTTATAGCAACATTGGTCAAAGCACCCACTATGCCTGTGATAATAGTTATATTTTCCTTACCCAGAGAAAATATGGATTGTACCAACACATACGAGATGCTGATAAAAAGAATGATAGGAGCCGTTATCTGCATGGTTGAAATGGAGGGTACATATCCTTCACCACAAAAAAGATAGACTAAAGTGGGGGCCATTATAACAAGCCCCATACTCATTGGTGCCGCTATCGTTATCACATAATCCAATGCTTTCCTTAATAGCCGCTCAAATTCCTCACGTTCATTCTCCACCACCAAATTAGACAGACGTGGCAAAAGGACAACGCATAAAGAAGAAGTGATGCCCATTAGCATTTTAGTCAATTTAATGGCACCGGTATAATAGCCTACAGCCTCATTCCCTTTAAGAAATCCTAACATGACTGTATCCAGTTGGAGATAAATGCTGGCCACAACATTCAAAAGGAATATCCGCAAGGCAGGAATCAGATGCCGCATAGGATGAAGTTCTTTTAATTCCAATAGATGGAACTTTATATACTTTCTTAACCGGAATGCATTAAAGATATTACCTCCAACGACTCCTACCACTGAATACACACCATAATAAAGTAAATCCGACCGGTCTTTCACCAAAACAAAAAGCAATGCCACCGACAACATCTTAACAATCAAACCTCTTATTGTAATATACTTAAAGTCCTCCATCCCTTGATAAAACCATTCACATCCAATAGCAATAAAAAAGAGATTCATGCTTAAAATCAGAAAAAGAGGAAGATTGACTTGAACTTGCGCTACGGTAAGCGCTACAACACCTACTACAATATATCCCAACAGAGTAAGAAAGGTATGTAATAGAAGTATTTCCACTGCCACTTGATTCATCTCTTTCACATTGCTCTTCACCCTAGCTATTTCCCGAATGGCATAAGTCGGTATTCCTAACCCTGCAAACATGGATATATAATTAATGATGGAAAGATAGAAATTTACCTGTCCTATCCCGTCTGCCATCAAGATACGGGCAACATACGGAAATGTTACAATCGGAAATAACAGCCCTGAAATAGTATTCAGCAAACTATAAAAATAGTTTTGTTTTACAGACATAGATGAAACAAGACTTTCACTAAATTCTTAAGAAAGAGCTAATATACGGTATCTGATATACCCAATAAGATATGAAGAACCATAACAACAATAAACCGGCCCAAGCAAGAAAGGAAAAATCTGTATGTACGAACAGATCTGTTTTCATATACAATAATGAAAGAATCGGATAATGAATGGTATAAACTAAAATACTACAAGATGAAAGATTAACAATAGTCCTCCCTATATAACCGCTAAAAACTATCGACCTTAAGCTCAAGAAAAAAGACAAAGAAGCCAATACACAGATAATTGAATTTTGAAAATATTCTATCGCACCAACATTGCGATATAATAAATAACAAATTAACGCAGCACATAAAATATAAATTATATAGCACAAGACCGCTTTACCCCCCCCTATTACATTTTTTAACATATTATTATCTGTAAGATATAACCTCAAACAAACACCTAATAGAAAATACATCAGATGGGAATACAAACGAAAAGATTGCGGTATATACACATTTTCAAATATAAAAGAATAAACGTAATTTGTATAAATATCGCAAGTGTATATTATAAACTGCAGCACTGACAGGAAAAGCAATAAACCGTATAATCTAGTTCTTATTGATATGATATATTTCTTTAAAAATGGCATTAGGGCATATATAAAAATGAGACTTCCCAAAAACCAAAATACAGGGAACACTCCACCTTGAAAAAACAGACTACTACAAGCTTGTTTAAACGGCATTAATATAGAGATATCACCTCTAACAAGTTTAGGAATATCAAAAATGAAAGTAAATACACATACGATCTTGACAATATTAAAAATCTTCCTATAATAATACTTCATTCCACCATCCTTAGGGGCCAATAAAAAGCCGTTTACCATAAAAAACAATGGAACTGCAATCCCCGACATATAAAATAAAAGATAGGATAAATGAAAATCTGAAGACTCAGACATAAACATCCCTATTGTGTGAAGAGTACATACAAAAATGCAGGCCACTAATTTTATGGCATCCAATGAAATATCTCTATCCATTTTCTTAGTATGCTTATTTACATTTCAACTTTCAATCCACTCATCAAACTCTGATCACTCCACAGATATCCCCATTTTCCAAATCTCCCAATCGTTTCAATACCAAGGGAAAAAAGGTAATCACGGACAGTCTTACGGGCTTCATAAATATTATGGTCAAAAATGACATTGGCGTATGGTTCGAAACGGATATCAGTAAAAAGGATATCTTCTTGTTTTAAAATGTTTAAAGAAACAAGTTTTCCCACTGAACGTGCCAACAGCTCTTCCCGGGTATATTCATTACGGTTACAATACACTTCCATCTGAAGTGAGGAACAACCTTCGGGAACATTGTCGGGCGACTTCAAGGAAGGTGAGTAGACGCGAGCAGGAAGAATATCCTCATCATAAATGTACCACCAAAGATAAGGAGGGATATTCTTCGTCTTCAGTCCGACCGATATCTGATAACCACAGGTACAGTGTAACCGTGCAACTGCATTGCAAACATCAACAGGAACGTTTTTCAGCATCTTAATTACCTCAGGAAGCGGAAGACTGCTAATCAAACGGTCAAATTGATATTCATCGCCTTTTGATGTACGAAGAAGACGATTCTCTACATCTATCGATATGACCTGTTGGTTATAACGAATATCCTGGTTTTCTACCAAAGCAGACAAAAACTGCTTAAATCCACCTTTTCGTGGATAATGCATCTCCTTACTATAATAGGTTACAGGAGTTTCGGATGTATTGCACCCCTGTATCACTTCTTCAACGGAAGGCTGGTATAAACGGCTTCCTTCCCGGCTGCCCATCCATCTTGTTTCCAAATCCTTTGCTTCAGTCATCCAATATTTCTTAGTATAAGGAATCGGAAAATGTTCTGCAAAAAAATGACCGAATTGAAGCCGTAACCATTGGTCGTAATTTTGTATCTGAGAAGAGTCAATATCTGTCGGACGGGATAAAAAATCTCTTACTACGGCATCCTTCATCTTCTGACTGAGCGGATAAAGATTATTTTGGGCCGGATGCTTTATCCATATTCCCTGATAAAGATTATATGCATTAGGAACATGTCTGAATACCTCTCCGGCTCCATCCATAAAGATTCTATTTACTTGTTCATCTTTAGCAAAGGAAAAATGAACAAAACGGTCAAAACGGAAACCGTCAATGGTAAAGTTACCGCAAAGACCTCCATAAGTAGTATCCTTTTCCAAAACTACAGTCTGCTGACCATTGCAAGATAATTTGTATGCAGCTCCAAGACCGGATATTCCAGCACCAAGGATTAGAACGGGATTATTCATTTTCATATGTCTTCATATCTTCATGCAATATCCTGATACCTTCCTTCAAGGAGATGGACGCCTTCCATCCCAGCAAAGTGATGTTCCTATTTATAGGAGCCACGGCATACATGGCATCAGAAGGAGAATACGGGCGACCGCCCCAATTTGCTTTTACGGGACGGTTCCAGACTGACTCTATCATATCCGCCACTCCGCGTAACGAATGCCCCTCACCTGTTCCAAGATGAAACTGGTAATAGCTGTCTTTCAAGTTATCCAAGGAAAGGATTAATGTATAAAAGAAATCTGCTATATCATCAACATGTATGAAGTCAAGTACCTGGTTACCCGGAGAAAAATCCACGGGCTTTTCCGCCTTTACCGCATCGACCAGATAATCAATCACCTTCTTGCTTGAATTATACCGCCCATAGGGAGAGTAGACTACCACATTAATCCAATTCCAACATGACTGTGCCTGATAATACCTTATAATAGGGCGTACCGCTGTTTTGGTAGCGGAATAAAGATTATTGGGCAAATATTCACCCGCGCCATTTAAAAATTCAGTAAATGTACCTATATTAATGAAGTGGCTACAGGAAGTATGGGAAACTGCCTCAAGCAAGTGGGTGGTAAACAGGATATTTGATCCAATCAGTTTTTCTATGGACATATCATCCCTTCTTGCAGTAAAGAAAGTTGCCATATGGATGACAACATCAGGAGAATAACCGATAACCTGCTTGCACCATCCGTCCTCTGTCGTAGCAATTATTTCCAAGCAAAGACCAGGAAACATGCTTTCTGCTTTCTGTCTGTCCCTTACCAACAGACAAATATCTGTCAATGAATGACTGAACAGATAAGGAATCAGTGTCCTACCTACAAATCCGGTAGCTCCTGTAATCAATATCTTCATAAAGCTACAATGTTTAAAATTTATAGTCTATCGCCTCCAGCTCCATCCGGCTTGCTTCCGAAGGATCATGAGGTTCAGGTATGATATCCATCAGCATGGATATGCCCTCCCCCTCTCCATAAAAGGCCATCCATAGTCCGGGAGCTACAGTAAGCCGCTGATAGCAGCTTTCAGGTGACAGGGTTATTTCTTCAAACTGCCCACGGGTGGGACTGCCCTCACGGTCATCATAGATTACGAACTTGACAGCACCGACGGGCACAACCAGATTCAAGGTCATGCGGTTATGGCGTTTCCAGCCTTTGGCTGCACCGTGTTCTATCTGTGAGAAATAAGCCTCACCAAATCCGACATAACCTTCATCAGTAGATTTTAAAGCATGATAAATATCCCCTTTGGGTACGACAATATGCTTCAGGGGATGAACTGTCACTCCTTCCATCATTATTCCGCCCATTTTAAATGTTGTGCTCCGGCAGCCCTGACATAGGAATCTATCTGGGCAGTGGTCAAGCTGTACATATCCACATTGGCATCTGTATAAAAAGCTTTGTACCAGTCAGCAATAAAATGTACACATTCCTCATAGTGCAATGTAGAATGCCAGTCAAGATAAGCCAGTGCCTTGTCACAATTAAGCTTCAATAAAGTAGCCTCTTCGAAAGGCACATTGCCGGTCAGCCGGGCTGCCGTATTCCTATCCAGCCCCCAAAGTTCGGCCAAGTCCTGAACCAACTGAAACACTGTCTTGGTCTGCTCCGCACGAGGGCCAAAGTTAAACGGTTCTCCATTCTTCACCTTTCCTTCATAAAGGTATTGTCCAAGATTGAGATAACCGCTCAATGGTTCCAATACGTGTTGCCAAGGACGGGTAGCTTTGGGACTACGTATCTCCACCACCTCATTCCTTGAAAATGCCTTGACACAATCTACGATGATACGGTCTTTCGCCCAGTCACCACCTCCGATAACATTCCCGGCACGGGCCACTCCCAGTTTGATATTGGGCATAGCCTGGATAAAGGATTTCCAATAACACTTGATAGTAAGTTCGGCTGCACCCTTTGAACCGGAATAGACATCCTTTCCGCCTACCGCATCTGTCTCACGATATCCCCAGATCCACTCCACGTTATCGTAAGCCTTGTCACTGGTGATAAGAACACAGGTACAATTCCATGTGATATTACGGATGGCCTCCAGCACGGAAGCTGTACCTACCACATTGGTAGTGATGGTATCAAAAGGCTCCTTGTAGGAAGTAGAAACAATGGCCTGTGCAGCAAGATGAAAGATAAAGTCAGGCTTTACAGCCTGAACATAATCACTCATCTCCTCTTTATTACGGATGTCACCATAATGGTGATGGATTCTGTCGGGTAGGCCAACAACCTCGAACATGGACGGTTGGGTAGGTATACTATTTGAATAGCCGTATACCTCCGCTCCCAGCATGAGTAACCATGCTGACAACCAGCTCCCCTTGAAACCGGTATTACCGGTTATCAATACTTTCTTTCCTCTATATACATTATTGAATGCCATATTTATCCTTTTATTTTTATCATTTCCAATATTTCCAAGGTGCTTTGCCCGAAGCCAAGAGGCTCTCCAGTTTCTCCTTGTCACGCAACGTGTCCATGCACTGCCAAAAGCCATGATGCTTATAGCAGGAAAGTTGCCCCCGGGAGGCAAGCGTTTCAAGAGGTTCACGCTCCCAGGTCATTGTGTCATTTTCTATATATTCCAATGCTCCCGGCTCTACAACCATGAAACCTCCGTTGATCCATCCCATATCATCCCGACTCTTTTCACGGAAAGACCTTATCATAGAACCGTCAATGTCCATTACTCCGAAACGACCTTCGGGAAGCACACCTGTCAACGTGACCATAGTCCCTGTCTCTTCATGAAACCGGATACATTCATTAATGTCAACATCTGACACACCATCACCGTAAGTCATAAGAAACGGCTCACCAGATATGTAATCTTTAACGCGTTTAAGACGTCCGCCCGTCATGGTATTCAAACCTGTGTCAACCACCGTCACTCTCCAGTCTTCCGTATGATCACTATGTACAGTTACTTTCCCATTGGCGGAAAAGTCGAATGTCATATCACTATTATACATATAGTAGTTGGCAAAATAATTCTTGATAACCTGCTGCTTGTATCCGCAACAGATAATAAACTCATTATGACCAAACTTGGAATACCATTTCATAATATGCCATAGGATAGGTTTGCCACCTATCTCAATCATCGGCTTGGGCTTAAACTGGCTCTCCTCGCTAATACGAGTACCAAAACCTCCGGCTAGGATTACTACTTTCATATTTTTATATTAAAATCTCTTATTCAAATCTATGGCTGCACCCATAGCCACATCCATATTATAATATTCCCATTCAGCAAATCGTCCTAGCAGATAGAGCCCTTTAGGTTCTATTCGTCTTTTCAAATCATCAATCATTTCACGAGTTGTCGTACTCTGAATGGGGTACGTATACATTTCATAATGATGAGTCAGATATTTAGGAGAATATGGAATCCTAGACAGGTTACTAAGAATATCCTCTTTCGACATCGAATCTGTGAATTCAATTGTTGCTGTCATCTGTCCCTCAGCATTGTTGCTTTCTGCAAAATTACCTGTACAAATAATACGATGAGAGTCATGATTACGACTTGGCATATAAATCCAACTATATGGATTCTTTTCTACTTCACAAAAAACAGATGTTGTTCCATGAAACTCAAGTTTATCTATAAACTCAATATAAGAATCTATATTGATAGAAGAAAAGGATAAAAGAGAAGGAAGTTGTTTAATATTACCACAAAAGATAACTTTATCAGCTTTTTCACCATTAACAATCCATTTACCCTTTTCATGTTTTATCTGTTCTATGGACGAATGATACCGAATATCAAGACCTTCAGCCATTCTGTTAGCTATAAACTGAGAACCTCCTGTTTGAGGATAATAAAATGAGCTATGAACAAAATTTTGTTCTTCAACATGATTAATATTATTATAAATCATCTCTTGAATGGAAGGCATAGGCAACTTTCCTGCAAGCCATGACAAGGGTACTTTTGTCAAGTCCCTACGCCATACCTTAAAATTATAGGGTTGGAAATAGATTTTGTATAAAGTTTCTCCAAAACGGCTACGCAAGAATTCTTCAAAATTTTTTGGTTCGTTCCTTTCTGAAAGACGAGCTATACCCACTAAATCGTCAATAAAGGATTTCAATATTTGCTCATCAAATAAATAAACATGGTCCTCTATGGGATATGGAATCATTTTACCATTATCCATGGCTACAGAAGCATTCCGCAATGCTTTTATGAATTCCTTTTCACAATTAAATTGCTTCCAAAACCAGTCAAGTACATCTTGACGCTTGGTATTAAAGACATGCCCGCCTGTTTTGTGAAAAAGGTTACCTCTTACCATATCACATTTCACCATTCCACCAGGACGTGACTCACGTTCAAAAACCGTTATATCATAACGATCGTTTAGCATACGAGCTATAGATAAGCCAGAAATCCCAGCTCCAATTATAATTATTTTCTGCATATTATAGTATTAAAAGATACTCAATTTAGGGCATCCCCCTTCGAAAGGGCACTTTTCAGTGCCCCAATCCGAGTTTCGTTAATTTATTAGTTTTGAATTTAACATTGGCTTGTAGCCGAAGTGATTTTGTCAGGAATCATATTAGCATCATCCCTACATCCGTTAAAGATATTTTTGAAAAAAGTTCCGATGAAGTTCCAGATAGAACTACCATGAAGCTTTACCGTTCCAATCACACTGTGATAAGTTGCTGCCATCTCTGCTCCAGCATCACTACCATAATGAAGTGAATTGTTGCGTTGAGTAGTCAGCTTTCGAATGGTTCGCTCTACCAGATTGTTATCTATCGATAATTCACCATCATCCAAATAAGCAAATATTTCTTTCCAAAATCGATTCAGATAGTTAAGAGCCTCTGTGTAATATTGACTTCTAATTCTGAATCCTTTGACAGTTCACTATCCATAAACTACGCAAGACTATCAGGAGTTCCTTTGTTTCTAGGCTTTGCCTTTCACGTAACCTCTTTTCTGGAGTAAGACCGGCTTCATCATAAACATGTTCTCTCGAAAAGAAATTCTTTAAAAGGTTTGAAACACGTCCGGCTGTCGGTTCTCCGCCTTGATCAGCAGCTTTAACGAACTTGTTGTTTGCATAAGACATACATACCTGACGAACGGTATCTGTAAACTGGGCTAATTTTAATTCATCGCCGATAGAGACGTAAGCATTATACCCATCAAACATGATACTTTTTAATTCTGCATCACCTAAAAAATCTGTAAGGACCTCACGACCACGAGAATCATTTTCTTAGAAAAAGAATTGTAATATCCAACCATCATTACATTCCATCATTATCAGAAGAATATTCAACCATTTCCTCATTTACCATCAAATCATCTGACGAGCTAGTATTGTACAATTTACGCCCTTCTAACAAATCTGAAAAAGTAGCTAGGCAATCACTGAAAGTTTAGGAAAAGATACTGTACTCAACACCTTAAAATGCGCATCATTAGAAACCAAATAATCAACTTTGGCAGCATTAACACAATCTACAAACTTATTGTCGTCTTTGTCTGCATGTATTAAATGAAAATGATAATGAGGGTCAATCAATGACACATAAGGAGAATTAGCAATGCCTGTATTACATTAGATGCTATCAAAGCATTTGTCTTCATACTTATTATTTCTTCATACTCCTCCAATATTTCGTTGGAAACATAAAGAATATATTTACCGGAGTGCAAGCCTCTCCACACATTAAAGTAATTTCCTCTTTTTGAAAAAGATGAAATCAGACAATTAGTATCCAGTACTATATTAATCATTATAAGGCACTCTCAAATGTTCTTTCAATATAGCCTCATTCTTATCCTGATCCCACAGACCTTCATCCCACAACTTATCCATATCCTCCTCTACTCTTTGAGCAAAGTAGGCTGTCAAAGATTTACGTATTTCTTCCAAGGCACGCTCGTCTTTAGCATAAGAAAACATCTTTAACAAGTGTAACTGGACTGGGTTAAAAGGTTCTGATTTCATATTCTCTAGTTTTTATTGCAAACAAAAGAACAAATTATATTTCACTTATCCTAGCGATTCAACCTGTTTTTAATTCACAACATTGTTCTTACCAGCTACAATGCCATTTCAATGCCTCAACCACCGATCATAATCATCCAACCGGTTGATCAGCTGCTGCTTACTCTTTTTCGGCTTTTCCTCTTTCTTCCACGGATCAACCGCCTCGTGCGCCAAATGATAATAGATACTGCTATCCGTACAACCATAAAGTGTAACCACAACAAGTGCACGCGACTGCTCCGCCTTGACGAGAGGAAGCATAGTCTGCATAACGCCAACCAGCTTTGCCGCCTCTTCTTCCATACCCAATATAGTATAAGCCGGCAGCAAAATGGCATAAAGCTTGCAACGCATCACATCCGTATCCATCTGGAGATTGCCATATTCTTTCAACGCCCTGGCAGCCAGGGAACGATCTTCCTCACTCACCCCCTCCGCACTGTGATAACGCTGAAGAGCACTGTGCAAACCATTCAACATACAGTCATTGTCCAGACGGGTATATACATGCTTGTCCTCATCATTCAGGGCAATTACCTCGTACTCACCCGGCATCACACGCAGCAGCGGAACCCACATCCAGTTCTCCACACATACCATCACATCCTTTCGCCCGGCTCCCGGCTGAATGACAACAGTCGCCTCCACCCCCTTAAACCGTCCCTCGGTAATGCGTATCCGGTCGCCCTTGCGCAAACCATCCGGCTGGGGTATATAAACAGGAAGTGTATTGGAATAAGAACGGGCCACCCACTGCAAATTCTCCATTGCGGCATCGGAAAGGTAGGGAAAATACTCCCGCTTCCGTTCCCTCACCCGAGGCAGGAAACTGAGTACAGGAAAACGTTGCATCAGTTGGAAAACATCACGCTCGGAGGCACGGACAAATACATAGTTGAAGAGTAAGGGACGCTGGGTATTGACGAATTTGCCGTCTATACGCCTCACTTCCTGATAGGAAGGAGCAAAAAAGCCGAATGAGGGCTCGCCTGCCTGTATGCGGCGGTCCTGTTCCCGTTGCAAACCGCGCACTCCTCCCCGATGACAGTCGGGAAGCGACAACACATACCAACGCACAGCATTGTTATTCCGCAAAGCCTCCAACGCTTCGGGAGATGCCACAGAACGCTTCGGTTTATCAAACTGATGGGATAGCTTTTTCATGAGGTTTATCGTCAGAAATCCACGCTGACCGATACTGGAAGACCATATCAGCGCAGTGTTTATAACTGGCTGATAAATAGTATTTTACACAGATTTCATTTTGTATTTCTGAAATCTTTTATTTGTTGTTTCTTTCGTCCGAAGACGTCTTTTCTGTCTGCTTTTTATAGACATGTTTATACCCTCAAAAAAGGTTCTTTACCCTTTATATAAAAGGAATTTAGAAACTTTTTGAGGGCACAAAGATACACTATAATTGTGTATTACACAATAAAAGCGCTTAAAAAATAGGAAAACTTACTTTTGATAAGAAAATATCAGAAGATATTTTTAATTATCTTTTTCAGCCTTCTCTGACCTATACGCTTTTAACAATTCTTTTACAGCCTGCATTCTATGTTTCAATTCCAACTCTGCATGACGAGAACTTTCACGTGCAGACATCGCAACCTGCTCCATCAGCGCATGAAGTTGAGCATCCGTAGGTTCTTCTAATGAATTAAACCGATAAGTATTCAATTCCATCATTAAATATCTTTATATTGAGATAGGAACAAAGATAAACCTTTTATTTGAACGATACAAGTTCTTACCTCGGTTTCTTCATTTCACACTCCATCGGAGAGCTCTCCTTGCATCAGAACGTCATCATCACCATAAACCGCACGCCCCATTTGTTCGCATCGGGATGATCCAGATAATTCAGACGGCGGACATAGTCTATGTGCAATATCTTGAAAATATTGTGAATACCCACAGAGCATTCCATGTACGGGGTCTTCGGGTCCATCACAAAGCTGGTAGGACGTCCGTCACGGGTCGGGAACAGGAAGAGCTCGCTGTCACCCGGATGCTTCATCGGATTGTTCTTGTCGGTTAAATGACCATACAGCATCTTGAAGCCGATAGCCTCACGCCACTTCAGTTTTTTCAGCAAAGGAATACGGTTGAAAATCTTACCGTTCAAATCCCACGATACATCCAGAGAGGCGTAACGGTCGTTCAGGAACTCCATATTATTAATCAAGTTGAAAGTCTCGCGCTGCAGGATATAGGACAAGTTGGCCGCCGGCATGATCAGCAACGGGAACGGAACTTTGTTCCACTGCGCACCGCCTTTCACGAACATGTCGATCTTACCCCATGACGAGAACCAGAAACGCTTGTACAGCCCGATCTCTGTCAAGTTATAGTTATACTCTCCGCCCAGCACGCCCTTGAAACCGGCCGTGTGCGACAGCGTAAATACCGGAGCGTCAAAAGAAACCGGAATACGGCGTTGCTTGGTATTGACAAATGTCTCACCCGGAGCGTAACGGAAGGCCAGGGAGGCTTCCATGGTCTGAATCTCAGGAACCAACGTTTTCTGGTCATCATTGGTTATATAGGCCAAGCCGCCGGTAGGCTCGTCTGTGCTGTGTTTCACTTCCACCGTGGTCTTCAGGCCAAACTGTGTCTCGTTCTCGTACTTCAAGGCGATATTCCGCACGTAGGACATCTGGTCTACCGTAGAAGTCTTGAAAGATACGAACACGTTGTCTTTATCTGTCTTCAGGAACTTATCCGTGGGAGACATCACATCATACTGATAGCTGAACGTGATGGAGTTCTTCGGGAACTCGCGCGGCAGGTATTCCTTCTTGTTGAAAGAGTATTCCACCTCACCCATATACTTGGAACGATGATCCTTGAATCCGTAAGCGTAATATCCCTTGAAGAACAGATGCGGATTCAGGTTGGCCGTGGTCTGCGCGCTCATACGCAGACGCAATCCGTCGATATAGTTATTGGAGATCATGGTGTTTACCGGACCGATATCTACCTTGCTGGGATGCTCCTTGGTCCCGGTTTCCACAAAGTTCTCGATAAACGCCTTCAATACAAAAATCACATATTTGAATCCCGGCATCTGCTCCAGACGCTTTACCAGCATATCCATAGAACTCTCGGTCTGCGTAAGCGGAACCGGCCGGTATTGATTCCAGAAATCGTCTCCGCGCATCATGGCGTCCGCCTCTTTGATCTCGGCCCCCTTACGCTTGAAAAGTTGCTGCGGAAGTTCATCGAAGGCATAATCAGAGTAACGGGTAGTCCTTCGTATCTGGAATCCTTGCATGATCTTCATCAAGGTCATCTCCACAATCATGTCATCGGTTTTCAACACCCACTCCCCATTGGGCAATTGCTCGAACTCCTGAATAATATCCATATTGTCTACAAAGTTCACCCCCGATTTCTTGGGCAGGTTCATTGTACATTTCTTCACCGTATAAGACGAGTCGGCCAATACGTAAAGATGCCCCGTAAAACCGAAGTCCTGCGAGTTATTGGGAACGAAGGTGAGATGGAAACACTTGTCCTTGTCCACGAATGTGGTGTCCATAATGTAAAACTTATAAAAAGAGATGGCATCACTGGACGAAATAGGGCTGATGAAAGGATACTGCAACAGACGGATATCATTGTCGTAAATATTCACATCCGTAAATACATCCTTCAGCACCGTGCTCAGCATATCTCCCGTTGCAAACAGCTCGTTCACCCCCGTAGAGCTCATTCCTTTGATAATGGTCTTCTCACTCTTGGGATGTTTACGGTAAATTTTCTGCGAAGCGGTCTCGTCCACCGAAATAGGAAGGATGAATTTATTGGTTTCCTCACAAAGTTCGATCTGGTCTTTCAGGAAAGGCATCTTTTTATACATGCCTTTTTCCAGCATCTCGGGAGTCACATCATTCAGTGACATCGTGATCTTCTGATACTTATTGTACTGATAGTAATCGTTCTCGCTCAGCTTATTATTCTTTTTATGAGCGATCACCTTCTTCATCAGTTCCACTGCCGGATTATTCTTACGGGAGTATTTCTCTCGTTTGGGCTTCACCACCACTTCGTCCAGCATGATATCATCCGGTCTCATCCTCACATTCAGGTTCTTGGTGACGCCGGGAATTATATTCACCACTTTTGTTACATATCCCACCGCCGAAAAGGTGAGTTTATTCCAGCCTTTACGGGTTTCGACCTTATAATTTCCATCATTATCGGTAATACTTCCTACGCCTTTTCCTTCATAAAAGACTGACAAGTAGGGTATGGGTTCATTCGTCAATGAGTCTGTTACAACGCCTTGTATATTTTGGGCTGACACCGAAATGCAGCATCCTAATAACAAAAATAGTAGAAACGACTTGATATATTTTGTCTTCATTCTTTTCACCGCTATTTTTATGAGGGAACAAAGTTAAGCATTAACTTAAAAGAAAGTTGCTAATATAAGCTAATAAATACAGAAATCTTACATATTGACCAATAAATAGGTGAAATTTAACACCGGAAGAACCATTATGCAGCAAATAAAAAAGGGGTCTTTTCACAAAGCCCCCTTTTTAAGTTTTCAATAGGTATTAGTTTTTTTTTAAGGTAAAAAGATTGTTTTCAGGATAACGATGCAAATATCGAGCCTTTTTTTAAACCAGCCAAATAAAAAACTATGCCATACAACATGTTTTTAGATTTTTCTGTCTTTTTTGGCAGATTATTATTCAAAATGATCTTTATCGGCCTCATTATATATACAAAGGTAGCAAAAATATAGACTAAAACAGCATTTTAATGAGTTTTTTCTTTTCCCAAGAAATGTCCATCTACCTTATCGCGATGTTTCAGCACCTTTGCATCGATGAAGAAAACAATTTCTTCGGCGATATTGGTTATATGGTCTCCGGCACGTTCCAGCTTACGGATAACGGTGCCGAGTTCCAGGCAAGTCAGGAAATTATCGGGGTGTGTTTCCAGATATTTTGTAAGGACGGCAGGAGCAGCCGCATTGATTTCGTCCAGCAAATTATCTTTACTGAATACATTGAGGGCTAACTCCAGATTTTCTTCATTCAACGCGTTCTTGGTCATTTCGAGCATACCGAGCACTTGTTTCAGCATCTCTTCTATACGCAGGCTGTGGAGCAGTTCACTATCCAGCACGGTTTCCTCGCTTCTCACCACAAAACGGGCTATGCCTTCGGCAAAATCTCCCAAACGCTCCAAATCACTGTTTATCTTGAACATGGCCAGCACAAAACGCAGGTCAATGGCTACCGGATTGTATAGAGCGATAGTGTCCTCTACATCACTGTCTATTTTCAACTCGAACGCATTCACCCTTTTCTCACGGACAATGACTTGCTGTGCCTGGTCACGGTTAAAGGTCAGCACAGCCTCTCCTGCCCTGTCCAGCTGATTGTAAACCAATGTCCACATCTCGTTCACTTCCTTCTTCAGTGATACAAGTTCTGATTCTATAAATTTCACCATATTCTTAATTCTTGTTTTGTTTATCATTATTTCTTTCACCGCAGATTGCGCAGATTCACACTGATTTTAATTTTCCGGACAGAAGAATAAAAAGACAAATCCGTACCATTAGATCTGAAAAGCAAGCAAGCCCGCATCGGGTTGTGGCACATCAGTTCCAGCTTTATCTTATCTCCCATCTGTGCAACGCTGTGATGAATGCTTTACCCGAAACGCCCTGTAATATAATTCTGGGTCGCTTCCTTGCCCGGATTCGTAAATATTTTCTTCGTATCATCATATTCCACCATATTGCTCATATAGAAGAAGGCTGTCTTGTCACTGACACGCGCGGCCTGCTGCATGTTGTGGGTGACAATAACGATGGTATATTCTTTCTTCAGCTCATGAATCAACTCTTCTACCTTGGCTGTAGAGATAGGGTCCAGTGCCGAAGCCGGTTCATCCATAAGCAGAACCGAAGGAGATACGGCCATGGCACGGGCTATGCACAACCGCTGCTGCTGACCACCGGACAGGGCAAACGCAGACTCTTTCAACTTATTCTTCACCTCATCCCACAATGCGGCTCCTTTCAAGGTTTCCTCCACCCTGTGGCGGATAAACTCATTATCTTTCACCCCATTTACCCGAAGCCCGTAAGCCACATTCTCGAAAATACTTTTCGGGAACGGGTTGGGACGCTGAAAGACCATCCCTACGCTCTTGCGCAACTCATCCACCTGCACGGACTTGTCGTATATATTTCTCCCGTCAATCAAAATCTCCCCCTCCAGACGAGAGCCGGGAATGAGGTCGTTCATGCGGTTGAACAGACGGAGGAAGGTGGACTTGCCACAACCGGACGGGCCTATGAAAGCCACCACCGATTTCTCTTCAATCGTCATGCTTATATCTTTCAGTGCCTGAAAATCACCATAGAAAAAATTTACATGTTTTGCATCTATCTTATTCATATTCTTAATGTTTTAATAATTTGCTGATTTGTCTATGTGCTAATGTACCAATGTCCGTGCGGTACACAGCGCAACCCATCGGCACACCGACAAATTATTAATTCGTTTTTACTTTGTTGGAAAAATACCGGCGGAGTGCATTTGCCAACAGGTTTATAATTAAAATAATAAGGATCAGTACCAACGCCGTACCGTATGCCAAAGGAAGCTGTGACTCCATATCCGTTCCGCTGGTAGAAATCACATAAAGGTGATAAGGCAATGCCATGCATTGGTCCAGAATGCTATGCGGCAGTTGCGGCAGGAAGTAAGCGGCACACGTAAACAAGATGGGCGCCGTTTCACCCGATACACGTCCCAAAGCCAGAATCAGTCCGGTAATGATGTTGGGCATCCCCATAGGCAGAATCACATGCCAGATGGTTTGCAGCTTGGTCGCGCCCAAAGCCAGACTCCCTTCACGGAAGCTGTCGGGAATCGCCTTCAAGGCTTCTTCGGTGGTGCGTATCACCAAAGGTACACAAAGCAATCCCAACGTCAAAGAACCGGCCAGGATGCTGTCGCCGAACCCCATGTATTTCACAAACAGTGCCATACCAAACAAACCGAACACAATGGACGGAATACCGCTCAGGTTATTGGTCATCATCCGGATAAAGCGGACCAGCTTGCCTTTCGGCGCATACTCGTTCATATAAATGCCACTCATCACTCCCACCGGAAAAGCGAACAGTGCACTGCCCGCCATCAGATAAAAAGTACCTACAATGGCCGGCCATATACCGCCACCCGTCATGCCGTCACTGGGCGCCGTGGTCAGAAACTCCCAGCTGATTACTCCTATACCTTTATATATAATAAAACCGAGAATGGCGAACAGAATGAGGACAATGCTATAACTCAACAGTTTGAAAATGCCGAATGCCAGCCATTGCGAACGTCTTTTACGCGCCCCTTGCCCGACAGGGAAAACATCTTGCTTCATATCTTAAATACTTAATTAATCATTTGTCAATCTATCCATATACCCATTGGTGCGCTGTGTGCCGCATGATCATTAGCACACCGGCAAATCAGTACATTATTTATTTGTTCTTGATGAAATATATTCTACACTAAAGTTGATAAGCATCGTGATGAAAAACAACACTACTCCCAACAGGAACAGGGCTTCATAGTGCGCGCCGCCGGCTGGAGCCTCTCCCAGTTCCGCTGCAATAGTCGCCGGAATGGTACGGAGCGGCTCCAGAATAGTGGTGGGTATCACGGCCGCATTTCCTGTAACCATCAGCACCGCCATCGTCTCGCCTATGGCACGTCCGATGCCCAGGACAACGCCCGAAGTGATTCCCGAAACAGAGAAAGGTATCACCACCTTATATATAGTCTGCCAACGGGTAGCGCCCAATGCCAGACTGGCTTCGCGCATGGCACGGGGACAATTCCGCATCGCATCCTCGCTTACGGTAATGATAGTGGGGAGTGCCATGATAGCCAAAACAATACTTCCGGCCAATCCGGTCTCGCCCACAGGCAGATTAAAGACTTTCTGAATAAGCGGTACGATGACTATCAACCCGAAGAAACCGTAGACCACGGACGGAATACCACTGAGCAGCTCAATAACCGGCTTCAGAAAACTACGGGTCCGATGGTCGGCCACCTCGGACATATACACCGCCACCGACAAGCCGAAAGGCAAAGCGAACAGGATGGCAAAGAAACTCACCCAAAGCGTACCCGTAATCAAAGGAAGAAATCCGAACTGAGGGGCGGGAGTAGCCGTAGGGAACCATTCCTTTCCGGCAAAAACCTCGTCAAAAGAAATAGACTCGTCTTTCAGCAGGTGGCCCGGAAAATCCTTCTCTATAAATTTGGAGGGAACAAAGGCGATGATGCCTGGATTACCGGCAACGATCTCGCCGATGCACCGGGGGGCTTTCTCGTACCCGGCTCCCAGCTCTTCCTCCGAGAAATAGGAAGTGATATCCTCCAACCGGAAAACTTTAACCTCCGCGTCCGGTCCTCCCAGCTCTTTCCAGTTGGTAATCTCTTCGTCAAAAACGTCTTTTATTTGTGCCGCACTCAGTTCCTGCACCGGATTGGCTTTATTCACCGCCAGCACATATCCCTCTTCTATGACTTTTTTATTAAAAAGTCCCAAAGCTTCCGCAAACAAGAATACGACAATCAGCAAAATAGTAATGCTCGTTACAAAACCGCTGCAAGTCAATATCCCTTCTACAATCTTTTCCCAAACTCGTTTCATACAGTTTTAGTCTTCTATTTTAATAACCGATGCAAAAAAAGCCTCTTTATATTAAGGTGATATGAAAGAAGCTTGAAGTATTTGCTACAATTATATTACAAACTTGTTACAAGCAAAGACAATCCTGATCTTATTGCCATTTTCCCGCAAGGACGGATTCAATCCACCCTTGCCGGCGAATATTGCCCGTAACAGAATCGTAACACACCAGTAAAACAAATGACACAAGAAAACGTTTCTTTTGCACACGAATTAATATAAGAACTTATGAATCAATTAAAAGCTCTATTTCTTTTTATTCTATTGGCTTGTAGTCTGAATATTACCGCACAACGCATAAAAGGCAGTGACACGGTGTTGCCTGTGTCACAGGAAACAGCCGAGATTTTCATGAAAGATGATCCCGACCGGCGGGTAACCGTCACCGGCGGAGGAACCGGAGTGGGAATTTCCGCCCTGATGGACAACACGACAGATATCGCTATGGCTTCCCGTCCCATCAAATTCAGCGAAAAGATGAAACTGAAAGCCGCCAAACAGGAAGTGGAGGAGGTAATCATAGCGTATGATGCCCTGGCCGTCATTGTAAACCCGTCCAACCCCGTCAGCCAACTGACACGCCAGCAACTGGAAGCCATATTCCGCGGCAAGATAACCAATTGGAAGCAACTGGGAGGACCCGATATGAAAATTATTGTCTATTCCCGCGAAACTTCTTCGGGAACTTACGAATTTTTCAAAGAAAGCGCCCTGAAGAACAAGAACTACATGAGCAGCAGCTTGTCCATGCCCGCCACCGGAGCCGTGATCCAGTCTGTAAGCCAGACCAAAGGCGCTATCGGCTATGTAGGACTGGCCTACTTGTCCCCCCGGGTGAAAGCCATCGCCGTTTCCTACGACGACGGCAAGCACTATGTACTGCCCAGCCTTGAAAACGGAAAGAAGAAACTTTACCCCGTAGTACGCCCTCTTTACTACTATTACAACGTAGCCAATAAGGAAAAAGTAACCCCGTTCATCGAGTATATCCTGTCGCCCCAGGGGCAAAATATTATAAAAAACGGTGGATATATTCCTGTGAAATAAAGGATATCCCAAAAAGAATGCGTACTTTTGCAGCAAAAGTGTAAAATTGATATCACAATGACTGAAATGAACGCTACAGAAGCTACAGAGAAGAAAAGTCTGAACTTCATTGAACAGGCAGTTGAGAACGACCTGAGAGAAGGTAAAAACGGAGGGAAAGTACAAACCCGCTTTCCGCCCGAGCCGAACGGCTACCTGCACATCGGTCATGCCAAAGCCATCTGTCTGGATTTCGGGATAGCTGCACGCTATGGTGGCGTATGTAACCTGCGTTTTGACGACACCAACCCGACCAAAGAAGATATGGAATACGTGGAAGCCATCAAGGAGGACATCCAATGGCTCGGATTCCAGTGGGGAAACGAATATTATGCATCCGACTACTTCCAGCAATTATGGGATTTCGCCGTCAATCTGATAAAGGAAGGAAAGGCTTATATAGACGAACAGAACTCCGAACAAATCGCGGCACAAAAAGGCACTCCCACCCAACCCGGAACCGAGAGCCCTTACCGCAACCGTCCCATCGAGGAAAGCCTGGAACTGTTCAACAAAATGAACAGCGGTGAAATAGAAGAAGGCAAAATGGTGCTCCGTGCCAAAATAGACATGGCAAGCCCCAACATGCACTTCCGCGACCCTATTATTTATCGTGTGGTAAAGACTCCGCACCACCGTACAGGCGAAACCTGGAAAGCATACCCCATGTATGACTTCGCACACGGACAGAGCGACTATTTTGAAGGAGTGACCCATTCGCTGTGTACCCTGGAGTTCGTACCCCACCGTCCGTTGTACGACCTGTTCGTGGACTGGGTAAAAGAGGGTAAAGATCTGGACGACAACCGTCCTCATCAGTATGAGTTCAACAAACTGAACCTGAACTACACCTTGATGAGCAAGCGTAACCTGCTGATTCTGGTAAAAGAACATCTGGTAAACGGTTGGGACGACCCCCGTATGCCGACTCTCTGCGGTTTCCGCCGTCGCGGCTACTCGCCCGAGTCCATCCGCAAATTTGTAGACAAGATAGGTTATACCACTTACGATGCCCTGAATGACTTCGCCCTGCTGGAAAGCGCTGTCCGCGAAGACTTGAACAGCCGTGCCACCCGTGTATCGGCAGTCATCAATCCGGTGAAACTGATCATTACCAACTATCCCGAAGGACAGGTGGAGGAAATGGAAGCTGTCAACAACCCGGAAGATCCGTCGGCAGGCACACACACCATCGAATTCAGCCGCGAACTGTGGATAGAACGCGACGACTTCATGGAAGACGCCCCGAAGAAATATTTCCGTATGACTCCGGGACAGGAAGTGCGTCTGAAAAGCGGATACATCGTGAAATGCACAGGCTGCAAGAAAGACGACAACGGCAACGTGGTGGAGGTATACTGCGAATACGATCCCGACAGCAAAACAGGTATGCCGGGCAGCAACCGCAAAATCAAAGGTACCATCCACTGGGTAAGCTGCGCACACTGTCTGCCTGCCGAAGTACGCCTGTACGACCGCCTGTGGAAAGTGGAGAACCCGCGTGATGAGATGGCCGCCATCCGCGAAGCAAAGAACTGCGACGCACTGGAAGCCATGAAAGAAATGATCAACCCCGATTCGTTGAATGTATTAACCAACTGCTATGTAGAGAAATATCTGGCCGATGCCAAACCGCTGGATTACTTGCAGTTCCAGCGCATCGGTTATTTCAATGTAGACAAAGACTCTACACCGGAACATCTGGTGTTCAACCGCACCGTATCTTTAAAAGATACCTGGAGCAAAATCAATAAATAAAAACAAGCTTATGAACTACGACATGTCTTCTTACTTTGAAGACCCGGAATTTAAAGAAGCATTGGCAAAATACGAGGGTATGGTGGAAAGCCATACCCCCGCTTATTTTGAAGCTGATGAATTGATCGATATCGCCGAATATTACGCCTCAAAAGGAAGACATAAAGACGCTGACAAGGCCATAGACCTTGCAATCCAATTGCACCCCGATAACACGGACGCCCTGATTTTCCGGGCACGTTCCTTGATGCTGCTAGGAAAAAAAGAAGAAGCCCAAATGGTGATGCAGCTCATCAACAACCCTGCCGACCGTGAATTCAGATTCCTGCAAGCCGACCTGCTGATAGAGGAGGAACACATGGAAGAGGCCGATGAGATATTACAACAACTGGCCATGGACGAGGAGTATGAACTGGATACGCTGCTGGACATCATTCTGAACTACGTTGACGTCAACCAGAAAGAATACGCCAAGAAGTGGATCGACTGCCTGTTTGCCCATTTCGACATGCAAACCCTGCCGGAAACCAACCAACGTCTTCGCGACGTGCTGTGCGATTATTACAGTACTTTCAACAAACCGGACTTGGCTATCCCTTACCTGAACATGACCCTGAACGAGTTCCCCTATTCCGTTCAGCATTGGAATGAACTGGGTAAATGCTATCTGCAACAAGAGCAATACGAAAACGCGCACGAGGCTTTCGATTTCGCATTAGCCATTGATGAAAACAACACAGAGACATTGACCTTGAAAGCATTCCTTTACAGCCAGACAGCAAATATCAAGGAATCTATCAACTATTATCTCCGTTTGGAAAAGGCGACAGAGAAGAAGCCTCCCGTTTATATGGCATTGGCCGGTCTCCACTTCGAGATGAAGGATTACGAAACCGCCATGAAGTATACACAAAAGCTGTTAAAACAGAAACAGGAGATTACTGCATTCGAGCTAACCGATATATATAGCATCGCAGCCCTCTGTCATGTAGCCCTGGGGCATCCTGAAGAGGGATATATGTATCTGGACCAAGTGCTGAAGCAGAACGGGAACGATGCGGAAACACGTATCTATGCCGGACAGTTTTTCACGATAATGGCAGGCAGCAAGGACATCAGCGAGGAGGAAAGAAAGAACAATATCGACAAGGCGGAGGAACAATTCAACCTCGCCCTGGAATTCACCCCGAAAGAGGAACGGATGGATATTTTGTTCAAAATCGGCTCCAAATACTTCGATGAACATCTCTTTGAATATGCCAACCGGTATTTTGAGCAAATAAACAAAGAATTTCCCCAAAACGCCCATAGCACTTATTTCTTTCTAATTTATGGCTATCTTTATTTACAGAAACCAGGTCCGTTCATACACTATCTGGCTAAAATCAATAAAGAACTTCCTGATACGTATGCAGCTCTGGGAGTTGATGAAAACGCACAGTTGCCCGACAAGTTATTCAACGAAGCGATACGCGTAATCAAGGACGATATCAGCAAAGGCAAGCTAAACTTAAACAAATATTTATAATAATTTTATGGAATCAGTTGCATTTATCCAGTGGTGTCTGGACCACTTGAATTATTGGACAATAACGTTATTAATGGCCATCGAAAGCTCTTTTATCCCTTTCCCCTCGGAAGTGGTAGTGCCGCCCGCCGCCTATAAGGCTGCCGGAGGAAACAGTGACCTGAATGTATTTCTGGTAGTTATATTTGCGACCATCGGAGCCAATATAGGAGCCATCATCAATTATTATATAGCCTATTTCGTAGGCCGTCCGCTGGTTTATAAATTTGCGAACAGCCGCTTCGGGCACATGTGCCTGATTGATGAAGCCAAGGTTCAGAACGCAGAACACTACTTTGACAAGCACGGGGCACTCTCCACCTTTATCGGACGTCTTATTCCTGCCGTCCGCCAGCTTATCTCCATTCCTGCCGGTCTGGCCAAGATGAAATTATCCACTTTCCTGCTGTACACAACGCTGGGAGCAGGTATCTGGAATGCCATCCTGGCAGCCATCGGTTACTATCTGCAATCAGTGGTTCCCGAAGAGCAGTTATTGAGTACCGTCACCGAATACAGCCACGAGTTAGGATATTGCTTTATAGCTATCGGCGTTTTAATAGTAGGTTTCCTAATTTATAAAGGAAGAAAATAAAAAAGAATGAACTTTTTTCCATTTAAATTTGTTATCATTACAGTATCGAACTAAAATATAATAAAATTATGGCAAAAACAGCATTTAAAGGAACACCGGTAACACTAGCCGGAGAATTTGTGAAAGCAGGAATCTCAGCTCCGGAATTTACATTGGTAAAAGGAGATTTGAGCAATTATACATTAAAAGACGGGAAGGGCAAATATCTGATTCTGAACATTTTCCCCAGTATGGATACCGGCGTGTGCGCTACTTCCGTACGCAAGTTCAACCAGCTGGCTGCAAACCAGCCCAATACGGTGGTGTTGGCAATCTCTAAAGACCTGCCATTCGCCCAGGGACGCTTCTGCACTACTGAAGGCATCACCAACGTTATTCCTTTGTCTGATTATCGCTATACTTCCGATTTCGCTGAAAAGTATGGTGTATTGATGACTGATGGTCCTTTGGCTGGATTATTGGCACGCTCGGTTGTAGTGATTGACCCGGAAGGAAAAGTGGTTTATACCGAACTTGTTCCCGAAATAACCCAGGAACCGAATTATGAGGCCGCACTGAAAGCGGTAAAATAAAAAGTGCTTCCCGAAAGAATAAAGAAAACGGCAGAAGATTTTTACAATCTATCCACATAGTTTTTAGGGCAGTTTCCGGCATAGCTTCTTGAAAGTTATGCCGGAAATTTTTATATGTCATGCTTGAAAGATCTATAATCTTACATCTTCATCCTTTAGACAAGTACCATTGGTACATTCTGTGTACCCCTTCTTCTATATCAATCTTATGCTGCCAGCCCAGCCGGTGCAATTTGCTTACATCCGTCAGCTTACGCATAGTGCCGTCCGGTTTCGTAGCGTCAAAAGTCAGTTTGCCCTGATAGCCCACCTCCTTGACAATCTTGTCCGCCAGTTGGGCAATGGTGATTTCTTTCCCCGTACCGATATTGATATGACAGTTGCGGATATCCTTGGAGCCGGGTGTGTATGTATCCTTAAAATCCACATGCTCCATGATATAGACACTGGCATCAGCCATCTCCTCACTCCATAAGAACTCACGCAACGGCTTGCCTGTTCCCCACAAAGTTACTTCCTGCCCGGTTATACCATACTTTTTCAGAATGGAGAGAATCTCCTCATCCGTATGCGAACCGTCTATCCCCTCTACGGGACGAAGATTCATATCTTTACGCACCGCATCCCAGTCCCCCTCATTCAGGCATTTTCCCAAATGAATCTTACGAATCATGGCAGGCAGCACATGGCTGTTCTCCAAATGGAAATTATCATTGGGACCGTAAAGGTTCGTAGGCATCACGGCTATGTAATTGGTTCCATATTGCAAGTTAAAGCTTTCGCACATCTTCAACCCGGCAATCTTCGCAATAGCATACGGTTCGTTGGTATATTCCAAGGGAGAAGTCAGTAACACATCTTCCTTCATGGGTTGTACGGCATCACGAGGATAAATGCAAGTGCTTCCCAAAAACAAGAGTTTCTTTACATCATGGCGGAAACTCTCCCCTATCACATTCTGCTGAATCTGCAAGTTCTGATAAATAAAATCGGCACGGTAAAGACTGTTCGCCATGATGCCTCCCACATGTGCCGCTGCCAGAATGACATACTGGGGCTGCTCTTCATCAAAAAACTTCTTCACAGCCTGCCCGTCCAGCAAATCCAGTTCTTTGTGAGAACGGCCTACCAGATTGGTATATCCCTTTTGCTGCAAATTATTCCATATAGCAGACCCCACCAGTCCGTGGTGGCCTGCTACATATATCTTGGCTGTTTTTTCCATTATTCTGCTATTTGAGCCTTTAAATACAGTTTCTTCACGAACTTCATATCATGCTTCACCATGATTTTCACCAGTTCGGGGAAAGAAGTCTTACGGGGATTCCAGCCCAGCAACGTTTTGGCTTTAGTGGGATCACCCAACAACTGCTCCACTTCGGCGGGACGGAAATACTTAGGATCGACGGCAACCAGTTCCTTGCCCGTCGCCACATCGATACCTCTTTCATCCACCCCTTTGCCTTCCCAGCGCAATTCAATGCCCACTTCCTTGAAAGCCAAGGTACAGAACTCGCGCACCGTATGGTATTCGCCGGTCGCAATGACAAAATCTTCGGGAGTATCATGCTGAAGAATCATCCACATACACTCCACATAATCCTTGGCATAGCCCCAGTCGCGCAAAGAATCCAGATTTCCCAGATACAGCTTGTCCTGATATCCCTGGGCTATACGTGCGGCAGCCAAAGTAATCTTGCGTGTTACGAAATTTTCACCACGGCGTTCACTCTCATGGTTGAACAGGATGCCGTTCACGGCAAACATACCGTAACTTTCACGATAGTTCTTGGTAATCCAGAAACCATACTGCTTGGCCACCCCATACGGAGAACGGGGATAGAAGGGAGTCGTTTCCTTCTGAGGCACTTCCTGTACCAGTCCGAACAATTCGGAAGTCGATGCCTGATAAATCTTGGTCTTCTTTTCCAGGCCCAGAATACGGACCGCTTCCAACATACGCAGCGTGCCTACCGCATCCGCTTCCGCAGTGTACTCGGGTACATCGAAACTTACTTTCACATGGCTCTGAGCAGCCAGATTATAGATTTCATCGGGCTGTACAGCCTGAATGATACGTATCAGCGAACTACTGTCGGTCATATCCCCCCAATGCAGATTCACCAGACGGGTCTTTTGCATATCACGAACCCACTCGTCCAGATAAAGATGTTCGATACGACCGGTATTGAATGAAGAAGAACGGCGCAGAATACCGTGAACCTCATATCCCTTTTCAATCAAAAACTCTGCCAGGAATGAACCGTCCTGACCTGTAATACCTGAAATTAAAGCTACTTTTTTCATTTCGTTTATTGTAAATGGCCTTATGCAAGCCCTCTTGGTTATTTCATATCACATAGCTATCTACTGCTATCTGCCTTTCGGCATGGCAAAGGGTGGAATGACCCAACAGAACGGCAGATGACAGACAGCATACACTCCATGTATGCAGAAATAAAATATATACAAGAAAGAATATTTACTCCGCCGAAAATTCTTTGATGCGCTGTTCCTCGCTCAACCGGCAGATCAGCAATGTGTTATTCTTCTCAGCAACGATATATCCGTCCAGTCCCTGTACCACCACCCTCTTTTCCTGTGTAGTGTGAATCACACAGTTACGGGTTTCATACAACTTTATATTCTCACCTATCTGCGTATTATTATGGGCATCTTTCGGCAAATTCTCGTGCAATGATCCCCAAGTACCCAGATCACTCCACCCAAAGCTGGCAGGAAGGACAAAAATCTCATCCGCCTTCTCCATAATGGCATAATCCACCGAAATGTTCTCGCACAAAGGAAAATTCCGGTCAATCATTTCCTGCTCCTTGTCCGTATAATAATAAGGAAGCAAACGCTCGAACACCTTCGAAATGGCAGGCTGATATACGCGCAGGGCGTTCACCACCGTATTTACATTCCACACAAAAATACCGGCATTCCAGAAGAAATTATTTTTTTGAATATAGCGCCTGGCTGTTTCCAGATCGGGTTTCTCTTTAAAAGAATACACCCGGAATACCTCCTTATTGGCGGTAGAAGGTACACTGAGATCAGCTTCAATGTAACCGTAGCCCGTCTCAGGACGGGTAGGTTTCATGCCCAGGGTAAGGATAGCGTCCGAATCGGCCGTAAAATTCATCGCCGAATTAATCACCCGCTGAAACTCCGCGATATTCATCACAATGTGATCGCTGGGGGTCACCACCATATTGGCCTTAGGATTACGTGCCTTTATTTTCCAACTGACGTATGCTATACAAGGAGCCGTATTGCGACGGCAAGGCTCACGCAGGATATGATCATCAGCAATATCGGGCAACTGCTCCTTTACAGTATCCGCATACTTCTCTGATGTCACCACCCAAATATTTTCCGGAGGACAGATCCCCTGAAAACGGTCAGCCGTAAGTTGGATCAATGTACGGCCGCAACCCAGTACATCAATAAATTGCTTAGGATAATCAGGAGTACTCATCGGCCAGAAACGGCTTCCAACACCTCCGGCCATTATAACGAGGTGATTATTCTTGATGTTCATATGATTCATTTTTTACGTTGTATGACCGCAAAGATAAGTATTATTTTTTAAAAAAAGTATTGCGTTTTAATTTATATGTCCTATATTTGCATACGACTAACATTTTTTTTGTCATGAAACAACCGACAACTGAAAACTCTGATATAATTAAACTAGTAGCGATATTAGGTGATTTTGCCTTGTTGAACCTTTCTATGATACTTGTGTTTTTTATTCTGAAAGGAATAGATTCACAGGCCATAGCCCATATTTCATTGAAAACCTACCTGCTGACTTCCAACCTGTGCTATATTCCCTGCATATCCATCTTTGGGGTCATACTGCACAACCGCATAGTGCGTCCGGAACAGATTGTAGGCCGCCTGTTAGGAACAATCAGTTTGCATGTAGTCATCTTCCTCACGGTGCTGGCCATTATTAAGGTAGATAACTTCTCACGCATCTATCTGCTTGCTTTCTATCTGTCTTTCATACCTTTAGCTATAGGATGGCGACTGACATTGCGGTTCTTTGTGAAAATGTTCCGCCGCAGTGGCAGGAACCTGCACACCACTGTACTGATAGGCGACGGGGACAATATGGTGGAGCTGTACCATACGTTGAACGATTTGACTTACGGATACAGGGTTTTAGGCATTTTCTATGATGAGAAGGACTCTAATTACCCCGAAGGAATTCCCTTTAAAGGTCCTGTAAACCAATTATTTGAATGGTTATCCCATAATACCGTGCACGAACTGTACTGTGGTCTGCCATCCAGCAGAAAGGATGATATTCTGGCCATCATGAACTATTGCGAGAACAATCTGATCCGCTTCTATAGCGTACCTCATGTACGTAATTACATAAAGCGTCAGCTGCAACTGGAATTATTGGGTGAAGTTCCTGTATTGTCCATCCGTACCGAGCCGTTGCAGAACCCGGTAAACAGACTGGCAAAACGGTTATTTGATTTGACATTTTCCTCTCTGTTTTTACTTACAATTTTTCCATTTATGTACCTGATTGTAGGTCTTATTATTAAAATTACCTCACCTGGTCCCATATTCTTCAAACAGGAGAGAAACGGGAAAAACGGGAAAATCTTTAAATGCTATAAGTTCCGTTCCATGAAAGTGAACGCATTGTCCGATTCATTGCAGGCTACCAAGAATGATCCCCGCAAGACCAAGTTCGGCAACTTCCTGCGTAAAAGCAATCTGGACGAACTGCCGCAATTCATTAATGTATTCAAAGGAGAGATGTCCATTGTAGGTCCCAGACCCCATATGCTGAAACATACAGAGGAATATTCCCAACTGATTAACAAATACATGATGCGCCACCTTGTCAAACCCGGAATTACCGGATGGGCGCAAGTCACCGGCTACCGGGGAGAAACCGAAGAACTTTCCCAAATGGAAGGCAGGGTAAGAAGAGACCTGTGGTATATTGAGAACTGGACTTTCCTGCTCGACATCCGCATCATGATAAAAACAGTAACCAACATGTTCCGGGGCGAGAAAAACGCCTATTAATCCAAATCGTAGGGACATATAAAAAATAAAAAGATATGAAAGGTATTGTACTAGCCGGAGGTTCGGGCACGCGCCTCTATCCTATTACCAAAGGAGTATCCAAACAGTTGCTCCCTGTCTTCGACAAACCCATGATTTATTATCCTATATCGGTACTTATGCTGGCCGGCATACGGGAAATACTCATTATCTCCACCCCATACGACTTACCGAGCTTCAAAAGACTGTTAGGAGACGGAAGCGATTTCGGAGTACGCTTTGAATATGCGGAACAGCCTTCGCCCGACGGACTGGCTCAGGCTTTCATCATCGGCGAGAAATTCATCGGAAATGATTCCGTCTGCCTTGTACTGGGTGATAACATATTCCACGGCAACGGCCTGTCCGCCATGTTGAGAGAATCCGTACGTGCTGCCGAAGAGGACAAGAAAGCAACGGTATTCGGTTATTGGGTCAGTGACCCCGAAAGATATGGCGTAGCGGAATTCGACAAGGAAGGCAACTGCCTCTCTATTGAAGAAAAACCTGCCCAACCTAAGTCCAACTATGCCGTGGTGGGACTCTATTTCTATCCCAACAAGGTGGTGGAAGTAGCCAAGAATATCAAGCCTTCGGCACGGGGAGAACTGGAAATCACCACCGTAAACCAGCAATTTCTTCAGGACAAGGAATTGAAAGTACAGACATTGGGCAGAGGTTTCGCATGGCTGGATACCGGTACTCACGACTCGCTGGCCGAGGCAAGTACCTACATCGAAGTCATTGAAAAGCGCCAGGGGCTGAAAGTGGCATGCCTTGAGGGCATAGCTTTGAGAAAAGGCTGGATTACCCCGGAAAAGATGCAGGAACTGGCCCAGCCGATGCTTAAAAACCAATACGGACAATATTTACTGAAAGTTATAAAAGAAGTGGGATTAGAATAATGGAAGTTATAAAAACAGCAATAGACGGGGTTTTCATTTTGGAACCCCGTATTTTTAATGATGCAAGAGGGTATTTCTTTGAAAGCTTCTCAGGACGTGAATTTGAAGAAAAAGTATGCAGGACTACATTTGTACAGGATAATGAGAGTTTCTCCACTTATGGTGTATTACGCGGCCTGCATTTCCAGAAACCTCCTTTCACACAAAGCAAACTGGTGCGTGTAATCAAGGGAGCGGTACTGGATGTGGCTGTAGATATCCGGAAAGGTTCTCCTACTTTCGGAAAGCATGTGGCCGTAGAATTGACCGGAGAGAATCACCGGCAGTTTTTTATCCCCCGCGGATTCGCACACGGCTTTGCGGTACTAAGTGACGAGGTGTTGTTCCAATACAAGTGTGACCATTATTATGCTCCGCAAAGCGAAGGAGGAATCGCATGGGACGACCCCGATCTAGGCATAGACTGGCGACTTCCGGCCGACAAGGTTATTTTGTCCGACAAGGACAAGAAACATCCGAGATTGAAAGACTATCAAACGGATTTCGACTTTAATCAAAGTTTATATTAAAGGCTGTTTTGATTCTGCGTTTGTCCGGTTTTTGCCAGTGAAATTAAAGAAACCGAAAACTGCACACCGGACTATCGTAACGTTCAGGACAACATTTCCGAAGATTGAACCTATAAAAACAGGGTGCACCTCCTACGAAAGAGATGCACCCTGTTTTTATAGGTCAATATCTTTATATCACTTCTTCTCCATCCCCTCCTGAGGAGCATTAAGCCCCTCCTTCAGATTTTCAAAGAATTCACGTCCGAACAAGATCCATGCGGAAGCGCCCGCCACTGCCAGGAAAATAAATCCGACAAGAATCACCTTCTTACTGGTTCCCGAAGGCAGCAACGGCACACTGGCAGGTTCCACAACGGCAAATACAGGTTTGGCCTCCTGTACTTTGGCCCGTGCCACCTGCAATTGGGTAGCCACCTGGCTATACACCTGATATGCCAGATTCATATCATTCTGCAACCGTTCTCTCTCCGTCAAAGCACTTTGAAGGACAACCCCCTTGTTGGCATCCATGTAATTGGCATAATTCTGCTGGGCTACATAATACTCCTGCTGGCGTTCCTTATACAATTGTTCCAGATAAGCACAATCCTGCTGGGCTTTGGAGACCCTGTACGCTGTGATATACTCCTGAAGCTTCACCACTACCGTGTCTGTAATGGCGGCCGTAACCATCGGGTCCTGCAAAGTCACCGTCACTGTGGTGATGCCGGTTTTCTTATCCACATCAGCAGTAATCGCCTTACGCATGGCTTCCACTTTCTTCGCCTGATCTTCTGTCAGATGGAAAGGATCCAGCCTGTTCCCTTCTTCCTCTTCCTTATCGGAGAAGAGAGATTTCACCCCGCCTATAGCCGCCCCGGGCAATCCCATAACAGCACCCCACCACGGAGCTTTCTGTTCGTCGAGATAAGCCACAAAAGTTGTATCCACTTCACCGTCCAACGTGGTGACATGTGCATTAAACAGTTCCAGAATGAAAGGAGTAGACGCTACTATATCCGGGAAAAGAGATACGTTCAACGCATCCGCCTCACTGCCCAGACTCATGCCTCCGATCCCCAGCATGGCAGCCATTCCCGACAGGCTCCCCCCTCCGCTTTTACCGGATTCGGGAGACAATGTCACTTCCACCGTATATTGCTTGGGAATACTCAGAGCGATAATCACCCCTACAATAGCACCTATTCCGGCAACCTTCAGCAGCATCTTTCGGGCAGCCCACAACTTACGGACATACTCCATCAAATCAATTTCCAACTCCTCGTCTTCCCGTGGTCTTTCCGTATTATTCGTATAATTCTTATCTTCCGCCATACTGTTTCTATTTTAAGATATTAGCAATAGATGCAATCATAGTAGCCAACGACGCACTGGTGGTTGCTATGGACAAGGTGTTCTGCAAAGACCAGTTGCTCTTTTCCTTCACCGGAACAATCACCTCACAGCCCGGCTGGATCAGCTCACGGCTACCTTTCTTCGCTCTCTTCACCTGACCGTTCATATATACAATATACACCTTGCTCTTCTTCGCACGGAAACCGTAACCTCCGGCCTGCTCTATATAATATTTCAACGTCTTGCCATCTTCAAATGAAACGGTATTGGGATACATCACAGCCCCGCTGATACGTACCGTGTTGTTGTATTCGGGAATTTCAATCACATCCCCCTCACGCAATACGATATCCGCACTGGAGCCGGGTTTAAGCATCGCTTTTTCCAAATCGATACCCACATAATAGATATCTCCCAAATCCAGCCGGTTGACATCAATGGAGTCCTTTCCAGTCTTGGCCATGTCCAGAACCGTTTCCATACGTTTGCGTTCATCGGCATTGATACGACGGCTTAAACGGGCCCCTTTGATATAAGCAAACGGAGTCACTCCACCTGCCTTCTTGATCAAATCGGAAAGACGTTCGCTCTTCTCTGTCAGCGCATAATCACCTTCATACAAAACCTCACCGGTCACCTGCACATTCACCTGTTCCTGATAAGCAGGGCTCTTACGCACATATACCTGATCGTATGGCTGCAACACAAAACCCGGTTCTCCGTCTATCACAAAACCGTCTTTCAGAGAAAACGAGTACATTTGTCCTATGGTGGAAACCGCTTCCGTACCTTTGCTATCCTTGATACGGCGGGAAACATCCACACGGACGGTAGAAGCCGATTCCATCAATCCGCCAGCCTGGATTATAATATCCTCCAAAGTCGTATTGTCGGCAAAAGCGAACTCACCCGGACGGGCAACCTCACCATACACCATGATGCTTCCCACATCCTCCAAGTCATGAATACTGGGAATATAAAGCACATCATTACGCTGCAAAGGTACATCGGGTGCAGTACCGTCCATGATGCCTTTTATATCTACTTGAATAACCTCTTTCTTCAGATTCTCGCGCTCGCGATGCAACACCGCACGTCCTGTAAAGGCATCACCCATAAGGCCTTCAGCCTTTTCCACCAGTTGGCGGACTGTATTCAAGGTTCCTCCGAACTGATAAATGCCCGGACGATAGACAGCCCCCTTGATTTCAAGCTTGTTCTCAAAACGGTCCAGAATAGCTTCAGCAGTCAGCGCATCACCATCTTTTACCTGGAATACGGAATAATCAATATCATCAATCGTATAAATCTGATACTCCTTTCCGTTTTGACGAATCATGCGGAGAGAACGGGTATAGGCATCCCCCGAAAATCCACCGGCATACTTCAACAACGTGGCAACACTTTCGTTGTTTTTCATCTCGTATTTCATGGGGCGTTTCACATTACCCTCTATGCTAACCAACGCCTCGTATGGAGGAACGATGATCACATCGCCTTCCTGCAAGCGGATATCATCATTGATTTTACCTTTCATAATAAAATCGTACACATCTACGGTAGCGATTTTCTGTCCTCCGCGCACTACTTGTATATTGCGCAAGCTACCGATATCGCTCACGCCACCGGCACGGTACAGTGCATGAAACACGGTAGAGAAAGAAGACAATGCATAAGTTCCCGGTTGGAACACTTCCCCCATCACGTTCACCTGGATCGTCCGGCTGTTTCCCAAAGTAACCTTGATTTGTGAGGACGGGTTCTGTTCATTATCAAGCCCTGCATAAATCTTATTCAGTTCTTTACGCAAATATTGGTTGGCTTCGGCAATAGTCATGCCGTTCAGATAAATCAATCCCAAATCGGGGATCGTGATAGATCCGTCCGGAGATACATTATCGCGGATGGTGGCCTGGTTTGTACCCCAGATGTCAATGATTACCTCATCACCCGGCCCCAGACGGTAATTAGGAGGAGTAGCCAGATTCACACTCGGCTCGAATGTAAGGTTTCTGGTTTCAAAAATGTCCCGTCCGTACACCTTATCCTTCTGCATTTCTTCCATATCGCCCATGCCCATCCCCTCGTAATAGCGATTGGCAGAAACACTGTCCGACAAGTTCTTCCCTACCACTCTGCCCGCAACCGGACGTTGGTCGAAAGTAAAATTCTCTGTTACATAGATATCTTCCTGCGTCTTTGTCTTTTCACGCAAACGGTTCCGATTTTGCATCGTTGCATTTGCGTCTTTATCAGCAGACCCATTTTGCTGTTCATAAAGTTTCTTTACACGCTTAGCCTGTTCTTGTGTCACTCCTCTACGGGCTAACTCTGTAGCAATCTGACGTTGGTCTTTTCCTTGTTGCATGCCCGTCTTCACATATTCCAACACCTGTTGGTCACTCATAGATTGCTGTGCAAGCACAGAACCTGAGAGGGCAAAAACTAAGACCAGTACGGATAATAGTTTTTTTATCATATAAATTCAATAAACTTAGTAATTTAGCAGCCGCAAAGGTAGATATTATTTTCGATATAGGCGAGTATTATTTCATAAATATCCCTCTAACAAATATAAAAACGGCTGCCACCTGACGGTGTACAGCCGTTTATTCTTTAATAATCCGTTAGCAGAATTCATTCAGACTTCATTGCACAGCCCTCCTTCTTAAAAAAGGTCTGCAAGGGTAAAACTTGTGCAATACCATTCCGGCCGGATCAGCAATACATATTTACGATGGCTTCGTACAATTCTTGCTTACCGCTTACTTGCTTGGGCTCACCATTCTGCTTAGCATAAGCCACTACGTCTTCCAATGTCAGCTTGCCTTCTTCAAATTCTTTGCCTTTGCCACTGTCGAATGAAGCATAGCGGTCTGACAACATCTTGCAGTAAGGAGATTCATTAAGCAAAGCAGCAGCACTTTCCAATGCACGCGCCATAGCGTCCATACCTGCAATATGGGCGATAAAGATATCTTCCAGATCAGTAGAGTTACGACGTGTCTTGGCATCAAAGTTGGTACCGCCATTACCCAAACCGCCGTTGCGGATAATCTGCATCATGGCCTGGGTCAGTTCGTAATTGTCGATAGGGAACTGGTCTGTATCCCATCCGTTCTGATAATCGCCACGGTTAGCGTCAATAGATCCCAACATTCCGTTATCTACCGCAACAGCCAGTTCATGTTCAAATGTATGACCAGCCAACGTAGCATGATTCACTTCAATGTTCACCTTGAAATCCTTGTCCAGTCCGTGAGTTTTCAAGAACCCTACCACAGTTTCGGTATCCACATCATATTGATGCTTAGTCGGCTCCATCGGTTTGGGTTCAATCAGGAAAGTACCTGTAAACCCTTTGCTCCGGGCATAATCGCGGGCGATGGTCAACATCTGAGCCAGATGTTCTTTCTCACGCTTCTGATCTGTATTCAATAAAGACATATACCCTTCACGTCCACCCCAGAACACGTAATTGGAGCCACCCAGTTCGATGGTAGCGTCAATAGCGTTCTTTATCTGGACAGCAGCGCGGGCAACCACATCAAATTCGGGGTTTGTAGCAGCCCCGTTCATATAGCGTGCATGACCAAAAACATTTGCCGTACCCCATAACAATTTGATTCCGGTTTCAGCCTGTTTCTGTTTGGCATAAGCAACTATCTCTTTCAGATTCGCTTCATATTCCTCGATTGTATCGGCTTCCTCACACAAGTCCACATCATGGAAACAATAATATTCGATTCCCATTTTCTGCATGAATTCAAAGCCGGCATCCATCTTATTCTTGGCAGCCTGCACCTTATCGGCATCACCGTTCCAAGGGAATTTCTTTGTTCCGCCGCCAAACTGGTCACCGCCCTCGGCACACAACGTATGCCACCATGCCATAGCAAACTTCAACCAGTCTTTCATCTTCTTTCCGTTAATTACCTTTTCAGCATCATAATAACGGAACGCCATCGGGTTCTTACTTTCCTTACCTTCAAATTTAATCTTTCCTATACCGGGAAAATACTCTTTTGTAGCCATAATTCTTTACTTATTTTAATAACTTGTTCTAATTTATCTACTATTTTTTTTCAACACGCAGGCGGAATAGCCATTTCTTTATCCGAAGGTCCTTAAAAGGCAGCCATCGCTCTCTCCAGATTGGATTTCCAGCGGGCATACGCATCATCGTAAGCAGTACGCTGTGCCACATCAGGCTCTATCACCTCCAGTTTTTCCAATGTGGCAAATGCCTCGTTGTTATCTTTATAAACACCCGCGCCTATGCCGGCCCCCTTGGCGGCGCCCACCGATCCATCCGTGTCATACAGTTCGATTACAGCCCCTGTCACTCCCGCCAACGTTTCGCGGAAGATAGGACTGAGAAACATATTGGCATGTCCGGCATGAATCTTCTGTACAGGGATACCCATCTGCTCCATGATATCAATGCCGTATTTAAACGAGAACACGATCCCTTCCTGTGCGGCACGAACAATATGCTGCTTTCCATGCAGGTTAAAATTAACTCCACATATAGAGCATCCTGTCTCTTTATTTTCCAGCATACGCTCCGCCCCGTTGCCAAAAGGAAGAATACTTACTCCGGCACTGCCGACAGGAGCCTGTGCCGCCAGCCTGTTCATATCACTGTAAGAAATACCTTCGGGAGCCACATTACGTTTCACCCACGAATTCAATATACCGGTACCATTGATACACAACAACACTCCCAGACGGGTCTGCTCGGCAGTATGATTTACATGGGCAAAAGTATTCACCCGGGATTTCGGATCATAATTCACCTCACCGTTCACGCCATATACCACTCCCGATGTTCCTGCCGTAGAAGCAATCTCTCCCGGATTGAACACATTGAGCGACAAAGCATTATTAGGCTGGTCTCCGGCGCGATAGGTTACAGGAATTCCCTCTCTCAGGCCCAATTCTTTGGCAGCCCATGCATTTACACGCCCCTGCTCGCCAAAAGTCGGTTTGATATCAGCTATCAGCGAACGGTCGAATCCATAATAATCCATCAGGAAGCCCGCGACATCATTTGCCTGAAAATCCCAGAACATCCCTTCGGACAAACCGGACACCGTGGTACAAATATCCCCCGTCAGTTTCATAGCGATATAATCGCCGGGCAGCATTATTTTATAAATACGTTCGTATACAGCAGGCTCATTCTCTTTAATCCATGCCAGTTTGGAAGCGGTAAAATTCCCCGGAGAGTTCAGCAGATGAGAAAGACATTGCGTTTCCCCCAATGCCTCAAACGCTTTCTGCCCGTATGGAACCGCCCGTGAGTCACACCATATAATAGCCGGACGTAATACATTTTGCCCTTTATCCACACAAACCAGTCCGTGCATCTGATAAGAGATACCGATAGCGGAAATTCCATCCGGACCGATCCCACTCCCGGCCATGACAGCCTGAGTTGACAATTTCAGATTTTCCCACCAATTTTGCGGATCCTGCTCAGCCCATCCGGGGCGGGCAGCCATAATAGCAGCCTCTGTTTTAGGGAAGAATGCAGAAGAAACGCACTTTCCGGTCTCTGCATTTACCAAACTCGCCTTTACCGACGAACTGCCAATATCATAACCTAATAGGTACATTTAATTGAAAATTAAGAATTTTAAAATAATAGTCTCTGTCCCGATGCTTATCAGCATTATCCTTCCAAGGAAAGGCCGGTGAAGAATCCCAAAACATATACCGATTCCCCGAAACGACCAGGCGGAGTATTCTCACAGCAATCACAACAAGGCTAAAGTTATCTGTCTGTTATCACTTCGTTCCCGACTTATTATATATTGAACGGTCGAACTTATAGAAGCGTGCCGCCCTGTGGCATACACCTACCTGTTTTTCTTCCAAAGGTACTACATATGGCATCAACGCTATCTTCTTATGGAAGTTCCTTACGTCAAGCACCTTATCATAAATCAACTGATAGACAGTCCGCAACTGGGCCGCCGTAAACTTCCGGGGAAGCAAGTCGAACATTGCGGAAGGAGCATATTCCACATAATGGCGTATATGCACCAATGCATCCTGCAAAATCTGGAAATGGTCGAACGCCAGGCTTTTCACCTCCGTCACAGGTGTCCAGCAAGCATCGTATTTATCAGACAGCTGTTCGAACCGTCTGTCAATCTTCACCAGTGTCAGGTAAGCAATAGTCACAATGCGGTCTATTTTCTTCTCGTCCAAACGATGAAAACGTTCCAGCCACAGCACATCCTTAGGGTTACGGGTACGGTCTTTCGATCCATACGCCTTAAACTGGGTAAGCTTCACATTCTTCAGACCCGTCAACTCATTCAACACCCGCTTGGCCGCCTCATCCAGATCCTCATCGTCATAGATAAGGCTGCCCGGCAACTTCATGTTATTATATCCGTCCTCGGACTGTTTCCCCACCTGCCTTACCAACAGGACACGGAACTGCTCTCCATCAAACCCAATCAGCACACAGTCCACAGATACATGTAAATTAATCGTCTGGTTTATTTCCGACATAGTAATATGGCTTTTATCATTTCCGGCAGCAAAGATAAATACTATTTTTCGAATTACACAAAACAATATATTTATTTTTATTATGTTCCAAAACACTATTTTTCAATATAATAAATATCATCCATCATACAATATCACATCTTAATCTTATCATATACACTACAATATATAATGTACAGGAGTTGTCCCGTCTTCTTTTTTCCCTTTTTCCAAAGGACTTTTATTCCATTCAATCCCCTATTTCAGACACTTGGTTAAGGAAAAGCAATCTTTACGCCAAAAAATTAATAGAATAAAGTTGTTTATTCACAATAATTTTCTTTACTTTTGCCCATTAAAATCTAAAGATTACTCTATGAGAAAGAAAATTTTGGTCTTGGACGACAAAATAGCAATTGCAAAAGTCCTTTCAATCTATCTGGCCAGTGATTATGATTGTATTTGGTTACCGAATGGCATCGAAGGAGTAAAATGGCTTCAGGAAGGTAACATACCAGATTTGATTATATCAGATATCCGTATGCCCGAAATGCGTGGAGACGAGTTTCTGGAATGGATAAAATCCAATCAGTTATTCAAACACATTCCGGTGGTTATGCTAAGCAGCGAAGACAGTACCACAGAACGCATCCGCCTGTTACAAGAAGGCGCGGAAGACTATATTGTCAAACCTTTCAATCCCATGGAGTTAAAAGTAAGAATTAAGAAAATCATTGAGTAAATCAGCATGACCTTTCTGCTTTATATAGGAAAGAACAAGGATTTTTTGCGTAAATTCAGCAAGCTCGAAAATGTCCAGATGATTTATGCCCAAAACTACCAGGATGCCATTACAATTTGTATCAGACTGAAAGTACGTGAGAACATCATTGTCCTTCACGAACAAGGGGAGATGAACGGAGATATTGAACAGATCGGTGCTTTCAGGAAAAAGTTCTATCAGGCATATGTCGTACTCATTACGGACAGGCTGACTCCCGAAGCCAGCAAAGTCTATCTGAACAGCGGAATAAACGATACCGTCAGTTTGAACATCACCACCGCCCGGTTAAGGCAGAAAATAGACATCATCAATAAACGGCAGGAACTGCTATATGCACATAACCGGAAGAAAAAAGACGTGAGGCATTTTATCCTTCCCCAATGGAAGCGCTGCTTCGATATCCTTTTCTCCGGTGCAGCGTTAGTCTTCCTGTCCCCAGTCTTTCTGCTGATTGCCATAGCCATACGTATGGAAAGCAAAGGACCTGTTATTTACAAATCCAAACGGGTAGGAACGAATTATACCATTTTTAATTTCCTGAAATTCCGTTCCATGTATACGGACGCCGATAAAAAGCTGAAAGACCTTGCCGGTCAGAACCAGTACCAGCCGGAAGGCACTCCGGAGATTGCCAAAGATTTCTCGATGGAAGAATTAGGAGGACTGATGTTTGGAGATGACGGTGTTATAGATAATGGCGGAATGCTGGTTTCCGATGACTTCATCATTCCGGAAGAAGAGTTTATTTCCAGACAAAACGCACTGGATGAAAGTCCTTTCATAAAAATAGAAAAAGACCCGCGGGTTACCAAGGTAGGACGCGTTTTACGAAAATACAGCCTGGATGAGTTACCTCAACTGGTCAACATCTTGAAAGGCGACATGTCTGTGGTGGGGAACCGTCCTCTTCCACTCTATGAAGCCGAACGCCTGACAAACGATGAAAGTATCGAACGCTTCATGGCGCCTGCCGGGCTGACCGGCTTGTGGCAGGTGGAAAAACGGGGGGATGCCGGAAAATTATCCGCTAAAGAACGCAAAGAATTAGATTTGAAATACGGTAGAGAATTCTCCTTTTTCCTGGATATGAAAATCCTGTTCAAGACTTTGACAGCTTTTGTCCAAAAAGGAGATGTTTAAATAATTTGTTTTAGGAATAAAAAGGGGATTTATTATATGGGTAAAGTATGTCTTTTTGTCATCTGTATGTATTGTTCTATCCACCATTTAAGCGCACAACAGGAAGAGCAGCAAACACAACCGGTACAACAACCTCTTGTGACACAGGATGATATATTGGGGAATATGAATGTGGATTATGCAAAGATAAAGCTGCCTCCGTTAAGTGTCCTTTATGAGAATGCACGCAGCACTCCAAGCTTACAGATTTTAGAGAAGGAGAAACAGTTACAGAAAAAGTTACTATCGAAAGAGAAAAGGAACTGGCTGGGGTTTATCCATGCCGGCGGAAGTGCTTCTTACGGTATAGCAGACAATGTGGCCAGCAATACGGATGTCAACACCCCACTTATTTACAGGTATGTAGGTACAGAACAGACTTCGTGGAATGTGGGAGGCGGCATCAGTATTCCTTTTGAAAAGCTGTTCGACCTCCGGGGAGGAATCAAGCGCCAGCGAATCCAGGTGGATATTGCCGAGTTAAGAAAACAGGAAGCATACGAAACCCTTAAAATACAAATAGCTCATTTATATGTCCAGATTTTATCCAATATAGAAACATTGCAAAGATCAGCTGAAAATATAGCTTTATATAAAGGTGCATCGGCTGTTGCAGAACAGGAATATAGAAACAGACGTACCTCTATTCATGATGTGGCCAAGACTAAAGAACAGGAATTTGCCGCTAATCAAGACTTTGCCTTACTACGCTCTACTATTAACGACCAGCTGCTGACCCTTGAAATAATCTCCCACACCCCCATCCTGACCATACAAGGAGAAAAGGACGTTCAAGAAACAACGATACAGGAACAGGAAGAAAACAAGAGGCAAAGTAAGAAAAAAGACAAAAAGGAATAAGAAGCATGGAATTATTTAAATACATAGTCAAGTTTATCTACCGTATCCGTTGGTGGATGGTTATATTTCCATGTATAGCCGGTATCATAGCATGGTTTCTTACCAGAAATCTGGAAAAAACGTATGATGTGAAAACCACCATCTTTACAGGAATCATCTCCGGATACAACGTAGATGCCACCGATACCCGAAACGCCACCGTGCACATGAGTAATTTAATGAATATCATTACAACGGAACGCACACTGAAAATAGTATCTCTGAAACTGCTTGCCCGCTGTCTGGTCTATGGAGATGCCGAAAGAAACACCAGTTATATTTCAGCCATACATTACCAGCAGCTGGTTTCCGGTATTCCACGAGAGTTACAGGCATTGATAGACAAGCAAAACGAAGAGAAGACCTATCATAATCTGGTAGCTTTTGAACGCCCGTCCATCAATAATTTCATCTACCAACTACTCAATTATACCCACCCTTATTTCAGCGTACCTCTACTCTCACAACATATAAAAGTAGCCAGGTTGGGAAACAGTGATATGATCGAGATTGCTTATAGTGCCAACGATCCGGGAATAGCTTATAACACACTTGAGATTCTGAATGAAGAGTTTGTCAAACAATACCATGAACTACGCTATGGAGAAACAAACAATGTGATCAAGTTCTTTCAAGAAGAACTGGCCAGATTGGGCAAAATGCTGACTGCCGCCGAGGATTCTTTAATCGAGTACAATATAGAAAACCGCATCATCAACTACGGAGAACAAACCAAACAGGTGGCAAGCATGGACGCTACTTACCGGATGATGGACAATGATTTGCTTGTCAATTATTCCACCAGTAAGGCGTTGATCGATTTCTATGAATATAAATTAGGTGATGTAGCCAAATTGATCCGTACCAACAATGAGTTTATGGACAAACTTCATCAAATGTCCCAATTGAACACCCAGATCTCGACCATGGAAATCACTCCGGACGAAAAGAACCGGAAAAAGCTGGAAGAACAAAAAAACATGTTAAGTAGTGCCGAACAAAACATCAACAATCTTGCCCTGAAATTAAGTGCCGAAGCCGCAAGTACAAACAATGTATCTTATGAGACACTCATCAGCCAATGGCTTGACCAAGTAGTTCTTGCCGAAAAGACTAAAGCCCAAATGGAAGCACGAGATATAATGAGAGAGAATTTAAATAAAGATTTCCTTTATTTCTCCCCCATCGGCGCTACCCTGGGCCGGAAAGAAAGGCATATCGGCTTTGTGGAAAGCAACTATATGTCTACCATGGGAGCCTTGAATGCAGCCATCTTGCGACAAAAGAACCTGGAAATGACCTCGGCTTCATTAAAAATCATGAATCCGCCCCTGTTTCCACTGACCTCCTCCCCCACCAATGCACGCATGATTATACTTGCATCCATACTGGGGACTTTACTTTTCATCATTGGCTATTTTCTGATTATAGAAATACTGGACCGTACCCTCAGAGACAAAATACGTGCAGAACGAATCACCGGAGGAACAGTTATCGGCGCATACCCTAGAGAAAGCAAGTTAAGATACAGACGTTATAATAAAGCCATAAACAAGATGGCCGTCAGGCAACTCAGCACCGCTTTACTGCCTCATCTAAATATACAGGAGCAGCGGGTCATCAATCTGTTAAGTACAGAAGAGAAAGACGGAAAGACCCATGTCGCCCGCCTGATAGAAGAATATTGGAGCAGCATCGGCCTAAACGTCCGCCGCATTACATACGATGAAGATTTTCTAAGCGAAGACAGCCAATATGTACAGGCAAACAATTTGAAAGAACTATGTCCCGATCTGGAAAAGGATGAAATACTTCTAATCGAACACCCGGTCCTGAAAAGCAATCCTCTGCCTCCGGCTTTGTTAAATGAAGCATCCATCAATCTGCTGGTTGTCCGTGCCAACCGTACTTGGAAAAATACGGATCAGGCACTGTATGAGCATTTGTTACAAGTTAAACAAAAAGAAGTACCCCTCCTTTTCTATCTGACACAAGCAGACAGAAATACAGTGGAAGACTTTACAGGACAATTACCTCCTTACACGAACTTTAAGAATATGGAATACAGGCTGTTCCAACTCGGACTGACCGCCATTGAATACAAAGGAAAATAGATAATGATAGCAAAAGAAATAAATATAACCCATACAGGTCAAATTCTGGCCAGCTTCATTATCGGACTGTGCTTATGCCTATGGACAGCCCTCAACATGAAGCCCTCCATAGGAGTTGCAATAGGGTTCATACCTTTTGCCACGCTTTTTATCTTCATATGCATAAACAGACCCGTCATTCTGCTGGCCATCACCTTTATGCTGAATTACCTGATAATGGGAATTAACAGATATCATTCCATCCCTATTGCCATTACCAATATCTTTGATTTGCTCTACGGCATCATGTTGGCCCTTATTCTTCTGAAACAGTTGCAAAGCAATCATCATTTCAGGAAAATACTAAACGTCTATACCTGCATCACATTGGTCTGGCTGCTATATTGTATCATCAACATAGGTAATGGTATAACCGGTGAATTTTACATGGAAGCATGGCTTCGTATTTTAAGACCCTGGGCCTTATACCCTATTCTGACCTGTATTATTCTATCCATACACTGCAATCGCTACACTTTTATCCATTACTTTTTAATACTATGGGGTATCATGACCCTACTGGCTGCCGCAAAAGGATATTGGCAAAAGAACAAAGGTTTTGACAGTACCGAGCTAAGCTGGTTGTGGGCCTACGGAGCACGTACCCATTTTATCCATTCCGGCATCCGCTATTTCTCATTTTTCACTGACGCGGGTCTTTTCGGTGCCAGCATGGGATTATCCTGCACTGTTTTCACGCTTACTTTTTTCTATACAAAGAACCTATTTCTCAGACTCTTCTATTTAATAGTGGGTATGGCAGGATTTTATGGTCTGTTAATATCGGGAACCCGATCGGCCATAGCTGTACCCATTGCAGGGCTGGGGCTCTTTCTGTTCCTGTCTAAAAGTTGGAAAATAGGCATCATCTCCTTTATCCTGCTTGCCGGAGGGATAGGAATGCTGAAATATACCAAGATCGGAGAGAACAATAAGTTGATCCGTCGTATGCGTACTGTCTTTGACACAGAGGATCAATCGATGATGGCTCGTTTCGAGAACCAGAAAGCACTGAATGCCTACATGGATGAAATGCCCTTCGGCATAGGCATGGGAGCCATAGACGGAGTAGTTCCTCCCCATAACAAATATTATTTCGTTTCCATCTGTCCTTCAGACTCCAGTCTGGTAGATGTATGGAAACAGATGGGAATAGTGGGACTGTGTGTGTTTTTGGGTATGCATGCCATTCTATTTCTATCGGGCTCCTACATCCTTTTATTCAAAATCCGAAATCCGGAAATCCGGGGACCGCTGACAGGTATGTTATGCGGTTGTGCAGGCATACTGGTAGCTTCTTACGCCAATATGGTTTATTTCCAGTTTCCTAACGGAATCTTGATTTATTCTTGTTTCACCTTTGTTTTTTTAGGACCTTATTTAGATAAACAATACTCAGAAATACATGGACTACCGACAGCCTGACCTATCCGTCATCACCGTGAACTATAACGGTTTTCACGACACCTGCGAATTCATTGACTCATGGGCAGCCACAGTATTCTCTGTCAGTTATGAAATGATAGTCATTGACAATGGTTCCACTGCCAATGAAGCCGCCTTGCTACAAAAAACATATCCTTTTATCCAAGCCGTACGCAGTGAGCGGAACTTAGGATTCGCCGGAGGTAACAATCTGGGTATAAACCTTGCAAAAGGAAAATACCTGTTCTTGCTGAACAATGATGTTTGTATGGTCAAAGATGCCATACCCTTGTTGATAAAACGCCTTCTGTCCTCCGACAAGATAGCAGGTGTCTCCCCGTTAATCCGTGATTATGCAGAACCGCACGCCATACAATTTGCAGGATACACCCAACTTTCGCCCATTACCTTAAGAAACAGAGCCATAGGCAAAGGGAAAATAAATAAAGACCACTACCCCGCCCAAAAAACGCCTTATCTGCATGGTGCCGCCATGTTACTGAAAAAAACAATAATAGACAAGCTTAGCCTGATGCCCGAAGAATATTTTCTATATTATGAGGAACTGGACTGGTGCACCTATATCAATAGGGAAGGCTACGAACTATGGTACGATCCCGCTTGCGAAATATGGCACAAGGACAGCAGCTCCACCGGAAAAGAAAGTCCGTTGAAATACTATTACCTGAGCAGAAACAGATTATTATATGCCTACCGCAATCTCTTTGACTGGAAACTTCCGGTTTCCATCTTATACCAGACAATGATTGTATGTCCCAAAAACATACTGACCGCCTTGGGAAAAGGAAAGAAAGCCATAGCCAAAGCACATTGGGAGGGAACAAAAGCATTTTTCAAACTTAGAAACAAAGACAAACAGCCATGATATTTCTAGCATACATAGAACTACTACTTTTCGCGATATGTGCCTTTACTGTTTTTTACCTGCTGGTGTACGCCATAGCGGCAACAGGCAACCGCACCGACAAATATTCCGAATCAAGAGTAAAACACCGTTTCGCCATTCTGATACCGGCCTATCAGGACGATGACTACATACCCTATACCGTCAAATCATTTCTGCAACAAGAATATCCTATAGACTGCTATGACATTATCGTCATTTCAGACCACCTGAAGCCGGAAACAAACAAACAGCTGGCACAATATCCCATCACCCTGTTGCAAGCCAGATTCAAGAAAAGCTCAAAAATGAAATCTGTCAAAGCTGCCATGTCACAATTACAAGAAGGACAATACGATATCGTTTTAATCATGAATGCGGACAATGTAGTGGACACCAACTTTCTTGAAGTTGTCAACAATACGTATGCCAGCGGCTCCAATGCCATCCAAACCCATCGCATCTATCAGGAAAGACCCAGCAATGTCAGCATATTGAATGCCATCACCGACGAGATAAACAATTCCATTCTTCGTGCGGGACATGTCAATTTGGGACTTTCAGCTTCGCTGAACGGCTCCGGAACCGCAATAGACTTCACTTGGTTCAAAGAAAACATCCGTCATTTAAAAGACGATGACGATGAAAAAGTCATCGAATCCCTGCTGCTCCGCGAACGGATATATGTGGAATATTTAAATAATACCCATGTATATGCCTTGAAGAATAGTGGAAAGAAAAAATTCTATACCCAACATAGCACTTGGATTAAAACCCAATATTATTCCCTGTTCACCAATATCGGTAATCTGCCCGGCGCCATTTTAAGTGGAAAATTTGATTATGCCGACCGTATTCTGCAATGGTTCATTTTCCCTCGCACCATCCTGCTAGGTATCCTCCTCCTGTTCAGTTTCCTGTCCGTATACTTCCACTGGAGCGCCTGCCTAAAATGGTGGGGATTATTACTCACTTTCTTATTGACTATGGCAATAGCCACTCCAAACTACTTGGTGGACAGCAAATTCAACAAAGCCATGAAAGCTATCCCCTTTCTGGCGGCAGGCATGATATTCAATATGCTTTTAAGAAAGAAAAAATAAAAGCCCCATGCTATCGGAAATTATACATATCATGGAATATACGCTATATATTTACCTTTCCGTCAGTGTGGGGTATATAGTCCTGTTTTCTGCCGCCTCTCATTTCTTCAAACAAAAGAAATATCCCGCGACTACTGTCCGGCAACGTTTTATCATCCTTGTTCCCGCCTATAAAGAGGATGCGGTCATTCACGCCTGCGTCACTTCCATTCTGCGCCAAACTTATCCGGCAGAGCTTTACGACCTGATAGTCATATCCGACCACATGCGTCCCGAAACCAATGCCTCACTGCGCAAAGAACGCATCGGCTTGATAGAACTGCATGAAAAGGAAAGTTCCAAGGCAAAAGCCCTGCGCATTGCAGCAGAGACCATCACAGACCAGCCATACGATTATGTCCTCATACTGGATGCCGATAATCTGATCTCACCCTGTTATCTTCAAGAACTGAATAAGGCAGTTTCACAGGGTATAAAAGCCATACAGACACACCGCAAAGCCAAAAATATGAATACAGACATAGCCCTATTGGATGCCGCCATCGAAGAGATGAACAATTCCATCTTCCGCAAGGGACACATCCGGCTGGGATTTTCATCTGCCCTTACCGGCTCCGGAATGGCTTTCGATTTCCGATGGTTTGTCCGGAACATCATCCATACCCATAGTACGGGCGAAGACAAAGAACTGGAAGAACTCCTGCTCCGTCAAGGCATTCACATTGAATATATAGACACCCTAGAAACATTGGACGAAAAAGTCCGGCAACCGGATGCCTTGCGTAACCAGCGCCGCCGCTGGATAGCCACCCAGCTTTTCCTTGCATTAAAAATGGGACGTAACCTCCCCACAGCCTTACTGAACGGAAACGGAGATTATCTGCTGAAAACCCTCCAAGCCTTTATCGCCCCCCGCAGCATTCTGTTGGCGCTCATCGGATTCTTTTCATGTGTTCTCTGCATTTTCTCTCCGGCTTCTTCCATAAAGTGGTGGATTTTGCTTATCTTGCTGAACGGTGCGTTATACCTGGCCATTCCGTCCAATATGAGATATAAATACATGAGCAGAATCCTCAGGCAGACACCTTATTTTGTAATCATTATGCTTCTCAACTTGTTTCACTTGAAAGGAATGGCACAGAAGTTCAACCATACACAGCATGGATAGAATTATGAATATAAAAGAGTACTTACAGCAACACCCGCAATGGAAAAAACGGATACACGGTTTCATCATGCATCCGGTAAAGACACGCCCCTATTGGTGGATACGCGTATGGCAGCCTTTCTACATAAAAAAAGGCCGGGGCTCAGTCATTTATTCCAGTGTACGGAAAGACCTTCCACCGTTCCACCTGTTCCAGATGGGAAAATATTCGGTAGTGGAAGATTTCTCCTGCTTGAACAATGCCGTAGGCGACATCGTAATCGGCGACTATTACCGGATAGGACTCGGCAATACGGTCATCGGTCCCATCCGGATAGACAACAGGGTCAATATTTCACAAAACGTAGTCCTGATAGGATTAGATCACAATTACCAGGATATCACTCAAGGCATCATCGAACAAGGTATCACCACTTCTCCTATCCACATCGGAGAACATACCATCATAGGAGCCAACGTGATTGTACTGCCCGGAATCACCATCGGCAAACATTGTTTTATCGGTGCCGGGTGTGTGGTTACCCAAAACATACCCGACTATTGTGTCACGGTAGGAAATCCCGCACGCATTATCAAACGCTATAACCCTCAATCACAAACATGGGAAAAAATATAAAAATATTAGTATGTGCCCATAAGGACAGCCGGCTACCACAGCATGAGTACTTCTGTCCCATACAGGTGGGGGCCGCACTGACCAGTGCCCGATTCTTCCCTGTACTAGATAACACAGGAGATAATATATCCGACAGGAATCCTCACTTTTGTGAACTAACCGCCCATTATTGGGCTTGGAAAAATCTAAAGTGTGACATTATAGGGCTCAATCATTACAGGCGCTTCTTTGATTTTCATCGCCCGTTTCCGGCTTTTTCACCAGACAGGAGTTTCATTAACATAGATTCATTTCTAAAAGAAACTTACCGATTTCCTGATTTAGAAGCCTTATTAAATGATTATGACATCATCCTCTCTCCCAAGCGTCATTATCCCTATAACGTCGCTACACAATATGCCATATTCCATCTAGTCAATGACCTCAATTTGCTGAAAGAAGTCATTCAACACCTCACACCCGAATATGCTGAAGCTTTTCATACATTCATGTATCACTGCAATGCCTATTCCGGATATAATATGTTTATCACCGGACGGAAACATTTTGACGAATACTCCCAGTGGCTATTCAGCGTATTGTTTGAATTAGAAAAACGGGTAAAACTGTCCGCCTATCCGGATCAGGCACGTCTGTTCGGCTATTTATCAGAAAGATTGATCAATGTCTATTGCATAAGGCACCGGTTAAAGATAAAGTATGTTCCCGTCATCATGCCCTTGGAAGAAACGTTTCAGAATCCGAACAACCTGCTTTATACGCTTCGCCGACTAAAGAATGATCTTATTTATAAACTCACAGAATTATAAGTTATGCCGTTGGTTTCTGTCATCATCCCTATATACAATACAGAAAAATTCCTGCCTTTGTGTATCAGCAGCGTCTTAAACCAGACACTGACAGACATTGAAGTACTGCTGGTTAATGACGGAAGTACGGACGGAAGCGGGAAAATATGTGACGAATACGCCTGCAAGGACCAACGAATACAGGTAATACACACTCTGAACCAAGGAGTCAGCCATGCACGAAACCAAGGACTGGAAACCGCAAAAGGAGAATATATAGCTTTCATGGATAGCGATGACTGGATAGAAACGGATATGATAGCCACTCTTTATCAACTTATCCGGACAAACGAAGCCGGTCTGGCTACTTGCGGATATATCATTGAAAATGAAGATGGTCGTCCGATTTACCACATCAACGAAGTGAAATCCGGCAAATTAACCCAGTGGGAGGCCATTCACTCCCTGTTTAACGACAGGCATTACAAATACAAAGGAAACTTATGGGATAAATTATATCATAAAGAAATCATTGACAAACATCACCTAAAATTCAATGAACATATTTATTATAATGAAGACAGGCTCTTTATTTTTCAATACCTGAGCCACTGCCAATCAGCCGCATACACCACTTCCCCCTATTATCACTATGTCACAAGAAAATCAAGCGCCATGAACCTGTCGCAAAAAAACTACACCCCCAAACTGTGCACTTTCATGGATGCATTCGACCTGATGACTTCACTTTCGGCCACATTCCCCACCTATATTCTACGTGCTTTGTCGGCCGATTACATAAAAAGTTCGTTCTTGTTCTATACCCAACACTCACGGGAAATCCCCTTCAATGAATTATGGGACAGAATGCTAAGAATCAGAAAAAACAATTATATACATCTTCCACTTTCTCTAAAAATAAAGTATGCGCTATATGGCATCAGACTTATCCTGCGGGCATGGCTCAAGTGAAAAGACCAATTTACTGCTTACTTAACACGCACCCGTTTTATCTTTCCATGCACCCACAACAAGGCACAGACCAATTTGTATGCCATCTGATGAAGGCCCGCAGTTTTATTCAGTTCGGGAATCAGTTCCAATAAAGGAGATTCCACCTTTTCCAGTCTTATATAATCCTTCATCATTCTATCCGGAAACAACTCCTTATACACCCGCTTTCTTTCCATATCTCTTGTTCCGGCATCCGTTTCACTGACCCCTCCGGGTACAAACCTACAAACGATGGAACGAATATTGCGGAACGTCGCATTGTTGAATATCAAGGTCTGAATATAAAATTTCCAATCGGATACAATCTTATAACTCTCGTCATACCTGTTTTCATCAAAAAGTTCTTTACGGAAGAATGAAGCCTGATGCAATACAGTTCCCCGAATCAAATCCATCAGCGTTATATCCTCCTTATGAAATCCCCACACCTCTGTGCCATGCACTATTTTTCCAACAACAATATCGCTGTCCAATGAAGGTGCCACCTCCTGCAACACACCATTGTTATAAAATTCATCACCGGAATTCATAAAGTTCAAATACTCTCCATGCGCCTGTAAAACTCCTTTATTCATGGCATGATAAATACCCTTGTCCGGCTCCGATACCCAATAGTCCACTTTACCGGCATACTCTTTTATCACTTCAATACTTCCATCCGTAGACCCTCCGTCAATAATAATATACTCAAAACCCCTAAAAGACTGGCCGACCACACTTTCTATGGTTTTCCTCAACCCTTCTTTATTATTATAATTAATGGTTATAATCGAAAATTTTCTTTGTGACATAATTTTCCGCTTTTTACAATCTAAAGTTTCCATTCGTCATCCAGACTGAGCGATTTTTCGAATCCGACATACAGAGGCACAATCCGGCTGACATTCGAAGTATAAGTACCGATAAAAAATGAAGAATGGATCAGAATATCCATATCCAACAGCATATTCAACGTATCTATATATCTACTTTTTTTATCCTTTGTATTAAACAAAGACTCGTCAAATCCTGTTTGTGTCACAGCTGTGTTCCAGTAAACATTAAATCCTTCGGCAACCAGTACGGATTTCAACTTATCCGTCACAGAACCATCATCCGTAGCTATAAACACATTACGGCTGATATGCTTCTTCCCTTTAACAGCATCAATATAAAGAGACAAGCCGAGTTCCTTCATCTCACGGGAAACTATCTTATCTCCCCGCCTTATATGTACCGCTATGTAATCTACCGGCAAATTCATCTCGCTTTTCCTTTTTTCTATATAGCCGGTTGTCTTTTCATTAAATTTTAATATTTTCCGCAAGGCAGAACCATAATCATTTCTGATATCTTCCAGTTTCTCCAGAAAATCCTCCGATCTCATTTTTAGAAAGACCTCATTCCCTAGTTCCGTTTCCGGATGAAATAACAGATATATCCTATTCATCATATAGAAAATATAATACCGGAAAAAAGCGGACGGATTATAATAGATATTTCCCCACCAAGGTTTCCCCTTTTTATAAACAATATATTGCGAACACATCACCCCGTTACAGTTTGGCAAGACCGATTCGAAATAATCACTCCAGCCTTTCTCTACCCTTGCATTCCAGTTCCTTGTATTGACAGTCAGCTCTTCCTGATTATAGTCCGCATAGACCAATGCCAATGCAAGGTTAGACAACTCTGAGAACAACCCTCTTCCAGTCAAACTATATACGATTCTTTTTTTCTTCATCTCCATAATAGAACATAATGATCAAACTTTTATATCCTCCAATCCGATAAAGCCGTTGGACGTTTGTGTCAGTGCATGCCCGAATCCACTTTGAAACCCCTCACATTCCAGCAAACAGCAACGAACTGCTTTCAAATAATATTCCACCATAGGATGATGTATAAACAAATCTGCTTGCAGGACACCTTTACTCAGCACAGGCGGAAGCCCTATACGCCTCTCGATGCAAAAATCCCCTTTAGGTAAATGACTGATACTCCCGTAATAATGTCCCGGAGCATAAGTAGCATAAGGCACTTCCGTCCTGCTCTTCAAAACCAGCATTACATCATACATCATATCCTCTTCAGAATATCCCTGTATTTTCACAGTCAGAAAATTCTGACCTCCATGAATAGTGGAAGAGGCACATTCCGTTCCGTTTATCTCAATGCAATCTATATGAAGCGTATTTTTCGTCCAACCCACATAATCTATAATTTTACTTTTCCGGACCGTCCCTTTCTCTTTCAAGTAATAATCGATGGCAGAATGAACCGTCCCCTGATAAACCGCGGTACCATTTTCCAAGCATATTCCTTTTGTACACAAACTTCTTACCGCTGCCATGTTATGACTGACAAACAAGACTGTCCGTCCCTCTCCTTTCGACACATCCTGCATCTTGCCAATAGCCTTCTTTTGGAATTCCGCATCGCCCACTGCCAACACCTCGTCCACCACCAGAATTTCCGGCTCCAGATGGGCGGCGATAGCAAATCCCAACCGCACGGTCATACCCGAAGAATAACGTTTTACGGGAGTATCGATATATTTCTCCACACCGGCGAAAGCCACAATCTCATCCAACTTGCGGGTAATCTCCGCCTTGGTCATCCCCATGATGGAACCATTCATATAAATATTCTCCCGTCCTGTCATTTCGGGATGAAAGCCTGTACCCACTTCCAGCAAAGAGGCAATACGCCCCCGTGCACGGATACAACCGGCAGTAGGAGAAGTCACCCGCGAAAGGATTTTCAACAAAGTGGACTTTCCCGCACCGTTCTTACCTATAATACCCAGCACTTCACCTTCCTCCACATGGAAATTAATATCTTTCAACGCCCATACAAAATCTCCCGTCGCTTTCTTGGAACGGTCATTCTCTTCCCCGATTCTGAGATACGGGTCCTCCTTTCCACGGATCCGCGCCCACCAACGATTCAAATCACGGCTCAGCGTGCCGGTTCCGATGCTTCCCAATGCATATTGCTTGCTGATATTCTGAAACTCTATCGCTATTTTTCCCATTCTGTCCCTTCTTTTAAATCACATCCATGAAACTACGTTGCACTCTATTAAAAGTCACCATCCCCCAAAGCATTATCACCACTGTAAACACCAACGTATAGCCTAAGTGGAACCAACTGAAAGTCCCCACCCCCAAGAATCCGAATTTAAATGTTTCGATAAGGGAAGTCAGCGGGTTCGCCACAATGATCCACATATACTGCTCATGACTCTGCCTCATCACGGACAAAGGGTAAATAACCGGAGTGGCATACATCCACAACTGTACCCCGAAAGTAATCAAGAAACGCAAGTCACGGTACTTGGTCGTCAAGGAGGATATCAATAATCCGAACCCCAAACCAAGTCCTGCCAACATGAGCAGCAGCAAGGGAGCCAACCAAGCATATCCGTTGACCATCAACGAATATCCGTTGCACAAATAGTAAATATAAATTAAAACGAACAATCCGAACTGAATGCCCATCTTTATCATGCAAGATATAACGATGGACAAGGGTACCACCAGACGAGGGAAATATACTTTTCCAAATACATTCTGATTGGCGTTGAACGTATCCGAACAGCGGCTTAAACACTCCGAGAAATAATTCCAGCAAAGTAAGCCCGCCATATAAAACAGCGGTTGGGGAAGTCCGTCGGTAGGAATACCGGCAATACCGCCAAAAACAAACATGAACATGACGGTAGTAAGCAGTGGCTGGATAACAAACCATAACGGTCCTAAAACAGTCTGTTTATAAAAAGTGACGATATCCCGTCTGATATACATTACCAGCAAATCCCTATACAGCCATACCTCTTCCAGATCCAACCGGAACAAACCGGACCGAGGCTTGATCACAATATCCCATTTTTCCTGTTCATCTTGTACCATACACTACTTTTTTTAGTAAATTATTCCAACTGTCACATACCTTCTCTATATGAAATGTATCAGCATACTCCACCGCCTTATTTCCCATCCATTCCCAATCCGTCCGATCAGTCATATACGACATACAACCGGCCAGCTGAGCTATATTCCCTGTTTCAAAAAGAACGGCCATATCTTTGTCTTTCAACAACTCGCGCGTTATCGGTAAATCAGATGCAATAACAGGTAACCCGTGCGCCATAGCCTCTATCATCACCAGGCCGAATCCCTCCCAACGGGAACTCAGCACATACATACTGGAATGTGCATAATACTCCTGCACCTCTTTCGTGAAAGGATGCAGCGCGATGCTCTTTTCCAATTCATATTCATTGATCAATGAACGGTAAAGCGCTTCCTCAGGACCCTCCCCCACAATTTCCAGTGTCCAGTCCGGATGAGTTTTCACAAAAACAGAAAAAGCTTTTATTAAAATATCAAATCCTTTATGTCCGAATGAAAAACGACCGACTGCCAAAATCCTTCTATATTCCTTCTTTCCCCGACCTTTAGGCAGTACAGTCAGAGGATTGTATATCACCTCGCAGCACAGGTTCATTTTCCGAAAGAAACAACCGGCATCTGCATGACTTAAAACCACCCTCTCGTCCAATTTCCCCATCTGGACTTGAAAAAAGCAATCCAATCCCGGCAAATAGGGAGTTTCTTTCTCAAAGAATGCTTCATAAGAATTATGCAGCCACCCAACAGTCTTTGTCCGGATCCGGCTCTTTACAGCAGAGAGGTGCAGAGCCATAAAAGCATGTACCCCGATGACTACATCACATTGCCGGGCATTTATTTTCCTTGCCAATGTCCGTTTATAAGAAGAAGGGAAAAAACTGGCAGCATACCATGCTGAAGTCTGCCGGGTATGAGGCAGTCCATGTTTATATAAGAAACTATAGCCTTTACATAACAAACGTTCAATAAAAGAAGAAGCGGAATAAGAGAAATAATCAAACAGCACGGTACTTTCGGCATATCCGTACATCGACAAGTCCGTACAAGTATCCGTAGTCAGTATCGTGACTTCATGTTTCCCAGACAAGGCCTTGGCTATTTCAGCCAACACACGCTGTACTCCACCGAAACTGAAGACAGTATCACAATAAAATAATATTCTCATGGAATTTAGATTACACTCTTTCTTCGCAAAGATACAATAAAGAAATGAAAATAAATGCGGAATGAAGAAAGAATATCATATAATACAAAGCAGGTATCTGCGGCACGTACATACGTATAGAGCGGCACGTACATATGTGAAATCCTGCTCCCCCAAAAACAACAGGTCAAATAAAAAAAAGACCTTGTTCTTTTTTAAAAAGATGGCGAGCTTTTTTAAAAACCTCCTGATCTTTTTACTGCCATCGGAAATTTGCCATATTCCATAGAGGTATCCCCCCTTCAGACACACTTTTTGCAAAGAAAAAGCCTGAGAACATCCTACTTCATATTAAATCGGAACAACTTATAAAAAAGGATATATTACTGATAACAAATAGATTATATGAAATTCTGCTCCAAAAAACAGTGAGGGCATGAGAGCATAAGTGAGAGCTACAATTTTTACCATCACTATACAAATAGTTCATAAACAACCAGTTGTGCACACAGTGAGAGCATGAGGGCATTATCACCCCAAACTTCCAGTGAAAGCTTCTCATACTCATCGAGATATTATCAAGATAATGCATGATGCTGAATATAAATCAATATCTTTGCAAAAAGAAGAAGAATGACAAAGAACACAAGTTACCATTACAGCATCATTATTCCGCACAAGAATACCCCCCGTCTTCTGGAACGCTGTCTGTACTCAATTCCCACTTGGGATGAAATTCAAATCATTATCATTGATGACAACAGCAATTCCGAATCTGTCGATTTTTCTCATTTTCCGGGAAACGGCAGAAAAAATACGGAAGTCCTGTTCACTAAGGAGGGAAAAGGGGCAGGATACGCACGGAACATAGGACTCTCCCACGCCCGTGGCAAATGGATTATCTTTGCAGATGCAGACGATTTCTTTACAGCCGATTGTTTTACTATCTTAAACGAATACATGGACAGCCCCCATGAAGTCATCTATTTCAATGTACGTTTTGTCATGTCCGACAATCCGTCCCAAGAAAGCCGACGCGGAACTTACTATACCAACTTCTTCAATGATGTAAACCCGGAAAACAAACTGCGATACCAATCTCAAGTTCCTTGGGGCAAAATGATAAGGCGCAGCTTCCTGTCAACATTCCACATTCAATTCGATGAAACAAGAATAGCCAACGATGTGTATTTTTCATGCCTTGTCGGTATATATGCCCCCAAAGCAACCACAGACAGAAGAATCATTTATTATTGTACCGAATCCGGCCAGTCCCTTGCTATGTCCAAACAAGACCGCGAGAGTTTAATCATACGGTTTAACGCAAGCATGAAATGCAACAGACTGTTGCGACAAGAAAAAATCCACTATTACCTGTCACCACTTCCGTGGTGTATCCCTTCGGCAAAAATAAAAGAATGGCTCCCCGCCAAATACTTTTTTGAATACCTGTTTTTCTTCCGCCTGCAAGCATTCAAAGAATTATATTATGCTTTTTCCGCTATCCTGTCACATATGAATGAGCCGGCCACAAAAGAAACCGACAACCAATGTAACAAAAAGACTACCAACCTAAGGGAATAATATTCATTACACAAGAAGATTCAGCGGTACAACCTTCCCCATATCTTATAATACAATTTGATCAGATTAGCGTATTTATACAATATGTGATGTCTGTAAATCCCCCAATTCAAAAGCAGAGAAAAAGGATAGAACAAATTCAATTCGTACAAAACCTCCATAGGCCGGAACTCTCTGCAATGCTTCCTTATCAGATTTCTTTTAAACTTATCTATCGCATCATTACTTTCCCTTGTAACCCCTATTACAGCAGCATTATACACCACCGGCATCAACTTGTTCAAAATGAAACAGATATTTTCAGCATACAATTCCTGTTCCATGTGCTCATTAAAAACAGTCAAGATAAAAATAAAATCCTTTGCCGGCTTGTCAAAGTCCGTTTTCGCCTTATTCATGGTTGAGAAAGGATTTGAACGCCTGTAGAAATAAGTAAAAGAATTGACGGAAGCAAACGTTTCCACCTTTTTATACAGAAAATAGCACCACAAAAAGTCCTCAAACAAAATGCCCGACCTGAAATAAATGGCATTCTCTGTCAGCACCTCCTTTCTAATCAATCTGTTGACCGGAGTGGATGTTATTTTCGAATCCAGAAACAACTTGTTGATACGTATCCGGCCTTCCGTATATCTTTGCAAATCACTGTTTTTGTTTTCCATCCCTTCTGAATAAGAATCCCCCTGCACCAAGTCAATCCCCGGATGTCTTTTCGTTTCCTCCCATAATTTCTCCAGACAATTCTCATAAAGCATATCATCCGAATCTATAAAAAAAAGATAACCACCCCGGGATAGTTCTATTCCCTTGTTCCTTGCCGCAGAGACTCCTTCATTCCTCTCATTTCTCACGATCCTAAAACTGATGTTCCCTTTATATCCGGCCAGCTTTTCCTCTATCAGGCGCATACTGTTATCCGGAGAGCAATCATCAATGATGATACACTCAAAACAATCAAAAGTTTGGTTGATTATGGAATCAAGACATTCTGATACGTATTTTTCCACCTTGTAAACCGGCATCACCACCGTTATCTCTTTCATCATTATCTGCTAATCATTATAAAATGCAATATTCGCAAAAACAAATGATACTCACAACATTCCAAAGACTTTAATTACTAAATAGCCCCATCTTCATCCATTGAAACCCACTTTTTACTCCGAATACAGCCGACATTCCATAAAAAAACGGATATGGACAGGAATTTCAACAACTTCTTATTGGATATATAAAAAGAATACACTATTTTTACGGAAAAACAAACCAGGGGAATGAAAATAGTATATGTATACGACTCCATAGCCCGTATAGGAGGCATGGAACGGATTTTAACGGATAAGATGAATTACTTGGTCGAAATTTATGGGCACGAGGTCTATCTTATCACTTCTTCCCAAGGCAATCATCCTTTTTCTTTCCCGTTATCCCACAAAGTGGAACATATCGATCTGGATACAAAGTTTCATTTGCAATACCAGCATCCGCTTCTCGAACAATTGAGAGTGGGATGGACTTTGAACCATAAATTCGAACAAAAATTAAAAAAAGAGATCAAGCTCATCAATCCCGATATCATATCAGGAAATACCAGTTTCAAAGCGGATTTGATCTGTAAATTAGACTGCAAGGCAAAGAAAATCATTGAATCGCATTGCGCCAAAATATACACCCGGATACCTGCAAACCGCAAAAAGAGTTTTTTTAAAGATATAAAAGACAGATACGTCAGCTACCAATGTTTCCGTGATGTAAAACGATACAGCGATGCTATAGTCACACTGACACAAGGAGATGCCGCCATGTGGGGACAACATCCGAATATACATATCATTCCGAACACCACCTCTATTGATATACAAACAATCAGCTCCTGTGAGGCTCCCCGTGTAATAGCGGCAGGCAGACTGACCTGGCAAAAAGGATTCGACAGACTGGTTGACGCATGGAATATCGTGCAGAAACACCACCCCGACTGGATACTGGATATATTTGGTGAAGGATTTTATAAGGATAGCTTAACCCGGCAGATTAAAGACAGAAAGCTGGAATACTCCATCACAATTTATCCTTTTACACAAAACATAACGCAAGAATACCTGAACAGTTCCATTCTGGCCCTAAGCTCCAATTACGAAGGTTTTGGACTGGTCTTGATCGAAGCCATGAGTCTGGGTGTTCCTTGTGTTTCTTTCGACTGTCCTTTCGGTCCATCGGAAATCATCAGAAACCAGGAAGACGGACTCCTCGTCAAAAACGGAGATATACAAGGATTTGCCAACGCTATCTGCCACCTGATAGAACATGAAGCGGAAAGAAAAGCTTTCGGTAAAAGTGCCAAAGAAAATGTAAAACGTTACTCACCTCAAAACATCATGCCGCAATGGGAAATGTTGTTTCATAAACTGACTGAAAAATGACCATCGTTTATCTATACACAGCCCTATGCACCGTGGGAGGAGCCGACCGGAGCATCATCCAAAAAGCGAACTATCTGGCTGACGAAATGCACCAGGATGTATTTATCATTACCGACTCACAGAAAGAACGGCCTCCCGTTTTCCCAATATCCCCCAGAGTCAGGCACATTGACATAGCGATTGATTTTGACAGACAGTATCATCATAACCTGTTAGTGAGAGGCTGTTATTATTTCACCTTGATGCGCCTGTACAGAAAGAAGCTGAACTACTGGCTGAAGACCTTGAAGCCGGATATCGTCATCAGCACACTGGGCCGCGAATTGGATTTTCTGACACAACTGGACGATGGAAGTATAAAAATAGGAGAATCCCATATAGCCAAACCGTACACCCGAAACCTGCATCTGATGGAACAACGAGGATTTCCATACAAGCAAATCGCACGGCATTGGAGAAAAAAACAGGAAGAGGCTGTAAAAAAGTTGGATGCGCTGGTTGTTCTGACACAGAATGACGCGGATAATTGGAAAGAAGTAAAAAAGGCATGTATCATACCGAACTTCTTACCGTTCTTGCCCGAAAATGGGAGTTCCTGCCTGGAAAAAAGAATCATCAGCATAGGACGATACAACGAACAGAAGGGCTATGACCGCCTGATTGAAGCTTGGGGCAAGGTCAACCGGAAGCATCCCGACTGGCATATCCGCATTTACGGAGAGGGTCAAGACAGGGACAGGCTACAAGAACTTATCGGAAAGCATCATATAGAAAACAGCTTTTCATTGTGCCCTCCGACCAAAAACATTCAAGAAAAATACCTGGGAAGTTCCATATACGTCATGAGTTCACGATTTGAAGGATTACCGATGGCACTTCTGGAAGCGATGGCGTGCGGTGTTCCCTGCATCTCATTCGACTGCCCGTACGGACCTGCCGAGATTATCACTCCTGAGGAAGACGGAATACTGGTAAGGAACGGAAACACGGACGAACTGGCTGACGCGATATGCCGGCTGATAGAGGATACGGATAAACGCATACGGATGGGAAAGCAGGCCCAAAAGAATATCCAACGTTATTCGCGCGAAGAAGTGATGAAACTGTGGAATGAGTTATTCAACACCTTAACAACCACCCGACCATGAATATCATCTATCTCCTCTTTCATGGACTATCTCCTTACAGCGGCATCAGTAAAAAGATCCTGTATCAGGTTAAAGGCTTGGAAGCATGTGGACACCAAGTCAGCTTATGCACGTACTGCATAGCGGACAACAGTCACCGGGTAAGGATGATAAACGGTGAAATAATAGCCGATTACGGAACAGGCAAACTGGCTGCGGCGAGAAAAAGAGTTTCCTACCACTGCATATATCATTATGCTGTAGCACATCGGGTGGAATTAATTTATGTACGCTCTTTCCATAATGCGAATCCGTTCACCATCCGGCTGTTCAGCAAACTGAGGAAAGCCGGAATTAAAATAGTGATGGAAATACCTACCTATCCTTACGACAACGAATATGCCGGTTTTCCACTGGCCACACGCCTAGGGATACAAGTGGACAAAGTTTTCCGAAAGACACTAGCGGAACACGTGAACGCTATCGTCACCTTTTCAGACCATCACCATATATTCGGTCAACGTACCATTCAGATATCCAACGGAGTTGATTTTGATTCCATCCCACTGAAAAAGACGGTTTCTAAAAACACCTCCGTCATTCATTTACTAGGAGTGGCCGAAGTACATTATTGGCACGGATACGACCGCCTGATAGACGGTTTGGGTAAATATTACCAAAACCCGGCAAACACAACCGTATTTTTCCACATCGCAGGCGGTATATGGAAATCCGAAATGCATGACTCGCAACACGCTCCCGGATTTTATGAACTTATCAACAAATATCATATAGAGAAATATGTCATCTTCCACGGACAAAAAATGAACGAGGAACTGGATGAATTATTCAACGAAGCGGATTTCGCCATCGGCAGTCTGGCACGCCACCGCAGCGGCATTGACAAAATCAAAACTTTAAAAAACAGAGAATATGCAGCACGGGGAATACCTTTTATATATTCAGAAACGGACGAAGACTTTGACCCTATGCCTTATATAATGAAAGTTCCGGCCGACGAAAGCCCCATAGATATCCACCGGCTTATCCGGTTCTATATGGAACTGGATCTGTCTCCTCGTAAAATAAGGGATTCCATTAAAAACCTGTCATGGAAAGAACAGATGATGAAAGTAATAAACAACCTGTAATACTCCCGCCTATGATCCGAATCGCCTATTGTACCCCCTCTCTCCATATCCCCGGAGGAGTGGAAAGGGTACTGACCACCAAAGCCAATTATCTGGCGGAGAATGGTAATTATGACATATATATTTTGCTGACTGACGGAAAAGGCAAGCCTCCCTGCTATACTTTATCGCCCAAAGTAAAAATCATCCAACTGGATATAGATTTTGAAGAATTATGGGAACTCCCTCTTTGGAAAAAAGTGCCGGTTTATCTGAAAAAACAAAGAATATACCGACGCAAGCTCTCTGCCGCCTTGTCTCACCTCAAACCGGACATCACAGTTTCTTTGTTACGACGGGAAATAAACTTTATCACTTCCCTCAAAGATGGAAGCAAAAAGATAGGGGAGCTACATGTAAACCGGAAAAACTATCGTAACTTTGAAAAGAACGAAAGCAACTTCATCAAGGAACTTTTTGCCAAATTATGGATGAAAAGTCTGGTGAGGCATTTAAAAAAGCTGGACAAGTTCGTTGTACTGAGTGAGGAAGACAGAGCAAACTGGCCCGAACTGCAAAATGTAAAAGTTATCAGCAACCCTCTACCCTTTCAATCCGGAACATTCAGCGACTTGAACAATAAACGGATAACCGCAGCCGGAAGATATACTTATCAAAAAGGATTCGATTTGTTACTGGAAGCATGGAGCAAAGTCTGTAACCGGCATCCGGACTGGGAATTACATATATATGGCAAAGGAGACAAGACTACATATCAAGTACTGGCCGGAAAATGGAAATTAAAGAACCTTTTTCTTGAAAATGCAACCCCGGATATGCTCTGTAAATACCATGAAAGTTCTATCTTTGTATCAAGTTCCAGATTTGAGGGATTCGGAATGGTCATAGCGGAAGCAATGGCGTGCGGAGTACCTGCCGTGTCATTCGCCTGTCCGTGCGGACCTAAAGACATCATCCGGGACGGGGAAGACGGACTATTGGTCGAAAATGGAAAAACAGAAGAACTGGCCGAAAAAATAAATTATCTGATTGAGAACGAACAAATAAGAAAAGAAATGGGGAAAAAAGCCCGCATCAATGTACAACGTTTTGCTGAAGATGTAATAATGCAACAGTGGATTCAGCTATTCAACAACTTATTAAACGGAACAAAACAATGAAAACAGATTCCCCCTACGACAGAGGAGACATCCATATAAATAAAAATGACAAAGTGCTGGAGATAGGTCCGGGCCATAATCCGACATATCGCTCCAACGTGATAGTCGAAAAATTTATTGACACCAATTACCACCGCTGCGGTGACGTGAAAATATACCCGCATCAGACCTTTGTACATGCCGATGGAGAAAAACTGCCATTCAAAGACAAGGAGTTTGACTACGTAATATGCAATCAGGTATTGGAACACGTGGAACATCCCGAAGCTTTTGTCAAGGAATTATGCAGGGTAGCCCGACGGGGATACATAGAAACTCCCAGTCTGCTGGGCGAATACTTGTTTCCCAAAAAATCACATAAATGGGTTATATTGGATATAGACAACAAACTGGTCTTCTATGAAAAGAACAAGATGCCGGGAAACTATGAAAACGACTATGGAGAATTATTCCTGAATTATCTGCCTTTCCAATCCCTCCCCTACAAACTGCTGTGGCTGACGGAAGGAGATATAACCTTGAACCGTTATGAGTGGAAAGATGAAGTGGAGATACTAGTCAATCCCGAAGATGAATACTACTCCTCTTTCTTCCTCAACAAATGGAACCGGGAAATGGTGGAGAAACTATATCCCCGCCGTTCCGCCCTGACGGAAATGAAGAAGATGATTCAAGCCCTGTTCTATATCCTCAAAAACAAATTCAAATCACGATTCAGTAATCACCGGAATCCGGTCACACTGTCCGAATATATAAAAACGCATGAAGTGGTACGCTGACTATTTATCCATCTATGACAAGCCTTTCACCCAAGCCCCACAAGCGGTTATCAACCAAGTGAAAGACAAGATCCGGCAGCTTGCAACTCATGCTCCGCTGGTTTCGGTGGTCGCCATCGCCCATAATGAAGAAAAGAGGATATTGAGCTGCCTGTGGTCTTTATGTGAAAACCAACATAACTATCCTGTAGAAATACTAGTCATCAATAATCATTCTACCGACCACACCGAAGAGGTACTAAAAGAATTAGGAGTCACCTACTTCAATGAATACCAGAAAGGTCCCGGTTTTGCCCGGCAATGCGGACTGAACCATGCCCGGGGGAAGTATCATCTCTGCATAGACGCCGATACACTTTATCCGCCCCAGTACATCAGTACCATGATAAAGGTCTTACAGGACAAAGAAGTGGCAGGTGCATACGCCCTGTGGAGTTTTCTTCCTAATGAACATCATTTAGGACTTTTCTTCTATGAGACACTACGTGATCTCTATTTGAAAATACAAAATCTGAACAGACCGGAGCTCAATGTACGTGGAATGGCTTTTGCCTTCCACACGGAAACAGCCCGGAAAGAAGGATTCCGGACAGACATACTCCGCGGAGAAGACGGCTCCCTGGCACTGGCATTGAAAAAATACGGAAAATTAAGATTCGTCACCGCCCGCAAAGCCCGTGTCCTTACCGGCTATGGCACTATTTCGGCCGACGGATCCCTGTTCAGCAGTTTCAAAAAACGAGCCATAAAAGGTTTAAGAAGCTTCACGACTCTTTTCTATAGCAAAAACAATTACGAGGACGAAGATTCTAACTTGATAAAGTAACGACAGATGAAAATAGCAATAGAAGCCCAGCGCATCTTCAGAAAAGAGAAACATGGCATGGACTATGTAGCTCTGGAAACCATCCGGGAACTGCAAAAGATAGACCAACAGAACGAATACTTCATACTGGTCAGCCCGGGAGATGATGTTTGTTTGCAGGAATCCGCCAACATGCATATCGTGACCGTTAATTGGCCATCCTATCCACTTTGGGAACAGATAGGACTACCGTTGGCTTTAAAAAAAATCAAACCCGACCTGCTGCACTGCACAAGCAACACTGCCCCTGTGTATGGAAACATTCCACTGGTGCTTACACTGCACGACATTATCTTTCTAGAAAAAAAACAAGGCAAGAACCAGTCCATGTACCAAAGACTGGGACGTTTCTACCGAAAAATCATTGTTCCCCAAATCCTTACCAAATGCAAAAGAATCATTACCGTTTCTCATTTTGAATGCAACCGCATCAGTCATTTCCTGCACATTGACAAACAACTGCTTGTCGCCGTATACAACGGCTATTCACAACATTTCATACCCATATGGAACGCACAGGCCATCACTGCCCGATACATAAAGAACCATCCTTACCTGTTCTTTTTAGGAAATACCGATCCCAAGAAGAATACGGCAAGGGTATTGCAGGCATACCGCATTTATTTAAAAAAATCCAGTCAGCCCCTTCCCTTGCTTATCGCCGACCTGAAAGAAGAGATCATAGACGAATATCTGAACCGGGAAGGATTACAAGAAATAAAAAAAATGCTGTATCATCCCGGATACATTCCAAACACAGAACTACCCGCTGTTTATAGTGGAGCATCCGTCTTTATATACACGTCTTTACGCGAAAGTTTCGGCATCCCCATTCTGGAGGCGATGGCCTGTGGAACTCCCGTCATCACCTCAACCACTTCCGCCATGCCCGAAATCGCAGGACCGGAGGGTATTCTGGTCAATCCGTTCGAACCGGAGGAAATTGCTTCCGCCCTCCTTCATTTAGAAGAAAATGCAGAATTCTATCAGTCACAAACTGCATATGGACTAGAAAGAGTCCGTCGGTTCTCATGGGAGAACACAGCCAGAGAAATATTGAATATATATAAAGAAATACTAGCATGAACACTCTTGAAATCCTCTTCTTCGTTCTCCTGTTCATTGTATTCTACACCTATGTGGGATACGGAATCCTGTTGTGGATATTGGTAAAAATAAAACAAAGTTTTATTTCCTTCTACGATACGGACGAACCGAAGCAAGAAACCTGCCGGAACGGCAACAACACCGACCTACCCGAAATCACCCTGTTCATCACCGCCTATAATGAGGAACAGGTAGTAGACGGAAAGATGAAAAACTGCCAAGAACTGGATTATCCCAAAGAGAAACTGCATACCGTATGGGTAACGGACGGCAGCAATGACCGAACCAATGAAAAATTAAAAGCGTATCCCGATGTCACCCTATTGTTCGTCCCCGAAAGAAAAGGAAAAACAGCCGCTATGAACCGGGGCATGGGATTTGTCACCACACCTTTGGTCATATTCACAGACGCCAATACATTTATTAATCCGCAGGCCGTTCGCGAGATAGTAAAATGTTTTAACCATCCGCAGGTGGGATGTGTGGCAGGAGAAAAACGGGTGGACATGTACAGTACCAAAGGAGCGGTTTCCGGAGGAGAAGGATTGTACTGGAAATATGAATCATGGCTGAAAAAAATGGATTATCAGCTCTATTCCGCCATAGGTGCTGCCGGAGAATTATTCGCCATCCGCACCCCGTTATATGAGGAAATGCCTGAAGATACCCTACTGGATGATTTTATGTTGTCCCTGCGTATTGCCATGAAGCAGTATACGATAGCATATTGTGATACGGCATATGCCTTGGAAAGCGGATCGGCCGATATGAAAGAAGAGGAAAAAAGAAAAGTACGTATCGCGGCAGGAGGATTGCAGTCTGTCTATCGTTTGAAAGAACTGCTGAATCCGCTACGTTATGGAATCCTCAGTTTTCAATATGTTTCCCATCGCGTACTGAGATGGTCGGTAACCCCGGTCGCCTTGTTTCTGCTCTTTCCCTTGAATATCCTGCTGGTTGTCTGTAGTGAAAGCCTCCCGGTTTATTTTCTTTTTCTTCTGCTGCAATCCGCATTCTACCTCGGGGGAGTTTATGGCAGCCTCTTGTCTGCCAAGTCCGTAAAGAACAAATTCCTTTATATTCCCTACTATTTCCTGTTCATGAACATCAATGTGATAAAAGGTTTCTTCTATTTGAAGAGACATGCCGGCGGAACATGGGAAAAGTCCCGCAGGGCATAATATTTACTCACCAAAATACTTTTTTATCATCTCACGCAAAGCGGGAGCCATGATCGGCTTGGCCATATAATCGTCACATCCGGCTTCAAAAGCCTTGTCACGGTCACTGTCGTATGCATTGGCGGTAAGAGCTATGATGGGAAGTGTCCCTCCCTTCAGACGAATTCTTCTGGTAGCTTCCAAACCGTCCATAACAGGCATCTTTATATCCATCAAAATCATATCGGGCCGGCAACTCTCAAATTTCTCAATAGCCTCCTGCCCATCATGGGCACGGTGAACTTCATACTCCTTTCTTAAAATTATAGATAATAAGAGATAATTACTTTCCGTATCTTCAGCTACCAAAATCTTTTTCATTTCTTCTTTTCATTGATTACCTTGCAAAATTACGATATAAAATGATATAAACAATATTTTTTTTGTATATTTGCTGTCAGTAACAAATATCACGCATCTAAATTCGCTAAGAGAAACAGTATATTGAGAATCATACTATTAATATGAAAATTCCGAGTAATATATTGCACGATAAGCAGTATGCAGACAAAATTCTGGAAATTACGGCTGATACTATGTTTTTCGTATATAAAGACGGCACCTGTTTAGACTTCAAGGCTAATACGACGGACTTCTTTATAAAAGAACAAGATATTATAGGGAGAAATATATTCTCTTATTTCCCCGTAGAAACGGCACGGGAGATGTATGCGGAATTCATCAAAGTACGGGCAGGAGACAAACCTTCCGCACGGAATTACAAATTAATATTGGAAGATGACGTGAAATACTACAAATGTATTATCAGCAAGTATGATGAGGAGCATTTTCTTTTTCAATACAGGGATATCACAGGCCGGAGTGTCGTCAGGCTGAAACTGGAAAAAAAGCAAAAAGATTTGTGCGAAGTAGAAAAAGCCGCAAGAATAGGATTATGGGCATACGATTCGTCCACACGGCTCTTCACTTACTCGGGATACACCCGGATATTCTGTAACGATGAGGAACAGAAACAGATTTCCATAGATGAATACATGAACTATATGCACCTTGATGACAAGGACCGTTTCTGTCAATGGCTGGAAGAAAACCTGAAGGAGAAAGATGCTTCCAATACCGTAAACTATAGACTCCTTATTGACGGAAAGACCGTCAATATGAGAATAAAAACATACCACAAAGAGGTATATATGCAAAGAACCGTATTGGAAGGATATATACAGAACACATCCGAAATTGTTTGGAAAGCAGAACGCTCCAACCAGCTGAAATCTGCCTTCCTTGCCAATATGAGCCATGAAATCCGTACGCCGTTGAATGCCATTCTGGGATTCTCACGCATTATAGCCGAAACGGAAAACGCCGAGGAAAGATTGCAGTATTACGATATTGTAGAAAAAAACAACATGCGCCTGCAGGAACTTATCAACGAGATTTTGGACCTGTCGAAGATTGAATCGGGCATGATGGAGTTCAACTATGCGCCTGTATCCCTTTATATTTTATGTGAGGATGTAAAAAACACGTATAGTTTCCGGTGTCAACCCGGAGTGGAGCTTGTTTTCGAAGAGTCCGATCCGTCACTGGTTATCTCGACAGACAGGAACCGCTTGTTTCAGGTTTTCTCCAATCTGATAGGTAATGCTACGAAATTCACCGCCAAAGGTTCTATCAGCTTCGGGTATAAATTAAAGGAAAAAGAGATTGTTTTTCATGTAGCCGATACCGGAAGCGGTATTTCCGATGACAAGATAGACAAGATATTCGATCGTTTCATCATGGCCAACAACCAAGTGCAAGGCACAGGACTGGGGCTTTCCATCAGCAAAATCATTGTAGAAAAGTTAGGAGGAAAAATAGCTGTACAATCCAAAATGGAAACCGGAACCACATTCACTTTTACATTGCCTTACATTTCGGCAAACGGAGATATGAAATGGGAGGAAAAACTTACACCGGCTTCCATTAAAGACAACAATAGAACTTCCCACCAGGAAATGACCATCCTAGTGGCGGAAGACTATCAAAGCAATTATGACTTGATAGAGGCTATGCTCGGAAAAATGTACAAACTGGTGCATGCTCATGACGGTATGGAGGCTATCATATTCTATGAACAATACAAACCCAACTTGATTTTGATGGATATAAAAATGCCTAACATCAATGGTCTGGACGCCACCAAAGCCATCCGGGAAATGTCTGCCAGCGTACCTGTCATCGCTGTAAGCGCATACGCATATGAAAAAGACAAAATAGCTGCCATAGAAAGCGGATGCAATGAGTTTTTAACCAAACCGGTATCTGCCGACTTATTGAAAATGACTATAAACAAGTATCTAAAACAAAAGTAATTTATGGGAAGATTAGCCGTATACAAATTTGCCTATTTTTTATCTATCCTGTTCACAATCTTCATTCTGGGACTTTCCATCTTCGCTTACTTTTCAGGTAAAATAAATCCGGTGGAGAATATGTTCGCCGCATACGTTGCCTTAAGCAAACCTATACTGGTGGTTGTCAATACGATATTATTTATTTACTGGCTCATCAGACTACGGTATTGGTTATGGATTCCATTGACGGGTCTGATAGTAAATTACGAATACATCACTTCCATGTACCAAATTTATAACCCTACCAAATATGCTAACGAGAACAGATTGAAAGTAGTGACTTACAATGTCCACTCATTTGGAAATGAAATTACGGGATTCTCCGCCAAGGAGTTTGCCGAGATGATGAACAAGGAGGAAACGGATGTACTTTGTTTTCAGGAATATAGAGGCAATGGCGACTTTACGGAACAAGACTTACAGAATACGTATGCTAAAATATTCCCTTACTCGTTTATCCCCGAAGGATTGAGTCAGGCCATTTACAGCCGCTACCCCATCAGACAGTCACAAACAATAGAATTTCCGAATACCAACAACGGAGCCATCTGGGCCGACCTGGATGTAAAAGGTATGACGATACGCATCATCAACGTGCACATGCAGACTACCAGCTTTGACAGAATGCGTTCCAAAGCAGCACAGGCTCGGGGAGAACAAGATGAGGAACAGGAAAGAGGCATTTATCTGGGCTATTCTGACAACTTCCGGGAAAATACTGTCAGACGTGCCGGACAGGCTGAACAAATCAGTTCGCTGATCAATGCCACGGAATATCCCTTGATTGTATGCGGTGACTTCAATGACCCTCCGGGAACTTTTACTTATGAAACTCTGAAAAACGGCTTGAAAGACGGATTTCAAACCGCTGGAGAAGGGTACGGAGCCACTTATCGGGGGTTTCACCATTTACTACGGATAGACTACTTGTTCCATTCCACCTTATTGGAAGGTATAAAGTATAAGGTGATTCCTTATGATATGAGTGACCATAACCCGGTATATCTGGAGGTGGGACTTTGATAAATCACTTCTTCAAAGCTACCGAAAAGAAGAAAGTGGAACCTTTTCCCTCTTCAGACTCAAACCATAAATGCCCACCATTCTTAACAGCAAAATCCTGACATAATAACAAGCCTAATCCGGAACCTTCCTCATTATTCGTTCCGTATTTGCTGAAATGAGTTTCCGTGTTCAACAATTTCTTTTGGTCTTCCTCACTCATGCCTTTTCCGGTGTCTTTTACACTGACTATGACTTTATCACCCTCTATTTCGGCATTAACCAGAATTTCGGAATCATTATAACTGAACTTAATTGCATTGCTGAGAAGATTACGCAAGATGGTTTTCATCATATCCATATCGGCATGTACCTCAATCTTTCCATGCACCGGGAAGTTCACCTTTATATTCTTCATACCGGCTACCAGATTGAAAATTTCGATAACCGAAGCAATATTCCCCACAATATCAAAGTCCTGATAAACTACATTCAGCTTGCCTATCTGGCTTTTAGTCCATTTCAATAAATTATCCAGCAAAGAGAAAACATCCTCCGTACTTTGATTGGCCATGCTCAGCATATCAAACATTTCCTTACCGATCTGTTCGGACGGAAGACTGAGTATCAACATATTGAGCACCATTTTAATGGATCCCATGGGTGAACGCAGGTCATGTGCGATAACAGAATATAACTTGTCGCGCCCCATAATAATCTTACGCAATTCTTCCGTTTGCTTCATGATGATCCGTTTGGCGGCAATCAGGGATATCTGATGGGTAACACGGATCACAAGCTCTTCCTTATTAAAAGGTTTGGATATAAAATCATTCGCACCTACCTTGAAACCCTTCACTATATCGGCAGTGGTATTCAAAGCTGTCAGAAATATAATAGGAATATGTTGTGTTTCCGGATCGGCTTTCAATCGTTCGGCAACTTCAAAACCATTCATCTCGGGCATCATGACATCCAACAAAATCAAATCGGGACGGGCATTGACCGCCTGGGATAATGCCTCCTTTCCATTACCGGCAGTTATCACCTTAAACTTCTCGTTTGTTAACAACACTTTTAACAACAAGACATTAGAAACCACATCATCCACAACCAAAACAGTGTACTCAGAATGACTTATTACAACATTTACATCCGGTGTCATAGGTATATATTATTTAGCCAGAACACTTTTAAAATAATCAATCACTTTCATCAGCCCCTCTTCCAGATGAATGTGAGGCTCCCAATCCAGCTTTTCTCTTGCCAGAGTAATATCCGGCCTGCGCTGACGAGGGTCATCATGAGGTAAAGGTTCGAAAATAATGTTAGAATGAGAACAGGTCAGTTCCAATATCTTCTGAGCCAGTTCGAATATGGAAAATTCGCAAGGGTTACCGATATTCACTGGTCCTGTGAAGTGATCTTCCGTAGCCATCATACGTATCATCCCTTCCACCAGATCATCTATGTACTGAAAACTACGTGTCTGCTTTCCGTCTCCATAAATGGTTATATCTTTATCTAGCAATGCCTGTACCACAAAATTGGAAATTACACGTCCGTCATCGGTCAGCATATTAGGACCATACGTATTGAATATGCGGATTATTTTTACCAAGACGCCATGTTGACGGTAATAATCCATGCACAAAGTCTCGGCACAACGTTTTCCTTCATCATAACAAGACCGGTAGCCTATGGGATTCACATTTCCCCAATCTCCCTCCCTTTGGGGATGCGACAACGGATCACCATACACCTCACTGGTAGAAGCCTGAAGTATTTTTGCTTTGTTACGCTTCGCCAGTCCCAACATATTAAACGTGCCGAAGACAGCCGTCTTCGCCGTTTTGATAGCATCATGCTGATAATGTATAGGAGAAGCGGGACATGCCAGATTGTATATCTCGTTCACATCCGTCCAAAACGGATTAATTATATCGTGTTCTATCAGTTCAAAGCGCGGATGCCCGATCAGGTAACTTATATTCTCTTTACTCCCCGTGAAAAAGTTGTCTAAACATATAACAATATTACCTTCCTCTATCAGACGAGTGCATAGATGTGACCCTATAAATCCTGCGCCTCCCGTTACTAGGATTCTTTTCATTCCCCTTATTTTTACTTTATTTTATGTTTAGCAAAAATAATTGATTCCCTTCACTTGTGCAAACATTTAAAACAAGATTATTCGTTATCTTTGCAAATACTTTGTCAAAATGAGATTTATATGAAGAAATATCCTTGTGTATTAAGTATAGCAGGATCCGATTGCAGCGGAGGAGCCGGCATACAGGCTGACCTGAAGACCATCTCCGCCTTGGGTGGTTATGCTGCGACAGCCATTACTGCAATCACCGTACAGAACACTTTGGGAGTACGTGCCATACATCCCGTACCACCGGTATATGTACGTGGGCAGATAGAAGCCGTAATGGAAGATATCCGTCCGGATGCTGTTAAAATAGGTATGATTAATGATGTGGAAATAGTCGAGGCCATAGCCTCCTGCCTTCGTACATACCGGCCCCGTTTCGTTGTGTTCGATCCGGTCATGGTATCGACTAGCGGACACCGGCTGATAGAAGAGGACGCCATCAGTGCACTGACCCGGGAACTGATGCCTCTGGCCAGTCTGATTACGCCCAATCTGAGTGAGGCGGAAGTATTGACGGAACACTGCATAAGCAATGTGGACACAATGAAAGCTGCCGCATCGGAATTATTAAAATTCGGTTGCGGATCCGTTTTACTGAAAGGAGGACATTTGGAGGGCGACAAGATGTGCGATGTATTACAAACAGCTGGAGAAGACAAGCCTCATCTCTTTATCTCAGATAAGATAGAAAGCAAAAACACACACGGAACAGGATGTACTCTTTCTTCCGCCATTGCTACTTTTCTGGCACTGGGATATGATATGCCGCAGGCCGTAGAACATGCAAAAGCATATGTCACCAAAGGCATCCACGCCGGGAAAGACGTGCATATAGGCGAAGGACACGGTCCGCTGAATCACTTTTACGCACCTGTTCCGATGAAAACAATGAAATAATTTGTCAATATGCTAATTACCATGCTGTACATAATGCAGCATATTAGCAAATTGCCTCATTATTATTCCGTAGTTCCGAAAGAAATAATTAACTTTGCAACGTTTTTAAACCAAAATAGGAAAAATATGAAAGCATTTGTATTCCCCGGACAGGGAGCACAGTTTGTAGGTATGGGTAAAGACCTGTACGAAAACTCGGCTTTAGCCAAAGAACTTTTTGAAAAAGCAAACGACATTTTAGGATACCGTATCACAGACATCATGTTTGAAGGTACTGACGAAGACTTGCGCCAGACTAAAGTAACTCAGCCTGCCGTTTTTCTGCACTCGGTAATTTCCGCTCTTTGCATGGGTGATGATTTCAAACCTGAAATGACTGCCGGACACTCGCTGGGCGAATTTTCCGCATTGGTTGCAGCCGGAGCATTGTCTTTCGAAGATGGTCTGAAACTGGTTTATGCACGTGCTATGGCTATGCAGAAAGCTTGTGAGGCACAACCCTCTACGATGGCTGCCATCATAGCATTGCCTGACGAAAAAGTAGAGGAAATCTGTGAAGCGATTTCTAAAGAAGGAGAAGTGGTAGTGGCTGCCAATTATAACTGCCCGGGACAAATTGTCATCTCAGGTTCTATCGAAGGAATCAACAAGGCTTGCGAGCAAATGAAAGCTGCCGGTGCTAAACGCGCCCTGCCGCTGAAAGTGGGAGGCGCCTTCCACTCTCCGCTGATGAACCCCGCCAAAGTGGAACTGGAAGCTGCTATCAACGCTACTGAAATTCATACTCCGAAATGCCCGGTATATCAGAACGTGGACGCTTTGCCTCACACAGATCCCGCTGAAATCAAGGCAAACCTGGTAGCTCAGCTCACCGCTTCCGTACGCTGGACCCAGACAGTGAAGAATATGGTTGCCGATGGTGCCGATGACTTTACCGAATGCGGACCGGGTGCTGTACTGCAAGGACTGATCAAGAAAATTGATGGATCGGTCAACGCACACGGTATTGCTTGATAAACAAAATTCAGTTATCATAAATTTCATACGGATTACCGGAATATGCTGAGTAATCCGTATTTTTTTTATGGCATTTCACAAAAATATTCGTAAGTTTGTCGGTATCTAAACGAGATCAGACTATGAATGAATTTAAATATAACATTGGTTATGCCCTGAGCGGAGGATTTATAAAAGGATTTGCCCATTTGGGGATTATGCAGGCTTTGCATGAACATGGCATCAGGCCGGAAATACTTTCCGGAGTAAGTGCAGGTGCTCTTGCCGCTGTCTTCTATGCCGACGGCAAAGAGCCTTATCATATTGTTGAACTTTTTGAGCACCATTCATTCAAAGAACTGACCACTTTTTCTATCAACAAACAAGGTCTGCTGAAACTGGATAGTTTTATCGATTTCTTAAACAGCAACTTGGAGTCAAAAACGATAGAAGAACTAAAAATTCCCACTATTATTACCGCCACCGATTTGGATCACGGACGCATCGTTTCTTTTAAAAAAGGGAAAATAGCCGAAAGACTGGCTGCTTCCTGCTGTATGCCTATCTTGTTTGCCCCCATACGCATCAACAATACATATTATGTAGATGGAGGAATCTTGATGAACCTGCCGGTCAGCCCCATTCGCAAAGAATGCGAGAAAGTGATAGCACTCAATGTAGATCCGCTGGTAGCAGATGAATATAGCAAGAATGTGGTAAGCATCGCACTCAGAGCCTATCATTTTATTTTCCAAGCCAATACACTGCCTCAAAAAGGGATTGCAGATTTGCTGATCGAATCATACGGACTGGAAGAATACAGCAACAGAGAACTGGAAAGAGCCGAAGAGATATTCGAAAAAGGATACAATACGGCAACGGAACTCCTGGACAGACTACTCCTGGAGAATGGAACAATTTGGAGATAAACAAAAAAAGAATAAAATGGATACACAAGAAAAAATTATTATCTATCAGGTATTCACCCGTTTATTCGGGAACAACAGCCTGCGTTGTAAGCCTAATGGTTCTTTGGAGGAAAACGGTTGCGGAAAAATGGCCGATTTCACGACAAAGGCTTTAAACGAGATCAGAACACTGGGTGCCACACATATTTGGTATACAGGTATCATTGAACATGCTACCCAAACCAATTATACCCGCTATGGCATCAAACCCGATCATCCCGCAGTAGTAAAAGGAAAGGCCGGATCACCGTATGCCATCAAAGATTATTATGATGTAGACCCTGATTTGGCAACCAGTATCCCGGACCGTATGAAAGAGTTCGAGAATCTGGTAACACGAAGCCACAAAGCCGGATTGAAGGTCATCATTGATTTTGTCCCCAACCATGTAGCCCGCCAATATGGTTCAGACGCCAAGCCTGAAGGAGTAACCGATTTGGGTGAGAAAGATGATGTGACAAAAGCTTTCAGCCCCAACAATAATTTCTATTATATTCCCGATACAAAGCTGGAAGGCAATATTGACCTGCACCGTGGCGCAGCGGAACCTTACATAGAGTTTCCGGCAAAAGCAACCGGTAATGACCGTTTTGACGCATGGCCCAACTCCAATGACTGGTATGAAACTGTAAAACTGAATTATGGTATAGACTACTTGAACGGTCATAGCCGCCACTTCGAACCGATTCCGGACACATGGGTGAAGATGCGTGACATCCTACTGTTCTGGTCTGCCAAAGGCATTGACGGATTCCGCTGTGATATGGCAGAAATGGTTCCTGTAGAATTCTGGGGATGGGTGATTCCGCAAATCAAAGCTGAACATCCGAAACTGATCTTTATCGCCGAGGTCTATAATCCGGGAGAATACAGGAATTATCTGTTCAATGGCAAATTCGACTATTTATATGACAAAGTAGGTCTGTATGATACGCTACGTGCCATTACCTGCGGATGGGAATCGGCAACTGCTATTCCACAACGCTGGCAAAGCTTGGGAGGTATTGAAAAACGAATGCTCAATTTCCTGGAGAATCATGACGAGCAGCGCATAGCTTCCGATTATTTTGCCGGAAACGGCTCAAAAGCCATCCCCGCAATGATTGTATCGGCTTGCATGAATACCAATCCGGTCATGATTTACTTCGGGCAGGAATTGGGAGAACATGGCATGGATACGGAAGGTTTCAGCGGGCGTGACGGAAGAACTACCATCTTTGATTACTGGAGTGTGGACAGCATACGCCGCTGGCGCAATGGAGGCAAGTTTGACAATAAATTCCTGAATGAGGATGAAAAGCAATTGAAACAATTCTATACCCGTCTGCTGAATATATGCAACAGTGAAAAAGCCATACGGGAAGGTGTGTTCTTTGACTTAACCTATGCCAATCTGGCCGGATGGGTATTTAACGAACATAAACAATACGCCTTTTTACGAAAACAGGATGATGAACTGATATTAATTATGGTTAACTTTGACTCCATACCGGCACGTTCAGCCGTCAATATTCCGCAACATGCGTTTGATTATTTAGGCATCCATCGTTATGGAGAATATGAGGCAACCGAATTGCTGACCGGAAACACAGAGAAGCTGACTCTTATGCCGGACAAAACAACTCCCGTATTACTAGATGGAATGAATGGAAAAATTCTGAAATTCAAGCTATAGTTTCCCACCACAGATTACTCAGATTAACACAGATACAGATTGAAATAAGCAATAAATCGTATTTCAATCTGTGTAATCTGTGGTAAAAAACATTTTAACTCTAGGAAAATACAAATTCCTTCATTGTCCTATCTCTTCAACAGACCGATTTTCAAGTTCAGCTTAAAATAATAGACTCCGTTCTCACGTTCCAGATATCCGTATTTATCTTTTTCAGTAGAACTTTTCTCAAACCGGGAATTAACAAACAGGAAATCGGCAAATACCTGACGGTCAGCCTTCTGATAACAAAGTACCTCTCCATTACCATTTACAAACAGAAAACCGGATATGGCAGAATCTATCCCATTAAATATCTTGGCAGGACGCATTCCTAAAGCCAAAGCCATAAGAAACTGCTTCATCTTATATTCATAATAACTATGCTTATGGATCAATTCATCCTTTATTTTCAACGGATTGATTTGTTTGATTGCTTCTGTCAGGTCACTAACTTTGGATATGCCATCCAAATGCATGACACGCAACATCTCGCCCAACATACGGGGAAAATGAAGATCTATCATGCAAAGATTACTACGGAATACCTTATCGGCCACATCATTATATTTTAAGATTCCTCCCAAGCGTTCTATCATCAACATACGTCCTGCCACATCATCTTCTTCACCAAAAGCATTAATTTTGTTTACGGTAGGAGTAGCGAATTTAACACCAGTCTGCTCGAACTTCAAATTGGCGGCACGCCCTCCATCCAACAACGGAAACATAGTTCCCAAACGGGAACGAACGCAAAAACCTACCAACGGGGCCTCTATACTGTAAAAAGCAACATAGAAATCAGTACGGTCATCCGTCTTTGCTTCCAAGTCATAAATGGCGACTTCATCTAAAAATTCTTCCACACCGTCGGGAGACATCACATCATTCTCTCGGCTCTCTTTGACAGCAGCAAAAACCAACTCTGCCACAGCCGCAAAATCCCCACGAGGTATCTGCTTATCTATCTTTTCCCCACAAATACGTACGGTCGCCTCATCCTCCAGAATATAACGGCGTGTCCCGTCATGTTCCTCACGCTGTACCATCGCCACAGGAAGCTTTTGCACTTCATTCCTTTTCACATCAGGCGTACCTGCATACACATATCCGTCCGCTAACAAGCGGAAAAAGGCGTAAAGCTCGCCCCACTCTCTCTTTGTCGCTTCAAATGCCATATATTTTCTCTTTTTACTATCGTCTGCTATTTTTTAACGGCTGCAAAGATACGCAAAAGAAGTCTTAAAAAACAGGTTTTCGAGAAACGCAAATATTAAACAATGTTATATAGCATACTTTTTAAGTCTGATTATTTGCTATTTTCCAAAAAATCCGTACCTTTGCAATGTGTTTTTCATAGTATTAGATTTAAGGTTAACAAAGGTTGGAGCAAGGCGTTGCTCCTTTTTTATTTTATCCCCCTTACTTTTACGATAAAACAAGTATTTCTTTTAATCCAGAAACCTCGACCTATCTTCAATAGTTCTCAACAGAATCCCTCCGACAGGATAATCAGGTAGAAATTTATGAAGGGAATGCGGATGTGATTTACGTTCCAATCGAACCGATGAATTAGCATTTATCAACAAATGTATCACAAATCACTGCATTTCCATAAACCTGTTCCTTATCCGGTTTGTTCTAAATGGCAAAGACAATCTTTATAAATGATAGAATCATGAAATTAAAAAAAGGAAGTATTGCATTACTAACATTGGCAGGTATGTTCTATATGAGCGTACAAAAAGCGGATGCATGCACGCGTGCCGTCTATATCGGACCGGACCATATGGTAGTAACCGGACGTACAATGGACTGGAAAGAAGATATTATGAGTAATATCTATGTTTTCCCCAGAGGAATACAACGTGCAGGATATAATAAAGAAAATGCCGTGAAATGGACTTCAAAATACGGCAGCGTCATTGCAACAGGATATGATATAGGTACGTGTGACGGAATGAATGAAAAAGGATTGGTTGCCAGTCTGTTATTTTTACCAGAATCCGTCTTTGACCGTCCGGGAGATACACGTCCTGTCATGGGGATCAGCATATGGACACAATATGTACTGGACAATTTTGCCACCGTACATGAAGCTGTCGAGGAGCTGAAAAAAGAATCATTCCGCATTGATGCTCCCCACATGCCCAACGGTTCAGCTTCCACTCTTCACCTGGCTATTACAGATGAAACAGGAAATACAGCGGTTTTGGAATATCTGGACGGGAATTTAAGCATACACGAAGGAAAAGAATTCCAAGTGATGACCAATTCTCCACGATATGATTATCAGTTGGCTATCAATAATTACTGGAAAGAAGTAGGAGGATTGCAAATGCTGCCGGGCACGAACCGTTCCAGCGACCGCTTTGTGCGTGCCTCTTTTTATATACATGCAATCCCTCAGACTCCGGACGCTAAAATAGCTGTACCCAGTGTACTCAGTGTGATGCGTAATGTATCTGTCCCTTTCGGAATTACCACACCGGACAAACCTCATATATCTTCCACCCGCTGGCGTTCTGTATCCGATCAGAAGAATAAAATATATTATTTTGAATCGGTCATGACTCCTAATCTGTTTTGGTTGGATTTGAAGAAAATCGACTTCAGTCCCAAAGCCGGAATCAAGAAACTGCCCCTCACCAACGGAAAGATTTATGCAGGAGATGCTGTAAAAGATTTAAAAGACAGCGACTCATTTGTATTCTTATTCCAAACCCCTGTGATGTAAAACAGTAAAAATCAATATGACGTTCATGCCTCATTAAAATCGGTTAAGAGCCTCGTGAACGTCATACTTTTCTGCAAAAGTACTCCCTTCCGGCATTGAGTATCTTTTAAAATTCGTTGTTTTATAATAATACAAAAGCAATCATTTCCCCTCTGCTTCCTTATTACAAAAGAATAATTTATCTTTGAACGGATTTTAATATCCCATCAAAATCAGAACAAAAATAAAATAACTATGGAACAACCATCACTCAACGACCATAATAAACAGGAATACCCTCCCATGCATACTACAGAGCATGTCATAAACAGGACAATGGTCAATCTTTTCGGATGCGGACGGGCAATATCCGCCCATATAGAACGCAAAAAAAGCAAGCTGGATTTTGCGCTGCAAACCTGTCCGGAAGAAGCGGATATTATAAGAATAGAAAACACCGTAAACGAAGTATTGCGAAGAAATTTGCCCGTTACAATGGAATTTATCTCTCAAGAGGAAGCTATAGGGCGCTTTGACATGAAACGTTTACCGGAAAAAGCTTCCGAAACCGTACGGATTGTAAAAGTCGGCGATTACGACGAATGCCTCTGTATAGGTCAACACGTGAAAAATACGTCCGAAATAGGTACATTTAAAATTATAAGCCACGACTATAAAGACGGAATCTTCCGTATGCGGTTCAAGCTGATATAGAACAACTGTCAATCTGTCCCCCTAAAATTACAAATTGGCAGTAGCCTTGACAATCAAATGTTTAAAGAGGCTTACCAACTTTTAATGCAAAGGTTTTAATCTTTAAGAAAACCTTTATAGGTTTAAAAGAGTGCAATATAAACCGCATATCATCGAACTAATGGTATGCGGTTTGCATTATGGATAGTGAATGACAAAGCCGAAAGGTGAAGGAATTCAGAAATAAACAAAATGTTTAACCAAAACCTATAGGAGATTAAGATTATGATGCCAGTAAGAAGATCAAACCAAACATGGTTACCAAGTATTTTTAATGATTTCTTTGATAACGACTGGATGGTAAAAGCCAATGCAACAGCTCCCGCCATCAATGTTATTGAAAGTGACAAAGACTACAAAGTAGAAGTCGCCGCTCCGGGAATGACCAAAGAAGACTTCAAGATCCATATCAACGAAGACAACGACTTGGTTATCTCTATGGAAAAGAAAACAGAAAGTACCGAAGGTGATAAAGAAGGCAAGAAAGAAAGCCGTTACTTGCGTCGCGAATTCTCTTATTCTAAATTCCAACAGACATTGATCCTGCCTGATGATGTAGATAAAGATAAAATTGATGCAAAAGTAAACGATGGTGTATTAACTATCGAGCTGCCGAAACGTACGCCGGAAGACAAAGAAAAAGCAGCCAAGGTTATCGAAGTTAAATAACATGCTCTCAAATTCAGAAAAGAGGGATTGCCGCAGAGGCAGTTCCTCTTTTGTTTTTATAAAAGTCCGTTTCTATTCCCTATGAGTTCATCGTAATCTTACAACCCAAAGATATAAATCTTTCACCTGTAAGATCTATAATCTTCCGGGGGTAAGATCTATAATCTTCGCATTGCATCCTCCCTTCCCTGTTCTGTTCCATATTGCCTGTTCTCTTTACGCACTATACCTCGCCAATGTCTACTTAACATATTTATCCAACACTTTTTCCAAGGCATTTTGTGAAACCGGCTTAGTCAGGCAATCATCGCATCCGGCTTCTATAGCCCTGTCTTTGTCGGACTCAAAAGCAAAGGCAGTCAAAGCGACAATAGGCACTTCTTTTGAATAAGAACGAATCAGGCGCGTAGCCTCCAGCCCATCCATATGGGGCATCTTGATATCCATCAAAATCAAGTCGGGCTGATGTTCTTTAAATTGATTCACCGCATCCTCTCCATTCTTAGCCCATAGCAGATTACATCTTTTCCCTAACAATGTCTTTAACAGCAAAAAGTTGCTGTCTACATCTTCCGCCACCAGTACTGTTCTTCTTTGCAATACTTTTCTCGGTTCCGTACTCCCTGATTCCGGACACTTCGTAGCCTTTTCGGATTCCGGACATTTTTTACCTGCCTTATAAGGAATCGTAAAACGAAAAGTAGAACCTTCATTCAGTTTGGATTCCGCAGTAATCTCTCCACCTAATTTTTCTACAATCACCCTACAAATCGCAAGCCCCAAACCTGTTCCCTGAACAAAAGTATTCAGTTTCACGAAACGCTCAAAAATCATTTTAATCTTCTCCTCGGAGATACCCATTCCCGTATCTTTTACATAAAAATCAATATACTCCTCCCTCACTTCAAAACCAAAACGGATTTCCCCTTTGAAAGTAAATTTTATAGCATTGGTTATCAAATTTGTAACAACTTGCATAATTCGGTTCTGATCTTCATTGATTATCAAACCGGTGTCTTTATTGTCTAATATCAAAACAACCCCAGTCTGCACCCGATCCTTATGCATCTCATACACATTACGGCACAATTCTCCCAAATCCATTGGATATCTGATGTATTCCAATGTACCCGCCTCTATTTTTGCCAAATCAAGAATGTCATTGATTAATTGCAACAATATTTCCGAATTCTGGTTGATGATGTCCGAATAAAGTTTTTCATCCTCTGCATTATCCGCTATAGTCATCAAACGGGAGAAACCTACTATTGCATTCAGAGGAGTACGGATTTCATGACTCATATTGGCTAGAAAGGCTGTTTTCAGCCTATCGGACTGCTCAGCCTTGATACGGGCCTGAACCAGTTCTTGCTCTATGTTCTGCATATTGGTAATATCCCACGAAATGCCGATAATAAGCGGTGCACGCCCTTCCAGAGGAACTAATGTTTTTAAAGTCTGCACGATACGGGTCTCGCCTGTAGCCGTCACATACGTTTCCTGCATTTCCATGCGCTCGCGGGTACGGATCAATTCCAAATCATCCCGATGAAACTTCTCCGCATTCTCATGTTCGGGAAACACTTCAAAATCAGTATGGCCCAATGCTTTGGAAGCAGGAATTTTAGAGTGGCTGGCAAACGCCTTGTTCCAATAAAGATATCGGAAATCATCTTCAGGGTCCTTCACAAACAAATAAACAGGAATATTATTCAGTATGGCATCCATCAGATAATTCAGTTCACGCAATTCGTCACGGTTCTTGATAACATCCGTTATATCCTGTGTAAAAAACCAAATCATTTCCTCGCCCTGATTTTGAATCATAAAGGCCGAAACCTGATGAACACGAAGTTTTGTTTCTCCCACACGGGTATATTTGGCACGATAAGCAAAATTACCTCCATTATCACGAATCTCTTGAACACGTTTATCAAATATTTCTTTGGTATTCAGAGAAACAGATAAATCATAAACCTTCTGTGTTCCCAGCTCCTCTTTCACTCCATATTCCTCAATAAACTGCCGGTTGGCATAAACTAAGGTTCCGTCAGCCGATACAGCCAGAATACTATCACTGACCTTATCCAGTACCCGTTTAAATATTTCCAGGTTCTGCTGTGTGGCAACTCTTTCACTAATATCACGGCACATTATCAACACATATTCTTCATCTAAGGGGAAAATACGATTTTCATAATAATGAAGCATCCCGTCCACATCCAATTCATGATGGGCTGTAGAACCCCTACCTGTCGAAATAACCTTCTGAAGATTATTATGTATATTGTGATAAGCCTCTTTAGGAACCATATCCTGCATACGCATCCCCTTAAAATCGTTGTTGGATACACCCACATGATTTGTTTCCTCATTAGACACCACCTCTATCCCCATTTCCTCATGATTGAAAACGGTCAACATATCCGGCAAGGAATCTAATATTCTTACCGCATATTTCTCCTTGAAACTAACGCCATCAAAGTTTTTTTCAGAAGAAGATAATTTTTCTTTCAGCAGCCTGTTCTCCTCTTTCAACGATTCAATTTCCTGCTCTAATACTTTAAGCTTGTGTTCACAATCCATTTGTTTTGAATATCTTTAGGATTCCTAATTGGACAAAAGTAGAAAACTTTTTGTAAACACAGAAAGAATAGTGATTTATTTTCCGATAAAAGAGAAGTCACTGATTAATAGTTAATGGAGTGCACTGTTGCCACACCCCATTAACCACATATCATCAGCCATTAAAATCATTTATATTCCGCCCAGCTCTTGATAGCGATATCGTTTATCGTCATGGTACAGAAAGCATTGATAAACGCACTTGCCAGACGAGCATTGGTAATCAAGGGCACATTCAGGTCGATAGCGGCACGACGTATCTTATATCCATTGTCCAACTCCCCGGCTGTCAGATTCTTCGGGATATTGACTACCATGTCTATCTCTTTCCGATGCAACATATCCAGTGCCTGAGGTTTCCCTTCCTCACTGGGCCAATACACGCGGGTATTTTCCACCCCGTTCTCGGTCAGGAAGTGGGATGAGCCTCCGGTGGCATAAAGTTTATAACCTTTCTTCTGCAACATACGGGCCGCTTCCAAGGTATCCGCTTTCTGCTTGGCATTACCTGTAGAAAGCAACACGCTCTTTTCAGGAATACGATATCCCACAGACAGCATCGCCTTCAATACGGCACACGAAGTATCCGTGCCGATGCAGCCTACTTCACCGGTAGAGGCCATGTCTACCCCCAATACCGGATCGGCTTTCTGCAAACGGTTGAAAGAGAACTGGCTGGCCTTAATACCCACATAATCCAACTCGAAAAGATTCTTATTCGGTTTCTCAACCGGCAGTCCGAGCATCACTTTGGTAGCCAGTTCAATAAAATTGATTTTCAGCACCTTGCTGACAAAGGGGAAGCTGCGTGAAGCACGAAGGTTACATTCAATCACCTTGATATCGTTATCCTTTGCCAGATATTGGATATTGAACGGACCGGAGATATTCAATTCCTTGGCTATCTGACGGGAGATGCGCTTGATGCGGCGCACCGTTTCCACATACAACTTTTGCGGTGGGAACTGGATAGTGGCATCGCCTGAATGCACTCCGGCATACTCAATGTGCTCACTGATAGCATATGCCACAATCTCACCATTCTGAGCCACAGCGTCCATTTCCACTTCCTTGGCGTGCTCGATGAACTGGCTCACCACTACCGGATGCTTTTTCGATACATTGGCAGCCAGTTTCAGGAAGCGTTCCAACTCTTCTTGATTGGAGCAGACATTCATGGCCGCACCACTCAGCACATACGAGGGACGTACCAAAACAGGGAAGCCTACCTTGTCAATAAAGGCATGGATGTCTTCCATAGAAGTCAATGCGCTCCATTCGGGCTGATCCACTCCGATGCGGTCCAGCATGGCCGAGAATTTATCCCGGTCTTCGGCATTGTCAATGCTCTTGGCACTGGTACCGAGGATATTTACATTTTGCGCATCCAGACGGAGAGCCAGATTATTAGGAATCTGGCCACCGGTAGATACAATGACTCCGTGAGGATTCTCCAGTTCGAGAATATCCATCACACGCTCGAAAGTCAGCTCGTCAAAGTACAGACGGTCGCACATATCATAGTCGGTAGAAACCGTTTCGGGATTATAATTAATCATGACACTGCGGTAACCCTCCTTACGGATAGTCTGCAAAGCCTGCACACCACACCAGTCAAATTCCACCGACGAACCGATGCGGTAAGCGCCTGAACCCAGTACCACGATGGATTTATGGTCGCCTAAGTACTTTACGTCATTGGCCACACCGCTATACGTCAAATACAGATAGTTGGTCTGTGCAGGGTACTCGGCCGCCAAGGTATCGATTTGTTTCACCACCGGAAGGATTCCCACCTGCTTGCGATGATTACGCACATACAGAATACCGTCTTCCATATCTCCTTCGTAGCCAATGGCACGGGCTATCTGGAAATCGGAGAATCCCTGCACTTTCGCCTTGCGGAGCAATTCGTCCGGCATATCGGTAATCTGCTTGTGGTTATTGCCCCATTCGTGCATCTCTTTAGAAGTGTCCATGATGTGCTGCAATTTCTGCAAGAACCATTTGTCAATCTTGGTCAGCTCATGAATCTGGTCTACCGTGTAACCTGCACGCATGGCTTTGCTGATCACGAAAATACGTTTGTCCGTCGGCTCACGAAGGGCTTTGTCCACGTCTTCTATAACCAATTCCTTATTCTCTACGAAACCATGCATTCCCTGACCAATCATGCGCAAACCTTTCTGAATGGCTTCTTCGAAAGTACGTCCGATAGCCATCACCTCGCCCACCGATTTCATGGACGAGCCCAGTTCACGGTCCACACCGTGGAACTTGCCCAAGTCCCAACGGGGAATCTTGCACACCACATAGTCCAGTGCAGGCTCGAAGAAGGCACTGGTGGTCTTTGTCACCGAGTTTTTCAAGTCGAACAACCCATATCCCAAGCCTAATTTGGCGGCAACGAAAGCCAACGGATAGCCGGTAGCCTTGGAAGCCAATGCAGACGAACGCGAAAGACGGGCGTTGACCTCAATGACACGGTAATCTTCCGATTCGGGATCGAAGGCATACTGTACATTGCATTCGCCCACAATGCCGATATGGCGGATGATACGGATAGCCAGTTCACGAAGTTTATGATACTCGGCATTGGTCAGTGTCTGCGAAGGGGCGATCACGATAGACTCGCCGGTATGGATACCCAGCGGGTCGAAGTTCTCCATGTTACATACAGTGATGCAGTTATCATAACGGTCACGGACCACTTCATACTCCACCTCCTTCCAGCCTTTCAAACTCTTTTCCACCAATACCTGCGGCGAGAAAGAGAAGGCCTTTTCAGCCAGAACATTCAGTTCCTCTTCATTGTCACAGAAACCTGAGCCCAAACCACCCAATGCATAGGCGGCACGGATAATGACCGGATAACCTAATTCTTTAGCGGCGCGACGGGCATCTTCCAGATTTTCCACCGCTTCGCTCTTGATGGTCTTGACATTGATTTCATTCAGTTTTTCTACAAACAATTCACGGTCTTCAGTATCCATGATGGCCTGCACGGGAGTACCCAACACACGGACATTGTATTTTTCGAAGATACCTGCTTTGTACAGTGCCACCCCACAGTTCAAGGCAGTCTGTCCGCCGAAAGACAGGAGCACGCCGTCCGGACGTTCCTTTTCTATCACCTTCTCTACAAAATAAGGAGTAACGGGCAGGAAATAAATCTGGTCTGCCACCCCTTCGCTGGTCTGCACGGTAGCGATGTTCGGGTTGATCAGAACCGTTTCAATCCCTTCCTCCTTCAAGGCTTTCAATGCTTGCGAACCCGAATAGTCGAACTCTCCGGCCTCGCCAATCTTCAAGGCACCGGAACCTAATAACAATACTTTCTTTATTTCGTCTTTCATACTTGTTCTTTTTAATACACGGTTTATAACAACTTCACAAACTCATCAAACAGGAACTCGGTATCCGTAGGTCCCGATGCAGCTTCCGGATGGAACTGTGCCGAGAACCAAGGTTTGGTTTTATGCCTGATACCCTCGTTGGAACCGTCATTCATATTGATGAACAGCGGTTCCCAATCGGTTCCCAATGTATTATTATCTACCGCATAACCGTGGTTCTGACTGGTAATGAAACAACGTTCCGTTCCTATCATGCGCACCGGTTGGTTATGGCTGCGATGACCGTATTTCAATTTATAGATGGTAGCGCCTCCTGCTTTGGAAAGCAACTGATTCCCCATACAAATGCCGAAGATAGGCTTGTCGCTCAGGCTCATCGCCTTGCGGATATGCTGTACCGCCTCATCGCAAGTATCCGGATCACCCGGACCGTTCGAAATAAACAATCCGTCATACTCCATCCCTGTAAAGTCATGGTTCCAAGGAACACGGATCACTTCCACATCCCGTTTCAGTAAGCAACGGATAATATTTGTCTTTACACCACAATCCACCAACACCACTTTTTTCTTACCTGCACCTTCATTATAACGAATGACTTCCTTACACGATACTTTATCTACATAATTGATACCTGCATACGTTGCTTCGGGCACATTGCCGGGTTCATCATCAAATACGATTTTCCCCATCATTACCCCATGTTCGCGAAGAACTTTGGTCAGTTCACGGGTATCGATGCCTGTAATGCCCGGCACTTGCTCACGCTTCAGCCAGTCGGCCAGACTTTCTTTCGCATTCCAGTGACTGTATTCTTCACTGTAATCACTTACAATAATCGCTTCGGCATGGATACGTTCACTTTCCATAAAAGTAGCCAAGCCATTGGGTTCGATAGTAAAGGGAGGTACCCCGTAGTTACCGACCAACGGATAAGTTAAGGTCATCAGCTGCCCCGCGTATGAAGGGTCTGTCAAACTCTCAGGATAACCGGTCATAGCGGTATTAAACACCACTTCGCCGGCTACCGGTTTCTCATAACCGAACGACTTGCCCGGGAAACGGCTCCCGTCGTCGAGGATCAATGTTACATTTCTCATCTAATCTATCTTGAATGGTTGTTCTTTAGAATTGATAAACTTTTTCTATATAGTCTATAAACGCCTGGTTCACCAGCTTCACTCCACCCGGAGTAGGATAATCCCCACTGAAATACCAGTCGCCCGTATGGTTGGGACACGCTTCATGCAATCCTTCCAGTGTCTGATAAACGATTTCCACTTTCGCCTGCGTACCCTTCGGAGTGAGAAGTTCCACCATTTTTGCCGCAATCTCCTCATTAGTGAAAGGGGCATAAATTTCTTTCACATAATTCACCATCTGCTCTTTGGGTAACCCCACCTGGTCTTTCGATTTGTTGTAAGCACGGGCTATCACATCTTTCATATCCCGTTCTTTCAATAAATCGATAGCAGCCTTGAAAGCGATAAACTGATCCATACTGGCCATATCAATACCATAATAATCAGGATAACGCACCTGTGGCGAAGAAGAAACAATGACGATTTTCTTCGGATGCAGGCGGTCGAGGATGCCGATAATGCTCTGTCTTAACGTAGTTCCCCGGACGATGCTGTCATCAATAATCACCAGATTATCCACATGAGGCACAAGGCTTCCATAAGTGATATCATACACATGGGCAGCCAAATCATTCCGACTGTTGCCTTCGGCGATAAAGGTACGCAACTTGATATCCTTGATGGCTACTTTCTCGCTACGGATACGCCTGGACAGGATTTTTTCCAGTTCCTCGTGATTGGGATGATGCCCCAAAGCCTCTATCTTCTTTACTTTCAGTTCATTCAGATAATTGTCGAATCCTTCCAGCAGTCCATAGAAAGCCACTTCCGCCGTATTGGGTATAAAAGAGAATACGGTATGCTCCACATCATAGTCTACCGCTTTCAAAATAGGATTCACCAGTTTTTCGCCCAGCTGTTTTCTTTCCTTATAAATATCCATGTCACTTCCCCGGCTGAAATAGATACGTTCGAAGGAACAGGCTTTCTTCTCTTTCGCCCGGTTGATCTGTGCCAGACGCATCTTTCCAGTCTTGCTTATAAGGATAGCCTGTCCCGGTTGCAATTCATTGATGCTTCCGGCAGATACATTCAAGGCAGTCTGAATGACAGGGCGCTCGGATGCCAATACCATGATTTCATCGTCCATGTACCAGAAAGCCGGACGAATGCCCCACGGATCGCGCACCGCAAAAGACTCACCGCTACCGGTCATACCGCAGATCACATAGCCTCCATCCCACTCCTTGCTCGAAGTCTTGAGGACATTGCCCAGATCAATGCGGTCTTCTATAGCGTGAGTGATATCCATGCCTTTCAGACCTTCCTTCTCACATTCCACATAGAGGCGCTCCACCTCGCGATCCAAACGGTGCCCCACTTGTTCCAGCATAATATATGTGTCGGCATATTTACGCGGATGCTGGCCGTCGGCAGTGATACGTGCGAAAATCTCATCCACATTGGTCATGTTGAAATTGCCGCACAACGCCAAATTCTTGGCACGCCAGTTGTTACGGCGCAAGAACGGATGCACGTAGGAGATACCGCTTTTTCCGGTAGTGGAATAACGCAAATGCCCCATATATACCTCTCCGGCAAAGGGAAGGCATTTCTTGGCGTATCCGGCATCATGCAATTGTTCAGGCGCCAAATCCTTGAAATGATTTTGCACCGTACCGAATATCTCTGTTATCGCCCCTGAACCTAAAGCTCTTTCACGGAACATATATTCTTCACCGGGATTGGCCTCCAGTTTGACACAGGCCAGCCCGGCGCCTTCCTGTCCGCGGTTATGTTGTTTTTCCATCAGCAGATACAGCTTGTTCAAGCCATACATCCAGGTTCCATACTTTTCCTGATAATATTCCAGCGGTTTCAGCAGTCGTATCATAGCGACTCCACATTCATGCTTTAACGGTTCCATGCTCTCTCTTTACTACTTAAATTAATAGTTCATTTTCAGATTCTTATAAAAACATCCCAAAGGTATGACAAGACCTTCTGTCATTTTTCCAAACTTACGGTACATCTTTCAAGAATTATGCCGGAAACTTCCTGCATAATCTCCGGCAGCATTGCCTTCTATTCTACTGTTACCGACTTCGCCAGATTTCGTGGCTGATCCACATTCTTCCCTTTGCAAATGGCTACATGATAGGCCAATAACTGTAAGGGGACCGTAGCTATCAACGGTTCGAGGCACTCTAATGTTTCGGGCAACTCAATGCAATCATCGGCCAACTTACTGATTACCGTATCTCCTTCTGTGACCAAAGCGATTACTTTTCCCTTCCGCGCCTTGATTTCCTGTATGTTACTCATTATCTTTTCATACATCGCATTATGCGTAGCTACCACCACAACAGGCATTTCGGCATCAATCAATGCGATAGGTCCATGTTTCATCTCAGCGGCGGGATAGCCTTCAGCGTGAATATAAGATATCTCCTTCAACTTTAACGCGCCTTCCAAAGCTACCGGGAAACTGTACCCCCGCCCCAAATAGAGGAAATTATGTGCATAGGTGAAAATACGCGACAGTTCCGCTATTTTAGGATTACTGATCAATATCTTTTTTATTTTAGCCGGAATCACAGTCAATTCCCGGATCACTTCCAGGTATTTCTCATCTGCCATACTCCCTTTCTCTTTTGCCAGTGTCAGCGCCAGCATGGTAAGCACGGTTACCTGTCCGGTAAATGCCTTGGTGGACGCCACTCCTATCTCCGGTCCTACATGAATATAAGAACCGGTATCTGTAATGCGCGGAATGGATGAACCTACCGCATTGCATATACCATAGATAAAAGCTCCTTTCTCTTTCGCCAGTTCTATGGCAGCCAATGTATCGGCCGTTTCACCCGATTGCGAGATAGCTATTACCACATCGTCTTCATGAATCACCGGATCACGATAGCGGAACTCGGAGGCATATTCCACTTCTACCGGAATACGGCAGAAACTTTCTATCAGTTGTTTCCCTATCAATCCGGCATGCCACGAAGTTCCGCAAGCCACAATTACAAAGCGACGGGCCTTGAGCAAACGTTCCTTATGATCAATAACCGCCGACAGTACTACTTTATCACCGTCCGCATTGATGCGTCCACGCATACAGTCGTTAATACAATCGGGTTGTTCGAATATCTCCTTCAACATGAAATGCGGGTATCCCCCTTTCTCCAGTTGTCCCAGATTCATTTCCACCGTACGTACTTCGGGATTTTGAAGCACGTTGTCCAGATTGACGACTTCCAATGTCTTGTCTCTGCGAATCACCGCTATCTCCCCATCTTGCAGATACACCACTTTATCCGTATACTCTACAATCGGAGTAGCATCCGAAGCCAGAAAGAATTCATCCTTCCCTATCCCTACCACCAGCGGACTGCTTTTGCGTGCTGCAATAATCTCATCGGGATTATTCTTGTCGAGCACCGCTATAGCGTATGCGCCAATCACCTCATGCAGAGCCAACTGAACGGCAGTAAGTAAATCTAAATGGTTGGAAAGTTGGAAAAATTCAATTAACTGTACGAGAACTTCGGTATCTGTACTACTTTTAAAGATGAACCTTTTTTTTTGTAGCTTTTCTTTCAGGGTAGCGTAGTTTTCAATAATACCATTGTGGATAAGAGCTAGATTCTTTGAAGAAGAAAAATGAGGATGAGCGTTAGCCTGACAAGGCTCTCCGTGGGTGGCCCATCGGGTGTGGGCAATACCAATTGTACCGGAAACGTCTTTTTGGGAAACAAAAGCCTCTAGGTCTGAAACCTTTCCTTTCGTTTTATAAACGTTCAACCTCCTTTTTTTGTCTATCAATGCGACTCCTGCGCTATCATAGCCCCGGTATTCCAACCGCTTCAGGCCTTTTATGAGAACAGGGTAAGCATCTCGTTTTCCAATATAGCCTACTATTCCACACATAATCTACTAAGTATATGTTCTGATTCGACTGCAAAGATACAAATATCAATTAACATAAATGCAATAAAAAACCATAAATAATTGACGAAAGCGATAAAAAAGTAAGAATAAAAATCGAAAAGAAATATTTTATTCGTTTTTTTAATAAATATGAAAACTTACAGTATGATATTGTCTGTTGTGGTTTTAGTTACGATTTGAAAGACAGTAAGCAAGCAAGAAGGGTAATGTGTAAAGAGGACCGTCATCCCGACGCCCCTCTCCGCAAACTTAAAACAACCAACAAAAGAAATAGATAACCTTTATGCAGTGATTATCTAATAAAAAGCAATTCACGATATTTAGGTAATGTCCACATCTGGTTGTCTACGATCAGCTCCAGCTTGTCGATATGATAACGTATCTCTTCCAGCATCGGGGCGATGGTATCGTGATAGGCAATGGCCTTTTCGCGCTCGCTCTCTATTTTGTTCGCCACTTTTCGCGCCTCCACCATGGCATTTACATGCTCGGTGATGAAAATGGTTCGCCGGGCAATCTCTTCGATGAGTTTCATGTTCTCAGCCGACAGTTGGGATGCTTTTTCCGCCGGGAAGAGCTCTTTCATTTTATACACATTGTCTATCAGCTTGCTTTGGTATTCGGTGGCTACGGGGATGATGTGGTTCATCGCCAGGTCGCCCAGCACGCGCGCCTCGATCTGGATTTTCTTTGTGTAAGTTTCCCATTTCACTTCATTGCGCGCCTCCAGCTCCTTGCGGGTCATCACGCCGGTGGATTCGAACATGGCGATGCTCGCGGGCTTCAAGTAGTTGTCGAAAATGAGCGGGCAGCTCGTTTCGCAGTCCAGACCCCGGTGGGCGGCCTCCGCCTTCCATTCGTCCGAGTAGCCGTTGCCGTCAAAACGGACAGGCTTGCACTCCTTGATGTAGCGGCGGATAATTTCAATGATGGCGGAGATTTTCGGTTCACCCTTTTCGATGAGCGCATCCACGTCCTGCTTGAACCGGGCAAGTTGTTCGGCAACGGCCGCGTTGAGCGCAATCATGGCACTGGCACAGTTTGCCTCCGAGCCTACGGCGCGGAATTCGAAGCGATTGCCGGTGAAGGCGAACGGCGAGGTGCGGTTGCGGTCGGTATTGTCAATCAGCAGTTCGGGAATTTGCGGGATGTCCAGCTTCATTCCCTGTTTGCCTGCCAGTGAGACAAGGTCATCGTTGCCGCTTTCTTCTATATGGTCCAGCACTTGCGTGAGCTGTTTGCCCAGGAAAGAAGAAATGATGGCTGGCGGCGCTTCGTTGGCTCCCAGGCGATGGGCGTTGGTGGCACTCATGATAGAGGCTTTCAGCAAACCGTTGTGGTGGTATACCGCCATCAGGGTGTTGACAATGAAGGTGATGAAGCGCAGATTATCTTCGGCGGTCTTGCCCGGAGCCATCAGCAGGACGCCGGTGTCTGTACCCAGTGACCAGTTGTTATGCTTCCCCGAGCCGTTGACGCCTTTGAAGGGCTTTTCGTGCAGCAACAGGCGGAAACCGTGGCTCCGCGCCACCTTGCGCATGAGCGACATGATGAGCATGTTATGGTCTACCGCCAAGTTGCATTCTTCGAAAATAGGAGCCAGCTCAAATTGGTTGGGAGCCACTTCGTTATGGCGGGTCTTGACGGGTATGCCCAGTTCCAGCGCCTGTATTTCAAGGTCTTTCATAAAGGCAGCCACACGGATGGGGATGGCTCCGAAGTAATGGTCTTCCAATTGCTGGTTCTTGCTGGCTTCGTGTCCCATCAGGGTGCGCCCGGTCAGCAGCAGGTCGGGACGGGCGGCATACAGTCCTTCGTCTACCAAGAAGTATTCCTGTTCCCAGCCCAGGTAGGCCACCACTTTCTTCACTTCCGGGTTGAAGTAACGGCACACGTCCACGGCGGCTTTGCCCACAGCACTCAAGGCTTTCAGCAGTGGCGTTTTGTAGTCCAGCGACTCGCCGGTGTAAGCAATGAAAACGGTAGGGATGCACAGGGTGTCGTCCACCACGAAGACAGGCGATGAGGGGTCCCATGCACTGTAGCCGCGTGCCTCGAAGGTGTTTCGGATGCCGCCGTTGGGGAAGCTGGAAGCATCAGGCTCCTGCTGTACGAGGAGCTTGCCGGAGAATTCTTCCATCATTCCACCCTTGCCGTCGTGTTCCACAAAGGCGTCGTGCTTTTCGGCTGTGCCTTCCGTCAGGGGTTGGAACCAGTGGGTGTAGTGGGTTACACCTAGCTCGGTTGCCCAGCGTTTCATGCCTGCCGCCACTTCGTCGGCTATGGCACGCTCCAGGGGGGCGCCGTTGTCCATGGCGTCCGTCAGTTTGGCATAGACGGCGCCGGGCAGATACTTGAACATTTTCTCGCGGTTGAAAACGTATTTGGCGAAATATTCACTGGGCCTTTCGGCTGGTGTCTCCACCGTTGCTGCTTTCTTCTTGAAAGCCGTTTCGACTACTCTGAATCTTAATTTTGACATAATACCTAAATTTGTTTAGTTGTTAATTAGTAGAATGAATGGAAAAAACTTTTGTGATTAATTGTATGCCGACTCGCCATGCTCGTAGATATCGAGTCCTTCCTCTTCAATGCGTTTCGGAACACGCAAGCCATGTATCTTGTCCAGCACTTTAAAGACAATGAAGCCCATGCCTGCCGCCCACACTCCTACTACGGCCGCGCCGAAGAGCTGTGCCAGCAGGAAGCTGCTTCCGCCGCCATAGAACAGCCCCTCTTCTGTAGCGAAGAGTCCCGTAAGAATCGTTCCCAGGCAACCGCAAACACCGTGTACGGACGATGCGCCTACGGGGTCGTCAATTTTCAGCACATGGTCGATAAAGTCGACTGCAAATATCATTACCACGCCGCAAATGGCACCGATAAGTACAGACCCGAAAGGCGATACCAGGTCACATCCCGCCGTGATGCCCACCAGTCCTGCCAGCACACCGTTCAGTGTGAGGGACAAGGAAGGTTTGCCATACTTCATCCAACTCGCCACCAGTGCGAAGAAACCTCCTGCACAAGCTGCCAGGTTGGTGGTGAGGAACACATGCGAAATGGTCGTCTGGTCTCCACTTGTCGCCGCTGCCAACTGCGAACCGGGGTTGAACCCGAACCAGCCGAACCAAAGGATAAACACGCCCAGGCAGGCAAGCGTCAAACTATGACCGGGGATGGCCCTTGATTTGCCGTCTTTCCCGTATTTGCCAATACGCGGCCCCAGAATGGCGGCGCCCACCAAGGCAATCCATCCACCTACGGAGTGAACCACCGTAGAACCGGCAAAGTCATGGAAAGTAGTGCCGAACGTCCTCATCATAAAGGAGCCTTCGTCTCCGTTCATCAGCCATCCGCCGCCCCAGGTCCAGTGGCCGGAAACCGGATAAATGAGTACGCTGATAAAGACAGTATAGACCAGATACATGGAGAACTTGGTACGTTCCGCCATGGCTCCGGACACGATGGTGGCCGCCGTGGCGCAGAATACAGTCTGGAAAATCAGGAAGCCTTCGATGGGCAATCCGTTGTCGATGATTTTGTCCATCGCCTCCAAGTTGAAAAAATGGGGGGCGCCCACAAAACCGCCTATGCCGAACATCAGCCCGAAGCCGATGAACCAGAACAGGATGGAGCCGAACATGAAGTCTACCAGATTTTTCATCAGCACGTTGGCCGTGTTCTTGGTACGGATGAACCCGGCTTCTACCAGTGCGAATCCCGGTTGCATGAAGAATACCAGCATGGCGGCAAGTAGCATCCATACGGTGTTGAGTCCGGTAGCAAGTTCGCCTAGGGCCCCGGCGGTTGCATCGGGCGCCGCGGTGGTGGCTGCCACGCCTGCATCTTGCGCCCAAAGGCCGGCGGGGAGCATAAATAAGAGTATAGTATCCATAATTTTTCTCGTTTACGTTGTAGTATTGTTTTATTCCCGACTTTACTTTTGCCGGTAAAGGGAAGTAGCTTGCGCTTATTTTTCCTGTTCTGCATTATACAGGGCTATGTCACCCCGCTCGCCCGTGCGTATGCGGACGGCGTCTTCAATGGGGATGACGAAAATACGTCCGTCGCCTATCTCGCCGGTGTGCGCCGCCTTGATGATGGCTTGCACTGTTTTCTCCACATTCTTTTCGCGCACCACGATGGAAACCAGGATTCTTTCAATCGAACTGGTATCATACACCACACCACGGTAGATACGTCCCTGGCGTGCTTTACCAATGCCTCTTACATCGTAGTAGGAAAACCATTCGATGTCGGCTTCGAGCAACGCGTCCTTTACGTCCTCGAACTTGGTCTTACGGATAATAGCCTCAATTTTCTTCATTGTTGTACTTGTAATTTATATGTTCCAATCTTTTTACCTTTTTAAAAACTGATACCTCTCTCTACTTTGTCGTTATGTCTGAATTTGTTATTGTATCTGCATTTTCAGCACTTCCTGTCAGAAACTCAGTCCGAATACGAAATAGGCCCCTTCGGTGCGCGGATTCACCGTCACCTTGGCGAAGGCGGGGACTGAGAATGAGTCTGTAATCTTGATTTCCTTGGATACCCCAAGGCTGATGTCACATACGGCGAACCCGTCCGAACCGCTGCATTCCGGATCTGCGGACACGTTATAGAAGTCATTGGCCCATGGCGTGGCTCCTATTTCTGCCGTCCAGTCCAGGCCTGCCAGTTTGAAGGGGGCAGCGAGTGATATGTAAGAGGAGTAAGCCCGGTCGCCGTCCTTGTTCACCCCGTCGGCACCTGCAAAGTTGGTATACCAGTTCACTGCCAGCGGACCGAAATCGTAGCCTATCTGCGCTTCGAATACATGGCTGGTATGGTGCGTGCCATAGTGGAAATAGCCGGGGCCGCCATTGAACCAGTAGTCTGTCACCGAAATGCTGAAACCGCCGGTGCTGTAGCCCAGCGTCAGGTCCAGTTCTTTCGTATCAGCGGACTCAATGCCTGCGGATCCCCATGCGCCGAGCGAAAATCCTTTGTAGGCAACGGACAATGACGGCTGTATGCTTACGCCTCCCAAATCCTGTCCGCGCCAAATATAGCCGCTTACCAAGTCAGCTCCTACGCTGGCTTCCACCTTGTCTTGAGCGATGCTCGTTGCCGGCACTGTCATGGACAGGCCTAATAGCAATGCCGTTTCCTTAAAATTCATCTTCATAGCTTTTTACCTTTTAATTAATAATAGTGAGTATGTCATATTTTATATACCTATTGGCTTGATTGATGTAAGTCCGATGCAAGCACAAAGTGCTTCAAGGTGTTGTCATGTACTGTGCTCAGAGCAACCATTTTCTGATCCGTTTCATGGCTTCTTCGCAATCCGCCCGCTCTCCGAAAGCGGTCAAGCGGATATATCCTTCACCACTGGGGCCGAAGCCTACTCCCGGCGTGCCCACTACATTGGCTTCATACAGCATCTGTTCAAAGAATTTCCACGAGTTTACCTCACCCGGTGTCTTCACCCACAGGTAGGGGGCGTTCTCTCCGCCGAAAACTTTGAGTCCTGTACTTTCCAACGCTTCTTTCATGATGCGGGCGTTAGCCATATAATACTGTATGATGGCTTTCACTTGCTTTTTGCCCTCGGGGGTATAGATCGCTTCGGCACCACGCTGGGTGATATAGGATGTGCCGTTGAACTTGGTGCACTGGCGGCGGTTCCACATCCGGTTCAGCGGAATGCGCTCTCCTTCCAGCGTGGCGGCTGTGAGTTCTTTCGGTACGACGGTGTATCCGCAACGCACCCCGGTGAATCCGGCCGTCTTCGAGAAACTGCGAAATTCTATCGCTACTTTCTTCGCTCCTTTTATCTCATAAATGGAGTGAGGAATGTCCGGGTCTTGTATGTAGGCCTCGTAGGCAGCATCGTAAAGGATGAGGGTATCATTTTCCAATGCATAGTTCACCCATTTTTTCAGTTCGGCCTTGCTAATGACCGTCCCCGTAGGGTTATTGGGATAGCAGAGGTATAGGATATCTATCCTGCGGTCGGGAATTTCGGGCACGAAATTATTCTCGCTCAGGCAAGGCAAGTATACCACGTTGCTCCATCGCCCGTCTTCCAGTATCCCGGCACGGCCGCACATTACGTTCGAATCGATGTATACGGGGTAGATGGGGTCTGTCACGCCGATGCTGTTGTCGTGGCGAAGGATGTCTCCGATATTTCCCGTATCGCTCTTGGCGCCGTCACTGATAAAGACTTCGCCGGGTTCCAGATAGACGCCGCGCGGAGCGTAATCGTTCCTGATGACGGCATCTATCAGGAAATCATAACCTTGTTCGGGACCGTAACCGTGGAATGTCTCTTTGTTTGCCAGCTCGTCTACTGCCTTATGCATGGCTTCGATGGAAGCTTGAGGCAGCGGGCGGGTTACATCTCCGATACCCAGGCGGATAAGGTCCGTTTTGGGATGAGAGACTTTGAATGCATTTACCTTTTTGGCAATGTCCGAAAACAAGTAATTGTTTGGTAGTTTTAAAAAATGTTCGTTTACTAGTGCCATCGTTGTTATTGTTTTTATCGTTGTTTTAAGTTTTTCAAAATCATTATCACATCTCTATTTCGCCTTCGAAAACCTTTCCGGCCGGACCGGTCATGTATACATGTCCGTCTTTCTCGTCCCAGTGGATGTGGAGATCGCCTCCGTCCATCCTTACCCACGATTTTCGTCCGGCTTTATGGTTCAGTACGGCCGCCACGGCGGTGGCGCAAGCCCCTGTTCCACAAGCCATTGTGATGCCTGAACCTCTTTCCCACACTCTCATCCGTAAGGATTGGTCCGGCAATATTTCTACAAATTCCACATTGGTCCGCTCAGGAAAAAGCGGATGATTTTCCAGTTTCGGACCAACCGCCGGCAAATCCACCTCTTTTATATCATCTACGAAAATGACAACATGCGGATTTCCCATGCAGACGAATGTTCCTTTGTATTCTTTTCCATCGGCCAAGATAGTTTCTGCCAGCATTCCGCCGGTTTTCGTAGCTATCTGTCCGGGGTTTGATAGCAGGGGCGTACCCATATCTACGGTTACATCCTTCACCACCCCGTTGCCTGTATGAAGTTTCAGGATTTTGATTCCCGAAAGGGTTTCCAGTGTGATCACCTCCTTATCCGTCAATCCTTTCTCGTATACATATTTGCCTATGCAGCGCGAGGCGTTTCCACACATCATGGCTTCGGAGCCGTCTGCATTGAATATACGCATACTGAAATCCGCTTTTTCGGATGCTCCAATCAGTACCAGACCGTCTGCACCGATACCGGTATGATAAGCGCTCCATTTTCTGGCGGCTTTTATCGGATCTTGCAGCGGAGAAGACAAGGTATTTACATAGATATAATCATTGCCGGTTCCTTGCATCTTGGTGAACTTGATAGTTGTTGCCATTTTGATTAATACTTATTTATTGTTGTTTCCTTTTGCTTTTAATTATATGCAAATATATGTCTTTTTGATATTTTATAAGATATAATCGTTTCTATTTTCTTATTTATTTTCACTCTAATAACAAATAGAAACCGAAATGTTTGTTTTATCTTTCAAATTACATCAGAACAAGGGAAGATAGTTTTGAATTATAAGTCAATAGGTCGTTATATGGTTGAGGGATGTAATATTCCTATTATTATACTCCGGTTGATTGACTATAAAGGGGGGATGCCGTCCTAAATACAATCTATATGAATAAAAGAAATGCCCAAACTTACAATTTAAAAGTATTTTTCACAATATATCTTTCAAATATTAAATAGACACGTCATACATACAACAAACTGTAAGACAGGGACGCAAGACTGCATCTTTTTATCAAAAGAAAGCATCAGCTCTTCATCAAAAAGAAATAAATTACCTACTTTTGCAGAACAATATGAAATACAAACCAACATTATTATAAACCAAAGACAGCAATAATGGCAAAAACAGAGCAAACAGGTCTTTATGACGCAACCAACGAACATGACGCTTGCGGCGTAGGCATGGTAGTCAACATTCATGGCAACAAATCGCATGAATTGGTAGACTCCGCATTAAAGGTATTGGAAAACATGCGCCACCGAGGCGCAGAAGGAGCCGATAACAAAACCGGCGACGGAGCCGGAATCATGCTACAGATTCCCCACGAATTCATCCTCCTGCAAGGCATCCCCGTACCCGAAAAAGGAAAATACGGAACCGGACTCGTATTTCTGCCCAAAGACGAAAAAGAGCAAGCCAGCATCCTGAGCATTATGATTGAAGAAATAGAACGCGAAGGACTTACCTTGATGCACCTGCGCAATGTGCCCACCAACCCCGCCTGCCTGGGCAAGGACGCACGGGCCACCGAACCGGACATCAAACAGGTATTCATCACCGGAGTGACAGATGCGGACAGCCTGGAACGCACCCTCTACATCATCCGCAAGAAGATAGAAAAGCGCGTGCGGCACACGGACTTCTACATCGTTTCGCTATCGGCAAAAAACATTATATATAAAGGTATGCTCTCGTCCATGCAAGTGCGCGAGTACTTCCCGGACCTGACGCAACCCTATTTTACCAGTGGATTGGCATTGGTACACTCCCGTTTCAGCACCAACACATTTCCTACATGGAGCCTCGCCCAACCGTTCCGTTTGTTAGCGCACAACGGCGAAATCAATACCATCCGCGGTAACCGGGGTTGGATGGAGGCGCGCGAAAGTGTCCTTTCCTCTCCGGCATTGGGGGATGTCAAAGACATCCGTCCCATTATCCAGCCGGGCATGAGCGACAGCGCCTCACTGGACAATGTGCTGGAATTTTTTGTGATGTCGGGACTGAGCCTGCCCCATGCCATGGCGATGCTGGTACCCGAATCGTTCAACGACAAAAACCCTATCAGTGAAGAGTTGAAAGCGTTTTACGAATACCATTCCATCCTGATGGAACCTTGGGACGGGCCTGCCGCGCTGCTGTTCAGTGACGGACGGTTTGCCGGAGGAATGTTGGACCGCAACGGCCTGCGCCCTGCCCGTTACCTCATTACCAATAATGACATGATGGTAGTGGCCAGTGAAGTAGGCGTGATGGATTTCGAACCGGGAGAGATTAAAGAGAAAGGGCGTCTGCAACCGGGCAAAATACTGATGATTGATACCGAACAAGGTAAAATATATTATGACGGTGAACTGAAAGAACAACTGGCGTCGGCCCGCCCCTATCGCGCATGGCTGTCTGCCAACCGCATCGAGCTCGATACCTTAAAAAGCGGACGCAAGATAGACAACCGGATAGACGGCTATGACCGTATGCTGCGTACTTTCGGCTTCTCGCGCGAGGATATAGAACGCACCCTCATGCCGATGTGCAACACAGGGGCCGAGCCCATCGCCTCTATGGGTAACGACACGCCGCTGGCCGTCCTTTCGGACAGGCCGCAGTTGCTGTTCAACTATTTCCGGCAACAGTTTGCCCAAGTGACCAATCCCGCCATCGACCCTATCCGTGAAGAGTTAGTCATGTCGCTCACCGAGTACATCGGGGCCGTGGGAATGAATATACTGGTGCCCAGCGAAAGCCATTGCAAAATGGTACGCCTGCCCCATCCCGTGCTGAACAACACCCAACTGGACATCCTCTGCAACATCCGGTATAAAGGATTCAATACCGTGAAACTCCCTATCGTATTCGAGGTGAGCAAGGGAAAAGCCAGATTGCAAGAGGCCCTGAACGACCTGTGCAAAAAAGCCGAGCAATCCGTTACGGACGGAGTGAACTATATCATTCTGAGCGACCGTTTTGTGGACGACACCCATGCCGCCATCCCGTCGCTACTGGCAGTTAGCACTGTCCATCATCACCTCATCTCCGTTCAGAAACGCGTGCAAACCGCATTGATTGTAGAAAGTGGCGAGATTCGCGAGGTGATGCACGCTGCCCTGTTGCTGGGATATGGCGCCAGTGCCATCAATCCCTACATGGCCTTCGCCGTACTGGATGAACTGGTGAGGAAAGGCGATGTGCAGATGAATTACGAAACGGCCGAGAAGAATTATATCAAGGCCATCCGCAAGGGCTTGTTCAAGATTATGAGCAAGATGGGCATTTCGACTATCCGTTCCTACCGGGGCGCAAAGATTTTTGAAGCCGTAGGGGTCAGCGAGGAATTGTTGAGAAGCTATTTCGGCACACAGACATCCAGCATCGGAGGCATCCGTCTGGAAGAAGTCGCCAGAGACGCCATCGCCCTGCACGATGCCGGATTCGCTGCAAAAGAAGTGAGCGACATTTTACCGCACAACGGACTGTTCTCTTTCCGCAAAGACGGAGAACGGCACGCTTGGAATCCGGAAACCATCTCCACCCTGCAACTGGCCACCCGGCTGGGTAGCTATAAGAAGTTCAAGGAATTCACCTCCATGGTAGATGGAAAAGAGTCACCCCTCTTCCTGCGCGACTTCTTCGGGCACAAACGAAACCCTATCGATATTGAAAAGGTGGAGCCGGTAGAAAACATCGTGAAACATTTCGTGACAGGAGCCATGTCCTTCGGCGCTATCAGCAAGGAGGCACATGAGGCGCTGGCACTGGCCATGAACAAACTGGGCGCACGCAGCAATACGGGTGAAGGAGGTGAGGACAGCGACCGCATTACCGGCACCTACCAGGGTATCTCACTTTGCAGCAAGACCAAGCAGATAGCATCGGGACGCTTCGGAGTCACCGCCGAATACCTGGTCCATGCCGAAGAGATCCAGATAAAGGTGGCCCAAGGCGCCAAGCCGGGAGAAGGAGGACAACTGCCGGGATTCAAGGTAGATGAGGTGATTGCCAAAACCCGCCACTCCATTCCGGGCATCTCGCTCATTTCCCCTCCACCCCACCATGACATTTATTCCATCGAAGATTTGGCCCAGTTGATATTCGACCTGAAAAACGTAAACCCACAGGCACGAATCAGTGTGAAACTGGTAGCCGAAAGCGGCGTGGGAACCATTGCCGCCGGAGTGGCCAAAGCGAAAGCCGACTTGATTGTCATTTCGGGAGCGGAAGGAGGAACCGGCGCGTCGCCTGCATCGAGTATGCGGTATGCAGGTATCTCGCCCGAAATAGGACTGAGCGAGACGCAACAGACCTTGGTGTTGAACGGACTCCGCGGACAAGTGAAACTGCAAGTGGACGGACAGTTGAAAACCGGACGGGATATTATCAACATGGCCTTGCTGGGTGCGGAAGAATTCGGTTTCGGTACCACCGCATTGATTGTACTGGGATGCGTCATGATGCGCAAGTGCCACACCAACACCTGTCCCGTAGGCGTGGCCACCCAAGACCCCGAACTCCGCAAACATTTCCGCGGACACTATGAATATGTAGTGAATTATTTCACTTTCCTAGCACAGGAAGTACGCGAATATTTGGCCGAAATGGGATTCACCCGGTTGGAGGATATCATTGGACGGACAGACCTGATTGAAATACAACAAGCGCCAAGTGAGAAGAAATCCTCACTATTGGATTTCAGCAGACTGCTACACCGGGTGGACAACGGAGCTACCATACACCATGTCATGGAACAGAAGCACGACATTGCCCATGTGAAGGATGTGACCATACTGGCCGCCGCCAGGGATGCCATAGAAAACGGAAAAGAAATTTCCCTGGAATACACCATCGCCAATACGGACCGTTCGGTAGGCGCCATGCTGGCAGGAGCGGTTGCCAAGAAATACGGGCAGGCAGGACTTCCGGAACAGACCATCCACATCAAATTCAAAGGTTCGGCAGGCCAAAGTTTCGGTGCGTTCCTGACCCACGGCATCAGTTTCAAGCTGGAAGGCGAAGCGAATGACTATCTGGGAAAAGGACTGAGCGGCGGACGCATTGCGGTACTGCCCCCCGTGCGCAGCAATTTCGATGCGGAAAAGAATACCATCGCCGGAAACACCCTGCTGTATGGCGCTACTGACGGCGAGGTGTATATCAACGGACGGGTGGGCGAACGCTTCGCCGTCCGCAATTCCGGTGTGACGGCCGTAGTAGAGGGTGTAGGCGACCACTGTTGCGAATACATGACCGGAGGACGGGTCGTGGTACTGGGGGAAACCGGACGGAATTTCGCTGCCGGAATGAGTGGCGGCGTGGCTTACGTGTGGAACAAGAACCACAACTTCGATTATTTCTGCAACATGGAGATGGTGGAGCTCTCACTTATCGAGGAGGCATCTTACCGGAAGGAGCTGCATGAACTGATCCGTCAGCATTACCTCTATACCGGTTCCAAACTGGCACGAACAATGTTAGATGACTGGAATCACTATGTGGATGAATTTATCCAGATAGTACCTATCGAATATAAACGAGTATTGCAAGAAGAACAAATGCGCAAGCTACAGCAAAAAATAGCTGATGTACAAAGAGATTATTAATACATCACACAAATTATCAACAAAGAAATACAACAAAGATATGGGAAATCCAAAAGCATTTTTAACTATTCCGCGTCAGGAAGCGGGCTACCGTCCCATCCACGACCGGATATCAGATTATAGCGAGGTAGAACAGACTCTGAACAGCCGTGACCGGAAACTTCAAGCCTCACGCTGCATGGACTGCGGCGTTCCCTTCTGCCACTGGGCTTGTCCGCTGAGCAACAAGCAGCCCGAATTTCAAGATGCCCTCTACAAAGGCAAATGGGAGGAAGCCTACAAGATATTGAACGAAACCAACGATTTTCCTGAGTTCACTGGCCGCATCTGCCCCGCCCTCTGCGAAAAGAGTTGCGTGCTGAAACTGAGCATGGACTCTCCCGTCACCATCCGCGAGAACGAAGCGGCCATTGCCGAAGCAGCCTTCCGCGAAGGTTACATCAAGCCCCGGAACATTGAACGCAACGGACGGAAAGTAGCCATTATCGGCGCCGGGCCCGCCGGACTGGCCGCCGCCAACCAGCTCAACGGAAAAGGGTACACAGTGACCGTCTTCGACAAGAATGAGGCTCCCGGCGGCCTGCTACGTTACGGCATCCCCAACTTCAAGCTGCACAAGCCCATCATCGACCGCCGTATCCGGGTGATGGAAGAAGAAGGCATCCACTTCAAAATGAACAACGATGTGGATGTGCGGCAACTCCCCGAAGGTTTTGACGCCTACTGCATCTGCACCGGAGCTCCGACCGCCCGTGACCTCCCTGTCCCCGGACGCGAACTGAAAGGCATCCACCCGGCACTGGACATGCTGGCGCAACAAAACCGTATCCTTGCCGGCATGACGTTCCCGAAAGAACAACTGGTTACTGCCAAAGGGAAAAAAGTACTGGTCATCGGCGGAGGGGATACCGGCAGCGACTGCATAGGGACCAGCAACCGGCAAGGTGCCCTAAGCGTCACCCAAATAGAAATCATGCCCCAGCCGCCCGTAGGACAGAATCCTGCCACTCCATGGCCCCAATTCCCCGTCGTACTGAAAACCACCTCTTCTCACGAAGAAGGGTGCAGCCGCCTATGGTCTCTCGCCACCCGTAAGTTTTTAGGCAAAAACGGTAAAGTGTGCGGTGTGGAAGTGGAACAGGTGGAATGGACTCCCGATCCCGACGGCGGCCGCCCTGTCATGAAGCCCACCGGAAAGGTGGAAGTGATTGAAGCCGACCTGGTTCTTCTGGCAATGGGCTTCTTAAAACCCGAACATCCCCAATTCACCGAAAACGTATTCGTAGCCGGCGATGCGGCAAGCGGAGCCAGCCTGGTGGTACGCGCCATTGCCAGCGGACGGAAAGCGGCAACGGACATAGACAGTTATCTCAATAAATAAATCAACAAATACAATTATGTGTGGAATCGTAGGAATATTCAAGATAAAGCAACAAACGCAAGAGTTGCGTCAGAAGGCATTGAAAATGTCACAAAAGCTCCGCCACCGCGGACCGGACTGGAACGGTATCTATGTAGGCGGCTCTACCATCCTGGCCCATGAACGCCTCTCCATCGTAGACCCTCAAAGCGGAGGGCAGCCCCTATACAGTCCCGACCGGAAACAAATCCTTGCCGTGAACGGAGAAATCTACAACCATCGGGATGTTCGTGCAAAGTACGCCGGAAAATATGATTTCCAAACCGGAAGCGACTGCGAAGTCATCCTTGCCCTTTACCGTGACAAAGGTATTCACTTCCTCGAAGACCTGAACGGCATCTTCGCCTTCGCCCTTTATGATGAGGAGAAAGACGATTTCCTCATTGCCCGCGACCCCATCGGAGTCATACCTTTATATATAGGTAAGGATAAGGACGGCAAAATATACTGCTCCAGCGAGTTGAAAGCCCTCGAAGGGTTCTGTGATGAATACGAACCCTTCCTTCCCGGCCATTACTATTGGGGAAAAGAAGGCAAGATGACCCGCTGGTACGTCCGCGACTGGTTTGAATACGAAGCCGTGAAAAACAACAATGCCTATTCCCAGGACATACACGACGGACTGGAAGAGGCCGTTAAACGCCAACTGATGAGTGATGTGCCCTACGGCGTACTTCTTTCCGGCGGTCTGGACAGTTCCGTCATCTCTGCCATTGCCAAGAAATATGCAGGCAAACGGGTAGAAACCGACAATAAAAAAGATGCCTGGTGGCCTCAGCTCCATTCCTTTGCTATCGGTCTGGAAGGTGCGCCCGACCTAATAAAAGCCCGCGAAGTGGCCCGCTTTATCGGAACCGTGCATCATGAAATCCACTATACCATCCAAGAAGGATTGGACGCTATTCGCGACGTCATTTACTACATCGAGACTTACGATGTCACCACCGTTCGCGCCTCTACCCCGATGTATTTGCTGGCACGCGTCATTAAAAGCATGGGAATCAAAATGGTGCTGAGTGGCGAAGGAGCTGATGAAGTGTTCGGCGGCTATCTCTATTTCCACAAAGCCCCTACAGCCCAAGCCTTTCATGAAGAAACCGTGCGTAAACTAGGCAAGCTCCACCTCTATGACTGCCTCCGTGCCAATAAATCCCTCGCAGCATGGGGAGTGGAAGGCCGAGTGCCTTTCCTGGACAAAGATTTTCTGGACATAGCCATGCGCCTCAATCCCGAGGCAAAGATGTGCCCCGGAAGCACCATTGAAAAGAAAATCGTCCGCAAAGCCTTTGCAGACATGTTGCCCGACAGTGTAGCATGGCGACAGAAAGAGCAGTTCAGCGACGGCGTGGGCTATAGTTGGATTGATACACTGAAAGCCCTTACCGCCGAAGCCGTCAGTGACGAGCAAATGGCGCACGCAACCGAACGGTTTCCTATCAATACGCCACAAAACAAGGAAGAATACTACTATCGCAGCATCTTCCAGGAGCACTTTCCCAGTGAAAGCGCAGCCCGCAGCGTGCCAAGCGTGCCCAGTGTGGCATGTTCTACAGCCGAAGCCCTTGCGTGGGACGCCGCCTTCAAGAACATGAACGAACCAAGCGGACGGGCCGTGAAGGGAGTGCACGAAGAAGCATATGATTCATAATATGGCAACGTGAGTCTGATTCCAACAATTTCATGCATATCTTTACCGCTTCTCTTACAGCATGTATTCAAAGAAGAGATGCTTTGCACCCCGAAATCTTGCGCGGCCTTGCCTTCGAAAAGAGGAAGGCTGCGCGGTGCTTTTGCCAACGTTTTCGAAATAGAGTGGAAAAAACAGCCCTTTCCATGCCGGGTATCAGAAAAAAATGGTGTAACTTTGTATAGCTATAAAAAAGAGAAGAAGAAAGATGGAAACAAAAAAAGCGCCTCAAATCCCTTACGGCATCTCGGACTTTGTGCGGATGCGGACTGAAAATTATTATTATGTGGACAAGACCATGTATTTGCCCCTGATTGAAGATACAGCCAGCTATATCTTTATGATACGTCCGCGCCGTTTCGGAAAAAGCCTTTTCCTAAGCATAATGAAAGCCTACTATGACATTTTGCAAAAAGACCGTTTCGAAAGTTATTCAGCGGACTATGAATAGGTAAGAATTCCACCGACCAGCGCAACCGTTTCCAGATGATTTATTTTGATTTCTCAAAGACAGGGGTTTCATTGGAAAGACTGGAAAAATGTTTTGAGACTTATTGCAATGTTGTCCTCTACGTGTTCATAAAGGATTACGCTTCTTTTTATTATGATAATTTTGAAGAAAAGTGCTGTATCTGGCTCAAGGAACCACGTTACATAAAGTCCTGATACAGTTCAAAGGATGGGAAGTGGTGAGAAGTGAAAAAGATACACATTAAAAACACAATTAACAGATAAAATAATGAAAACACCTTTTATTCCTAAATTGATTCTCCTTTTTATCCTATTTTTTCTTTATTCTGCTGGATATGCACAACAACGGGATTCAGTAACCATACGCGGACAAGTAACAGATTATAACGGACAACCCATTGACAGTTGTTCCATCTTTTGGCAGAGCCCTTCTTTTGATGACATTAAACAAGCCATCACTGACAAAAACGGATACTACACCACCCGTATTCCTAAAGGAAAATATCAAAGTATGGGAGCTATCAATATGTCTACCTACCCACATACCGTAAAACCCGGACTAGCGGAAAAAGACCAACGTCTCGAATTTTGGGCATGGAATTTCATTGCCGATCGTGATACCACTCTCAACATTCGCTATCATCGTATGGAAGTCTATGGACTACGTATTTTCCACATCCCTGGAGGCATGCCCACCTATCAGATATATGTTCGACCCATGAGTCTGACCCGCACCCTGCAATGGCAAAAAGAAGAAAAATCCTCACTTGTACATGCACAGGATCTTAGCAAGATTGAGCAAACAGGTTTAAGCAAACAAGCCAAAGGCGTTTTGCTGGCACCATCGGCTGACAAATTAAAAGCTATCGTTTGGATAGATGGAGAAGAAGTACCTGTTCTGATGAAACAAGAGATAAAAGAGTACTTCAATGCTACTGAATACGGTAATGCCTATCTGCTGACCGTGGATATGCCCAAACACCAGAAAAATATTCTCCCCTACCGAATATTTAAAGTAGAGTTAACTGATTTAGAGAATGGTGACCGTGGAGAAGGGCTTTATTATATGGAAAAAGAGAACTATATAAAATAAAAAGAAGCGGTAGAATACCGCTTCTTGAGCCGAAACCGGGACTCGAACCCGGGACCTATTCATTACGAATGAATTGCTCTACCAACTGAGCCATTTCGGCAACTGTTTTTTCTGCAATATCGGGTGCTTTTCTGAAAAAGCGTTGCAAATATATATCTTTCTTTCGAAATAAAGAAACTAAAAGCGGATAATTTTTCAGTTATCCGATTTTGTTATGTCAATTGATGCCGGATTTATTGGTAGGCTTCTTCATGTATCCCTTTCATGGCCCATCCGCTTGGTTCGTTTATGTTCTTGAAAGCGGTATCCCACGTAAGAGCTTCAACGGTAGAATTGTTTTCTTTTATGTAAAGATTATAACATCAAGGCGTAAAAACTATTTTACACTAATTGCTCTCCTCATCAAACACCCGTGATATACTGAAATTTACCCACTCCATACCCAAACAATTCAATATCCGTCAAAGTTTGATGGTCTTTACCTTACCCGGAATGATGGTCAGATGCACCGTTCCATCCTTTTCTATCTCCACCTTCTGATATCTGGCCTCCACCACCACTTTTCCATCCAGTGCCATCACCCCCCACTGGCAGGCATTCCCTTCAAAAGCACAATAACCGCCTACAGGAATACAGATATTCCGGTAACAAGGAGGCACTACGATACGATCTCCCCATTTCAGCCCCCACTTCATCCCCATCCGGAAAGGAAGGACATCTTTTATTTCCTCCAGCCTCTTCCGCCTTTTCTCTTCCTCATTCTGTTGCCGTTCCCGCTGTACGCTCTCCGCACGCCGCCCGGCTTCCTTCCTCAGACCTTCCACCACGGAGGCAAAATCCGCTTCGCCCGCCTTAGGAGCATTACAAGCTATATACCGCTTCCCCTTTCCTTTCTCCACATGATAATAGCTTCCTTCCCCGTCCATCACCACAATGCTCCGATCCGCCAAACAACCACAACACCAGTACACCTCTTCATCATCCCCTTCCAGCACGCAGGCGAAGACATCAAATATAGCAGACCACACAGGATCAACTAGCCGGCAAGACTTCGGAACACGGTAATCCGGTATCTTCAAGTAGAAACCATAAAAACAAAGACTGTCTTTGTGCAAACCATGCATAGAGGCATACGCCTTCCGCGTGCGGCTATGGAAAGTCTCCCCCACCTGCAGCAACTCTATGCCGCCGTATGAAAAAATCACCGGCCTCTCCTGATAAGTTCTGTTTGTCTTCAAATCGGTATAACAGTCACTCCCATCCTCTTTGGTGACAGAAAGAAGTTCTCCCTTCAGGAATCTCAATCTCCGGCAGCGGTCTGTCACCATCAGGGGAGTTCCGGAATCATCCACCACTCCTGTCCGGCCGTCCTCAAAACGGACGGCAGCCCGGTCCGCACAAAGATCAAATACTTCCCGGTATTGAGGAATCACGGTGATTTTGTTCCCGCACCTCAAGCCCCACAAACCACTTGTAATTTGCAAATTTTCTTGTGCCTTTTTTTAGAAAAGTTAAATATGCCACAGGATACACCGGTAACTAAGGCTTCATAAGTTCGTTTCTCGTTCCTGTTGTAGTCTTGAAAATCGTCTGCCTGTTTTCTAACCGGTAGCTACTGCCGGTGAACTTGATGACTTCACATCGATAAAGCAGCCTGTCAAGCAGAGCGCTGGCAAGGATTTCATCATTCAATGTTTCTACCCATTCTGTAGGTGCCTTGTTGGTTGTAATGATGATGGATGTCTTCTCATGTAGGGTGTTTATCAGGTTGAAGAAGGCAGTTGCTTCCTCTCTTTTCACAGGAAACAGCATGATATCATCTATTGCCAGCAGCTGTGCGCGCAGAATCTTGTTATAAGTCATCATGGCCGGAGTTGAGATGTCTTTAAGTCTGAGACAATTTACGATATCCTCCATTGTCATCAGGTATGCCTTGTAACCGGCCTTGACCGCATCAAAGACAAGACCGGCTGCCAGAAATGTTTTTCCAGTCCCTGATGGTCCCATCAGGATCAGGTTATAAGCTTCACGGAGCCATACCAGTTCACGAAGCTCCTTCATCTGCCGGCGGTCTATGCCCTCATAAAAATTGTAGTCGTATTCGTCAAGATCATGTTTTCGGGGCAGACGTGCCGCAACAAGGCGTCTCTCGTAGTCTTTCCTCTCTTTCATCTCAACTTCGGTGCCTAATACCAGGGACAGGAATTCCGGGTAGGTCGGTTTTTCTTCCTGTGCATGATGCAGAATGCTGTCCATGCGGTTTGCAATGTTGTAAAGCCGCAGACGTTTGGCGTGTGCTTTCAATTTTTCACTTTGTATCATTCAAAAAACTTGTTATATTGGTTTATATCTGTTTTTTCAGGATGACAGTCCGCTGTTTCCGGAATGGATGTCGGAGCTTGGAAAGTCATCCCGTTCATATTGTCCTTACTCCTGTGGATTGAGCCGGATATTTCCTGCACGGAAAGGCTGTTGTATATGTTTTTTTCCAGACAGGTCCGCAGGGCTGCTATCACTGTTTCTTTGCCGTATTCGGATATCACATGAAGCAGCAGTTTCATATTGTCTCTGTAATAACGCGGCTTTTCCCTTTCCAGATTCCGGAGCCACAGAATAACGGTGGGGTCATCTTCCGTCCGCTTTCGGATCCGGACCTGCAAGTCATTCACACTCCGTGTCTTGTCCTTATGATGTCTTTTGTCACATACATTTTTCCCTTTTCCGGGACACAACTCATGCCTGCATATGAGTTTACCGCTCTCTTTGTCGTACAGCTCGATATGTCCGTTATTCTCAAGAAGCCATACAACGGTGTTCCGATTTTTATAGGTGCCGGAGGGCACGCTGTAGTAGTTGGTCCGGTACCGTACCGTATTGTCCTTGCGGACATGATACTCTTTCGGCTCGTCTTTGGGGGGCACCGGTTCTCCATAGTATGGCAACAGATATTTCCGTTCAATCTCAAATTCCTCAGCCGGAACCAGGCGTGTGGTTCCATGTATCTTGCCGTTTCCTGTTTTTTCCAGCCATTGCAGGACCTCGGTGTTAAGGACTTCCAGGCTGTTAAATGTCCGTCCGGCAAGAAAGTTACGCTTGACATATTTGACCACATTTTCCACTTTTCCCTTGCTTTCCGGATCAGCAGGACGGCAGAACACGGGCTGGAAATGCTGCTCGTTGACAAAGGCGCGGAATGTTCTTGTCAATATGAGGTCACCCAGGTTTTCTCTGACCAGCAGGACTTTGTCCTGGTCATAGATTATCCTTCTTGGCTTCCCTCCGAAATATGCGAAAGCCAGTTCATGGGCATATACGGCTAGGGCTGATGTGAAAGGCGTACAGGAAAAATACACGAACTTCTGCCTGGAACGGCTCATCACCATGACAAAAAAATAAACTTTGACAAAGTCGTTCCTGTATATGGGCATACGGCTTTCTCCGAAATCCATCTGGGCATATTCCCCGTAAGGGGTATCCGGCATTTTCTCATAAACACGTTTGGAAAGCCCCTCCTTGTCCAGATTATACTTACGACGTACAGTTTCCACAAAATTGTATACGGTTTTCCCGCAGACAACAGGAAGATCAGGATACTGTTCCTTCATCCAGTCATGAATCTGGGAGGCGGACAGGAACCTGTACCGGGAAAGAACGTCACAGACATAACTTTCGTATTTGTCAAGTATGCGGGGATATCGCCTGCGATGCTGCAATTTTGCAGTCAATGTGTCCTCATCCATTTTCAAGTACCGGCGCACCGTACTTCTATGCAGACCAAGCTGGAACGCAATCTGACTTTTGTTAAATCCTTTTGAATATAATTCTCTTATTTTGTACCACATGATGACTCTGTTGTTTGATTGGTGTCTGCATGCGTCCTTAGTTCTGTCCATATCATTTATATTATTGAAACGCAAATATAGACATTTTTAGGAGGCATGATGGCATATTTCCTTTTTCTAAAAGGACATGGGGCAAAGATACGGATTACAACTCCATACCTGTCCGTATTAATATTTTAATGTTGTAATATTTTAATTTTAAAATTGTTTGATATTTTAAAATTAAAATATTCTGATATTAAAATGTTTTTAAATTGAACCGTCAGCATTCCTTTGAAAAAAAGAATATCCATTGATTTTCCACATAAGATCAAGTGTGGGTTACAGAATTAGGTGTCTGATATTTTTAATAACAATATAACATGTATGTGTAAATAAATATCATAAAACAACACCTGCATGACTTCATGTACAGGTATTTATGACTAAAGTTTTAATATTTCAACATTTTGATATTTTAATGTTTTAATATTAAAACACTTTAATGTATTGACATTAAGTATTGGATGGATATATATATTGAATGGATATTAAAAAAAAGTGACACGGCAATTTAGAATGTATACCTATCGGATTCGTGGAAAAAGAGGACGATTCAAAATAATCCTGCCGCTTCTTTTTGTTCCTTCTTGACGCTACCAGGCATGTCCGGTTCTCCGCCATCATTTTCAGATTACCTATATTTTTATTCGTTCATGGACAGGAATGTTCATGCGCATTTCTATCGGCAACCCATAAGTATTGACTGTCAGGTATTGTTCATTTTCTTTTTTTCGGGAAGATTATGCAGAAACAGATATTGTACTTTTCTTGATTTTCAGAATCGGTTTAATAAAGTCTGCCGTATTGTCTTCCGGTTTGTCCACCGGCCACTTGCCGATAGCTTCCGAAGGAACCTCTTACAAAATGGCAATGCCAGTGCCTTTCCGGATTTCTCCGTGTCTTTCAAGACCTGAAATCCGGCGCACATCCGTATCTGCCATATGACCTTGCAGTTTGTTCCTGTATGGACATAATATATATCCGTTTTTCTGTCACATATTTTTTATATTCATTTCATTCCGCATGGTCTTTTCTCTTTTCTTTGGAAAGGGCTCTGCCCGAGAAATTCCATTTTTTCATCGAAAAAATAATAAGGAAGAGCAAGCAGGGGTAAGCGTCTCCGCGATTCTATATAGTATATTAAAAATAAAAAGTCTAATGATCCCTTTTTAGTCATTAGCCTTTTCCCATCTGTCGGGAAGCAGTAG
>SKER01000022.1_pt1 | contig 218423 bp, 191 predicted proteins | sample 4826961 | NCBI WGS metagenome assembly SKER01 (sample SAMN11008804, study PRJNA524170) | human gut metagenome | biome: Human fecal sample; material: Feces; isolation source: fecal sample from pouch patient p47 | host: Homo sapiens | place: Israel: Tel-Aviv | collected 2016-11-16
CCTTAATTTAGTACTCAAAAAATGCTTTATTATTAATATAATCTTTACCAACCGAAATATCGTACTGAACAAGCTTTAAATCATTAGCAATCTTTTGCTGTTCTTTCGTTAATCCTTTTTTATCTACTGATGCATTATGTAAGACATCAGTCAATAGTGCATAATAAGGAGTCACTTTCGAATCAGTCTGTTCCAACAACTCAGCTGTAAAATCACTTGAATTAACCAATGGATAGTTCATTTTCTTATTATCTTTATTTGACCAAATGAAATAATCCGTCTGATACTGACTATCAGGATCAGACTTAAAGGTGCTAGTAGGATAGAGCCCAGGAAGATGGTCTCCATAAAATACAACCGTAACCTTTTTATCTAGCTTAGATAAAGATTTTAAGAAGTCATCTACACTATCATCAGAATAATGAAGGAGTCTTGCATATTCAGTTAATGAACCATTTGCCTGACTATTAAATCCTTTACCTCTTCCTGTTATATCTTCTGGTTTACCGACAGACCAAGGTACATGATTCTGCATGGTAATAACAGAAAAGAATTGATTATCTTTATTCTCGATTTTATCAAGAACATTATCAAAGACGGTCTTATCACTGACACTGACACCAACCTTTTTAGAATTCTTGAATTTTTCGTTTCCATCAGTATCAAAAATTAAATGCTTAAAATCCAACTCTGAATAAATACCTTTACGATTGTAATTAAATGCTCCAGAAGGATGCATAACATAACGATTTTTGCTAGCAAAAGCATTACTGATTGATGGGAAATATTGCATTTTTGGAACCACTTCTGTATAAAGGGTAGAAACCGAGGAAGAGTAATTATAATATGGTAAACCAGTTAAAGTTTGAAATTCCATGTTAGCTGTTCCACCGCCATAGCCATCGGATTTCATTAAGCCACTAGTCGTTGAATTCTTTATTCCCTTCACTTTTGGTATAATATCTTGACTTAGACTTACATTTGGAACTCTAGTTGGATCAGAAAAACTTTCATTTAAAATATAAATCACGGTTTGATCAGAAATATTTTGGTCTCTAGTTTTATTAATTTCTTTAGCACGAGATTCGTATTTTTTAACTAATTTATCCATTGTTGACTTACTATAATTAGATGGTTTCTTCATTACAGTCGTAGTTAACTGCCGAGTCCAAACATAGATAACAGACTTATACCGGGCATTTACATCAAAGCCCATCCACTCAGTATTATATGAATTGTTTAATTTAGAAATTACTGGAATATTAGAGATAACCTTATTATCTTTTGCAGCACTAAACGTTGAGAAAACACCAATCATAAATAGCAAAACTAATAAGGCCGAAACTATTCTAACTGAAATTTTATCATAAATCTGACCGATTACCAACTTATGCCTAAGTAAGATGTAAAGCATAATTGGTATAACAAAAATTATAGTGATAATAATTATTAATTTTAGATTTATTAGAGTAAGTAAAAAGTCAACATGGCTTAACCAAGAGAAATCCGTTACCAAAAGAGGTTCATTTCGCATGTTGTTTTTTAAAATATTAACGATGGAAATGGTTGTTCCTAAAACAATATTTACCAGAACACTTGGAAGATAGCGATTGAAAATCAAGTAAGGGATGAAGAGTAAAACGCTCAACATGACAATTTGAAAAAGCGTAGCACCTGGCATTATGTAGTAACCAAGTAACTGGCCACTGTCTTTAACACCAAATTGAAGAGTATAGTTAAGAACCACTGCAGAGAAAATACTAGTTGTTAAAGCCAAAGAAACGCTTGCACGATTTTTTCTAATGTCCTCCCATCCCTGGGTTATCCAAAAACCGACTGCTAATAGAATGACTAAGACAATAGCTGAAGTGATGAAAAAACTGGTCTCAAACTCACCGATTTTTTTCAATTTAATTAAATTTCCCATACTAGAATAGAGGGCTTCTAAGACTTGGGAGTGATTCGAAATTAAAATGGCAAAAAATAAACTTAAGTAACTTCTGTCTGACTTATAATCCTCAAAAATAGTATAGATAAAATTCAGTTTCTCAGGGCGAAATTTATTCATGACAAATTTTAGGATTATACTCAAAACAATAACTATACTAATGGGTACTACCGCATTGAATTGGAAAAAGTCATTTTTTTCTAGGCTCCAAAACTTAAACTTATTGTTATTCAAGTTCCTTGTGACAATAACAAAATAAGAAACAACTAAATAAACCACATAACCAGCTAAAAATTTCAGAACCGTCTTCGTCTTAATAGAAGTTGAAAAATAGAAGGATAAGACTAAGACTGAGATAAACGCAATGACATTCAAAAATGTAGCAAAAGATTGAATCGCTGTAGTCTTTATACCATCAAAACTTGTAAAAAATAGTTGAGAGGCTTCATTAATGAATATAGCAGCAATGATAATAATTAGACGGTGCATCCAAGTTATCCAGTCAATCTCACTAAAAATTGCCTTATACTTTTGGACTATTTTTTTATTCTGATTATCCATTGTATTAATGTTTAACCTTTCCTTGAAGCCTCTTCAGAATATATTTCACCGCCCGTGCTGGTCCGATGATAATATACTTCAAAGCTCCCTTAATTCCTCCCATATAGGTAAAATCTACGTAGGTGTTGGGGCTACTATTGGCCCTAGTATTGAGCTGTTTATTCTCAATGAAGGGGGTCATCGTGATTGGGCTTGGGGATATGCGATAATCGTAGTGCTTATCCCAAGCAATATAAATTAAGAGTCGCTCAATAGCATGGAGAATGGAGTTCTGGGGCAGAGGTTCTGCCGGAACATACTCATCTGTTAAGTCCAAATCAAAGAGCGGACTTAGGGCATCATACTTGAACCAGGCATAGGTCCCATAGCTCATGACGAAGGTATCCATAGCCTTGAAATCAATGGATTTCTTCAAGCTCATCTTTTCCCAAAGTTCTTCCATTTCTGGAGCAATGAGATTTTCATTCCAAGCTACGACAATTTTGTTAAATCTAAAGAAGCTTGGCATATCCGCAATAACAATACCTAGCCTATCATTCTTAGCCATTTGAGCTAAAATCTGGTTGGCTGGCTTAACCAGCATGGCAATCAATTCCTGCCGCCAGGATTGGCCAGCCCAGTAGTCGGCTTCCTTAGACTTCTTGGTATGGAAATGACCGATATAGTCATAACCCTTGAGCTGGTCCTTCAATTTTAGCATAGGCAGGACATCTCGACCAATATTTCCTGTAACAAAGATTTGCGCTAGAACTTGATTTTGCTCCAAGATGGCCTGAATTTCAGCCCGCTTTTCTTCCTTATCCGTTGTGATAAAGAGGTCATAGGCAAAATGGAAGGTCTTGAAGGCATCAAGGAATTCCTGCAAGAGATCCACATAAAAAACATGGAGATGAACCGCAACCTTGCTTTCTGCAGGAAGCTCTTCCGCTTCTGCCTGCTCCAAGTACTTGCGTGCTAGGAGATAGGGGAGGTCAGGCTGACCAATATTAGTCATATGACTGACGATGAGGCCAACCGGATAGTCCGAAGTTGCCTCAATCTGATTAAGAATGTAGGGCGTGATGGACTGATTGGCGTCAATTGTTTTAACCTTGATAAAGGGCACCCTAGCATTGAGGATAGCTGTCGGATTATAGTAGCTAAAATCAGGATGGAGCATACCGTCCGTCGAGGCGTCTAAGGTATTAAAAACAGCATCATACTTGAAACCAACATCTGTCAGAGCAGTTGTTACCCGCGTTTCGTACTGGCCGATAACCTCTTGGACATCAGTAAAATCTTCAACTCCTTGCCAAAACTCTTGAAAGGCGGATGACGTCACTACCTTTTGACTAAAGCTGATAAAGTAGCTTTGAATATGCTCAGGAAAACTCTTGGTTTTGCGGTGATTGGTCAAGCCCCAGAAATCGACATTGGGGTCAGCCTCGAATTTTTGGTAGCTTGCTTCCAAGTCCCACAAGGGACCAAAACAAGTATCATTCATAGTGGTCACTGAGTTGTAATTCGCTAGATTTTCCCAGCCGACCTGGGCCATACCATCCCGCCAAGCCGCAAAATCAAAACCGCTATTTTGCCGCTGGATAAAATCATCAATCAGCCCTTGCTCCTCAAGCCTAGCCTGATCTCCCAGTTTAAAGTCACTATTAGAAATGAAGACCACCTTACTGTAGAGTGGACGCAACTTCTCCAATTGATAGACAACGTGCAAGCTCAGGCGATTAAATTTATTAAAATGCACATATAAAAGCAAACGCTTCATCTTCTATTTTCTCCTAAAGAAATTGATGATTTTTGTTGGGATGGTCCAACGTTTAGAATGAATAACCTTTTGGTATTCTGATTGCCAGTAGCTTTTTTCAGCCTGCTCCTCTTCCAGGAGTTTATGGGCTTTCAAGCTAGAATTCACTTCCTGATTAAGCAGACTATGTGTGTTTTGAACTTCTTCATTAAGTTGGGCAATCTCATCTCTTTGCTGATGAATTTCTCGACTGAGGTAATAGATACGTTTTTCCTGCTTAGCATCCTGTCGAACAAGAATATCAGTCATCTCAGCCATGTCTTGGTCAGGATATTTTTTTAAATAGTCTAGCTGGGTCTTCAAGAGGCCATCGATACGATGAATCATTTTTTCTTCCGACTGGGGACGAGAATCTGAATTACTGGTCATCCGATAGGCAACTGTAGGTTCAGGCAGAAAAGATAAAGAAGTTTTTTCAAAAAGTTCTAACTGAACATTGAAAGTATCATCTACTGCTTGCTTATCAATATTATCATTGATAGTTTGCATTAAGTCAGTTTCAACTAGCCAAGAAGATGGTAGGGTCATCCCCTTGGTTGCCAGCATCTTTTCGTAGGTATTAGCATAGGCGATGGGACCGTTTTTAAAGACATCCTCAGCTGTCACTTGATTATTTTCATCAACGATATTAAAACTAGTATTGCACCATTTAGAGTCAGGGTTGGCTTCTAACAAATCCACTTGTTTCTGCAATTTTTTAGAATCAATCCAGTAATCATCAGCATCGCAACGAGCAATGTATTTTCCCCTAGCTTCCTTACAGATGTCAATCCAAGTCCTCGTAATCCCTTTATTTTTTTCATTTAGGAAAACTCGGATTAAGTCAGGGTGGCTCTTAGCGTATGATGCAATAATCTCTCTAGACTTATCGGTCGAGCAATCGTCCACTAAAATTATCTCGTAGGGGAAATCAAACTCTTGAGCAAGAAAACTCTCAATTGCTGTTCCAATAAAATCGGCATAGTTGTAACTCGTACAGATGATTGATACCATCATGCTCGGCATAAGCTAGCCTCCTATCTAGTCAACGATCAGTTAGACAAAATTTCCCAATTTCCATTTCTTTTTACAATACCTGATGCCGAATCCATGGCTGATAAATCATCAAGCTTAATATCATCTCGGTTCAGCACAATAACAGGCGCATTATTATTGTTGGCAAAGGCCAACATTTCTTTTGATTTTCCTAGAATAGTGACCTGTAATTTTAGTTTAATATCATTCAAACTAGAAATGCTACAAGAATAACGGTAACTCTTATGTCCCCTTCCTTTAGTCGGATAATCTAAAGCATTATCATTATAAATCCAGATATTGCGGTCAATGTCCGTCAATGAGAAGACAATATGAGTTTCCGTATCATCCAAGACATCGTAGGAAATTTCAAACTCAATTTTTTCATCTTGAGTCATCTGCTGATTTGACAGTAACTTAACCTCAAGATTATCAACATGTTTAATATCTTCAGTTTTAGTCTCACTACTGTCACTCTCAGCCTCAGGTTGCACCGCATTATCCAAACTGTATTGGTTGGCAACGTCATCTGGATCGCCGTAGGCCTTAATCAGACCATCTTCAATAAGGACAGCCTTGTTACAATATTTTTTTACCGCTCCCATATCGTGGGTGACCAGGATTGTAGTCTTACCACTTTCCTTGCGCTCCATGAAGTAGTCGTTACACTTACGCTGGAAGGCTTCGTCACCGACGGCTAGGACTTCGTCCAGGATTAGGATATCCCCTTGGGCCTTGATAGCAACTGAGAAGGCCAAGCGAACCTGCATCCCACTGGAATAGTTTTTGAGCTTTTGGTTCATAAATTCCTTGAGCTCCGCAAATTCCACGATATCGTCGTACATGGCATCCACTTCTTCAGTTGAGAACCCCAGCATGGCCCCGTTCATATAGACATTTTCCCGACCTGTCAACTCAGGGTTAAAGCCGACCCCCAACTCGATGAAGGAAACCAGCTTTCCATCAATGGTCACCGCTCCTTTTTCTGGGACATAAATCTGAGAAATAATTTTCAAAAGCGTTGATTTTCCAGAGCCATTACGGCCGACGATACCGAAGAAATCGCCTTTTTCCACTTCAAAGTTAATGTCTCGCAGAACGTGTTGTTCCTTGTACCCCTTGATACCCTTGAAGCGATTGACCACCGTGGTCCTTAGACTATTGGATGCTTCAACAGGTAATTTGAAATATTTGCTGACATGGTCAACTTTTACTGCAATATTATTTTCTGTCGTCATTATAGAATCTCCGCAAATCTCTTAGAACTTCGATTAAATACCGTCAAGCCAATAGCAAAAATGACAAATGGCAAGATATAAGGAATGGAGTAATACCACCAGTGATTAATCAAATTCCAGATGGTGAGATTGGCCTTATCAATCAAAAGATAACGCAAGTCTTGAATCATCTGTGCTAGAGGATTGAGCATGATAATTTTACCAGCCAGAACACCCTTGGCCCCCTGATTGGTAATGAAAGTCAAGGGATAAATAATGGGAGTGGCATACATGCCGGCTTGGAGGAAGACTTCCCAAATTTGACCAATATCACGGAATTTAACATAGAGGGTTGCTAAAAGCAAGGCCACGCCCCAAGCCATGATAAAGAGTTCAAGGAAGAGGGGAATGGCAAAGATAGCGTCCCAGCCAATATGAACACCATTGATCAGGGAAAAAATCAAAACAACAATCAGGTTGATTCCAAAGTTGATTAAAGCTCCACAGACCGATGACAGTACAATGATGGACTTGGAGAAATTGAGCTTACGCAAGAGGTCCCCTCTAGTTACGATGGAGATCATTCCCATACTGGTTGCTTCCGTGAAGAAAGACCAGATAACATTGGCCAAAAGCAGGGCCACCGCAAAGTGAGGCACATCGCCGCCCAGACGCAGGAAGCGAATGAAGACCAGATACATAATCATAAAGAGCATGAGGGGCTTGAGGATTGACCAGAGATAGCCAATCACACTGCCCTGATAGCGCAGTTTAAAGTCTGTTTTTATGAGTTCTTTTAGTAGGATACGATTCTTCTTACTAAGTAGATCCATGAGATTCTCCTATGCTTGATAGCCGTGCTTTTGATAGTGGCTATAGCCGATTTTCGTTAGAATTAAAGTTTTAAAAACAAAGGTATGAAAGGGACGATTTTTAGCGAAGCCATAGTCTTTCAAGGTCTTTCGCCTCTGGGACCATGACTGATTCAACAAGTCAACATAGGCCCCAACCAAATCCTTTTCTTCTTGAGCTAGGCTCAAATCCAGCAAGAGACTAGCTTGTTTCTGACTGGCATCAATCAACCACCAGTACTTAGCTAAGAGTTTGTGGGGCCTCAGCCAATACTTAAGTCGCTTGGACCAGGTTCTAGCTCCTAAAACATTACTGTCATGCTGACGGTAGAGCTCAGTTGGCTGGTCAATGTAGACCAGATTTCCCTTGGCTGCTGCTACTAGCGCCAAAAACCAATCATGCATAATAAGTTTGTCCAAATTTTGAGCCTGCCAGTTTTTCGCTGTCGCTTCATTAATCATGGCAACGCCACCGGTAACGGTATTTTCCGTCAATTCCTGCAAAAGCGTGGTGTTGGCATGGCCTGACTGGGTGCGAATCATGCTGGGATGTTGCACCTCAAGATCTTGATTGACCACCTTGAGGTCGGTATAGACCAAGAGGGGCTTATCGGCAGGATACTTCCGACCTTCCTGGATGCAGAGCTCCAACTTCTCCGGCAACCAAACATCATCTTGGTCGCAGAAGAAATAAAAGTCGGCCTCTTGGTATTTGAGCAAGGTGTAGAAATTCTTGATGACACCAAGATTGTCCCGCTGGTCTGGATTGATAAAGACAATCCTTGTGTCTTTCTGAGCATAATCCGCAATGATTTCAGGGGTCCTATCACTAGAGCCGTCATCGCGAATCAAGAGAGTCCAATCCTTGTAGGTCTGCTCTAAAATGCTGTCCAGCTGTTGAGCAAGAAAACGCTCCCCATTGTAGGTGGACATGAGAATATTAACTTTCATGCAAAAACAACTCCTCGTACTCGCCTACAATTTTTGGCCAAGTATAATTTTCAGCCATGAGCTGGTGGGCTTCCCGTCCCAATTGGACAAAATCAACTTGACCGTCCACTTCATTAATCAGGCTTGCTAGGTTACCATGTCCCTTGTCCCAATAGCGGGCTGTCTGCTTCGCTACTTTTTTATTGAAGTCAACACCCAGCACCAAATTCAAATCGGTATGGGCTAGTGCTTCTAGCAGACCGGGATTGGTCCCACCAACCTCATGCCCATGGATATAGGCAAAGGCAGCCTGACGGAGATAAGTCAAGAGGTCACGATTGTAGACGGTCCCGACAAATTTAACACGGGGGTCTTGGTCAAAACCAGTCTTTTGCCGCAATTCCTCAAAATAGGGATTACCAGCCTGATTGCAGATGATGATCAAGTCTCGCTTGGTCTTAGAGTCCATAAATTCTCGAATAGCGGTCTCATAGTTATTCTCTGGGACGAAGCGACCCACAATCAGATAGTAGCCCTTCTCCTGGGTATGCCACTTGGCAAAAAAGTCCTGGACCTTTGGCGACTGAGCCGTCAGACTGGAAGCGCTCAAGTCTGTCCCATAGGCGATAAAAGTAGTCTTAGACCAAGGATAACTGGACTGGATATAACTTTCAATCCCTTGATTATCGGAGATAATCAGGTCAGCCTTCTTGGTCATGACCTTCTCAGCATACTTGAGGTAGGCTTGAACAGGTCTTGACCACTTGGAGCGCTTCCACTCGAGGCCATCGGGATTGACAAAGAGCTGACCACCCAGCTTGTGAATCTTACGGGCAAAGGGAGCAATAAAGGCTCCGATGGTATTGCCGAGGATATAAAAGATGGGCCTCTCAATCGCCTGCTCCTTAATCAATTTCAGAGCGTAGTTGATGGCCTGAATGTCGTAGGCAATCACTCGGGCAGGACCCAGTTTGGGAGGATTGACTGTAAAGCAATCAGCCCCCATGTAGCTAGAGTGTTGACCTGTCTTCTCATCTGAGAGGCAGGCAACATGATAGGTCAGGTCATCAGATTGACGATGCTTAACCAACTCTTGGACGAAGGTCTCAAAGCCTCCGTACTTGGCCGGCAAGCCTCGACTGCCAATGATAAAAACGTGTTGCATACACAAGGTCTCCATTCTAGCAATACAATCACTCTATTATACCATAAACCCAGCCATCATTTCAGAGATAAAGCGAATTTGTTTCTCAAGCTATTGAGACAGTTTGAAGCCTTAAACTTCCTTGAGATTTTAAGGACTTTTCCTTCTTTGAAGCCTTTTCCAAGTCATCAAGCCTGAGAATAACTTTCGCTCTTGCTTTCTATGCGATTAGATAAAAGCCCAGAGACAATCCAAACCTAATTAGTACGACTAACCAAGACCGTCAAACGAATTCTGTATCGGTCCGATGAGCCCAAAAAAGCCTGACCCTCTTGGAGAGAATCAAGCTTCATCTGACTATTTCTTTTCTTGTTTATAAAATTCCTGCAGAGCTTCCTGCCAAGTTGGAATGACAAAACCAGTAGCCTTGGCTTTAGCTAAACTCATAGTAGAATTCAGGGGCCGTTTAGCCTTAGCTGGGAATTGGCTGGAGTCAACTGGCGCTACTTCAACATCGGTATCCTTGAGGATTTCCTTGGCAAAATCGTACCAGGTCGTATCCTCTGTCGCATCATTGGAGAGATGATAGTAACCAAAATCCTTTTGATTTTCAGTGACATAAGTCATAAATTCAGCCAAGGTACGGGTCCAGGTTGGTCGACCATGCTGGTCATTGACAACCGTTAAACGCGGATGAGTTTTGGCCAAATTTTGCATGGTGAAGACAAAATTCTTCCCATAGTTACCAAAAACCCAAGCCGTCCGAATGATATAGTAATGATCCAAATATTTTTCTACCGCTTCTTCACCCAGACGTTTGGTGCGACCGTATTCCGTCTGTGGATCTGGCTGATCCGTTTCCAACCATTCTTGGCCGACAGGCTTTTGCCCATCAAAAACATAGTCGGTTGAAATATAGACCAGAGTAGCCCCATACTTAGCTGCTGCTTTGGCAATATTTTCAGTCCCTGTGACGTTGATAGCGTAATCCAGTTCCTTACCTTCATCCTCAGCAGCATCAACAGCAGTATAGGCCGCACAGTGATAGACCAAGCTTGGTTTAACTTGAGCAAAGACCTCATCTACTTTAGCAGCATCTATGATATCCATTTCTGCCACATCAACAGCTACGTATTCTTCATTTCTTTCATCCAGCAAATAGCGCAATTCTGTTCCCAATTGGCCCTTACTTCCAGTAATTAAAATCATTGATTTCTCCTTTGATAGGCAGGGAGTGACAGGTCCTAAGAAACGCTTGGCCAGAACCCCACCAGACTTCATTCCACCTTATTCTAACAAAAAAAGGGCCTAATTTCACCCTTTTTCTTTTACAATATAGACTGGTCGCTTCTTGGTTTCTAGGAAAATTTTGGCAATATACTTGCCGATAATTCCTAGAGCTAAGAGTTGGAGACCTCCTAAAAACATGATAATCGAAATGGTTGAGGCCCAACCACTGACGGGATCGCCAAAGATTAGACGCCGAATAACGACGAAGATAATGGCAAAAATTGACAGAATAAAGCTAGCTAAGCCTGCCCAGGTTGCCAGATTGAGGGGTGCCTCTGAAAAATTGATAAATCCATCTATGGAATAGCGTAGGAGAGACCAGAAATTCCAAGAAGTATCGCCAGCTACCCGTTCACGATTTTCGTAAGGAAGATAGGTGACATCATAGCCGACCCAGGAAAAGAGGCCCTTGGAAAAGCGGTTGACTTCACCTAATTCCAAAATGCTATCAACCACCTGACGGGTCATGAGACGAAAATCCCTTGCGCCATCAACCATTTCGGTATCAGAAATCTTATTAACCAACCAATAAAAGGTTCTGGCAAAGAAGGAGCGCAAGACCGGTTCCCCCTTGCGGTCAGACCGACGGGTACCGACGACATCGAAACCTTCCTCAACCTTTGCATACATCTCCTGCAAGAGTTCAGGCGGGTCCTGCAAATCGGCATCCATAACCGTTATCAAATCGCCATCTGCAGCTTCTAGCCCTGCTAGAAGGGCAGCTTCCTTTCCAAAATTACGGGAAAAGGACAGATAATGGACATTAGCAAACTGCCGACTGACCTCTCGCAGAACCTGCAAGGTCTGATCCTTAGAACCATCATTGACAAAAAGATAATCAAATGACAGCTGGCCTGCCATGGTCTGCTCAACCTTTTGTGTCTCGGCTAAAAAAGGGTTGATGGTTGCCTCTTCATTGTAACAAGGGACAACGATACTCAGCTTTTTCATAGTTTCATCCAATCTAGCGAATGCCCAAGGCAATGCGAGCGTAACGACTCATGCGGTCGACGGTCCAAGCTGGTGTCCAGACCAATTTAACTTCGACCTTGGTCACCTCTTTCACCTCGCGAATAACGTCATGAATTTGGTCGGTTAAAAGGTCTGCCAGAGGGCAACCCATGGTCGTCAGGGTCATATCAATCTCGGTATAACCACTATCTTCAAAACGAATCTCATAGATGAGGCCGAGATTGACAATATCAATCCCCAATTCGGGGTCAATGACCATTTCTAGAACTTCCAGAATGTGGTCCTTGATTTTTTCGACTTCTTCTTGACTATATTTTTTTTCTGACATCTAAACTATCCTTTCTCTTAAAGGGATCAAAGTCACAGGCTCCATCTAACTAAGAAACGTGACTTAAAAGATTGGAAGGTGTTCACAAGCATTAACCTACGGCCCCTCTTCAGGTCGGTGTTTTCAAGAGCACTCCGATAGTATCCACAGGACTGACACCCTTCGTTTATTTCTCAAGGGTGCTCTGAAATAGTCTATTCGACTACGTCGCTTTTTCATTTTCAGGCGATGGCTGATAAGGTCCACTGGATCTGCCTCGCTTTCTTGTTTTTAGGCTTGACGGTGACTTACGGGAATTGCTAGGGCAACTTTCCTGTCACCCTCACTAATTTCGCTTGGATAATAATATCGATTATCCCAGCTTCATGTCGCGGTTAAAACAGTCCGCAGGACTGTCACCCTCCTCTTATTTCCCGAGGGTGACCTGAGTTAGGGACAAAAGTCCTTAACTCCTTACTTTTTACCATCAAACACCTTGACGCAGTAGTTGATTTGTTGATGATTGGCTTTATGCTTCAGCATTTAGCCAATCACATGCCAACGAAGTGGAGATAAAGTCCTTATCCCTTGCTAGGCAGGGATAGGCCCAAGGGTCTGGGAGACCCTTGGAGAAAACCAAAATTAACTGTGCGGAGGCGGGAAAGAAATAGTCTGGGGATAGACTATTTCTTCCCGAACCTTGAAATTAAAGAGTGAGGTAAATCGATTTCGTTGAAATCACAATTTTTGTCCCACTCTCAATCCTCCATAAAGTCTTTGAGTTGTTTGCTGCGGCTGGGGTGGCGGAGTTTGCGGAGAGCCTTTGCTTCGATTTGGCGAATCCGTTCACGGGTTACGTTAAAGACCTTACCGACATCTTCCAGGGTCCGCATCTTGCCATCATCAAGGCCAAAACGCAGGCGGAGGACATTTTCTTCACGGTCGGTCAGGGTATCCAAGACCTCATTAAGCTGTTCTCGCAAGACAATCCGAGTGGTGTAGTCAACGGGATTTTCAATGACTTCATCTTCAATAAAATCACCCAGATGGCTATCATCTTCTTCACCGATAGGGGTTTCCAAGGAAACTGGTTCTTGGGCAATCTTGAGGATTTCTCGAACCTTGTCAGGGATCATGTCCATCCGTTCAGCAATTTGCTCTGGGGTTGGGTCTTGACCCAATTCCTGCAAGAGATTACGTTGCTCCCGCACCAATTTATTGATGGTTTCAACCATGTGGACTGGAATCCGAATGGTCCGAGCTTGGTCGGCGATGGCCCTAGTGATGGCTTGACGAATCCACCAGGTAGCATAGGTTGAGAATTTGAAACCTTTGGAGTAGTCAAATTTATCAACAGCCTTCATCAGCCCCATGTTCCCTTCTTGAATCAAATCCAGGAACTGCATGCCACGCCCAACATAGCGTTTGGCAATAGAAACCACCAAACGTAGGTTGGCTTCTGCTAAACGTTGTTTAGCCATCAAGTCGCCTTCTGCTGCTGCGATGGCCAACTCTTTTTCTTCTTCATTAGTCAAGAGGGGCACAACCCCGATTTCTTTGAGGTACATGCGGACAGGGTCATTAACCTTGGCAGAATTGCTACCTAGCAACTCTTCATCTGTCAATTCTTCTGGCTTGGGAGCCTCAACCACATACTTACTAGAAGGATTACCTTCCTTGTCCGTAATCGAAATCCCACCATCAGTCAAGCGTTCCAAGAGGTCATCAATCTGGTCGGCATCAAGGACGAAGGGAATGACCAATTTTTCAGTCACTTCATCATCAATAGCTGTCCCTGCTTTCTTATGATTGCGGATAAAGTCTGCTACTTGTACGTTAAAGGTTGTATTGGTTTTCTTACTTGCCATAGTTTCCTCTATTCCATATTTCTTTTTTGGGCAATGAGGGCTTGAAACTCCATCATGGCCCTATCTTCATCTCCGTGATTGCTACTGTCACGGATTAGTTTACTGCGTTTGCGTAATTCTTCTTCCTGGCGGTATCTGGCAATTCGCTCTTCCAAACCGCTTATCTCACCTTCAGACATCTCTTGGGGTAAATTCTCTTCTTGGACACTATAGTAGGCCTGTCGCAAATCATCTGCCATCTCAGCTAAATCCAAGTCTGAAATTTCGCCCTTTTGACGCAGGAGCTGAAAGAGAGCCTCTAGTTGGGGACTTTCAAAGGCAAAATCCTCCCGATTGCGAAAGTCATTTAGCAAGTAGTCATACTGGAGCAGGCGATAAAAGAGCTGATTCTCTGCCCGTTGAACAGCCGACAGAGTTTTGCTGACCGGAAGCTCCGTCAAAATGGGTCTCGAAGCCTGACCATATAGGTCAGATTGGGTATTCCCAGCATTAGCTCGTAGCTTCAAACGCTCATTATTAACCGATTGCTCTACCTGAAAATAGTCGAAATCCGGCAAATCCTCAGCCACCCTGTTGATGTAGGTATTCTGAGCGGTGATGGAGGTTACGCCAGCGATAATCTTAGCAATCCGCTCAACATAAGCAATCTCCGTTTGCAGGTTATCGACATTTTCCGGTCGCAGGTATTGAATCCAAAACTCAGTACTGGAAATCCGCGACTGGGTTAAAAGCTTGGCCAACTCATCAGCCGAATTGGCCTTGGTAAACTCATCAGGGTCCATCTGGTTGGGAATTCGAACAATCTCAACCGTCAAATCCTGTAAGATATCCAGCGACTTAGCGATAGCATTTTGGCCAGCCTTGTCACCATCGTAGGTCAAGATAACCTTCTTGGTGAATTTTTTCAGGTGCTTGACGTGCTCAGGAGTCAGGGCTGTCCCCATGGAGGCCACGGCATTTTCAATACCCGCTCGATAGGCGGCGATAACATCCATAAAGCCTTCCATCAGATAAACCTCATGACTCTTAGCCATAACCGGTCTAGCCTTGTCTAGATGATAGAGCTCATAGGATTTATTGAAAATAGTGGTGGCCCGGGTATTCTTATACTTGGCCTCTTTGCGGTCTTGATCAGCCTGGGTCCAAATTCGACCAGAAAAACCAATCACATGGCCATTTTCATCCGTCAGCGGGAAAATAATCCGATTGCGAAAGCTATCAAAGATAGAACCCGCCTCTGAGAGATTAAAAAGGCCCGAGTTAAGAATGGTATCCTCGTCATAGCGAGGGGAGAGACTTTGATAGAGATAATTAGACTCATCAGGAGCCAGACCAATATTGAAATAATCAATCATCTGGTCATCCAGCCCTCTCTGGTAGAGATAGTTGCGAGCCTCTTCTCCCACCTTGGTGGTTTTCAAGACTGCCCGATAGAACTTACTAGCATCCTGGTTGATGTCAAAGAGCTTTTGATGGGGATTTTGTTTGGCCTGGGTCTGATTGGGAACTTCCAGGGCTAGATCCATTCCGATTCTTTCAGAAAGAATCTTGACGCTCTCCATAAAGGTGATTTGTCGATACTCCTCTAGGAACTTAAAGACATCCCCAGACTTACCACAGCCAAAACAATGGAAGAACTGTTTGTCCTCGATAACATTAAAGGACGGGGTCTTCTCTTGGTGGAAGGGACAAAGGCCTAGGTAGTTTCGACCAGACTTGGTCAGCTTGACGACTTCGCCGATAACATCAACGATATTGACACTATTTTTAATCTCAGAAATCAGTGATTTATCAAGAGCCAAACCATCACCTCCCAACAGGAAAAGACCATTTTAGTTTTACCTCTTATTATAGCATGTTTTACTAGTGATTGTAAAATAAGGCAACGAAACTTCATGCCAGTCATAACAGGAAGATTAAATACTTATAACAATCAAAGTTTCTGGTCAAAAACCTTGACTTGTCTACGCTTTTTCCGTTATACTGGGAAAGTAGTAAATTTGAAAGGAATTCATTTTTAAAATGATCAAAGAACTTAAAGAATTTTTGTTTAAGGGCGATGTCCTTGACTTAGCCGTTGCCGTAGTTATCGGGGCTGCTTTTAACGCTATCGTTACCTCTTTGGTATCCGATGTTATCACCCCAGTCATCCTCAACCCAATCGTTAATGCGCTTGGCGTTAAGAACATTGCAGGACTGTCATGGAATGGTATCGCCTATGGTAGCTTCCTGGCAGCTGTCCTCAACTTCCTCATCGTCGGCACAACCCTCTTCTTCGTTGTAAGAGCTGCGAATACAGCTATGAAACGTGGTAAGAAGGAGGAAGTGGAAGAAGCTCCTGCTGCTCCAACCCAAGAAGAATTGTTGGCTGAAATCCGCGACCTCCTGGCCAAGGAAAAATAAGCTGATTAAAGAACCTCAACCGAGGTCTTTTTTCTTTGCCCGATTTGTAGCTCTTCAGTAGCACTGGTAGACTAGAAGGAGAAAAACAAGAGGGAACTTGAGCCAGCCCTTCTGCTCCTCTCCTTGCTTGCTGTCTCGTCTGCTTTGATTTCGACTTAGCATCAAGGGTTTGACCCCACAAGAAAAATAGAGAACTCCTGCCTTTCAAGCTCTCCTTCTTGAAACCATAAAAATCCTTGGCCGGCTGGCCAAGGATTTCTTTTTTCTTCAACTCACTTAGAATTTTTTACGTTTGCGAGCTGCTTCTGATTTACGTTTACGTTTTACAGAAGGTTTTTCATAGTGTTCACGTTTACGAGCTTCTTGAAGAGTTCCCGCTTTTGTGACTGAACGCTTGAAACGACGAAGAGCATCGTCAAGTGATTCATTTTTACGTACCACTGTTTTTGCCATGGATTTCACCTCCTCAAGAAAAATGTAACGTTTTTTACGTTCCTTACTAGAGTAACGAATTTTACTAGGAATGTCAAGGTATAGGACAAATTTAAAGAAAAAAGCTGAGAAACTTCGTTCTCAACTTCTAGAAACCTACTACTTCCCAGCTTCTGACTCCTGATTTGCCTTTTCAACATAGTCATCAATCTTGCCTTCTTTTTTCAGCTTGGTGATGATGCTATTGAGCTTATTTCTTAAGGCGATAGAGCCTTTAGGAAGTGCAATGGCGTAGGAGGAACCGTCAACCTTTTTGAGGGTAATCTTAGCAAGGGTCAAATCCTTGTTGCTGTTGATATAACCTTGGGCAATGGCGCTCTCCATAACAATCCCTTGAATTTTACCACTCTTGAGCTCATTGACCCCTTCACTATTTTGCGTCAGGGAGACAGCTGATGCTTTGGGAATCTGCTCGGCTAAGACGCCTTCTTGAATGGTTCCCTTTTGGGCTGAGACAGATTTCCCTGCAAAGCTATCGACAGAGGTATATTTGGCTAGGTCAGCCTTACGGATGACCACAACATTCTTAGACTCGAAGTAGGGCTCCGTAAATTCAAAGGAATTTTTTCGGTCTTCCGTTACTGAAATCCCAGAAATACCATAATCTGCTTTACCAATGGCCACACTACCCAGTACATTGGTGAAGGAAACGGTTAAGAAGTGGATGTTGACATGAAGTTCCTTGGCAATTTCCTTGGACAATTCCACATCGACACCTGCCACAGTGTCCCGACCATTGACCAGACGCTTGAACTCAAATGGGGCAAAATCAGGGCTGGTCGCTACAACCAAGGTTCCCCGCTTTTGAACATCTGACAGGGAGCTATCCGTCTTGGTTGATTTTGCAGAATTGGAACAGGCCACTAGGCTGACTGAGATCAGGACTAGGAGGACGGCCGTAACGATTTTTTTGATTGACATAGATTTCTTCCTTAGTGATGGGCTTTAGCAAGACCTGAGAAGGAACGAGCGGTCTCTAACCACCCAAATTCTCTAGCAGGGCTAAGCACTAGGTTCTCTTAATTTTTATACTATTCTAGCTTATAAAAATACATCTGTCAAGCTAGATTTCCGCCTAATACCAAAAGAAAACTGCATAATATCGCACTTCTAATAGAACTTCTTCTGCCACTGACCATCAAGCTTATCCTGGTAGAAATACTCAGACAGCTCTGACTCATCAAAAACTCTCAGCAGGGCCAACATATCATAGGCCAAAGCCATCTGAGGCAGGTCCCGACGATTAACCCAGAGGACTTGACCTTCCTGAGAGGACCGAAGCCGACCGGAATAAGACCCAGCCTTATAGAGAAAAACGATATAGCGATAGCCTTGATCCGTGTGCCAATCCTTGAGGCCAACCAGTTGAGGATGTTTTATGGTCAGACCGGTCTCTTCATAAATTTCACGCACAACCGAATCGTGGATGGACTCCTTTCCTTCCACGTGGCCACCTGGCAGGGCAGCCCCCGACCAGGAATAACGCTTGGGGTCACGAATTTGCATGACGATATTGCCTTTATTATCTTCAATTAGGCACATATTGGTTAAGATTACGGGTGTGGCACGAGACATGTTTTTCTCCTATAAGAAGGGCAAGACGACAGACATCCAGAGCCAACTGATGGGCATAACCAGAATCATGGTCGGAATCATATCAGCGGTTGGAAACATTTTGACCTGAATAATCCGAAAACCTGTTGCCACCATGAGAAAGCCACCGCAGGCTGTGAAGTCCCCGATGATTTTGGCATTGGTCAGGGGAACAATGACACCAGCCAAGTAAAATAAGATGGAAAAGATGACAAATTGAGGGAGGGCAATGGCTGAGACCACGAAGCCTAAGTTGCAGGCAAAGATAGCGGCTGTAAAGAAGTCCAAAATTGATTTGGAAATCAATATAGAGGCATCACCAGTCATCCCATTAACTAGACTCCCATAGATACCGGTCCCGCTGGCACAAAAGAGAACAATGACCGTCACCAAATCGTTTAGGAATTGATTTCTGGGCATGTCGGGTCTGGAGGGAAAAATTTTCGACATGTAGCGTTGCATGATGAAGCCGCCCTTGAAGATCTTACGGTCAAAATCAAGCAGAAGACCAACAACGGTCCCTAAGACAACCGCAAAAATAACAGCCGGCATATAGGACATTTTCATGATTGAAGAAATCCCCATTCCCATAGAGCAGACACCGAATATCATATTCATCTTTTCTTTGAAACTATCATTGAGATGGTGGCCAAAGAAACCGCCCAAGAGTCCTCCAAAAACAATAGCAAAACTATTAACAAGCACACCGACTGGCATTAAAACACTTCCTTTTTATGATTGAGCCAATAGGAAAAAGGCGACCAAGCGTCAACCTTTCCCTACTCCTCTTATTGATTGCTTTTATTCTAGCACTATCCTTTCCAAAAATAAAGCTAGCCTGAAAGACTAGCTCAATCTCTTTCCATGGTTGAATGCAGCCCTCAACCTAATCCAGCGCCTTGAGTTCCAGCACCATATCACGGATTTGGGCGGCCAATTCAAAGTCAAGCAGTTCGGCAGCTTCTTGCATCTGCTTCTGCAACTTCTTGATGGTTTCCTGCCGTTCCTTCTTGGACATGGTGGAGACATCCACTTCTTCTGCTACCTGACTATCCTGGCTAGTCTTGGTGATAGCAATCAAGTCGCGGATTTCCTTCTTAATGGTCTGCGGAACAATGCCATGCTCTTTATTATAGGCCATTTGAATTTCCCGCCGACGAGCTGTTTCATCCATAGCCTTCTGCATAGAGTCGGTCACAGTATCTGCATACATGATAACATGACCCTGACTATTGCGGGCAGCCCGACCGATGGTCTGAATAAGACCTCGTTCATTGCGAAGAAAGCCTTCCTTGTCCGCATCCAAGATGGCAATCAGGCTAACTTCGGGAACATCGATACCTTCTCGCAAGAGGTTAATCCCAATCAGGACATCAAAAACGCCCAGACGCAGGTCGCGGATAATCTCGGTCCGCTCCAAGGTCTTAATATCACTATGCATATACTTGACCTTGACCCCCATCTCCTTGAGATAGTCGGTTAGGTCCTCCGCCATCTTCTTGGTTAGGGTGGTGATAAAGGTCCGCTCACCCTTTTCAACACGGTCATTGATTTCACCAAGCAGATCATCCATCTGCCCCATGGTTGGTCGGACTTCAACCTCTGGATCCAGAAGACCGGTTGGTCGAATGATTTGCTCAATTACCGTATCAGTCTGCTCCATCTCATAATCACCTGGAGTCGCTGAGACATAGACAATCTGATGGACATGGCTTTCGAATTCCTCTCGGCGCAGGGGCCGATTGTCCAGGGCCGAGGGCAGTCGGAAACCATAATTGACCAGCATCTCCTTACGAGAGCGGTCACCATTGTACATCCCCTTGATTTGGCCCATGGTCATGTGGCTTTCATCAATCATAATCAGGAAGTCCTCGGGGAAGAAATCTAAGAGGGTATAGGGCGGTTCCCCCTCACTCCTGCCATCCATATGACGAGAGTAGTTTTCAACCCCGCTGGTGTAGCCCATTTCTCGCAGCATTTCGATGTCATAATCTGTCCGCTGTTTGAGTCTTTGGGCTTCTAGGAGCTTGCCTTCTGATTCAAAAAGCTGGAGCTGTTGCTGGAGTTCAGCCTGAATTCTTGAAATGGCGACCTCCATGTGTTCGTCATTGGTCATAAAGTGAGTGGCTGGGAAAATTGCCAGATGGTCCACTTCGCCAAGATTGTGGCCCGTCAGAGCATCAATCTCACGAATTCGGTCAATTTCATCGCCGAAAAATTCTACCCGAAAGGCATGCTGGTCCCGGCTGGCAGGGAAGACTTCGACAACGTCGCCTCTTACTCGGAATCGTCCCCGTTGGAAATCAATGTCATTGCGTTCAAACTGGATATCAACCAAATCATTGAGGAGCTGGTCCCGAGAAATCTCTTGACCTGGCCGCAGACTAACCACGCTATCGGCATATTCCTTGGGGGAACCCAGACCGTAGATACAGGAAACGGAAGCAACAACGATGACATCATTGCGCTCCAGAAGGGCTGAGGTGGCCGAGTGACGGAGCTTATCAATTTCATCATTGACTGAGCTGTCCTTCTCAATATAGGTATCAGATGAAGGAACATAGGCCTCTGGTTGGTAGTAATCGTAGTAGGAAACAAAGTACTCGACCGCATTGTCAGGGAAGAACTCCTTGAATTCCCCATAGAGCTGACCGGCCAGGGTTTTGTTGTGGGCGATGACCAGGGTTGGCTTGTTGACCTTGCTGATGACCTGGCTCATGGTATAAGTCTTACCTGTACCCGTTGCCCCTAGCAGAATCTGGGCCTTTTCGCCCCCCTCAATATTGTCAACTAGCTGTTCGATAGCCTGGGGCTGGTCACCCGCTGGCTGGTATTTGGAAACCAAGTGAAATTGGTTATCATTTGTACGATCAATCATTTAGGTCACTTCTTTTCTTCTAGACTTTTGCTTCTATTTTAGCACAGATTATCAGCTAGCTCAGGAAATTTATCCAAATTGTATGTTAGATTTTCTGACATAAAATTCAAAAAAATTTGCCTAGGGCCTTGTTTTCTGATAAAATAAAGGAGCAAATTTACACTAAGGAGACAAACATGAAGAAAAAACTTCTGGCACTTATGTTAAGTGTCTTGTCCGCTCTCTTTATTTTTTCTGGGAAGGCCCAGGCTGCAGAAAAGATTTCCATCGTTTCTGACACGGCCTATGCGCCCTTTGAATTTAAGGATAGTGACCAAACCTATAAAGGTATCGACGTTGATATCATCAAGGAGGTTGCCAAACGCTCAGGTTGGGACTATAAGCAGACCTATCCTGGCTTTGATGCTGCCGTCAATGCTGTCCAATCCGGACAGGCAAGCGGTCTTATGGCCGGTACTACGGTTACCGATGCCCGCAAGAAGGTCTTTGATTTTTCTGATACCTACTATGACACCTCAATCGTCGTCTACACTAAGTCAGGAACAACCAGTGTCACCAGCTATGATCAACTCAAGGGTAAAACTGTCGGTGTCAAGAATGGTACCGCCGCTCAGGACTGGCTGGACCAACACGCTGACCAGTACGGCTATAGCGTAAAGACCTTTGATACTAGCGACCTGATGAACAATAGCCTGGATCAAGGAGCTGTTGATGCTGCCATGGATGACAAGCCCGTTGTCCAATACGCCATCCAACAAGGTAAGCAATACGACATGAGCATGGAGGGCGAATCCGTTGGTAGCTTCGCCTTTGGGGTCAAAAAAGGTGGTAAGAATGAATACCTGATCAAGGACTTCAACAAGGCTCTCGCTGCGATGAAGAAGGACGGCACCTACGATAAAATCATGAAAAAGTGGTTGGGTGACTCGGTCAATGAAAATTCGAAAACACCATCAGCTAGCCTGCATTTGACCGGAGATGCTAACAAGAAGGCGACCCCAGTCAAGGATAGCTACACCATTGTTCTCGATTCTTCCTTTGCTCCTTTTGAATTTCAAAATAGCTCTGGTGGCTACACCGGTATTGATGTTGAACTGATTAAGGCTATCGCTAAGGAACAAGGCTTCAAGGTCAAATTGCAATACCCCGGTTTCGATGCTGCCCTCAATGCTGTCCAATCCAGTCAGGCAGACGGGGTTATCGCCGGTATGACCATTACCGATGAGCGCAAGGCTACTTTTGACTTTTCCGATCCCTACTACTCTGCTAACACCATCTTGGCTGTCCCAGCTGACTCCAAGGTCAGCAAGTACGCTGACCTCAAGGGTAAGACCGTTGGTGCTAAAAAAGGGACTGCTTCCTATGACTGGTTGACCCAACGCGCTGGCCAATATGGCTATACGGTCAGAGCCTATGATGATGGCTCTACCCTCTACGATAGCCTACAAAACGGCTCTGTTGATGCCATGATGGACGATGAAGCCGTCCTCAAATACGCTATCAAGCAAGGTCGCAAGTTCAAAACCCCAATCAAGGGTGAAAAGTCAGGCGATGTTGGCTTCGCCGTTAAGAAGGGCTCCAATCCTGAACTGGTACAAATGTTCAACAACGGCCTAGCTTCCCTGGTTAAGTCTGGCAAGTATGACAAGATTGTCAACAAGTACCTGGCCGAAAACAAGGAAAGCAAGCAAAAGAAGGCTGATGAAACAACCATTGTCGGTCTCATCCAAAACAACTACAAGCAACTGCTGCAAGGTCTCTGGATTACTGTTGCCCTGACCCTGCTCTCCTTTGCTATTGCCATGGTTATCGGTATTATCTTTGGTATGATGGCTGTTGCCCCTAATAAGATCCTCCAAGGGATTGCCAAGGTCTTTGTCGATGTGGTTCGGGGTATCCCGCTGATGATTGTTGCAGCCTTCATCTACTGGGGTATTCCAAACCTGATTGAGTCCATCACCGGTCATCAATCGCCAATCAATGACTTCGTCGCTGCTACTATTGCCCTCTCCCTCAACGCCGCTGCCTATATCGCTGAAATTGTCCGTGGCGGTATTGAGGCCGTGCCTAAAGGGCAAATGGAAGCCAGTCGGAGCTTGGGTATTCCATATGGTAAGACCATGCGCAAGGTCATCCTGCCACAGGCCGTTCGGGTTATGTTGCCAAACTTCATCAACCAGTTCGTCATCTCGCTCAAGGATACCACCATTGTCTCGGCTATCGGCCTGGTTGAACTTTTCCAAACTGGTAAAATTATCATCGCCCGCAACTACCAATCCTTCCGGATGTATGCTATCTTAGCCATCATCTATCTGGTCATCATTACCCTCTTGACCCGCTTGGCCAAACGATTAGAAAGGAAGCTGAAATAATGGCAGACTTGAAAATTGATGTACAAGACCTCCATAAATCCTATAGCGACAATGAAGTCTTGAAGGGCATTGATGCCCAATTTAAGGAAGGCGATGTCGTTTGTATCATTGGACCTTCTGGTTCTGGAAAATCAACCTTCCTGCGGACCCTCAATCTCCTAGAATCAATCACAAGCGGTAAGGTCATCGTTGATGGCTATGAGCTGTCTGACCCCAAAACCGATGTCGATAAGGTTCGGGAAAACATTGGCATGGTTTTCCAACACTTCAATCTCTTCCCTCACATGTCGGTTCTGGAAAATGTTACCTTTGCACCTGTTGAGCTGGGGAAATATTCTAAGGAAGAAGCTGAAAAAGTTGGCATGGACCTGCTGGAAAAAGTCGGCCTCTCCGATAAGCGGGATGTCAGCCCTGAAAGCCTTTCAGGGGGACAAAAACAGCGGGTGGCTATCGCTCGTAGCTTGGCTATGAATCCTGACATCATGCTCTTTGACGAGCCAACATCCGCCCTGGACCCAGAAATGGTTGGCGATGTCCTCAATGTTATGCGAGACCTAGCCGAGCAGGGCATGACCATGCTGATTGTCACTCACGAGATGGGCTTCGCCCGCAAGGTGGCCAATCGCGTTATCTTCACCGATGGCGGTGAATTCCTCGAAGATGGCACACCCGAGCAAATCTTTGATAATCCCCAACATCCTCGTCTTAAGGAATTCTTGGACAAGGTTCTCAATGCCTAATAAATATGGAACGCCGCGACAGTTGTCATGGCGTTTTCTCGTTTGCCAATCATTCCTTGCTTTTCCCCAATCTTATGATACAATAAGAGCAAATAATCAGGAGGTAAGAGTGCATTGAAAAATTAATTTTCTTCTTGTCTGATTTGACTTCTTCACGATACTTCGTTAGTTATCCTCGACATACTCCAGTATTGTCTTCTTCCAACTGCCTAGTCTCGTTTTGAATCAAATCGCCAAAGTTAGATACTTTATCTGGAAGAAGATTTTTTGGTGTGCACTTTATACTCAATGGCTGGCTAGATACTAGTCTTTTTGTGCGGGCAAACAAGTTCTACTAGATAAGGTAGAGCTTGTTTTTTCATACTCACAAGGAGGTTCCTATGCTACAAATTCAGGATTTAACTATTATTCAAGATAAGGATTTGCACACTCTGATTGAAAAACTTAACGCCACTATTAACACAGGTGACAAGGTGGCGATTATCGGGGAGGAAGGTACTGGTAAATCAACCCTGCTCCAATACATTTATCAGCCAGAACTGATTACAGGCTATGCTAGTGTGACAGGAAAAATTATCAACCACTTTCATTCTATGGCTTATCTGCCACAGATTCTACCAAAAGAAGACAGCCAACTGTCCATTCCAGATTATCTCTACAAGAATATAGATTATGAACTATTTGATTTCAATTTGCTCTATCAACTAGCTGCTAGGCTCCATTTCGAGAGCCAGCGTTTTGAGGATGACAAACAAAAGGTCGGTCAACTTTCGGGTGGTGAAAAAATCAAACTTCAACTCTTGAAACTCTTAGCACACCAGCCTGACCTACTCCTCTTGGATGAGCCTTCTAGCGACTTGGACATCGAAACCTTGACTTGGCTGGAGGATTTCATTGCAAAAAGTCCTTTGACGATTGTATTCATCTCACACGATGAAAGCCTGCTTAGTAAGACTGCTAATCACATCATCCATCTAGAACAAATCAAAAAGGGCAGTCAAGCGCGCTCAACCAGCAAGGCACTTGACTACCAGTCTTATATACAAGAAAGACAAAGTTCTCGTATCAAGCAAGAACGCCTTGCCAATAAGGAACGTGAAGAACAGCAGGAACGCATGGAAAAACTCAATCGTACCAAGTCAGCTGTGCGACACGGACTTGTAATTACCAAAGATTCTACCGCTGGTCGCTTGCTGGCCAAAAAGATGAAAAATTTACTGTCACGGGAAAAGCGCTTTGAAAAAAAATCAGACAATTTCGCAGAACTACCTGATAATCCAGATAAAATCGGACTATTTTTCTCCCATGTCCATGCTCTACCAGCCCAGAAAGTTCTCCTAGCTTACCATGCTGAAAAGTTAGCGACTGGACAAGTCATTAATTTCACCTTCAAAGGACAGGAAAAGGTTGCCCTCATCGGTCGCAATGGCATCGGCAAATCCATGTTAATACGAAAAATCTATCAAGATTTGCAAGGCAAGACTGGTATCTCCGTGGGCTATATGCCACAAGATTATGCAGAAACTATTGACCAAAATGTAACAGCACTTGACTTTCTCAGTCAGCCCGGTCGTGAGGAAGAGGCACGCAACTTGCTGGCCAGCCTCAAATTCACACGAAATGAGATACTACACCCCATCAGCAATTTATCGGGTGGATAAAAAGCCAAACTATTTCTAGCTAAAATGGTTTTTGACTGCAATAATGTCCTTCTACTTGACGAACCCACTCGTCACTTCTCTCCGACTTCTCAGCCCGAAATCAAAAGATTATTACAAGACTATTCCGGTGCTATTCTCACCATTTCGCACGACCGGAACTTTATCCAGCAGATAACTCAAGTAAGCTATCAACTAACTGAAGATAAACTGATTAAATTGATATAAAGAAGGCCAGTCCTTATTTGGACTGACCTTCTTTTTTATCTTTGGCAGCTTGGGCTGCTTCCTCCTTCTCTCGCTCTAAACGCAACTTGCGATTAGGATTGAGCTTGTTAAAAAGCTCCTCCAGCTTGTCCGCATTCCAAACATCAGCTGCCGACACAAAATTACCATCCTTATCACGGAAGGATATGGGCTTGTCTCCCATTAAATCACCTCTTTCAGGCTTAGAATTTCTATATTAGTTTTTGACCGATAAACTATTCATCGGAGCAATTTTTTATACGTAATCTTCCAAGATTACACATTTTTGTGAGTGAGGGCAAAGCCATCATGAGCGTTTGTCCTACTTTTTACAGTCTATCAATCTGTCAGAGCGTCTGACCTAGAATTCCTGCGACTTTAGTCACTCACAATTCTTAACTAGTCAACAAATTCAAACTCAAACTTACCGATACGCACTAGGTCGCCATCCTTGGCACCCCGTTCGCGCAAGGCTTGGTCAACTCCCATTCCCCGTAATTGACGGGCAAATTTCATGATGGATTCCTCCCGCTCTAGATTGGTCATGACAAAGAGTTTTTCCAGCTTCTCACCTGACAGAACCCAAGTAGCATCATCGTCACGACTGATTTCAAAGGGTTTTTGTTCCTCATCAAAGCCATAGTAGGCTTCCTCTTGAGCTAGCTCATCCTCGCTATAAATCAGGAACTCATCCGTCTTATCCAAGAGTTCTGCCGTCGCTTCAAGGAGATTTTCCAAGCCTCGGTGGGCCAGACTGGAAATAGGAGAAATCATTGGCAGGTCGTCAAACTCATCGTAGTCTGCTGCCATTTTTTCCTTAAAGACCTTGAGATTCTCCTTGGCCTCTGGCATGTCCATCTTATTAGCCACAATAATCTGAGGCCGCTCCAACAAACGGAGATTGTAAGTTTCCAATTCCTTATTGATGGACAGGTAGTCCTCATAGGGGTCACGCCCTTCTGCCGCTGACATATCAATGACATGGAGGATGACCCGAGTCCGCTCAATGTGGCGCAGGAACTGGGTTCCCAGCCCAACGCCCTGACTGGCTCCTTCAATCAAACCAGGTAGGTCAGCCATGGCAAAACTCTCACCAGACTTGGTACGAACCATACCGATGTTGGGCACAATCGTCGTAAAGTGGTAGGCCCCAATTTTGGGCTTGGCTGCAGAGACAACGCTGAGCAGGGTCGATTTCCCAACAGATGGGAATCCAACCAGACCAACATCAGCTAAAATCTTTAGTTCCAACTGGAGGTCACGCTCTTGACCGGGCTCTCCATTTTCGGAAATCTCAGGAGCAGGATTGCGAGGAGTGGCAAAGCGAATATTGCCACGGCCACCGCGACCACCCTTAGCGGCCACAAATTCTTGACCATTTTCAACCAAATCGGTCAGTACCTTGCCAGTCTCAGCATCCCGGACCGTTGTTCCAGGTGGGATAGCAACAATGAGGTCTTCGGCACCACGACCGTGCATACCCTTGGTCATGCCCTTCTCCCCATTTTTGGCCCTAAACTTGCGATTATAGCGGAAATCCATCAGGGTCCGAAGCCCCTCGTCTACCTTAAAGATGACCGAGCCACCCTTACCGCCATCACCTCCCCAAGGGCCACCATTGGGGACGTATTTTTCACGGCGAAAGGCCACCATGCCATCACCGCCACGACCTGCCTTAACATTAATCTTGGCCGTATCTAAAAACATACTCATACTATTTCCCTATCTTTTGACATTCTAAAAGAGGTTGGGTAAACCTCCGACCTCTTCACCGTTTTAATGTAATCCTGTCTCCTTGGGTCTTCAGACTCAGTTGTAAAAGATGAGTATCCAGAAATCCAAGAGTCTGGCGGAACTAAAAGCAAAACCCAGTCCAACTAAAGCCAATAGAGCCTTGCAATGCTGTCAACTCTCCTTAGAAGGCGGTGAGGGCTCCCAGTACAATTGCTCCGACAGTAATGATAACCATCAATAAGACTACCCACATGGTCAAGTGTTCAAAAAACGTTTTCTTGCGTGGACCATTTTCTCCAAAAGCCATAATATATCTACCTCTTCATTGCATTATTCTAGTCTATCTTACCATGATTACCCCTACAAATCAACATGGAACCCTGATAAATCAGCCAGTTCTTGAGCACTTAAGCGACGATAGTGGCCTTCGGACAAATCATGGGGCAAATGCAGAGGCCCCATACTTATCCGCTTGAGCTCAAGGACTTTTTTTCCTCGGCTGGCGACCATCCGTTTGACCTGATGAAACTTTCCTTCTGCAATCTCAATTTGCACCAGACAGCTTCCTTGAGCCTGGTCACTTTCTAGAATCTGAAGTTGGGCGGGCCGGCAGACAAAATCCTTGAGTCTAATACCTTGCCCAAAGGCGACCACATCCTCGTCTGCCATTAAGCCTTCCACCTTGGCCTGATAGACCTTGGCGATGTGTTTCTTGGGTGATAACATAGTATGTGCTAGGGGGCCATTATTGGTCAGCAGTAAAAGGCCAGTCGTATCGATGTCCAGACGACCAACAGGAAAGACCTGCTTTTGATGAGCCAGCTCATCCAATAAATCCAGGACCGTTTGGTGCTGGCTATCCTCCGTCGCTGAAACAACCCCTTGAGGCTTATTGAGCAAGTAATAGACAAAGGTCTCATGCTTAAGAAGCTGACCTGCAAGGGTGACCCTATCCTTCTTCTCGTCAATCTGACGCTTGGGGGAGCTTTCTATCTGGCCATTGACCTGGACCTCTTTCTTCTTCAAAATTGCCTTGACCTGACTGCGACTACCAACAGCACAGTCCACCAAAAATTTATCCAAGCGCATATTTCCAACTCCTACTCATCGTCAATTTCTCTCATTATATCATAAAGGGCCTGGCCTCCAGGGCCAAGCCAATCTGTTAATTGATGCCAAGTTTATACTCAATGAAAATCGAAAGGCCCGAGACAAGGAGCAAGGTCATCAAGTCACTAAAGTAACTGATGTCGCAGGAGGTGGCTGTTACCTTTGCGCCTCTTTGTGACACAGCAGACAGCTGTCACTTTAATGAGAAATCATAGAGTGACTTGATCCGTGGGAAAATCTTGATTTTCGAAGAGTATTAATCCAAACCTATCTCTTCTTGGACAACCTTGGCAATGGTATCGACGTAGTAGTCAACTTCTTCTGTCGTTGGAGCCTCGGCCATCACTCGCAGGAGGGGTTCTGTACCGCTAGGCCGGACCAGAATCCGACCATTACCAGCCATCTCTGCTTCCATCTTCTCAATGACTTGGGCAATGACCGGAACGTCCATGGCCTTATCCTTCATACTGTTTTCCACTCGGATATTGACCAATTTTTGCGGATAGATAGTCACTTCACTAGCCAAGTCCGACAAGGTTTTACCTGTTTCCTTGAGGACCTTGGTTAATTGGATAGCGGTCAGTTGGCCATCCCCTGTCGTATTGTAGTCCATAATAATGACATGGCCAGATTGCTCACCACCAAGATTGTAGCCATTTTTACGCATTTCTTCAACGACATAGCGGTCACCAACGGCTGTGACAACCTTGTTAATGCCTTGGGCATCAAGGGCCTTATGGAAACCAAGGTTGGACATGACAGTTGTGACAATAGTATTTTGAGCTAGTTTACCTTGCTCAGACAGGTGTTCTCCGATGATGAACATAATCCGGTCACCATCCACAATCTGCCCATTCTCATCAACCGCAATCAGGCGGTCGCTATCACCATCAAAGGCCAGACCAATTTCTGATCCTGCTTCTTTAACGGCTTCCTGCAGTTGTTCAGGGTGGGTTGAACCAACACCATCATTAATATTGAGGCCATCAGGATTCTCACCAATAACAGTAATATCAGCATTCAAATCAAGAAAGACGTCTCGAGCAGAAACTGATGCCGCCCCATTAGCTGTATCAAGGACGATTTTCATCCCTTCCAAGTCAATTCCTGAGTCCACTAGGAACTTCTCATACTTGCGCAGACCCTCTGGATAATCAACTAGGGTTCCCAGGCCTTGGGCCGATGGCCGAGGGAGCTCATCTGCTGGCGCATCAAGAAGGGCCTCTATTTCGGCCTCACGGTCATCATCCAACTTAAAGCCATCGCCACCAAAGAACTTGATGCCGTTATCTTGAGCTGGATTGTGACTGGCTGAAATCATAACACCAGCGCTGGCTTTTTCTGTCCGAACAAGGTAAGAAACGCCTGGGGTCGCCAGGACCCCCAACTTGTAGACTTCAATTCCTACCGACAGCAAGCCAGCAATCAGGGCCGACTCCAGCATTTCTCCAGAAATACGCGTATCTCTGGCCACGAAAACACGAGGACGTTCGGTTTCATGTTGGCTGAGCACATAGCCACCAAAGCGACCTAATTTAAAGGCCAACTCAGGTGTCAATTCCACATTAGCTTCACCACGGACCCCGTCCGTTCCAAAATAATTTCCCATAGTATTCTAGTGCTAGGCACTTTCCTCCATTCTTAATCGTCACAATCAGATTTTATTTCTTAGTCGTTGTCAACTTCACTTCAACTTCAGATGGGTCTACAACCACTCCTTCTGGAGCCGCTAGCTTGACCGTTTTAGTCGTATTTCCCTTGACATTTGAAATATCAACCTTGGCCGTCAATTCACTAATACTATTTAGACTAGCCTGATCCCCTTGGATAAGGGCTGTTGAAGTATCAAGGCTATAGCTGATATTGGATAAGGAACTATCCATATCCCCAGTTAGCTCAACCTTAATCGGCACCTTTTTGGTCATGGTTGAAACATTTACTGATAGATTGGCTGTTTCAGGACTGATAGTCGCTGCTAGGACATTGCCACTAGCATCCACGGCCTGAAGATTAACCTTGCCCTCATAATCATCACTCAAAGCTGGCTCATCGTCTGGCAGGCTAGCTCGAATATGGTCTATCTGGGCAATGGTCGCTTCGTTACTGGTCACCTTAACCTCATCAACATCCAAATCCGTTGATTTCACCTTGTAACCCTTAGCCACCTGACTATTAGAAATCTCTGCCTTAACCGCAAAGGTCTTGGTCTTCTTTTTCCCGATGGTAACCGTTGCTGTATTCGGTGCAATCTTGGCCGTCATCCCAGCCGGCAAATTATGGACATCTAGTTGAACCTTGGAGGTCCCCTCCTTAAGATTGGTCAAATCTGCCGTCACTTGGAAATTGCGGGTTGACTTGTTGGTCTCTGTCGTTAAATTAACACGATTGGATGAACTCAGGGTCACCGTAACCGTTGAAGCGTAGCCCGAAATATAATACTCGCTACTGTCGTACTTAAAATTGATAGGAACATTTTCTACAGTATCACTAAAGCTGGACGAATTGGCCCCGCTGGAGTTTCCCTTATTGGTCCCATCACCACTAACAATCGTCATAAAGATGAAGATGGCTATAAATAAGGAAGCTATAGCCGTACCAAACTGGCGAATCATGTGGCGTTTTTGAAACCATCTTAATCTATTATTTTTCATGCCGACGACCTCCCCTCCATTGATTGAGAAGGTTAACCCGCTTAGGCTCAGCCTTAATCAACTTATCCCTCAAAAAGGCTTCCAAGTCTTCTCGACTTAAATCATGTAGGAACTCACCCTTATAGGTAACAGAGAGGCCACCAGTTTCTTCGGAAACAACCAGGGTCAATGCATCAGAGTTTTCGGAAAGACCGATAGCCGCCCGGTGTCTGGTTCCAAATTCCTTAGAGATATTGCCAGATTCTGACAAGGGCAGGTAGGAACAGGCTGTTGCAATCTTATTTCCGCGAATAATGACCGCCCCATCATGCAAGGGGGTATTGGGGATAAAAATATTAATCAGAAGCTGGCTAGTCACATCAGCATCGAGAACAATCCCCGTTGAAATATACTCTTGTAAGGTCTGCGTCCCCTCAATAGCAATCAGGGCCCCAATCTTACGGGGACTCATATAGGCAACAGCCTTCATCAGGGCATCAATCAGTTGCTCATCCTCAGTCATAGTATTGGTTTGGATAAAGGCCTGAGGAGTCCGACCAAACTTCTCAAGTCCTGTCCGAATCTCGGGTGCAAAGATAACAACCGCTGCGATAACCCCATAAGTGATGACTTGATTCATTAGGTAACTAACCGTCGTTAGACCAATAATCTGAGCCAAGATACGCAAGAGAACAAAGAGGATGACCCCTTGTACCAGAGACATGATTTTCGTTCCTGCTAAAGCTTTAATAAACTTATAGATGAGGTAGGCAACGATTAATATATCTAGGATATTGACAATGATGGACCAGGGTGAATCAAAGATGGACCGCCAAAAGTCAGGATCTAAATTGATTAAATCGTTCATGAATTCCTCTCTTCTTATTTTTCTACTGTGAAAATCAGCGCCTTCTATTATAACACTTTTTAACAGGTTTTTCCTTACCTGGCAAAGAAGATTATCCAGTGTTAGAACTACAGATTCTTTAGGCCTAGTCATTTAATTTCAGACAAAACAGTCATCCACTAGACTCCTTTATCAATTACAATCTTGGCAAAATTGGATCAGTCAAACTATTCCAATTTCAGCTCATCCATTTTTGGATTTTGCCAAAAACTAGGAAATTGGGTACAATAGCAATAAATTAATTAAAAGAGGTAAGATTATGATTGGAGCTATTATTGTGGGAGCAATTATCGGAATGGTTGCAGCTGGTATCACCAGAAAGAGCGACTCCATGGGCTGTTTTGCCAATATTATTGCAGGTTTAATCGGTTCCTTTGTTGGACAGTCCCTCTTTGGTTACTGGGGACCGTCGCTAGCTGGCATGGCCCTGATTCCTTCCATCGCAGGGGCTGTCATCGTCATTGCAGTCGTTTCATTTTTCTTGGATTAAGGCTATAGAAAATGCTAGATTGATTTAATCTAGCACTTTTTTATAGCCAAAATGAAAACTAGGGAGGCAGCCATTGCTCAATAAGGAAAGCAAATTCCTCCAGATACTAGTTTTGCCTACTTCCATGCTTTCAGATGCAGTATACGGCTATCCTATGGATAAACCATCTTCTCCCTATCCCCAACGGAAAACTTTAATCGCAATGGCATAAATAATGAGCGCAAACAAAGCAATCAGTCCAATTTGTGGCAAGACTTGTACTAAAGAATAATCTTCTGTGATGATAAGGCGGATACCGTCATTTACAGGTGTCAATGGAATATAGTCTGTTAACTTTTGAATGAATTCCGGCATCATAAAGCGAGGGAAGAAGATACCAGAAAGGAACATGAGTGGGAACATGACCAGATTGGATAGGCCAGAAGCCTGCTTATCATCCTTGGCCCAACCACCAACTGCTAAGCCAAGACTAAAGAGCATAACCAAACTCAGCAGAGCAAACACAATCAAATTAAGCCAGCTACCAACCATTTGCCAATTGAAAAGATAGGTCGCAATAGCAAACATAATTGGAAAGGCAATGGCTGCCAAACCTACGAAAGCGAGCATGTAGGAGAACATATACTGGGCCGGTGAAACTGGGCTGGCGTGAATTCTCTTAAGAGCGCCTGTTTTCTTATCTTCTGGTAAGGCATTAGATAAGCCCATAAGTCCAAAACTCATCAGCGTATAAGCTAACATCCCCGCAAAAAGGTAATCAAATTGCCTGAGACCTCTTTTATTACTTTCAACTGTCTTAACTGTCAAATTTGCGGACTCTCGTCCCAACTTTGTGTCCAGCTTAGTTACAAATTTATCTAGTACACTGGCTGCAACAGACCCACTTTGACTAGCAGACCGATAAAGAATCTTGATTTGACCACTTGGACGCTTATTCGTCTGAGAAATTTGACCGAAGTCTTCAGGAAAAGTGACAATAACATCAATTTCACCACGGGCTAGTTTCTCTTCAGCAGCTTTCCTATCTTTTACCTTGATTTCTTTGAAAAAGCCTTTCTTATTGCTCTTTGTTTTCAGAGTATATTTTAATATCTGCTTACTGAGTTCCTTACCGGCAGGAGTCGCCGTATTATTTTCGATGGCAACATTCCAACTACTGACACTTTCACGGTTATAGAGAGTTCCAAAAACCAGCAAGAAAATGACCGGCAGGCCAATCATGAAGAAGAGGTAAATCTTATCCCGCATCAAGCGCTTAAAGAGGGAGAGGGATAGAACCCCAGTTGTTTTGATAAAGTTCATTAGTCTCTCAGCTCCTTTCCGGTTAGATCGATAAAGACATCCTCTAAGTCAGCTTCCTGAATGACTCTTGTTTTCTTGAAACCACGGTCCAGCAAGGCCTGAATAAGGTTTTTAGGACTATCAATGACCTTAATTTCTCCTTCATCCATGATGGCTAAGCGGTCGCAAAGCAACTCCGCTTCTTCCATGTAATGTGTCGTCAAAACGACAGTAATTCCGCGTTTTTTGATATCTTGCACCAGTTTCCACAAGTTTCGGCGAGCCTGGGGGTCCAGCCCAGTTGTTGGCTCATCCAAAAAGAGAACACGGGGCGTATTGACCAGAGCGCTGGCAATAGCGAAACGCTGGCGTTGACCACCCGATAGCTGCTCAGGATATTTCTTAGCATGCTCCAGAAGGTTAACGCTTTCCAAGAGAGCACGGGTATTGATGCTAACACCATAAAAACTTGCGAACATCCTCAACTGTTCATTTAGATTAAGCTTCTCCATAAAGGCAGTGTTTTGCAACTGAATCCCGATGATCTTCTTGACTTTTTTGGGATCTTTAGCAACATCAATGCCATCAAGAGTTACCTTTCCACTGTCAATTTTGCGCAGGGTTTCAATCATTTCCAGAATAGTTGATTTACCTGCACCGTTGGGACCGAGAATACCGAAAATCTCGCCCTCCATCACGTCAAAGGAAACACCATTAACAACATTCTTGCCACTGTAAGTTTTCACAAGTTTTCCAACTTGTATAATAGATGTATTTTTCATATTTTTATGCTATCAAGTTTCTTAAAAAAAGTAAATAGAAAACGCTATCTTTTTAGTTTTTTTCAGCTTTGTGTAGATTTCAATCTACTAGCCGAATATAATTGAGATAAAGGACCTGATATTTCGGTAGTTAGCCCTCCTTACGCTAGTAAAGCGAGGAGCTGTTAAATTTTTTTCAGTTTAGGAAGATTTTTCGGGGGTGGGAAGACGAAGTCAAATTCTCCGAATTCGTGACTTCTTTCCCACTCCCTTTTATGATAAAATGTTCTTATGAAATTACAAACGTTATTAGGGGTGACGGCGGGGAAGTCGGCTCATTTTGTTCTTAGCAAGATGGGGCGAGGTTCCACTCTGCCTGGTAAATTGGCCCTAAAATTTGATAAGGATATTTTAGACAGTCTAGCTAAGGATTACGAAATCGTGGTTGTTACAGGGACTAATGGCAAGACTCTGACTACTGCTTTGACTGTTGGTATTCTCAAAGAAGCCTTTGGTGAGGTTGTGACTAACCCTAGCGGTGCCAACATGATTTCAGGGATTACTTCAACCTTTTTGACGGCCAAAAAGGCCAAGTCCGGTAAGAAAATTGCTGTGCTAGAAATTGATGAAGCTAGTCTCCCCAAAATTACGGACTACATCAAACCTAGTCTCTTTGTCTTCACCAATATCTTCCGCGACCAAATGGACCGCTACGGGGAAATCTATACCACCTATCAGATGATTCTGGATGGTGCTGCCAAGGCACCTCAGGCTACTATTCTAGCCAATGGTGATAGCCCCCTCTTTAATTCCAAGGAAGTTGTCAACCCTGTAAAATTCTACGGCTTTGATACGGAGAAATCTGAGCCAAAACAGGCTCACTACAATACGGAAGGGATTCTCTGCCCCAAGTGTCAGCATATCTTAGAGTACCGCCTCAATACCTATGCCAATCTGGGAGACTATTCTTGTCCTAATTGTGGTTTTGAGCGACCAAAGTTGGATTATGCCTTGACCGAACTGACCGAAATTACCAACAAAACTTCCCAGTTCATCATTGACGGTCAGGATTATAAAATCAACGTCGGCGGTCTCTACAACATCTATAATGCCCTAGCTGCTGTAGCCGTTGCTGAATTCTTCGGAGTTCAACCCAGCCAAATCAAGGCTGGCTTTGATAAGAGTCGGGCCGTCTTTGGTCGACAAGAAACCTTTAAAATCGGTGACAAGTCCTGCACCCTGGTTCTGATTAAGAATCCTGTCGGTGCTAGTCAGGCCCTGGACATGATTAAGTTAGCCCCTTACCCATTCAGTCTGTCAGTTTTGCTTAATGCCAACTATGCCGATGGCATTGATACCAGCTGGATTTGGGATGCTAATTTTGAGGCTATCTTAGAGATGGATATTCCAGAAATCAATGCTGGTGGTGTCCGCCATTCTGAAATTGCTAGGCGTTTGCGGGTGACTGGTTATCCAGAAGATAAAATCACCCAAGCTGAGAGCCTCAAGGACATTATGACCTTGACTGAAAATCAAGAAGAAGAACACGCCTATATTCTGGCTACCTATACAGCCATGCTGGAATTCAGAGAAATCTTGGCCAGTCGCCATGCTGTCAGAAAGGAGATGCGCTAATGGTTTATACCTCCCTAGAGTCTCCAAATAATCGGGACTATGATTACGAGCTTCACCTTGCCCATCTCTATGGCAATCTCATGAATACCTACGGCGACAACGGCAATGTCCTCATGCTCAAATATGTAGCTGAAAAGCTGGGGGCCAAGGTCACCGTTGACATTGTTTCCCTAGATGATGATTTTGATGACAATTATTACGACCTAGTCTTCTTTGGAGGTGGTCAGGATTATGAACAATCCATCGTTGCCCAAAACCTGCCTCGCATCAAGGAAGTCATTGGACGTTATATTGAAAATGACGGTGTCCTTCTAGCCATCTGCGGGGGCTTCCAATTATTGGGCCAATATTATGTCCAAGCAAATGGCCAAAGAATTGAGGGCATCGGCGTCATGGGCCACTACACCCTCAACCAAGAAAACAACCGCTACATTGGCGACATCAAGATTCATAACGAGGAATTTGATGAGACCTACTATGGCTTTGAAAATCACCAGGGGCGAACCTTCTTGGCAGACGATGAAAAACCACTGGGTATCTGCCTCTATGGAAATGGCAATAACAAGGAAGATAAGACCGAAGGGGTCCACTACAAAAATGTTTTTGGCTCCTACTTCCACGGCCCTATCCTCTCTCGCAATGCCAACCTAGCCTACCGCCTGGTCACTACAGCCCTGCGAAATAAGTACGGCCAGGACCTGAACCTAGCCAGCTATGATGACATCTTATCCCAAGAAGTCCCTGAGGAATATGCCGATGTTAAAAGTAAGGCCGAGTTTGAAAAATGAGACCAAGCTTAGCAAACTTGATATTAAATTCAGATACGCGTAAAAGCCCAAGAAATCCTAGGGCTTTTACCTTTCCAACAGAAGCCCGCCCTAGCATTCTTTTTCTGATGACACGAAAAAACTTCCACCTCACATGAGATGGAAGTTTTAATAATCTAATTTAAGTCATCCTCTACTACTACTTCTATTAGGTTTACTTAGTCTTCGTTTTGGTCCATTTTACGGCTACCAAGTAAGGTAAGGGTAGCATAGAGAACGATTCCAGCACCAAAGGCTACTAGACCGTAACCATTTGAATCACCAGTTTGTGGCAGGGTTGCTTGTTTTTGGACTGGAGCAGGTTTTGGTTCAGCCATCTTAACTGGGATTGGAGTTGTTGGAGTTTGTGGTTTTGGTTGAGGTTTTGGACGTTCAACCGTTGTTGTCGTTTGAGGAGTAACTGGCTTAACCGGAATTTTTACTTCTTTTACGATATTTTCATGCCAAGTTACTGTCATTGTTGTTGGCGCAAGAGGCTTCTTGGGATCCTCAGCCGGTTGTGGCTTTTCAGGAGCTTGACCTGGATCTTTTGGCACGGAAACAACTGAGTTAGCTGAGAACCAAATCGTTGTTGGTAGGAACTGATCGTTTCCACCAGCAGTAACTGTGAAAGGTTGTCCCTTATAGGTCATGGCACCAGCACCGTAGAAGGCTGTTTTAGAGCGTGGAGTCCCATCATCATTGATAGAGTCCCAACCATCTTCACCATCACCATTGAAGACTGCACCATGACTCTTATATTGGTTGTCTTTTTCAGAGTAAGCCGCACCATTGTGATTCTGAACAGAAGAACCTGGGATTTGGATATACTCATTGTCTCCCACTTCTACTTTCTCCACGTGATCACCATATTCAGTAATCCAGTGGTTGAGGGAAGACAGACCCATGATGGCCTTGTTGTTACTCAAATCAACTTGGTTACCATCTAGGTCAAAGAAGATTGGGTGGATAGTAATACTAATCTTATCACCACGACCTTCCTTAGAAGTTTGGGCACCAATAAAGATGGTCTTGGTTGGATCATGGAAAAGTTTAACCAAGGCATCATTATCGTTATTGGTTGTGCTATTAAGTCTATAGTTGATGATAACCTTACTTAATTTCTTACCATCATAGTAGGAATTTTCTAGTCCGGTATAGGTTGCTGTTACAGTTTGACCAACTTGAATGCGGAACCAAACATCTTCTTTACCATTGGTTGGATTTTGGTCGGTAAATTCATCGGCATTATAGTGGCCATCGGTTTGGTACTTATCCGTATTGAATTGGTCCAGAATACCATCTGTATGGTGCTTAGCAACCGCTTCATTGGTCAAGTATTGGCTAACACCTTCTAAAGAGATAGAAGCATTCGGTTCATTTTGGTAAATCAAACCTTGGGCTTTCTCAATACGACCAGCATCAACACCCTTAGCAATTAACTTTTGGTATTCATCATAGGCAACTTTTGCTGCTTTGTATTCTTTCATATCTTCTTCATACTTAAGCAGGGCTTCTTGATATTTCTTTTCAAGTTCAGGCTTCTGAGCAAGACTTTCCTCATACTTTGCCAGTTCAGTCTTATACTGGTCAATCTTAGCCTTCTGAGAGCTTAAAGCAGCTTCAATATCCTTAGCTTGGGCTTGGTTATCAGCGTGGGCAGCTTCCACACTTGCTTGTTCCTGCGTTTCTCCCTTGACAAGAGTTACAGCAGGATTAACAACGTCCTTATTTTCTTGGTTGAATGTAGAAACATCTTCCTTAGCCTTTTCCAAACCTTGAGAAGTCACTTCAGATGTTACTGTTGAAGTTCCGTCACCATTATCTTGCTTGCTAATTTCCGTAACTGTTGGATCAGTAACAGCTGCTTCTTGGTTGGCAGCAGCATCGTTGCCGTTTTGAGCATCTTGTGCTCCAGCTTGATTGCCAGCATTTGCTTGATTTTCAGTTGCTGGCGCTGCCTGCTCTTGTGACGGATTTGGTTGATTAGCTTGATCGTTATTAGCAACATCTTCAGCAAAGGCCGTGTTGGTTGCAAAAACGGTCGCTAAAAAGAGGCTACTAAATAGCGTGTAGCGCCTGAATTTTTTTGTTGTCATGTTATTATCCTCCTAATGATAATAAAAAATATTATTTATTCGATGAGTTCCCATTAATCATTCAATACTCTCACACATTGAATCGTTATCTCACCGTCAAATATAGTAATACCTCGTAATTTATTTGTCAACTATTTTGTTCATTAAAATTATTTCAATCTTGAAACTAAACCAAAGTAGCAAAAAAACAGCCCGCAAATGGACTGTCTTCACTAGATTTTTTAAAAATTATGCTTTTTCATCTTGGCTTCGAAGATACCATTGATGATGCCCGACAATTCTTGAGCCAAATCCTCAGGAAGGTCCCCATCTTCTTGTGCTCTGGCATAAAGATCTGGATGCTCTTGGGCAATTTTCTTAAGGGTCGCCTTGGTAGCGTGACCACGGAACATTTTTGGAATTCTGTCCATGTAGCCTAGTTTAACCAGGGCTAAAATTTTTTCATCTGCTGTCATTATAATAACCTCCCATCTCTTTTCTTGACCTAGTCTATCACTTTTCTAGCAAAATAGGAAATCAAAAAGCTTCCAGCAGAATACTGAAAGCTTGACGATAAGGAGTGAGGGCAGCTGAACTATAAGCCCAGCACTAGGATTTTCTCCAGTTGATGACGGCCCCTATCTAGTCCTCTTTTCGCTTAGCGGTAGCCAGGGTGGTTACTAGGGTAAAGGCTAGGATACCCGCACCGAAGGCAGCAAGGCCATAGCTAGGTCTGTCACCGGTTTCTGGAAGGCTAGCACTCTTAGTAGCTGGTTGGCTAGCTTGAGGGCCGCTAGTCTTCATTTCCCATACTTGGGCTGGTTTTTGTGGCTGAGTCTTTTCTGGAGTCTGTGGCTCTTGAGGAGCTTCCTGCGCTACAGTCACCAGGTTCTTGTGCCAGGTAACCTTAGGTCCCTTGAGACTTGGTGCTTGCGGTTCAAGTGGTGATTGACCTGGATCCTGAGGAACATTGACAACAGAGTTAGCTGAGAACCAAATATTGGTTGGTAGGCTCTTGCCAGATTCAACAGCATTATTTCCCCCGACTGTGATGATAAAGGGTTGCCCCTTATAGGTCATGGCTCCTGAACCATAGTAGGCCGTTTTCGAGCGAGGTCTACCATCTTCGGCAATGTTATCCCAACCATCGTCACCTTCGCCATTGAAGGTTGCCCCATTAGTCTTGTTTTGATTCTCCTGGGCGGAATAGGCCTGACCATCGTGATTTTGCACTGAAGAGCCAGGAATCTGGATGTAGTCATTACCACCCACAGTAACCTTTTCAACGTGGTCCCCAAACTCTGTCGTCCAGTGGTTGAGCGAGGACAGTCCCATGATAGCCTTATTGTCGCTTAAATCAACGGGATTTCCAGCATCGTCATAGAAGGTTGGCTGGATGGTCACGCTGATATTGTTATCAGGCCCAGTCTTAACCGTTTGCGCTCCGATGACGATAGTCTTGGTCGGATCATGGAAGAGCTGAACAATAGCATCGTTTTCATTATTGGTCGAATTATTAAGCTTATAGGTTACGACAACCTTACTCAATTTCTTACCATCATAGTAAGAATTCTCAAGGCCTGTGTAGGTCGCTGTTACTGTATCGCCTGCCTTCATCTTGAAGCGGACATCTTCCTTGCCAGAATAAGGGTTATTCTTGGTAAATTCCTCCGCCTTGTAGGTGTCAGTCGCTGGGTCCTTGTATTTATCGGTATTGAACTGATCCAAGAAACCATCAGAACTATGGGCTTCAACTGCTTCCTTGGTTAGGTATTGATCAACACCTTCAAGGCTAATTAGGGCATTGGGCTCACTCTTATAAATCAAGCCCTGAGCTTTCTCAATTTTACCTGCATCAACGCCAGCCTCGACCTGCTTCTTGTAGTCATCATAGGCAGCCTTTTGCGCCTGGTATTCAGCCTGCTTATCCTTGTAGGCAGCCAAGTCTTTTTGGTACTGATCCTGCTTAGCTGGAAGGCCGTCAACCTCTGACTGATAGGCGGTCAACTGCTCCTGGATAGTCTTGGCTTGAGCCTTGTTATCTTGGTCAGCAGCTGTAACGGATGGCTGATTCTGAGCCTGACCTTCTTCAACAGTCACGGCTTGGTCCCCGCTCAACTTGTTTTTCTGATTGAAGCTGTCCACACTAGCTAGGGCATCGGTCAATTCCTTGCTCGTCACCTGGTAGGTCGTGTCTGCCGTTTGATTTCCTGCTTGATTAGGAACTGGCATCACTTGAGTTTGTTCAGATGAAACCTGACCAGAGTTTTGGTCCTGGCTAGACTGATTCTGCTTAGCCTGGGCTTGGTTGGACTGGCCTCCTTGAACCTGATTTTGGTCAGGATTAGGAGTTCCTGCTTGATTTTCATCCGCAAAAGCTGGGTTGGCAATCAGAGCAGTCGCCAGTAAAAGCCCACTAAAAAGTGTATAAGATTTTAGTTTTTTTGACATGAAAATTCTCCTTTTTCTTCCTAATTGCTTTAGTTAACTTACGAATTTCTTAATGAAATCGCTAACACCTGTATTATAGCAGAAAAGCTTGTCCTATTTCCCATTGTCATAAAATGTAAATTTAACTTAAGGAGTTATCAAGACCTTGTCACATATTGCAAATGTTCTGTTATTTTAAGTATCAAACTAATACTCAATGAAAATCGAAATTAGCCGAGGCAAGGAGCAATGACATCAAGTCACTAAAGTGACTGATGTCGCAGTAGGTGTCTGCTATCTTTGCGCCACTTTGTGGCACAGCAGGCAGCTAGTCACCCTTGCTGGGGTAAAACGACGAAGAGAGCGGGACAAAAATCGCGATTTTCCAGAAATCGATTTTATCGTCTCGCCTCCGCACAGTTGATTAGGATGGCCGCTATCACTTGCCTAGCAAGGGATAAGTATCTCCAATCAACCACTGCGTCAATGTGTCTAATCTTGAAAAAGTAACGAGGCTAGGGCCTTTTTGTCCCAACCTCCTTCTGTCTTACTCTCAAACGGCAATCTCCATAGCGGTTGCCTAGCTCTCTTACTAACCTCACAAAGTTGGTGAAATCGACCAACTTTGCTCCGCATCGCACGAACTGAAGATAGCTCAAAAGGTCTTCCAGACCTTTTGAGGTTGAAAATGGGGAAAACTTCGCTTTCCTCAGTAGGTACGGCAAGATGAGTTAACGACGATAAATTTTGATTTTCGAAGAGCATAAATTCCTTATCAAGGCAGGTCGAATTAGTCCAAGCGTCTACAAAACAATATTGATTTTGGTTTCGTTTACAAGCATGGAAATGATTTACCAGCCCCTCATAATCTCAACTTGTCCACATAAAAAGACCTGTCATCCAAGCGATGAGCAGGTCTTTACGTATTTTATCAAATTAAGGAAAAGTCTTCCTTAGTCTTCTTTACGCTTCATGCTTCCAAGAAGGGTCAAAGTAGAGAAGGCAACGATTCCTGCACCGAAGGCTGCGACACCGTAACTGTTAGCATCACCTGTTTGTGGAAGTGCTTGGGCTTGTTGAGCCGGTTGAGCTGCAGGTTGTGGAGCTTGAGCCTTAGGCGCTACTTCCTTAGAAGTTGATGGTGCCTGTGGCTTAGCTGGAGTGCTAGGCTTTTCTGGTGTTGGAGTCGTAGTCTTAGGAGTCTCCGGAGTTGAAGGCGTTGTTGGCTCTTCAGGAGTTGGATTCTCTGGCTTCGTTGGCGTGTTAGGCGTTGTTGGAGTTTCTGGAGTTGGTTCTTCAGGTTTTGGAACTTCGTTATCAGCAGTTTGCTTAACTTGAGCATTGTTAACAACGATCTTAGAAGCACTCAACTTAGGCATTTCTGGAGCTACAGGAGCTTCACCTGGTTTTTGAACCGCTAGGGAGTTAACAGCAAACCAGATAGCTGTTGGGATTTCAGCATTGTTACCTGAAGCTGAGATAGAGAATGGCTCACCATTGTAGGTCATAGCAGCTGCACCGTAGGTAGATGAAGCTGTACGCTTTTCACCGTCTGGGTTAATCTTATCCCAACCATCTTCACCATCACTATTGAGGGCAGCACCATTGGCAACAAACTCATTATCATTTGGTGAGTAGATAGCACCGTCAGCATTAAGTTTAATGGATGAGTCATTGAAGCTAACAAACTTGTTACCACCGATGTTGAGGACTTTTTCAACATGGTCGCCATATTGGGTTGTCCAGTGGTTAAGTGAAGCCAAGCTGATAACTGAGTTATCACCATTGATATTAATCAAGTTACCATTTTCATCGTAGAACTTAACTTGTATGTCCGCCTTGATAGCTTTAGATGGATCATCTGAAGTTTGGGCACCAATGAAGATAGTCTTGGTTGGGTCATGGTAGAGTTTTACAATAGCTGAACCATCGTTGCTGGTTGAATCAGTCAACTTGTAAGTTGTAACAACTTTACCAATCTTAGTTCCGAGATATTCAGCATTTCCAAGATTTGTATATGTTGCAGTAACAGTATCCCCAACGTTCATCTTGAACCATGAGTCTTCGTTAGGCGCATATGGATTTTCTGAAGTGAAATCAGAATCTGAGTACTTATCAGTATTGAATTGTTGAAGAATTTCGTCTTGAACGTGCTTACCTTGAGCTTCTTTGGTAACGTATTGTTTAACACCATCGATAGAAACGACTGCATTTGGTTCATTGTTGAAGACAAGTCCCTTAGCAACTTCTGCATTTTCAGGGTTTGTCAAATCTTTAACCTTAGCTTGGTAGTCATTGTAGGCTTTAACCTTTTCATCATATGCAGCCTTAGCAGCAACATATTCTTCATTTGCCTTGTTGTAATTAGCTAATTTTTCTTTATAGTCAGCAACATCTTTTTGATACTGAGCCAAAGTGTTTTGAATTTCTTGGGCTTGTGCCTTATTGGCAGCATCTGCTTCTTCAACTGTATCGTAAGTCTTTGTTTCACCTTGAGAGATTGTCACTGGTGGAACAACAACGTTTGATTGCGTTGTGTTAGCATCTTGTGCGCCACTCTTATTGGTATCACCTTTAGCATTGTTGTCCGTTGATGGTGTGTTAGCTTGATTGAAGCTATTAACATCATTAACGGCTTGTGTCAGTTCAGGTGATGTAACTTCAGATGTTGTTGTTGTTTTGTTGCCTTCAGTTTGTTGATCAATAACCTTAACTTGAGGTCCTGTAGTTGAAACTTGTGAAGCCTGGTTATCAGTTGCTGTGTTAGCACTTGTGTCTGTAGCTTCATCCGCAAGTACTTGTTGACCTGCAGCTAGTGTAGTCAATACCAAACCACTAAGAAGTGAGTATTGCGTCAATTTCTTCTTTCCCATTTTGTAACCCTTCTAGATTATAAAGATTTAGCAATTGTTACAACAATATTTTTCATGTAAACGTCTTGCTATGTCAATTAGTGTAACAAAATGGTTATCAAAAATCAAACTCATACGCCCTTTAAGAATATTTTATAAAAAAATTCAATGTTCTTGTGTTTTTTATGTAATATTTGTTAATTTAAAGTAATTTTTCTTTCAAAGCAATGTTACATACCGCAAAAGTTACGAGGCAACGATAGCTTTTGCGACTTCTTCTCGACTAATGCCCGAGAAGTAACGGCTGATGTCAAGACCCTTGAGATGGTCCAAAATGTCAGGATACTCATAGCGACTGCCGATCAGAGCCTGCTCAACATCTTTGACATCTTGAACACCAAAAAAGTCTCCATAGATTTTAATGCCTTTGATGATAGAGTTCTCAACATTGGCAAAGGTATTGATTTTGCCGGCTGTGTAGCGAACATTACGCTCAATGGTATAGTCAGGTGCCTGTCCATAGGTCCAGTCCCAGGTGTTGAATTGTTCTCGGTACAACTGGTCAATTCTAGCTAAGTCTGCTTCATTAAGTTGGTACTCTGTCATGCCAGGGTAGAGCTCCTTCATCTTGTCCAAGATCTTATCGGAAAATTCTTCTACGCTAATCTTTTCCGGCAATTGGCTGAGGATATTGGTCACCCTTGCCTTGACAGACTTGACCCCCTTGGATTCGATCTTGTCCTTGCTGACCTTGAGTGCCTTAGCCAAGACTGACATATCAACATCAAAGAGGAGGCATCCGTGGTGCATCATGCGCCCCTTATAATAAGCCTGGGCATTGCCACAGATTTTCTTACCTGCAATTTCTAGGTCATTGCGTCCAGAAAATTCGGCCTTGACACCTAGGTCCGCTAGGGTTTCGATAACAGGTTTGGAGAAGGTCTTGAAGTCAAAGGCCCCTTCATCAGACTTGTTTGAGATAATGGTGTAGTTAAGATTATTGAGGTCATGATAAACCGCCCCACCCCCTGATAGGCGACGGACTACATGGATGCCGTGACCATCGGTATATTCCTTATTAATCTCTTGAATAGCATTTTGGTGGCGACCGATGATGATAGCTGGCTCATTAATCCAGAGGATAAAGAGTTCATCCTCATCAACTAGCTCACGAAAGGCATAGGCCTCTAAGGCAACATTGTAGGCAGGATTGTGGGAATGATTGACGATATACTTCATGGATTTTCCTTCCTTCTATATTAATTGAAGATTGGCATATTCATTCTGAAAAACTTAAAAGAAAAGAGTCCGATTGGGGTACTCTTTTCCTATTAAATAGCTTGGGTTCCTATTTACGTTTTGGGGGATTGTGGATGGCTTCTCCCAGAACATCTGCAAAGGCTTCATAGAGGACTTCTGAGAAGGTTGGGTGGCCGTGGATAGAGAGTAAAAGTTCATCAACGGTCAATTCATTTTCCATGATGGTGGCAGCTTCATTAATCATCTCAGCAGCTGACGGTCCGATGATATGGACACCGAGGATTTCATGATATTTGCTATCAGCGATGACCTTGACAAAGCCTTGAGCCTCATTAGAGGCTAGAGCCCGGCCATTACCTGTGAAGCTGGCCTTACCAATCAAGACACTACCATACTTTTGACGCGCAGCATCCTCGGTAAGCCCACACATGGCCACTTCTGGATGGGTGTAGACAGCCGCTGGTGTATAGTCAAGATGGGCCTTGCGGACATTACCCCAAACCGCATTTTCTGCTGCTACTTCACCCATCCGATAGGCCGCATGGGCCAACATCCGACGGCCATTGACATCACCAGGGGCGTAGATACCAGGAATAGAGGTTCCTTGGTAGTCATTGATCTTGATGCGTCCACGGTCCAAGTCCAGGTTGAGATTTTCCAAACCATTGAGCTGAGGCACCCGTCCGATAGAGAGAAGGGCGCGTTCAGCAATAACTTCTTGGCCATCATTGAGTTTGAGGGTCAACTGATTATTGGCTTCGACGATTTCTGCCACGCCTACTTGGGTCTTGATAATCATGCCCTTCTTGGTCAGGATTTTTTCTAACTCCTTGGAGACCTCTTGGTCCATGGCCGGAATGATTCGGTCGGCCATTTCGACAACCGTAACTTGAACGCCGTAGGAGGCAAAAACCAAGCCCAGTTCAATTCCGACAACACCGCCCCCCATGACAGCCAGGGTTTTAGGAAGTTCTCGCATATCAAGGATATCATCAGAAGTCATGACCAGAGAGGAGTTAATGCCAGGAATGTTAATCCTAGAAGCCTTAGAACCGGTCGCTAAAATAATACTGTGGCCCTTAATGGTCGTAGAGCCGATTGAGACAGTCTTGTCGGGATTGACAGTTCCTAGGCCGTTGAAAATAGCTACCTTATTGGCCTTGAGCAAACCTCTCACCCCATTGGTCAGGGTCTTAACAACGGAATTTTTGAAATCAACCGTCTTGTCCATGTCAATACTGTAGTTGGTTGAAGCCAGATTGATACCGCGGCCAGCAGCAATTTTCAGGTCATCAAGAATCTCAGCATTCTTGAGGTAGGTCTTGGTTGGAATACATCCTTTATTGAGGCAGGTTCCGCCAAACTCTGACTTCTCGACAATGGCTACATTGGCCCCCAATTGGGCGCCCCGAATTGCAGCGTAGTAGCCAGCAGGACCGCCACCGACAACGACCATGTCGTATTCATCTTCAGCTAGGGCAGGTTTGTCTGCTACTGCTTGACTAGTTTCCTTTGTACCTGATGCCGGCGGAACTTGAAGCCCAGCTGCTTGCAAGTCAGCCCTGACTTGAGCGACTTGACTGGACTCAGCAGAAGCCTGTCTGGTGGAAGCCTCATCCACTACTTCTCCCTGAGCCCCAATATAACCGATGACCTGGGTAACAGGGACAGTATCACCAGCTGGGTGAAGGATTTTCAGAAGGACACCAGACTCCTCAGCTTCCAATTCCATATTGGTCTTGTCAGACATAATTTCCAGGAGGATGTCCCCTTCTTGGACGCTGTCTCCTTCCTGTTTTTTCCACTCGATGATTTCGCCCTCGGACATATCAACACCGAGTTTGGGCATAATAATTTCTACTGCCATTTTTTAGATACCAAAAGCGAAAAGAAAGCAACTATAAATAGGAAATCGTCAAAAACCTCGATTATTAAACGATTTACTTTTTCCGAACTTTCCGCTCGGGTTCAGTTACAAATGCGATAAGCTTCCTTTCCGTCCTTTTCCTTTCTTTCATTCTTAATTTTCAAATTTATCAGGTTCCCCTGCTACCAAATCAGCAATTCCATTGGATTTTCTAGAAGGTGCTTGAGGTCTACCATAAACTTAGCTCCATTCATCCCATCAACAATTCGGTGGTCAATGGTCAAGCAGAGTTGCATGATGGGCCTAATGGTAATTTCCCCATCAAGAACTGTCGGCGTTTGCACCGTAGCGCAGACACCCAGAATTGCTGAGTTAGGCTGATTGATAATGGGATTGAAGGACTTGGTGCCAAACATTCCCAGATTGGTGATGGAAAAGGTCGAACCTGACATTTCAGCTGCTTTTAACTTACCAGTTTGAGCCTTTTTGATAACAGTCTTGGAGGCTACGACAAACTCTGACAGGCTCATTTGGTCAGCCCCCTGAACTACTGGAACAATCAGGCCATCATCCAAACCAACAGCGATACCCAGATTAACAAAGCGGTGAAGCTCAATATCCTTGGCATCATTGATGAGGGAAGCATTGAGATACTCATGCTCAGGCTTCATCAAGGTTCTAACGAGTGCTAGACCGATCAAATCGGTAAAGGTCACCTTGAAGCCTGTCTTATCCATGATGGGATCAATGACCTGCTTACGCAGGGCTATCAGGTTGGTCATGTCAATGTCATAGTTGAGCGTGAAGGTTGGTGCTGTCAGATAGGACTTGGTCATTCCCTTGGCAATGGCCTTGCGCATGGCCGACATAGGCTTAATTTCTACACCCTCTGGCAGAGGAGCTGGCTCTAGAAGGTCCTCTTGAGATTGACTGGTTTGAGGTTGACTGAGAGCCAAAATGTCTTCCTTGGTAATTTTTCCAAAGGCACCACTTCCCTTGACCTGACTCAGGTCAATTCCCAAATCTAAAGCCATCTTGCGAGCCAGAGGAGTCACCTTAGGTTGGGCAATCCGATAATTTTCAACGTCTTCACGGTGGATGCGACCCTTGGGACCTGTACCAGAAATTTGACTCAAATCTAAACCTAAATCGCGGGCCAATTTTCGGGCTGCTGGGGTCGCTCTAATCTTGCCCGATTCTTGTAGTTCAGGCACCACTTGGGTCTGGGCACTTGCTGACACAGGCTCAGGACTCGGTGTTGAAGCGCCGGTGCTCGCTGGTGTTTCTGCCTTGTTTTCCTTTGGGGCTGGTGCTAGATCTTCAACGACCTCTCCCTGCTCGCCAATATAGCCGATAACCTCGGTTACAGGAACAGTATCGCCAGCAGGATGGACAATCTTTAAAAGTATTCCTGAGGCTTCTGCTTCCAATTCCATATTGGTTTTATCGGACATGATTTCCAGCAGGATGTCGCCTTCTTGAACACCATCGCCCTCCTCTTTTTTCCACTCGATGATTTCGCCTTCTGACATATCAACACCGAGTTTGGGCATAATGATTTCTACTGCCATAATATCTTCTTAGAACTTCAGCCAGTTTGCCAGTACAATGGTGGCAAGTTAGACTGAGGCTTCCTTATCCCTTTCTAACTGAATAGGACTTGAGCCGACAAAAAGTTGAAGGTCTCAGAAAACCAGAAGTTTTCTGTCCCTTTCTATTCTTTTTCTGCGACGGTTAAGCCCTTTATAGTTTATCTTGTCTAATCAAATTCTCAATCATTATCTAATTGCCTTTGTTGACCATTTTAATAATGCTAGCCTTGATTTTTTCGACATCTGGTAAAATAGCTTGTTCCAAAACTCTAGCATAAGGAACAGGTACGTCTTCACTGGCTAGGCGAACAACGGGGTGATCAAGATAATCAAAGGCTTCGCTTTCCGTGACCATGGCTGCAATTTCCCCAATGAAACCACCTGTCTTATAGGCGTCATTGACCAGCATCAACTTGCCAGTCTTCTTGACTGAATTGATAATCAACTCCTTATCCAGGGGAATTAGAGTGCGAGGGTCAACCACCTCGACAGAGATGCCTTGAGCAGCGACCTCATCAGCAGCCTGGAGGACACGCTCCAACATGCGACCATAAGAAAGAATGGTCAGATCAGTTCCTTCACGCTTAATATCTCCCTTCCCTAGGGGAATATAAAAGTCAGGATCTAGGCTAACTTCAGCTTTCTTGCCATAAAGAGCCTTGGGCTCCATAAAGACAACGATATTATTATCTTGAATGGCCGATTTCAAAAGCCCCTTGGCTTCATTAACATCACCAGGAGCGACGACCTTTATTCCTGGAATATGGGTCAACCAGGCTTCCAAGGTTTGGGAGTGCTGGGCTGCCGAGCCAATACCAGAACCACTGGCCACTCGGAAGGTCACAGGAGTCTTAACCCCACCACCAAGCATATAATTATTCTTAGCACCTTGGTTGACAATGGCATCCATGGCAATGGTCAAGAAATCCATAAAGGTGACATCAACAATAGGGCGCAGACCTGTCATGGCTGCTCCGATTGCCGAACCAGCGATGGCTGCTTCAGAAATTGGTGTATCCTTGATGCGCTCAGGTCCGAACTCTTCAAACATACCAACAGAGGTCCCAAAATCACCGCCATAGATTCCGACATCTTCTCCCATTAGGAAGATGGCATCATCCTTTCGCATCTCTTCTGTCATGGCCAGGTTGACGGCTTCCCGCAAGGCCATTTTCTTTGTTTCTGTCATAACACTTTCCTTATCTATAACATCTATATCTATATTGATTTAGAAACCCTCAAATCCTTTGCCTTTACTCAAGCAGGACTTTCACCCTTTAAGTTATTAAGGATGAACCTTTTCAAGTTTCTAGGATGGGCCCTAAAAATTTTTTTAAGTCTGAAATTATGTGGCTGAGAAAAATCTCTAGCTAGCTTTTGATGACTATGGCTTGAGCTAATCTGCCCAGATATCTTCAAAAGCGACGGATAGGTCTGGATCTGGACTGTTTTTGGCAAAGTCATAGGCCTGATCAATTTCTGCCACTACCTGCTCATGAACGGCGTCCAAATCAGCCTCGGTCAAGTCGGTTTCCTTTAGGGCAAAATCACGAAACTTAAGCAGGGGATCCTTCTTCTTCCAAGTATCCACTTCTTCCTTGCTACGATACTTGCCTGCATCAGCCGTTGAATGACCAAACCAGCGGTAAGACTCTACCTCAATCAGGGCAGGACCTTTACCAGCTCGGACATCAGCAACCACTTTTTTCATCTGGTCGTAAACTGCCATCACATCATTGCCATCTTGAACATAGTAGCCTGGAATGCCGTAAGCATCAGCCCGAGTGTAAAGATGGGGGGTATGGGTCGCCTTGGTAATGTCCATGGAGATACCATAGCGATTATTGATGATGAAGAAAATCACAGGTAATTGCCAGGCCGAAGCCAGATTGACAGACTCGTGGAAAGAACCTTCATTGGTCGCCCCATCTCCTGAGAAGGCCACGACAATGTTGTTGGTCTTCTTATACTGTTGGGTCAGAGCGGCTCCGACAGCCAAGGCATAGCCACCACCAACGATACCGTTAGTCCCATAATTACCCTTCTCAAAGTCAGCTAGGTGCATGGAACCTCCACGCCCCTTGGAAACTCCAGTCGCCTTACCAGCCAGCTCAGCCATCATCCCTTTCAAATCCATATCCTTGGCAATGGATTGACCGTGCCCTCTGTGATTAGAAAAAATAATATCATCGTAGGTCAGGGGAGCCATAGCTCCAACACTAGCGGCCTCTTCACCAACGGAAAAATGGGTCATCCCTTGAACGAAGCCCCGGCGAACCAGCTTGTTAATCCGCATATCAAATTCGCGGATTCGCTCCATCTTCCGGTATAAATCTATATATTGGTCTTTAGATAAGTTTGCCATAGTAACCTCCTAATTTTTCTTGTTACACCATCATTCTACCCAAATATTTCACAAACTTCAAACAATCGGTTTCTGATTTTATCAAGGAAGAAAAGGATTGCAAGAACTATTTTGAATGGTTTTTCACAAACTCAAAAAGACCTCGTCAGTATCATACTGATGAGGTTCGTGACCGACTTGTTTCTACTTTTTTGAAATATCCAGATGACCATCTTTTTGTGGAAAGGCGAGAAAACTTTAACAGAATCACAATTTTTCTGGAGATTAAAAAAACAGCCCAGTGGACTATTTTTCCCGAGCCTTGAAACAAGAAAGCGAGGCAGGTCCGGGTGGCCTCTTTTTCGTGATCTTAGAAACTAAAGAAGCAAACCATAGTGCTCCCAGCGGACTGTTTTTTCCCGTGACAGGAAACCAGAGAGCGCGACAATAGCTTGCTGATTGACTTAGTCAGGGATAAAGAGAATTGCCCTAACAATTCTCCTAGCAAGTCTAAATACCAATAATAGACTTGCTTTGTCCGTGGCGACACGAAGTTTGACTAGTCGATGATACTAGTTAAACAGAGTTAGTAAGGAGCTAGACAAGGCAACCTAGTGCTTGTCGTCAACCTCCCTTAAGCCTAAAAACCAAAAAGTGAGGTTGGTCGGTGACCTAGATTTCCCTGACCTAAAAATTAGAAAGCGAGGCTGGCTGCCTCGATCATCACCCCTTTGTCTCTTAGCCAGTCACAAGGATGGATAAACTGCTTGAGATTGAAAAGAGAGTCGAAACAGCCCCCTGCTAAATTTTAGACTTGGTCTGACGGCAGATTTTCCAAGGCCTGGCTGACTTCTTCCCACTCCTCCATCAGCTGGTCTTGTTTGTGGGTCAGTTGATCTAGCTCAGCCTGAAGCTTTATCAACTCCTCGGTAGCATTGGTCTGAGTCATGGCTTGCGAGACCTCTGCCTCTTTTTGCTCCAGCTGGTCAAGATCCTGCTCAATTTGCTCGATACGACGGGTCAACTTACGGGCTTCCTTTTGATTGGCCTTTTGTGTCTGGTAATCTTGACTTGCAGGATGGGAGTTTTTTTCTTCCTGACTGGTCTGACCAGTCTCTGACTGCTTCAATTGACTTAGAGCCTCTTCTTCAGCCTTTTTCTCCAGATAATAATCATAGTCACCCAGATAAAGCTTGGAACCATTTGGCGAAATTTCCAAGACCTTAGTCGCGACCCGATTGATAAAATAGCGGTCGTGGCTGACAAAGAGCAGACTCCCATCGAAATCAATCAAGGCATCTTCCAACACTTCCTTGCTATCAATATCTAGGTGGTTGGTCGGTTCGTCCAGAATGAGGAAGTTGTTATTCTCCATGGAGAGCTTGGCCAAAAGCAGTCGAGCCCTTTCCCCTCCAGAAAGCATGGAAACAGACTTTTTGACATCATCACCTGAGAAGAGAAAGGCCCCCAATCGGTTGCGAATTTCCACCTCTGGTGTGGTCAAAAAATCATTCCAGAGCTCGTCCAGAACCGTATTGGTCCTTGTCAGATTGGATTGGGTCTGGTCACAATAGCCGACCTGAACATTAGCGCCATAATGGCTTTGACCCTCAACAAAAGGAATCTGGCCAACGATGGATTTGACCAAGGTTGACTTGCCGATACCATTGGGACCGACAATGGCAATGGCATCAAATTTGCGCACATCTAAATCAATAGGCTGGGAAAGCACCTGCCCATCATAGCCGATAGCGACCTGGGAAACCGTCAGGACAACATTGCCAGAAGGCTTGTCGGCATGAAAGGTCATATGAGCTGATTTAGCCTGAGCTTGAGGCTTATCTAGTCGCTCAATTTTTTCCAACTGCTTACGACGGGCCTGGGCCCGCTTGGTTGTGGAGGCGCGGACGATATTTCTCTGGACAAAATCTTCTAGCTTGGCGATTTCCTTGGCTTGTTTTTCATAGGCCTTTTCCTGGCTAGCTAACTTCTGGGCCTTGGCATCCATAAAGTTAGAATAATTACCCACATAGCGATCCAGCGAATGAGGCGTTAAGTCATAGGTAACGGTGGCCACCTTGTCCAAGAAATAGCGGTCGTGGCTGACAATAATCAAGGCTCCCTGATAGTTGGCCAGGTAATTCTCCAACCAAGCGATGGTCTCAATATCCAAGTGGTTGGTCGGCTCATCCAGAACCAGCAGCTGAGGTTTCTCCAGAAGCATTTTCGCCAGAGCTAGGCGAGTATTCTGCCCCCCAGACAGGTCAGAAATGGGCATTTGCCAAGTGCTTTCATCAAATTGAAAACCGTTGAGAATAGCCTTAATATCAGCTTCGTAGGTAAAGCCACCCTGGGCTCGAAATTCCTCTGAAAGACGGTCATAATCCTGCATCAACTTGTCTAAGTCAGCTCCAGAAAGGTCAGCCATCTTCATCTCCATGGCCCTAAGGGCCCCTTCTTGCTGACGCAAATCCTCAAAGACTCGCAACATGCCATCATAAATCGTATCATCCGATTCAAAACGGCTATCTTGAGCCAGATAGGACAGGCTCAAATCTTTCTTGCTATTAACTTGCCCGGATGTTGGAGCTTCTTCTCCTACTAGAATCTTCAGCAGGGTTGACTTGCCGGCTCCATTGCGACCGACGAGAGCAATCCGATCGCGCTCATCAACCTGAATATTGATATTATCAAAGAGGACATCTCCCGAAAAAGAGCGCTCAATTTTATTTCCCTGTAAAATAATCATAGAACCATTATAACAAAAATCACCCCGCTCGGTATAGATCGCTGAACACCTAGTCAAGAAAAAATAGCCCCATACTCCCAAAAATTTCTAGTGCTAGTCATAAAAAAAAGCAACCCCAGACGGAGTTGCTTTGACAACTATTAGCCTGGGAGTTGTCCCAAAATAGTCTGATGGCGGTAGACCAGATAGATGCCCACTCCCACTATCACTAGAAAGAGCAGAAATTTTACCAGTCCCTTGATAAAGCGCAGGACTAGCGTCAAAATCATGGAGATAATCAACCAAGTCAGGGCCGTATGACCAAAGAAACCTTGAAGTCCCGATAGGCTGTTGTGACTCAGATTAATCAGCCAGTTAGGAATATGGACCGCATGATCCCAACCTAGGGCCAATTTATTGGAAATAGCCGAACCAGCCATACGCAACCAAACAAAGACCCCACTATTAAAAATCAAGAGAAAGGCTTGCTCAGGATAGCGATGAGCCCAATTTTTTAGCATGGATAACGTAAATCCCCCTAATTGGCATAAAGTTTTTGCAGGGCGGCAATATCAGTCGCTTGAATACTGTAATAAGAACCAGCTGACTGCATAACCGAGGCCTGACTATCATTGTGATCTAGCCCCATGGCATGACCCAGCTCATGCTCGGCTGTATTGACAATCCGCTCCTGGCTGTAGCCGTAAGCATCGTTGAGCAGGTAGTAGGAATTGAGGTAAACATCGGCATGGGTGATACGGTTGGTTAGTGCATCGGTCGTTGTCTTGGTTTCACCTGCTGCCTGACTGGAATTGTCGGACTGATCGGTCAATATAATATTGGCAGACTCCTTATCTGACACTAGATTAAGGGTAAAGGCACCCGTATTATTCCAAGCAGTGATAGCCTCCTGATAAGCTGAAACAAAGGTCGAATCGGTTGATGCGATATAAACCGTAGCCGAATTGGTCTGCCAACGCGCTCCTTGTCCTTGGTGGTCAGAAGCGGCATCGGTCGCCAACTTTTTGAGATTTTGTCGCAGATTTTCCTTAGGGGAAAATTGGCTGGTCACATTGGCCAGACCCGTCCGAACCGTTTGCGCAAGGGGGAACTGACTATGGTTGGCATACCAGGCTAGGGCAAAAATAATCAGGGCAAAAACCGCCAGAGTTCTGATAAAGCCCCAGAAAAAGTGCCAGGCAAAGCTGAGGATAGCCTTAGGAATGGCCCACAATAATTTAAAGAAAGACCTCATAAAATCACTCCCCCCTAATCAAAAATCTTAGTGTTTCCAAGTATAGCAAGCTAGCTCTTAAAATACAAGTTTTAGGCTAGCTGTCACCGATTTGTTAAGGGGCTGACAAACTTATGATAAGCGTTCTTCTTCATGGTAATCTAAGGGCAACCAGCGCAAGAAGGCTTCTAATTGTTTCTCCCAATAGTACCACTCGTGTCGGCCTGGTGAGCTGGAGTAGGTCACATCCAGACCTTGTTTTTTAAAGTCGGCGATAGCCTCCTCATTGAGAGGAAAGAGAGAATCCTCCTGACCGCACCAGGCAAAGAATTTAGTTTGCCTGTCATGCTCGACCACCATAGAGCTCAGCTGATATTTATCAATATCCTCAGCCTCTAAATCTCCAAAGACCCCCTGCCAATACTCAAGATTGGCATCCACATTGTCCTTGAGATTAGCCACATCCAGCTTGAGGGCCCCCGAGAAAGAGCCCGCATAGCCATATTGATTGGTCAAGAGAGCAATTTTATAGGCGCCGTAGCCTCCCATGGAAAGTCCAGCAATGTAGGTTTTTTCCCGTTTGGTCGTCATATTGGGGAAAAAGCGTCGCATAACTTGGGGTAATTCTTTGGCAATGGCATCAAAGTACCTCAGGCCATAGGTCGTATTGGTGTACCAAGCCAGGTCGCTGGAAGGCATGACCACAATCAGGTTAGTGTGGCGCAGTAGGCGCTCAATACTGGTTCGCTTCTGCCAAGAATTTTGATTGCCTCCCATGCCATGCAGGAGGTAGAGAACAGGAATATCCTGACTATCTGCTTCTGGCTGAGTCAACTCAAAACTATCAGGGTAGATAACATTGGCCTGCCGCTCGAAACCAAGAACCTTTGAATGATACTCAATTTGAAAAAAAGCCATAATCAATCTCCTTTAGGAAAGAGAAGAACGGGACAAATCGTGATTTCTCAGAAATCGATTTTGTCGCCCCGCTCTCCTCTTATCTTTCATAACTGTTCTATATCTAAGCGCTTAGCGCACTTCCATAATCACTGGCAAGATAGCTGGACGGCGCTTGGTTTGATCGAAGAGGAACTTGCCCAATTCGTCACGAACTGAGCCCTTGAGTTCACCCCAGTCGAAACCTTCGGTTGCCAGATAATCGGCCACAGTCTTATTAACCAAGTCAGCACTTTCACGCAGAATATCCCGGCTCTTGCGGACATAGACAAAACCACGGGTGTGGACCTTAGCCTTGGAGACAATGGTCTTTTTCTTCTTGTTAACCGTGATAACCACGATGAAGATACCATCTTCGGAAAGAATCTTGCGGTCCCGCAGAACGATATTACCCACATCACCGATGGCATTCCCGTCAATCATGACATCGCTAGCAGCCACGCCACCTTCATGCATGAAGCCTTGGTCACCCAGAACCATAATATCTCCACGTTTCATGATGTAGATATTTTCGGGCAACATACCGATCTCTTCCGCCAAATCCGCATGGGCTTGCAACTCTCGGTATTCCCCTTGAATTGGAAAAATATATTTAGGCCGCAGAATATTCATCAGAAGTTGCAGATCACGCCCGTTGGCATGCCCCGAAACTCGCAGATTTTGTGTAATCAACTTAACAGAACCGCCAGCCTTGTAAATCATGTTTTCCACACGAGCGACAACCGCTTCCTTGGCAACGCTTGGAGTTGTAACGATATAGACCAAGTCACCATCCTTAATTTCCACATAGCGGTGACGGCCGATAGCCATCTTGCGCAGACCTTCGATAGGTTCACCCATCCGACCAGCTTCCAAGATAATCAGCTCATGGTCTTCAAAGCGGTTCATATCTTTAGGTTTAACGATTAGTTTTTCATCAGCAATACTGAGTTTTTTCAGACGAATGGCAGTGCGGACAATATTTTCCACATCAAACCCCGTCAGAACGACCCGACGACCATACTTAGCAGCTGCATCAAAGACCTGTTGAATCCGAGAGAGGTTGCTGGCTACGGCCGCAACAATAATCCGACCTTGGGCATCAGAAATGACATCATCCATTTCTTCGCCGACTTCTGCTTCGCTGGCTACCTGAACCTTGCTATCAGCATTGGCTGAGTCTGCCAGGAGCGCCAAGACACCATCGCGACCAATTTCTGCCAGACGGCCATAATCCGTCTGATAACCTGGGCTAGCCGCCTGGTCAAACTTAAAGTCCCCTGTGTAAACAATATTACCTTGGTCGGTTCCCAAGACGATTCCCAGACTTTCTGGAATGGAGTGGGTCGTGCTAAAGAAGGAAACGACTGCATCCTTAAACTCAATCTCTGTTTGGGCATCAACCACATGGAAGTTGTTGAATTTCTTGACCTGAGAATTGTTCTTAACCACCAACTTGGCCAATTCAATGGTCAATTCAGAACCAAAGACAGGCACCCGCACATCCTGCAAGAGGTAGGGCAGGGCTCCGATAGCATCAGCGTGACCGTGAGTCAAAAAGACCCCTTGAACGCGGTCGCGGTTCTCAATCAGATAGTCCATGTTTGGGATGACCACATCAACCCCCAGCTGCTCATTTTCAGGGTACTTGAGTCCGGCATCTAGGACAAAAATAGACTCATTGATTTCTGCCAGGTAGAGGTTTTTCCCATTTTCACGCACCCCACCTAGGGCAATAATTTTAATATCACTCATGGTGACAAACTCCTTTATAGTATTTAGTTTCGTGATGACCAAGCTGTCATCTTATGTTTCACTCTAGAAAAATCAAAGCTAATCCGCCTAGCAAATAGCGAGGCCGCAAGCCGACCCTACTGACAGGCCTGTTTAGTTTTCTAAAGCCATTCCCAACGGTCCTTAGCTGATCAATTTCTATGACTGACCTAGCTAAGTCGAATTACAGTCCTCTACATTATAGCATAAATAAGGCGCTTTCGCGGATAAGAAAAAAGAGCTCTAAGCTCTCTTCAACCGCCTAAAGCCCAGTTTCGTCAGAAACAAGGCTAGACTCAGAACACTAGAGACAACCAAATAATTAAACCAGACATTGCTATTATCAATAAGGGGCGTTTCTCGCAAAATACCGTAGTTACCACCCGTCAGATGATTAACCCCCAGTAAGAAGAGGTCTAGAACAAAAGTATAGATCACAATCTTGGTCAGACTGAGATTATCCTTTTTAAAATGGTTGAGCAGGTAAATCAGGCCATTGGCAAAGAGGGCGAAATGCCCCACCAGGAAGGACAAGCCGGTAATATGAGGAAAACTATAGGGATCCATGACCGGATAGCCCAGAGCAAAAAAGGCTCTACTAAAACCCATGATGGCGACATACTGCTTAAAGGGCCAGCGGTCGGGTAAGAAGACTAACCCAATCATGGCCAAGCGACAATGATAAAAGGGCAGACTGTTCATCAGCGGAATTTGACAGCTAATATACCAGCCATAAAGGGAAAGTAACTGCAGGAGCTGAATGCCCTTAAAGAGGCGAATAAAACCGAGTCGCTTATGGTAGCGGACGGTCAGCCAAATGAAAAAAACCAGACCCAGAAGGATCATGCCATACCAGAAGCCAGAGATGGTCGGGACCTGGGTCTGCTTGGTCGTGAAAAAATGCTGCCAAAATCTTTCGTTCACTCTGTCTATCTCCTCTAGTTTTCTAAGGCCTCAAGCACCTTGTCCAGTTGCATGGAATTAGACCCCTTGAGCAAAATTTGGTCGGCAGGTTGCAAGATAGTCTGAACCTGCTTGACCATATCTGCAAAGTGGTCTTCCTCAGCCGTTTTCTTGAAATAATAAACCTTGCCCATTGGGAACATCTGACTGGCCAATTGAGCCAGTTCGGCAATGTCCTCGCCGTAGCAAATCAGGGTATCCAAATCCTCTGGATTGAGGGCCCTAATCATTTGGCTGTGCATCTGAACCGAATCCTTGCCCAGCTCCTTCATATCCGCCAAGAGGGCAATCTTCTTACCACCTTCATTGGCAGGCAGGGTCAAAAAAGTTTCCAAAATCAGCTTCATAGCTGTCGGATTGGCATTGTAGACATCAGCCAAAATGTCCGCCCCATTACTAGCCTTTTTCCACTCGGTCCGATTTTTGGTCAAGACTAGATTTTTCAAGGCTGAACGAATGGCTTCATCCGCCACACCTTCTAGCTGACCAACATAGGCTGCCAGCATGGCATTGGTCGCATTGTATTTTCCAGTCACAGGAAGCTCCATCAAGCCGTCCATAAAATTGACCGCAAAGCTCAGACTATCTTTTCGCTCTACCAACTCGGTCAAGAAAATATCTTGGTCTGGACCAAAGCGGACAACCTTCTGATTGTCAGGCAGGTAGTCATTGATAATCTTATCGGCTGGGACAATCAAGGCTCCATCCTTTGCCATGCCATTTGCAATCTGCATCTTGCCTTGAGCAATCTTTTCTCGACTGCCGAAAAATTCCAGATGGGCTTCCCCAATCAGGGTCAAAACAGCAATCTTGGGTTGGGCAATGCTAGAGAGTAAATCAATATCGCCCAGATGGTCCTGCCCCATCTCCAGGACAATCTTCTGGGTATCATCGGGCATGTGAAGGACCGTGTAAGGTAGGCCAATTTCATTGTTGTAGTTGCCCTGGGTTTTATAGGTCTTGTAGGTGGTCGCTAGGACATCGTGAATCATGTCCTTGGTCGTTGTTTTGCCATTGGAACCCGTTACCGCAATGACATCGACTGCCATCTTCTCCAAGTAATACTTGGCCAGAGTCTGAAAGGCTTCCAGAGGGTCCTTGACTAAAATGTAGGGAACATCATCTAGCTCAATCCGAGAGAAGGTCGCCACAGCCCCATTTTCAAAGGCCGTCGGAATAAATTCGTGTCCGTCACGAGTCCCTTTGAGGGGCAAAAAGAGGTCGCCAGAAGAAATCTTGCGACTGTCAAATTCGATAGCCTGGATGGGGACATCTTCAAACTGAGAGACATCATTGAGAGCCCCCACCACATCAGCAATTTCATGTAAGGTTAATTTCATTGGTCTTCCTTATTTTTACGATTTTAAAATCTTTCTTGAAAAATTATACCACAAAAGGCTAGCCCAAAGTAGGCTTAGTAAATGAAAGTCCCCCAGAAAAATACGAACAATATTCGTGAAATTCTTTGAAAACCTTTGAAAAACTCTAAAACCGTGTTAAACTAGGCCTGTATTCCAAATACAGAGTAAGTGATTTGCGTTAAGTGTATGTGAATGGGATGTTGTCACATAAGGAACAAAGTGCGGTAAATCACTGCATCCGCTGTTTTTAATCGCCACCTCAGCATGGGGCTGAAAAAATCCGATACTGAGGCCACATTTTAAGCAGCTCCCTCAATAGAACAGGAGCTTTTTTATGTTTTCTAAACCCTTTTTTCCAAAACTTTCAACCAGACAGCTGGTCACTTTGGCCATGCTCATGGCCCTCTCGGTCGTCGTCAGCAAATTTTCCATCCCCATTATTCCTGGCCAACTGACCATCAGCCTGACCTTCATCATCGGAGCAATGATTGGTGCCATCGGCGGTCCGGCCTACGGCTTCATCGCCTTGGCCTTGATTGATATCATCGATAGCCTGACTGGTGGGACTGCCAACTTCATCATCTGGTGGACTCTGATGGAGGGCGCTCAAGGTGCCTTCTACGGCCTCTTCTTTTATGGAAAGTCCCTAAAATGGGCTTCCAAACTGGATTGGAGCTATGTTAGCCTAGCTACTCTGGTCATTATGCTAATCGGAACCTTTATCTTCACGCCCCTCCTAATCCAAATCTATTTTAAAGTTCCCATCGCTGCCCAATATCTTGCAGGCCGTTGGCTAAAAATCTTTGAAATCCCCATACGGGTTATCCTCACCATGCTGGTCCTGACCCAGCTTCAAAGATTGCGAGATTGGCGCCAATTAACTGGGGTCGAGAAATGAGAGAGTCACTGGCCAAACTCTTCGTCTAACCCTCACAATAGATCAAACCTCCCCGCCTTCAGACGGGGATTTTTCGGCTCATTGTCAACTGTAGTGGGTGACCTACAATGAAACCCTAGAGAGAATCAGATTGGTTCTCTCTTTTGTGATTTTTCATGTAGAAAAAAACTTCACCAAGACTGATGAAGTTTCGACTTCCTTTAGTTTTCTTGCGCTACCGAGCCTTCCTTGGAATGATTTTTCCACCAAGAGGAAAGGATGGAGCCTGAAATATTGTGCCAGATGGAGAAGATGGTTGAAGGAATGGCTGCCTGTGGCGCAAAGTATTTGATAGCCAAGGTAGCACCTAAACTGGAGTCCTGCATCCCAACTTCAAAGGTAATAGCCTTTTGTTGGGGTTCTTTTAATCTGAGTAATTTTGAAAAGGCAAAACCGAGACCGTAACCACAGAGATTATGGAGCATGACAACAGGAATGACTAAGGCTGTCGCAGCCGTAAAGATATTGGCATGATTGGCAGAAACGACCGCTCCAATAATCAAGAGGATAGCAACTTGGGAAATCAGAGGCATGACCTTAATAATCCCATCAATCTTGTGTCGCAAAAGCATGTGGACCAAAACCCCTAAAATAATTGGGACAACGACAATTTGCAGCGTTGACATAAAGAGTTTGCTGGCTGGAACCGCTATGAATTGCCCTGCTAAAATGGACAAGAGGGTTGGAATCATCAGCGGTGCTAAGAGAGTTGAGAGTACTTCAATAGAGACATCAAGGGCAACATCCCCGCCAGCCAAGAAGGCCATAACACTAGAAGAGGTTCCACTTGGACAAGAACCGACCAAGATAACCCCTGCAGCAGTCGCTCCCTTGAGATGGAAAATCAAACAGAGCAACCAGGCCAAGCCAGGCATGATGATATAGTGGGCCACCGTCCCCAAAACCACGGGAATCGGACGTTTGGAGATGCGAACAAAGTCCTCAGTCGTCAGGGTCAAACCCATCCCAAAGAGGATAATCCCCAGCAAATAGGAAGTATTGGGAATAACCCAGGTGCTGGCTTGGGGCAGACCATAATTGACAGCTGCCCAAATAATAACAATCAGGGTGAACCACTTACTGATCCAGGATGAAAAATTGACAACTTTCTGCATAATAGACCTCCTATGTCATCGAAGCCGGCTACAAGTCTTGGTCATTTAAAAATCTACTTGAGGTTTTTCAAAGCCCAATTTGCGAAATGCCTAAACTCGCTTGCTGACTTCCTAATCTTTTACTTGAACGCCTATATTGTACTCCTATTTTTTGTAATTTTCAAAATATTTTTTAAATTATTTTCTGATGTTTTCAATTTCAATCAGAAAATATAGTGAAAATCACTCTCATTCCCCTATTCTTATCCATAAAAAAAAGCGAAGCCCAGGCTCCACTTTTTACTTAGTTCTCAATATGCCAAACTTTCTTCATGTACTCTTCACTACTGTCATAGATAGAGGGGTCATCCTGTCCCTCATAGACTTCCAAGAATTCTCTTTCATAACTATTTCTTGTTTTATAAGCTATAGAAGGACTGCCATTATCATAGAGATAGGTTTTAGTCCAATAAGAATCGCCAGGCAAGGTGCTGTGAATCGTAGTTATATAGGCAACTGTATAGCTTTCATCTTTATAGTCAAATACATGATAACCGTATTTTTTCTCAAAAGAGGCTCCAAAGAGCATTGCTACAGCAATATAGAAGGCAAACGGTATCAGTAAAGTCACCAAGATATATTCCAGCTTTTGAGCCTTAGTGTATAAGAAGATGATAAAGATGAAAGAAGAAATGAGAAATACCGGTAGCAAAGTTGACGGCTGAAACCAGACCACTACTGGAACTAGACAAATTAGACTTCCCCAGAACAGCAACTGCTTCTTGCGATAAATTTTGAAATAGGTGTAAAGAACAACAAGCCAAAGGCCTAAAAAGGGTAGGGCTTGCTTAAAGATAAGCAGATAAAAAGCAATCATAATCTCCTCCTAAATGATGTTAACTTCTCTTTTTACTTTTTCTAATCTTTATGGAAGTGGTATCCTACTCCCACTTCCACTTTTACAACAAATGACTTTCTCGCTTGTCGAACATTTCCTGAGCCAGACCAGCCAGCTCAGTTATCAAATCCTTATAAGGCAGACCCATATTTTCCCAAAGGAGGGGATACATCGACCACTGAGTGAAACCAGGCATGGTATTAAGTTCGTTGAGGTAGATCTCACCGCTTTCAGTCAGGAAGAAATCACAGCGGGAAAGGCCACAGCCACCGATTGCTCGAAAGGCCGTCTCAGCATAGGTCCGCATCTTATCCATGACTTCTTCTGGCATCCGGGCTGGAATAGCCATGCTAATCTTGTTATCAATGTACTTGGCTTCGTAATCGTAGAAGGCCACATCCTTGACAACCTCGCCTGGTTGAGTTGTTTTGACCTGACTATTGCCCAAGATACCGACTTCGATTTCTCGGGCCACCACGCCCTGCTCAATCAAAATCCGACTATCGTATTTGAGGGCTAAATCAAGAGCATCAGACAATTCTTCATCATTGTCAGCCTTGGAGATCCCCACAGAAGAGCCCATATTGGCAGGCTTGACAAAGACAGGGTAGGTCAATTTTTGATGGGCCTGAGCAATTACCCCAGCCTTATCTTGACCTTCCATATAGGTCACATATGCTACCTGAGGGACACCCGTTGACTCTAGGACGTGCTTAGTTGTAATCTTATCCATAGCCACACTAGAGGAGAGGACATTGGTCCCCACGTAGGGCAGACGCAGGACTTCTAAGAAACCTTGAATGGAACCATCCTCGCCCATTGGCCCGTGGAGAACAGGGAAAACGATGGCATTTTCTTGATAAATATCGCTGGGCTTAACGGCCTGACTGGCATCCACCGTCGCATTGGTCATCAGCTTTTCCGTCTGGCTAGGTTGGCTGGTAAATTCCTGAGTTTTGACAAAATCACCCGCTTGAGTGATGAAGTAAGTCTTGACATTAAACTTATCATAGTCCACCGCCCGCATGAGACTCTCAGCTGATAGGACCGACACTTCACGCTCAGCCGAGCGACCACCATATAATAAAATCAGAGTTTTCTTAGACATGATTTCCCTTTTCTAGCAAATTATTCGTCCCTTATTATAGCATAAATCCTAGGGAGAATGGAACTGACGTCTAAAGCCACTCCCATCATCTCAGACAACTATGAAAATGTGTTCCAGAGTAAAATCTCAAATCAAAATAGAAAAATTTGAACTCACAAGTACTTCTTGAAAAATTCAACCGTAGCTTGCCAAGACTTCACGCTATCATATAAGACCTTTTGCCAGGCGAATTTTTGATAACGACTGTTTGGCTGGTAAGCAACTGTCAGCATATGACCGCTATCTTTTAGAATTAGTTTTTCCAAGTGATAAGTGGAAGCTTCCCTTCGTTGCCACCGCTTCTCAATTTTTCCAGTAGATTCATAAGCTGGCCAAATTTCATCCTGCTTTGCTCCTATCAGCAAGAGAGGTCCCTGAATTTTCTCGACAGGAATATAGCTAGCATCTTGATAAGAAATTTTAGGTCTCCTTGAGAGCTTACTCAAAAGAAAATCTCTGATAGAAAATTTGGTAAACGGCAACTCCTCTCCCTGATACAACCAAGAAGAGTGCCCCGACGTACGATATCCTTTCATTCCCTCTAGGACAGCGCAGGATGGTGAATTGACAACAATGCAAGAGAGATTCGGAAAAAGTGAAGCTGCTGTCAAGGCTAATTCAGCCCCCTTGGACCGTCCATAAATCCCAATTCTATCTTTATCAACTTGAGAGAGCGAACTCAGATATCTTAGGACTTCTTTCATAAAGTCTAGGTCAATCCTATCCAAATATTTAGGTAGCCCTTCCAAACCAAAATAGGCAAGGGCTAGGGTGACAAATCCCTGACTGGCTAGTAGTTGGGCAATATTTTGTGCTTTTTCAATCCGACCATCACTACCACTTAAAACAAGGATGGTTGGGAGATTCTTAGCTCTTTCAGGATAAAAGAGACGAACTCGGGCCTTGGAAAACCTTAAATCTTGATGCTTGATTTGAGGAGCCTGATAATAGCGTGTAAAGCTAGTCTGTCCAAGTTGCTTTTTACCCTTGAAGACTTCAACTGTAACCTCAAAACTCTCATAAAGTGGAATATTATCTAAATCGGAAGTCAAGCCAACCTTCTTATCTTTAAGAGGAAAACTATTAAAAAAGAGCCCCATCTCAACCTGACCTTGATAGGATCCCGCTTGACAACAGCTCTGATTGATTGAAATTTGTCCCAACTCGTCTGAAATGTATGTCCCTTGAGCTTGCCAAGGAACAGTTGGATCTAGATTCATAGGAGCATTGATATTATAATAATTAGTCAAGGTCATCCGAATGACGTAGGCGGTTTTAGCTTTCAAGCCTGTCACAAAGATATCAAAGGGACTATCCGCCAGCAGGTCCTGACTTCGTAAATCAATCTTCATCTACCAGCCCTCCTTGTTTCTTTTGGCTAAGCTTCCCCAAACGGCTTCAACATCGGTCATGAGTTGAGTGACATTTGACAAGAAGTCCTTTGGATAGGTTTGCAAAACTTCCGTCAATTGCTGATTGAGAAAGTCATGCTGTTGCTGATGACATAAATAGACCTTTTGTCCAGCTTGCGTTAAAACTAAATTGTAGGCACTTTTCTTTTGACCTGAAATTTCCTTTTTCAAGTAGCCTTTTTTCACCAACCGATTAACCATCTGAGTCACCGCACTACGAGAAATCTGTCGTCGCTCGGCCAACTGAGAAAGATTCATTCGCTCACCCTTTGCCAGTAAAACTAACAAATGGACTTCTGCTATGGTCAAATCATGGTCTGGAATAGAGTGCTGCTCCTTCTCCAGCCTCTGGTAGCTTGCCAGAAATTCTTGGAGTTTTTGATTAAGGTTCAACAATTCATCTGTCATTGGTATTACTCGATTCTATTTGTTAAGTTGCTTAATAAATTAGCAAAAATTAAATAAGAAGTCAAGAGTCCACCTGAATCAGAAGACACACAGTCAACTACCAAGACGTCCGTCCTATCCTATTTATCTATAGATCTGTAATTGTTTACCAATTCATGTTTCAATAACTACTATCACCCAAAAGCACCACCTGCGAAAGGGGTGTGTAGTCAATATGGTCACTACTGTTTCAAACAATCATTGCCCCACGGTTGGGATTCCTCGCATTACCTTCTTGGTGGTCTGACAAAGAAAGAAAAGGACTAAGTGTCACTAATTCGTTGTCAGTCACAGATGGCGTAAAAAAACCTCAGCAAGGCTATGCTGGGGCTTCTTACATCACCTCATCGTGAGGTCCTTATTATTTCATTTCGAAATCGTCATAGCATTTGAGGCTAATCTTGCTCTCTAAGCGAGGGTAAAATTTTAGCCTGCTTCTCACTAGAAACCAGTTGAAAAAAGAATTCATCCAGTGGTTTTCTAGTTTTTAGGCTAGTATCGGAAGTATTAGCCAAAACTAGGGCATCACGGAAATACTGGGCATTGTCCGCAAAGGGACGGTTATCCACCCAGAAACCTTTGGAACGAAGGTAAAGGACTGTAAAAACGGCAGTCGTCCGAGTGTTACCTTCTGGGAAGGGATGAATTTGCCAAAGGCCTGAGATAAACCCTTCAACTGCCATGAGTTTCTCAATAGCCGTCATTTTTGAATAGTCCTTATTCAATTCCTGCTCAAAATCCCATTGCAAGGTTTCAGCCAATTGTAGCCAAGGCGCATAGATAACCGATTGACCTTTCAGGACAGGCTCCTGCTTGGAAATATTATAGGTCCGATACTCCCCCGCTTTCATACCAACTGGCATTACTCCCTTAAAGAGGAAGGCATGGACATTCTTTAAACTATAGGGAGTTGCCTTGAAGCCCAGACTCGCTTCCTCCAAATATTCAACAATCCTAGCAGAAACTAAGTCAGCCTCCTCACTCCTTGGAGGCAACTTATCCGCATGGTCTTGATAATATTTTTCTACTTCTGCATAGATTTTAGGAAAATCAATTTCCTGAGCAATATGTTGCCGGGCCAGATCCCTCATGTAGGAAGACGGCTGAAGGCCATCCGTCTCTTGAAGACCAAATGCCACCTGCCAATACTGACTGCGGTTACCTTCATCAGCCTCAATCTTATCATAGGATATATTCATAAGGTGCCTCCTTCCTTGTCAATCATAAGTCTAGTATAGCAACAAAAGAAGGTTTGGACAATAAAAAGAGATGATATTCAAATACTTCATCCCTCTGAAGGGATTGGTGTATAAGAATTACCGTCTCTTTTATAACCACACAGCTCTAAAACTATTCCTACCGTACCATTTAAAGGGCCAGGTTTTGGAACCATTCGAAACAACACAGCTCTAAAACTCAAAGTGCTTCAGGGTCAAGGATACTCCAGTTTTGGAACCATTCGAAACAACACAGCAAGTTAAAATAAGGTTTATCCGTTTTCAACTTTTTGAACTCGATTTCGGGTGTTTTTTTGCATTAGGAATGTTCTCATTATATCATTTCCCTTAGAATTTTTATGCTAGCGGCTTTTATTACTTCCCTAAAAACAGCCTAGTCAAACTATTGTCAACTTTCTCTTGACACTCATAAGTAGACAGTGTATACTTATTGTAAATTAAAAAGTATTCACTGTCTACTTTTTTGTGAATTTTACCTAGAAAGGACATCTATGAAACGCGACACGGAAAAACTCAAGCAAAAACTGATTGCTACTGGGGTGGTAGAGATTGAGAAAAAGGGGATTGACCAGCTCTCCATTCGGACGGTTGCTCAAAAGTGTGGGGTTAGCCACGGGGCTCCCTACCGCCATTTTGGTAGTAAGGAGGGCTATCTCAGGGTCGTCCTAGCAGAGATTTCTCTCAGGTTTGCCCAAGCTAGTCTCAAGGGCATTGACCAAGGGCTACCGGCTCGGCAACAGCTCTCTTTGATGGGAGCTAATGTCATTAGTTTTGCCAAGGCCTCACCTTATTTCTTTGAGGTCCTGCTGGTTAAATACCCTTTTAGCTACCTGGAAATTTCAGAAGAACAGATTGACTTAAATTGTGACTTACCAGGCTACCAGGCCTTCCAGAAAGTCGTTAAACAGTTCAGAGATGAGGAAGATCTGACTGTCTCTGAAACGGACTGCCTCTTTCATCTCTGGTCTTATATCGCCGGTCTTGGTATTTTAGCCCAGAGCCAAAATGGTCAAGACCTAAACCAAAAAAGTATTCAAAGAAACATCGACAGCATGTTAGCCATTTACATTAAAGGAGCCAAGAAATGAATATTCTCATCATTACCGCCCACCCTAAAGAAGCCAGCCTAAACGGAGAAATTCTTAAACGGGTCCAAGCCAACCTGCCAAAATCTCACAGCATCAAAGTCCTTGACCTCTACCAAGAAAATTTTGACCCCGTCCTTCGCTATGAGCGCAGACGGGATATGAAGGATGACCCCAGCACCGAGCCCTATCGCCAGCTCATCACTTGGGCCGACCAACTCATCTTCATCTTTCCTATCTGGTGGGGTGGCATGCCAGCAATTCTCAAGGGCTTTATTGACCGTGTCTTTGCGGCAGGCTTCGCTTATTCCTACAAGGGGATTATGCCAGTGGGCCACCTCAAGGGCAAAAAAGCTTGGATTATCACAACCCATGATACACCAGTTATCTTTGCTAAACTTTTCCAGCAAGACTATGGTCATATCCTCAAAAAACAGGTTCTGGCTATGTGTGGCATCAAACCGACAAAATTGACAGCTATCCCTTACGTGCGGGGAACTTCCGACGATATACTTAGTAAGCAATTAGACAAGATTGGTCTACTGGCACAAAAAATTTAAGCAGCTAAAAAGCAATCACATTTGGATTGCTTTTTATGACCCTTATTGTTCAGGTGCCCTCTTAAACGCCCCCGCTTGAGTATATAAAAGCAAAGCTAGAGCAATGGTAATCCCTGCAAAAATGGAAATCCCAGAGAAACCGCTAAAGATGGTAAAGAGAATGCCACCTACAACACCAGCAATCGTTTCACCTAGGTACATAGCTGCATTTGACAATGATGAAATTGTACTTCGAGCATTTTCGACAGTTCCTTGTAAAGTAGTCATGAACAAAGGGAAAATAAAGCCATTATTCAGATAAATAATAGTCAGCAAAATTTCTGCTGTCCAAAAATTTTTAGCAAAAGGTAAAATTAAATAAAGGATAACAAGATTAATGAGCTCTGTCCTAAAGGTCTTTTGTAGACCAAATCGTTTGACAATTTGACTACCAAAAAGAGAGCCAATTAAGTTACCAGCACCTATTGCAATGATAGCTGTACTTATATTGGCCAAAGTCATATTAAAGCTATGAGTGTACCAAGTTGAAATAAATGTGATAGCCGTAAACGAGCCTGTTTGGAAGACAAAATAGGCGACAAGATAACTTACCGATTTGCGGTTAGTCAAAACATTCCTATAAGCATCCAAAAAGGAGATTCGATTAGCCTGACTGACCTCAAGTTTCGGTAAGTAAAAAAGAATCAAGGCAAGCAACACTAAGGAAGCAATTGAAATGGTAAAGAAAGGTGTTTGCCAAGAGACACTAGCCAAATAGCCACCAATAGGGACACCTGCCATTTGGGAAACTGATAAACCTGCTGTTGCATAGCCCATGACCTGAACAATATATTGTTTTTCTACAACGACAGGAATTGAAGCCCAAACCTGAGGTGTCACAAAGGATGCACTAATTCCAGCTAGGAGACGAAAAATCAGCATTAGCGGGAAGCTCATTGCAAAGCCACATAAAAATGTGGAGATAGCAAAGACAAGTAAACCATATATCATTACTTTTTTTCTATCCCGACCATCAGAAATTGGTCCTGAAACTAAGGCAAATAAGGCGTATCCAATAGCATAAGCACTAACCATCCAACCAGAAGTCGAAATATCAACGTTATAAAGTTTGCTTAGTGTCGGCAACAAGGGAGATACAAGGAAGGTATCCGTACCAATGATAAACATAGTCAGGAAAAATAACATTGAATATTTTTTCATAGTCATCACGCTTTCTAAATCCTTTTATAGTTAAATAGTATTTGAACTATTTAACAAAAGAATAGCACCCATTATTTCCCTTGTCAACGATAATGAACAATTCAAATTGACTTTTAAAAATAGCAATAGTACAATGCTTTTATGACTATTAAATCAACGAACAAAGATGATGAAGTTAGAGTAAAAATCTTTAAAGCTCTTGCTGACCCCATTAGACTACAAATTATCCGAATACTATATCAAAAACAGGATGAACTATCTTGTGGTGAAATTGGTGATTTACTAAATATGAGCAAGTCTGCAGCTTCCTACCACTTCAAAACCCTGCGAGAAGCAGGCTTAACGATTACCCGAAAAGCGGGACAAAATAAATTTGTTCGACTTAATGAAGGGACCTTCAGAACCATACTTCCCACATTTTTAGAAACATTAAAAAACTAGACCACTTTCAATCCAGTCTAGTTTTCTTTTACAATTCCGTTCGATTTTCGATGGCACGTAGCAGGGTGACTTCGTCGGCGTATTCGATGTCGCTACCGACGGCCAGACCACGAGCCAGGCGGGTGACCTTGATGCCAGCGGGTTTAAGCACCCGTGAGATGTACATGGCAGTCGCTTCTCCATCAGCTGTGGCGTTGGTGGCCACAATAACTTCATTGATTTGACTATCCATGAGCCGGTTGATAAGGGACTTGAGGTTGATGTCATCAGGTCCGACCCCATTCATGGGTGAAATGAGACCGTGGAGGACATGATAGAGACCATGATAGTCCTGAATTTTCTCCATGGCCGTCACGTCCTTGCTCTCCTCAACAACCAGTAGGGTTGATTGATCTCTGGTTTTATCTCTACAGATAGCACAGGGATCCTCATCGGTCAGATTGCCACAGACCGAACAGTAAGTCAGCTCCCGCTTAGCTGCCAAGAGGTTTTTGGCAAAGTCATTAACATCTTCATCAGACATGCCGATGGTATAAAAAGCCAGTCTAGTCGCTGTCTTGGTTCCGATACCGGGCAATTTGGAAAAACTATCTATCAATTTTGCAATCGGGGTTGGATAAAGCACTTCTCTCTCCTTTTAGACATGATAAAAAGGTCTGGAAATTTCTTCCAGCCTTTTTATTATAACTTTTATTGACATTAATGGCCACCACCATACATGGATTGGTAGAGGTTTAGAATATCACGGGCAATGTATTGGTGGGCCTTGGTATCTGAATTGCTAGCGTGTGGATACATCACCGCAACGGCTACCTTAGTGCCATCATTAGCGGTCGCATAGGCAACAACATTAAGGTTAACCGTTGTAACGCTATTGCCATTGGCCGTTGTCGCAAAGGTTTCGGCTGTACCAGTCTTACCAGAAATGGAAATTGAGGAGCTTTGCATACCCTTACCTGTTGCATAACTATCAGAGCTATTAACCACCGCATAGAAACCTTGTTGAATCAGGCTCATCTGGTCATCAGAAATGTTGACCTTATTGAGGACATTGGTATCAATAGCCTTGACTTGATCCCCTAGTCCACCGTCAGTATTGTTTCCGTAGATTCCCTCAACCAAATGGGGGGCAATCCGACTACCACCATTGGCAACCGTGGCCGCATACTGAGCCAGCTGCATAGGGGTATAGCTATCGAACTGACCAAAGGCTTCGGTCAGGACATTACCAGGCTTATAATCATTTGTCGTATAGCCAGCCGATTCATTTGGCAGGTCAATGCCAGTTGTCGTTCCCATACCATACTCGGCGTAAGTCTTGCGCAGATTTGTCATCGTATCGTCCACGCCCGAATCGCTGAGGGTCATCCCTGGATAATAGTCTTGTCCCATCATCTTGAGGGCGACCTGAACCATGTAGGTATTGGAAGAATATTCCAAGGCCTGGGTCGCTGAAATAGAGCGACTACCTTGATCGGTGAACCAAGATTTAATCGGATTGGACCCATTAACACTAATGGTCTGGTCAGTCAAAACCTGATTGCCAGAAATGGCACCAGTCTCCCAGCCAGCTGTCAGGGTTGCCCCCTTGACAACAGATCCTGGTACAAAGACGCTAGTCACATCACCCAAGGCATCAGAGGTTAATTGGCCACTATCCTTGTCGTGATCCAGCCCTGCCATAGCCAAAACGGCACCCGTATCTGCATTGAGGGCGACGGCATAGACACCTTCGGAATTGGCCGCATTCCCAGAGGAAACTTCCGAACCATAGTACTGGTTGAGGATTCCTTCAACGCCATTTTGAAAACCGAGGTCAATGGTTAATTTTAGATTATTACCCTTGGTTCCCTTAGAGGTCTGCTTGGTCTTGACCACATTACCGTCATTATCAACACTAATTTTCGTCGTGGTCCTAGTGCCTTGGAGGACATCCTCGTATTGCTTTTGCAGGTAGGAGGTTCCGACCCGGTCATTGAGAGAATAACCCTTGGCCAGATATTCCTTGGCGGTTTCTTCGGGCAGACCCGTCTTTTCACTAGAGAGGGTTCCGATAATATCGGACAGAGAAGATGATGAGGTTGTGACTTCCTGATTCCAGTCTGTACCGATACTGATACCACGCAACCTCGACTTATTGGCCGTAATATAGGCGATTTGGTCATCCGTCAGGTCACCTGTCGTCAAATTCACCGTACTGAAATTTGAGGCACTATTCATTTGGTTGAAAATATAGACCTTCTTGAGGGTCTCATCAGAATAATCAATCCTACTCTTAGGTACCGCCTTGACCGCATTTTTGTAGATTTGGGCTTCGGTCAAGCGATTGCCGTAATTATCAAATTTTTCCTTATCGGATAGCTTTTCGTAGATGGCCTCATAATGCTTTTTGTCAGCCAAATAGTAGTCCCGTTTTTGCCGATCCGAGACCTTGGTTTCTGTCAGATTGACCATCTTGGCTAAGTCATTGGCATTTTTGAGAATATCCGCTGCTGTCGCCTTATTGCTACGAGTATAGGTGACGACCGTCTTTTTCTCATTATCAACAAGGGGCTGACCAGTGGCATCATAGATTTGGCCACGCTCAGATGACTGCTTAACCGTATAGGTGGTCTGCTTATTTAATTTGCCCAAATAAAAGGACCGATGACTAATTTGCATATAGGCCAGACGCCCAATCAGCACCGTCAGCAGGGTCAAGACTAGGGCAAAGATAATGTAGAGACGGCTGGTTAAGCTAGACAGGAAGCCCGTTCGCCTCCGCAACTTCTTCCGCGTCGTCCTAGCCAAGGCCTTATTATCGCCCTTCTTTTCAGATTTTTCCTTAACTTTTTTATCTCTTTTAAACGGATTTTTCAGGTCCATAATCTCCTCATTTCGATAACGTTTAGTGGTTTTATTTTATCACAAATCAGGCAAAAAAACTTGGCTTCTTGCTAAGGAATTTTTAAAATTTCCCCAGTCCTGTCTCATCAAAGGCCCAGAGAATCCACAAAGAATTTGGTCCAGAAATCTGAGCTAACTGACCTTTTCCAGAGATAGGATAGCTTTCTAAGAGGATAGGTCGCCTGCCGTCGGACTTAAGTCAGCCATTGTTGTAAGGAGACAAAAAAGTGGGATAAAGAGGGCCGTTCAGCTCATACCTTGATACTCGGTTTTTCTAACTTCATTTTCGTTAGTAGGAAAGTTTAAGCAAACTTACCAAAATGACAAAAAAAGGTACCTAGAAAATCAGTGTTTTCTGGTACCTCTCTATAGTTACCTAGTATTTTGACTTATTTACCCAAGTAGTATTCTTTGGTAACGTTGAGTTTTTCGTCAAATTCGAATACCAATGGTGGGAAGTTAGGGATTTCAACACCCATGATTTCATCATCACCTAGGTGTTTGATATGTTTTACCAAGGCACGGATTGAGTTACCGTGAGCACCGATAAAGACATTTTTACCATCTTTAAGGGCTGGAGCGATTTTATCTTCCCAGAATGGAAGGGCACGTTCCAAGGTAACCTTCAAGTTTTCAGCATCTGGAATAACAGAGTCATCCAGAGAAGCGTAACGACGGTCAGTGTGAGCTGAATATTGGTCATCCTTAGCCATAGCTGGTGGCAAGACATCATAAGAACGACGCCAGATGTGAACCTGATCATCACCCCATTTTTCAGCAGCTTCTGCCTTGTTTTGGCCAGTCAAACCACCGTAGTGACGTTCGTTCAAACGCCAAGATTTTTCAACTGGTACCCAGAGTTGATCCGCAGCTTCAAGGGCAAGGTTAGTTGTCTTGATAGCACGTTTCAAAACAGAGGTGAAGGCAAGGTCAAATTCGATACCAGCTTCTTTAATCAAGTTACCAGCATCAATTGCTTGTTGTGTTCCTTTTTCTGAAAGGTCAACATCTGCCCAACCTGTGAAAAGGTTAGCTTTGTTCCATTCTGACTCACCGTGGCGAGCGAAAACCAATTTTACCATTAGTCATTCTCCTTTTTATACACCATAAAATCAAGGATAGACAGGCTAAGGACCTCTAGGCCTATTGGGTTAGACCTAACCAGCCCAGACTCCATCCGCTTGATTTTGGAAGGGTATTATTTTGGCTTAAAGCCATTTACTCCTACTATTCTACCCAAAAAGGCCTAAAAAATCTAGTCTATTTTGGATTAAATTGCTCGGATGCCCAATTCGTTTGCCCTTGAATTCAGCTTAGTTTCAATGTCCGCATGGCATTGAAGACAGCAAGAACAGTAACCCCGACATCAGCAAAGATAGCCAGCCACATATTGGCTAGTCCCAAACTTGCTAGAAGGAGGACCAAAATTTTGATGGCGATGGAGAAGATGGCATTCTCACGGGCAATCATTACAGTTCTCTTGGCAATTCTGATAGCCTGGGCCAGCTTGGTCAGCTGGTCATTCATAATGACCACAACGGCTGCTTCAATAGCGGCATCACTACCTAGACCACCCATGGCAATACCGACATCAGCGCGAGCGAGGACAGGGGCATCATTGACCCCATCGCCGACAAATCCAACTGTATGTTTGCTTGATTTTTGCGCGAGATAGCCTTCCAGACAGGCCACCTTGTCAGCTGGCAAGAGACCAGCATGATGAGAACTGAGTCCCAAGTCTTGAGCCACAGTCTTGGCAACCGACTCTTTATCCCCAGTGACCATGACGGTTTGAGTGATGCCTTCCTGCTTAAATTCTTCCAAGGCTGTCTTGGTATCGGACTTGATGCGGTCAGAAATCACGATATGGCCCGCATAAAGGCCATCAATGGCGATGTGGACAATTGTTCCAATTTTCTGGCAGGGCTCCCAGCTAATTCCCAAATCTGTCATGAATCTTTCGTTTCCAACAGCCACGACCTCCTGATTGACCTTTGCCTTAATACCACGACCAGCCACTTCGACCAAGTCTGAAATGGTGCAGTCGTCAGCCTCCTTCTTATAGGCTCTACGTAGAGAGAGGGCAATGGGGTGACTGGAAAATCGCTCAACATGACTAGCTAGGTGCAAGAGGCGCTTCTCATCAACCCGCTTGGGATGAAGGGCGGTCACTTCAAATACTCCCTGGGTCAAGGTTCCTGTCTTGTCAAAGAGCAGGGTTTCCAAATGGGCCAGGTTTTCTAAATAGTTGGAGCCCTTAATCAAAACACCGGCCCTTGAGGCAGCCCCCAGGCCACCAAAGAATGACAGGGGGATAGAAATGACTAGGGCACAGGGACAGGAAATGACCAGAAAGGTCAGGCCTCGGCTTAGCCAGTCGGGAAAGGTAGCTACAAAGTTTCCCGATAAAATGGGTGGAATCAGCGATAAAAGCAAGGCTGCTAGGACGACTAAGGGGGTATAGAAATTGGCAAATTTGGTCATAAAGCTTTCACTCTTGGACTTATGACTGGCCGAATTTTCCATCAGGTCAAGAATCTTGGTCAGGGTTGACTCGGCTAACTCCCGAGTAACCTTGACGCGTATCAAGCCCGTTTGATTGATGGTCCCTGATAAGACTTGGTCGCCGACCTCCACCTTCTTAGGCAAATTTTCACCTGTCAGAGCAGCTGTGTCAATCTGTGTGATGCCTTCAAGCAAGAGACCATCCACAGGTACCTTTTCACCTGGGCGGATTTCGATAACATCCCCTTGCTTGAGTTCACTTGGGGAAAGGTCAAGGGTTTGATTGTCCTTTTCCAGATGAGCTTGTTCCGGTCGTAAATCCAGTAGGGCGGCGATAGACTTCTCACTACTACCTTCTGCCAAATGCTCAAAGAGCTCACCCACTTGGTAAAAGGCCATCACAAAGACGGCTTCGGCGAATTCTGGCTGCCCTGTCATGAAAGAAAGGGCAAAGGCTCCCAAAGTTGCCAAGGACATGAGAAAATGCTCACTAAAGATCTGTCCTTTGAGAATTTTTCGGCCAGCCTTCAGCAAAACACCATGCCCTACTAAAAGATAGGGAAGGGCATAAAGGAAGGCCTGCCAGACCAAGGGAAGGGCTACCATCTGATTTAAGACATAAAGCAAAAGGAGTAAAAGGCCTGTTACCATAATGCTTATGAGAGATTTCTTATCTTTTTGACGCATGGCTAATCCTCCTGATAGTGCTCAAGGACGGCTTGCATGATGCGAGAGATATGATCGTCAGCCAACTGGTAGAGCCTAGTCTTGCCCTCCTTTTTGGCCTTGACGATTTTTAATTGCTTAAGAAGGGTCAATTGGTGAGAAATAGCTGATGGTGTCATTTCTAGAGCCTCTGCCAATTGGCCAGAGCTTTTTTCACCCTGACTGAGGTACCAAATGACCTGCAAGCGGATATCATTGCCCAGGGCCTTGAAAAAATCTGCTGCTTCTCTTAACAGCCCTTCTTCTAATAATTCCTTATCAGTCATGCTTGTCCTTTCTTTTTATCATTTGAATAAATGTTCAAATATTCTACACTTAAATTCTATCATACTTCTGATAACTGTCAAGAAAAAGCGTGATTACTACTGGTCAGAAAAATCCTGATTGGGAGGCGGTGCATTTCCATTTTTGACTTATTCCTTCCCAACTTTAGTCTCTCCTATTTTCAGGTCAGGCTCTGTATTTTTTAAGTCACCAGAACGGTCTTGCCTTCCTAACATTTCACGGTCTTACCTTCCTAACCCTGCTTGCCAAGTCGCAAGCCAAATAGTAAAATGAAGTCGTAAAAAGCTCGTTGTGCCCACTATTATGGAGGATTATTATGGTTTCTACAGCAACACATATTGGCGACTTCACCTTTGACAACTGCCTGATGAATGCGGCAGGCGTTTATTGTATGACCAAGGAAGAATTAGCAGACATAGAGGCCTCTGCTGCAGGCTCCTTTGTTACTAAGACGGGAACCCTGGAAGCACGCCCTGGTAATCCAGATCCTCGCTATGCCGACACCCAACTGGGGTCTATCAACTCCATGGGCCTGCCCAACCAAGGCTTCCACTACTATCTGGACTATGTCACTGAGCTCCAAAAGGCACCCGATAGCAAAAACCATTTCTTGTCTCTAGTTGGTATGAGCCAGGAAGAAACCCACACCATCTTAAAAATAGTCCAAGAGAGCGACTATGAGGGCTTGTTGGAGCTCAATCTCTCCTGCCCCAACGTTCCAGGAAAACCTCAGATTGCCTATGATTTTGAGACGACTGATCAGATTTTGAGTCAGGTCTTCTCTTATTTCACTAAACCCCTGGGCATCAAGCTACCACCATATTTTGACATTGCCCACTTCGACCAGGCGGCTGCGATTTTCAATAAATACCCTCTGACCTTCGTCAACTGCATCAATTCAGTCGGCAACGGTCTAGTCATCGAGGATGAGACTGTGATTATCAAGCCCAAGAATGGCTTTGGCGGTATCGGAGGTGACTATGTCAAGCCGACGGCTCTGGCTAATGTTCACGCCTTCTACCAACGCCTCAACCCATCCATTCAAATTATCGGAACTGGCGGGGTCAAATCTGGCCGTGATGCCTTTGAACATATTCTCTGCGGAGCCAGCATGATCCAAATTGGAACAGCCCTCCATCAAGAAGGACCAGCTGTCTTCGAGCGTATCACCAAGGAACTGCAAGCTATCATGGCAGAAAAAGGTTATCAAACCCTAGAAGACTTCCGCGGTAAACTCAATTACATTGACTAGATTAGGGTGTCAGCAGGCTGGGCTGTGCCTCTCAAAGCTAACTCTCTTGAAGCTGCTTTAGATGGTCGGCTGGGTCAACTTGTTAGAGACCGGTAGAGTCAGGCACCCTTTAGCCTTTAGCCACAATCATCAGTTGGTATCCTAAATAAGGGCCAAATGGCCTTTCTGATAAAGAAAAACGCATGGAAACTGTCATAAGCTGCTTTCCATGCGTTTTATTTGACTGAAGACGGGCTTAAAGGCCCCGAAATTGAGAGAGCCTGCCGTTTTAACTTGATTCAAGGGAGAGCTGAGACTGCCCGAGGATGTCTATCCCGAAAATTAGGATTTTTATCCAGTCCCTAAAGTCATAGATTTTTTTGAGGCCCTTGTATCTTCAACTTATCTCGAATTTCCTTACGACTAGGGCTACTTTTACTGGTTCGGTCCTTGCAAACCAGCCCATAAGCAGGGCCAAATTGAGACTAGGTCAAATCCTCAAAGTCCTCGTCCTCATCTTCACCATCTACTTCCCTGTCAAAGGCCTGCTTTTCTTCATCGGTCATCTCCTTGGGCTTAAACAGTTTAAAGAAATAGCCCAGAAGGAGAAACTTGGTGACCATAAAAACGAGGAGGACAGCCAGAATGATTAAAAATGTTGTTTTCGTCATTATCCTTACTTTTCTAAAAAGAGGCTAGGACAAGTCCCAGCCTCTTTTGATATTAAGAAATCTTTCTTATTTAACAGCGTCTTTAAGAGCTTTACCAGCCTTGAATGCTGGAACTTTTGAAGCTGCGATTTTGATTTCAGCACCAGTTTGTGGGTTGCGACCTTTACGAGCTGCACGTTCACGAACTTCAAAATTACCGAAACCGATCAATTGAACTTTTTCACCTTTTGAAAGGAAACCTTCAATTGATGAGAAGACTGCATCAACTGCCGCAGCTGAATCTTTTTTAGTCAATTCTGTTGCTTCAGCAACCTTTGCGATCAAATCTTGTTTATTAGCCATTTAACTAATCCTCCAAATATTATTAAGCCCAAAGTCGAAACTAACGGCTTTAACAAAGACTATCATATCTGATTTTCCCCCCTAGGTCAAGTATAAAACGTCATTTTAAGCCAGATTAGCCAATAAAATAGCCCTTTTTTGCGAAAAAGTATGAAAGTAAAAGAAAATCCCCAAAATTCTTGTCAATCTTGGGGAGAACAGGCTTTTGGAGTTTCATCAGGAGCCTGCTAAACGATGTCTTATTTTTTGTCTTAGACTCGATTGAAAATAAGTTACTGAACTCAAATACTCCTTTCAGAAAAGGAGATAGAGATTTTTAATTTATTAAATTTAGTGGGAGGTGAACGAAGCGAATCCAGAAAATACTATTTGAGACAGATTTAGTCCAAATGACTAAATCTGCCTGAGCTTGAAAACGCAAAATCGAAAGGGCTCAAAAAATAGGAATGGAACGCCAACGACGGTCGCTTCCGTCCGCATTACCTAAGAAGTATCAAAATAATAGAATTGACTTTAGCCAAGTACACTTCCAAAGCAAGTCTCCTATTTTTTCTTGTAGACATCAAAACTAATTTTATCATTGACCAGGTCAAAGTCGGTTGCCTTGGCATAGAGCCCCACCTTATTATCCATTTTTGGCAGGTTAAGAACGAGGGTCCCCTTCTTGCTGTCAACTTCCACAAATTTTGGAAGCTTGTAATTGGCATCAATAAACTTCAAAACTTCAGACACCGGCAATGACAAGGTTCCAGCAGAGACAGAGTCAACATTGAGCTGGATACTGCCATCACCTAGGACGACTGGCGTGAAATAAACATAGAGGGGAACCTTATAACCTAGGACGGTATAGGTTCCTTCAAACATAACATTTTTTGAAGTGGCCTTGAAACTATAGGAATAGGTCTTGGTCTGGTACTGCTTGAGGTAAGCTTGAACGGTATCATTGAGCTGGTCTCGCGAGCTCTTGAAGGTACCAACCTTGACATCTTCTTGCGAGACCGTTTGACTGATGTGAGAGCTGGGCTCCCTAAAGGTGCCAAGCCGCAGGGCCAGAATCCCCACAAAGGCAATATTAAAGGCCAGAAGTGTCAAAAAGCCCCATTTCCAGAGGTTGTGTTTACCAGTCTTTTTTTGTTTCATTTACTTTCTCCAAAACAGCATTGGCCATGATTTGATAGCCGGTATTATTAGGGTGGAAATGGTCTTTCTCATAGAGGACATCACTCCTTTTGTCAGCCTTGTTGGAACCATCGCCTGACTCAGTAACGCCCTCCTTGCCATCAATTCCCTTATAGAGGCGGTCATTGATTTCGACAAAATAGACCTTGTCATATTCTTGCGTGACCTGCTTGGTTCCTTCATTCCAATTATCAACGACCTCCTGCATTTGGGTCATATCAGGAAAATTCAGGTAGTAAGGGTTATAAATTCCTAGGACATAGATGGGCAGGTCCTTATTTCCCTTGCGAGCCAGCTCAATAATCTTTCGCAGATGCTTTTGATAGTCTTGGGCAGGCTTGGTGAAGCTGTCCAAGGTCAAATCGGAAATATCTTTATGCAGAACAGCCATGACATCATTGCCACCCAGGGTCAGGGTCAGCAAATCAGCCTTCTGCATATCTTTTTTTAGGTCTTTCTTTTCTTCTAACCTGGTTAAGATCTGCTGGCTGGTATTGCCAGATACCCCGTAATTTTTAGCCGTCACCTGATAGCGGTAATCAGACTCCAGTTGTCTGGATAGGATAGGGATAAAGCCCCCTTGGTTGGTGGTATCCCCAACACCCTGGGTCAGGGAATCCCCCAGGGCCACATAGTTAAAGGCAGTTGACTTGTTGCGGTGCTTGAAATCAGCATCCGTCAAACGACTATCCGCCTTGGGTAAAAGAAAATTGATGGCCAGGCCAAAGACCAGCAAGGCCAGGATAAAAAAGCCAGGGGCTATAAAAAACTTTTTATTCATAGCGCACCATGACCGCGAAGGCACCCTCACCCGTATGGGTCTGGATAATGGAGCCTGTTTCTAAGACAGAGATATGCTCACCAGCCACCAGCACTTCCAGCTTATCCTTCATGGTATTGGCCCAGTCAGGACTGCCAGAATAAGAGATGCCAATTTCAGCGACCTGACGCTCCTGGGCATGGGCAATGAAGCTATCCAGCCACTTGTTAAAGGTCTTTTGTCCCCGTCCTTTAGCAACTGGGTTGAGGGTAGAGTCCTTGAGCTCCATGACTACTCGGATATTAAGGAGGGAGGAAATCATTCCAGAAACACGGCCAATCCGACCACCCTTAACCAGATTTTTCAAAGTAGACACGCCAATAAAGAGTTCGGATTTTTGCCGTACTTCTTCTATCTTGGCCAAAACCTCATCCAGGCTAGCTCCTTGTTCGGCTAGAATGGCGGCTTGTACCACCTGATGCTTCATGGACTGATCGGTGAAGGTTGAGTCGATAACCGTCACATCCAGACCAGCAATTGTCGCTCCCTGGCGGGCAGCTTCTACCGTTCCAGACAGGCTAGAGGTGATATGGATGGAAACAATTTGCTCAGCACCTTCATTAGCCAACTTCTCGTAGACTTCCGCAAAAACACCAACAGGCGGTTGGCTGGTTTTGGGCAGTTCCTTGCTGGCGCGCATGAGGTTGAGGAATTTGCCCTCTTCCTTCAAATCGTTATCGCTATAGATGACCCCATCAATCATGACTGAGAGTGGGACAACCGTGATGTCCAAGCTCTCCACCAATTCGGGCTCAATGGTGATTGAGGAGTCCGTTACAATCTTAATTTTAGACATTGCTATTTCCTACTTCATTCTTTCTAATAAAACACTTTCATTATATCAAAATTCTTAGCTTTTTTGGGGGCTTCTGCCCAAATTAGGACTAAAGTCCCAGGTCCAGAAAGTTGCCATAAAGACTAGAAAAAAGCGATAAATGTAAAAAAGCAGGGGGTCCAGCTGGAAAAGGACGAGCCCTGCGATTTTTTACGGTAGCAAATTTTAAGAACGACTTAGCCCATGGGCCAGTCTGCAGTTATCTGATGCTGTTTTTTTAGCGAGCAAAACTAGGAATCTTGTGGGAGGCGACTGAGATTAAAGCGGATAAAGATAAGGCTCATGACCAAGGTTACCAAAAATAGGAGAACAATGAGAAGCTGAGCTTGGTTGATAAAGATCCCGCTGAGACCAAATCCTAGAAGGATAGGGGAAAACATTCCTAGTGCCAAGCGGTTAGTAAACTTATGACTGTCCTTCTTCAGTTCAATGGACTGAATATCATCATTCTTGATGAAGTAATACTTATCCTTAAGCAGTTTATTGGTGGCCTTGCTGCGTTGAATCAGGAGAAGACCACCTTGTTCAAAGGATAAATTATAGAAGGTTCTGGCAAAGATAATCAACCAGTAGGAAAATAGGGCCGCGCTATTGCCTGGTCCAGTGAAGACTGTTAGATTGAGGCTATTGGGACTGTAGCCCAGTTCTGCCTTGGTTTGGTTAATCGTGTTTAAATCATATGCTTTCATGACAACTCTTAACTTCCTTTTCTTAAACATGCCTTAAGTCTATCACAAACTTTAGAAAAGACAAGCTTAATGACCATATTTATTGAGAAAGTGAAAAGAAGTTAATTTTTCTGATAATATCCCCAAACTTAAAATCTCTAACCTAAAATTTTTAAAGTCAAAATTTTGCCACCTAGTCAGAAAAGCTTATAAGATCAAGCTTTCTGGCCCGTCTAGTTACATTTGAGACCTTTGTAACAAAGACGACATGTTTTTTTAATTTTTAGCCTAGTTAGTAATTTTTTAGAAGCCAAAAATCAAAATCGAGCTTTAAGCATGGGGGGTTTTACTCTAGCAATCATTTTGTCTTATTTGTCCGAAAACGATTACAAAGACCCCTTTCTCCTCTTGAGGCTTATTGCTTAATCTTTCATCTATGTTAGAATACTTTACTGTCAAATAAAAATTTATTAGATAGGAACTACTATGCAGAAGAACACATTCAGCAAACGTAAAACTAAATTCGCCGGTCTCTGTGGAGCCATCCTGGCTACGACTACCATTGCCATGGGTGTCGGTGCAACTGTCCATGCCGATGAAGCCAGTGCACCAGCAACAACAGATACAGCTACTCAAACCAAGGAGACAGCTGGTAGCAAGCAAGAGCAAGTAAGTTTTGAAAATACAACTGTCGATACCAGCACTCAAAATCAAGAGACAGCTGTGACCACCCCAGTAGCTCAAGTTACACAAACGAATGAAGCTACACCAGTAGCACCAAGTCAAGATACTGCTAGTGCCGCTCCTGTCCAAGATGCCGCTACGACAACCGTCCAACCAGCTACTGCTGCGGGCCAAGGAACTAACAATAATGGCAATGAACAAGCACAAGGTGTCACACCAAAATCTACAGCCAGTCAACAGCCTGCACCCGCTGTAACCACCAAGCCAGAAGATACTACTGAATACGGTAGTGTTGACTTTGATAAAACATTAACAGCCACAGCAAAAACGGCTCCGGTTACCGATGTCAACTATGATGGTGCCCAAGATGTCTACATCACTATCGATGATCCCAGTCAGCCTTATACACCAAATACCGACAACATTGCCAAGTATCTCAATCAATACTTGACCCAATTGCGTCAAATCAATGGCATCAATGTTCCGGTACCAGACGCCAACGATTTGATGAAAGAATATGCTCAAGCTCGGGCCAAGGAAGAGGCTCAAGAATCAGATAGTATTGACCACGAAACCACTTTGGCTTTCCCTTCAGGTGTTTCCATCTATTCAGAAGATGGCCATGAAGATGCACTCAGCACCATTACACCAACAAATGCTGCTGAGCAAACACTAGGTTCTGACCAAGCGACTGCCTACTATCTGGCCCTCAACTGGTTCGCCGATTACTTTAATATTGCAGGTAGCAAGGATGATGCAAATGGTATGAGTTCATTTGGCCACGCTATTTCCATTCTCTCTAACAGCGGTGACGGTATGGCCCTAGGTATCGCTAATGGTACCGGTAAAGAAACTGGTGGCTTCTACGCTATGCTGGAAATTGGTAGCAATTCCAATGTCAAAAATGAAGATGGTTTCGCTGCTACTACCAAGGATGCTAACGGCAACTGGATCTTGACCTATAATGGTAAACAAGTCATGTTCTTGCCTAAGACCATTTTCCACTATGTGACCAAGGATCCTAATGCTAAGCCAGACCAAAAGACTGGCGAACAGGCCAATGATCCTGCTGCAGGAAACGGTCAAGGCTCTGCCGGTAACGGTCAAGGCTCTGCCGATAACGGTCAAGCTAGTCCTCTAGCTCCTAAGACGGTTCAAACCACAAGCCAAGGAGCTGGCATGGGTAGTGCTTCTGCCATTGCTAGCAAGGAAGACAAGCACCTGCCATCTACAGGTGACTCAGCTCAAAGTGCTGTAACAGCTATCGGTGCTGTTATGGTCATGGCTGGACTTGGTTTGGCTAGTGCAGGCAAACTTAAAAAAGAAGACTAAGCTATAAAGATCACAAAAGGATGAGACCTTCTATTTTAGGGGGTTCATCTTTTTTTGACTACTTTTTTCTTCTGCCTGAGCATAAAATGGTGTCAAAACTTGAAAATTCCTTCGTTTTACCTAAAGCTTGCAATCTTACCTAACTATGGTAAAATAACAATAGAAAAAGGGCCTTGCGACCAACAAGACCCCATGTAAAGCCGTTAAACGGTGGTCACATTTGATTAATTTATTTATTAACCGTCATGTATCCAAAGCGATGACGGTTATTTTTTAGGGCACCTCTAAAAACCACAAACTTTTATGATTTAGCAACAATTGTAACGACAAAATCGCAATTTTATTGAGTATTTAGAGGTGCCCTTTACTATTTTTGAAGATTTGGTAACAAAGACTGATTAGGGCTATAGTAAACATAGCAAAACCTAAAATCGTCTCTACCACTTCAAAAGCAGTCAAAGAGTTACCTCCCTTCCACAAGATACCACGGACAAGGCAAGTCAATTGTTAATATTTAGACTTGCTACGAAAACTTCTACCGAAGTTTTCTATGTCCCTGACTAACTCCGCTAAAGCATTGTTATCAACTGTTTTAGCTTCGTGTCGCAGAGCCGTCAAGCACCACAAAGGATTAAAAAGGTCTGGGAGACCTTTTTAACCCGAACCTAACAATAAAAATGTGAGGTAGAAAATCGGGTGATAGAGCATCAAGCTCCAAGCCCGATTTGCACCTCAAGGTAGTCTTGGCTGTAATTGACTAAAGTCAAAACAGCCACCTCTCTTTTTCCACAGTGGTGTAGGCGAGTTCAATTCTGTTAGATTTCGATGAGTACCGCATAGGCATCACCTCACTTTCAGAAATAGGATTGTAACCACCGTCTTCACTTCTTTACGAGGCCATTATAACACAAAATTAGTCTTATTACTAACAATAATTTACTACCAAAAACAGCCTTCTATTCAATGATGGATAGAAGGCTGTTGCTTATTTTTAGGTTCTTGGCCTTTAAAAGAAAGAGCAAGGCTATTGGCCAGGTAATGGGAATGTAGCCACAAATCTTTACCATTTGTTTAATCCATCATCCCTGCTTGGAGCTGATACATGCGGTGGTAGGTGCCCTGCTGGGCTAGGAGTTGCTCGTGGGTGCCCGATTCGATGATGCGGCCCTTGTCTAGGACATAGATGCAGTTGGCATCTTGGATAGTCGAGAGGCGGTGGGCGATGGCGATGGTGGTTCTGCCTTGTCGCATCTTCTTAAGGGAATTTTGGATGATGTCCTCGGTCTCCGAGTCAATATTAGCCGTCGCTTCGTCTAGAATCAAGACCTTAGGTTGGCTGGCCACCGTTCTAGCAAAGGCTAGGAGCTGACGCTGACCCGTTGAAAAAGTGGAGCCTCGCTCGGTCACGGGTTCATCATAGCCCTGGGGTAGTTTTTCAATAAAGTCGCTGGCATCAACAAAGTCTGCTGCTGCTTTGACTTCCTGGTCGGAAATATCCTGATACATGCGGATATTGGAGGAAATGGTCCCATGATAGAGGAAGGGATCCTGCAAGACCAGTCCCACAGAGGAACGAAGTTCTGCCTGTGAATAGTCTCTGATGTCATGGCCGTCTAGGAGGACTTGCCCCGAGCCAAATTCATAGAAACGCATAAAGACATTGATGATGGAGGACTTGCCAGAACCTGTCGGTCCAACAAAGGCAATGGTCTGCCCTTTTTGGACCTTGAAGCTAATATTATCCAGAATCTGACGCTTGCCATCATAGGAAAAGCTGACATTTTTAAATTCGATATTGCCCTGGGTCACCTGCAGGTCCTGATTGGCCTGCTGGGGCTCGTAGTCCCTGCGGTCAATGAGTTTAAAGACCCGCCCAGCCGAAACCATAGAGGTCTGGAGGGTAGAAAAATTCTGAGTGACCGAAATCAGGGGGTCAAAAAGCCGATTGATGTACTGGATAAAGGCATACATGAGACCTGCCGTAATGCCGAAGGTCTTCCAGGTCAAGCCAAAGTAGGCCATGAGTACGGCATAGCCCAAGAGTTTGAGCAGGGACATGGCCGGTCTGAGAAAGACTGAATCTAGGAGAACCGAGCGGTTGGCGTAGGCCAGGTGGCTCTGGTTGATTTCCTCAAATTCTTCTTTTAGGCGATTTTCTTGGCGAAAGGCCTGAATGACCCTGATGCCTTCAATAGACTCGGACAACTTGGTGTTGATGTCGCTGAGCCGGGCCCTAGTTGCTTCGATGACCGTCATGGATTTCTTGCGGTAGAGGTCAACTAGAACAAAGATAAAGGGCAGGAAGAAGGCCACCAAAATTGTCAGACGGACATCAAGGACAATCATGGTATAGAGGGTGGTCGCAAAGATAAAGATAGCCGAGATGAAGCTGGACAGAATTCCGGTAAACATCTGGCTAATGGCTTCGGTATCGTTGGTCAGGCGAGAAACGATGGAGCCCGCAGGGGTCTGGTCAAAATAAGCCATGCCCAGTTTTTGGATATTGTCAAAAGCATCTTGACGAATATCGCGAACGATGGCATAGGCCACCTTGGCAAAGAGGTAATTCCCCACGTAGGAAAAAATCATCTGCAGGACATAGAGCAGGAAGTAACCATCCAGGACCATGAGGGCCAGCTGACTGACCTGTTGGATATAGTGGTCAATAAAATAGCGAGCCACCAAGGGAATAACCGTCTGCACCACCGAGGTCAAAAGCAGGAAGGCTAGAGCCAGGGTCGTCAACCATTTATAGGTCTTGAGATAGGACAGCAGGCGCTTAAAGACCTGCCACTGCCCTATCAGTTGGGTATCATTGTCCATGGTCTCCTCCTTCCATTTCTAATTGTTGGGATGTATAGGTTCTGGCATACCAACCCCTTTGGGCCAGCAGGTCTTCATGGCGACCTCGCTCAATAATACGACCGTCCTGCATGACTAAAATTAAATCGCTGTGAACGACGGCACTGAGGCGATGAGCGGTAATCAGGGTCGTCTTGCCTTGACGGCTCTCCTTGAGGTGCTCAATGATGGCATTCTCGGTTCTGGCATCCACAGCTGAGAGAGAATCATCCAGAATTAGGATTTCTGGGTCCATAATCATGGCTCGAGCCATGGCAATCCGCTGCTTCTGGCCACCAGAGAGGGAGACCCCCTTCTCGCCAATCAGGGTCGCAAAACCTTCTGGCATGGCAACAATATCATAATAAACCTGGGCTAGCTTAGCTGCCTCTTGGACTTGGTCCAAGGTCAAAGCTGGATTGGAAAAACGGATATTTTCCAAGATAGACAGGGCAAAGAGAAACTGATCCTGGGGGACATAGCCCATGAGACTGCGGAGGTCAGAAAGCTTGTAGTCCTTGATATTGTGACCATTGAGTTTGATATCACCCTCTTGAACATCATATTCTCGCAGGAGTAATTTCAGGAGACTGGTTTTGCCTGAACCCGTTTGGCCGACCAGACCTAGGGTTTGGCCTTTTTCCAGTTGGAAATGGATATTGGAGAGGGTCGCTTCGTCCTCATAGGCAAAGCGGTCAATATCGTAGCTGATTGGGCCATTTTCAATCTCAGCTAGGGGATAGTCTGTTTCTTGAACATCACTTTCTTCAGCCAGAAGTTTGGAAATCCGATCATAGGAAACATTACCCCGCTGGCTAATATTAAAGAGGAAGCCAATGGCCTGCAAGGGCCAAACCAGCATATCCAGATAGGTAATGAAGGTAACCAGACTTCCGACTGTGAGCTGACCTGCCGAAATCAGGTAGGCCCCCACCAAGAGCGTCAGGACATAGGAGGAGCCGACAAAAATCATGGTAACAGGGGTAAACATGGAGTTGTAGCGCATGCTGATCAGGTTCTTGCGAAAATTAGCCTGGTTGGTTTGCGCAAAACTAGCAGACTCATCGGCCTGGTAGCCAAAGGACTTGGTCACCTTGATCCCTGAGACACTTTCTTGAACCTTATTATTGAGGTCAGAAAAGGCGGCTAGGGCCTCCTTAAATGATTCATGGTTCTTACGGCCCAGCCAAGAGGTGGTAAAGGCCATAAGGGGCAAAGGAAGAATAGCAATCAAGGTCATCTGCCAGGAGATAGTGAAGAACATGGTGAAAAGGGTCACTAGAGCTGTGATGGAAGCATCCACCGCCGACATGGCCCCTGCTCCTGCCAACATGGTCAAGGCATTAATATCATTAGTAGCGTGGGCCATCAGGTCCCCTGTCCGATACTTTTGGAAAAAGGAAGGCGACATCTGAGTGAAATGCTCAAAGAGGCGACTACGAAGAATGGTCCCCAAACGATAAGAGGTCCCTAAAAGATAAACCCGCCAAATCAGGCGCAAGAGGTACATGCCTAAAGCAGCTAGCAAGAGGATAACCAGCTTAATTAAAAGGGAATTCAGGGTCAGGTTCTTGGCATCAATAGAGTCAATAACCTGACCCATGACCTTGGGGGGAATGAGATTGAGGACACTGACCAAACTTAAGGACAGAATCCCAATTAAATAGCGCCGTTTTTCCTGCCGGAAAAACCACCAGAGTTTTTTGATAATCATAATAGTTCCTTGAAAAATGTGATAGATAGAATAAGAGAGAGGTTCTGGGTGACTGAGTTACCCGCTTTAGTTAGACATCTGACTTAGATAGTCCCTCCTTGGCAACTCTAAGCATACCCCTCAATAATTTATACTCTTCGAAAATCAAAACTATCCGTCGTTAACTCACTTTGCCGTACTTCAGTACTGCCTGCAGTTCGTTGCCTTGGCCAATTTTGATTTTCATTGAGTATTAATCACAACAAGAGAGAGTGGGACAGAAATCAGTATTTCGTCAAATTGATTTCGTTGTCCCACCTCCGCACAGTTGATTAGGATGGCCGCTATCACTTGCCCAGCAAGGGATAAGGACTTCCAATCAACCACTGCGTCAAGCGTTTAATACTGCATAAATAAACTAAGCTGAGACATTACGTCCCAGCCTCTTGTTTATTTATATAAAGCATTGGGAGCAAACACCTGTGGGGATGAGCTCCTCCAAATGTCTTATAGGTAATTTCCCCAAGAGTTGATAGTCTCGTGGATGAAGATAAAGCCCTCGTGGGGGGCTATTCCATCCTAAGTTTTTTTGATTTTCCTTACTAGAAATTTTACCACAGGGACCAAGCCTAGGGCAAGCAATCCGCCCAGACTATTAAAGATGAGGTCATCAACTTCAAAGACCCGATTGGCATTGAAGAGCCAGTCAAGAATAACCTGGGTCGTTTCGATACCTAGGCTCATGCCAAAACTCATGGCAAGTACCAAAGGCCAGCGTCGCCAAGTCGGCTTCAGGGCCAAAATCCCTAGGACCAGAGGAGTCAAAAGGAGCAGGTTTGAAAAATTCTGACCGATGACCCAGAAAAGTTTTTTGAAGGTATCTAACTTGCCGATGGAGACAAAGGAGTTGAAGGGAACCAAGAGATAGGGGACCTGTCCCCAATAATGAATATTAGGGGTATCAACATCTTTCAACCCAATCGGTTGGGGAGAAAAGCAGAGATAGAGAAGGCAAAGGCTGTAACCTGCTATGAGAAAATAGACTAGGCGACGGCCAGTTGCTGTCAGCTCTGCTTCTGCATCAAAACACTTCTCGACTAGCTTAGCCATTTTTCTCTGCCTTAGCTAGGGCCTTTTGTCGGTCCCGCTTCATGGTGTTGGAGCGCAATTGACCACAGGCTGCATCAATGTCTGTCCCGTGCTCTTGACGGACCACGCAGTTGACGCCATTTTTCTTGAGAACATCATAGAAGGCATCCACGCGCTCCTTGGTCGAACGGCTGTATTGGTCATGCTCAGAAACTGCATTGTAAGGAATGAGGTTAACATAAGAGAGCTTGCGGATGGACTTGGTCAAGTCTGCCAGCTCCTGGGCATTCTCAGGATAATCATTGACTTCGTTGAGCATGATATACTCAAAGGTGACCCGACGGTTGGTCGTCTGGATATAGTACTCAATCGCATCAAAGAGCTTTTCCAGAGGGAAGGAACGATTGATGCGCATGATGCTGGAGCGTAGCTCGTTATTGGGAGCATGAAGGGAAACGGCCAGATTGACCTGAATGCCTTCATTGGCAAATTCACGGATTTTGTGGGCTAGGCCTGAGGTGGAAACCGTGATATGACGGGCTCCGATAGCCAGACCATTGTCGTCATTGATGGTCCGTAAGAAACGGATGACATTGTCATAATTATCAAAGGGCTCGCCAATACCCATGACCACCACATGGCTGACCCGTTCCCCATTTCCTTGGTCGTCCAGGTACTTTTGCACCAGCATGATTTGAGCTGTGATTTCACCGTTGTTTAGGTCCCGTTGCTTTTTAATCAGACCGCTGGCGCAGAAGGTACAACCGATATTACAGCCGACTTGGGTGGTGACACAAACCGACAAGCCGTAGTGCTGCCGCATGAGCACCGTTTCAATCAGCATCCCATCGGGTAATTCAAAGAGGTACTTGATGGTGCCATCAGCCGACTCCTGGACAATCCGTTGCTTGAGGGGATTGAAATCAAAATTTTCCTTGAGCAGGGCGATGAAGTCCTTGGAAATATTGGTCATCTCATCAAAGGATTGGACCCTTTTCTTATAGAGCCAATCCCAGATTTGGCTAGCCCGAAATTTCTTTTGACCATGTTCAAGGGACCAATCAATCAACTGGTCCCGAGTCAGGCTATAAATGGATGGTTTCAGGTCTGGATTTTCTTGCTTTGTCTTACTTCTTGACATCTTACTTGCCCTTCTTTCTTATGGTAAAGTGCTGGTTTTGATTCTTATCGTCAAAGCGTCTGCTGTCTGACTTTGGCTGGTGGCGTTTGGGCTTAGACTTCTTGGTAAATTTGTCTCGCTCTCCTAGCTTGAAATCTCTCCTGTCCTGCCCCTTTTTTCTATAGCCCCAGTCCTCTTGGTCAGCCATCTTGAAATCCTGCCGAGATTTCTGACGGGGACGACGCTTGCGATTGTCCCGTTTGCGACGAGGACGTTCTTCTTCCTCACGCTGGGGCTCTTGAGGCTGAGGATTTTCCAAAAGAAAGTAGGCACAGCCAAAGTTGCAGTATTCCTTGAGGTAGTCATCCAAGCGACCAATCTTGCTGTCATTTTTGACGACCCGCTCATCCTTGTAGAAGCCCCGCAGGCGTAGCTCATCACTGGACCAATCCCCGAGGATATAGTCATATTTGAGGAGGAGGTCAGAAAATCGCTGTTGGAAATTCTCCAGCTTGAAGCCATCTTTATAATTATCAACCAGCTCCAACTCAATCCCTTCCGAGCGAACTTGTCGGTCAAAATGGACAAACTTGGGCCCCGGAAATTTGTTGTAATTGAGCATATCAGGGGTTATATCTTTTCGCATGGGGCTCCTTTCTTATTAATAATGATTTTAACGAGTTTAGAACCTTTATATTATACACTATTTTGGCCATTTTGTAAGCCTGAGATAATGGCCTGAGCCTGAGATAATGGCCTGAGCTTGACACATAGGATACCTAAGTCCTCAAAGTAAGTTCCAGTCAGGTGACAAAACTGGAAGTTAGTCTGAAACGTGTTTTTGTGGTGGAATTAAGTCTGAGACTTTTTCTGTTAGGTGGAGGTTGGCACACGCCACCACCGAATGATGCCGATGATGGTCACCAATGGTAATTTGGCAACTGGCTTGCTCACTATGTTGGCTTGGTGATAACCTAGTCGTTTTTGAACCAGCCTGATAGTTTTGACCAGAAAAACAACTGTCCAATCTGGAACAGCTGCTTTGACTTATTTTCTTGTCCAAGCCAAGTCAATCATACTTGGCCAGTCGTTAGGGAGATGAAAGGCCAGATTTGAAATACTATTTGGACCTTACTGCTAGAATCGAAACTAAGACTTGACCCAGCTATACTGCAACACTTCTGCTTAAACAAAAACAACTGCTCCTTCTTTGAACAGTTGTTTCATCTTATTTGGTTTTCTTGAGGTAGTCAATAGCATCTTGAGCCGTTTTGACAGGGACGATTTTCATCTTACTATCCAGCTTTTTGGCCATTTTCTTAGCTTCCTGATAGTTGTTGCCCTTGGGATAATATTTCTTGTTGGCCTTAGAAACAGGATTGTCAGGAACAAAGAAAATTTGGGCTCCCGATTTGTCGGCAGAAACGACCTTTTGTGACACACCGCCGATGTCCCCAACTGAGCCATCAGGCTCGATGGTGCCTGTGCCAGCAATCATCCGTCCCTTGAGCAGGTCTTCATTATTGAGCTGGTCATAGATGGACAGGATAAACATTAGACCAGCACTTGGTCCCCCCACGCCCTGGGTGGAGAATTTAACCTTGTCAACCGAGTTGACCTCTGTGTGGTCGGTCAAAGTAATACCGATACCATTTTTACCATTCTTGAGTTTGATGACCTTACCCTTGGCAGACTGTTTCTTCCCCTTGCTAGTGTATTGGACTGAAACAGCGGAACCTCTTTTGAGGCTACCTGCGTATTTAACTAGGTCCTTAGAAGACTTAAAGCTCTTGCCATTGATGCCTGTTAGGGTATCAGCGATATTGAGCTTACCCTTAAAGGTCGAATTATCGGCGACATTAAGGACATAAACGCCCTTGTAGTCCAGCTTGGCTTTCTTACCCGCCAAGTTGAGGGCTTGATAAATAGCCATGTTCTGGGAAGTTTCCATATAGTACTGGTTAATCAGTTCGTAGTCCCTGTTGCTGGCTCCTCCCGTCAATTCCTTCTTGGAAACAATCTGGGTCGAATCAGGATTGAGCCAAGAATAAGCCAGATTAAAGACCGTTCCTGGTCGTATCTCAACCGCTACAAAATTGTAGGATCCCTTGTCCTTATTGGTCTTGTTATTAACAGTCATAACCTGGTTGATGTCATAAGCCCCACCTGGAGCTTCAACATAATAGGGCAAGGGTACAATAAAGCAAAAGACCAAGGCCAAGAGGGCAAAGCCTCCAAGAAACCACCACTTAAAGCGTTTAAGAAAGCTGATAATTCCTTTTGGGGAATTAGGCTGACTCGGCTTACTCTTTGTCATGTCTCTTCTCCAATTCTAAGGCCACAACTTCTGGGACATAGGGCCGAATATCCGCACCAAAATGGGTCAACTCACGCACCCTTGATGAAGCGATATAAGACAAGTCTGGTTTGGCCAAGAGATAGATGGTCTCTAGGTCTTGAGCCAAGTCATGATTGAAATGGTCCATGCTAGCCTCGTAGGTCAAATCCTGACCATTGCGAAGACCTCTGACCAAGACACTGGCACCCAAGTCTTTGGCCACAGTAACAGCCAACTGGTCGTGGGAAGTGATGACAGAAACATTGGGGAGATCTTTGACAACCTCTTCCAGCAGGGCTTGGCGCCTAGATAGGGGCAGGAAGCCTTCCTTGTCCTGATTGTAAAAAATACCAACATAGAGCTGATCCAGCACCTGACTGGCTCGTTTAATCAGATCTAGGTGGCCATTGGTTACAGGGTCAAAGGACCCTGCGAATAAGCCGATTTTATTTGACATAAACCGTCACCTTACTAATTCCATATTGCTTTTGCTTCCAAATTTTCAAGTCATGAATGGTCTCTGGTAGCTCAACTGCCTTATCGGTTTCACAGACAATCATAACCTCTGGCGATAGTAAATTATGATCTTGAAGTTGCTTAATAGTCTTGACAATCTCCTCCTTGGCATAGGGAGGATCCAAGAGGACCAGGTCAAACTGGCCTGTCAAGGTTGGCAAAACCTGCTTGGCATCTCGCTTCAGCAAGTGAAATTGGTCAGGAGCCTGGGTCATTTGGATATTAGCCTCAATGACCGCTTGTGCCCGCCTATCTCGCTCGACCAAAACCGCCTGCTCCATGCCCCGAGAAATAGCCTCAATAGAGAGACCACCACTACCAGCATAGAGGTCCAAGACTCGGCCACCAGAAAAAAAGGGGCCAATCATGCTGTAAATAGCCCCTCTGACCTTATCAGATGTCGGCCGAGTGGTCTTGCCCTCCAAGGTTTTCAGAAGACGACCACCAAAATTCCCTGCAATAATTCTCATAATGGATATTATAGCAAATTTTCCCAATCAAGAAAGGAAATTGGCAGGCTGGGTTCAAGGAGCTGTTTTTCTCAGACTAACTGGGCTTCTTTTTTCAGAAAAGCCGACTGACTAGGAGGACGAAGCAAACTAAAAGCCAACTAAAAGGCCTTTGGAGGTTTTTCACGAGAGAGAAGCTCACTCTGTGAGGCAGCAGATACGACTACCCACAGAATATAGAGATTGAACCGCAGGTAGCTCAGCTAGACCAACCACCCAGGGGAATCAAGACTAGCTATAAGATTTCTAAAGCTGAGGCTTGATGGCTTCTAGCCGTCTTTAGGGCGGGGCCTTGCCCTAGTCGCTTTTAAGCAGAACCATGGTTTCTTCCTCACCCTAATCGTCTTTGAGGTGGGGCTTAATCTGCTCAATCAAGTCCTTGGTCATGCGTCTGGGACCACGCACTGCCTTGACACCAGCTTCTTTGAGAATGCTCAGTGGGAAGTCGTCATCGGAAAAGGTCTTAAGACGCTTGACGGTCATGAGTTCTTTGATGCCTGGATGATCTCGCAGACCCTTGTTGGGCAGATGGCTTTCTAGAACTTGGCAGGCATAACGGACCGCCTGAATAGGGCTGGTCATATAGATGAAGACCCAATCGCCTTTTTTTATCTGGGCCTTCTGGGTCCATTGGATGGTATCTGTCTCAACAAATTCGGCATCAATATCGTAATACTTAGGATTGGCAGGAATCAGCCAATAATCTGGCCCCGACTCTGCCTTAAAGGACTTGGGGCCAACCAAAGCCCGACTGGTTTCCACCAAGTCAAAAACGTCCTGGTCGGATAGACAGTCATCCATGACCAGGGAAACCCAAGACTGCTTGTTCATATGATAGCTGGGATAGATTCCTGGTTTTTTTAGAAGCTGGTCAAGATTTCTTTTATCAATCTTGATGTTGATAACCTCGGCCTCGCGCTCCAAGTCTGACTTAGCCAGGGGCTTGGTCTCACTATCTAACTTGTCCAACTTAAGGGGGAAGACCAGGGCATACCATTTGTTATTAGCAGGATGACGAAAGGAAGCATATTGGGGATATTTGACAAAGGGATGGTCGAAATCATCACCAAATTTTTCCTTAAGATGATTGGCCAAGCGGTTGGTCTGGGGCAAGTCAAAAGGTGTCTCTTCAAAACAGGCCTCTGCTATTTCTCGCAGGACTGCCCCATAGGCTTCTCTGACCTGACCCAAGTAGGGACCTGTCTGACTCTCGACATGAATGGCCGTGTATTCCTCGTCAAGATCCTTATCAATCAGGCGGCCAACTACCTGGCCACTATTACTTACCTCAATCTGGGCCTGAAAATCCCCAGCCATAATTTCCTTATCATAGCAATAGCCAGATTTTGTCTTTGTAAAGCCAAAATCCAATAATTTCTGAGAACTCAGAGTTTTTCGCTTAAAAAATTGCTCTTCAAATGCCAAATCACTTCTCCCTTCTTATCTTGTCAACCATAGTAGAAGCTAGGTCTAGCCTGGTCCGATTACAGAGCCAGCTTCCAACTCATTTCCCTAGGCACTATAGAAAAAACAAGTGGACTGACTGGGCCCACTCGCTTTTGCTTTTATAGAATGTTATCAAAGTTTTTTCTGACTTGGTCTGGCCAAACGCTGGATTGGACTTCGCCAATGTGTTTCTTACGCAAGAGGAACATGGCCATCCGTGATTGCCCGATACCACCACCGATGGTCAAGGGGAAGAGACCGTTTAGGAGGGACTTGTGCCACTCCAGATTGAGACGGTCTTGGTCGCCAGTAATTTCAACTTGACGTTTGAGGGCATCTTCATCAACCCGAATTCCCATAGAAGAGAGCTCAAAGGCATGACCCAGACTGTCATTCCAAACGATAATATCACCATTGAGACCATGGTAACCAGCCTCGGATTCGCTGGTCCAGTCATCGTAGTCAGGTGCCCGACCGTCATGAGGTTTGCCGTCCGCTAGAACTCCACCGATACCAATGAGGAAGACAGCACCATATTCCTTAGCAATCGCATCTTCGCGTTCCTTAGGAGTCAAATCAGGGTACTGCTCCGCCAAGTCCTCAGTATGGATGAAGGTAATTTTCTTAGGTAGAACCGCATCAATATCGAAACGAGCTTCAACCGCCAATTCAGTCAAACGGATAGCCTTGTAGACCTTCTCTACTGTTTCCTTGAGATAGGCAAGATCCCGTCTGCCATCTGGAATAACCTTTTCCCAGTCCCATTGGTCAACGTAGACTGAGTGAATTTGGTCCAAGGAATCTTCGTCAGGACGTAGGGCCTTCATATGAACAAAAAGGCCTTCTCCTTCATTGAAACCAAAACGAGCCAGGGTATGGCGTTTCCATTTGGCTAGGGAATGAACAACCTCGTAAGTTTCATCAGGAATTTGGAGGACATTCACCCGCACAGGATTTTCCACCCCACTCAAATTATCTTGCATACCGTCCCCGACCTTACTCAAAATAGGTCCTTGCACTTCGACGATATCAAGCTTATCAATCAAGTATTGGGTGAAGGTATTCTTAACAAAAGAAATCTCCTGCTGTTGGTGAATAAAGCTCTTCTTCATAGGCTTTCCCTCCTTAAAAATTAAATATGAGGCTATTATACTCCCATTCCAGCAAAAAATAAATAGCTTGAGGCATAAAACCTTAGGATTTCCCCCAAAAAAATTAAGGCATGAGGCAAAAACGAGACCACTGAAAAAGTGTGTGGCTCAATTTTTTTGACGAATGTTACCTGATAATTGCAATAAAAATCAAATATAAAACGAATGAAAGGTAGTCAAAATTTTATAAACTACTATTATCATTCGTTTTTTCTTATTTAATTTTTCAGTAAGCTCGGCAAAAACAGTCGGTTTTTCCTGCAAATCTAATTCTAAATTTGATAAAAAAATAGCTATTTACAAACAAAGTTATCCCAAAAATAGAAAAAAACGGCCACAAGGGGCGGTTCCGATTATAGCGAACTTAGTCATCCTCCTTGGTGAAGGTCCCAAGCTCAGTTATTTTATAGGTGTCAGGGTCAAAGTCAGAATTGTAGGGGCCAGTCCATTCTATATAGTTTAGACTTCCATCATCATTTAGTCGGATACCAAGTTCGACATCGAACCCTATCCCTCCTCTACCAAAGGTCGGAATAACTTTTGAGCCAGCATGAGCGTCTTTAAAACGATATAAATTTTTAGAAACCTTCACCGTTTCAGGAAAGGTGTTAGTTTCCTTATTGCCATTTTGTTTAAGCGTAACTGTTTTATCTTCGTGGTAAACCACAGTTTCTTCTTCTCCACCTTGAGCCTTACCTTTCCAGGTGCCTTCAAGCTTAGAGTAATCAAGGGAATCGTCATCAGACGATTCATCTGTCTGGTCACTATTGGAAGCATACTGACTAATGGCATCGGCATAGGCCTCTTGCATATCCTCGGGTGCTTCTTCATAGACATACTTGTCAATAGACTTAGAGCTATCGAACGAATAATCCTTGACATAATAGACTTTACCGTCGGTAGCTAAGACGATTTGGTAGCTATCTTTAGACTGGTCTACATAATTCTTGAAATAGTAAGGATATCCCATACCTCTCGCATAATTTTTCTCAGAATCGGGAATGTTAGAAGTATTCACTAACTGATCAAATTCTTCCGTTACCGATTTTAAATAGACGTGCTTTTGGTCTTTTCTTGTATAGAGCCTGAAAGCAGCCGTTGATTGAAAATCCTCTGCCTGATTACTGGACAAATCATTTCCTAACAAGGTAACTTTAAATTTATTTTTATAATTGATAAATTCTTGCCCACTCACTTCTTTACCATTGACATAAGCATGATCCGTAATATCATTGAGATCAAAGTCTTGTGGTGTACCAACGAGACGCCCCAGTATTTCTGAATCATTGTCCGTCTTAAGTGTCCAAAAAGAAGTTAGCAGACCAGTCAACATGAGATTATCATATATCTTTCCCCTCGTCAGGACGGCATCCTTACCGTAGTCGCTCTGGTAGAGCCAGTCGCCAAAGTTACTGATGACCTTGTCAGCCTGATCCTTGCTCAAAGAAGCAATCTCTTTTTTCAAGTCCTCTTGTGAAGGGCTGGTGCTATCCTCTATTGGCTGGGCTGAGCTTACCGTCGAGGAACCCTCAATCTGCTCATACTTGTCTGAATTCTCCATCCGAACGGTTGGCTGGTGGAAAGGGTTGAGGCCTTGGCGAATGATAATATCCCCTTGGCGGTTTGGTAGGGTGAGAAGAAGGTAGTTACCTCTCTCCTTCTTAGCCCTAGTTTCATAAATTTGACCAGTCTTGGTATTCTTGACTCGGTAGCGGTGCTTCTTGGTCTGCTGGATTTCAAACTTAACTGTTTGGCCCGTTTTCTTATCCTTGGCCTCGACAGTATAGAGGACATCTGCACTAGCAAGGGCGGTTGATTGCTTATATTTCCCCAGAGCTAAAAAAGCTAGGAAAACAACAAGAGCCAGGGCAATAAATTTCTTTTGTTTTTGCATGGTCATCCTCCCTAGGCAAATAAGAAGCCAACGACATAACCAAAGAAGGCTAAGAGGAGCAAGAGGAATAGTTTAAAGAAAAATTTGCCATCAAACTTGGGCCGAGGGAATTTTGCAACCTTCTTGCCAGTCTGACTCAAGTTGACGGCCTGATAGCCATCTATAGCTCCTTGGGCCTCTTCCAGCTCTGTTGGCTGACGCCCATGCAGGACCTGAAATTCAACTAACCATTCTTCTTTTGTCATCCTACTTCTCCTTCTTAAAACGCAGAACCAGCCAAAAGAGAAGACCATAGGCCAGGGCGTGAGTGAAGAGAATTAGAAAATCCTGCACCATGTCTCCTCGGCTGAGTTGGAAATGCTTAAGGGCTGTTTTCTCAATAGGAACATGATACTTGGCCATCATGCCAGGAATCTCTCGCAATTTGTTGGTAGCCCCAAAAACCTTGTGCCCATAGCCCAGAAAGATAAAGTCCTGGACTTTTTCAATGGACTTGGGCAACTGAAGAATAGTTCCAGATAAGGAAAATTGGGCAATCCCAACAATGACGGCCAGAATAACCGAGGTAATGTCACTCTTACCCGCTAGGGCTGAAATCAAGAGGGCTAGGTAGTGGGAGGCCAAAAAGATTAGGAAACTAATCAGCAGAACCTCTAGGCCGAAACTATGAAAAACTTGCCCCTTGCTGGGTAAATCCTTGTCAAACCACTGACTCAAGCCCTGGTAAGCCAGAGTGAAAACCATGGATTCCACAAGGGCATAGCCAGCATTGAAGAGGAGGCTAGCTAGGGCAAAGCCTGTTCGGCTGAGAATGGAAAAGAAGTCCCGCTCTAAAATGGCCCTTTCCTTGCTGATATAAATGGAATTTTGAACCAATACCAAAAGGCTGGACGAGAAAATTAAGAGAAAGAGAGCCATCCGTGTCGTCTCAAAGACGGACAAAAAGCCCTTCTTCTCAATAAAGAGAATCAGAACTTCAAAAATGACTATTCCCACTAGGACCTTAAGAAAGTCCCTGAGGGAGTGACAGCATTTGTACCAACTTAAACGTAAAGCTGCAAGCATAGGGCCTCCTATATCCTGTAGATTCGACCTGAGGTCTGCACTTCTTGATAAACTTCCGCCAGGCTCAAGTCCAAGTACTTACTGATTTCGTACTCATCGGTCGTTTGAAATTCCTTCAACAGATCTTCAAAGCTACCGACAAATTTTGGTAGACCCTTAGAGAGAAAAATTAGCTTATCAAAAATTGCTAGATTTTCAGTATTATGGGTAATAACAACAATGGCTTTGTTGGCTGTCTGAGCGAGGATTTTCAGGGTCCTTAGCAGGTTGCGATCACTAAGGGCATCTAGACCGCTGGAAGGCTCATCCAGGACAAAGTAGGGAGAGTCACTCAGCAGTTCAATACCAATGCTGACCCGCCGTTTTTGACCACCGCTCAATTCAGAAATTTTCTTATTCCAAAATTCGCTCAAGCCTAGGTCTCTGGCGATCTCCAGAGGAAGGGACTGGCGTTCAGCCTTGGAATGGTGCTTCAAATTCCCATCAGCATAGACCTTGAAAATTTCCTTGACCTTGAGGTAGTCCCGCAAGAGGTTCTGTTGAGGGACATAGCTCCACCGATTTTTTCCTGGCCTTTGGGGTTGGCCATCCTCTAAGATTTGAAATTCCTGACAGGTAGGCTTGAGACGCTCGAGAAGAATTTCTGTCAGGGTCGTTTTGCCACTACCAGAAGAGCCCAGAATACCAACCAGCTCACCTGTTTTTAGGGTCAGGTCCAAATCATGAAAAAGGAGATCATGGTTTCCCTTGTATTTGAAACAAATATGTTTAAAAGTAATTTGGTGCACTTGATTCATAAAATTCCTCAATCATCTAACAAAAGTCGTAAGCAGACAATAATAGCCAGGATAATGCCTAGGACAGACAGGGGCCATTGAAAATAGAGAAAAACCAGGGCCAGGAGCCAGCCAATGACGATGGTCAAGAGCCAGCTGAGCCAAACTCGGTTAGCTCGCGAATTTTGGACAGGTTCATCCTCATCTTCGGTCCAATCCCAATCTTCCAAAGAAGGGGAAGGGAGGGGACCCTTAATCTGACTGGAGCTATCTGAGCTAGGCTCCTGATTGGCTAAACCAACCTGACTGGTTGGGGCCAGTTGGCGGTCATAACGCTGCTTGCTGTCTTCGTTTAAAAAGCAACGCTTGGCCTTCTCCAAAGCCTCAAGCAGGGCCTTATCATCGGGTCTGGAGCGATTTAGGGCCTCACGGCTTCCCAGCTCTTCAACCAGCTGTTCGATGGCCCGATAATTGGCATTAGCAGACCGACTGGGGCTTATCTTGTGACTGAGTTCAGCTAAATAAGGGAGGGTCTGACCAGTCTCCCTATCAATTCCACGATAAAAATCAATCATTGAACAAATTTATCATAAACTGCCTTGAGTTCCGACAGATCATCCTCAACAAAGTGACTTTCACTTTCAACCTCGGTATTAATCCGATAGCGGTTAATCATTTGGCCAGTTAGACCGTCAAAAACACCGATATGGACCATCTGTTCGGTATCGAAAGCAAAACGGATTTGGGCAATTTTTTCGCCTTTACGCCGAGGATGAGCCAGCTGCTCCCTGATTTCCAGGATAGGCTTAACGCTCAGAGGATTCTCATAATTACCTTCGGTAATGCGGACACGAAAGGTATCCTGACCATCAGAAACCGCATAAATATCATAGTTCTTTAGGGTCGGAATCGGGGTGTTGCGGGCTACGACCACCTTATTGAAGAAATCGCCGACAAAGGAATAGTCTTTTTGGGGAGACTTCCTTAGGAGCATGCCCAAACCTTGGGAGGTAATATCCCTAATGACCATTTTCCCAGTCTGGGTTTCAGTCGACTGGCCGTCTGTTTCTTCTTCAAAACTGACAGCATCATTGGCGATGAGGTTAGCAATAATGCTGGCCCCTTCTGCAACGATGGTATCGGGATTGATACTGTAGGTTGGCTGTTGGCCAGACATGGCTTCGATAGCCTCACGCACTAGGGGCATTCTGGTCGAACCACCAACCAAGAGAATATGGTCCAATTCATCCCAATTAATTTTGGCTGCCGTCATGGTTGACTGTACCTTAATCATGGTATCCTTGAGCAGGTCAGCAATCTGTTGGCGGAATTCCTCCCGACTGATTTCCACACCAAAGGCCCCTTGGTCTGTATAGGTTTCATAAAAGGCCGTTTCATCTACCGAGAGGGCAATTTTAATCTTTTCCGCCTGATAACGTAGCTGGAGCTTCTCCTTGGCAGACAGCATGGTCATATTGAGCCCCTGCTCTTCAAGCTTAGACTCAATAAATTTGACCAGGCGTTTGTCAAAGTCTATTCCTCCCAGACGGTGGTTACCATCCGTTGCTAGAATATTGTAGTGATGATTGTCAACATCCATGACGGTGACATCAAAGGTTCCACCTCCTAAGTCATAGACCAGAACCTTACCACTAACACCCTTCTCATGGGCATAGGAAATAGCTGCTGCGGTCGGTTCATTAATAATCCGCAGGATATTAAGACCAGCCAAGCGACCGGCATTCTTGGTGGCCCTTCTTTGCTCAGAGGTGAAATAGGCTGGCACCGTGATAACAGCATCGTGGATAGGGTCCACCCCTAACTCCATAGAGACAATATCCGAGCGTTTCTTGAATTCATTAAGAATCAGAGCCGACAGGATGATGGAATTGACCCTGACATGGTTAGGGGCTTCGCTTTCGACATCCCGTGCAATATCCCGCTTAAAATCCTGTTTAAAGTAGTCAATAATTCCTGAATTAAGACCACGATTAACAGCCGATGAGCCAAAAAAGACCCGAGATTTTCCATTGATGTCGGAAAAATAAAGGGCCGATTGTAAAAGGGACTCATCATTAGCCCCCATCGGTATAATTTCCGGCTTTTGCTCGGGATTTTTAACAATGGCCATAACCGAATTGGTCGTTCCAAGATCGATTCCTAAAGCGTACTTCACTATGAACCTCTTTTCTGCTAGCTAGTTTACGATTTATAGCCACAGCTAGCTTAAAATTTCATTAGTCTATTATAACACGAAAAATGGCTAGAAGGGAATGCCTTCCAACCACTTTATCTTATTTTACGGTATCCTCACGACTAACATTCTGAGAAGTCCCATTTTTTCCTGTGATGATGTAATCTGAATAGCTGGAATAGCTATCATAATCGTCATCACTAGAGCTTGAGCTAGACTTGCTTCCCTGATAATCAACCTTGGCTGACCAAGAGACCTTATCCTTAATATCGCCAGATGACTTATGGTCTGAATCATAGGAATAATAGAAGTCACAAACAACCGTGAAATTAACGGTATAGGACTTGGCAGAGGTCTGGGTCACACTAGTTACATCAACATCGTTGAAAGTGATACTATCGGCCTTACGAACCTTAGCATTAATCGTATTAGTGTCAATCATATCTTTGACATCCTTATACATGCTATTATCAGTACCACCTTGGAAGATGTCGGTCAGGTTATCTGGCGTCGTATTGTCCACCGCATAGGTCTGCATCTTGCTATAGGCCGCTGTGATCAAATCATCCGCTGTATCGCGGTCCAAGATACCATCGGCATCCAGGTTGAGACTGTCGCCATCGCTGATGTCTTCAATGGAGGTCGTTTCTGATTTGACACTAGTCCCATCGCTAAATTTCTTCTGAACATAGACCGAGGCGCTATCGGTTACTGCCAGCTTAGAAGCCGAATATTGGCCATTCTTCATGCTACCAATCTTCTTACTACCAACATAGACATCCCCATCTGTCAGGTTACTATTGAGGGTGAAGCTGAGATACTTCACATTGAGGGTAACCTCCTGAGAACCTTTAGAATTGTTGGAAGAGCTAGAACCACTTAGGGGAAATTTCTTTTGCGAGCTGACTTCTAGCTTTTGGCCATTAACCTGACCAGAAGCAACAAAATCATAAGTACCAGGATAGAGGTGTTTCAAGGTCACACTATACTTATCACTATCAGAAGTCTTGAATTCGACATCATTGATGGTGATTTTAAGGTCCTTGGTATTGGTCGAAATTTCTGCCGACGCCGGCTTAACGGCTACCTTCCACTTAGGAAAGAGCAGGTATTGGCGACCGACCTGCACCATGTTTGAACCCTTGAGTAAATCCGACTTATTGGTGTTGGCTAGCACCTTGGACTTGTTGGTGTACTTCAAATCCGCATTGGAAATGGCTTTTTTATTGTCAGCCCAAACTTCATAGTCCAACTGCTTATTAAAATCCTTGCCCGCCACCTGCAAATAACGGTCGGCTACTGATTCCCTTGAATAGTAGTGACTGCCATAGATAATGACACTAATCAAGGCAATAACCAGTAAGCTAGTAAAAGCAATGGCAAATTTCTTCCAGCGAGCCATGGGTGGCTTAAGAGGCTTGGGACTGGAATTTAAGAACTGATTGATACTGGTTAAATTAAAAGCAGCCGCCTTACCAATTAGAAATTCTTCAGGTCGTGGCTGACGACCAACGTATTTTTGAAAGGCTGAAATCCAGGCATCTTCTTGAGATTGGTCCAAACCATCTTCGGCTAAGGTGTCTGGATGGGCTAGATGGTTAGCTGAAGCATTGGACCTGGCTTGAGAATCCCCTTTTTCATCATCAGCTGACTGGGTGACAGCCTGGGCGCTAGCAAGTGCGCCGTCAGCATTTTCAATCCCAGCAATCCGCCGAATCTCCTTGGGTGAAAAGCCGCTTTCCTTCCCAGCCATAAATTCCTGCGGGTTGGGCTTACGACCGACCACATCTTCAAATAATTCTGTCCATCTTTCTTTTGTAGCCATAGATTTTCCTATTCTATTTTTTAGTCGTCATAGTAACTGTCATCATCGTCATAGTCGCTACTGCTATCTGAATGGAAAACATCATGAACAGAGTCAAACCCAGAACGGAAGGTTGCAGAAACCGTCTTGTTGAAACCAACCATAAGCAGAGAAAAGAGCAGGGTAACTGCTAGGGTCACATAGAAACTATTGACCTTACCGAGGTTAAAGTCAAGATTCTTAACTAGTGACAAGAGAATCATAGCAAAACCAATTACGAAAAGGGTCAACATAATAATCGCAATAATATGAACTGAACCAAAGGCATTCGCGTAATACCCCTTTTGACCAAGTTGAGTCAAAACATTCAGAGGTCGCAAGTTCTTATCTACACCATACTCATAGAACACGGAGGCAGCCTTCTTCGTAACTTTACCAGGGATAAACCAGGTAACAACAAAGGCTAAGAAGTTAAGCACAAAAATAATTGGTGTATATGAGAAATACTGACCAAGCTTAGTAAAGAATCCCTTGCTCTTATCTTTATTAAATAGTACAGGTACAGCTGTCAGAACTGTATAGAATACAAAGAAGATCAGGAGGACAAGTAAGATCTTCAAGATACCAAAATGGCTTGAAACCGCTTGTTGGTATGTGTCTTTAAAGTTATCACTACGGTATGATGGGAGCGAATAGGCCATCAATATTCTGTGGAAGAAATTAACCAAGCCCCAAGCAGCAAACCAAGAAGCCAAGCCAATAGTAATCAAACCAAAGATAGGGTGTCCTTCTTGCGCTTTAGCTTCTGGCTTAACAAAGGCTTTGCCGAACCAAGAGAAATAACCTGAAAAGCCTTTTTTGAATGCTTCCGCTTGTGGATTTGGTTGTTTAGGTACTGGTGCCATTACGGCTTGAATTTGACCGTCAGGACCCTGTTGGTAATAGACCTGTTGTTGGCCTGGCGCTGCTTGACCAGCTTGGGCAAATTGGCCAGCCTGATTTGGTTCAGCCTGTCCTGAAGCCGCTTGAGCATTTGCCGCTTCTGCTTGGACTTGTTCAGGAGCTGGTGCAGCTTGAGGTGCTTCTTCCTTAGCTGGTGCTACTTGAGCCGATGCTGGTTCTTGCGCTGGAGCCTGAGGCGCTTCTTCCCTAGCTGGTGCCACTTGAGCCGAACTAGCTTCCTGAGCACTTGCTTGCAGGGGGTCTGCTTGAGTCGGTGCTTCTGAAACCGGTTGGGCCACAGGCGCGTCCGCAACATCTTCAGCAGCGAAATCACCTGTTGCGAGAGCTTGGGCAATTTCTGCTTCCGAAGGGGTCCGACCATTGATGGCTTCAAAATATTCAATCCAATCCTGTTTGTTCATGTGATTCTCCTTATCAATTTAAACTGTAAAATCTTGCTGGTCCAGGCTTGATGGTTAAATGATGGTGATTAACTACAGGTCCTAGAAAAACTTTGATTATTCAGTTTTCTTTTAGAATACTTTTCCATTGTACTATAAATTTCCTCATATCACAATATCAATTGTGAATAAAAAGCCTTGATACATCAAACTTTTTGGCCCGATGACTTGAAGACATCCCACTATAAGAAATCTATCAAAAATTACCAAAAAAATGAGTGAGCTTGAGGGACAAGAGATAGCCGTCCTTGTCCAGAAGCACTTTAAAATCTGAGACCAGGAGAGCATGCCCAAATAATACTCAATAAAAATCAAAAATAGCCAAGGCAAGGAGCAATGACATCAAGTCACTAAAGTGACTGATGTCGCAGTAGGTGTCTGCTATCTTTGCACCACTTTGTGGCACAGCAGACAGCTAGTCACCCTTGCTGGGGTAGTAAGACAGTCCGGTGGACTGTCTTAGCCGACACCTTAAAATAAAAAGGTGTGAGGTGACGAAGGTTTTGACAGCTGTCAAATTCCTTCTGTCTTACTCCCAAACGGCAATCCTCCATAGCGATTGCCTAGCTCCCTTACTAACCTCACAAAGTTGGTGAAATCGACCAACTTTGCTCCGCATCGCACGAACTGCAGGTAGCTTAAAAGGTCTGGGAGACCTTTTGAGGTTGGAAAGAGGGAAAGCTACGCTTTCCTCAGTAAGTACGGCAAAGTGAGTTAACGATGCGACACGAGGTAGAAACTGTCGTTGCCACAGTTTCCACAGAGTTAGCCAGGGATATAGAAAACTACAATCGTAGTTTTCGTAGTCACTCTAATGAGAAATAATAGAGTGACTTTACCCGTGGGATAGTTTTGATTTTTGAAGAGTATAAGTAGATTAGTTAGAAAGAAAAGCCCTGCTAGCCCAGCTTTGAAAATGTTGAGAAAAACAAACAGGAGCTCGCTAAAACCATGAAAAAAGGAGCTGACACTGCTCCTCTTTTGGAATTAGATGGACTTTGAATCAGGCCTTCAAATACCTGCGGATAGAAATCATGGAACCAATAGAACCGATGACAATACCGACAAGGAAGATCCCGCCAATCAAGTAATAGAGATAGGGATTGATAGGATAAAGGCCAAGATTTTCTGCGGCCAAGTTTGGATTAATACGGGTCCAGGCCAAATTGTAGAGATAATAAATAATCAAGGAAGGCAAGATGGCTCCCAAAACGCCAAACCAAGCTCCTTCGAAGAAGAAGGGAGTCCGAATGTAGGAATTCTTGGCCCCAACCAAACGCATGATGATGATATCATCCTTACGGGACATGATGGTAATCCGAATGGTATTAGAAATTAGGAAGATAGCCACCAGAATAAAGACAGCCGCCCCTGCTAAGCCCCATAATCGAATTTGCCCAGAAACAGCCGTCAAGCGGTCCGTATCAACACCACCATATCGGGCATCATTAACGCCTTTGATGCGCTTCATTTCTTCGGAGATACTCTTCATCTCTTTAGCCGATTTAACCTTGACGATATAGGCATCAAAGAGGGGGTTGGAAGATTCATCATAGGTCCAGGCATTCCCATATTGCTTTTGCAAATCTGCTAATTGATCATTCTTACTAGAGAATTTAATAGATGTCACACCATTAATTTGCTCAATCTGTTTATAGATGGCATGGTAGTCATCATTGGGTGTTCCATCAGCCTTAGTCTGAGAGTTATCAAAAACATTAGTATCCATATAGACATTAATGGTCAAATTGTGCTCTAAATCTTCGCTCAGTTTGCTGACGTTGAGCAAGATACCAATGACAATTCCAACAAGAGTCAATGTAATCGTCACTGATGAAACTGCTGCGAAGGTCATCCAGCCTTGACGCTTAAGACTGACAAAGGATTCTTTTAAGTGACGGAAAAAAGTTCTAATCATCGTAACCGTACTCTCCTTCCTCTTCATCACGGACCAGACGGCCATCCTCGATAGCTAAGACACGGTGTCGGTGGCTATTGACGATGCTACTATTGTGGGTCGCCATCAAAACAGTTGTTCCATCTTGGTTGATACGTTCCAGAAGTCGCATAATTTCTTCAGAAATTTCAGGGTCCAAGTTACCAGTTGGTTCATCCGCAATCAAGACCTTGGGATTATTGACCAGGGCCCGAGCAATGGCTACCCGCTGCTGTTCACCACCAGAAAGTTGGTTTGGGAAAGAACGCTCTTTATACTTGAGTCCTACCAGCCCCAGAACCTCCTTGACTCGTTTTTTGATGTAACGAGGCCGTTCACCAATAACTTCCATGGCGAAAGCGACATTTTCATAAACGGTCTTATGGTTGAGCAATTTGTAGTCCTGAAAGACTACACCAATAGAGCGACGCAGGATAGGAATTTGCCGCTTCTTAATCTTGTTAAGGCGGAATTGCCCCACCTTAATGGAGCCCCGACTGGCTTCTTCTTCACGGTAGAGCATCCGAATCAGGGTTGATTTCCCTGCCCCTGATGGTCCAACGATATAGACGAATTCACCATTTCTGACATCAAGACTAATGTCACGCAGGGCAGTCGAACCATGAGAGTACTTCTTTGAGACTCGTTTTAGTTCAATAAGTGCCATTTCATTTCCTTTCAAAAATCAAGCTATAAAGTCCACAAAAGGCCAAGTAATCTAGGCAACCAAAGAAAATCTTGTTTTTCTATGCGATTGATCTTTTTTACAAAGCCTCTAGGGCGTGTTTCATTGCTAAGATAAGCTATTTAGCCTCGCTCTTTCACTTTCCAGTTTGAGAGCGGGACATCGGAAGTTGTTATTAGCAAGGCCGCTTTTCTTCCTTATTATTTTCACAAGTAAACCTATTTTTGTGTTTACTTGTTCCCCGTGTAGCTGGATGAAAAGGTCCACTGGACCTTCCTCGCTTCCACGTTTCTAGGCTTAAGGGAGGTAGACAAGCACTAGAGTGTCTTGTCTACCTCCCTTACTAACTCCATTTGACTAGTAACATTGACTAGTCAAACTTCGTGTCGTGGGATAAGAGTGGGACAGACACTCATTCTTCTAATCGCCATTTGAGGTAGGCATCGATGAAGCCATCAATATCGCCGTCCATGACCTTGTCAACCTGGGCAACTTCGTAGCCGGTTCTATGGTCCTTGACCATGGTGTAGGGGGTGAAGACATAGGAACGAATCTGTGAGCCCCAGGTGATTTCTTTCTTATCACCCTTAAGGGCAGAAACTTCCTGCGCCTTCTTCTCCTGCTCCAATTGATAGAGCTTGGCCTGCAACATCTTCATAGCTCGGTCGCGGTTACCATACTGGGTCCGGTCAACCGTTGAAGCCACGACAATCCCTGTCGGAATATGGGTCAGACGAACACCGGTTGAAACCTTGTTGACATTTTGTCCACCGGCTCCACCAGAGCGGAAGGTATCCATTTTCAGATCGTCATCACGAATTTCCACTTCAATGGTATCATCCAATTCGGGCATGACTTCAACCGAGGTAAAGGAGGTATGACGACGCTTGGCCGAATCAAAGGGGGAAATCCGCACCAGCCGGTGAACCCCCATCTCAGACTTAAGCAAGCCATAGGCATGGGGTCCTTCAAAGGAGAGGGTGACCGACTTAATCCCAGCTTCATCTCCTGCTTGATAATCCAACACTTCCACCTTGAAGCCTTTGGCATTCCCATAGCGCTGGTACATCCGCAAAAGCATATCGCCCCAGTCTTGGGCCTCGGTACCACCAGAGCCTGGATGGATTTCCAAGATGGCATTGTTATTATCATAGGGTTCGGATAAGAGCAGGGTCATCTCATAGCTGGTCATCATCTTGTCCAGCTTAGCTAGGGTCTCCTCCAAGTCTCCTTGGACGCTAGCATCCTCTTCCAGCATTTCTAGATAGAGCTCAGACTCTTCGGAGAGCTCCTCCATTTGATTAAAGGTGTCGTAGGTCTGCTTGAGCTCGTTGAGCTCCTGAGAAGTCTTTTGGGCGGTGATGTTATCGTCCCAAAAGTCAGGCTCGGTCATCTTATTTTCCAGAAGGGCAATGTCTTCCTCTAGACGATCGAGGTCAAAGAGACCTCCTGAAGCTAGTCAACTTCTCTTGATTTTCTACTATTTTTTGGCGGATTTCAGCCACTTCCATAAGTTCTCTCCAATCTTTAAAATTAGGTCTAGACTCCTTTGACAAAGCCTAGTCAGAGTTCTTTTTATTCTACCATAAAGCCCTTAAATTTGCCATTTGTCACAAACCAGTTGCCATTCCTGCCTGGCTGCCTCTTCCTGAGGATTCAAATCCCGCATATAATCCTTGATAGCCTGGTCTGGTTTTTTGACAATTTCCCCCAGAGCCCAGATGGCTGTTGCTGTGTGAATAGGATTGTTATTCTTGTCAATAATTTCCATGAGCTTAACGACGGCATTGCGATCATGGGCATTGGCTAGGGCAATAATGGCATTGCGCTGGAGAATATTTTTGCCCCGCCAAGAGCCAGCAATCTGACCAAATTTTTTCTTGAAATCGCTATTGGATAAGTCCAGAAAAGGTAAAAGTTCAGGCCAGGCCAGGTCAGGGTCAATTGGGGTTGCTAGAGGGTTCTGAAGGCCCTTATTGTAGGGACAGCAGATTTGGCAGATGTCACAGCCATAGATAACAGTCTTAATTTTCTTACGAAATTCCATGGCCATCATGCCCTTGTCCTGGGTCTGAAAAGACAGACAACGCTTGGCATCCATGGAGCCATTGCCAAGCAAGCAGGAGGTGGGACAGGCATCCAGACAGCGACGGCAATCACCACAGCCATAGTCAACAGGACTGTCAGGCTCAATTTCCAGATTGGTAATCAGCTCACCTAGAAACATGTAGGAGCCATATTCCTTAGAGATAACCAGACCATTCTTGCCAATAAAACCGATACCAGCCCGCTGGGCGACCGCCGTGTCTACCAGGGCACCAGTATCCACCATGGCCTTGTGCTCCAGAGGAAAGTCGGCACAGAGCTCTTCAATGCCCTTTGCTAAGCGATTTAGCTTATCGTTGAGAACATGATGGTAGTCCAGGCCCCAGGAATTGGGAGTAATCTTGCCCCGCTTGTATTGGGTCTTGGGCGGCTGAGTTGGTAATTGCCGAGGATAGGCCACAGCGATTGAGATGATGGTCTTGGCCGAGGCTAGACTGAGCTTAGGATCAATCCGCTCCTCAATATTTTTATGCTCAAAACCAGAATTTCTCCCTTCTTCGACCGAAGCCCTCAGGGATTTTTCCAAATAAGCAAAATCATCGGCTGTCGTAAATCCGATTTTTGAAATGCCAATCTCCTTGGCTAATTTTTGAATGTCTGCCTTAATATCCATAGGTCTATCATAATGCAAAAAAGGCCAGCTTTCAAGGCTCAGATTCAGTAAATAGGTAGGGAACGTTAGAAAGTAGAATGACCGAAATTCCACCCTGTCCTATCCTATTAGTCCTACTAATAGCAAAAGGTTATCATGCTCTTCTTTTGATACTTAGGGGAGGGGGCAATCATATCCCATCCTAATCCTAGCTATTTTCTGCTAGAATAGAGCTATGACAAAATTAGCCATTATGAGTGACCTCCACATTGACCTTAATCAATTTGGAGACTTTGAAAAAGACAGCCTGCTTGAGACCTTGCAAGAGACAGGAATTTCCCACCTCCACCTAGCAGGGGACATTTCCAACCACCATCAGGACATTTCCTTTCCCTTCATCCGAGAACTAGAAAAGTCTCTCAAGGTCACCTACAATTTAGGCAATCATGATATGCTGGATTTGACGGACAAGGAGATTGACCAACTGGACTTTCAGGTCTATAACATAGGGAAACGCCAGTTCCTTGCCTTTCACGGCTGGTATGATTACTCCTTTAGCCAAGAGCCGACTGACAAGGTGCTCAGGCGCAAGAAGACCTTCTGGTTTGACCGCAGGCTCAATCGTCAAGCATCTGACCCTGAAATTACAGACAAGGTCCTCCTTAAGCTGGAGGAGCAACTCAAGCGTTTGGATACCAGCAGACTCATCCTTGCCATGCACTTCGTGCCCCATCAGGATTTCACCATGACCCATCCCAAGTTTGCCCCCTTTAATGCCTTTTTAGGAAGCCAACGCTTTCACCAGCTCTTTGTTAAGTACGGTGTTAAGGATGTGGTCTTTGGTCACGAGCACCGCTCATACGGTCGAGTCACCCTTGATGGGGTTCATTATCATTCCCATCCTCTAGGCTATATTAGAGAATGGGATCTGACTATTGATTTTGTTTCCAACCATCCCGAGCTCAATCCCAGCGGAACCTGGAACCTGTCCAAACGTTACAACCTAGTCCGAAAGAAACCAGCCTACCAAGCCTACAAAAAAGAGCAGTTCAAAAACGAGCTCATCAAGTCCATGACCCTATTTGATTGTTAGGAGGCTGGGGGAAGTTTGCCTTCAGACATTCTTAGACTCTTCGAAAATCAAAATTTTCCCACGGATAAAGTCACTCTATGATTTTTCATTCGAGTGACTACGAAAACTACGGCTGTAGTTTTCTATATCCCTGACTAATTTCATAAAAACTGTAATATTGACAGTTTTTACTCCATGTCGCATCGTTAACTCACCTTGACGTACTTACTGAAGAAAGCGAGGCTTTCTACATCCCCAACCTCAAAAGGTCTCCCAGACCTTTTGAGCTGTCTTCATTTCGTGCGATGCGGAGCAAAGTTGGTCGATTTCACCAACTTTGTGAGGTTAGTAAGGGAGCTAGGCAATCGCTATAAAGATTGCCGTTAACTATCAAGCCACTAAAGTGGCTGATAGCTTTGCCCCTTGCCTCGGCTAATTTCGATTTTCATTGAGTATTAATGACCAGATATCATAAATAATTAAAAACGAACAAGCTGACCTTTCTGAAGGTAAGACCACTAACCCTGTTCGTTTTTTTTATTTTATGCTGATTTATAATCATAGCCTGAATGTTGCATCAAACCATTGGATTTATTAACGAGCCAAATAAGCCTACTCTGATGTTTGTTGACTATTAGCCTGGGCTTGGTCCAAAGCCATTTTATACTTGCCAGATTAGCCGGTCCTCGGTTTCCTTCATAGTTTATGCTACAATAGCACTAGTTATTACTCACGAAAGGAAAGACCATGTCACCATCCTTTAGAAGCCTTTTAAAAGAATCCTGGCGGAATTTACGAGAGAACTTTTGGACCTACCTGCTGACTGCCCTTATCTTGCAGATTTTTCTGGCTTATTTGGCTAAGGGGCTCCTGTCCTTTGTCTTTAATCGGGTTGTCGGTTTTGCAGGGATAGTCAGTCTGACCCCCAGCACTTGGTCTGCCATCGCTAGTCATCCGCTGGCTCTGGTCTTTTTCTTGCTCTACCTGCTCATTCTGGCAGGGGTCATTTATCTGGAATTTGCCATCCTAACAATTACTGTGGCCAAGACCTACAGACCCTTATCAGTCCGCCAGGTGATTAAAGGTCTTCCTAAAAAACTGGCTGGCCTCTGTGGCCCTCAACTTTTGATTTTCTTATTCTACCTGATTTTGATGGTTCCCTTGGCCAACTATGGTCTTCGGTCCAGCCTGCTGGCCCACTTCAAAATTCCTGACTTTATTGCAGCTGAGTTGATGAAATCAAGTGCTGGAAAATGGGTTTACTTTATTAGCTTGGCTAGCATTGCCTACCTCAACCTCCGCTTTATTTATTTCCTCCCCCTCTATACGATTAGCGAGCTCAAACCCAGTCAAATTTTTAGACAATCTTGGCAACTGACCAAGGGACGACAGCTAAAGGTTCTAGCCCTCTTTGGCTTTTATAGCCTGATAGCCAGTCTCCTTCTTGTCATTATCTACAGCGGAGCTGTCTTAGTTTTTGGTGGCCTTGACCAATCGGGTAATAATCTTCTGCTAGAAACAAGCCTCTATAGCCTAGTGAAAGCAGTCAACTTCGCCTTTATTGTTAGTCTCAAATTTATCCTCATCATTGTCTTGACCAGCCATCTTTTGAGCCTGGAAAAATATCAGCAAGAGCTCACTTATCTCTCTAAGACCAATCAAGGCTGGCACTTACCCAAGTGGTCTAGACTCCTTCTCCCCCTTACGCTCTTAGCCTGGTTGATTTCAAATGGCCTAAGCCTTTATCTCCTGCAAACCAATCCCAAGGCAATCATGATTGCCCATCGGGGGGACGTTAACCAGGGTGTCGAAAATTCCATCACCGCCATGCGGGCGGCCCATAAGGCTGGGGCTGATTATTCAGAAATGGATGTTGTCATGACCAAGGATCATCAGTTCGTGGTCAGTCACGACAATAACCTCAAACGCCTAACTGGCCTTGACTGGAATATTTCCGATATGACCCTGGCCCAAGTCACCAAGCTTAAGACACATCAAAATGGTTATAGCGACCATATTGCCTCCCTAGATGAATTTATGAAGGCGGCCCAGGCCTGCCACCAAAAGATTGCTATTGAATTAAAGCCTTACGGCCATGAACCCAGCAACTATGTTGACTTATTTATTAAGAAACTCAAGGTCTTAAAGGCGGTGAAAGGCAATAAAATTATGTCTCTAAAACTCCCTGTCATCGAGGAAGTTGAGCGCAAGCTCCCCCAAGCGAATACTGGCTATCTAGTTTCCCTCCAATTTGGTCCCTTTGCTCCCCACAAGGTAGATTTTTACGCTATTGAAGAGTTCTCCTACAATGAGGTTGTTGCCTATTCTGCTTACCAGCAGAAAAAAGAACTCTATGTCTGGACCATCAATGATGATAGCCAACTGCTACGCTTCTTGCACAGCCCAGTCAATGGCATCATCACCGATAAACCGAAAGACTTCCAAGCCAATAAAAAGGACATCAACTCCTCTAACTCCTACTACGACCGTGTCATCCGACTCTTGGACATTGAATTGGCCAATAATTGACAAGGATTTTGGCATTAGAAAACGACCTTTTAAGCCAAGGTCGTTTTTCTATTTCAGTAACTTTAGCCCCTTTCGCTCCAAAGGTGCGAAAGCAATCATAGCTCCCCGTCAAACGAAGGGAGATGATTTTGGGAAACTAATCATACCCCCTAGCTGGGGTTAAGGGGCTTGGTCGGGTCGTCCTTAAGCTCGGCGAGTTCTTCTATTTTGAGCATTGAGCCAATCAAAGACATCGTTGTAGCTCTTGCCATTATAAACTGCTTGGGAGTCACCGCCGTGGGTGGCATTGGTGGCCACCATACCTGTTAGGCCAGACCAGGTCTTGGCATTCTCGGTATTTTGAACACCGGTAACTTCATCATTGAGGAAGTAGACCCAAGACCAGTGACCATTGTAGGTCGGATGATTGTCAAATTCACCAACGTTGGTTTCAAAGTAAGACAACCACTTATTTTGGCTACCGGCTTGTAAAAGATCCTTGTAGAATGGCAGGACATGGTTATCCACATTTAAGGTCGTATCAGCACGTGTCGAAATCATCCACATTGGTTGATTCCTCAAGGCACTAAGGGCGGTCGCATCAATGGTTTCGTTGTTATTGCTGAGGTAGGTGTCATAAGGAGCTGAGATTGGCACAAGGGCAGCGAAGTATCTTGGATAAGCCACGCCCATAGCTAGGGTCATGCCACCTCCATTTGAAACACCTGAAAGGTAAATCCGACTGGTGTCAATATCAGGATGAGCAGCAACATAGGAACGAATGGCTGCCATCAACTTGCTGGTATCATCCTTAGTCCAAGCTGTTGGACTTTGCAAGGCCAAGACATAGGCTCCTTTTTGAGCACCTGTACCTGTTGAAGTGAAGTGATTTTGAATAGAATCTTTAGTCAAATTAACCACACCACTAGCAAGGAGTGGAATATCAATATCTGTACCAACTTCACCGATACCATGAAGCCAGATAATTAATGGGTTCTTTTCACCAGCTTTGGCCTGACTTGGAGTGTATGCAGCGTATTGGTATTGCCCCAAGGTTCCACGCTCTGAGAAACGATCCGTATCTGGCAGAAGGCGATTATTGATAGCTTCCTGTTCAGAGTCAATAACCTGCTGGTTGTCTGAACCGTCAGCTTGAACCTGCAGACCTTCAACCTTAACCTTGTAGCTAGATAGCCATTGGTTGCGGTAGCTGGCAAGGTCAAAGGTGAAAGGTGAAGCATTCTTACTAGCATCCTCGCTATCATAAGGAACCGCTAATTCTAGGGTTACATAGTTACTGCTATCAAAATAGACAACATGACCGGACTCATCAGAAACATAGGAGTTGGTAATTTGTCTTTCAACCCCATTGGTCCAAATTTTCGCCCCACTATGGATAACCGCTGGCGTAACCTTCTTATCAAATTGTAGGATGACCTTAGAAACCGATGGTCCAAATTCATAACTGCTGATGACAAGAGTGGTCTTGACAGTTTCAACCTTATCCTTAGCTTGAGCAACACCATCAGCATCAAATTGATAGGTGATACCATTGATAACACGGCTGGTATTCTTGACCAAATCACCTGTGTCAGCTTCATAGTAATGATTGGCACCATCAAATTCGGCAAAGCCTCCCTTGAGCTGGCTACCATCTTCATTAAAGTAGAGGTCTTGACCATTAATCTCTTGAGCACCCGTCACGGGAACACCATCTGATCCAAGATAGTACCACTTGCCAGAAACTTGGACAAAACGGTTTTCCCATTGGGCACCGCTGTCCTTATCATAATAATGGTGCTTGCCATCATTGTCGGTCGCAAAAATACCTTTAGCCTGTTTGCCAGTTTCAGGGTCAAAGTAGAGATTTTGGCCATTGATTTCTTGAAGGCCTGCGACACGAACACCGTCTCCACCATAATAGAACCAAGTCTGATCATCTTGGCCCATACGGAAGCGGTTAACCCACATATCTCCAGTATCACCGTCAAAATAGTAAACCTTGCCATCAATGGTGGCTTCCTGGCCCTTGACCTGCTTACCGTCTTGAGCAAAGTAGAGCTCCTGACCATTGACAGTTTGGCGACCAGTCACATTGTTTCCATTATCATCAAGATAATACCAATTACCTTGGCCGTCATCCACAAAGGTGTTGCGATAAGTAGGCTCGCTGGTTGCTGACTTAGCCAGAGCTAGTTTGGCTGGACTAGCTGAAGCATTGGCCTTGGTCACAAGCTTGGAGTCTGACAATTCCGAATCAGAATTTGCCCCCGAACTAGCTTGGTCAGTGTTTAAACTAGTTGTCCCTTGGCTAGCATCAGTAGCTTGAGCCAAATCCGCTTGGTTGTTCGCATTAGCCTCACTGGTTCCTGCCGAAGTAGTCTGACCTTGCTGACCTTCCCCTTCACTTGAAGCAAGGGCGCTCTGAGTACTATTGGCTTGATTACCATCAACTTGGGCTTGATTAGTATCCGCCTGAGTCTGGTTGACCTCTTGCTTGTTGTCCTGACTGGTCAGCTGATTGGCATCCTCTTGCTCCGTGCTACTGGTCTCATCAGCCTGAGCAAGACCGGCAGTACCCGTCAGAAAGGCGGCAAGGGCAACAGAAGCCAAGCCAAATTTTAACTTACGAAAACTGTAACGTTGGTGTTTTTCCAATGACATAGAATCATTCCTCCTTGTAAACCCTGTCATTTTAGCATATTTTACCAGTTTTAACAATTTTTAAGAGAGATTTAAGCGGTTTTTTCATCTACTTTCAAAGTCCTTACAATTTTTCTGACTTATGACAAGTTAGTAATAATCCCTGCTGAGCTTTCTTGGCCAATGTTCCAAGGAACTAGCACTCAGGAAGGAGGTTGATAGAAAGCAAAAAAGCTAAGCTACTTCCAGCTGTTGACTTCTGACAGAGAAGGTCGTTCACCCTATCATCAAGATGGCCATTACTAATCCCTTGCCTTTAAAAGAGGTTTGCCTAGCCTATTTAAAAAAGCCGAGCAGAAATCTCGGCTCAGACCTTTTGGCCATGTCTCCGATAATAGAGATAAGCAGCAATGATGGGCAGGGTCACCATGACAAAGACCGTACCAAAGAAAATCCAGACAAAGGCCAGGTTAAAGAAGCCGTCAATCAAAATGACCAAGCCACCTAAAACCCAGAGAAAGCCTGCCAGACGACGACCATAGTTCCAGGCTCCATTATCATTCAGGTTCCAAGGAAAACGCAATTCACCCCTAGAATTTTGGCGAATCTTTGGTAGGTAATTGCCTGTCACGATGAAGAAAAAACCAAAGGCTAGACCAATAGACAAGGGTGTATTAACGGGATATCCTAGATTTTTTCTGTACATATAGACCGCAAAAAATGTCGACATAAAAGGAACAATGGCATACAATAGGTATCTTATTTTGAGACTGGTTATTTGCGCCTTAGGATCGCGGTTAGTTAGGAAGATAGCCAAGAGATGGAGCCCCAGTAAAAATAAGGGAATGATGAAGATGACAAAAGGCTTTGAAGCCCACCTATCCGCCTGACCAATTGGACCAAAGTGAGTGGCCATTCGATTGGGCAGGTCTTGCCAAGCATAAAGACCAAATAAGATGGGTAAGAGGATAATAGAGCTACTTGCAGCTAGCAATTTTTTATTAACTTTCATGACGATCTCCTTTCAAATCAGCCAACCAAACCATGACCTCTTCTAAGACGGAAGCATTGAGGTCATAGTAGATAAAATTCTTCTCCTTGGTCTCGACAATCAGGTCTGCCTCTCGTAAGACCTTGAGGTGGTTAGAAATGGTGGCCCCTGTCACCTCGAAATGCGATGAGATCTCACCAGCCGACAGGCGCCCCTTTTTTAAAAGATTGAGAATCTCTCGTCGAAGCGGACTGGACAGGGCCTTAAAGGTATCAGCGAAACTCATAGGTCAATCCCCTTTCTATTTAGATTTCCTTCTAAATAGATTATATAACTCCTAACTAGAAAAAACAAGAACTATTTAGAAAAAAATCAAAATAGTTCCTGCTTTTAGAATTTTCGAAGTCCTTAATCATTTAAGAGATGGGACCTAGTTTCCTTTATCTGCACAAGACTGGTTTCCAAATCCACTGGAATTTCCTGACCAGTTTTAGGATTTTTAGCCAGCAGCAAATAAACCTTGTCACCCTCCTTGAGTTTGAAGAAAGATGTTGGCAGATGATTATCATTGACCAACTCCCAAGTGTCAAAATCATCAAGAACTAGGCGGTAATTTGTTTTATCATAGCCAGATCCCCCTTCATCACTCATATGGACCTTGTAGGACTCCCGCCTTGTCAAAGTCACCTCACGAATCTCGTAGGAACTCGTCTTGGAAAGACGGAGAATCTGGAATTGATAGCCAAGGTTTTTCGTTGTGGTAATTCCAACAACTAAAAATATAAGGCCACTAGCCAGACCAATCATTAGGAGAATCAGTCTCTTATACCACTTATTCTGACCTAGAAACGAGTGACTCTTAAAAATTTGCCTCAATAACCAAGGAAAATAAATAAGGCCAGAGGAGCAAAGAAGGAAGATTGACAAAAAATAAGAGGTGAGATTACCCAAGTAATAAGCCCTGGTATAGCTAACTCCAAAGGTTATTGCATGGGGCAGCTTGAAGCGACCATCAAAGACCAGTCCATTCAAATAGCTGGCTAAGGGACCAGTGTAACCCTTGGAAAGCCAAGGCCCCAAGAAGTGAATCAAGATAAAAAGATAGAGGGAGAGCGAATAGAGGAAGAAAAATAGATGGAGCAAAATTTGCCTTACTTTTTTAGTCCCTTGAGCCATCTTAATAGCTCTAGCTATCTCTCTCAGATTAGAAAAAGGATTAAACAAAGAACGAAGAAAAATTTCCCAAGTCATGATAGGCAACCTTTCATTGATAAGGACCAAGAATCTCAAACTCTGATATGAAACACATAGGTCGATTATAGCATAAGTGGGGAGCTTGTAAGAAGGGAAAACTAGGATTTTCGGCCACCCTAGTGGGGCCGACACTAAGAAGTAGCTAGCTACCGTTATCCACTAGGACACAGGAAAAGGACGACCGAAAATGTCGTCCTTTGGGAGTTAGTGAGGGAGCTAGTCAATTCGCCAAATCAATTGACGTTCGCCACCAAGTTCTTTAGAACTTAGGTGAAAAAAGAGTACGACACGGAGCCAAAGCAATCGATAACATTGCTTTGGTGGAGTTAGTAAAGGGATTAGGTAGTCACCATAGAGACTACCGTAGTGGAACTGGCACAAAACGTGCCTAGTGCCACTTATCGCGTTACATCTTCTCTTCCAATTCCACATCTGGATACTTGTCGGCAAACCAGCGGAGGGCAAAGTCGTTTTCAAAGAGAAAGACGGGTTGGTCAAAGCGGTCCTTGGCTAGGATATTGCGACTGGATGACATCCGTTCATCCAAGTCCTCTGGCTTAATCCAGCGAACCGTCTTGGAGCCCATAGGCGTCATGACGACTTCTGCATTGTACTCGCCTTCCATCCGATGTTTAAAGACCTCAAATTGCAGCTGACCAACAGCCCCCAGCATGTATTCACCTGTTTGGTAGTTGGTATAGAGCTGAATGGCTCCTTCTTGCACCAATTGCTCAATTCCCTTGTGGAAGGATTTTTGCTTCATGACATTTTTGGCTGCCACCTTCATGAAGAGCTCTGGGGTAAAGGTCGGCAGGGGTTCGAATTCAAACTTATTCTTACCGACCGTCAGGGTATCGCCAACCTGATAGGTACCCGTATCATAAACCCCAATAATATCGCCAGCGACCGCATTTTCAACATTTTCACGGGACTCAGCCATAAACTGGGTGACATTAGAGAGCTTGGCTCCCTTGCCAGTTCTGGTCAGATTGACTGACATACCTCGCTGAAATTCACCCGAAACAATCCGCACAAAGGCAATCCGGTCACGGTGGCGGGGATCCATATTGGCTTGAATTTTAAAGACAAAGCCTGAAAAATCTTTATCCAGAGGATCAATTTCTTGTCCATCTGCGGTCTTGTGGCCATGCGGTTCTGGGGCAAACTCCAAGAAGGTATCTAGGAAGGTTTGCACACCAAAATTGGTCAGGGCAGAGCCGAAAAAGACGGGGGTCAGTTGACCCTCTAAAATAGCTTCCTGCGAGAATTCATTCCCAGCTTCAGTCAGGAGTTCAATATCCTCCTTGGCTTGCCCATAGAAGGGATTGTTGACAAAGAGACTATCACCATCAGCAATCTCAGCAAAGCGCTCCTGACCCTTGTAGAGCTCCAACCTCTGGTTGTGAAGGTCATAGAGACCTTCAAAGGCTCGTCCCATCCCAATTGGCCAGTTCATGGGATAAGAGGCGATACCAAGCACTTCTTCTAATTCTTCTAGAAGGTCAAGGGGTTCACGCCCATCTCGGTCCAGCTTATTGATAAAGGTAAAAACAGGAATGCCACGGTGCTTGACAACTTCAAAGAGCTTCTTGGTTTGTGCTTCAATCCCCTTAGCCGAATCGACAACCATGACTGCCGCATCAACAGCCATCAGGGTCCGATAGGTATCCTCGGAGAAGTCCTCATGCCCTGGGGTATCTAGGATATTAACCCGTTTACCAGCATAGTCAAACTGCATGACCGAGGAAGTTACCGAGATTCCCCTTTGCTTTTCAATATCCATCCAGTCAGACTTGGCAAAGGTCCCTGTCTTCTTCCCTTTGACAGTTCCAGCCTCGCGAATTTCACCACCAAAGTAGAGCAACTGCTCGGTGATGGTCGTTTTCCCAGCATCGGGGTGGGAGATGATGGCAAAGGTCCGCCGTTTTTTAATCTCGTCTTGTAAGGTCATTGTTTTTCCAATCTCTTTATCTTGAATTTGCAGAGCCAGCCACTAGAGACAAGCCCCAGAAGCAACGCCCCGCACAGCCCTTCCATTATAGCTAAAAAGGAGGCTGAAAGCAACCAAGCGCAAAGGCAAGGCAAGGCACTACTGAAGATACTGGGTTATAGTCATTGTACAACGTTCCAGCCAGCAAGAGTCTTTCGACGGTCAGCAATAGATACCAGGCTAGGTTCAGTCCACACCAGAGAAGTATTCTATTCCAGAACGTTAAAGAAGTCCCAGTCAACTAGATAAAATAAGAGGAGCTTCTGCCCCTCTTATGACTTTTTCTTATTTTTAGCTACTGTACTTAGAAGTTAGGTTATAGGTTTTACCTTTATCGCTAGAAATAAAGGAGAGGCCGACATAGTCAAGATGGGAATCATCCGATTCATAGTCTGCATAGCTTACGTGTAAACCATAAATAATGTCCTCTTCACCATAGAAATATAGGGTATAGTAGGCTGTAGATAGCTTGGGATGCTTGCTTTTGACGTCTGTCCACTTTGTACCACCTTGGCCTGTTTGACTGTCACCTTCCTTCAAAGCATCATAGTCTTCTTTTTTCCAGTCAGACTTATAGTCGCTTGAGGTGCTAATATCATCAGCATCAAAGTTACCCGTACCGCTGGATAGAATAAACTTCCCATTATACTGCTTTTCAAAGCTCAGAGTTACTCTATTATTACTTCCTTTTTTACTATCTTTATAGACCATACGTAAACCGTCACCAGTAATCTGTGCTTCACTAGCTTTACCATGTTTTTTAATGACATCGGCAACGGAGTCTGATTTAGCCTTCAAATCCTTAAACTGACTTTGTTTCCAATCAAATTTATAATTTTTATCAATGTAATCATTGACGTCAGTACTATCGTCCTTAACTTTTTCCTCTTTTTTACTACTTGCAGGGCTATGATTGCTGAACGGCTTTTCTGCTACCTTAGTGAAAACCGCAACACTGCTGACAATAAGGGCTAAAAGAGCCAAGGCTGTCGCAATAATAGACAGGATCTTCTTTCCCTTAAAGTTCACAAACATTAAGATAGCAGCGAAAACCAATCCTAAAACAGAGAAAATTAGGAAGTAGGGAGCCGAGATGAAGAAGCCCAAAATCATAAAGGTGAGGGACAAGACCATTGAAACAATAGGTAAAATCAGGCTTAGGACAAGACCGGATCCACTTGACTTAGCGGCTCCTGGCTGACTAGACTGACCTTGAGGAAAGTTAGGGCTGGACTGGAAAGCAGGCTGACCTGGCTGAGGTATTTGCACTTGATTATTGAAGGCAGAAGGTTCTTGAGCGACTTGAGCTTGCCCTGGGTTGACCTGGGCTTGACTTAACCCTTTATCCAAAGGGACTTGGGTCGGTTCAAGAGCCGAACCAGCTCCTGCTTGAAGTTGAGCAAGTTGCTGTGACGTTTGGGCCTGATTAGAAGACTGCTCACCCACAGATGGTCCTTGGGCCTCATTATTGAGGATTGAAGCAATCTGGGTCCTATCGAAGTTAGAGGCCTTTCCTTTCATAAATTCATCCGCAGAGGGTTTACGACCAGCCACCGACTCAAATAATTTCATCCAATTCTCACGGTTGTCAGCCGGATTAGACTTGGCCTCTCCAACCGCTGCTTCTTGGTGGGCTGGACCTGGTGTTGGAGCCACTGAGAAAGCGGAAAGGTCAAAACCATTTGCCATGGCCTGGCTATATTCAGCTGCTGTTGGCTTGCGCCCCATCGCCGCTTCGAAGGACTTTACCCATTCTTCTTTGGTTGCCATATTACGTTGTCTCCTTAAGCATTTTTAGTTCCTAACTCCTAGGCAAGCTTTTAATAAAATTCTAGCCAGCTCAGATGTCAGCTACTTCTTATAATAGCCCTATTTTAGCACGTTTTCTCTCTCCTTGTAAAGTTCTCTTAATGGAAATTTAATCTGATGTCTCAGTCAGAAAGGAGATTTCAAGCCCAAACAAGCCGACCTGACTAACATCAAGAGGCGAAAAAATTGATGACAGCCAAATATCACTTTTTGAAGCCTCAAAAAATTTTCGAAAGCTGTCCATCCCCCTGGGCTCAGGTTTTTGCTCATAAGTGATGAGACTAATTGTTTTGAGGAGACTTGAAAATTAAAAACTCAAGCTTTAGAATATTAGGAAGAATCCGTAACCCCTTACAAAATTTCTAGACCAGCTAGGAGGGCCCAAAAATGTTAATGATTTTACTCTTTCAACGATTAGGAATTATCATGATTTTAGCCTTTCTTTTGGTTAATAATAGCTATTTTCGCCAGTTGATTGTCGAGCGCTCTAGGCGAGAGACCTTGGCCCTAATCATCATCTTCGGTATCTTCGTCATTATCTCCAACCTGACTGGTATCGAAATCAGAGGTGACAAAGATATCATTGAACACCCTATACTAACAACCATCTCCCATTCGGACTCTCTAGCCAATACCAGAACCCTAGTTATTACTACAGCCAGCCTCGTTGGTGGCCCTCTGGTTGGAACCATTGTCGGTATTATTGGTGGTGTTCACCGCTTCTTCCAGGGAAATTTCTCGGGACTCTTTTATATTTTTAGCTCTGCCTTGGTTGGCTATATCAGCGGACGCCTGGGAGATTACTTCAAGGGAGTAAAGCTCTACCCTTCCACGTCAAAAATCATCCTCATCAGTCTCATCGCTGAGTCCATTCAGATGGTCTTTGTGGGTTACTTTTCTGGTTGGGACTTGGTCAGATTGATTATACTTCCCATGATGCTCCTCAATAGTCTGGGGTCAACGATTTTCTTGACCATCCTCAAAACCTACCTCTCCAATGAAAGTCAACTCAAGGCGGTACAAACAAGAGATGTTCTGGATTTAACACAAAAGACCCTTCCCTACCTGCGTCAAGGTCTAAATCGGTTCTCAGCTACCAAGGTTTGTGAGATTATCAAGGAGCATACTAATTTTGATGCTGTCGGCCTGACCGACCAGACTAATGTTTTGGCCCATATTGGTGTTGGTCAGGACCACCACATTTCAGGCCAGCCGGTCAAGACCGACCTCTCCAAGGCGGTTATCCAGACTGGTCAGCCCCAAATTGCCTTTGACCATGGAGCAATTTCTTGTCCAGAGCCTGGTTGCTTGCTCAATTCCGCCGTTGTTGTCCCCTTAAAAATTAACGATAAGACTATCGGCGCGCTCAAGATGTATTTTGCTGGCAATAAGAAAGTGAGTGAGGTTGAAAAAAATTTGGCCCTGGGTCTAGCTCAGATTTTCTCTGGCCAGCTAGCCATTGGTATCGCTGAGGAGCAAAATAAATTGGCCAGCATGGCTGAAATCAAGGCTCTACAGGCTCAGATTAACCCCCACTTCTTCTTCAATGCCATCAACACCATTAGCGCCCTCCTGCGTATCAATGCCGATAAGGCTCGCTATGCCCTCATGCAACTCAGCACCTTCTTTAGAACCAGTCTCCAGGGAGGGCAGGAAAGAGAAATTACACTCGAGCAAGAAAAGTCTCATGTTGATGCCTATATGAATCTGGAAAAACTCCGCTTCCCAGACAAATATCAGCTGGATTATCAGATTTCTGTTCCCGAAAAAATCAAACTTCCCCCCTTTGGACTCCAGGTTCTAGTTGAAAATGCCGTCCGCCATGCTTTTAAGGATCGTAAAAAGGACAATCGCATTAGTATTGAAGTCAAAGAAGAAAATAAGGGCTACAGGGTCTCTGTCAGCGACAACGGTCAAGGCATCTCACCAAAGATTATTGATAAATTGGGGCAAGAAATTGTTTCTGAATCTAGTGGCAGCGGGACAGCCCTGGTTAATCTCAATAATCGCCTCAGTCTACTCTACGGCAGTGATAGTCAGCTCCGTTTTGATTGCGATAAAACTGGGACAAGGGTCTGGTATTTAATTCCTAAGAGAATAGGAGATAATGATGATGAAAATTCTAATCCTTGATGATGAAGTGCTGGCAAGACAAGAACTAGCCTACCTCATTGAACACAGTCAAGTCCTGGAAAATCCGGAGATCTTTCAGGCAGAAGACATTGCCGGGGCCGAAAAAATTCTCTTTCGCCAAACCATAGATATCCTCTTCCTTGATATTTCACTCAGTGAGGAAAATGGTTTTAGCCTAGCCCAGCGCCTGCAAAAGTTAGCCCACCCTCCTTTTCTCATTTTTGCGACAGCCTATGATAACTACGCTGTCAAGGCCTTCGAAACCAATGCAGCAGATTATATTCTTAAGCCTTTTGAACAAGAACGCATTGACCAAAGTCTGAAGAAAGTTCAAAATATCCGCCAGCTAACACAAAAGCCAGAAAAGACTGTTGAGAAAAAGCCTGTTGAGCTCCTGAGTTTGGCCCTAGCCGATCGCAGTGTCGTTCTTAAAGTACAAGAAATTGTTTCAGCCAACATTGAGGACGGCCTCCTCAGCGTTAGCACCGAAAGCCATAGTTACCAGGTCAAGAAAACTCTCAACTGGTTTAAACAAAGAGTCACGACAGGTAACTTCCTCCAAATTCATCGCAATACCGTTGTCAATCTGGAGATGATTCACGAAGTCCAACCCTGGTTTAATCACACCCTTCTTCTGGTAATGAAAAATGGTGAAAAATTCCCAGTCGGTCGTTCATATCTCAAAGAACTCAATGCCCATCTCACCCTCTAATTTTTGAAATTCATCAGTTGGTCCAAATCATACTCTTCAAAAATCAAAACTATCCAGCGTTAACTCACTTTGCCGTACCCAAGTACTGCCTGCAGTTCGTTGCCCTGACTATTTTTGATTTTTATTGAGTATCATTTGTCATTCGGAAGTTGAAATTTGCTTTTCAGCTTCTTTTTTTTGCATTCCAAGTAATTTTTGGAAACGCTTCCTAGAAATCGCGTTAAAATATACTTGTCAATAAAAAGAAGCTATTAGCAAGTAGGAGGAAAGCAATTATGAAAAATAGTCAAAAAACAGAGCAAAAAAAATCGGCACCAATTTTTATTCAGTTGTCCATCTATGCCGCCATCTTATTGGTTTCGCAACTGATTTCTGATTTGCTCCCTAAATCGTTGCCAATTCCTTCTACGGTAATTGGTTTAATCCTTATGTACCTACTCCTGACTAGCCACCTAATTAAGCTAGAGTGGGTTGACTCGCTAGCCAGCCTACTGATTAGTATGATTGGCTTTATGTTTGTTCCCTCTGGAATTTCATTAGCCGCTAACCTAGGTATTATGAAGGCAGAGGGCCTCCAACTGGTCATCGTCATCTGCCTGTCAACCATCATCATGCTGGTAGTGGTGACCTATGTGACCTCCCTTATTTTAAATTTGGAAGGGCATAAATCAAAATCCCTAACGACGAGCTTTAAACTCCGTCATTCTCACTCGGCTAAATGATTAAGAAAGGTTAGGAAAAGAAAATGGAATTACTCAAATCCCCCATCTTTGGCATCTGTTTCTCGCTAATCCTCTATACTCTGGGAACCTATCTTTTTAAGAGGACCGGAGGCTTCTTCCTCCTACAACCCCTCTTTTTCTCAATGGTCTTGGGTATCGTCCTCCTTTACCTAATGGCAAAAGGACTAGGTACCGATATAAAGACACTCTATACCCAAAACTACAAACCAGGGGGTGACTTAATCTTCTGGTTCCTAAATCCGGCTACTATTGCCTTTGCCATTCCCCTCTACAAGAAGAATAAAGTCGTCAAAAAGTATTGGCGCGAAATTATGAGTAGTCTAGTCCTTGGGATGGTATTCTCGGTCCTTGCCATCATGGCCATTTCAAAATTATTCGGTCTTAGTTCTGCTGGGACAGCCTCCATGTTGCCACAGGCTGCCACTACTGCTATCGCCCTACCTATCGCCCATGCTATTGGAGGCAATACTGCCATTACAGCCATGGCCTGCATCCTCAATGCCGTTATCATCTATGCCCTTGGTCACAAGCTGGTCAACTTCTTCCGTCTTGACCGCAGTGAAATTGGGGTTGGACTTGGCCTAGGAACATCTGGCCATACCGTTGGTGCTGCCTTTGCCCTAGAATTGGGTGAAATCCAAGGAGCTATGGCTGCTATTTCAGTCGTCATTATCGGTCTAGTCGTTGACCTTGTGGTACCAATCCTTGGCCATTTCATGATTTAAGTCAATCAAAAATCCATGCTTGATACTTAATACTCAATGAAAATCAAAATTGGCCAAGGCAAGGAGCAATGACATCAAGTCACTAATGTGACTGATGTCGCAGTAGGTGTCTGCTATCTTTGCGCCACTTCGTGGCACAGCAGACAGCTAGTCACCCTTGCTGGGGTAGTAAGACAGTCCGGTGGACTGTCTTAGCCGACACTTCAAAATAAAAAGGTGTGAGGTGACGAAGGTTTTGATAGCTGTCAAAGCCCTTCTGTCTTACTCCCAAACGGCAATCGCTATGGTGATTGCCTAGCTCCCTTACTAACCTCACAAAGTTGGTGAAATCGACCAACTTTGCTCCGCATCGCACGAACTGCAGGTAGCTCAAAAGGTCTGGGAGACCTTTTGAGGTTGGAAATAGGGAAAGCTTCGCTTTCCTCAGTAAGTACGGCAAGGTGAGTTAACGACGCGACATGGAGTAAAAACTGTCAATATTACAGTTTTTATGAAATTAGTCAGGGATATAGAAAACTACAATCGTAGTTTTCGTAGTCACTCTAATGAGAAATAATAGAGTAACTTTATCCGTGGGAAAATTTTGATTTTCGAAGAGTATAAAAGGGGAGAAAGATATGACCAATGGGACATTAATGCAGTATTTCGAATGGTATCTGCCGGCAGATGGTCAGCACTGGCAGCGGTTGGCAGATGATGCCGGTCATCTTAAAGACCTAGGAATCAGTATGGTTTGGTTGCCACCTGCCTTTAAGGGAACCGGTCCAGATGATGTGGGCTATGGGGTCTATGACCTCTATGATTTGGGAGAATTTGACCAAAAGGGCACCGTAGCAACCAAGTACGGGACCAAGGAAGACTATCTCAGAGCTATCCAGACCTTGGAAGACTTGGATATTCGAACCATGGCTGATATTGTCCTCAACCACAAGGCTGGAGGAGACAAGAAGGAGCGCTTTGAAGTTATTCAGGTCAATCCTGAAAACCGCATGGAGATGGTTTCCAAAATCTTTGAGATTGAAGCTTGGACCGAATTTGATTTTCCAGGTCGCCATGATACCTATAGTGATTTCAAGTGGCACTGGTACCATTTCACTGGTGTGGACTATGATGCCAGCAATAACCAAAGAGGCATTTACATGATCCAGGGCATCAATAAGGGCTGGGCGGATACCAGTCAGGTTGATAGTGAGAATGGGAACTATGACTACCTCATGTTTGATGATATTGATTTTGAACACCCTGAGGTGGTCGACCATCTTAAGACCTGGGTCAAGTGGTTCATTGAAACGACAGGTGTTTCAGGCTTTCGTTTGGATGCCGTCAAGCATATCAAGGCCAGCTTTATGACCGATTTTATTAGCTACATCAAAGAAAAAGTCAAGCCTGACCTCTATGCCTTTGCGGAATATTGGAAAAATGATGCCCAGGCCAATCTGGATTATATTGAGGAGACCCAAGGGGTCTTTGATCTCGTTGATGTGGTTCTTCACATGAATCTCTTTGAAGCTGGTCAGCAAAAGGAGAATTACGATCTCAGCCAGATTCTTGAAGGTAGCCTGATGCAAAATTCAGAGACCTTTGCCGTGACCTTTGTCGATAACCACGATTCTCAAAGGGGACAGGCTCTGGAGTCCTGTGTGGAAGAGTGGTTCAAGCCCGCTGCCTATGCCCTCATTCTCTTGCGCCAGCAGGGGCTACCTTGTGTCTTCTACGGAGATTACTATGGTATTTCTGGCGAGTTTGCCCAGCAGGACTTTAAGCGCGAACTAGACAGCCTCCTCTATGTCCGTAAAAACCACGTTTACGGGGAGCAACTTGATTATTTTGATGATCCCAATTGTATCGGTTGGGTCAATCTAGGGGATGAGGAACATCCAGATGGCTCGGCAGTTGTAATTTCAAATGGGGATGCCAGCTCCAAGCGGATGGAGATGGGAAGTGCCAACGCTGGTAAGACCTTTGTCGACATCATGGATAATTGCCCTGACCAGGTTCAAATTGGTCAGGATGGCTGGGCAGATTTCCCTGTCCAAGGTCAATCCGTCTCCGTCTGGGTCAACCAAGAAGTTATCCAATAATGCTTCTCTAGCAAGGCTAGAGATTGACGTGAAGCTAAAGTTTAGCGAAATGAGATAGACTTTCTCGAAATAAAAGCGAGCCAAAAGGCGACATCTGTGTCAGGCGACATGAATGTCGCTATTTTTTTGGCGCCATCTTTCCTATAATAGATTTGTAATAAGAAAGGAAAATGATTATGCTTAAATTTTTAAAAACTCGCGACAGCTACACCGTCGCTAACAGGGGCCTCCTTCTAATGGAAGGTTCGACCATTGTCTTAACGCTTTTTGGTATTTTATCCCATCTATTCTGGGGAAAATCCCTAGACCTAGTTAGTCCTCTAGGCCTCTTTAAGCCGGGATCTAGCTTGGTTATGATTGGACTGGTTCTCAATCTCTTGGTAGCTGTATTGGTTGCGATTGGTCTGATCAAGAATATGCGAGCACCCATCAAGAGAAACTTAGCCAACTACCTGCCCTATAACCTCGCCATGGTTTGGGCCGTGTTGAGCCTGATTGTGGACCTGGTATTGGGGCTCAATTATCAAGCCAGTCTCTATCTGGGACAAATCTTGGTTTTTCTCTTGGCTTCCCTAGCTGCTCAAGAATACAATTCTCGGGAAAAACGGATGCGCCGTCATAACTACATTCGTGGCTTAATACTCAGATAGACGACTTTCTAATAGAGAGAGCGGGACCTTACCGCTGTTTCACTGGCATGTGCATTAATAAATAACACGACGCTACGCTAAAACTATCGATATTATAGTTTTAGCGTAGCTAGTGTGGTGGCTAAGTAAGTACAATAGTGCTTACTGTTAGTCATCGGCTACTTTTAGTAGCCAGATGACTTTGCCACATCGCAAATCAACTACTGCGTCATGTTGAAAAAGTAACGAGGTTAGGACTGTCTGTCCCAACCTCTTTTTTGGCCGTCAGTTTGCCGAGTATGGGTTCTTGTATAACCGGTAGCAGACCTCCAAGTTCTTAAATCCGAGGTCTGCCTTGACCATTTGGAGCCAAAATAATTTGTGTCAGGCTTGAATGCTAGGCCATTCGTGCTGATTTTGCTAAATTCCCAAAGCAAGTTCCACTTTATAACGAAGTGGAACTTAGTCTAGGAAAAATCACTAAAACCAAGGAGATTTCGTCTCAGAATAAGTTCCCTTGGTTTTTAAAATGGCTGATTTTAAGCTCCTAGCTTTTGTAAGTTATGAATTTTAGGCAAAAATAGGCTATAATAGAGCTTATGAAAGTATTACTCTATTTGGAAGGTGAACACCTGATTAGTAAATCAGGTATTGGTCGGGCCATCAAGCACCAAGAGCGGGCTTTAAAGATGGCTGGCATTCCCTATACGACCGACCCCAAGGATGATTACGATATTGTCCACATCAATACCTACGGTCCAAAGAGCCTGGCTTTGCTGAATTCTGCTAGGAAGCAGGGCAAGAAGGTCATTGTCCACGGTCACTCCACCATGGAGGATTTCAGGAATTCCTTTATCGGGTCAAACCTAGTGGCACCGGTCTTCAAGACCTATTTGACTAAGATTTATCAGGCGGCCGACTATATTATCACCCCTTCTGAGTATTCCAAGTCTTTAATTGAAAATTATGGCGTCACCACTCCCATTTCAGCTATTTCTAATGGGATTGATTTGGCCAAATACCAGCCCAGCCCTGAGAAAGAGCAGGCCTTTCGAGACTATTTCGAGATTAAAGAAGGCCAAAAGGTTGTCATCTCAGCGGGACTTTATTTCAAGCGCAAGGGTATCCTTGATTTTGTCAAGGTGGCCGAGAAGATGCCAGAAGTTCGCTTTATCTGGTTCGGTAAAATCAATGAACTGGTTATTCCAGCCGATATCCGCAAGGTCGTTGAAAAGGACCATCCTGATAATGTCCTCTTTCCTGGCTACTTCAAGGGTGCTATTTTTGAAGGGGCGATGAGTGGGGCAGATGCTTTCTTCTTCCCTTCCTATGAAGAAACCGAAGGCATTGTGGTCCTAGAGGCTCTGGCAAGTCACCAAGCAGTTGTTCTTAGGGACATTCCTGTTTACCAGGGCTGGATTGATGAGTCTTCGGCTGAGCTCTGTCAAGATAACGAGGAATTTGTCGCCAGTCTCTATCGCACCATCAATAAGGAAGTTGATAAGCGAGTGGCAGGTTATGAGGTCGCTAAGACGCGTTCGCTTGAAAATGTTGCTAAACAGTTAGCAGATGTCTACCAGAAGGTTATGGAGTTGTAAGATGCGAATAGGATTATTTACCGATACCTACTATCCCCAGGTTTCGGGCGTGGCAACCAGTATCAAGACCCTAAAGGATCAGCTGGAAAAAAAGGGGCACGAAGTCTATATTTTTACAGGGACAGACAAGGGAGTCAAGCGCTTTGAAGACCCGACCATTATTCGTCTGCCTAGTGTTCCTTTTGTTTCTTTTTCAGATCGTCGGGTCGTCTATCGTGGCGTCATCACGGCCTATAAGATTGCTAAAGATTATCAACTAGATATTATCCATACCCAGACCGAATTTAGTCTGGGTCTTTTGGGAAAATGGGTCGGAGCTGCCCTGCATATTCCTGTTGTCCACACCTATCACACCCAGTACGAGGATTATGTGGATTACATTGCCAAGGGGCGGCTCATTCGTCCCAGCATGGTCAAATACATCATGCGAGGCTATCTTAAAGATTTAGATGGGGTCATTTGCCCCAGTCGGATTGTCTTGAATCTGCTGGATGGTTACGGCGTTAAGATTCCCAAGCGGGTCATTCCAACAGGGATTCCCTTGGAAGATTTTACCTGCGACCAAGTGACGGATGAAGATATGGCGGACTTGCGTGAAAATCTGGGGATTGAGCCAGATGAAACCATGCTCCTTAGCCTGTCACGGATTTCCTCCGAGAAAAATATTCAGGCTGTCTTGGCCACCCTCCCCAAGGTACTGACAGAGAACCAGCGGGTCAAGCTAGTCGTTGTTGGAGATGGCCCTTATCTTCCTGAGCTTAAGAAACAGGCAGAAAAGCTCAATCTGGGGTCTGCAGTGATTTTCACGGGTATGATTCCCCATGACCAAACCGAGGTCTATTATAAGGCGGCTGACTTTTTCATCTCAGCTTCGACCAGCGAGACCCAGGGCTTGACCTACATCGAGAGCCTAGCTATGGGGACCCCCATCATTGCCCACGGCAATCCCTACCTAGATGATCTGATCACCAATCGAATGTTTGGTAGCCTCTTCTATAATGATATTGATATAGCTGACACCATCTTGGATGCCATTGCCCTGACTCCTGATTTGACCCAGGAGCAGTTGCAACGTAAGCGTTACGAAGTTTCAGCAGAGCATTTTGGCCAATCGGTCTATGAATTTTATCTGGATGTCCTCATTTCCTATTCCACCAACAAGGCTGATAAATTCTCTCTAACAATCGAGGGCAGTCCAACCGACCGCTCAGTCCGCCTGGTCAAGTCGGCTATTCGACTACCAAAGAAGGCGGTTCAGACCACAGTCAAAACCTCTCGCAAGGTGGTCAAGGCCCCTGTCAGGATGGTTAAATCCATTAGAGATTTCTTGGGCTAAGAGCCTAATTTTAAACCGTAGAACGGATCATTAGAAGGTTGATAATAAAAAATGGCCTACATTATTTCATATGTGATCAGTTGGATTTTAGGATTGCTTTTATTTTTTATTTTTCCAGAAAAAGGTCTGATTACTAGTCTTTTACAGGCCCACCTGGTCTTTGGTATTGGTTTTTTTGGGGTCTTTGGATTTCTTGGACATTTTATCTTTAGTGAGAGGGTAGCTCGGTCAATAGGTTGGACTTCCAATGGCTTTCAGAAAGAGCTTGGTCTGATAACTTTGGGAATTGGAGTTAGTGGGGTCTACTGTGGCTTGTCCAATAATGGACAAAATTCCCTACCTCTATTAATTGTTCTCTCTTTTTTTCTAATTGGGGCTGGCATCAAACATATCAGAGAACTGATGATTAGTCATAATACCAATGCTGGTAATGTTGTCATCATCCTTCCGGATTTCCTAATTCCAATTACCTTGTTAGTTTTATTATATCTACAATAATTTTTGTCCATCTGCCGTAGAAATTTCCACTAGAACTTGAAAATTTCCTTCTTCCTGTTATAATAAAAATCGAAGATATGTTTTTTGTGTTTGACTTTTTAGAGAGTGCTTGGTCGCTGGGAAAGCACAGGTCTATCAAAAAATACTCCTTCCCTGTTTTTATGGAAACATAGAAGGGTGGCTCCCTTAAAGCCAAACACAAGGTCAATAGCTTGGCTATTGACGAACTAAGGTGGTACCACGTAGTCTTGCGTCCTTTTTGGAGGTGAGGCTATTTTTTCTGCCTTGGTAAACATTATAAAAATTATAAGGAGGCCACTATGGTCAAGATTACTTTTCCTGATGGTGCTGTTCGAGAATTTGAATCTGGCATCACAACCTTTGAGGTTGCTCAAACTATTTCCAATTCTCTGGCTAAAAAAGCCTTGGCTGGGAAACTCAACGATAGACTGATTGATACGACTCGGCCAATCACCCAAGATGGTAGCCTGGAAATCGTGACACCCGACCACGAAGATGCTCTAGGAATTTTGCGCCACTCTGCTGCCCATCTCTTTGCCCAAGCAGCTCGTCGCCTTTTCCCAGATATTCATCTAGGTGTCGGTCCAGCTATTGAGGATGGCTTCTACTATGATACCGATAATGAGGCTGGTCAAATTTCCAATGAAGATCTGCCAAAGATCGAAGAAGAAATGAAGAAGATTGTTAAGGAAAACTTCCCATCCATTCGGGAGGAAGTGACCAAGGACCAGGCTCGGGAAATCTTCAAGACCGACCCTTACAAATTGGAATTGATTGAAGAACACTCAGAAGATGCTGGTGGTCTGACCATCTACCGTCAGGGGGAATACGTGGATCTCTGCCGTGGTCCTCACGTCCCATCAACTGGCCGCATCCAAGTCTTTCATCTATTGAATGTGGCAGGTGCCTACTGGCGTGGAAATAGCGATAATGCCATGATGCAAAGGATTTACGGTACGGCCTGGTTTGATAAGAAGAACCTCAAGGCCTACCTCAAGCGCCTGGAAGAAGCCAAGGAACGCGATCACCGTAAGCTCGGTAAGGAACTTGACCTCTTTATGATTTCACAAGAAGTTGGACAAGGTCTGCCTTTCTGGTTGCCAGATGGGGCTACTATTCGTCGTACCATTGAGCGCTACATCACAGACCGTGAAGTGGCCTCTGGTTACCAACACGTTTACACGCCACCGATTGCTTCCGTTGACCTCTATAAGACTTCAGGTCACTGGGATCACTACCGTGAAGATATGTTTCCAACCATGGATATGGGTGACGGTGAAGCATTCGTTCTGCGTCCAATGAACTGTCCCCACCACATTCAAGTCTATAAAAATCACGTGCATTCTTACCGTGAATTGCCAATTCGGATTGCGGAACTTGGTATGATGCACCGTTATGAAAAATCTGGGGCGCTGTCAGGTTTGCAACGGGTTCGGGAAATGACCCTCAATGATGGTCATACCTTCGTTGCACTAGATCAAGTGGAAGATGAATTCAAACAAACCCTTCAATTGATTATTGATGTTTATGAAGATTTTAATATCACCGATTATAGCTTCCGCCTCTCTTATCGTGACCCTGCAGATACGCATAAATATTTCGATGATGACGAGATGTGGGAAAAATCTCAACGCATGCTTAAGGCTGCCATGGACGATATGGGCTTAGATTACTATGAAGCAGAAGGGGAAGCTGCCTTTTACGGTCCAAAACTGGATATCCAAGTTAAGACTGCTCTTGGTAATGATGAAACCTTATCAACCATCCAATTAGATTTCTTACTCCCTGAACGCTTTGAATTGACCTATATTGGTGCTGATGGGGAAGAACACCGTCCAGTTATGATTCACCGTGGTATCGTGTCAACCATGGAACGCTTCACTGCTTACCTGATTGAAACCTACAAGGGTGCCTTCCCAACTTGGTTGGCTCCACATCAGGTTACTGTTATTCCAGTTTCTAACGAAGCACATGCTGATTATGCTTGGGAGGTAGCTAAGGAACTCCGTAATCATGGTGTGCGTGTCGATGTTGACGAACGTAATGAAAAGATGCAGTACAAGATTCGTCAAAGTCAAACGCACAAAATTCCTTATCAATTGATTGTTGGCGATAAAGAAATGGCTGACAAGTCGGTCAATGTCCGCCGCTATGGTAGCAAGCAAACCCATACTGAAAGCTTGAATGAGTTTGTAGACAATATCCAGGCTGACATCGCCCGCAAATCCCGCCCAGTTGAAGAAGCAGCTAAATAAGCTAGTGAAAGAAGCCCTGTGGGGCTTTTTTTTGCTACGATTATTAACAGAAAAACTTTTGTTTTGCCAGCATGCTTGCTTGAATGACAGATAAAAACCTCATATAATAAATCTAGAATTGAGGTAAGAAAAGCATGATTAATAAAACAATTCTCTCACTTAGAAAAAAGTCAGGCTACTCTCAGGAAATATTGGCTGAAATGATCGGAGTATCTCGCCAGACCCTCAGTAAATGGGAGTTGGGCGAGAGCCTACCGGATATTGTCTCTTCAAACCGCTTGGCTGAAATTTTTGACATCAGTTTGGATGAATTGGTTAACGGAGAAGAGCCTTCCTTTGTATCTAAGCCCACCGAAGGTAAATATGTCTTTGGGACGGTAACTGTTGGTGAAAAAGGGCAAATTGTCATTCCTGCACGGGCAAGGAAAGTCTTTAACATCAAAAAAGGCGACAATCTCATGGTTTTGGGCGATATCAATCAAGGCCTAGCTTTAATGAACAGCGACTTTTTTGTCCAAGTTTTTGAAGAAATGGGGTTAATAAAATGAAAAAATTAACAGCTTTTGGGATCTGCTTTGCAGTTCTGATGTTCTTTCTAAATCTGATTGGCTGCTATGATTTTATAATGGTGATGACTCGTAACCAGGCTTATTTTGCGGAATATTATAGTCCAGCCATCAAGACTTACTTTGCCAACTATCCCATCTTCCTTTTGATTTTGTGGATAGGTAATTTATTGGGAGGAATACTGGCTCCAATTTTTCATCTTTTAAGAAATAAATTAGCCCTTACCTTTGCCGGTCTCGCCTTTTGGACAGATGTCTTATTGGTAATTGTAACCTGTCTCTTTAGGAATCGTATTCAGATTTTTGGACAGCAGTTCATCGTTGACCTCATCATTCTGGGCTTAATTGGCATCTATTATAGATATTTACATAAAGTGGTGAGTAGCAAATAGATGACAGATAAAAAAACCTTGAAAAGTTCCTTTCTCGCTACATGGGACAGAAAAAAACTGGTCTCCCGACCCTTCCTTACCGTTTACAGTCTAATCAAGAGTCGTACTGGGCTCTTGATTTTTGCTATAATATTTCTATGAAAACCATTGTCACAACCAGTCTGAGCGAGGATTCTAACTTGGTGAAAAGGGCCCAAGACCTGGCTCAAGAATATTCTTTTACTTATCTGGAAAGGCGAAAGCAGTCTCTAAAGAAACTGACGGGTGGGCTGGCTTCAGCCCTCGTCGTCTATCAGGACAAATTGGTCCTAGTTCACCCCCAGGGGGGGCAGCTCGTCCTTCATCCTGATACGGCTAGTTTGCGCATTAAGGCGCCTCACGATCCCCTCTTAGATTTGCTGGGGACCCAGCCTTTGAAGATTCTCGATGCCACTATGGGACTGGCCAGCGATAGTATTGTTATGGCTTGGGCAGGCCATAACGTCACAGCCCTTGAGACCCATCCTCTCATTCATTTGATTGTTAGCCAGGGTCTCGCCCACTTTCAATCTGGTAATCCTGATTTGGATAGGGCTATGCGCTCTATCCAGACCTTCAATCGGGAAGCACTGTCCTATTTGCAAGACCAGGAGGATAAGAGCTTCGATGTTATTTATTTTGACCCCATGTTTAGCCAGGAAATCGCAGAGTCCAAAAATCTGGCTGGTCTAAAACCGCTAGCCAACCAGTCTCGACTAAGTCCAGAATTGATGGCAGAGGCCACTCGGGTAGCCAGCAAGGCCATCATTATTAAAGGGCATTTTAGGGACTCGGTCTTTGAAGATTTTGGTTTCCAAAGACAAATCCGTCCCAACCAGAAGTTTCACTATGGAATCAAATATGTAAACTAATACTCAATGAAAATCGAAAGACCCGAGGCAAGGAGCAATGACATCAAGTCACTAAAGTGACTGATGTCGCAGTAGGTGTCTGCTATCTTTGCGCCACTATGTGGCACAGCAGACAGCTAGTCACCCTCGCTGGGGTAGTAAGACAGTCCGGACTGTCTTAGCCGACACCTTAAAATAAAAGGGTGGAGGTGACGAAGGTTTTGACATCTGTCAAAGCCCTTCTGTCTTACTCCCAAGCGGCAATCGCTGTGGAGATTGCCGTTAGCTATCAAGCCACTAGAGTGGCTGATAGCTTTGCTCCTTGCCTTGGCTATTTTTGATTTTTATTGAGTATGACCTTCCAAGTAGGAAGTGTCATTCCAGCGAATAAGCTCAAAGTCTTTGCCATCCTTACTATCAAGGATGGTGACACTAGCATTATCAAGCCCCCCATAACGCCGCAATTGCCCTGACTCAAAACCCAGGAGGTAGTTGGTTGCAGCGGTAAAGCAGGCTCCGTGCCCAACCAAGAGAATGTTTTGGTCATGCTCATAATCCAAGCCAGCCACGAAGTCAGCGACCCGACGGGTGGCGTGATAGACAGATTCTGCTTCAAAGAAATCATTATCGAACTTGGCTAAATTATAGCGGAAAGCCTCCATCTGCTTAGGATAAATCGAAGCGATGGTCGAGACTTTCTGCCCTTCCAAGCGTCCCAGATTCCATTCTCTTAAGGGTCTAACTGGAGTAATTTCGGTCGGTACCAGATTTTCCTCCATAATTAAGAAAGCCGAATCTCTGGCTCGCTTTAAATCACTAGTGTAGACCTTATCGAAGTGGATATCTGCCAGGTAGCGTCCTAATTTCCTAAGATTTTCTACGGATTCTTTTAAAAGAGGGGAGTCGCCTCTAGCACCCTGGAAGCGACCTTCCAGGTTCCACTGGGTTTTTCCGTGTCTGACAAAATATAAACGCATAGGTTAGGTTAACTTTCTATTTTAATAATGTTCTTGGATGCTGACGCCAAAAGGAAAGAGACTGATGGCGGCAAGCTTAATGGATTGCAAGGCAAAAGGAATCCCGATAATGGTCAGGCAAAGTAGGACTGCGCTCACTAAGTGCATCAAAGCCAATTCCCAGCCAATAAGGATAATCCAGAGGATATTAAAGAAGAGGCTGGAAAAGCTAGAGGCCGGCACCACATCCTTCCCAAAGGGAAAGAGGCCAAAGGAAGCAATCTTGAAGCATTGGATACCAAAAGGAATGCCAATAATGGTTAGGCAGAGAACAAGCCCTGCCACAAACCAGACCAGTCCCGCCCAGAGCCCCGAGCAGAAAAACCAAATCAAATTACCCAATAAGCGCATAGCTACTCCTTAATATCTGCAAAATCAGCAGAGATAAAATCTGCCAAGACTTGACTATCAATCCGGATGGAGCGTTTGAGCTCACCAGCTGAGACAATCATCTGCCCCATCTCTAGGGCAACTTGGTCAATGTAAATGGGGAAATTATGCCTTTGGCGAATTCCGACAGGGTTATTAGCGCCATGAATATAGCCAGTTGTCTTTTCCAAATCCTTCTGGGGAATCATGGAAACCTTTTTGTTAGCAGAAACCTTGGCAAATTTCTTCTCTGAGAGATGCTCAGTAATAGGTACAATACCGATAAGGGGCCCCGTCTTGTCTCCTATCAGAGCTAGGGTCTTAAAGATACTGGAGCGCTCAATACCAGCTGGTAACTCGCCATCAAGTCCATTAAAGTCAAGAGATTCATGAGCAATCTTGGCCTTGTCCAAAATTTGGTCAACCAAGGTCTTTTTTAGTTTCTTTTTCTTAGCCATTTTTTCCTTTTAAAATTCCTATTTCAAGCATATTATAGCATATTAGAATTGATTATAATAGGCCTGCCACCTTGCTAGCATTGCCTTAACAGCATCGTTCGTTTGGACTAAAAATTTTCTAGTGGTATCATTTATTGTCTTATCTGCTGATGAGCACGTGGCCAGGCCTGGATAAGAATGGTCCTCTCTCGTATTTCACTATAAGTTACCCACTACAGTTGACAATGAGCCATAAGAATAGAGCCTGGAGGTTGGTCTCCAGACTCTACTTGGGATTTCTACCTTTTCTTTTACTGGTCGACTGGACCGAAAAGTTTTTCAAAGGTTTCTTTTTTATTCTTGTTAGGGTTGATTTGGTTTAAATCAAGGGTATGGTCAAAACCAGGCAGAGACCCTTTAGAAGTGTACTGATGGAGGTCATAGTCAACATCGGTTTCTGGTTGGGCCTCGTAAACACCTGAGTCAGAGCCGTAGGTTGGCAACCAGACAGCATCAAACTTTTTCACAGAAATTTCCTGCTCGGTCATGAAGTAGGTTCCAATATAGATACCAACGTGTTCAGCCCCCAAGCGTTTTAATTCAGCCCGAAAGGCCTCTACACCCGCATCCATATTCTTCATGGTATCTTCCTCAACGTCAATCCAGTAATAGGTTGGCTTGTAGGGAGAAGCGTTTTTATAGAAAATCCTTGCTTCCTCGCGCATCTCTTTTTCAGAAGAACCAAGAGCGTAGCTATAGACAGCCACAGGAACATCATGTTTTTGAAATTCCTTAATATGGGTCTTAAAGGATTTATCAATACCAGAGGAGTGGGCAGCATTGGAGTCTTTGGAGATTTTTGATCCCCCATAGACACGAACAATAGCCCCCGAGACGTTCTTGGCCAAACTATCGTAATCGATCTGTTTGGGCAACTGCCATCCTGAGATATCGACAATCGGATTTAATTTAAAATCTGCATCTGTCGAACTTGACGTAGATGTCTGGACCTGACTAGTGGAAGTAGTTGATGGTTGGTTCTTCTTAGCAGCCTGTAAGGCAGTGCTATGAGCATTGGAGACTACTACAGCAGCAATGCTCAAAAGAAGACCGATTAAGCCCAAAAAGACATAAATGACAATCGGTTTTATTCTTTTTCTCATTATGTCCTATTTTAACGTAAATAGTAGAAAAAATCAAAATGAACAGCCTAGAAATAAGCCTTTTAGAGGGCGGGACCAAAATCGCGATTTCCAAAAATCGATTGACCTCACTCCTTAATTTCAAGGAGGCTAGGACTTTTTTATACCTAATCTTCCAAGATTAGGCATTTTTGTGGGTGAGGAGGAAATCCTCATGACTGTCTGTCCTAACCTCTAAGGTTAAGAAAGCTGTCCTGAGACCTTCTCATTTAAGATCAAAGGTGGGAGCATTTCAGCTAGAGGCTAGAAAGTCGGACTGAAAGACAGGTTCTCTTAACTTTTGGGCTTTTCAAACGTATGGCTGGTTTGAAAGAAGCTTTCTCTAAAGTCAGGGCTAGTCTTAAGAAAAGGTCGCCGAAAGGCCGGCTACTCTTTTGAAGCTAGAATTTCTTACGTTTGGCTAGATAGGTCAAACCAGCAATAGCAACCATACCTAGGCCTAGTCCAGCCATCATGGCTAAGCGCCCTTTGTCGCCAGTTTTAGGCAAGCGTTCCTGCCCTTGTTTGGCTTGGAAAGCCTGCTGTTGGGCTTGAGATTGAGGTCCATCAGCTGACTTATTTATTTGCCTACTTGAGACGCTAGAACCTAAATCAGCCTGATTGACTTGTGGGTCGGCAGAAGGACTAGGAGAAGTCTGGTCTGGACCCTGATTAGACTTGGAGCTAGCTTCTTGGCCAGCTTTCTCTGCCCCTGGGTTTCCTTGCTCTCCCTGTGGAGCTGGAGTGTTTCCCTTAGCTGCTTGCCCATGAACCTTGTAGCTGGTACCTGGGACATAGTCTTGTCCTGCGGCCTTGGCTTCGAAAAATTGGTTAGCCGTAATAGAGACAGACTGATTGGCCTTGGCCATGTCAGGATTGGTGTAACCCTGGTCGTCATCCAGGTCACCACTGTTTTTAGGGGCTAGGTAGAAGAAAATCCGACTGATTCGCTGATCTACCTTGGCTCCTGAGACCTCTTCTTGCCCATCATCAGTCTTGGTGTACATCCGTGTTGAACCGCCACCATCCAGAGCGTAGGCGAGTTCAATATTATTGTAGCCAATCTTGTCTAGCAACTGATAAACTTCCTTATGGTTAAGGCCAGTGCCGTAGTTAGTATGACCATAGGTTTGGATAATCTTAACGAGGCCAGACTTGGTCAGGACAAGGATACTTCTAGCATTTTTAGCATCAGGATCTCCTGCTTGCCAGCTGGTGTCTACCTTACCGTCTTTATAGAGAGTGCCGAAGGAAACGGTATTCCAGCCCTTGAGGCCAGTATAGTCAAAAATTTGATAAATTTCTTGCCCAGTCTCCCTAATAGTGGTGCTCTTGAAGTGATTTTCCCCATCGGAATAGAGAACCCCGTCGCGACCTTCCGCTTTGGAATGTTCCTGGTCCCAAGGATTATCAAGGTAACCATAGTTGGACCAACCAGCAGAGCTCAAGAGGGGCGTACCTTTGCCTCTGGCCTCCTTGATCAGCTTATCATCGCTGAGGCCACTATCTTGGCTGTAGTAACCCAACCTGAGGGCGTACTTTCCATTTTGCTCCCAGCTAGCAATCTTGAAGGGGACGCCTTCCTTAGAGCCGTCTTGCAAGTTTCCGGTTTCAATCAAGACAGCCTCATCTAGCATCTGACTAGAGGTCAGTTGGTGGGGAAGGTCGCCTTGCTTGTTAAAGGTTGAGAGATCCTTGGTCTGATTTTTTTCAAGCACCGCTGGGCTGGTAGCGACAGAAGGAGCCTGCACCTGGGGCTGATAGACTTGCCCGTCTTGGCTTTGGCTGACTTGACTGTCTCTGTCAAAGTCCGTCAAGTGTAAGGCAGTAGGACTCTGATTTTGGTCCTGACCTTGACTCGGAAGACTATTTTCGACGGGGATTTGTTCCCCCTCTGGGCTAGGGTCGGTCTTAAAAGTCGGCTGACTGCTTTCAGTCGGCTGTTCGGCTGAGTTCTGCTTGACGATGGCACTATCCGCTTCTGTTGGTTTAGTCTGATTGAGCTCGTCAGCTTGGATACTGGTACTGGCTAAGACCGACAGGCTTAAGAGGAGGGCGGAGCCAGTTAATTTTTTAAAAGATGGTTTAGTTAGGTGAGGCATCATTCTATCCTTTTTAATTTATTAGACTTGTTCGAAAACAAGTTCACTTACCCTAAATATCTGAAGAAGACATAGAGCCATTTGATTTATTTAAAGTTTAGTGGAAGATGAGTGAAGTGAAGTAGACGATACTTTCGCCGTAGTGGCATTATTAGCAACAAACATTTTGTTGCTAATAACGGATTTTTTGAAGAGATTTCGTCCAGTGGACAAAATCTGCCTAAGCCTAAAAACGAAAAAGCGAAGGGGCTCAAAAAATAGGAATGGAACGCCAACAGCGGTCGCTTCCGTCCGCACTACCTAAGAAAGTATCAAATTTGATTTTAATCAAGTGTACTTTTCGAACAAGTCTATTGATGCTTTTAAGTATAGCATAATTTCAATAGTCAAACTATATTATCTGAAAACTTTCATAAAAATATAATAGTTAGTGATGGTTAATTGGCAGCTTGAGGATTGACCAGCGGATTCCCCAGGATGGCTTTAGCAGTTATAGTTCATAACTATTGGGATAGATAAAAAATATATATTTTACAGCTATAGGAGCTGATGATAGAATAAGGACATATTTGAAGAAAAGCGTCTCTGTAAGAGTGGAGGATAATTATGACTAAAATTCAGTATCATTTTGACCATGTCGGTTCTTATTTGCGACCAGCCAAGCTCAAAGAAGCTCGTGAACAGTATGCTGCTGGTGACCTTAGCCATGAGAACTTGCTGGTAATTCAGGATGACTTGGTTGCGGATTTGGTCAAGCACCAGGTGGAAAGTGGCCTCAGGGTCGTCTCTGATGGCGAGTTTGGCCGTTCTTGGTGGCACTTAGATTTCCTTTGGAATTTAACAGGTTTTGAAGCCTACCAGCAGGAGGATTCTTATAAGTTCCATGGGGCCAAGACCAGAACTACCAACGTTAGGATTGTTGGCAAGATTGCAGAGAACCCTAACCATCCCTTCTACCGCGATTTCAGCTACCTCAAGTCTGTCACTCCTGAGGGCGTGACCCCCAAGGTAACCATTCCTAGCCCTTCCTTGGTCATCAAGCGGGACCACCGTTCTGACCTAGCTCTAGACCACTATGAAACTTGGAAGGATTATTTGGACGGCCTGGCTAAGGCCTATCACGATACCATCCAGCATTTCTACGATTTGGGCGCTCGCTATGTCCAATTGGATGACACGACTTGGGGCTACCTGATTCAGCAATTTGAGGATTATAAGGAAGATCCTGACAAGACGGCTGAATTGGCCTCTATCGCCGAGGACAACGTCTACACCATCAATAAGGCCTTGGCTGGTTTACCGGAAGATCTGACTCTAGCTACCCATGTGTGTCGGGGAAACTTCAAGTCCACCCACCTTTTTGAAGGGGCTTACGATTCGGTAGCCAAGTATCTGGGCCAACTCAATTATGATAATTTCTTCCTCGAATATGATGATGCTAGAAGTGGTAGTTTTGCTCCTCTAAGCCAAATTTGGAATAAGCGCAAGAATGTTGAAATCGTTCTGGGGCTCATCACCTCTAAGGATCCAGCCTTGGAAGATGTGAATCAAGTTGTGGCAAGAATCAAAGAAGCTTCTCAATTAGTTCCTCTAGAAAATCTGGCCCTCTCAACCCAGTGTGGTTTTGCCTCAACCGAAGAAGGCAATAGTTTGACCCAAGACGACCAGTGGAAAAAATTACGCCTAATCGCCAGCATTACAGAGAAAGTCTGGGGCAAATAGGCCTCTTCGTAAAAAAATTCCATCACTTTGATAGAGCGCTGGAATTTTTTATGGTCGGACTTCCTACTTCGAAGAAGACTGTTCAATACTCAATAAAAATCAAAAATAGCGAAGGCAAGGAGCAATGACATCAAGTCACTAAATTGACTGATGTCGAACGGCAATCTCCATAGCGATTGCCTAGCTCCCTTACTAACCTCACAAAGTTGGTAAAATCGACCAACTTTGCTCCGCGTCGCACGAACTGCAGTTAGCTCAAAAGGTCTGGGAGACCTTTTGAGGTTGAAGATGCAGAAAGCCTCGCTTTCCTCAGTAAGTACGGCAAAGTGAGTTAACGATGGATTGTTTTGATTTTCGAAGAGTATAAGTGGTCTCGCTTGCAAACGTTCCTAGACTATTAGGCGACCAAAATTTGATTTGACCTAAAAGCCTCTATATACTAGCTTTCCTTACCCCAAAGGAAATCAATCAGGGCCTTGTCGACCTGGGAATTTTCATGGAGACGAGAGTGCTTGGCATCTGGGCCTGTAAAGGTTTTTTCCTGGTAAGATTTAGCAAAAGGCGCTACCAGATACTTGAGGGATTTGGTAGCAGCATTAGGAACCCGTCCGTCGGACTTATCGCCTACATCCCCCATTAAATTGAGAACCCGAACCTGATTTTTGGGATAGGCCTCTCGCAACTTGGTTAATTCTTGGTAGCTAGCATTCATCTTATTGGGCTTGCCCTGACTGTCTACTGTCAGTCCCTCAGGAAGCATAATGGCATCAGGAAGTTTACGATTATCAAAACTCAGGCCGGCATAGTGACCGGCAATGCCGACATAATTTTTGACTAGGGGCAGGTTCTTGTTTTGACTATTTTGCAACATATAATGGAGAATGGCAATATTGCCAAAGGAATGGCCCACCATATTGACTTCCTTAGAAGGGAAAATCTTTTGAAGAGCCCTAACGACACTGGTTGCATACTGGCCCCTCATCTCAAACATAGTAGAAAAATGCTTCTCAAAGTTGACCATGACAATAGGATTTTTGTCATCCTTTTTCAGGTCTCCTTGGATGCTTACCTGTCCTTTAGCATCAACCTTTGCCAGAATAACGGCATCGGTGACACCAGCCTTCTTAGCTGCCTCAACCATGTGCTCTTCCGCATGATAGGAACTAAATCCCCCATGGAAAAAAATGGTCGGAACCCCTTCATGGATTAGGTTTTTAGCAGCCTGATCCCTCTGCCAGGCCCGCCAAGCCAAAAAGCCAAAACAAAGAATCGTAAGGTTCAGGACGATGAGTCTCATTTTTTTTGACATTATTTCTCTCCCTTTAAATGATAGTGTCGCCACGGACAAAGCAAGTCTATTATTGGTATTTAGACTTGCTACGAGAATTGCTAGGACAATTCTCTTTGCCCCTGACTAACTCCGCTAAAGCAATATTTTCGATTGCTTTATCTTCGTGTCGCTATGAAGCACAGTCATCTAGTTACTAAAGTAACCGATGGCTGACGGCAATCACTAGGGTGATTGCCTAGCTTCCTTACTAACTCAAACCAGACAGTAATATCGACTGTCTGGTTTTCGTGTCGCCACGGATAAAGTCGTATTGCCAACTACTTTGTCTCCCATTCTATCTTAGCGAAAAGGCTTTCAAGAGGCAAGTGCATAGTTCCAATATTAAAGGAAGAAGAAGGTGGCTTTAGTTATAGTTAAGAAAGGGACTGTCCTATTTGCTCCAGAGGAACTTAATCAGGGTTTTATCAACTTGGGGATTGGAATGCAGTTTGGAATGCTTGGCCTTGGCTCCCCTAAAGGTCTTTTCTTTATAAGACTTTGCGACAGGAGAAACCAAGTATTTGAGCGACAAGGAGGAAACATTAGGCACGGTTCCATCTGTGTGACCGCCAATATCGCCTATCAGATTGATAACTTCTGTTTGGTTTTTGGGATAGGTATCCCGTAACTTGGTCATCTCTTGGTAGGTGGCATTCATCTTGTTGGGTTTGCCCTCTTTATCAAGCTTCAAGCCCTCTGGTTGTCGAATAGCTTCGGGAATACCCTTGAAATTCAAGCCCGCAAAATGCCCAGCAATGGCGACGTATTTTCGCACCTGGGGCATGGATTGCTTTTGGCCATTCTGGAGCATGTAGTAGACGATGGCAATATTACCGGCTGAGTGACCGACCATATTGACCTTCTTGAAGGCATAAACTTTTTTCAAGGCCTTGACAACATTGCTGGCATAACGACCTCGGTCCTGGAAGTCAAAGTTGGTGCTATTTTCAAAATTGACCATAACCAAGGGATTCTTGTCCGATTGGTTTAGCTTTCCCTGTAGGCGAACATGGCCATCCTTATCCACAAAGGCGATGATGGATTTCTTTGAAGCTCCAGCCTTCTTGGCAGCATTGACCATGTGCTCTTCGGCATGGTAGGAGGAGCCACCCCCGTGAAAAAAGAGGGTAGGCACGGATTCATGATTCAGTTTTTTTCCAGCCTCATGGCTTTGCCAGATTTGCCAAGTTCCAAAAATCAGGGCAAGACTGGCTATGATGAGGAGGGCCAGACTAATTTTTTTCTTCAAAATCGCTTCTCCTTAGGTTCTTATTTCGTGCTTTTATCTTAGCCCAAACTCCCCCAAGAAGCAAAGAAAGAGCTTATCTAGTGCTTGATCCTTCTAGCTACCTAGGCGAAGCCCTCTTTAGGGCAATTGATAGGTCGGTTGCTTTAGTCAGTCAGGCCGTGACTTAATCACTTTAGACTCCTAGGCACAGGTTTAGGTTCAATTAATCGTATTGGCAAATCATTATCTCTACTGTCTGCCACGGATAAAGTCACTCTATTATTTCTCATTAGAGTGACTACAAAAACTACGATTGTAGTTTTCTATATCCCTGGCTAACTCTTATAAACTGTAGCAAGGGCAGTTTATACCTCGTGTTGCGTCGTTCGAATCCTGAAACTAGCTTGACAGGCCTGGTTTTCTAGCTTAGACTTATAGTTATGAAAAAAAGTCTCAACCGTTTGACTAGGCTAGCCCTCTTGACGGCTCTTTGTATTGTCCTCAGAGAGACGTTTTCGGGTCTTCCCAATGTCCAGCCTATTACGGCTATTTTTTTGGTAGTGACCACTACTTATGGTCTGCTAGATGGCATCATTCTCTCTAGTCTAACCATGCTTTTGACAGGCTTTCTCCTAGGTTTCGGCGAAGTGGTCTTTCGGCAGATGCTGGCCTTTGCCCTTATTTGTATCCTTTGGTTCTGGCTCAATGACTTCATCAAGAAACTCCCTTTTGGCCTATCTCTAAGCCTGCAGATTTGGCTGGCAGCAGGACTTTCCCTTCTCTATGGCGTGCTTTTAGATACCAGCTCAGCCCTTATATATGCTACCCCAGCCTGGGCCTATATTTTAGCAGGTCTGTCATTTGATTTGATTCATGCTGCATCTACGGCCCTTTTTTACCCTATCATTTATTCTATTTTTAGGAGGTTCACCCATGAAAAAAATTCTCACTAGTCTGGCCCTGATATTCTCGCTCTTTCTTTTGGTCGCCTGCGGCAATAGCCAAGCTTCTAAGTCAGCTGACAAAAAGTCCGACAGCTCCAAACAGACTGTTACCCTCATTATCAAAAGTGATGAGAAAACGACTAAGCAAACAGTCAGCTTCAAAAAGGGGGACAAGGTGACTGATGTCCTTAAGCGTCAGGCAAAAATTGAAGAGAAAAGTGGCCTGATTACTAGCATTAATGGTGTCAAGCAGGATGAGAAAGCCGGTAAGTATTGGTTCTTCAAGGTCAATGGCAAACTCTCTAACACCGGCGCCGACCAAACCAAGGTCAAAAACGGCGACACAATCGAATTCTACATGAACGTGTATAACTAAAAAGCTCCAGTGGAGCTTTCAGACTGAAGCGAGGATAACCTCGCTTTTCTATTGCATAATCTTATTCTTCAGTTCTTCCAGTTGCTTAGTTGCACTGAACTCAACTCGTTTTGTTGTTCCATCTTCCTTAGTATGATAATAACTTGAATGTATCAACACCCATTCTTCATTATCAATCGTCCATTACTCCGCCAGTAAGTTGGTACATGAGGTAAATGTGCTCCAAGGTTTTTACCTTATCCATATGTTCCACATCTTTAAAGCCTCCTAATGCTAGTAAAGGAACAAAACCGAAACATTGGTTATAAGACAAGGGACCATGTTTTAACACAGCCTGTCTATATAAATCCAGTTCAAAGTTATCAGTCACATATGAGTTATCTAAATACTGAAGAAAATATTTCAGGCTCTTGATAATAATGTCGCAGTCTTGAAGATTGTATTTTACAATACCAACAAATTCGTTCTCTTCCCAAGTAATAATATCTCCAAAAGCTGTTACGAACATAGGAAAAGCGACATCTCCTCTGAAATAGCTATCTCGGAGAAGATCAAGATAGTCATCTGGATTGATGACTTTTAGATAACCATCTAAAAAGATTCCCAGACCATCTTCCTGCCAAATTTGAACCAACTCAGCTGGAACTTGATCCTTGTATTTTTCAATAATTTCTTGGGGCATATCCGCCACTTTTACAAAGTTTTCTAACATTTTATTCTCCGATTTGGTTTTTAGCATCATTTCTATACAATCACAGCATACCACAAACCATATTTCGAAAATTATTTAAAAATTATTGAGCAAGGTGATGAAGAGCGTCTCGTTGCCGAAACGCTTAAAATCAACCCTATCTTATTTGAAGCCAATAGTATGCAAAGTCTTTTGATGGTTTTTAATCAAGTCGTTGATCTTTCCCAGTCAGAATATTATTTTGCTTGGTTGATCGAAAAATATCGTGCTAAACGCCCACAAAGACAAGTTGCTAGAAAGAAAAATGCACAATTGCACAAACTGATTAGGCAATTAGAAAAAAGTATAGAACCGAGTAAAGCCCTCCAAGGTCTTTCAATAAGTGTAGAGTGTATACTTCGTATAGAGTTTAAAGATTTTAAAAAGAAAACGGAAGAGGAAGTAGCAGCTATTAGAGGAGTTGGCAAGGTGAGCATGCAAATCCTTAAAGAAAATGGTGTTATCTTTAAGAATAAGCGGAAAAAGAAGTAAGGAACTATTCATAATAATAGCCGTAGCAAATCTTTGTATTTTTGCCTTATCTTTTTTAAGATAGTACTATTAAAAAAAGAAAAGGTGAAAATCATGGAAACATATACACTTGCAAATGGGGTTGCTATTCCTAAAATTGGTTTTGGAACTTGGCAAATTGCTGAAGGCGAAGAAGCCTATAACAGCGTTAGCTTCGCACTTAAGGCGGGTTACACACATATTGATACCGCACAAATTTACGGTAATGAGGTTTCTGTAGGGAAAGCGATTGCTGATAGTAATTTGGCACGTGAGGATATTTTCCTAACTACCAAACTTTGGAATGATAAGCACGATTACGAGTTAGCTAAGACTTCTATCGATGAGTCTCTCGAAAGACTTGGTGTGGATTATTTGGATCTTTTGCTTATCCATTGGCCTAATCCAAAGGCGCTTCGTGAGAATGATGCTTGGAAGGCTGGCAATGCGGGTGCATGGAAGGCTATGGAAGAAGCCTACAAAGAAGGTAAGGTGCGTGCTATCGGTGTGTCTAACTTTATGCAACATCACCTAGAAGCTCTTATTGAAACAGCTGAAATTGTTCCACATGTCAATCAAATCCTCTTGGCTCCAGGTTGTGACCAAGAAGACTTAGTTGCCTATTGCCAAGAGTGCGATATCCTTCTTGAAGCCTATAGTCCACTAGGTACAGGTAGCATTTTTGGAAATGAAGATGTTGAAGCAGTGGCTGAACGTAACGGTAAATCTGTGGCACAAGTTGCTCTGCGTTGGAGCCTTCAAAAAGGTTTCTTGCCACTACCTAAGTCTGTGACACCTAAAAATATAAAAGGTAACTTGGATATCTTCGACTTCGACTTATCAGAGGAAGATATGGCAGTCTTGGATAAGATACAAGGTATCAAAACTCAGGATGATCCTGACACAGTTAATTTTTAATAGGATTTTAAGCAACTCGTCAGGGTTGCTTTTTAGCGTGTTTCTTTAGATTTGCTATAATGAAACTATCATTTTTGATTTATAGATGAGAGTTACGTAATGGAGTCTCGAAATCTTTTACCTCAGAATACACGTATGGTGGCCAATTTGCTTAGTTTTTCAGGGGGAGCTTTGGATGTCTTTTGTCATATGTATTACCATAGTTTAGTTGCTACCCAGACAGGGAATATCCTCCTGTTAATTGCTGACTGGCGTAGTAGTAGCATGTACCATAACATGTTGCGATGCTTTTCCATTCTTTTCTTTACCTTAGGTTTTCTTTTTGGCATGTGGTTTAAAGACCATCGTAAGAATGCTTACTGGCGTGTTCATGGTCTACTTCCTCTTTGTGTTTACACAACTTATTTTACACTACCTTTTATCCTCCAATTTGATCTCGCACTGACATTTATTTATAACAACACTATATATCTAGTATAGCATAATCATTAGGTATTATAGGTTTTCAAACCAAATGTGAGTCATTCGTTATTTTTGCCCCATTTTGAAATATTTACATTGAAAATACCTAAAACCACCTTCCGAAATTCATTTAAATTTCAGCATTTTTGATTACTTTCGATATAAAAATTTCTTACAAATTCATGGTGGCGAGCAGCCAACTATATTTCCGTAGCCCAAATGTATCTGAAGGATAATCCCCTGTTACGACGTCCGGTAACCAAAGAAGATGTTAAGGTTCACCCGATTGGTCACTGGGGGACCATTGCTGGGCAAAACTTTATCTATGCCCACCTTCTTAGGGCCATCAATAAATTCGATTTGAATATGTTCTTGATATCTTGAAACTGCGCTCTCCTAAGGTGGATCCACGTGGCTTGTCTGATGAAGCCTTTGACCAACTCTTTACTAAAGATAAACCGGTCGTCTTTGCCCATCATGGCTATGAAGGCCAAATCCGCGACCTTTTCTTTGATCGCCATAACCATAATGTCTATATCCATGGTTATCGAGAAAACGGGGACATCACCACGCCATTTGATATGCGGGTGCTCTCAGAAATGGATCGCTTCCATATTGCCAAGGATGCAGCTCAAGGGGTCCTTGGACAGAAGGCAAGTGATTTCGCTAAGGAGATGGATGATAAGGTAGCCTATCATACTACTTATATCCGTGAACATGGTGATGACATTCCTGAAGTACAGAACTGGCAGTGGGAAAATATCAACTAAAAGCCTCAGATTGTAGTTCTAGTTTGCTCAGAGTACATCAATTGCTATAAATTTATCTTTGTCGCTCTGGCTCCCTGCAAAGTTATAGAAAAAAGGTAACCGACTTCCAAGCCAAACAGCTTGGGGCGGTTGCCTTTTCTTATGGGTTTTAGTAACAATCAGATAACAAAAATTTGACAATAATGATAAGTTTCTCACGGAATTTCCAAAGGGCAGAAAAAATGCGGAAATTCTGATACAATGGTTGTAAGTGATTTTAAGCCAGACAGGAGCTAGACAAGCACCTGCAGGCCTGGTCAGGAGGACAAGATGTCAAAAATAAAACTAATTGCAACAGATATGGACGGGACCTTTCTAAAAGAAGATGGAAGCTATGACAGGGAGCGCCTGAGAAGACTTCTTCCTAAACTTAAGGAAAAAGGTATCCTGTTCACGGTCGCTAGCGGTCGGGCCGTGATTGCCCTAGAGAAGGTCTTTGCTGGTTTTGAGCACGACCTTGCCTTTGTCGCTGAAAATGGATCTTTTGTTCTCCATGACCATCAGGTCCTCTTTGAAGCTAAGATGGGCCAAGAGTTTTATCTAAAGTTACTAACTATCTTGGACGGTCTACCCGATTTAAAAGGCTATCTGCTATCTGGTCGTCGGGGTGCCTACGCCCTGGAAACCGCCCCGGATGATTATATTGATTTCGTCAAAGACTACTATGAAAACGTTCAAAGGGTCCCTAGTCTGGCTGATGTCTACGATGACATTTTTAAAATCACAGTCAACTTCAGCCCAGAAACCATCTATGAGCGCGAAGCTTGGTTAAACCAGCACCTAGATGGAGCAGTCGCCATGACCACGGGTTTTCAATCCTTGGATCTGGTCCTAGATCATGTTGATAAATCAACGGGTCTAGCTGCCATGTGCCAAAAATTGGGTATTAGCCCAGACCAAGTTTTGGCCTTTGGCGACAATATGAACGATTATCAGATGTTGGAGTTTGCTGGTCAGGCAATCGCAACGGCAAACGCTAGATCAGAGGTTAAGGAAATTGCGGATCAGGTCATTGGTCACTGCAATGACCAGGTCGTTATGTCATATTTGGAAGGACTTGTTGAGTAAATGTCAGATATTAAACTTTTAGCCCTGGATTTGGATGGTACGCTTTTTAACCGTCAAAAAGAGGTTAGCTTAGAAAATCAGCGTGCTCTTAAAGAGACCCATAATAGAGGTGTCAAGGTGGTCATCACAACAGGTAGACCCCTAGCTGCCATTGGAAATCTCTTACAAGAATTAGACTTGATTAGTCCAGAGGATTATAGTATTACCTTTAATGGTGGTCTCGTCCAACGCAATACCGGTCAAATTCTAGCCAAGCAGGAGCTGACCTTTGAAGATGTTCAAAAGATTCATGCTGTCCTTGAGCCTCTTGGTCTACCCGTTGACATTCTTTCAGAAGGAATTGTCTACAGTATTCCTAGTCAAGGGCAAAAGTCGCTTTATCACCTAGCCAATCCTCTTTTGACCTTTGTGGAAATTGCTAGCTTGGACCAGCTTACAAAAGATATCGTCTACAATAAAATTGTCACCGTCTGTCCAGAAGATTATTTGGATGAACGGATAGCCCAATTACCTCCTAGCCTGCGCCAAGATTTCGAAGTTTTCAAATCGCGGGAAATTATTCTGGAAATCATGCCCAAGGGTGTCCATAAGGCGGTTGGTCTACAACTGCTCTGTGATCATCTTGGTCTAGATGCCAGTCAGGTTATGGCAGTCGGCGATGAGGAAAACGACCTATCTATGTTAAAATGGGCAGGCTTGGGGGTCGCCATGGCAAATGGAGTTGACCTGGTCAAAAAAACAGCCAATGCTGTCACTAGCAAGACCAATGAGGAGTCGGGCGTGGCAGAGGCCGTTGAGCGCTATATTCTACAAAAATAATTGCGGGATGACGAAAGATGAGCCCCATGTGCCTGCGTCCCCCTTTTTACCCAACCTCTTAAATGAGACCGAGTAAAGTCCAAACAAGTTGGCTACATCAAAAAAACTAGAAAACAAGGAGAAATTTATGGGATTATTTGACCGCCTTTTTGGCAGAAAAAAAGAAAAGCAAGCAGAAGTAGAAGAGACCCAAGCAAGCTCAGAAGTTGTGGAGCAAGAGGAGTTTCAAGCCTCTCAGGCCCCGCATGAGGAATCCAAATGGAGTTCAGAAGCGACTTCAGAGACTAGTGAGGCCGTTTACCTGTCTGAATCAATTGATGCCTTAGCCTCTGAGACCAAGGACCCTTCCTGGGTCAAGGATGTGCTTGATTCCGAAAACTTTATGGCCGATTACAATGCCCTTAAGTCATCCTTGGCTGAAGACAATGATATTCTTTCTGAGTCGGTTGCTGATGCTCAAGAGTCCAGTCTATCGGAAGACGATTATTCGGAGGGCTTTGATAGCCCAAAAGAGTCTGAAATCAAAGGAGAGTCCGCGTCCTTTGATGAACCAGAGGCTCAACACAATCAAACCAAAACTCAGCCTAAAGCGGATGCCCAATCAAACCAAGAATCAGCCACTGCAGATACTCAGTCAAATTCAGAAGCTGTTAACCATCAAGCTGTTCAAAGCCCTGACCCCACTAAGACCAATAGCACTGAGGATTCAGAAGAAGAACCTTTCTCAGAATCCAGCTTAGAAGAAGGTCAAACTTCTTTAGAGCCCACTTCCGCATCAGTATCTGAGCAAGAAGAAGACTCCCAAGCCAATCCAGAGCTTGACTCGCAAGCAGATGGCCAAGTTAAGCAGCCAGTTCCTGAACCGGCAGAAGCTTCGACTACCCAAGAGACGGAACAAGATAAATACAATCGCAGTCTAAAGAAGACTAGGACTGGATTTGGTGCCCGTCTAAATGCCTTCTTTGCAAATTTTCGTCGAGTTGATGAAGAATTCTTCGAAGACCTAGAGGAAATGCTCATCCTCTCTGATGTCGGTGTGCAAGTGGCGACCAATTTGACCGAAGAACTGCGTTACGAAGTCAAATTAGAAAATGCCAAGAAGACTGAGGACGTTCGACGAGTCGTTATTGAAAAACTTGTGGACATCTATGAAAAAGATGGCCAATTCAAGGAAACAATCAATTTTCAAGCTGGCCTAACGGTCATGCTCTTTGTCGGGGTCAATGGTGTCGGTAAAACCACCTCGATTGGGAAGCTGGCCTACAAGTATAAAAACCAGGGCAAGAAGGTCATGCTGGTTGCTGCTGATACCTTCCGGGCTGGAGCGGTTGCCCAGTTGCAGGAGTGGGGGAATCGCGTTGGTGTACCAGTCATCACAGGTCCTGAAAAAGCTGACCCTGCCAGTGTTGTTTTCGATGGAATGGAAAAAGCAGTCGCCCAAGGTGTTGATATCCTGATGATTGACACGGCCGGTCGCTTGCAAAATAAGGAAAACCTCATGGCGGAGTTGGAAAAAATCGGACGGATTGTCAAGCGAGTCCTACCTGATGCCCCTCATGAAACCCTGCTGGCTTTAGATGCTTCAACAGGTCAGAATGCCCTCAGCCAGGCCAAGGAATTTTCAAAAATCACCCCTCTGACTGGACTGGTTCTCACTAAAATTGATGGAACGGCCAAGGGTGGTATTGTCCTGGCCATCCGTCAAGAATTGGACATTCCCGTTAAATTCATCGGCTTTGGTGAAAAAATTGATGACATCGGAGAATTCTATTCGGAAGAATTCATGCAGGGCCTTCTAGAAGGACTGATTTAGAGTGACAGAACTAAGAAAAAGAGAGAATCAACCACTTCTCTCTTTTTTATCCGTTACAAATCAAGTCTGTTCTCCAAGATTTTCCCTAGCTCATCAGACTATCAATTAAAAAACTAGACATCATAAAAACCTGCCCGAATGGACAGGTTTTTTCTACCCCATCGCAAGGATGAGGCAACTAAAGAAGTAGTAGTTAGGATGTAATATTTACATGTTAGATCACTCTTACAGGTCAAATTAGGAAAGAATGATTACATTGGAAAAAGAATAAAAGTAATCTAGGTTATTGTTATAAATCTTACACCTATTTCTAGTATAGCTCAATACTAGAAATTGACTAGGCAAAAATCCTAGAATGATATTTTTTTATCTTGAAATGTCAATGGCTAGTAGTTTCATACTAGAATTTAAGGCTGATTTAATGCCTAAAATTAGAAGACACGATAGACATAAGGGTTGTCTGGCTTGTCGACTTCCTGACATTTAGACATTTCTAGGACAGGTAGGCTTTGCTTGAGCGTTTGATTGTATTCAATATGGATGGTGCCTGTGGCTTGAATCCAAGTATTGTCTTCATAATGAGCCTTATTTCCAGTTGTTGAAAGGCCATAGACGCCAGAGTCAGCAATACAGTGAATAATCCCGAAACGAAAGAGGAATTGGTGGTCCTTCTGGTTGGCATCATTGTAGACAAAACCTGTATAGGTAATGGTTTTACCAACGAAGCGGTCTGGATAGAGGTAGATGAGCTCCATGACCTCCATATAATTCTCCGTTGTAATGTTTATCTTATCCTGCTTCAAATATGGCTTGATTTCCTTTTGCATCTCGGTCTTGTAGGCAGAAGAAGTAAAATAAGCTGAAGTGTCAGGCTTGAGGTATTGAACAGTTGTCCCATCTGAACTGGTCCCACCTGAAGAACCGGCAGCTAAAGGGAAACTATAGCCCTTGGCTGAAACCGTGGTTGAATTGAGGGTTACTGTGGGAACAAGAAGTCCCACCATGACAGGGAAAACCAGGATAGCAGGGCTAAAGAGCCGAGCCCAAAATCCCTTTAAATGACTGTGAATCCTTACCTTTTTCATCCAGATGATTAACTGAACGACGGCCAGGATAAAGGACAGCACCATGGAAATATAGGCTAGGTAGGAGTAATGAATATTGATGTACTGATTGAGTTTACCAGAAAGTTGCAGGTACATGGTCAACTCGAAATAACCGGCTAGAATTAAAAAGCGAATCATTTAAGCACCCCCACAAGCAAGCAGTAGACGATGATGACGGTGCTAGATACCCCAACAAATTGGGCGATAAAGCGCAACTTGAAGGACTTGAGCATCATCATCAGGTTTTTAATATCAACCATGGGCCCTATCAATAGGAAGGCTGTAACCGGGCCGACCCCAAGGGTAGAAAGAAGGCTGGCACCGATAAAGGCATCGGCCTCGCTACAAAGAGATAGGATAAAGGCCATCAGCATGAGTACTAGGATGGCTAAGAGGGGTGTGCCACCTAGGGTTCGTAAGATGTGGGTCGGGACATAAATCTGCATGGCCGAGGCCACTAAGCTACCAAAAATTAGGTAGCGACCGGTATCAAAAAATTCATCGATAGCATGAGCCAGGGCGTGGAAAATTTTCTTGGGCCAGGGTACCTGACTGAAATCTTCCTGCTCATGGCTGACATAATTGTCCTTGAGAATCTTGTCATCAAGGACAAAGCCCAGCAAAATTCCTAGGCTCATGGCAACGATGATAGCGCCGATGAGACGCAAGGATAAAATATAGAAGGAATTCCCAAAAGCCGAATAGGTGGCAAAGAGCACAATAGGATTAATAATCGGTGCGGTAGTCAGAAAGGGAACCGCAGTATAACTGGGAACCTTCTTCTCTAAAAATCGGGTAATGATGGGGACAATCCCACACTCGCAAGAGGGAAAAACAAAGCCAACCAGTGTTCCGAATAAAATCCGGAAAAATTTCTGCTTGGGTAGGTATTTGTGAACCCTCTCTGGTGTCAAGTAGACCTCAATAAAGCCCGAGAGAAGCGAGCCCAAAAGGACAAAAGGCAGCGCCTCAATGATGATGGACAGAAAGATGGCCATCCATTGAAGGACACTGCTTGGCAAGTTCTGAAAAATACTCATGACACTTATTTCTTCTTGGTTTCTTTCTTATCTTTCTCGGGGTCGGGTTCCTGACCTCCCTCAAAATCAGGGAAGCTAGCAAAGCCCTCCAACATCTTTTCCGGTTCGTCATTTTTCTTATATTGAATAGCCATAGTAATCTCCAATCTATTTTTTTCTTATTATACTACAAAAATGAGGAGCGAGCAGAATCTAAATGACAGGCCAAGCGCCTTGCTTGAAAATGGAAGCAAGGCTGGGTTTGCCTAATGCCTTTTCGCAAAATTATTGAAGGTATTCTGAAAAATGATTTTTGACCTCTAGAACTTACCACCGAGAGAGTCCTCGAATAGCGACATTTCCTGAATTTTTGGAAAAACTATTAGAAAATGTTAAGATTTTCACGAAGCATTGGCCTATCTATGATATAATGAATAGGATTAAAGAATATAAGGATTGTAAAAATGAATCAACAAGAATGGATAGAGTTGTTTGAATCGGTTAATGGCCGAAAGCCAACAGCTGATGAGTTGGTGGCGGCAGCTAAGGCTGGGGTAATTCCCAGCCCTTCACAAGAGAAGACTGCTAGGCAGACTTCTGACAATCAGCCTCAGGCTAGTCAGGAAAGACCGGTGTTTTCCCGTCCTGCTCCCGAGCGCGATGAGTTTAGGAGAAAGATTGTCCCAGCTTCTGCCTCAGAGGTAGAGCGCCCTAAACCCAACAATGCTGCTAGTTCTCCTGCTTCTAGTCCGGCTAGTCAAGCCTCCTCAAAGCCAGCCCGTCCAGCTGGAGCTGCCGTTCGGCGGGCCACCTTTGGTGGGGTTCACCAAGCGCCTCGGGCCGAAGTTCCTAGGACCGAATCTAGTCCAGCATCAAGTCAAGTTGATTCAGAGTCAACTTCTATTCCTTCTCAAGTGCCAAAAACAGAGACGCCCAAGCAAGAAACTCCCCAGCTTGGACAAAAGAAAAAGGCCAAGTGGCCTAAGGTCGTCCTTACTTTGGCGGTCCTTCTCTTTCTGGCCTTCGCAGGTGCTGGTGGCTATGCCTTCTGGCGTAATAATGAGGGGAATATAGAAGGAACTTGGCAACTAAGCGAATGGCACTATTATGACCAAGATAGTGACAAGTGGGTCGATGTACTGGACCAATACAAGGAGAAGAAGTTCCATTACCAAGACTTTGTTGTGGTTAATAAGCAAAAGCGCTTTGAAGAGGATTCTTATTCCTTCTCAACCAATGCCAGAAACCAACCCTACCTCCCCTTGGGTAGTTACTTAAATGATATTTATCAGGTCAATCAATGGGATAAGACGATTGATTTCAGCGTTTCCAATAAGGAATACAAGGACAAGGTTACCAAGCTGGTTAAGTCAGATCTAAAAGGTTATTACTCTTACTTAAATGCTCAGGAGACCAAAAAGTATATTTCAAGTATTGCGGACGGCTATCATTACAGCCGCTCCTATAAGGTCAAGGGAGATAAGCTAACCATTATCACCCGAGATAAGTCGGGCCGAAAGATTTCTGAAGCGTCCTATCGACGGCTGTCAGCTAGCAAGGCTCAGAGTCTTAAGTCGGATTTCAAGAAACAAAAGGCTAAATTTGAGAAAAACTATCACATCAAATAGCTTAGCAATAAACTAGAGCAGCTCATGTTCTAGTTTGTTTTTAGTCCATTTTGATGGTATGGTGGTTTGATTTAGGAATAGGACTAGGTAAAACTCCCTGTTGGTGCTGGAATGGAGCAGGGAATTGAACGAACCTATAAACGAGAAACGAAAAAGGCAATGTATTCAAGCACAGTCACTATAAGCCGAACCATCCTGTGGGGCTACTAAGACTGGGTGAAAATGAAAAGAGTGGTATCAAGTTTTTTAGACTTGATACCACTCTTTTGAAGTCTTTCAGTTTACTATGGTGGTTTAATTTAGGAATAGAACTAGGCAAGAATCCCTGTTGGTGCTGGAATGGAGCAGGGAATTGAACGAATCTATAAACGAGAAACGAAAAAGACGATGTATTCAAGCACAGTCACTATAAACTGAACTATCTATGGTGATACTAAGAATGGGTGAAAATCATTAACAATCATCGTAATCTTACGGAGGATTCCATTGTTTCAATTAGCTCTTTCAGATAGACTTCTTCACCGTAACCGCGCTTAAGTAAGCCATCTAAAGCACACTCTAACACAAGCCGGCTGAATTGATGGATGGCTTCTAGATGGTGCCCCAAGTCAGGTTTTGAGAAATAGCGGCGCATGGCCTTATAGTCGTGATTGAAGGCTTCAAAGAGAGGTTCAGTTTCGAGAAGGCTCTCCAGCTTTTCTAAATTGGCCATGAGACCGAGATGAAAGGCGATAGGTAGAAAGCTCTTATCAATAGGCTGGGCGCAGGTGCTGCGAAATTCAATGGTACCGCGCTTGGTCAGGTCTTGGTAATGATAGGCACGGTGATTCTTGAAATCAGCTGTTTCAGGAATGATGGTCGTGTGGGTGCCATCCAGAGCATAGGCAGCAATCGTCTCTTGACTCAGATAATCCTTGACTCGAATAGGAGGGAAGTAGTAGCTGTGCCCCTTACGCTCGGCGGTGTAGATGGAAGTTTGTTCCATCCAGTCTAGAAAATCCTGAGTATCCTTAAAGTCCTTTGGGAAAATACCGATATTCTCCTCGTGATAGCCATGCATAGACTGTTCCCAAAAAATATCTCGGGCAATCAAGGTATCCCAGTCTGCTCCGTTAAATGGTGAGTTAGCAAAAAGATAAGCTTTAACGGCTTCTACCTTATTAAAAGCATTGATAGCACGCAGATAATTATCAACTGTGACATCTAGCTGAACCTGACTGCCGCAGATAAAGCCGCCATAGTCAGGAAAGTGGTGGCAGTCAGCCCTTCCTTTGGTTTCTGAGAGTTTTAGGTAATCAATCAGCATTTCATAGCGTTCAATTTTTACAGGACCATTATCATTACGAGACCAGCTTGGGTGGATACCAAAACCTTGCACCATATGACCATGCTGGCTTAACCAGGGCTGGATAAGCCCTAGGTAGTAATCAAAACGCTGCTCGATTTCTTGTATAGTTTCAGTGCAATCAAAAGCAAACTCAATAAGATTGTAAGAGACTTCAAAGACAAGGTGATCCTGATAGGTTTTGTGACGGAGATCAATAGCATGACCTTCCTGATCGTATTGGATGATGTCAAAATCGCAGAGGTTTCCTAGGTAATCAAAGAGTCCTTTGGACACATGGACATCCGTTGATCTGCCAACCATGTTGACAATCGGAAATTCAAATTCAACACCGACATAGAGCTTGGAATCTGTTTTCAGGTTATCGATATATAACTGTTTTAGCAGTTGTCTGGCTTGACTCATGCAACTCTCCTTCTTGATAATTAAACCCCATTGTAACAAAAAATGCCCCCATCTGTCTGCAAAGAGATAGGATTGGTGAATTCGCTACATTTTCAAAATGGTTCCGGCAAGACAAGAACTGGAACTTAATCTTTCAGAAACCGTTTACAGCGTGGTCGGGAATGTCCCCCATCTTTTTTCATACCCAATTTTATGATATAATAGGCTGTTGTGAGACCGCTGGTTTCAGCCATTTGTCTGCTAGAAAAAGAATCTAAGCCGGCGAATGGAAAATGACTATAAAAAGACGGCCTGTATTTTCTAGGAATCAAAGCAGACGTCTGACAATTAGTTTTTAGGTAAAGGAAGACGATAATCATGTCTAATAAAACATTTTATGTGACGACCCCAATCTATTACCCATCAGGTAAACTGCATATTGGGTCAGCCTATACGACCATTGCCTGTGATGTTCTGGCTCGCTATAAACGCATGATGAACTATGATGTACGTTATTTGACTGGACTTGATGAACATGGTCAAAAAATTCAAGACAAGGCCAAAGAGGCTGGCCTTAGTCCTCAAGAGTATGTCGATAATATGGCTGAAGGGGTCAAGGAGCTCTGGCAACTCCTAGATATTTCCTATGACCAATTTATCCGCACCACAGACGATTTCCACGAAGAAGTGGTTGCTAAGATTTTCGAAAAATTGCTAGCGCAGGGTGACATTTACCTTGGTGAGTACACAGGTTGGTATTCTGTCTCGGATGAAGAATTCTTTACGGAAAGCCAATTGGCTGAAGTCTACCGCGATGACCATGGTAATATGATTGGCGGTGTAGCTCCATCTGGTCATGAAGTTGAAAAGGTTTCAGAAGAATCCTATTTCTTTCGCATGAGTAAGTATGCAGACCGCTTGATTGCCTACTATAAGGAGCACCCAGAGTTCATTCAGCCTGATGGCCGTATGAACGAAATGCTCAAGAACTTCATAGAGCCAGGTTTGGAAGACTTGGCTGTTTCTCGTACGACTTACACGTGGGGAATTAAGGTACCGTCAAATCCAAAACATGTTATCTATGTTTGGATTGATGCCTTAATGAACTATATTACTGCGCTGGGCTATGGACAGGACAATCAGGCCAACTTTGATAAGTTCTGGCACAATGACCAGGACCACGAAATCATCCATATGATTGGTAAGGACATCCTTCGTTTCCACTCGATTTATTGGCCAATTATGCTGATGGCACTTGATTTACCTCTGCCAACTCGACTAGTCGCCCATGGTTGGTTTGTTATGCAAGATGGCAAGATGTCTAAGTCCAAGGGAAATGTGGTCTATCCAGAAATGTTGGTAGAGCGTTTCGGTCTTGACCCGCTTCGTTATTACCTCATGCGCTCGCTCCCCGTCGGATCAGACGGGACCTTTACCCCAGAAGACTATGTTGGTCGTATCAATTACGAACTGGCCAATGACCTTGGTAATCTTCTCAACCGAACAGTTGCCATGATTAACAAATATTTTGATGGGAAAATTCCAAGTTATCAAGAAAATGTCACGGAATTTGATGCCGATTTGGCAGCCGTCGTAGCTGATAATCTGGCGGACTACCACAAACAAATGGCTGCGGTTGATTTTCCTAAAGCTCTGGATGCTGTCTGGAACATTATTGCTCGGACCAACAAGTATATTGATGAAACAGCCCCTTGGGTCCTGGCTAAGGATGAAGCCAAGCGTGACCAATTGGCAGCTGTCATGGCTCACTTAGCTGCTAGCCTGAGACTTGTGGCCCACCTCATCCAACCCTTCATGATGTCAACATCTGATGCGATCATGACGCAGCTAGGACTTGGTCAGGACTTTGATATGGCAAATCTCAGTTTGGCTGGTCTACCTAGTGGCATCAAGGTGGTCTCCAAAGGTCAGCCAATCTTCCCTCGTTTGGATATGGAAGCTGAAATCGCCTATATTAAGGAAAAGATGAATGCGGGAAAACCACAGGCAGAAAAAGAATGGAATCCTGATGAGGTGGAACTCAAGTCCAGCAAGGACCAAATCAAGTTTGATGACTTTGACAAGGTTGAGATTCGAGTAGCTGAGGTCAAAGAAGTTGCAAAGGTTGAGGGTTCAGATAAATTGCTGCGCTTTCGTTTAGATGCTGGTGATGGTGAGGACCGCCAAATCCTCTCAGGTATTGCCAAATTCTATCCGAATGAGCAAGAGCTTGTCGGTAAGAAATTACAAATCGTTGCCAACCTCAAACCGCGCAAAATGATGAAAAAATATGTCAGCCAAGGCATGATTCTCTCAGCTGAACATGAAGGCAAGTTGACCCTCCTGACAGTTGATGAATCTGTACCCAATGGTTCGATTATCGGATAAAAGTAAAAGGGAGTGGAACAGAAATTGTTACGGCGAAGCCGTCAATTTCGTTGTCCTACCCCCGCACAATTGATTAGGGAGGACGCTATCCCGAAGGGGATAAGTACTTCCAATCAACAACTGCGTCAAAGTGTTAAATAAATAATAGCGAGGCTTGGATTCATTTGTTTCCGGCCTCATTTTTTTCTTTCAAGAAATTGTATGCTGACAAATCCAAAATTTTGAGCAAGCGACTCTGGCGATGACTAATGCTCTTCAAAAATCAAAACTATCCATCGTTAACTCACTTTGCCGTATCTACTGAGGAAAGCGAAGCTTTCCCTATTTCCAACCTCAAAAGGTCTCCCAGACCTTTTGAGCTACCTGCAGTTCGTGCGATGCGGAGCAAAGTTGGTCGATTTCACCAACTTTGTGAGGTTAGTAAGGGAGCTAGGCAATCGCTATGGAGATTGTGCCGTTTGGGAGTAAGACAGAAGGGCTTTGACAGATGTCAAAACCTTCGTTGTCTTTCCCCAGCAAGGGTGACTAGCTGTCTGCTGTGCCACGAAGTGGCGCAAAGATAGCAGACACCTACTGCGACATCAGTCACCTTAGTGACTTGATGGCATTGCTACTTTCCTCGGGTCTTTCGATTTTCATTGAATATTATTTCTCTTTTAAAATTTTCGTCTCTTAGTTTAGCACAGCTGGCTTATTTATTAAACAAAAAAGCTAGCCAATCTGATGAGAAAAGGTCTGCCAAGACAGACCTTTCATCTTTTCTATTGAGATAAGTACTACTCAACTCGGTGCCTTTTTAGAGGCTGGATTGGCGCTTGCTGATACCGTGGTTGAGAATGATGTCATGCTCATCCAGCTCTTCCTTGTTCATAATCTTGGTCAACATCCGCATACTGACGGCACCCAAGTCATAGATCGGCTGACTGATGGAGGACAGGTTAGGGCGGGTGTACTTGACAATTGGCGAGTCATTGCTGGTGATAATTTCAAAATCATCTGGTACAGACTTTCCAGCTTCAAAGAGACCATTGAGCAGACCCGCTGCCAATTCATCTTCACCGACATAGGCTGCTGTAGCCCCAGAATTAAGCACCCTCTTGGCTAGGGCAAAGCCCTCCTCATAGGCATAATTAGCCTCGAAAACCAGACTTTCCTGGAACTTCAGGCCTGCCCCCTTGAGACCTGACTTGTAACCAGCCAGGCGAACCTTGCCATTAATATCATCAATCAGAGGACCAGAAACAAAGGCAATAGCCTTGTGACGCTTAGCTAAATCAGAAATCACATCATTAACCGCTTCTTCCTCATTGATATTAACACTTGGAAACTGGTGGTCTAAATCAATGGTGCCAGCCAGAACAACAGGGGTCCTGGAGCGAGAAAATTCCAGACGAACCTTGTCGGTCAAATGGTGACCCATGAAGATAATGCCATCCACCTGTTTAGCAAAAAGGGTATTAATCACATTAACCTCATTGTCATCATCCTCATCGCTTGAGGCCAGGACGATATTATACTTGTACATGGAAGCAATATCATCAATCCCCTTAGCCAGAATTGAAAAATAGCTGTTAGCAATATTAGGAATGACAACCCCCACCGTGGTGGTCTTCTTACTGGCCAGACCGCGGGCAACGGCATTAGGACGATAGTCCAGCCGGTCAATCACCTCTAAAACTCTTTTACGAGTGTTTTCTTTGACATTTTTATTGCCATTGACAACCCGGCTGACAGTCGCCATGGAAACACCGGCTTCACGTGCTACATCATAAATGGTAATGGTATCATCAGTATTCATGCGAGCTCTCCCCTTTATCGAAAATTCTGGCTCTGTGCTGCCTTAAGCTCTTGGAAAGCAGCTAGAGATGTATATGAAAATTACGCTTTCACGATTATATTATCATATCTTGTAAACACTTTCAATAATTAAGAAGCAATTTTTTGAAATTTTTGTATGCCCTTTCAATTTTTGATTTATTAAGCTTTCGAAATCTCGGTAAACTAAAAAGTGGACAAGCTACTTTTTTTGTTTAACAAAGCCTTTCCTTTAGTCTAGATGTTTGAGGACAGCCTCCATCTTGGAAATTGCTTCAACCGGCAGGGCGGTGTGGGGATACTTTTGGTTAAAAGAGAGAAGGAAATCCTGTCTAATTTGCATTCTTTCCCGAATCAGCTGCTTATAGCTGCTGTCAAAAGGAGGAACTGGGTATTTTTCAAGTTCTAGATAATTAATCCCTTTTAAAGAACCAAAAGTCTTGAAGGTTCCTTGGCCGTCAACGACAGATTCAATGATGTCCAGTGAGACTTCCTTAGGAATATGCTTGCCCATGTAGAGGCCGGTATTGATGATATAGCAGTCAACACCTGACTCGAAAAGAGAGCAGAACTTTCGAAAATCTTCGACCAAAGGATAAACTCGAAAAGGATTAGCAAAAGGCTCAATAATTAGGTCCTTCTGATTGCCTGAGAGATTTTCCGCATTGGAACGTTTGGTCATTAGGGTACAGCCCATGGTAGTGGCCAAAGCAGGATCATCAATTTTGAGGAGCGGAGGCAGACTGTCATCCTTCATAATCCAGAAAATAGCCTTGATGGGCTCATCGATACGGTCAACGCGATTGGGCGTTGCATAACGGGACTTAACTGTTCGACCGTTACCGTTGCGGATGTCTTCGGTGACCAATTTCTTGCGGCCGTTGGCATCCAGAGTCACCCCGCAATTCTGCACGGTAACAAAGTAATCCTGTTCTCGGTGCCCCGTTGGATAGTCATTGGTCTTATCAAAATAGGAGGGTTCCAAAGCAATGGAGGAACCATCCTTGGTTGAAATGATAAAGGCATCATCATGCAGGACCTGAATGTCATACTTGCCATTGTGCTTGGCATGAGTCAGAGTCGACTTTCCCGAACCAGACAGGCCAAAGAAGGAAGCAACATAGGCAGGGTCAGTAGCAGCTGTTTTCTTTCTGAAGATTTTTAAGCCTCCGTGACAGGCAACATAATCATTTCTGGCGGCGGTACTCCATGCTAGGGTCAAAGTAGCCTTTTTGAGTTCGCCAAAGTAACGCAAGCCCAAAATCATGGCACAGTTGTGGTGAACATCAAAATAAGCCAAGCCGTCTGGATAGTCTGGATGGGACCAATCGGGATCAAAGAAGATAAAAATATCATTTTCATTGTAGGACTTAGAAGCGACCAAGCGATTTTTGAAGGTCTCGTCCAAAATTTGGAAATTTAAGAGCCAGGAATAAAGGTTGGGACTCTCATCCTCAGGTACCATCAGATGGGCCCTAACCATGAAATCTTCATCCAGACCAACAACTGCTGACGAACGGTAGAAAGGCTTCTGTTTGGCCTGCAGGACCGCGTCCCGCACTAGGGAAAGGAGCTTTTGGTCCTCAGCTGGATTTCGACCGTAAATCCGTCTAGCTCTGGCAGTTCGGCCTACTACTGCTCCTGAATTGGTCAAAAGCACCCTAGCATAGGAAGGCAAGCCCAGCTCCTTGGTGTGGATAATCGGCATATCTAAAATGACCGTTCCTGCAGCTGATGAAGCTAGCTGATAAGCTTCCTCCAAACTCTTAATGGGTTTAACATGATTTTCATAAAAAGCCGTTTCAATCACAGTTTTTAAAGGAGAAAAATAAGGGCTCTTTGCCCGCATTTCCTCATTAGCAAATTCTCGACGTGTTACCATTCCTAGTCCTCCTCTTGCTCCTGAAATTTTTTGCCGTCAGTTCCTAACTGGTTATATTGGTCCGGCTAAATTTTTGGAAAATTTAGAAATTATTTTCTCAGGTCTATTCTAGCACAAAACAAGACAAAAAAGGGATAGAAATTTCTGCCTAGAGGAAAATTTTAGTAAGCCCTTGCAATTTAGGGGATTTTTTGAAAGAATAAAGGCAAGAATTAATTCAGAAAAAGAGGTTTTGACATGTCAAAAATCAATCAAATCCGTAACTATATCGCTCGGCATCAATCACGCTTAGCCATCATTTCTGATCCTGTCACAGTCAACTATCTGACTGGTTTTGACTGTGATCCCCATGAGCGTCAGATGTTTCTTTTTGTCTACAGCGACAATACTCCTATCCTTTTCGTCCCTGAACTAGAGGTCGCTAGAGCCTCTCAAACGGTCGATTTTGAGGTCGTCGGTTATCAGGATGCTGAAAATCCTTGGCAAAAGATTCGCTACAGCCTGCCAAGAATTGATTCCAAATCAATCTTTGTAGAATTCGACAATCTCAATGTGACAAAATTTAACGGCCTGCAATCGGTTTTCTTAGGTCGCTTTGAAAACCTGACCCCCTTTATCCAAGAGATGCGCCTGATTAAGTCAACCGATGAAATCAACAAGATGTTGGTGGCTGGTGTTTATGCCGACTACGCCGTTAAGGTTGGTTTTGACAATATCCGGGCTGGTCGCACCGAAATGGATCTCATTGCGCAGATTGAATTTGAACTCAAGAAAAAAGGGATTAGTCAAATGAGCTTTGATACCTTGGTTCTGACAGGTAAGAATGCTGCTAATCCTCATGGTATTCCTGGCAAGAATCCGATTGAAAATAATGCCTTCCTGCTGTTTGATCTTGGCGTTGTATGTGAGGGGTATACCTCTGATATGACCAGAACCGTTGCGGTCGGTCGTCCTAATCCTTTCAAGGAAGATATTTACAAGCTCTGTCTGGAGGCCCAACTAACTGCTCAAGACTTCATTAAACCAGGCGTGACTGCTAGCGAGGTTGATGCAGCTGCCCGCAAGGTCATCGAAAAGGCTGGATACGGGGACTACTTCAACCACCGCCTGGGCCACGGCCTGGGAATGGATGTCCACGAATACCCATCCATCATGGCTGGTAATGATCTGGTCATCCAAGAAGGCATGTGCTTCTCGGTTGAACCTGGTATCTATATTCCTGGCAAGGTTGGGGTACGAATTGAAGACTGCGGTTACATCACCAAGGATGGCTTCAATCCTCTGACACAAACCCCAAAGAAACTGCAATATTTTGAACTCTAATACTCTTCAAAAATCCAATTCACTATAGCAAAAGCGAAATCCCACCTTTTCGGGATTTCGCTTTTTATATTCTATAAAATCTAGGTCTCATACTCATTCAAATTCTGATTTTGACTTTAATGAGTATTAGTCCAAGAGCAGGTGTCTGACTTGGTCAATCTTATCTTCTGGTAAAACGACGTTAATGGCATTACCAAGAATCAGCTTGGTCCCGCCTGAAACGATGTGACTCTTGCCATTTTCACGTTGACTGGTAATGAGGACATCCTTGGGTAATTCCAGCTGATAGACTGATTTGCCAGCAATTTTTTCGGAAACAGGTACTTCAATCCAAGTCAGAGGACTATCGTCTTCATGGGGCTGGTCTCCTTCAAGAAGGTTTTCCAGCATGGCCTCATAGACAGGGGCACCGCCCAGCAGGTCCATGACGATATAGGCCAGGAGGGTTGTTGTTCCCAAAGCCATAAGGTGATGGAGGTCGCCAACCATTTCGCAGACCAAAATCATGGCCGTTAAGGGAGCCTTAGAAATAGCCCCAAAGTAGGCACTCATGCCCAGAATAATGAAAATCGGAAATTCATTTTGCGAAATCCAGCCCAGATGAAGAAAGACACTACCGAAAAAGGCACCCAGACAAGCTCCCAGGGTCAAAATAGGCAGGAAGATGCCACCCGGTAGGCCTGAGCCATAGCTCATCATACTGTAGAAATAGCGGAGCAAGAAGAAGGCTAGAAAATAAAGAACTGGAGCCTGTAAAGATGAGAGCGAACGAACGAAGGCATTACCCCCGCCTAAGAGCTGGGGTGCAAGGTAGCCTAGAGGCATAATCAGAACAAAAGCCATGATACTGTAATATTGAGGTTGGAGGTGGAAGATTTTTCCCAGACGACTGTAATAGTGACCCATCCGCAAAACCAACCACTCGTAGTGGTAGGCCAAAAGTCCTAAGAGAAGGCCCATAAGGACAAAAATAATGTAGGTAGATAAACGCGGGGTTGGCAGGTTATCAGGCATGGCTAGAACTGGGGTCTGTCCGAAGACCCGCAAGGAAATCAAATTAGCTGTCAGACTGGCTGACAGGGCCGTAATCCAGACTCGACTGGAAAAATGATGATAGACCTCTTCAACCACAAAGAGAAGACCCGCAATCGGGGCATTGAAGGCAGCTGAAACCCCTGCTGCTGCCCCACTAGCAATCAGGGTCCGCTCTTCTAATTTACTGAGCTTGAGGTAGCGGGCTAGCCCCTTACCGCTAACGGCACCGACCTGAATACTAGGTCCTTCACGCCCCAGCATAAGACCGCTGGAAATCCCCAGCACGCCCGCCAGGAACTTCTTCCAAAGGATGGACCACCAGTTCTGGCTCATCAGGCCCTTGAGCTCGGCCTCAACTTGTGGGATACCCGAGCCCTTGATGTCTGACTCGGACACAATCAAGCGACCGATAATAAGGCTAAAAATCAGATAAAACAGAAGAATAATGACCAAAACCCAAGGAAGTTTGTGAGCTAAGATAAAGCCCTTTTGGAATTGCTCAAAAATAATTGTAATGAGATAGCGAAAAAGGCTAACCGTAAAGCCTGAAAAAAGGCCAACTAAAATTCCTCGAAAAACGGAGGTCAGAATTGAACTGGATAAATAGCCAAATTCCTTCCGTTGATTTTGCATGATAACTCCTTTAACTGATTTTTTTGACATAGCTTATACTCAAATAAAAATCAAAAATAGCCAAGGCAAGGAGCAATGACATCAAGTCACTAAGGTGACTGATGTCAAACGGCAATCTCCACAGCGATTGCCTAGCTCCCTTACTAACCTCGCAAAATTGGTGAAATCGACCAACTTTGCTCTGCGTCGCACGAACTGCAGGTAGCTCCAAAGGTCTTCCAGACCTTTGGAGGTTGGAAATAGGGAAAGCTTCGCTTTCCTCAGCAGGTACGGCAAAGTGAGTTAACGATGCGACATGGAGTAAAAACTGTCAATATTACAGTTTTTATGAAATTAGTCAGGGATATAGAAAACTACAATCGTAGTTTTCGTAGTCACTCTAAAGAGAAATCATAGAGTGACTTTATCCGTGGGATTGTTTTGATTTTTGAAGAGTATTAGCTGAAAAATGAAGCCTGATAGGCAAGACCCCTAACCTTGGGTACCCCTCAAACTTCTTCTCATGAGCCTAGCTGCTTTTGCAGAGAAGGTCTGATGTCACCTGTAGCATTTTACATCCTTTTAAATCCTTAGCCCTGCTCGGTCTGGAAAAGATAGGCTGCCCCAATTAAATTGGCATGATTATGGTGGCGACAGGCGACGATGTCTGGCCTTTCGATGATGGTGCTGACAGGGGCTACCTCCTCCTTAAGTCGGTCAAACTGTCGGTTAATTTCCTCTAAAAGCAGGGGCTGGGCACTAATACCTCCGCCGATGGCGAAGCGTTCTAGATCTAGGGTCGTCTGTAGGTTGAGAATGGTCAGGGCCACATAGCGATAGTAGTCTTCAAAAATTGAATAGACCCGCTTATCTTTCTGCTCGAGGGCTTGAAACACGGACCTGCCATCGGTTTTATCAGCCAGACCAAGAAGCTCGGCCAATCGCTGAACGAGAGCGACATCTGACACCTCAACACCACGCATCTCGCCAATCTCAATCTTGGCTAATTTTGGAGGTAAGAGAAAGATCAACTCACCAGCTTGAAAATGAGTGCCTTGATAGAGTTGACCATTTAAGACCAGACCACCACCCAGACCGGTTCCTAGTACCAGAGCAGCAGCATTTTGACAGCCCTGCAAATTCCCCCTTGCCAGCTCAGCTAGAACAGCTGCCTTGCCATCATTAAGGGCACTAGCTGGCAGGCCATAGGTTTTGGCAAAATAGTCCTTAACTTTAAAGTCATGAAGAAAGGGCAGGGTGCCGCCGTAATAGATAATGGACTGCTTGGTATCAATGGTTCCAGGGGCACTGATGGCAATCCCCGAAATCTGCAACAGGACCGGTTGGATAAGGTCGTCAAAGAGAGCCAGACAGTCTGACAGATTATCTGGAGAAGGCAGGGGAGGAAAGGTCGCTTCGATTGATAATCATCAGAAACCAGTCCCGACTTGATTTGCGTTCCTCCTATATCTATGGCCAAAACTGTCATACTAGTCTCACCTTCCTTTGGAATGCTTCTAAGTTAATCTTATCACAATTTTTCCTAAGATTGGCAGGAATTTTCGGAAAATGTTATCATGAAAGCATAAAAGCTGGGAGGGGAAGGACCAGCCAGGAAGACTTTAGCTTGGTACTCAAAACAGGTAAGTTTGGGGAATTAGGATTGACATCGTCAGGAAACAACCAGCCATTTTCCCTAGGGTTTTTCACATTAGTAGGGGGTGGCTAGACTAGTTCCTAACTAATCAGCCCCACTTACTACAACTTCCTTTCAAAATTGAAAAATCCTGAAAGAAAGCTTCCTAGCTTTAAGGAGCCCAGCAGATTGGTCACTCTTTCTCATTTTTAGAGTACCCGCTGGGCTAAATCACCACTTCCACTCCCAAAAAATTGATGGTTCATACAAAAATAGTGAGGCTGGCCCTCACTCAACCTCTGGAAGGTAGGTAAGACATGATAAATGATGCTATAAAAAAACAGATTCGCCAGGCCTTTGACCGGCGAGTAGCGGTCCGTGTTTACAAGGATCAAGAAATCCCTCGGGAGGATATGGAAGCTATTCTTGACACAGCTTGGCTTAGTCCCTCTTCTATCGGCCTAGAAGGCTGGCGCTTTGTCGTTCTAGACCGCCAGCACATTAAAGATTTGGCTCCTGAGCTCAAGGAAGTTGCTTGGGGCGCTCAGTACCAGCTAGATACTGCCAGCCATTTTGTCCTTCTTCTGGCTGAAAAAGATGTCCGCTACGATAGTCAGCCTATTAGGGAAAGCTTAATTCGCCGAGGAATTACCGATTCGGCAGACCTGGAAGCTCGCCTAGCCCTCTACAAGTCCTTCCAAGAAAAGGATATGAAACTGGCCGACAATCCTCGAACCCTCTTTGACTGGACGGCCAAGCAGACCTACATTGCCCTAGCCAATATGATGACCTCTGCTGCCCTGATGGGAATTGATTCCTGCCCTATTGAAGGTTTTGATTATGATCAGGTCAATGCCATCTTGGCCAAACACCAGATTATCAAACCTGATAAGGAAGGTATTGCCAGCATGGTTTCCTTTGGTTATCGTCTGCGAGACCCCAAACACCCAAGAAGTCGCAAGCCGAGGGAAGATGTCATCACTTGGTTGGACTAATCCCTTAAGCATCATTATTAGAAAGAGAGTTAGCACTTATGAAATTTTTACACACCTGCGTTCGTGTCAAGGACCTAGAAGTCTCCATCAAATTTTATCAGGATGCCCTCAATTTTAAGGAAGTCCGACGCAATGATTTCCCTGAATATGAATTTACCCTAGTTTACCTGGCCTTTGAAGATGACCCAGACTACGAACTGGAATTAACCTACAACTACGGCCATGGTGACTATGACCTAGGTGATGGCTATGGCCATATCGCTGTTGGTGTTGACGACCTGGAAGCCAGCCACCAGGCTCACCAAGCAGCTGGCTACACCGTCACCGACCTCAAGGGCTTACCTGGCAAACCCAAGATGTACTACTTCATCACCGACCCAGACGGCTATAAGATTGAAGTGATCCGGCTTAAACAGTTTTTGGATTGATTAAAAGAAAAACGCTCCACAGACTGATATACTCCCCATATAGTAGACAGTGAAAAAACAAAAATTCACTAGAAACTATATGAGGAGTTTTCGTATGTCCAAAAGAAGTCTAAAATCAGTAGAAGAGAAATTTGAGATTATTCACTTACTTATTACTGGGGAGCAGTCAGCCTACAAGCTTGCTAAACAGTACGGAATTGAAAGATCTACTATCAAAAGCTGGAGGGACAAGTATCAAGAGTATGGTCTTGATGGACTCAAAGAAAGTCACACTTGGAAGTCTTATTCAGCTGAGTTGAAGGAACAAGCTGTTTTAGACTATCTTAATGGCAAAGGGGCCCTGACAGATATTTGCCAACGCTATGATATTTCCAGTTCCTATGTTCTCAGAAGCTGGATAAAACGCTATACTAGTGGTAAAGATTTAAAAGCCACTCGTAAAGGATACAGCCGAATGAAACAAGGACGACAAACAAGCTTTGAAGAACGTGTTGAGATTGTCAACTATACCCTAGCCCATGAGAAGGACTACCAAGCAGCCATAGAGAAGTTCGGAGTCTCTTATCAACAGGTCTATTCCTGGGTACGGAAGTTCGAAAAAGAAGGCTCACAGGGCCTAATAGACCGCAGAGGAAAAGGGCTAGAAAGTAAACCTAACCTCACTGATTCCGAAAAACTTCAACTCAAAATCAAACAGTTAGAAGAAATCAGACGGCAAAACCGTCTGTGAGGCTAGGCAGAAATTTAGACCTTTTTCAAGCCATTAAGGATTATCACGAGGAGAAGCCTGACTTTCCCATTCAACTCTTATGTCGGCTTCTAAAAGTCTCTCGTTCCGGCTACTACAAGTGGCTAAAGCACACGCAGACACCTTCTGAGAAGACTAACAATCAGGTGATGGCGACTATCAAGGAGCTCCACCAACGCTATAATGGTATTCTCGGCTACCGTCGTATGACCACCTTTGTCAATCGTCAGCTGGGGACCCATTACAACAAGAAGCGGATTCGCCGACTCATGCACATTCTAGGGATACGTTCTGTGATTCGTCGTGTTCGCCACACCTGTACTAAATCTGGAGAAAAGTATTACAAAGAGAATGTCCTCAACCGAGACTTTACAGCGACAGCTCCCAATCAGAAATGGTGTACAGATGTCACCTACCTCCAATATGGTCTGGGAGCTAAAGCTTATCTTAGTGCCATTAAGGATTTATACGATGGTTCCATTATCGCCTATGAAGTTAGTCGTAACAATGATAATCCATTAGTGATGAAGACAATCCAGAAGGCTTTAGAGCTTTATCCAGAGGCCAAACCAATACTGCACAGTGACCGAGGGAGTCAGTACACCTCTAAGGACTACCAAAACCTCACCACACAGGCTGGATTGACCCTGTCCATGTCACGTGTCGGGAAATGCATTGATAATGCCCCAATAGAAAGTTTCTTTGGACATTTCAAGACAGAGTCCTATCACCTTAAGAAGTACAAGACCTATGAAGAGTTAGTCGCAGATGTGGATCGCTATATTGAGTTCTACAACACCCAACGTTACCAAGAAAAATTAAATAACCTGACTCCTTTGGAATTCAGGAATCAGGTTGCTTAGCATCTTTTATTATTTGACTGTCTACTTGACAGGGAGCGGTTCAAACTGTGTTGGTTTCTTTGTAATGACAGGAAAGCAAACCATAGAAGATTGGATTGCAACTGGTCGCCAAGTGCAAGCTTTTTAGCACGATTGCACCAAAAAAGGGATTACCATCCAACCCATCAGTGCTATGATTGAAGTCCCTGACTATAACAAAAATCTTGAGAAGGATTTGCAAGTTGATGAGCCTGTTCAAATGATTTTACGGGCAGGGTATATTGAGTCTTATGGTGAAAATTCTGGTGTCCGCCGTGAACTGAAAGACTATATTCGAGTGGAAGAGGACTGAAACACCCTATAAAATTTATTGACAAAAAACAGGCAGTCATCAACGGCCTGCCTGTTTGTCTATTTATTCCTACCGTCCATTAAAATTCTTCATGACCCGTTTCATATCGCGCTCTTGGTCACGACGTTTGATGGACTCGCGTTTGTCATAATCGTGTTTCCCCTTGGCTAGGCCAAGCAAAATCTTGGCGAAACCTCGTTTGATATAGACCTTGAGGGGAATCAGAGTCATACCTGTCCCTTTGAGTTCATTCTCAAGTCGGATAATTTCTCGCTTCTTCAAGAGAAGCTTGCGGGTCCGCTCAGGGTCCTGGTTCCAGATATTGCCCTGCTCAAAGGGAGCAATATGAACATTGACCAGCCAGGCTTGGCCATTTTTAATCTGGGCGTAGCCATCTTTGAGTTGGATGCGAGAGGCCCGAACCGACTTAATCTCGGTCCCAGTCAGGACCATGCCAGCCTCAATGGTATCAACAATGGAATAATCGTGTCTAGCCTTTTTATTCTGGGCCAGAACATTATCAGTTTGACTTGGTTTTTTAGCCATAATTCTCCCTTCCTACAGATTTTCTTCTTCTAGCTTGGAGCCAGCCCGACCACCAGCATCAGCTTACATTAGCGCTTCTTGCGACGACGACCAGATTCGCGTCCCTTTTTATCATTGTGGGGGCGGTTCTGATTCTTACGCTTGTCGGGCTTTTTCTTCTTGTGGTCCTTAGGCTTCTGATCCCACTTGCCCTTCTTGCTATCGGATTTGTCCTTGTCGCCAAAGCGGTCTTTGCTCTTGTCGAAACGGCGCTTGTCTGAGCCTTGGCGATTGCGGCGGAATTCCCTAGCCTTGTCCTCACGGGCCTTTCTGGCCTGTCTATCCACCTTTTCAATGACATCAAGGTCACTAGGGAGATAGGCAAAGTCAATGTCCCCCGTTTCCTTATCAGCTCGGGTCAATTTGACCTTAACTTTTTGGCCGACACGGAAGACCTTGCCAGACTTTTCCCCTTGCAGGGTCATGGTCCGCTCATTATAATTGTAAAATTCAGGCAGGGTGGTGATGTGAACCAGACCTTCAATGGTATTAGGCAATTCGATGAACACACCAAATTTGACCACGCTAGCTACCACGGCTTCAAACTCTTGGCCAACTTGGTTAGCCATATATTCGGCCTTCTTCATGGCCTCAACCGTCCGCTCGGCATCAATAGCTCGGCGTTCCAGGTTTGAAGAGGAGCTGGCCAATTCCGGAATTACCTCCTGGAAGTGTTCCTTCTTCTCCTCGGTCAAATCGCTGTATTCCCGCACCATACGGTGGACCAGAAGGTCGGGGTAACGGCGAATAGGACTGGTGAAATGGGTATAATAATCAGCCGCCAAGCCATAGTGGCCATGGTTGTCTTCAGAGTAGCGGGCCTGTTGCATAGAACGTAGTAACATCATGGACATGACTTCATGACCGGGCTGACCGGCAATCCGAGCCATAAATTCCTGTAGGGCCTTCTGTCCTAGGCTATTGGCCGTTCCATAGATGGGCACACCAAAGAGGGAGGCATAGTCCATGAACTTCTGCAATTTCTCAGCCTTGGGGGTTTCGTGAATCCGGTAGATGAAAGGTAATTTTCGCTTAGCGAAATGCTCAGCCACGCACTCGTTGGCCACCAACATAAAGGACTCAATCATCCGCTCAGCCGTTCCACGGTCACGGACGACTACATCCGTTGGCAGACCCTTATCATCCACCAAAATCCTTGCTTCAGGACGGTCAAAATCTAGGGCACCCCGCTTAATCCGCATCTCGACTAAAATCTTATGGAGCTCAACCATAGCACTAACAGAGTCCATAATTGGCCTAAACTGGGCAATAACTTCTTGGTTGCCAGCCAACATCTGGTTGACATCATCGTAGGTCATCCTAAAGGAGGTCTTGATCACGGTCTGGGTGATGGTGTGTTTAACTACCTTACCTTGGGGATTGATTTCCATAATAGCCGACTGGGTCAGCCGATCCACATTAGGATTGAGGGAACAGATACCATTGGAGAGGCGCTCAGGTAACATTGGCACCACTCGGTCGGTCACATAGACGGAAGTCCCACGGGCAACAGCTTCCTTGTCCAGAGCAGACCCTTCAATCACATAATAGGAAACGTCAGCGATATGGACCCCCAGTTCAAAGTTGCCATTGGGTAACCTCTTGATATGGACGGCATCGTCCAAGTCCTTGGCTTCCTTGCCATCAATGGTAAAGGTAATCTCATCGCGCAGGTCCAAGCGACCTTCAAAATCACTCTCAGACGGAGCATCAGGAATAGCCTGGGCCTCTGCCATGACGGCTTCTGGAAATTCAGAGACGATATCCATGGATTCCAGAACTTCCAGCACATCAATCCCAACATCATCCTTGTGGCCAACAATATCAGATACATGGGCGACGAAATAATCATGATGGCGGGTCGGATACTTGTCAATCTCAACCTTGAGAACCTCGGTGCCGTCCAGAGCCACCGGTTCTTTTTTGATGTAGATTTTTTGGGAAATCTTTTGATTCTTGGACTTGATATAACCAGCGTAGGGTGGGCGTTCGTCATCCAGAACGAACTTCCCGACCACGGTCTTAAGCGCTCGGTCAACCACATCAACGACCCGAACTTCGGCGGCTGTTCCCTTTAGACGGTCTGCTGGCTTCTTGACTACAACTTCAACGGTATCGCCATCAATAGCATAGCCAACATCATTGCGACCAATAAACATATCCTCTTCATCATCGCTGACATGCAGGAAGCCAAAACCATTCTTGTTGGCCCGAAAGACCCCTTGAATGGTAATGTCATGCTTTTTCTTGGAGACTTCCTTACGCAAAGAGACATAGCCGTCCTGATTAAAGCGTAGCTTCTTGTTACTCTCTAGTTTGGAGATGACCTTAATGAGCTGGGGAAATTTCTGAGAGCCAGCCATATCTAAGGCAGCCGCCAAATCATTGACGCTGGATTTGCCCTGCTCTTTTAAATAGTTAATAATTTGTTCTTCCATAGTGTCTTTGGGTGGACTAAACTTAGTTAAAGCCACCCTTTCATCCTTTTACTTCTTGATAGATTTTGAACATCAAAAGCCCCAAGGGAGAGGCCAGCCCAAATTTTGCCTTAGGACTGACCGACAGAAATTACTACAGAGCTCTCTCTTAGGCCTCTGTTCCCTTACTGGCTGAAGCCCTTGCTCCAGCCGACTTTTGATTATCATTTATGATGTTTTCGTGGGGAAATTTCTATAAAAAAGGAGCCAACCAAGTCGTCGGCTCACCTTTGTCATTACTTACTTGATAAAATCGCAAGCACTAGGGCATCCAGCAACCAAAGGAAGGTTAGGACACCGGTAAAGCGTTCCATGAAGGCCTCAAATCCACGGGCTTTTGTTCGCTCGAAGAGGGCTTCCGAACCGCTGCTATCAAATACATTACTGCTTGGGTTCTTCTGTGGCTGCATAAAAATCGCAATAATCAAAATCACAGACATGACCAAAAGAGCAGTCAGTAGAATGTTATACATATCTTTCCTCCACTATTGTCCTAAGTAGTTTATCATAAATGCCCCTAAGATTCAAGATGGAGGGTTACTTTTCGCTCCTTGGGACAGTACTTGGGCACCTGAATTTTTTCAGGATGATTGGCCTTATTTTTTGAGGTCAAATAATTGATACTCCCGCAAGAGCTGCATTTCAAATTTATTTTAATCCGCACTAGATTTCCTTAACTTTCAAATAATGTCTAAAATTGATAAAACTCCAAGAGAAATTGACAAAAACGATGAGGGAGGTAGCATAGAAGACCCAGTGATAACCCAAAAGGGCTGCGACACTAGAGCCGATGAAGGGACCGATGACCTGGCCCATATAGGTGAAGGTCTGATTATAGCTAAAGATGCGAGAAATCCCTTCCTTGGGCGTAATCTTAGTCAGGAGGGAATTGACACTAGGCATGAGGGCACCAGTTCCAAAGCCATACATAAAGCGAAGCAGGCCTAATTCCAGCGGCGTCTTGGCATGAGCAAAGGAAAAGTACATACAAAAGCTATAGAAAAGGGCAATTAAGAGGAGACGGTGATTGCCAATCCTGTCACCAATCTTACCAAGGAATGAGCTAGACAGCATGCTGGAAAAACCCATACTAGAGACAATCAAGCCTGAAACAAACATGAGGTTGGTCGTCTGACCTAGATGACGAATATAGAGGGTCAAGATTGGGGCGATGGATTGAGCTGAGACCTGAATAATCATACTGGTTACAAAGAGCCCCAGCATAACCTGACGGTTCTTAACCCGCCTGAAGAGTTCCTTGGTTGGCAGTTCATATTCCTTTTTGATGGGAACAAAGTCTTCCTTAATCAAAAAGATAGTCATACTATTAAGGATTAGGAGCAGGAAGCCCACACCTAAGAAAATATTACGAATCCCCAGCAAGTCAGCGAAATAACCACCCAGTAGGGGACCAATCAGGGTCCCCGCTGTTACTCCTGTTGCCAGGGTCCCTAGGGCAAAGCCCAGCTTATTTTTGGGAGCCTGACTGGCAATCAGGGCTGTGGAATTGGGTACATAGCCTGAAAACATCCCATTGAGCAAGCGGAGGGTCAAGAGCCAAAAAACATTGGGCACAAAGGCTAAGCCTCCCATCGTGAAGGCCATGACCAGACTGGCCCGAATCATCATGGGCTTGCGGCCATAGCGGTCGGCCAGAGCTCCCCAGATAGGAGAGACCAAGGCTGATGCCAGGGCCGACAGGGAAACCGAAAGACCAGCATAGAGCTCAATTGTTCTCGGCCTAGCTCCTAACTGCTCGACAAAGATGGACATAAAAGGCATGACCAGCGAAAAACTGGCCCCAGTCAGGAAGTTCCCCAGCCAGGCCACTAGCATATTCTGCTGCCAGTTAACCGTAGTGATACTTTGCGTTTGAATAGATCATCATCTTCTTTCTCAGATCATCTGCTAAGTATTATACCACAAGTTGCATGGGGAAAAATTATCAGCCGATTGATTTTTTAATTAATTCGGGGAGGCAAAAATCACTAGTTAATGAGAATCAGACTAACTCGAAAAACTTCATCTGAGATAACTCACTAAGCTAAAAAAATAACTAACTAATGGTATTGCGGATAATCCGAACAAAGTCGGAGGCAGCGCTGCCAGAAAACACTAACTGGTGATATTCTGAAAACCCGAATAAAATCGGAGGTATACCCATAAAAAAGTACTAACTGGTGAGAATATAACTCCCTTAAGAAGAAATTGCCCATGATTTCATCGCAAACAAAGAACACTAACTAGTACAATCTAGTTAGTGCCGAGTATTATAAACTGACAAGACATCAAGTCTGAGAATTATTGATTAAAGTTGAGCTTTCAATCGCTCCAGCTGCTGATCCAGCTGAGCATAGGTCTCTTCTAGGCTGCCGTTGTTATCAATCAGCTGGTCAGCTAAGCGTATCTTTTTAGCTAAGGGCAACTGGGCTGCAATTCGTTTTTGAGCTTGGTCAAAGGAGTAGCTATTTCTTGCCATCAAGCGGCCAATTTGCTGGTCCTCATCCAGGACAACCAACCAAACTTCATCGAACCAGTCTCCATAATCCAGCTCAAAGAGCAAGGGCAGATCCATAAAGAAAAGGTCCTCCTGTTGGGCCAGACGGTCCCACTCCTTGATGAGTTCCTGGCGAATAATGCGGTCCTGAAGGTCGGCCGATTTCTTTCTAGCAGCTGGGTCATTAAAAATCAGCTGGGCAAATTTGGGCCGGTCCAACTCCTGATCTGGACCTAAGATCCCAGTTCCGAAAGCCAAAATCAAGGCCTGGTAGAGCAGCCCACCCTTGGCTTGTAAAGTATGAACCAGCTGATCGGCATCAACCACTTGGTAACCCTTTTGCCTCAAATAGGCCGTCACCGTCGATTTCCCCGAGGCGATGCCACCAGTTAATCCTATAATCTTACTCATTTCTTCTGACACTTGGGACAGTAGTGACTGCCCCGCCCTCCTACTTTGATCTTTTCGATAATTGTTCCACAACGAGAACAGGGCTGTCCCTCACGCCCATAAACCTCCAGAAAATCCTGCATGCTGCCATCTTCTCCCAAGGTATTCTTATAGGTGCGAATGGTTGACCCCCCTCGCCTGATAGCTTCTTGCAAAATCCTGATAGTCTGATCGTGCAGTCGCTTAATTTCAACGGGTCGCAGGCTATCCGAACGCCGTTCAGGATGAACCTTGGCCGCCCAGAGGACCTCGTCGGCATAGATATTTCCCAGGCCTGCCACCAGAGACTGTTCCAATAAATGAGACTTAATCAGCTTGTGGGAATTTTCCAAGGCCCGACGAAAGGGAGCCAATTTGAAACTTTCCTTGGTTGGCTCAGGACCGATTTTTTTCCGAATAAAATAGGCCTCTTCTTGCGGCTTAGGCAAGTAATCCATAGTCCCAAACTTGCGGACATCCTGATAAACCAAGGTTGTGCCATCGGTGAAGCTAAAGAAGGCGTGAAAGTGCTTATTAGTTGGCAATTGGTCGGAGAAGAGAAAATATTTTCCTTCCATCCGCAAGTGGGAAATAATCAGACCGCCTGTCAGCTCAAAAATCAAATATTTTCCTCGCCGACGCATGACTTGAACCGTCTGCCCTGGCAGAAGCAATTGGAAATCTTCTACTCCGGTCCGAACCAGTTTGGGATAGGTCACCTTGACTGTTTTAATGGTCTTGCCGAGGATCTGCCTTTCCAAGCCGCGTCTGACGTTCTCGACTTCTGGTAATTCGGGCATAGTGCTTCGCTCCTTTTTTTGAACTTATGATCTTTTTAGTCGCCCCCAACAAGCAGCGGGGGAGCCAAATGGCTTGAGCCTAGGACTTGTTTCCCACTTCTAGCTCCTGCCTGAGGTCTTTCAGATACTGTTTCTGTTGCCTTCTTAAATAAGAGCCAATTAAAGGTCTTAACAAAATCTTTTTGGCTGTGACATTCTCGGTAAAATTCACAAGTGTCTGCTGTCCTTGCGGTGTGAAACTTCCAGTCCAATGACCCTTGATACTATCATTTTCCATGTCAAATTCCCAAGATTTGCGGGCTTCCAGTTTGGTCGTTTGAAAATGTGTTTCTATGCCAGACTTGGTTACCTCAATAAAGTTAGCATTATCAATAATTTCAATATCCTTTAAGTCACTTCGCCAAGCAAAATGCTCGAGGTCGGTTACAGTTGCCCATACTTTATCAATTGGACAGGATAGCATCATATTGATTTGTGATTTTGCCATGTTGCTCTTTTCCTTGATCTCTGTTAATTACCTTATCTAACGCTTCTTTCTTCCAGAATCTTATAGCCATCAGCAGTCACAATAAGGGCTTGGCTATTTGTCAAAGGAAGCAAATCTAATGAAGAACCATAAGCCTCCAGCGTTTCTTTACTGCTTTGAGCAAAGGGAAATTCACCGTAATGCGGAAGAATATAAGAGTTGAAAAGATTCATACCTGAGTAATCCTTTAAGTCCTCAGCTACAGTCTTATCATCCATAATCTGGTTATACTCAATGTCAGCTGAGGCAATAATCGCTCCAGCCGATTCTCCAATATAGACTATTCCATCAGATACTCTGTCAACGATAGTCTTGTCGATTCCTTTTCTCTTTAACTCCTGCAAGAGGTAAAAAGTATTTCCGCCTGAAATATACAAACAGCTACAGTTTTTTAGCAATTCCTTAATTTGAGAAGTCTCCATGGCAGCAACATCCATCATTTTAATGTGAAAGCCCAGTTCCTGAAAAACGCTGATAGCCTCATCTACATATTCCTTATATTCCTCCACATTCGCTGCGGTAGGAATAAAAACGACTTCCTTTGACACCAGCGGTTGTAAAAATTCTTTCAGCAACTTTTTTGTTCCTGCCAAATAGGAGGTTAAAAATAAATCCATTTCGTATTCTCCATTCTTACATTATAATAACAAAATTGCTCTGCCATTTGTATTCTCAAACACAACAGATTTCTAGCGTAAAAGACTTGGCTCAAGAGCAATGGTAACATCGTCAATGATTAAGACCAAGCGTGTACCACAGGTAACAGCAGAAATCGGAGAGCCATCAATAATATCATTAGGCTCTATCTTATTAAGGGAGTTAGAATAATTTTTAGTCAGGACTGTAACGGCTTCTAGAAAGCTTGGTCCCTAATTTCACATCTTCTATCTAAACCTTTGGAGACTTTTCCAGATTAGACTATGGTACTAACCTAGTATCCCAATATGTCCAGATGGAATTTTCCTTCCAACTCTGGCTAAACCAAACGGTTTCTATCTCTTAAGATAGGAATCTGCAATCCCATTCACATCATGCGCTTGCATACCCAGCCGGCCAGGTTATAGACTAGACCCTAGGCCCTTGCAGAAAACGGAAAGCTATTAGTTGCTTAGCTATGACACTTTAAATAGCACAAGTAGAGGCCTTTTGAAACCTTGGAGTGGTTGATCTCTAGACTAGCATCTCTAAATAAGCCCCTAGGAATCTCCTCCTTATATATAAAAGAGAGTGATGAAGACTTAAACCTCTCACCACTCTCCTTCTTTTTTTCTGTTTAGTGCTGCCTTCTTTACTAGTAAAACTTAATCTACTGATACTTTTCATTCTACCATATCTTCAAGGCAATTGTTACGAATAGACTTTTTGATCTAAAATTTATACGAGAATCTTCTTATATAAATTTTGAATTGCTTCTCTTTTCCTTACCTCATTAATTATTTATTGGCCGATATAAAGTCTTCTATCTCTTTTGCCATTTCCTTATAAGCCGTTAAATAAAGGAGATGATCGCCTTTAAGAACTTTGGTTTTTACATCACCCTTATCCGCTGATAAGGCTTCATGCTGCTCAATCCAATTTCCTTTAATATCGAAATATTTGCGACGATTTTCCATATCATCATAGGTATCTTGAGCAAGAAGATAGAGGGGAAGACCTTTCAAATTTTTACCTGTAGACACCAGATAATACACCTAAACATGTCTTTACTTTAATGAAACTGCCCTCTATTCTATGCATGCATAGCTTACAGGACTCCTGCCCTTTCTTAAAATATTATTTACAAGAAAGGTTTACGTGACCATAGCACAAAAATCATCCTGCAAAAATTGTAATCTATCGCTATAAATCACATTTCCTTCATTATTATTTGATTGAGACTTCCCAAAATTTTTGACCTGACCGATTTTTAACTATACACACAACAATGCATCTAAGTCCACAGTGCAGGTGCCTTCTTATTAGTGATAGTTTAGTCTCTGCTAAAGTGTCGTAACCTGTTTGGGAAAGCATAACCCTGCATGAAATAGTGGATGAGCTGAATGTGTGTCGTTACATCACTAAATAACCAGGCATGGCCTTTATCAGGATAGTAAGCACATTCGCTTGTTGCGTTTTGGCTGGCTAGTAGCTTGTGCGACTCATGAATTGAATCGGATTCCTTCCCTCCCGAAACATAGAAGACAGGATTGTCACAAGTGAGATTGGTAGTTAAGAGATTAGCTTGCGACATAGCACGGCGAAAGGATCGGCTTGAAGCTTGCTGCAAATCGGCAACAAAGCTTTGATAGTCCTCTTCAGTAACTCCATCCTTTGCCATCATCTTGCTCATAACCTTGGCAATCAGACCAGTATTTTTGAGAAATGACGTGACGCAGACAGCCACAATGACCTTACGATGACCTTTGATTGGATGATGACACATGCCATCTACAAGGGCACGGTCAAATAAATCAGCATGTTTCTCCAACAAGGTCAAAACAAGACCGCCACCCAGTGAAAGACCAACCAGATGCGATTTGCCATGCGCCTTATCTTTGATGATGTCAGCAATCATTTCGGTCACATGGTCAAAGTTTGTCCACTCTACATCGCGGCTATTGCCATGCCCAGGCAGGTCAATAGCTAGGCAATGAAAGTCCCTTCCAAGCGCATCCATGTGATGCTGCCACATCTTACTGCTAGATCCGGAAGCGTGCAAGAAAACTATTGTCTGTGCATTTTGCTGACCACTTTCTTTGATAAACAAGTCTGTCATATCAATTACCTCGTTTTTGCATTTTCAGGCGAGGGTTAAAATAGCCTATCTTTAGGCTAACCTCGCTTTCTTATTGACAGGCTCGGGTTGAAAAGGTCCACTGGACCTTTTCAATATTCTTTCTTATTATAACCAAAGTCGGCGAGGTCCAGTTTTTTGTCCCGCCAGTTTTTCTTGACCTTGACCCAGGTTTCGAGGAAGACCTTGTCCCCCAGCATGATTTCAATATCACGGCGGGCTAGCTGGCCAATTTTCTTGAGCATGCTGCCTTTTTTCCCAATGATGATGCCTTTTTGGCTATCACGTTCGACCATGATGGTAGCTCGGATGTGAATCTTGTCGGTCTCCTCATCTCGCTTCATGGAGTCAATGACGACGGCTACTGAATGGGGCACCTCTTGCTTGGTCAATAGGAGAACCTTCTCACGAATCATTTCCGACACCAGGAAGCGTTCGGGATGGTCGGTAATTTGATCCTCAGGGAAATATTGGTAGCCCTCTTCCAGATTCTTCTTGAGGAGATTGAGGAGGGTGGGAATATTATTGCCCTGCAAGGCCGAAATAGGCACGATTTCCTTGAAATCCATCTGCGAGCGGAAATCCTCGATTTTCTCCAACAGCTGGTCGGGGTGGACCTTGTCAATCTTATTGATGACCAGAATAACGGGAATCTTGGCGGCCTTGAGTCGCTCCATAATCATATTGTCCCCCTTGCCCCGTTCCTCATCGGCAGGCACCATAAAGAGAACCGTTTCCACCTCTCGTAAGGTGGAATAGGCGGACTCCACCATGAAGTCTCCTAGAGCCGTCTTGGGTTTATGAATCCCAGGGGTGTCAATAAAGACAATCTGCTCACTATCGGTCGTATAAATCCCCATAATCTTGTTACGGGTGGTCTGAGCCTTGTCGCTCATGATGGCAATTTTTTGCCCCAGAACCTGATTTAAAAAGGTCGATTTCCCAACATTGGGACGACCTAGAATAGCTACAAAGCCTGATTTGAATGTCATATTATTTTTAGAAATGCCAACTGCTACTTGCGTCCCCTTAGGATTTGCCAGAGGAGCAACTTCAGGTCAGGGGCATTCCTTCCTTTCTGTCTTGTCTATAATTAGTGAAAGATGAGTTGCCAAATCTTTGGCACAAAGATGATGAGGCCCGTGACAACCGCATAGCCCGAAATCATCAGAACTGCACCAGCTGCCATATCCTTGGCATTTTTAGCCAGCATGGAAAAGTGATAATTGCTGGCCAAATCAACTACATTTTCGATGGCTGAATTGATGATTTCAAAGGTAATAACCAAGAAAACTGCCAACAAAAGAAAGAGCCACTCAATAGCTGAAATATGAAAAATCAGACCAGCCAGAATAGCCAAAATCGCTGATACAGCGTGTTTTCGCATATTGCGCTCTTCCTTGAAAGCGGTAAGAATCCCTGTCAGGGCAAACTCTAGACTGGAGGTCAGGGTTCGGTTTTTCCATTTCTTGGGTGAATTAGTCTCGTGTAAGTCCATAGGCTGTCAAAATCTCTTCCTGTAGGGTGAACATTTCTTCTTCTTCTTCAGGGGTGTAATGGTCGTAACCATTGATATGCAAAAAACCATGCACGGCTAAGAAGCCCATTTCTCGCTCAAAGCTGTGCCCGTAGTTTTCGGCCTGTTCATGGGCCTTATCAACCGAAATGAAGAGCTCGCCAATGTAGGCATCATAATCTTCCATCACGGCTGCTAAATCAGGGTCGGCCTCCAAGTCCTCCTCAGAGAAAACGATGTCTGTTTCAGGTTTGTATTCCAGACTAACCACATCAGTTGGCCGGTCCATATCCCGATAGTCAAGATTAATCTGATGGATTTTCTCATTGTCAACAAAGGTGATGGCCATCTCCTTGTTTTCCTTGCCCAATTTTTTAGCGGCAAAATTGAGCATATCCTTGATTTTATCCATCATTTCTTGTGAGACCTGCTTGGTCTCGTCTAGCATTTCAATATACATAGCTTATCCAATCTAATAATCATCTTTATTATAGCATAAAAGGCCTTAAGCATAGCTAGCTAGCTGGCAGGACTGACTAACTTAATTTTCTGAAAACCTTTTCAAAACTACCTTTCCTATGCTAAAATAAACTTATCACAAATTCACAAGGAGATCTTTATGACCTTTTCACAAAAAATTCAGGCAGCCTGTCGGGCTAAGGAAGAACTGATAGACCAGCATATGGTCCGCTATGCTGTTAAGTCCATCTTTGCTGGAGCCTTTCTGACCCTTTCCACGGGCGTTGGTGGTATTGCAGCCGATGTCATCAATCAGATTCATCCTAGTCTGGGGCGTTTCGCCTTCCCCTTCATCTTTAGCTTTGGACTGGTCTACATTCTCTTTTTAAATTCTGAACTGGTCACGTCCAATATGATGTACCTGACGGCTGGAGCCTACTATCGCTACATTTCTGTCAAGAAGGTTCTGAAAATCTTAGTGGTCTGTACCCTCTTTAATCTGGTCGGGGCAGCCTTGATTGCCGCCCTCTTTAATCAAAGTTTCGCCTACACCTTGGTAACCCCAAAGAGTTTCCTCGTCGGTGTCGTCCAAACCAAGCTGGCCAAGACCTCTAGCCAGATTTTCTTTGATGCCATTATTGCTAATATCTTTGTTAATATTGCCATCCTCTCCTACCTTCTAGTCAAGGACCAGACAGCCAAGACTATTCTAGTCATCTCGGCCATCTTTATGTTTGTCTTTATGAACACAGAACACTTGGTGGCCAACTTCTCTTCCTTCCTCTTAATGGGCTTTAATTCCGTCCATCTGGATGGTTACAATCTGGCCAATGTCCTGCGCCACTGGGGAATTTCCTTCATCGGAAACTGGATTGGTGGTGGCCTCCTTATCGGGGCGGCCTACGCCTTTCTCAATAAGAAGGAAAACCAGTAATACACTTCAAAAATCAAAACTATCCCACGGATAAAGTCACTCTATGATTTCTCTTTAGAGTGACTACGAAAACTACGATTGTAGTTTTCTATATCCCTGACTAATTTCATAAAAACTGTAATATTGACAGTTTTTACTCCATGTCGCATCGTTAACTCACCTTGCCGTACTTACTGAGGAAAGCGAAGTTTTCCCTATTTCCAACCTCAAAAGGTCTACCAGACCTTTTGAGCCACCTGCAGTTTTTGCGATGCAGAGCAAAGTTGATCGATTTCACCAACTTTGTGAGGTTAGTAAGGGAGCTAGGCAATCGCTATAGAGATTGCCGTTAGCTATCAAGCCACTATAGTGGCTGATAGCTTCGCTCCTTGCCTCGGCTATTCTTGATTTTTATTGAGTATAAATCCCATATCATCCAATCATACCCTGAAAAGGAGCCCTCAAGACGAGAGCTCCTTTTTCTTTATGGCTAGATTTTAAGAGGAACCTTCATAGGAAGACCCCTTGGTGCTAGGAAAGCCTACTCTTCATTCTCGTAGGCCCTGATGATTTCAGCCACGACTGGGTGGCGGACCACGTCCTTGGCAGACAGGTAGACAAAGTCAATCTGACGAATATTTTTCAGCTTTTCAATGGCATCCAGTAAGCCTGAATGACTATTTCGAGGCAGGTCAATCTGACTGCTGTCCCCGTTGACAATCATCTTAGAATTAAAGCCCAGCCGAGTCAGAAACATTTTCATCTGCATAATAGTTGTGTTCTGAGCCTCATCGAGAATGACAAAGGCATTATCCAGAGTACGTCCCCGCATATAGGCCAAGGGGGCAATCTCAATGATTTCGCGCTCCATGAGCCGTGTCGTCTGATCCTTCCCCAAAATCTGATAGAGGGCATCATAGACCGGCCGTAGGTAGGGGTCAACCTTTTCCTTGAGGTCGCCTGGCAAAAAGCCAAGACTTTCGCCAGCTTCAACCGCTGGTCTAGTTAGGATAATCCGCTTAACCTGACCCCGCTTGAGGGCCGTAACCGCTAAGGTCACAGCTAGGAAGGTCTTTCCTGTCCCAGCTGGACCGATGCCAAAGACCACATCATGGTTCTTGACACTATCCACATAGACCTTCTGACCTAGGGTCTTGACCCGAATGGGCTTGCCATAATTATCCTTAATAATCTCTTCTTCATAGAGGGCGACAAACTTGTCAATGGTGCCGTTTTGAGCCATGCTCAAGGCGGTCACCACATCGGAAGTGTTAATCAACATGCCTCGCCCCACCAGAACTAAAAGAGCCTCAATGGTCAAGCGGGCAAGCTCCAGGGATTCCTGGTCATCGCTCAAAATCTGCACCACTTCAGTTCTAGCATGGATGACCACGCCCGTATTTTCTTCAATCAATTTCAGGTGACGCTCATTGCTGCCAAAAAGGGCCATGAGGTCATCTGGATGTTTTAGGGTAATATCAACAGAATAGTCCTGCAAATAGACTACCTCTTTCTATGCTTAGTTTAGCCCCATTATAACGTATTTAAGAAGAAAAATCATGCTGGAAAAGATTCTCCAGCACGACTCCTTCTGCTTATCTGCAAATTAAAAAAGATAACTTTTTCTAATGGGCCAGATAGTCTTCCCAAATTTGGTCGAATTGGCCTAGGTTAAAGCTAAAGCTGGCCTGATCTTCCAGATAGCGGCTGACTTCTTCGAAGTCATCGGTGTGTTTTGGGAAGGTGCTATCGTTAAAGGCTAGGTCTGCCAACAGGGCTGCTGGTTCCTGAGATTTGGGATTGCGTTGCGTCATCAGCCAAGTATAAAAAGATTTTCTCATTGCCAATGCTCCTTTAAAAATTGATGACGAAGCTCGCTTGAAAGAGCATAGCGTAAGGGATCCTTCTTGTAGAACTGCTGGTGGTAGCCCTCCGCTGGATAGAAGGTCTGGGCAGGTTCTATCTTAGTGACAATGGGAGCATCGAAGCGACCAGATGCCTGTAAATTAGCCTTGGAGGCCTCTGCCAGCTCTTTTTGCTGCTCATTCTCATAGAAAATGACCGGACGGTAATTGTCGCCACGATCCTGGAATTGACCAAAGGCATCGGTGGGGTCGGTCTGAGCCCAGTAAATCTCTAAGAGTTTTTGATAAGAAACCTGAGTCTCGTCATAGATGATCTCAACAGCCTCGGTATGGCCAGTCTGTCCAGTACAAACCTCTTCATAGCTAGGGTTAATGACATGACCTCCCGTATAGCCTGATAGAACTGACTGAACCCCAGGATAGGTCTCGAAGGGTTGGACCATACACCAAAAACAGCCACCCGCAAAAATTGCTCGCTCCATAATAGCACCTCCTCATGATTGTCTATTATAGCACATCCTTATGATTGTCTATTATAGCACATCCCCCAGGTAAAACTGCCTTATAGAAATTTTGCTTATACTCTTTGAAAATCAAAATTCTCCGTCGTTAACTCACCTTGCCGTACTTAGTGAGGAAAGCGAGGCTTTCTGCATCTTCAACCTCAAAAGGTCTCCCAGACCTTTTGAGCTGTCTTCAGTTCGTGCGACGCGGAGCAAAGTTGGTCGATTTTACCAACTTTGTGAGGTTAGTAAGGGAGCTAGGCAATCGCTATGGAGATTGCCGTTCGACATCAGTCACTTTAGTGACTTGATGTCATTGCTCCTTGCCTCGGCTAATTTCGATTTTCATTGAGTATTGCTCCCCTTCAAGAGCGCTCGCTAACCAAACAGTAAACTCTGCAAGTGTTCAAAAAATATCCTCCTTATTTTGTTGGTCGCCACAAAAAAGCCAAGCCCGATAAGGGGCTTGACCTTGAAATTAGCTATCTTGCTTTACTTATTCGTACTCATCGTTAAGATCTTCGTCATCGTCATCTCCGTCATGATGGTCTTGATGGTGGTCACCATCGTAATCACTGTCATCATCACCGGCTTGGTCATCGGCTTGACTGGAAGTAGAGCTACTTGAGGTGCTTCCTTGAGAGCTTTGACTTGATGAGCTAGTTTCAGATGAGGGACTCGTTTGATTCGTTTGTGAAGATGAATTGGTTTGGTTAGATTGACTTGATGAATTATCGGTATCGTTATCAATTTCCAAAATGCTGCCATTTACAGCGCTAACAACATAGGAATAGCCGCATTCACCATACTTGAAATTAATCTTATAAACTGGGGAATCATCTTGTTGGTCCTGGTCGACTTTCAATTCACTAACTTGGTTTTCAGCTAAACCAGCGTTATGAAGGGCGATTTGCTTAGCTTCCTCATTCGTAAAGGTCGCATTTTGCTTGTTTTGGTCGCTAGAAGAATTGGAGCCTGAGCTGACCTCGCCCCCCATTCTAACGAGGTAAAAATCTTCTGTCAAGCGCCCCCCGGCGCTTGTAATATAAGGACTAGACTTAAAAGGCAGGACTGTTGCGCCATTATTTCATGGCGGATTAGTGCCTCTATGGTCTCTAGACTATGAAAGAAATTGAAAGTAACAAAAATTTTACAGAAAGTCTCGCAACTGAAATTTATCCAAGGTCAATGGTTCACACAATTTTCATGCCACCCATTTGAAGGCTGGTCATGAGTATAAGGAGGCTAGGGTAGCGATGTGTCCAAGCACTTATCAGCTCCTAGATGAGAAGAAAAACAGCCCAGAACCAAAGCCTATTCTTCCAGGCTATCTCCCTTGCAGAGCTCACAAAAAAAGAAGCCCTCAGGCTTCCTTAGTCTTTATTTAGCACGACGCAGGTGACTCGTGTGTTTGCTTTTATCTTTGGACGATGGCTTGCCGTAATCACCATAGCTACCGTAACTACCATAGTTGCCGTAGTTTTCCGATTTCTCATCAACCTTATTAAGGATAACGCCCAAGAATTGAGCCCCACTCTTTTCCATCTGCTCAATGGCTTTCCGAATGAAGCGGCGACGAATGACCCCAGCCTCAGTAATCATGATAGAGGCATCACAATCCTGAGCGATGATAGCCGCATCAACGACCTTGCCAATCGGTGGTGTATCAATCAAGACATAATCATAATGTTCCCGAACCGCCTCAATCATCCGCTTGAAGTTATCGCTCTGAAAGAGGGCCGTCGGATTTGGTGGGACCTGTCCCGAAGGAATCATAGTCAGGTTAGGAACGCTGGTCCGACTGATAGTGGTCTGCAAGTCAGCGTGTCCTGACAAGAAGTCGGTCAGACCCTTAAGGGGAGCATCGGGTTTAAAGCTCCCCATCATGACAGAGTTTCTGGTATCCGCATCAACCAGAAGGGTCCGGTATCCCGCACGGGCGAAAGATACTGCCAGGCTCATGCTTGTCGTGGACTTCCCTTCTTTGGGTTGAACCGAGGTCAGAGCAATGACCTTGATGTCACTACCACTAAACTGGATATTAGCTCGGATGGAATTGTAGTATTCCTCAGCCTTATCCATCAATTTTTCTTTGTTACTAGCTAATTCTAAGTATCCCATACTTCCTCCTATAGGCTGTCGGTATTGGGAATAACCCCAAGCAAGGTGCGACCAAGTGCCTTTTCAACATCTTCACTCGTCTTGATACGATCATCAAGAGCCTCAAAAAGAATCAAAATCACAATAGCAATGAAGCCACCGGCTGCGACCCCAAGAACAAAATTCTTCTTGACACTTGGCGAGGTTGGTGACGTTGGTACCTTGGCCGTTTCTGCTGTGGTGACATCCTCAACCTTGGTAACATCCTTGATTTTTTGGATAGCAATTTCACGCACCGCATTAGCCAAACGGCTAGCCTCCTGCGGGCTCTTATCCTTGACAGAAATCGTAATCAGGCGGGTATCCGTTGGCACATCAATACTAATCTTTTGAGAAAGTTCACCAGCACTAATATCCAACTTTTCCTTGCTGATAACATCTTCCAAGACATCCTGAGACTTGATAATTTCCTTATAGTCATTAACCAAGTCGGTTCCTACTTGGATGTCCTGATAATTGATGGAATTATTGTTGCTACTATTAACCACATAGACTCGGGTGGCAGAGGTATAGGTTTTAGGAATGATAAATACACTAACAAACAGGGCCACGAAGCCAAACAGTAGGGCCACGAAAATAATTAAAAATTTTCGGTTCCATAATTTCTTAAGTAGGGCGAATACATCAATTTCAAATGATGCATTATCTGCTGAAGTCATAGGTTCTCCTTTTGATTGTGATAGTTAAGGGAGCATGATAGGCCATCATGAAAGCTTTGACCTTATTGGCCTTATCCCAGCCTAAAAATTCATGTGGGACCAAGGATTCTTAGAGAAAATTGCCAAAGTCCAATCAGCTTTCCTTAATTAGTTTTATCCTCGAGAAGGGCTTGCATATTCTCCTTGAAGAGGGCTTGAGCTCTAGCTTGACCATAGGTCTTAGCAACTAAGTCATAGGCCTCTTTCATATAAGGGGGGCGCTTATCAAGGTTATGCATGTCGCTAGCAATACAGTGAACGAGGTCTGCTTCTAAAAAGTAGCGTCCCCTTTGCTTAAAGACCTTCTCCTTGTCGCCAAAGAGTTTGGGCTTGAGGACATGATTGCTGTTGACTTGAGTATAACAGCCCATGTTGATAATTTCCTGAACACGGTCAGGTTTATTTTCTAGGGTATTGTAGCGTTCAATATGAGCAACAAGGGGAGTGATTCCCAACATTAAGACCTTGGTCAGGGCCTGGTGCATATCTCGCCAAGGTGTTGTCATACTAAATTCAATCAAGGCATAGCGACTACCGTCCATGGTTGGAACAAGATTTTTCTCTAATTTCTGACGAAGATCTTCTGTGTAATAGAGTTCTCCCCCATAGAGAATGCTTAGGTCGGGGAATTTTTTCTCAGCCGCTTCTTTGACCCTTAAAAAGTTGGTATGAATTTTTTCCTCTGGCGTTTCAAACATATCCTTACGCCGATGCGAGGTTGAAACAAGGGTCCGAACCCCCTGGCGGTAGCTCTCGGAGATTAGATTGAGGCTTTCCTCCAGGCTCTTGGGCCCATCATCCACATCAAAAACAATGTGCGAATGAATATCTATCACACTTACTTACCTCCTAAAACATCTTTAATCTTGTCAGCCGCATCGGATACGCTGGCATCATCCAGTTGCATCATGTAGAGGGAAGCTCCAGGCATGGCATAGGAAGGCAATTCTCCTGTTGAGCCTGTACCCGTAACAGCTTGGGAGCTGACCTTGAAGGAAGCTCCTGAGTCCAATTGCGTATTGGCAATAGTCATCAAATCGCTGATTGGCATATTGGTTTGGATGGAATCTTGGAGATTGTTGGCGATAGAGGAAATCTTAGAAACTGATTTCGCCGAGGCCAACTTATTAATGATGGCGGTGATGACCTTCTCTTGGTTCTTACCGCGGTCATTATCACCATTTTCTAGACTATAACGTTCACGAACAAAGGCCAGAGCACCTTGTGAATCTAAATGGACATTGCCCACTTCAAAGGTATAATCCTTGTTGGTGTGGGCGGTAAAGGCCTGGTCGTTATAAACGTCAATACCACCTAGCAGGTCAACCAACTTGAGGAAGGAGGTAAAGTTGAGGCGGGCATAATAATCAATGTTGATATTGTAAAGATTTTCTAAGGTCTTCATAGATGTCTGAACACCATAGATACCAGCGTGGGTCAGCTTATCCTTTTGGTTGTTACCTCCATCTGGGATGGTAACGTAGGCATCACGAGGGGTTGTGGTCAAGAGAACCTTGTGAGTCTTAAGGTTGATGCTGGCAATAATGTTAACATCGGATCGAGAAACTGAGTTAATCGGACCGTAGGTGTCGATACCAGAGATATAGATATTAAAGGCATTAGTATCAACCTTTTTATTGGATTCAACCTTATTAGCCGTTTGAATCTTATGGCTATAGATGGTCCTAACCTTCTTACTGAAATCCTTGTCCTGGGCTTCAATCAGACTAGAGTAGGCACTATTCAGAATAATGGCCTTGGTAGAACCGGACATCAGGTCATTATAGGCCTGGGCATAGGAATCGACATGATTGACGGTTATACTCTTGGACTTATCTGCCTTGATTTCTTTGACGAATTCATCAATATTAGTGCCATCGCTTTGGGTTGGTGCCTCGACTTCATCAATGTTTTCTAAGTCCTTAATGGAACTATCCTTGGGCACAACGATGCTCATTTCTACCTGAGAATACTTGGTGGAGTCATTAAGAGTGCCAATGAAGTTAACAAACTTATTAAAGCCAAGAAAAGTCAGGGCAGAAATCACCGTAAAAATCACTAAGAGGACACTGGTCCACATCTTGGCGCGATTCTTAACAATGAGAAAGGCCGCTAAAACAAATACTGCGGCTAGGAGGACTGTAAAAATAAGGTTAAGGTATTTCGACGCCAAAAAATTATATTTATAGGTGATAAAGAGGGTCATCGCGGAGACCGCCGTATAGAGTATAAATAATAAAATATTGACGAAATAATGCGTGCTAAAACTCTTAGACTTGGATCGATTATGTCTTGCCATCATTGCTTCTCCAGTATTATTGATTTCACGCTTTATTATACCTAATTTTTACGACAAGTCCAAGGAAGTTTAACTTATTTTTAACGTGTCTGTCATAATTTAAACAGTTAACGAAGCTCTGAAATGGCTTTAGACTAGCCATTTAGCAAGATTGGTTAGCTTCTTTTCCATTAAAAAAATATTTTCAGCTGAGTTTTTTTACAGTCAACAAATCCCAGACTAAACTCACATCGGTCGCTAATAATTTCAAGGTTTAATGGTGTTTTTTTTTATTAAACCTGTTCGAAAAAGTGCTTTTGGTCGAAATCAAACTTATTATTTTGATACTTTCTAACCTAGCAAGTTTATCAGCGACTTTTAATTGCTGATAAACTACGGTAATCTCCATAGCGATTGCCTAGCTCCCTTACTAATACCATTTCCAAAATATCATCGATTTTGAAAATGTCATGTCGTTAAGTAGTGCGGACGGAAGCGACCACCTTTGGCGTTCCATTCCGACACGAAGTTAGTCCAGTCGATATTACTGGACTAGCTGAGTTAGTCAGGAAGCTAGCCCATCTCAATGGAGATGGACGTTTGACATCAGACACTTTAGTGGCTTGATGTCTTTGCTTCCTGCTATTTTTTGAGCCCTTCGCTTTTACATTTTTAGGCTCAGGCAGATTTCGTCCACTGGACGAAATCTCTTCAAAAAATCCGTTATTAGCAACAAAAAGAGTTGTTGCTAATAATGCCACTACGGCGAAAGTATCACCTAGGTTCACTCTCCCTCTATAATTTAGAAAATTAAATATCCCTGTATTTTCTGCCGAAGGAAGCATTTGAGGAAAGTGAATATATCTCCAAACAAGTCCATCGATTCCAGACCTTAATTTTAACTCGGTATTAAACTTATTGCAGACCAGTTTGGGCTGGCTGGCTCAGAGCATCCAGCTGACTTTGCAGGTCTGATTTTTTCGAGGTGGTTGTTACCTTGTCAATGGCTCCTTGGGCTAACTGGATATTGTCCGCAGTCGGATTGGCCTGGGCATTGGTCAAGGCTAGCTTAGCCGAAACAATATTAAAGCGTTCCTGATAGGCAGCCTTCTGGCTTTTATTGGAAACCTGATCAATCTCATCTTGGAGACTGTCAAGCTTATCAACGCTAGGATTATTTTCCAGCGCTTCTAAATCTGCTTCCACGTTCTTATTACTTTGCGATGACGAGGAAGAACTACTAGTGCTAGAGATATACCTTGGCGCTACCTCTACATCTCCCCCCTTAACTGGCTTATTGCTATGTTTGGCATAGACAAAAAGACCAAAAATAAGGACTAGCAAGGCAAGGCTCATTGCTAAATATAGGCTTTCACTTCTTTTAAACTTCATAAAGACCCTCTCTCTTAAAATATTGGAAGACAACTGGGATGACTAGACTTATAGCGACAAGTCAGTCCTAGCGCTTCTCTCCCTTGAATGCGACCGACTATTCATCAATCGTCTGAATAGCTTTCATTGGGCTATAAGCCCCATCTGAAAGCAGATACAAAATTTATTATAGCTTATTTCGGGAATTATTCAAGTTAGTGAGAAGAAAATGCAGAAAATTAGCATTATTTTCATTTTAAGACTCAGGTAAAATCAGTATCTAAAATCTATATCTAAGACCAAACCAAGCATTCGTATTTACAAGAAACAGGCGCTAAATGTGGCTAGTTCCACTTATCGCGTTATGGCACGAAAAAGCTGGCGAAATGAACTTCCGCCAGCTTTTACTTTGATTTTATGAGTTTTATCCACCTAGGTAGGCCTTACGAACTTCATCGGAAGCCAGCAATTCTTGACCTGTACCTGAGAGAACAATTTTCCCAGTTTCTAGGACATAGCCCCTATCAGCGATTGATAGGGCCTTATTAGCGTTCTGCTCAATCAGGAGAACCGTGGTCCCCTGCTTTTGAATATCTTGGATGATGTCAAAGATTTCTTGGATGAAGATTGGAGCCAGTCCCATAGAAGGCTCATCGAGAAGGAGGAGCTTGGGTTGACTCATCAAGGCTCGTCCCATGGCTAACATCTGTTGCTCACCACCAGACAGGGTTGCCGCATCCTGATTCTTGCGCTCTTCCAAACGAGGGAAGCGATTAAAAACATGCTCCAAATTGGCTTGATTTTGGTCCTTGTTATTATTTAAAAAGGCACCCATTTCTAGATTTTCTAGAACGGTCAAACCAGGGAAGACATGTCGACCTTCTGGTACCTGAGCTAAACCATCTGCGACAATCTTACGAGCAGCTGTCTTTTGAATCTGGTTGCCCAAGTAGCTAATGCTACCCTCACTCGGGCGAACCAAACCTGAGATAGTCCGCAAAATTGAGGTCTTGCCAGCACCATTGGCACCAATGAGGGTGACAACCTCACCTTCATTGACTTCGAAGCTGACATTCTTGACAGCTTCGATAGCCCCATAGCTGATTGAGAGGTTTTCAATTTTTAACATAGACATTAGGCTTCACCTCCCAGATAGGCTTCGATTACTCGCTTATTGGTCTTGATTTCATCAGGTGTCCCATGGGCAATCAGACGGCCATACTCCAGCACATAAATCCGCTCAGTCACTTCCATGACCAAACTCATGTCATGCTCAATTAGGATGACCGTAATTTGAAATTCTTCCTTAATTTTGCGAATCAAGGCTGTCAATTCCGCTGTTTCTTGAGGGTTCATCCCTGCAGCTGGTTCATCTAGGAAAAGAATTTTTGGCTCAGTAGCTAGGGCCCGAACAATTTCCAAACGGCGTTGTTGGCCATAAGGAAGATTCTTAGCAAGGGTATCGGCATCTTGGTCCAAGTCAAAGATTTTCAAGAGTTCCAGAGCCTTAGCCTTGAGCTCTTTTTCACTTTGATAATACTTGGGTAAACGCAAGAATGAGGCCAAGAGGTGAGCACTATGGCGATTGGCAAAACCAATCAGAACATTGTCCAGAACCGTCATTTCCTTAAAGAGGCGGATATTTTGGAAGGTCCGAGAGAGGCCTAAAGAAGCAATCTTATGAGGAGCCTTGCTATTGAGAAGGGTGCCATCTAGTGTGACTGTCCCTTCACTTGGAACGTAAACACCTGTTAAGAGGTTGAAAAGGGTGGTTTTCCCAGCCCCATTGGGACCAATCAAACCGACCAGTTCTCCCTTGTTGAGTTCCAGAGAAACATCACCAACGGCTGTCAGACCACCGAAATTTTTGGTCAAGTTTTTAACTTCAAGAAGTGCCATTAGTTCTTACCCTCCTTATTCTTGTTGAAAAATCTTGATAGGGTAAATTCCTTGGTTCCCAAAAGTCCACCAGGACGGAAGATCATGACCAAAATCAGGGCCAATGAATAGATAATCATCCGCAATTCTGAGAAATTTTGCAGGAACATATTGAGGATACCAAGAACAACACCAGCAATAATAGTACCAGTAATGGAACCCAGCCCTCCCATAACGGCGATAATCAGGTAGTCAATGGATTTCATGATGGTGAAATCTTTTGGTACGACTGTCCCTATATAGCTGACATAGAGAGAACCGGCGATGGCTGAGATAACAGCCCCCATAACAAAGACCAAAACCTTCTGGCGAGTCAGGTTAACCCCCATGGACTCAGCTGCAATTTCATCCTCACGAACCGCAATAATTTGCCGGCCGGTTGATGACCGTAGGAAGTTAAGAACCAGAATGGTAATGACCACTACAAAGACAAAGATGACCTGCCAAGTAGTGTAGGGCAGAATTCCTGTCAGACCAGCAGCACCATTAGTAAGGGTCCCACCATTAACGATGATGATGCGAATAATTTCAGCCATACCAAGGGTTGCGATAGCCAGGTAGTCTCCTTTAAGTCGCAGGGTTGGGACACCAAAGATGATAGCGACCAGGGCTGCGATAAGAGCCCCCAAGAGCATAGACCAGTAAAAACCATCATAGGTAGGATAGTATTGGGTAACAATAGCCGAAGCATAGGCCCCGATGGCCATGAAACCAGCTTGACCCAGGGTAAACTGACCAGAAAAACCAAGAACCAAATTGGTTCCCAAGCCCATAAGGATGGAAATTCCAATTCCCATTAGGATTTGAATATAGTAGAGGTTTAGAAGACCTGTGCTAGCTAAGACTTGGAGAATGGCATAGATGACTGCGACAATAGCAAGCCATGTCAGATTTAATTTTAAATTCTTTTTCATGTCCTACACCTTCTCTTTCACGTTTTTACCGAGGATACCTGCTGGACGGACCAGGAGGATAACAATCAAGACGGCATAAACGATAGCATCACGGTAGGTTGATAGACCAAGGGCATTGGATAGGGTTTCCAAGATACCGATGACAAAGCCACCGATAGAAGCACCTGGGATAAGACCGATACCACCCAGAACGGCAGCGACAAAGGCCTTAATCCCTGGTGTCATCCCCATAAGCGGGTCAATCGAATTATAGTAGAGGGCAATGAGGACCCCTGCTGCACCAGCCAGGGCGGAACCTAGGGCAAAGGTGAAGCTGATGGTAGAGTCAACATTGATCCCCATCAGTTGAGCGGCATCGCTATCAACAGAGACTGCCCGCATGGCTTTCCCCATCTTGGTCTGTTTGACAATCAATTGGAGACCAATCATGAGAACGATAGCCACGGCCAAAATCAGGAGCTGAATATTGGTAATGGTCACAGGTCCCAAATCAAAGCTATGCATCTTGATAGCCTGTGGGAAAGAGCGCTTATTCGAGCCAAAGAAGAAGACCATGGTGTATTCCAAGAGGAAGGAGACCCCGATAGCCGTAATCAAGGCTGAAATCCGAGTCGAATTTCTCAAAGGTCGATAGGCCAAGAACTCAATCACCATTCCCAAAATAGCGGTAAGGACCATTGAGAAAATCAGGGCAATCCAGAAATTCAGGTGTAAACCATTAATGGCCCAGTAGCCAATAAAGGCCCCCATCATGAAGATGTCCCCGTGGGCAAAGTTAATCAATTTAATAATCCCATAAACCATGGTATATCCTAGGGCCAAAAGGGCATAGATACTTCCTAGGATAATCCCATTTACCAGTTGTTGGGGAAGTTGTGCTAACATAAAATACCAAACTTTCTTTGTTTTTATCTTGTCAAGAAAACTTCTACTACTTCTTAATCGTTACGGTATCAGCAGAGGTTTCGACACCATTGTCTAACTTAACCATAACTGCTGATTTAATCGGATTATGAAGGTTATCAATGGTCATCTCACCCGTTACGCCAACAAAGTTCTTGAGTTTCGCTAAATTATCAGCGAGCTCAATAGAATTCTTGGCTCCCTTGGCAGCTGCTGCAATCATATAAACAGAATCATAGGAAAGGGCTGAGAACTGGTTAGGCTCATTGCCATATTTCTTCTGATAAGCCTTGATAAAATCTCTAGCCTTAGCTGAGAGGTCTGCCTTGGTCGAGTAACCCGAAACGTAGTAAACATTGCTGGCATCCTTCTTGCCGGCCAAATCAATAAAGGTCTTGTCACTAAAGCCATCAGGGCCTAGGATTGGTTTGTCAATTCCCTTATCCCTAGCCTGTTTAGTAATCAGGCCAGTTTCGGTATAGTAACCTGGCATAACAATTAAGTCATAATCCTTATCCTTGATAGCTGTCAAGGCTGATTGGAAGTCTGTATCGTTGGCCACAAAGGTTTGGGTCGAAACAATTTGTCCCTTGTAGCTCTTCTTGAACTGGTCAGCAATACCCTTGGCATAGTCACTAGAATTGTCGTAGAAAAGTACAACCTTTTTGGCCTGCATATTTTCAGAAGCATATTGGGCCAGGACCTTCCCTTGGAAGCTATCCCTAAAGGTGGTCCTAAAGACAAAGCGCTTAGCCTTATCCTTACCACTAGTAGAATCAACCGTCAAGTCGTCCTGGGTACCAGAAGGGGACAAGAGAGGTACCCCTGTCTTTTGGGCATTCAAGGAAGCTGCAGATACGGCACCAGAGGTGGCAGGGCCAATGATGGCATTAACCTGATTTTGTACCGCCAAATTGGTTGCAGCCGTTGAACTTTCGGCATTATCAGACTTGTTGTCCTTGGTAACCAATTCCAACTTTTTACCATCAACACCGCCAGCCTTATTGATTTCATCAACCGCCAGCTTGATTCCCTTATTTTCAGCCGTTCCATAGGCAGAAACCGCACCGGTCAACTCCATGTCGACACCAATTTTTATGGTATTTCCGATTTTTGTTCCCTGAGCATTGCTGGTAACATCGGGTGACTTACCACAGGCCACCAAGGTTACGGCAGCCAGCAGGGCCATACCAGTTGCGATAATCTTTTTACGCATCCGATTATTCTCCTCATCTTCATTTTAAAAAGTCGGCTGGGAAGCAAATCCCTAATTTCTACCGCTTTTTAAGGCTACTGAATAGAATACAGAATTATCAGATAATTGTCAAGGGTATTTACCTGCTAGCTAAATGCAGTAGTTTTCATCTACCTTGCTTTGGACTTTAATCTGGCTAAAACGTATGAATTAACGCCTGCAAATTAAAAAATCAGAACTTAATCAGATTCCAACTTCTGTTGATTTAGCGTCTTTTTCAAGACTTTTTCTACTTTCAAGAAACCTAAAGAGGTCTTGAAACTTGGCCTAGGATACAGAAGGTTTTAGCAGACCTCATCAGCTTTCAAGAGGCTAAGGACAATAATACTAATTAGTGCTATTTCTATAGCATTAGAAAAAGCTAGGCAAAAATAAAGAAAGAGTCTTCAAGTGCCTAGCTTTGATTTCGATTAATTAATTTCTGGCTGGTCTTCTCGAAAAAGACTACCAACAAAATCCTGATTAATATCGTCCAGATGGGAAGGACGAACTCGCTTGACAAACTTTAACTTCTTTAAGGCCTCGAGGGTCTCTGCTTGCTTTTGCGCATCTAGATAAAGTTGGACATAGCGAAAACGGCGTGAGTGATAAATCATATCTCCATAGCGATTTAACTTGCGGGCATCCCGATTGTAATAGAGATAAACGATGATTCCGACACGTTTTTGTTTTTCAAACATGCTTGTTTAGCTTATCCTTTCTAATTGAACTGGCCTAGGGCTTTGACTCTATTCTTGGGCATCCTCACGAATATTTTCCCCTCGTCCTTGTCCGTGCTTGTGACGGCGAGGAGCCAAAGGAAGCCCCGTATCAACAAAAATATCAGAGGAGACACTTTCAGCCAACTGCCTGGTAATCTCGGCCAAAAGGCTCTGCAGGGTTACCTCTGCTAGCCGAAAGTCCTGCATGGTCTGAGTCATATCAATCTGGCGTTTTAATCGTAAAATCTGACGGCGAAGCTGGGAAACCTCTGGCCGATACTTGGCAAATTCCTTTTGGTCCTCATAGCTGGCCTGCAATTCTTGAAACTGGGCCAGCTGGTCTTGCAAGTCCTGGTCTGCCATCAGACTGACTTGCTTGGCTTGATAGTCCTGGACCTGAGGACTAGCAAGAATCGCCTCAACTAGTTGCTCAATGGCATCATCAATGGCCAAGAGCTCCTCATTAATTTCTAACATACTAGTATTATAGCATATTGAAAAAAGCCGACCCTAGTCTGGCCGGCTTTTCGAGCTAATCGGTTTCGGTGGTATGACGGACGTATCTTAGTAAAAGAGGCGTAGAGAGAGCATCATCCAAAATCTTCAAATTCTAGGATTCTTGTAAATTTAAGGCACTATTTTTTAAAGTGACCGAACTAAAATCCATTTTCGCGTATGAACTTTTCGGAACCAAACGCTCTAGTGTGTTCGGAAGTTATGTCCAAAACTACTAGCTGCAAGGGGCACAGTAAGCTCACTAATTCGTCCAATGAATATACCCTTTCAAGCATACCATCAAGTTTTCTTTTAATATATCCCTTTTTCAGTAAATCTGAATCATTATAAGCATCGTAAAAGATGCCTCCCTTGCGTACTGCCAGAAAAAGAAATGAACCTTCAGGTCTTAGAACTCTATTGATCTCAGAAAAATAGCTTCCCCGCCCTTTTTCACTCACAATAAATGTAATTGGTGACATAATGTCAAAAATACAACCAAAATAGTTATCTGGGAAAGGTAAACCTTTGCTGACATCACATTCTTTCAATTCAAGCAGTCCTTGACCAATTGGTTCACTCAAAAAGTCAGAATCTTTTTCAATAGCTGTTTGAGTTAAATCTACCCCGTAGTAGTAATCAGAAAAGTTATTATCAATCAAATATCTAAGATTTCTACCAAAACCACAACCGATTTCTAATGTGCGATTTATTGGTTCTTTTTGAAAGATTTTATCTTTTAAAGAATAGATTCTTTTTATGGCATAATTTGGCTCATTTCTAATCCTCCTGTTTTGGGATTCTTTATGTAATGATTGCCACTTATTGTCATTTGAAGCATACATAACCATTAAACTCCCCATATCTCATTACTGTGGTAACATGCGAGAAACCTGCACCAGACAAGAGATGCCGATTCTCAGAATGTGTATTAGTCACCATCGCGCCTTCTAAACTGAATTGTTTTGATAATACTTCCTCAGGAGAAAATCCATAATCTATTTTAAATTTCATATATGAAGAAGTTATCAATTTGTATATTTTAGGATCTAAAGGTAGTTCTTTTTCAAATAAGATGAAACCACCCCAGGAATTAATGCATCGTAAATTTTTTCGATGACAGCTTTACGATTTGAGATTGGGATAAATTGCAGGAAATAGTAACCTACAAGTAACCTACAATCAGACTAGCAGGTAAAAGATTAACATTTTCAATGGTATCATTAACAAATTTTATTTCTTTATCACATTTTTTCTGAGCAAGGTCAATCATTTCTTTTACAGGTTCAACACCATAAAAGGTTACATTTTTCTTACTGTCATGGCGTTCACACAACTTATTGATTAATGTCCCTGTGGAGCTTCCAACCTCATAGCAATTACTGCCCTTTTTTAAGAAAAAATCACTCAAGTAACAAATAAACTCGTGACCTTCTTCATATAATGGAACAGATAGTTTTACATGATTATCAAAATGTTTTGCCACTCCATTATAAAAAGTCCACTGATGACTATCATTTATGGGCACCTCTAAAAACCCCAAACTTTTAAATTAAAGTGTTGATTTAGCAACAATTGTAACGACAAAATCGCAATTTTATTGAGTATTTAGAGGTGCCCTTATGTCTATATCATTTCCAACATCCATTGGAATCCTCCTAAGCAACTAGACTTAAATGGAACCCATTAAATATTAAGTGAGGCTCGCAAAATAATTTAGGGTCCTAATCAATTGAGCAGTAAAACTCATTTCGTTATCATACCAAGCAACAGTCTTAACAAGATAGTTTCTTCCGTTCGTCGTAACTTCTGTTTGAGTTGCATCGAAAATTGAACCATGTGTATCACCTATGATATCACTTGAAACAATCAAATCTTCATTGTAAGCAAAACTTTCATTTTGTGCAGCCTTCATCGCAGCATTCACTTCGTCAACTGTTACTGGCTTTTTCGCAACACTTACAAGTTCCGTTAATGAACCTGTCGGGGTAGTAACCCGTTGAGCATGACCCTTTAATAGGCCATCCAATTCTGGAATTACAAGTCCAATTGCCTTGGCTGCCCCAGATGAAGTGGGCACTGTATTTACTGCAGCTGCCCGTGCTCGACGAAAATCTCCTTTACGATGTGGTGCATCAAGAGTCATTTGATCTCCTGTATAGCTATGGATAGTTGTCATTGTACCTACTGCAATTCCAAACGCTTTATTAAGTGTATCAGCCATTGGTGCAAGGCAGTTCGTAGTACATGAACCTGGCGAAATTACTGTTTCCTTTCCTGTTAAAGTTTCGTGATTTACATTAAATACTACCGTTTTAACATCATTTCCACCAGGAGCAGTAATAATTACTTTCTTAGCCCCACCATTAGCGTGAAGGTGCTTTTCAGCTTCTTCTTTACTTGCAAAGAATCCTGTCGCTTCAAGTACAATATCAACTCCAGAGGAAGCCCAATCAATCTTTTCAGGATTAGGTTCACTGGTTACTTTAATAAACTTACCATTGACGACAAATCCACCTTCTTTAACATCAACTGTACCATCAAACCTTCCTTGGGTACTATCATATTTTAAAAGGTGGGCTAACATTTTTGAATCTGTTAAATCATTGACATGTGTCACTTCAATATTATTTAGTGTTTGAATTCGGCGAAGTGCTAAACGACCAATACGACCAAACCCATTAATTCCAACTTTAACAACCATTGTACTTACCTCCTAGATTTTTCTATACAATTTCACGAGTGGAAGGATTACTCGAAATCCCTTGTCTTAATATTTTTTTGCCCACTCTTTAGCAGTGAAAAGGGAGTAATCCCTATAATTTCCGCATTGCTTTTCAGAAACTCCTAGTACATTTTTCCATTGAAAACTATCACTCACCAATTCTTCCAAAGCATTTTTTATCACTAATGCTATCTCTTTCGATGAGTGGTCACCCCATATGATTAAAGGGAAACCTGTTCGACAACCAAAGGGAGAAAAATCGATCATCCCATCAATGCGGTCTCGAATAAGGCTCGCAAGCGAATGTTCAATAGTATGGATGCCAGCTGTCGGAATCGCATTTTGATTAGGCTGAACAAATCTTACATCAAAATTACTAATGGAATCTCCATTTTTTCCAACTTGTGCATCAATCTTTCGAACATAAGGAGCAAGAACTTTAGTATGTTCTAGCTCAAAACTTTCTACTTTTGCCAATTAACTACCTCCTATATATTTGAACTTTTATTTACTAAAATCAATGAAATTATTACTAAAAGTCCACCAACTACTACACTCAAAGTAAAGTGGTCATGCAAACCGATAACAGAGAAAATTGTAGAAAATAGTGGAACTAAAAATAAGAAGCTACTGGCAACCGTGGCACCACCTTGTTTAAGACTATAAAACCAAAGACCAAATGAACCGATAGAGGCTGGCAAAACAAGCCAGACAAAGCAAAACCATCCTACTGCATTAATAAGTGCAAAATTGTAGGTCTCCTGAAGCGCTAGTGAAACCAAGTACATTGCTATACCACCTATAAGAAGTTGCCAGCCAGTAAATACCCATGAACCCTTATCGAATGGAATTTTCTTAGTAATAACAGTATTGATTGCCCAACAAATAGAACCAAGGAGGGCAATAAAAGAACCTATACTGATTGCTGATTTGTCTACACCTAAGCACAAAATGACACCTAATAGACCCAAAATAAGGGATAATATCTTCCATTTATTTAGTCTATCATTTAGCAAAAAGTGAGCAAAAAGCGCTAGCCACAAGGGATTCGTAAACAAAATAATTGAGGACATTGACGATGAAAGCCCTTTTGCCATAGAAAGATTTAAAAATCCCATTGTTCCGGCTGTTTGCAATAGTCCGATACTTATAACTAATAAAATTCCTTTTTTTATACTTCCTTTGCTTCTAGGTATTATTTCAGATATTCCTTTTGTTAAAATTGTGAATACTAACATTAGGAGACCTGCAATAATAAAACGCCAACTTCCAATTAGAAAGGGAGGAGCACGATTAATAGAAATCAAATATTTCCCAGTTGGAAAAGACGAACCCATAAATATAGTCGTCAATATAATACTAAATAAGAACGAGTTCTTAGATGATGCTTTAAAAATCACTAGTTTTCCTCCCATCTTTACAATCCATTATCAAAAAGATATAATAAGGGAAAATAATTGCTCCTATTAGAGATATTTTATATCTCTAATAGAGAGTATATTACTATTGGAGGTAAATGTCAATATGAAACTATCATCTGGTTGGGAACAATCTGTTTATGTTTTGCTAATACTTTCACAATTACCTGATAAGCAGACAATGAATTCCCAATTGCTAAGCGAAAGGTTAGGAACATCCCACTCATACTTAAAAAAAATCATAAAACTGCTAGTTAATGAAGGATTAATTACTTCGGTTCCAGGAAAATTTGGTGGATTTTCTTTAGCGAAGCCATTAAAAGAAATTACTTTTTATGATGTATTTGTAGCAATTGAGGGAAGGGGAAAAATATTTGCTAGTCAACAATTATTGAAAAAATTTCTAGGTGAAAATGAAGGTAAAAAAGCTCAAAAATGTGCGGTTACAGACTCGCTTGATGCAATTGAGGATACATTGGTTACGACACTTTCTTCAATTACTCTAGCTCAGGTCTTCGACCAAATAAGCTCAAATTATAGCTTGGAAGAATTAAGAGATTGGGTGAAAATAAATGCCTAACATAAGTAATATAGCGGTTTGATTTAGGAATCGGATTAGGCAAGCTTCAAAACAGTCTAGCAGACTGTTTGAGGCTGGGGATAGAGAAAACTCTGCCTTCTACTCGGTTCATCAAGACGCGTTAACGATGGCCAAACCTAAATTCCAATTGCTATATCTTCCAATTATCTTTTCTCTATTTGCCCAAAAATTGATTCATATTTGTGGGAATATTTCCAATTCCGTCCATTGCATTTACTTATATATTCTTACAAAAGAACAACAGGGTCAGCGAGCTTCTATATCTTCAATTAAAGAGTTACCTTAAAAATTATTTTTGTAAAGTAATATTAACACCTTAGTCTTTTTCAAAGCCCTCAGCGAAGCCAATGCCTCTTATAGGGATGCTGTGGCTGCCTATAACAAGTTCGAAGGTACAATTAGGAAGTCAATTCATTGAGAGATGTCTCTTGATTAATAAAGAAGTAAATCAAAACCACCAGCTCAAGTTTCGAACTGGTGGTTTTGATTTAATTGATCTCGGGTTAAAAGCCTAGTGAAAAAGTTAAAGGTCCTAGAAAATCAGAATTTTCTGCCCCTTTTCCATTTTCATATGACTTTTTAACGCTCTTAGCATTTTACTTTAATTCATTATTTTCCATGATTTCATCAATGAAGCCATAGTCAAGAGTTTCCTTGGCGGTCATCCAGTTGTCGCGTTCGGCATCGGCGTGAATCTTCTTGAGAGTTTGGCCTGAATTGTCAGCCAAGATTTTTTCAAGGGTTTCCCGAGTTTGCAGGAGGTGTTCGGCAGCGATGGCCATATCGGATTGCTGGGTTCCACCGCCAGTACCACCCATTGGTTGGTGGATCATATATTCGGCATGAGGCAACATAAAGCGTTTTCCCTTGGCACCGCTGGAAGCGATGATGGTTCCCATGGAAGCAGCCATCCCCATAACAATAGTTTGCACATCGGATTTAATGAAATTCATGGTGTCTACAATGGCCAAACCGGCTGAGACAGACCCACCTGGGGTATTGACATAAAGATAAATATCCTTGCTACTATCTTGGGCATCCAAGAAGAGCAACTGGGCAATGATGGAGTTGGCCATATTGTCTTCGACTGGCCCTGTCAACATGACAATCCGGTCTTTTAAAAGACGAGAATAAATATCGTAGGAGCGTTCTCCACGGCTGGTTTGTTCAATAACTACTGGAATCATAAAAATTCTCCGTTTCTTAACTTAAATCTGGACAGAAGACCAATCTATTGATTAGAGATTGGTCGCTCTATCACCGTGTCACCATTATAGCGATTTGGTCAAAAAAGGTCAAATAAAAAACTTAGGCTAAGAAAAAGAAGCTACCTTCTGAGGGAACTTCTTGCTTTATCAACTTATTTTGTTCCAAAGAGACGATCGCCCGCATCTCCCAAGCCAGGGACAATATAGCCATTTTCGTTGAGCTTTTCATCAAGGGCTGCGGTGTAGATGTCAATATCTGGGTGAGCTTCCTGCAAGGCCTTCACCCCTTCGGGAGCAGCGACTAGGCAGACAAATTTAATGTTAGCTGCCCCGCGCTTCTTCAAGGAATCAACGCCTAAGATTGCTGAGCCACCTGTCGCCAACATAGGGTCAACTAGGAAGATTTGCCTTTGGTCAATATCTTCTGGCAATTTAACCAGATATTCAACAGGTTGCAGGGTCTCTTCATCGCGATACATTCCGATATGGCCAACCTTAGCTGCAGGGACCAAGCTAACCAAGCCATCAACCATCCCAATTCCAGCCCGCAAAATAGGGACAATGGCCAATTTCTTACCAGCCAACTGCTTTTGAGTCGTCTTGGTGATGGGGGTCTGGATTTCGATATCTTCTAAGGGGAGGTCTCGAGAAACTTCGTAGCCCATCAACATGGCAATTTCATTGACCAATTCGCGAAAGACCTTGGTTGAGGTATCCTCACGACGCAAGATTGATAATTTGTGCTGAATCAGTGGATGTGAAATAACTTGAAATTTTCCCATAATGTGTCCGCTTCTGTGAAGCTTTCCACCTTTCTTCTTGTTTTCCTTTATTATAGCAAAACATCCCATAATTAGCAGGAAAATTCAGGAAATAAGCCAGCTGAGGAGCTTTTTAGAAAACCTGACTCAGGCGGTCTAGAGCCTCTTTTAGGGTAGCCTGTGGCGTTGCGACATTTAAGCGAGCATGACCAAGACCCTCTTTCCCGAAGGTGGAGCCGACATTGAGAATCAACTTGGCTTCCTCCTTGATTTTGCGGTGAAGTTCTTCATCATCTAAGCCATAGGCTGAAAAGTCCAGCCAGACCAGATAGGTTCCTTCTGGCTTCATGACCTTTATTTGAGTCTCCCTTGTCAGGCGCTCAACCACCAGATTGATATTTTCTTCCAAAACTTTCTTGAGTTCCGTTAACCAAGGGCGACCGTAGCGAAAGGCAGTTTCGGTGGTCACCAGTCCAATGGTTGGAACCTCGTGCTGATTATTGCCCAGCTGCCGTTTTTTGAAAATGGCTCTCAGTTCAGGATTTTCAATGATGGCAAAACTATTCTTAGTCCCTGCTACATTAAAGGTCTTGGTGGCACTACCTAGAATTAGGGTGAAATCCTTGAAGTCACCTAAGGTGTTGAGAGAATGATGCTTGTTCCCAAAGAGGGCCAGGTCTTGGTGAATCTCATCCGAAACCAGAATAACATTATGCTTACGGCAAAGCTCTGCCACCTTAACCAATTCTTCTGGACTCCAGACCCGGCCACCTGGATTGTGGGGACTACAAAAGACATAGACCTTGACTTGGTTTTCAACAAGGTCCTTCTCCAATTGCTCAAAGTCTAATTCAAAACGTCCATTTTTCTCGACTAAGGAGTTTTCAACTAACTGGCGATTATTGAGCTTGACCGAGCGAGCGAAAGGCGGATAGACTGGGGTATTGATGAGGACCGCCTCGCCTTCCTTACTGAAGGCCTGAATGGCCACCGAAATAGCTGGTACCACGCCTTCAATCAGAACCAGAGCTTCCTTCTCAAATTCATAGCCATGCTCCTCTTTTTCCCAGGTCTGGATGGACTCTAGGACTTGGTCAGAAAAATAAGGGTAACCGTAATCGCCACGCTGGGCATAGGCCTCTACAGCTGCCTTCATTTCAGGAAAAGGCAGGAAATCCATATCGGCTACCCAAAGAGGCAGCAGGTCCCGATTGGCCTCTACTTCTTTCCATTTCATTGAGTGGTTCTCTAGGCGGTCGGGTAGGGTGTTAAAATCAAAATCTATCATCTGTTTCTCCTCACTAGTTGGGCTGAGGGCCTAATAATACTCAATAAAAATCAATCTAGCCAAGGCAAGGAGCAATGACATCAAGTCACTAAAGTGACTGATGTCGCAGTAGGTGTCTGCTATCTTTGCACCACTTCGTGGCACAGCAGACAACTAGTCACCCTTGCTGGGGTAGTAAGACAGTCCGGTGGACTGTCTTAGCCGACACTTTAAAATAAAAAGGTGTGAGGTGACAAAGGTTTTGACATCTGTCAAATTCCTTCTGTCTTACTCCCAAACGGCAATCCTCCATAGCAATTGCCTAGCTCCCTTACTAACCTCACAAAGTTGGTGAAATCGACCAACTTTGCTCCGCATCGCACGAGCTGCAGGTAGCTCAAAAGGTCTAGGAGACCTTTTGAGGTTGGAAATAGGGAAAGCTTCGCTTTCCTCAGCAAGTACGGCAAAGTGAGTTAACGATGCGACATGGAGTAAAAACTGTCAATATTCCAGTTTTTATGAAATTAGTCAGGGATATAGAAAACTACAATCGTAGTTTTCGTACTCACTCTAATGAAAAACAATAGAGTGACTTTATCCGTGGGATAATTTTGATTTTTGAAGAGTATAAATCGCTCAAGATTGAATGTAGGGGGAAGTCATGAGCGAATACTAGTTATATTAGGCCTTAAGGGCTTGGGCCAAATCGGCGATTAAATCTTCCTTATCTTCAATACCAATAGACAACCGTAACAAATCATCTGTCAAGCCATAGGAAGCCCTAACATCTGCTGGAATATCAGCATGGGTCTGGGTGGTTGGGTAGGTAATGAGACTTTCCACCCCTCCCAGGCTTTCCGCAAAGGTGAAGACCTGCAGACTATTGATGATGGTTGGAATTTTGGCTTGGTCCTTGACTTTGAAAGAGATCATGCCACCCTTACCCGTATAGAGGACTTCCTTAACGGCAGGCGATTGCTCTAGGTATTGGGCAACAACTCTTGCGTTCTGTGTTGAAGCTTCCATCCGAAGCTTGAGGGTCTTAAGCCCCCGCATGAGCATGTAGCTATCAAAGGGCGAAAGGTTGGGGCCGGTCGTATTAAGATTATAGAAGAGCTTATCATAGTAGGCTTGATTGCTGGTGATGACAACACCTGCTAAGACATCATTGTGACCAGCTAGGTACTTGGTCGCCGAGTGGACAACGATATCAGCCCCCAGCTCAATGGGATTTTGATAAATAGGACTGTAGAAGGTATTATCCACAATAACGGCCACCCCTTTTTGGTGGGCCAACTCAACGACTGCCTTTATATCAAACTCAATCATAAGGGGATTGGTCGGCGTTTCAATATAGACAATATCGGTATCATCACCAATAGCTGCCAGCATTTCTTCTTGGGAGTTGGTATAGGTGAAATAAAAGCGCCCCTGTTTTTCTTGGTCATTAAACCAGCGGAAGGAACCCCCGTAAAGATCCCTAGCTGCCACAACCTTGGAGCCTACTGGAAAAATTTCCAGAGCTAGGACAACCGCACTCATACCAGAGCTAGTCGCGATGGCATAGTCCGCCTTTTCAATGGCTGCCAGCGTTTTTTCTAAGGTTGCCCTAGTTGGATTTTTGGTTCTCGTATAGTCAAAACCGGTTGACTGACCAAATTCAGGGTGCTGGTAGGTGGTTGAAAAATGCAAGGGGGCAGCCAAGGCCCCCGTTTCCCTGTCTGAATTAATTCCGGCATGAGCCAATAGTGTGGCCAATTTATAGTCTTGTGTCATCAAAACGCCTCCTTAGACTCTTGAAAATCAAAACCTTCCGTCGGCAAGGCTTCTGGCCTAGACTGGATGGATTGTCATTGAGTTTTAACATCTGCCTTTTATTTTAGCACGATTTTGAAGGAAGACAGCCACCCATCCCATACTTAAATTTGATAGACAGATATAAGAAAAAGTTATAAGAGGAAGACGAAGGAAAGAAAAACAACCCCTGTTTAAAGGAGTTGCTAGTTCGTTCACCTTATTTAATTCCAAACTTCTGTCTCAGGCTCTCGGCACGACGACCCAGGAGGCCATCAATCTGGCGGGTACGCAGGGCAAAGTAACCATAAACAACCACGCCCAGAGCACCGAGAACGACTACATGGACGAGACTGGAAACTCGGCCGACAACAGGATAAACTTGACTGAGGCCGAAGTAGCCAAGACCAACGACCAGTCCCATAATCATGGTCATCCAAAGAATAGTTTTGGCATCCTGTCTGATTTCAGCATGGTCAAAACCAGTCACTTCTTGGATTTTGAAATACATAAGAACGATAGGAATCCAGAGAGCCAGGGCTGTTGCCACCAGCGGACCGTATGGGCCAAAGACATAGAGCATGGGTACCTGGAAGACCAGCTTGGCCAAAATTCCCCAGAGGAAATATTGAATAGCCTTGCGATTTTCAAAAAGGGCCTGGAGCATAGGAGCCATGAGCGAATAGAGGGCTAGGAGGATTGTCTCAGCCATAACAAAGACAAAGAGATAGTGGGCCGTCTTACTTGGCAGACCGTAGAAGACCACATAGATAGGTTTGGCCAGAATAACCGACCCGACAACCGCTGGCAGGATAAAGAGCCAAAGCATCTGCAGGTTATTGACAACCACCTTGCGGAGCTCCTCCCATCTTTTCTTAGTGAAGGACTCGGTAATAACCGGGATGCCGACACCTCCGATTGAGGTGGCTACCGAAATCAAGATCATATTGATTTTGCTTGGATTGGCAGACATATAGCTAAAGAGGATTTTGCGTTCAGTCCAGCTATAGTTGGTGAAGAAGCCTAAGACATTAATAAAAGTCCCTTGATCAATCAGCTGCAGGGTCTGGATGGCCGAACCCGTGATGATGAAGGGAATGGCTTCTTTAAAGGTCTCCTTGAGAAGACCCAAGGTATCAATCTTAATACTCTTGGCTTCCTTGGTGAAAATTTTCTTGAAAAGACCAGCCTTGCTGAGGTAGAAAACCAAGACAGCCATGCTGGCTATCATCCCAATAAAGGCAGCAAATGTTGACTGGCTGACAGCTGTCACATAATCTCCCGAACCCATCTGCATGATGAAGTAGGCGGTCAGAAGCATCCAAATAACCCGAATCAGTTGCTCAAAAATCTGACTCATGGCATAGGGTTTAAAGTCATTGTAACCCTGAAAAATCCCCCGAATAACACTCATAGCTGGAAAAACTAGGACGGCCAAGGAGAGGCTATGAATAACAGGGATCAATTCCTTGCCCTGTCCTGAAATAATAGCAAAAAGTGGGGAGGCCAAATACATGATGATGGCGAAAACTAGACCAACCACACCCATGAGCTTGAGGAAGCTCTTAATCAGATGAATGGAATGGTCTTCTTTATCCATGGCATTATACTTGGCAATTTGTTTGGCTACAGCCACATTTATCCCCGTGGTCGAAAGCAAGAGGAAGTAGGCATAGATATTGTAGCCCATACCATAAAGGGTATTGGCCTGATCGCCGTACTTGCCCATCCAGGCATACCAAGGGATAATGTAGAGAGCCCCCATGAGGCGACTGAGGGTATTCCCCGTCGTTGCCCAGAAGGTCCCTCGAGCCATTTTTTCATTTTGAGTCAGTTGTTTTTCTGCCATAGATCTCTTTCTTATCTTGGTTAATACTGAGTTAAATTCAAAATTATCAGTCTATATAAGCAAAATAAATCACTTGTTCGGAGTAAATTAAAAGGAGCGAACTTAGCCTGGTATTTTCGCCGTAGTGCTTAACGGCTTTGTATCTTGTTAGAATTTACTTCCGTCCGCACTATTTAACGACATGGAATTTCAAAATCGATACTATTTTGAAACTTGCTACGTTAGAAAATATCAAAATAAAATTTTGCTATTTACTGAGTATAAACTAGCCTTACTATTATAAACTTTTGCCTGTGACTTGTAAAACGGGAACTTTCCGTCTAAAATAGTAGTCATGATAAAGATTGAGCAAGTGCTTGATATCCTCAAGCAAGATAAGAATTTTCGAGACATTGCCTATCAGGGCAATTATGCTTACAACTGGAGCGGAGTCACCTTTGACCATCTCAGCTATGACAGTCGTCATGTCACTCCTAGCAGCCTCTTTTTTGCCAAGGGAGCTGTCTTTAAGAAGGAATTTTTGCAAGGGGCTGTTGAAAAAGGCTTGGCCTTCTATATTGCCGAAAAGGATTATGAGGTTGGCATTCCAGCTATTTTGGTCAATGACATTAAACAAGCCATGAGTCTGATTGCCATGGCCTTCTATGACAACCCCCAAGACAAGCTAAAAATTCTAGCCTTTACTGGAACCAAGGGCAAGACCACGGCTGCTTACTTCGCCTACAATATTTTCAAGCAGAGCCAGAAGCCAGCCATGCTCTCAACCATGAATACCACCCTGGATGGGGAGACCTTTTTTAAATCTCAGCTGACCACACCCGAGAGTTTGGATCTTTTTGAGATGATGGCCCAGGCCGTTGAGAATGGTCGTAGTCATCTGATTATGGAAGTTTCCAGTCAGGCCTTTTTGGTCAAACGCGTTTATGGCCTGACCTTTGATGTCGGCGTCTTTCTCAATATTAGCCCCGACCACATCGGACCAATTGAGCATCCGACCTTTGAGGACTATTTCTACCACAAGCGTTTACTAATGGAGAATAGCCGAGCAGTCGTTGTCAATAGTGGTATGGACCATTTTGCCGTCCTGCGTGATCAGGTGGCTTCAATCCCTCATGATTTTTACGGAGAACTTTCTGACAACCAGATTAAAAATAGCCGAGCGTTTGACTTTGACTTGACCGGTAAACTGGCAGGCCACTACGACATCCAACTCATCGGTGATTTCAATCAGGAAAATGCCTTGGCCGCTGGCTTAGCCTGCCTGCGTCTAGGAGCCAGCCCAGCCGATATCCAAAGGGGGATTGCGGAAACGACCGTCCCAGGTCGCATGGAGGTTTTGACTCAGACCAATGGGGCCAAGGTCTTCGTTGATTATGCCCATAATGGAGATAGCCTTAAAAAACTCTTATCTGTTGTTACCCAGCACCAAAGTGGGAAAAATATTCTTATCTTGGGTGCTCCCGGAAACAAAGGTGAAAGTCGACGGGCCGATTTCGGGGCTGTCATCAATCACCATCCTGACCTAGAGGTCATCCTATCAGCCGACGACCCAAACAAGGAAGACCCCCAAGTCATCTGTCAGGAAATTGCCAGCCACATTAAGCGGCCCGTTGAGATTATTGTTGACCGCGAAAAGGCTATTAAAACGGCTCTGCAGCTGACCCAAACAGCCCAGGATGCTGTCATCATCGCTGGTAAGGGAGCGGATGCCT